>OCTW013378475.1_pt1 | contig 211854 bp, 189 predicted proteins | sample 1539671 | NCBI WGS metagenome assembly OCTW01 (sample SAMN02144230, study PRJEB22623) | gut metagenome | biome: sheep rumen | host: Ovis aries | place: New Zealand | reverse complement strand
ACCCATCGGGGTGTCAATCAGCGGGTTGCCGGAGCAGTTCAGCGCGGAAATCTCCAGACCGCGGCTCTTGATTTCCTTCAAAAATGCTTCGCGCTTTGCATCATCGTTGATGTACTCCTCAGCAGACGCGATGAAGTTGCAGCCGCCCCAGCCGCCGGCAGTCAGCTCTACAGCATCCAGACCGTAAGCTACGACCTTGTCCAGCATCTCAGTCAGCGGGATCTTTCCGAATACATCGGTGCAAATAGAAAGCTTCATTTCAAAACATCCTTTCCTGTAAAAAATAGTATTTGTCTTTGTTTTTCATACATTTTGGAGAGAGTGCACCGGGAGAGGAGAGATTCCCCCGGTGCAGAAAAAAGGAGGTGAAAGTTTTTTCACTCCGATATAGATAGTATATAAGAGAATTCCTGACGTTCTCTTATATAAACGAGATAAGCAAAATTACTTGTACAGCTCCGGCTTCTCGTCGTATACAACCGACTGAACCGTCTGGGTCTCACGAGCCTTGGATGCAGCAGCTGCTGCTACCTGGCAAGCATAGCCATCCCAAGCGTTCGGGCCATCCACGCGGCCCTCCTTGGATGCATTGATCCAAGCCTGAATTTCTGCATCATAAGCATCAGCAAAACGCTGGAAGCAGTCGGTGTACTGCTTTCTGCCCTTCTGCGCACCTGCGCTGACGGAAATGTAGTTCGGCTCCGGCATGTTGAGAACAGCGCCGTCACAAACGATTTCACACTTGATGTCGTAGTCCTTGTGGTTGTTTACAAAGGATTCTACATCAATTCTTACGCCGGACTTGGTGGTCAGAATCATAATCTGCGGGTCGTGCAGATCCTTCGGACCGTTGTTGGTGGACTTGCCGTAAACAACCTGAGCTGTTGCGTAGTCCTCGCCGAGCAGCCAGCGCAGAACATCAATCTCATGAACCATGGAGTTTTCTACTGCCATGCTGTTGTCCCAATCGTCCGGAACAGCCGGATTACGATGTGCGCAGTGCAGCAGCAGCGCCTCACCGTATTCGCCGCTCTGTACAGCTGCCTTCAGCTGCTTGTAGCCTTCATCGTAGCGGCGCATGAAGCCAACCTGTACCATCTGCTTGCCTGCGGCGATCTCAGCCTCTACGATTTCCTTGCACTCGTCAGCCTTTGCTGCCAGCGGCTTCTCGCAGAACACATACTTGCCAGCTTTGATGGAAGCCAGAACGTACTTCTTGTGGTATGCGTCTGCGGTAGTGCACATGATTGCGTCAATCTCCGGATCGTTAATCATGTCAATCGGATCCTCGTAGCCCTTGATGCCGAACTTTTCCGCAACAGACAGACCGAATGCGCCGGCCGGATCAGCACAAGCAACAACCTTGCCGCCCTGCAGCTTGGTGTTGACGCGCTCAATATGGGTACGGCCGATTCCGCCGGTTCCTACCAGTCCAATTCTCAGATCACTCATGATGAATACCTTCCTTTTCTAAATATTTTCACCTGTTTTTGCGAGAACGATACCGGTCTCGCAACGAATTAAAATTTTTGGATTTGATAGAGTTGCATCTGTTTCTCTTTCTATCAAATCCACAAATAAGTTATTACGATACCGAACTCTTTCTTTACGATACCGGTCTCTCATCGTGTATATATTATATATCTGGCATTCGCATTTTGTCTACTGTGAGTTGTTACAAAACAATTCAAATCTTTTTGTGCATTCTACACAGAAGCATTGTGTTTCTTGATCTGCGCATAAAAAAATCACAGTGCGCCTGCACTGTGATTTGTATCAGATATTTTCTTTTAATAAGATTTCGTTGGATGTATAGTAGACCTTTTTTTCCGGCTCCCGCTCATAGATCAGCTTTTCAAACAGCAGCCGCATCGCCAGCCGGCCCTGCTCTCGCAGATCGCCGCTGATGGTACAGGCAATTTCCCCCTTCTTGACCAGCTGTGCAATCTCATCGTAACGTTCATAACACAAAATTGTCAAATCTCTGCCTGCATCCCGCACCGCACGGCAAATGTCCGGCACACAGCCGCATGTAATAACCAGCGCTTGGACGTCCGGGTGCTGCTGCAAAAAAGCAATCGTCTGCTGATAAGCGTGTTCCGGCTTTTCTACAATGTCCATAAAAGCGCAGACGTCTACATGCGGACACAACATGCTCACGCTCTCGCGAAACGAATGTTCACGCTGCTTGACCGCGCGCATATTATTGCTGGAAATAACGGCGAGCTTCCCGCCGCGCGGCAGCAGAAGTCCCATCATGCGCGCGGCAACCCGTCCCGCCTGTACCATATCCTGTCCGACATAGCACATATACGGCTCGGTTTGCAAATCGGAGTTGATTGCCACAACCGGAATGTTTTGCTCCATGAGCTTTTTCATTGCCCGCGCGACCTCCGGCACCTCAATCGGCAAAACAACCGCTCCGGCGATGCCCTCATGCGGCAGTTTTTCCAAACACGGAACCTGTTCCGCCGCTTCAAACGGAATCTTATAATATACAACTTCAATATTAAAGCTGTTGAAATCTTGTTGTACAAGCTCCATGCCTTTTCTGAGTGTCGGCATGGCGTCAACCGTCGGCACGACAATAGCAACCGTCATTTTTTTCTTCTGATAATTGAGCGCTTTTGCCAGCGGATTGGATTCATACCCGTATTCTTCCAGCAGCTTTTTGATCTGCTGTCGTCTGGCATCGCTGACGCCCGGCCGATTATGAATAACCTTGTCTACGGTCGATTTATGCACACCGGCAAGATCCGCGATCTGCTTGAGTGTCACACCCATCAGTTCACCCCTCCATGAATTCGAATGCATTTATCATACCGTATTTTTTCAAAAAAAGCAAGGTTCACAGCCGTTTCACCGCTCTCTCGTATGCCTGATACGTTGCGCGGTCAAAGCAAACCATGGTAACACGCTCCATATCCGGATTCGTCTGCAAAAACTGCGCGATGGTCTGCACGGCAATATCCGCCGCCTGTTCCAACGGAAAATGATACACGCCCGTGCTGATAGACGGAAATGCCACAGTACGGCAGCCATGCTCCCACGCAACGGCCAGACTGTTTCGGTAGCTATTGGCGAGCAGCTGCGCTTCGTTATGGTTTCCCCCGCGCCAGATCGGCCCCGGTGTGTGCACAACATACTTCGCTGGCAGCTGATAGCCCTTTGTGATTTTTGCTTTTCCGGTCTCACAGCCGTGCAGCGTGCGGCACTCTGCAAGCAGCTGCTTTCCTGCCGCCCGATGAATCGCACCGTCCACACCACCTCCGCCGAGCAGCGAACAGTTCGCCGCATTGACAATGGCATCCACCGCATACGTCGTGATGTCTCCTTGTTCGATGCATAATTTCATAGTTCTCTCCTCCTGATGAAAAAACGGCGCAGGAGTCCCCGCGCCGTTTGATTTATTTTGCATTGGAAAGCATCAGCTTGATACGATTTTCCTGATTGATGCGTGATGCACCCGGATCGTAGTCTACGCTGACGATGTTTGCCTCCGGATAGATCTCCCGAATTTTGCGAATCATGCCCTTGCCCGCAATGTGGTTCGGCAGACAGCCGAACGGCTGGGTCAGAACAATATTCGGCACATTTTCCTCAATCAGTTCTACCATTTCTGCCGGAAGCAGCCAGCCTTCACCCATCTTGACGCCAGGGCTGATAATTTTATGCGACAGCTTGCGCACGCGCTCAAATTCCATCATCGGACGGAAATGTCCATCGCGCTTGATGACATCAATCATATCCTTCTGCTTGCTGAGCAGGAATCGATAAACCGCCTGCATAACTGCCGCGCTTTTTATCGAGCGTCCGTACAGCTGGAAGTCAATGATGCCATTATAGATACAATACAGACAGAAATCCAGCAGTCCCGCCAGCACCGGCTCCGTGCCCTCGCCGAGCAGGAACTGTTCCAGATTGTTATTTCCGAGCGGAGAGAACTTGACATAAATTTCTCCGACAATGCCGACTTTCTTTTTCGAGCCGAAATTCTCCATCTCAATCTGCGCAAACCGCTTACAGATGAGCACATACATCATGCGGACATACTTATAGCGAATCAACTTATCTCCGCGGAAGTCCTTTGTGATTTTATTGAACAGTTCATCCACTGCCTTCTGGCAGTCACCCTTGTGCACCTCATACGGGCGGCACTGGTTAAAGATGTGCATGATAAAGTCACCGAGCAGCACGCCGTAAGCGACCTGAATAAACGCCTTTCGCGTCAGCTTAAAGCCCGGATTTGCATTTTTCTCCAAGCCGGAGAAGTTCAGCGAGATGACCGGAATATATCCCATGCCGTTTTTGATGAGTGCCTTGCGCAGCAGATGAATGTAATTGGACGCACGGCAGCCGCCGCCCGTCTGCGTAATCATAAGCGCAACCTTGTGCAGGTCATACTTGCCGGATTCCAGCGCATCAATAAACTGACCGATGACGAGCAGAGCCGGATAACAGGTATCGTTATGTACATTTTTCAGACCGCACTCTGCAATCTGCGGCCCTTCGGTTTCCAGAACCTTCATGTTGTAGCCGTAGTTCTTCATGATGGAAGTAATCAGCTTGAGCTGCACCGGCAGCATGTTCGGAACCAGAATGGTATAGTCTTTTTTCATGTCCTCGGTAAACGGAACATGCGGGATTTCACGCGTTTCCTGCATTCTGCTTTCCCTCCTCTACTGCGGCGAGCATGCTGCGAATGCGAATCTTCGCAGCGCCCAGATTGTTGATTTCATCAATTTTCAGCTGTGTATAAATTTTTCCGCCTTCTTCCGTGATGGCGCGCATTTCGTCGGTTGTAACGGCGTCAATGCCGCAGCCGAAGGATACCAGCTGCACGATCTGCGCATCCGGTCTGTGCACAGCCCAGTTGGCAGCGGCGTACATGCGGGAATGATACGTCCACTGGTTCAGGACATTGACGGTCGGCATCTCTGCCAGCGGTGCGACAGCGTCCTCGGATACAATGACCATGTTATACGACTGAATCAAGCGGTCAATGCCGTGGTTGATTTCCGGATCAATATGATACGGGCGTCCCGCCAGCACGGCAATCTCCAAGCCGTGCTCCTCAGCATAGGCAATTGCCTCCTTGCCCTGTGCGGCAATGTCCGCATAATAGCGATCCAGCTCTGCATAGCCCGCTTCCGCTGCCTGCTTGACCATCTTTTTATTGATATGCGGATATTTCTTGACAAACAGCGCACATGCTGTCTTGAGGAAATCCTTCTTTCTGTCCAGCTCGATATACGGCATCATAAAATCGACACCCTGCAAATGGCTCATATTCGCCTTGAGCAGCTCCGGATAATACGCTACAACCGGACAGTTATAGCAGTTTGCCGTGCGGTGTTCATCCAGATTATACGTCATGCACGGATAGAAAATTGCATCGACGCCCTTGCTCAGCAGGTTTTCTATGTGACCGTGCATGAGCTTAGCCGGATAACAGACGGTATCCGACGGAATCGAGTTCTGACCCTGTGCGTACATGGCGCGGGTCGAAACATCCGACAGCACAACTTCAAAATCCAAATGCGTCAGGAACGTGTGCCAGAACGGCAGCAGTTCAAACATATTGAGTCCAAACGGAATGCCGATTCTCGCCTTGCCCGGCTGACTCTTGCGGTATTGCTGCAAGCGATTGAGCTTGTACTCATACAAATTCGGCAGCTTGAGCTTATCTCCGCCGCCAAGCGGACGTTCACAGCGATTGCCGGAGATAAATTTGCGGCCGCCCGGGAACATGGAAACCGTCAGGGAACAGTGATTGGTGCACATGCCGCACTTGACGGAGGTTGTTTTATGTGTAAAGTTTTTCAGCTCATCCAGAGAAATCAGCGAGCTGGTCTCTTTCTCGTTTGCCATTGCGTGCAGGGCTGCGCCATACGCGCCCATCAGGCCGGAAATCACCGGACGGGTGACATTTCTGCCAATTTCCATTTCAAACGAGCGCAAAATCGCATCATTCAGGAACGTACCGCCCTGTACCACGATGTGTTTGCCGAGATCGTCCGGAGAATGCGCACGAATGACTTTATACAGCGCATTCTTGACAACACTGACGGACAAACCGGCAGAAATGGCGTCAATGCCTGCGCCGTCCTTCTGCGCCTGCTTGACAGACGAGTTCATAAATACGGTGCAGCGCGAGCCGAGGTCAATCGGATGCTCTGCAAACAGACCCAAGCGGCAAAATTCTTCGATGCTGTATCCCATCGAGCGCGCGAAGGTCTCAATAAACGAGCCGCAGCCGGAAGAGCACGCCTCATTCAGAGAAATATTGTCGATACAATTGTTGGCAATCTTAAAGCACTTGATGTCTTGTCCGCCAATATCAATGATAAAGTCAACATCCGGCTCAAAATGACGCGCTGCCTTAAAATGCGCCATGGTTTCAACAAGACCATGATCGACGCCAAACGCATTGAGAATCAGCGCTTCACCATAGCCTGTGACGGCAGAACCGGCTATGCGAATGCGGTCTCCGCACAGCTCATACAGCTTGATGAGCTGTTCTCTGACGACATCAACCGGATTGCCCTTGTTCGGGCTGTAATAGTTAAACAAAATCTGATGGTTCTCACCGATCAGCACCAGTTTTGTTGTCGTCGAGCCGCAGTCAATGCCAAGATATGCCTTGCCGCTGTACATCGTCACGTTTTCGCGCATGATGTCATGCGAATTGTGACGGCGGCGGAACTCAATGTACGCTTCCTCCCCTTGGAACAGCGGCTCCAGCGTTGCTGTTTTCACGCGAATATTCGCGGTTTTTTCCAGCGTATCCAGCAGCTCCTGATAGGTATACGTCTTTTCCGACGTATCCTTTGCGTAAACTGCCGCACCGGCAGCAATGGCATACGGAGCCAATTCCGGAAAATGCGCGTGCTCATCAGACAGCTGCAGCGTCTCCTGAAACCGCTTCTGCAAGCCCTTAAAGAAAAACAGCGGGCCGCCGAGGAACACAACATCCCCTTCAATTTCACGTCCCTGCGCCAGACCGGCAACCGTCTGATTGACAACAGCCTGAAAAATAGAAGCCGCCACATCTTCTTTGCGGGCGCCTTCGTTGAGCAATGGCTGTATATCACTCTTTGCAAAGACGCCGCAGCGCGATGCGATGGTATAAATGCGCTCTGCCTTCAGCGAGAGTGCATCCAGTTCATTCGGCTGCACATCGAGCAGCACGGCCATCTGGTCAATAAAAGCGCCCGTACCACCGGCACAGGAGCCATTCATTCGTTCCTCCAGCTGTCCGGTCAGGAACACAATTTTTGCATCCTCGCCGCCCAATTCAATGACCACATCCGCCTTCGGCACAAAGGTTCCGACGCATTTTCTCGTCGCAAAAACTTCCTGTACAAAGTCTACACCACTTGCCTTTGCCACACCGAGGCCTGCCGAGCCGGTAATTGCCACGCAAATATTTGCATCACCGATTACCTGCTTGGCGTCCCGCAGCATCTCACAGGCTTTTTCACGCACCTTCGAGAAATGCCGCTCATATTTCCGATACAAAATTTCAAGGCGTCCAGTCGCATCATTTACGCCGGCCGCCACGAGTTTTACGGTTGTTGAACCGATATCAATACCTAAATACACATTCATATAATAACCTTTTTTCTTCTCGCTCTGTCATCACAGCAGAGCCATGTGACGCACACGAATTAAAAACTATTAGTATCATATTACTCATTTTCAAAAAAATAGTCAACATTTCTGCCGGCTGTTCCTGCCATTTTCTGATTCTTTTACAAAATTATAACACTTATCTTTTGGTATGGAGAACTATTTGCACAATGCAAAAAGCCGGCGATAGGAATCGCCGGCCATTTTTTCTTGTCACTCCAACCGATCTCGATCCAGTTTGCCGTTCTCTGTCATCGGGAGCGAATCCACGATGCGGACAATACCTGGAATCATATGTGTCGGCAGATGCGGACGCGCCGCCGCGCGAATCTGTCCCGGTGTCATCTCATGGCTGACGGTGACATATGCCACCAGATGACCATAGCGTTCGACAACGCCGCAGCCGGTGACGCCATGAATGCGCACCATGTGATTTTCTACGTCGCCCGGCTCAATGCGCACACCGCGCACCTTAATCATACCATTCTTTCGATAGCTCCAATACAGTCTGCCGTCCTCCGTTATCAGACCAATATCACCGGTGCGGAATGCAGGCTGTCCGTCAATCGTACAGAATCCGCCCTCTTCTTCGTTGGTATATCCGCCTGTCACACTCTTGCCGATCAGGACAATTTCGCCTTCTTCACCAACCGGAACATCCTCATTATCCTTCATAATGCGAATGGTCGTGCAGGCATCCTTTACAATGCCCACCGGAAGTCTGTCATCACACATATCATCCGTAATTTGCGCCGCACAGACATTGCAGGTCGCCTCCGTCGGACCATATCCGTTGATGACCGTCAAATCCCCGTCAAAGCACTTGAGCAGGTGGCGCACCGTGCCCGGATGCAGCGACTCACCGGACAGATAAACTACCCGCAGGTTCGGCATCATCTCTCTGCCGAATCGGTTGCTCTGCATCATAAAATGCACAAGCGTCGGCGGAAGAACCATCATCGCCGCATTGGATTTTTCCAGATGCGGATATAGCTTGGTCAAATGCTGCTGAATTTCCGAATTGGTCGTCACAAGTGTGCGCCCATGCGTCAGCGCATAGTAAATATCTGTCAAAGACAGGTCAATCGAGAACATTGCCAGATTGAGGATCGTTCCCTCTTCCTCCGGCTTGAGCGGAATGGTTTTATCCATCCAGTCAATGTAATTGTTCAAATTGCCGCGCGTTGCCTGCACGCCCTTCGGATTGCCCGTACTGCCGGAAGTAAAGGTAATATAGGCGAGCTGATCTTCCGCATATGCATCCGGCAGCTGCACTTCCTTCTCCGGCGCCTCATCGGATACCGCCATAATGTTCAGCGACAGCGCCGAACCCGCTCCCGCAAAGCCGCGGCCAACGGCACATAAAATCAAGCCTGCGTCCGCCTGCGATGCAATCGCCTTGCGGCGGCCGACCGGCTGCTGCGGGCTGACCGGAATATACGGCACGCCCGCACGCAGACAGGCAACGTATGCCAGAACCATGCTGTATTCTTTATGACCGTACACAATGACACGCTTTGCGCCAGATGCAATGATATGCTTTGCCAGATTTTCCGATCTGCGGTACAGCTCTCCATAAGTAATCGAACCGGAAGAGGAAGTAACCGCTACGACGTCCTCCGGATGCTTGTAAATTGCAGAAATATCCATTTGATTCCACTCCTGTCTTGCGTGTGAAACGGCGTAACACAAAATAACCATCACTACTAAAAATCATACCATGCCGCACGCGTTCTTTCAACCAAATTTCCTGTATTTTTTTGCAGAAAATTTGAAATTTATCTGATTTTATCCTTGACAGACCGGCGAAAAAGTATTAGGATAGTTGCAACAAGTAAATATCCTTATCAAGAGAGGTGGAGGGAACGGCCCTATGAAGCCCGGCAACCTACTATAGCAAGGTGCCAAATCCGGCGGTATTACCAGATCGAGAGATGAGGGATCGTTCGGCGCTCTGTGTAATTTGCAGAAGCGCTTTTTTATTCGTTAAATCAAAAAACATATCTCATAGAAAGAAGGTATCCCAATGGGAAAGAACTTATTTACCTCTGAGTCCGTTACCGAAGGACATCCGGACAAAATCTGCGATCAGATTTCTGACGCAATTCTGGACGCAATCATCGCAAAAGACCCGACCGCTCGTGTTGCTTGTGAGACGACCGTAACCACCGGCATCATCTCCATCATGGGCGAGATTACCACCAACGCCGTTGTCGATTACGGCACCATCGCTCGCGAGACCGTTCGTGAGATCGGCTATGACCGCGCAAAGTATGGCTTTGACTGCGACACCTGCGCTGTTGTCACCAGCATTGACAAGCAGTCCGCCGACATCGCTATGGGCGTTGACAAGGCACTGGAAACCAAGGAAGACGCTGCTCTCGACCTGACCAATGGCGCAGGCGATCAGGGCATGATGTTCGGCTATGCCTGCACCGAGACGCCGGAGCTGATGCCGCTGCCGATTTCTCTGGCACAGAAGATGGCAAAGAAGCTGACCGACGTGCGCAAGGCTGGCACTGTCAGCTATCTGCGTCCGGACGGCAAGACACAGGTTACCGTTGAGTATGACGAAAACAACAAGCCGATTCACATCGACACGGTTGTTCTGTCCACCCAGCACGATCCGGATGTCACGCTGGAGCAGATCCGCAAGGATATGATTGAGCTGGTTATCAAGCCGACGCTGCCGGCAGATCTGTTCGACGAAAACACCCGTATTTTCGTCAATCCGACCGGCCGTTTCGTCATCGGCGGCCCGCAGGGCGACTCCGGTTTGACCGGCCGTAAGATCATCGTTGATACATACGGCGGTTCTGCACCGCACGGCGGCGGCGCATTCTCCGGCAAGGACCCGACCAAGGTTGACCGTTCTGCCGCTTACGCTGCTCGTTACGTGGCAAAGAACATCGTTGCTGCCGGTCTGGCAGACAAGTGCCAGGTACAGCTCGCATACGCCATCGGCGTAGCACAGCCGGTATCCGTCCGCGTAGACACCTTTGGCACCGGCACGGTTGCTGATTCCAAGCTGGAAGATGCCGTTGAGCAGGTATTCGATCTGCGTCCGACCGCAATCATCCGCGATTTGGATCTGCGCCGTCCGATTTACCGTCAGCTCGCCGCTTACGGTCACATGGGCCGCACCGATCTGGACGTGTCTTGGGAAAAGACCGACCGCGTAGATGCGCTCAAAGCTGCTGTCGCAGGCTAATTTCCATAATAACAGACAGAGTGTGTATCTTTTCAGATGCACACTCTTTTTTTTGCGCATACAAAAGAGGCTGCGGACGAATCCGCAGCCTCCCTGTGTACAAGAGAATGAGAGTCTATGTTTTTTTGAATGTTTCTTACGGGCGAACAGCGTTCTTTCTCATATCAACTACTACGGATACTACGATAATCAGACCCTTGATTACCTGTGTCAGGTTATCGTTAACACCCAGAAGAACGAGGCCGTTGTTGATGATGCCGAGGATCAGGATACCGGACAGTACACCGGACATGCGGCAGATACCGCCCGTCTGAGAAGTACCACCGATGGTAGCTGCTGCGATTGCATCGAACTCGTACTGCAGACCGTTGGTGGACGGGTCAGCAGAACCGGTACGAGCTGCCAGCATTGCGCCAGCCAGACCGGACACCAGACCACACCACATGTAGGTGAGAATCAGGTTCTTTTCTACGTTGATGCCTGCTACGCGTGCTGCCTGACGGTTGCCGCCGATTGCGAAGATGTTCTTGCCAAAGCGGCACTGCGTCATCATGAACCACGAAATGATAAATACAATCAAGAAGATGAATACAACCATCGGAATGCCGCCGACTTTGTAAACGGCGAAATTACGGAAGCTCTGATCCAGATTGGATACCGGCTTATTGGAGTACATCTTTGCCAAAGCTCGACATATGAGCTGTGAACCCAACGTCGCGATAAACGGATGGATATGTGTGCAAGCGACCAGCCAGCCGCAGATAATACCAACAATTGCGCCGATAACCATAGCAACGATGATACAAACAACTGCCGGCATATGTACACTGATCAGACGAGTCGGCAGATCAGCCTGCTGTGCGAGGGATGCGGATACTACGGCAGACAGAGCTGCTACAGCGCCCGGACCCAGATCGATACCAGCGGACAGGATGCACCAGCAAACGCCGCAGGTAATGATGCCCTTTACGGACTCAGAAGAAATCAGTGTGGTCAGGTTGCCGACAGTCATAAACTTCGGACGAACCGCGGTCAGAGCAATTGCCAGAATAATCAGCACGAACCACATGGCGTTATCTGACATGAATTTTTTGAAATCAAAGCCCTTTTTTGTTGCTTCCATTATAAGAGTCTCCCCTTTCTTTTACTTGGCAGTGGCGAAGTCGTTCTTTTCGCCGTGTGCATAGGTCAACAGTTCCTGTGAATCATACGGATCACCGCCGTCACGGTTACGATCAATAATGCCCATCATATGGCCTTCATACATAACCAGAATACGGTCAGCCATGCCGGATACTTCCGGAAGCTCGGAGGAAATCATGATGATTGCCTTGCCCTCGCCTGCCAGCTGTGTGATAATCGAATGGATTTCAGACTTCGCACCGACGTCAATACCACGAGTCGGTTCGTCGACAATCAGGATGTCCGGATTGAGCAGCAGCCAGCGCGCCAAAAGCACCTTCTGCTGGTTACCGCCGGACAGGTTCATAATGCGCTGACGCATAGACGGGGTCTTGGTGCGCATTGCCTGATTCCACTTGATTGCATCCGTTTCCATCTTCTTATGATTCTGGGGGAAACCATAGTTTTTCAGGGATGCCATTACAGTATTCTCTGTGATATCAAGCAGTCCAAAGATACCATTGCCGCGACGATCCTCGGTCAGAAGACCAATCGAGTTTGCAATTGCATCCTCCGGGCTCTTGATGTTAACTTCCTTGCCATTGAGGAAAATCTGACCAGCGGTCCTTTTGCGCATACCGAAGATGGTCTCTACAATCTCCGTACGTCCTGCACCTACCAGACCTGCGAATCCAAAGATTTCGCCGCGGTGTACCTGGAAGCTTACGTGCTCGAACGCCTTGCCGGATGCCAGATCCTTAACCTCAAGAATAACATCACCGATTTCGCAATCTACCTTCGGGAACATGTTGCCAACCTGACGTCCTACCATCATCTCTACAACCTTGTCCACGTTGAGGTTTGCTGCGCGGTCTGTGCCGATGTACTCACCGTCACGGAATACGCTGATGTCATCACTGATGCGGAAGATTTCTTCCATTTTATGAGAAATGTAGATGATTGCAACGTTCTTGGACTTCAGATCCGCGATAATATCGAACAGATGCTCTACTTCCGTCTCGGTCAGAGCGGAAGTCGGCTCGTCCATGACTACGACCTTTGTATCGTAAGATACAGCCTTTGCAATTTCTACCATCTGCTGCTGAGCTACCGTCAGATCTCTCATCATATCGTCCGGATTCAGCGCCAGATTCCACTTTTCAAACAGTTCTTTTGCTTCCTTGCGTGCCCGCTTGTGGTCACACATCAGCTTGTTCTTCATCGGGAAGCGGCCAAGCCACAGGTTTTCGCATACGGTACGATCCGGTACCGGAGACAGCTCCTGATGGATCATGGTAATGCCTGCGTTCATCGCCTGCAGTGGACTCTTAAACTCCACTTCCTTGCCGTCGAAGATAATCTTGCCAGAGGTGCACGGCTGAATGCCGATCAGACACTTCATCAGTGTCGATTTACCTGCACCGTTTTCACCCATCAGAGTATGAACGGTACCGGGGCGAACGTTCAGCTGTACGCCTTTCAGAGCTCTTACGCCCGGAAATTCCTTGACAATGTCGTGCATTTCGAGGATATACTCACTCACGTTTGTGTTCACCCTGCCTTTCCTACCTTCTTGCTTAAATGAGGGCGTCAGACTATGTCCGACGCCCTCAACGTCTCACTCAATCATCAGTTGTTATCCTTCTCTCTCAAAGATAACTGCTTTTACATTAGAGATAGTCCGCTACGTTGTCCTTGGTTACCGGCTCGAACGGGATCCAAACGATGGAATCGCTGTAGTCCTTGCCGCTGTCGTCCTTGGTGAACGAGGTGCCATCGTTGGCAGCCTTGCCTTCAACGAGGTTCAGAGCAGCTTCGATGCAGCCCTTGCCCTGTCCCAGCGGGTTCTGGTAAACGGTCATTGCCATCTTGCCAGCCTGTACAGCTGCTGCGCCGTCCTTGGTGCAGTCGATACCAACGATCGGGAAGGAAGCCGGATCGATGCCAGCAGCTTCGCAAGCCTCGATAGCGCCGAGAGCCATTGCGTCGTTGTTGGAGATGATGCAGTCAAATTCCTGTCCGGAAGTCAGAACCGGGCTGATCTTGTTCATTGCCTCTGCACGGTCGTACTTACCAGCCAGATCTACAACGGAAGTTGCCTTGATGCCGTTGTCTTCCAGTGCCTTCAGAACGCCTGCACAGCGCTTGATCTGGGATACCTGACCCAGCTCGCCCTGCAGCAGGATGTACTTGATTTCCTTCTTGCCCTGCTTCTTGAAGTAGTCAGCCAGATACTCGCCCTGGAAGTAACCGGAGGTATCCTCGTTAGAACCACAGAAGCCAACATTCTTTGCTGCCAGAACTTCCATGTCAGACGGCGGACGGTTTACGAATACCAGCGGGGTGTCGCCGGCTGCGTCTACAAGAGCTTGTGCTGCATCGGAGTCTACCGGGTTTACGATAACAGCTTCGTCACCGCCGTTTACTGCGGTCTCAATGTACTGAATCTGCTTTGCAGAGTCATTCTGTGCGTCCTGAGAAGTCAGCTTAACGCCTGCTTCTTCTGCCGCCGACATAGCCGCGGATTCCAGCGTAGACAGGAACTCATCACGGCTAGACATAACCAGTGTCATGGTTCCCTTTTCGCCGGAGCCACCGGAAGCCTTGGAATCGTCGCTGGACGGTCCGCAGCCAGCCATCATACCTGCGCAGGTAACGCCTGCCAGAACGACTGCCATCATTTTCTTCAGTTTCATAGTTTCTCTCCTCTTCTTTTCTGTCTTTTGCGTTTGGGATGACGCTCTCGACTTTTGATGTATCAAGAATAACACCACAATGTTACAATTGCAAGTATTTATTTGTTGATTTTGACCAAATACGCATTTTTCATGCAATTGTTCTAAGTTTTATGCAGATTTTTTATGCAACATTAACATGAAATATATTGCTTACAATTCTCGTTTATTTTCCCCGTTTAGATACTGTTCATCTTTTATAGTACGTTATCGTCATTTTCTTGTATTATTTCGCATTTTTATTCTGTTATTTTTATTTTTGCTCATGAAATTTCGATTTTTTGTCGCGCGTGCTTTTGTGCACCTTGTCACCATCGCTCCATTTTCCCCTGCGTTCCCGCACACGCTTTTCGCCATTTTATTAAATAAATTGCTGTTTTATAAAAATTTTCCTATTTTTTCGTCCAATCTTCTCTTGTGTTCCCACGCAGCTCCTTGGCAGTTCTTTGTTTATTTTTTCACTATCTTTGAAGCAGTATTTCTTTGTGTTTTTTATTATTTTTTCATATTTCATAATTTTCTCTTCCGTTTTTTCTCTCAAAAACAACACAATCTTGTCTTTTTTCCATTGCTTTTACAAAAAGTTTCCTTGTATTTTTTACCCTCTCCCTGTATACTTTTTTACAGGAATTCCATGCAATTCAATTGCTATTTCAATGGAAACACAAAAAATCAGGAGGTCACCCATGAGGAAAAAGTCAATATTCGTATATATTCTTCTGCTCTTGGCAGTCGTCTGTACAGCCTGCTTCGGCGCGTATCAGTATTTCTTCGGCGCACTCGAGCACGATTCTTCCTTTGAGGACGCCGTGGACAATGCAGTAGATCGTCTCGCCGTCAATGAGCAAACCGATTTAAACAACGCAGATATCAAAAACATTGCTATCTTCGGCATTGACAGTCAGGACAGCAAAAAAGGCCGTTCGGACGCGACCATGATTCTGTCCATTGACCGCGTACACAACAAAATCAAGCTGTGTTCCATTGCCCGCGACACCTTGGTTTATATTCCGGATAAAGATGTATACGAGAAATTCACGCACGCCTATGCATACGGCGGCGCACAGCTCGCCGTGAAAACGCTCAACAAAAACTTCAATCTCAATATTACCGATTATGTCGCTGTCAATTTCAGCGAAATGGCGAGCATCGTGGATATGCTCGGCGGCGTACAGGTTAATCTGAGCGAAGCTGAGATTCCGTATCTCGGCGAATGCGGCAAATCCTTGACTGCCGGCGACAGCGTGACATTGAACGGAGAACAAGCGGTTTCCTATTCCCGCATCCGCCATTTGGACAGCGATGACATGCGCACGAGCCGTCAGCGCGAAGTCATGGCCTCTCTGTTTTCCAAAGCGGGCAGCCTGACCGCGACCCAATATCCCGCACTGATCCGTCAGGGACTGGGGCTGTGCACCACATCTCTGGACTATTCCGAGATTCTCAAGCTGTCACAGTTTTTGCTCACGAGCAAACCGACCTTGGAGCAGGACGCCCTTCCGGGCAGCCATGTAGACGCTTGGGGCGGCATTCTCCCGTCCAGCCGCGCTTGGTGCTACGTCTATGACCTGCGGGAAGCATCCGATTATCTGCTTTCCTTTATCTATGAGGATATTTACACCAGCGCCGGCATCAATCTGCCGAGCGCAACCGTTGACAAGAGCTTTATCAAATAACGAAATGCACGCATGCGGCGGCTGTCTGTTTTCAGACGGCTGCCGTTTTCGTTTTTTCTTTACAAAAGGATTGGATTTTGGTACACTGAAGGTAAAGATACGGGTAATTGCTGATTGCATGTTTTCAAAATACATCGGCACTCGTCACATGGAAAGGAGTCCATATATTATGTCTTATGGTATCAAGTCCCCTGCTCGCTACATGCAGGGCAACGGTGAGCTGGCAAACCTCGGCCGCAATGTCAAGAAGATGGGCGAAAAGTTTCTCGTCCTCTGCTCCCCGAACAACAAAAAGCGCGTTGGTGCACAGATTGAGGAGAGTCTGAAGTCGGTAGAAAAGGAAGTTGTTTTCTGCGAGTTCAACGGCGAGTGCACCAAGGCGGAAATCACCCGCGTTATGGATGCTGTCACCGAAAACAACTGCGATGTTGTCATCGGCGTCGGCGGCGGCAAGGTCATCGACACCGCAAAGGCTGTTGTCACCAATCTGGGCGGCTATCAGCTGGTTATCATCCCGACCGTTGCATCCAACGACTCCCCGTGCAGCGGCGTTGCAGTTATCTATAACGACGAAGGCGTTGTCATCAAGGCTCTGATGATGAAGCGCAATCCGGATCTCGTTCTGGTAGATACCGCTGTGATTGCACAGTCTCCGAAGCGTCTGCTCGTAGCCGGCATGGGCGATGCGCTGGCTACTTGGTTTGAAGCACGCGCATGCAAGGCATCCGGTGTCAAGACCATGGCGCGCGGCCAGTGCTCCAACACCGCACTGATGATGTCCAAGCTGTGCTATGACATTCTGATTCGCGACGGCGTCGGTGCGCTGGAAGCACTGGAGGCCAAGCAGTCCAACGATGCACTGGAAAATGTTGTTGAGGCTTGCATTTATCTGTCCGGTGTCGGCTTTGAGAGCGGCGGACTGGCAGCAGCACACGCCATCAACGATGGTTTTGCGTATGTTCCGCAGGCACACGGCATGTACCACGGCGAAAAGGTTGCCTTTGGCACACTGGCGCAGCTGGTTCTGGAGCATGCTTCCGAAGACGAGATGAACGAAGTTCTGTCGTTTATGAAGCAGATTGGTCTGCCGATGACGCTGGCTGATCTGGGTATCACCGATGTCAAGGAAGAGGAAATTCGCAAGGTCGCAGAGGCTGCTGTTGTTCCGACACAGTCTACCAAGAACCTGCGCAAGGACATCACGGCAGACGAGGTATATGCCGCAATCATGGAGGCTGACAAGATCGGCACCGCGTACAAGGCATAACAAGTTCTGCTTCTTTGTCAGACAGGAGGGAGTATCATGGCAACGGCTTACAGCCCGAATATGGAATTTCACCTGAAAATCAAGTCCGGCGACATTGGCAGATATGTCATTCTGCCCGGTGATCCCGGACGATGCGAAAAAATTGCAGCTCTGTTTGACAATCCGGTAAAAATCGCATCCAACCGCGAATTTACCACATATACTGGCACGCTGGACGGCGTACCGGTCAGTGTGTGCTCAACCGGCATCGGCGGTCCGTCCGCAGCCATTGCGTTGGAAGAGCTGGTACACTGCGGCGCAGATACGTTTATTCGCGTCGGCACATCCGGCGGTATGCAGCCGGATGTGCTGGGCGGCGATTTGGTCATCGCAACCGGTGCCGTGCGTATGGACGGCACCGGCACAGAATACGCACCGATTGAATATCCGGCGACACCGCATTTTGATGTCGTGCAGGCGCTGCATCAGGCAGCGACACAGGCCGGGCACCGGTTTCACACCGGCGTTGTGCAGTGCAAGGATTCATTCTACGGACAGCATGAACCGGAAAATATGCCGGTATCTGCGGAGCTGGAGCAAAAGTGGAATGCTTGGCTCGGCTGCGGCGCGCTGGCGAGCGAAATGGAATCTGCCACGCTGTTCATTGTCGGCGCCGTGCGCCGTGTGCGGGTCGGAACCATTTTACTCGTCCTCGGCAACCAAACGCGCCGCGCGATGGGGCTGGAGGACATACAAGTGCATGACACCACAGCATGTGTGCAAACCGCAGTGCAAGCATTGCGATTGCTCATCGCATCTGACAAACAAAAACAAGCATGACAAAAAGGCAGGAGCATCGCTCCTGCCTTTCTCATTTCATATCTGTAATATAATTACGGATCGACCAAAATGCCAATGCCTACCAGTCCCGGACCGGTGTTGATTGCCAGCGTTGCGGTAATCTGATCTTCTGCCACAATCTTTCCCTGTTTGATGATCTTTTTCAGGATCGGCTTGATGGCCGCCGCTTCTTCCTGTGCGCCTCCGTTCATGAGCGCCAGCAGCGCCGGTCTGCCGCCGCAGAAAGCTTCTACATGATGCAGCAGCTTTTCTTTTCCCGCCTTTGCACCGCGGATTTTCTCAACAGTATAATAGGAGCCTTCCTCATTGCACGAAATAATCGGCTTGATCTTGAGCAGGCTGCCTGCCACGGATGCAACACCGCCAATACGGCCGCCCTTGCGCAGATATTCCAAGGTGTCCATATAAAAGAACACCTTACTGTCGCTGACTTTTCCGCTCAGCTTTGCACAGATTTCTTCAAACGGGACTTGTTTGCTCACCTGTTCCGCTGCCCAAATCGCAAGCAGTCCCGAGCCAATCGAAATGTTTTTCGAGTCCAAAATAAACGACTGAAGTTCCGGATGCTCCTCAAAGATCAGCCGTGCCGTATTATACGTACTGCTCAGCTTGCTGGAAATAAAGACGCCGATGACATTTTCATAGCCTTCTTCCTTGATCTCCTCAATGATGTCATAATAATCCTGCATAACCGGTGTGGAGGTATGCGGAATTTCCTCCGGAAAGCGCTTATATACATCATGTGCCAGCGCAACGCTGTCCATATAGTGCTCGTTTTCATATGAAACGCGCAGCCGAAGCACCTTCATATCGTATTTCTGAATCAAAGACTGCGGAACATCACAGCCGGAATCAACGAGAATAACGGTCTTGCTCTTCTTCATGGTATATTCCTCACGATAAACATAGTTTTGATAACCATATAGTATAGTATTACATATCCACCGTTTTTTGTCAAGTATGCACTTGCCTGTCCGTCTGTTTTCTGTTAAGATATGTCCATAAAGGAGTTGATACGATGCCGAACACCGAAAAGCCGACTTTGCATCTGACACCGCAGGAAATAGAATTTTGCATTTCCGCTCTGCAAATCGAAATAGAAAACGTTGACCACGACACACAAACCAATGAGCTTTCCGAAACCGATTGCAAGGAGCTGGACGCTTACGCCCAGCGGCTTGGTGCTGTACAGGACCAGCTGCTCATCGGACAGACGGATTTCCGCCCCGACACCCTGCTTCCGGTCTATGACTTGATAAAAAGTCAGCGCAACGCACTCAATGATATTCTTGACTACGAGGACGTGGCGCCCGCCATGCGCCAGCAGGGACAGCAGCACGTGCGCACGGCAAATTCCGTTCTGCGCAGGCTGAAAAAGTACCTGCGGGAATTTGAAATCGAAATATAAACGCATACATAGATCAAAAAAACAGGCTCTCTCTGATTTTTCAGAGAAAAGCCTGTTTTCATTTTATGATTTTGCGCGCTCGCGGTTGTCTAAGCGATGTTCATACACGCCCCAGCGCCTGCATCCGCCCAGCGATGCCAGCAGCGCAAGCAGCGAAAAGCCGACCCAAACCGCAATGGCTGACCCCCAGCCAAAATTTTGTGCGACTGCGCCGACACCAAAACTGGAAATCGCCGAACCAACATATGCCGAACAATTCAAAATACCCGTCACAGATGAAGCGCGTCCGACTACGCCAAAATGCACCGGAATTAAATTGATTAACATGATATTTGCGCCTGTCATGCAGGTACTTGCTACAGTCAGCAGAATCAGCGACAGCACGGCGCTGACATTGCAAACCAAATCCAGCACAATCAACGTGATAATCGTCACGGCAAAAAATGCCGCAGACGCTTTGAGTTCGTTTTCCGTCCATTTTTTCGGCAGCGCCTTGGTAAAGAACACACCCAGCATATTAAACACCGGAATGATAATATCCAGCGCAACAGACGCTGACGTGCCAAAGTGGAAATTCTGCGTCATCAAGGTCGGCAGCCAAGTCTGGATGCCATCGCGCAGCATACCGTGCGTCATAGCCGGAATCGTCGCCAGCACAATGCCGGAGAGCAGCAGCAAACGCAGCATGTTTTCTTTTTTCTGTGTCTGCTTCGGCTGCAGCTCAATCACTTCGATTTCATCACTGGTTTCTATCTGTTTTTCAAACCAGCTCATGCGAATCATCCAGTTGATGCCCGTAATAACAATCATGCCGCCTGCCAGCAAAAATACGCCGCGCCAGTTCCAAGCCGTCAGCAATACCGTTGCCAGCACATAGGCGAGAATGGTCGCCAGCGGATAGGTCACCGCGATGTTATTGCAGCATTTTTTGCGCTCATCCGGCGGCATCTGCTCGGCAAAAATACGTGCAATGGGAGACCACATGGTTGACTGAAACAATCCGTTGAGCGCCCAGACTACCAGCATGACCGCATATTGTCCGGTCAAACCCATGATAAGATTCAAAATACCGGATCCAATCAAGCCCACAAAAATCATCTTTTTCGGGCTGATGCGGTCACCAATCAAACCGCTGAAAATCTGCGACACGCCGTACACGACAAACAACGCCGTGCCGATGAGTCCCGCCTGTGCCTCATCCATACTGCCGTTTGCAATCAGCGCAACCATCACCGCGGAATAACTCATTCTTCCGAATAAAGCGATAATATACGTGATGGCGCACAGCCAGAACATCTTGCCGGACACCGCATGCGGACACACGCGGCGCTCTAGTCTCGTTACCATGTTTCTGCTCCATTTCTATTCTCTAATGAACCGTACAAATATAGAGTATAGTCATCCTTGCCTGTTCCGTCAATCCGCATTCCGCTGTTATTCCTGTATAGATTCTTGCGCTTTTCCGGTAAAATGCCCACTCTTCTGTACCTTAGAAAAGTGGGCATTGTTCATCAATAAATCAAATTGTCCGGATCAAGATTGGACCAGCCGCAGCCCTGCAGATTGCTGATAACCTGCATATCGGATTCTTCGAGAGAAAAATCAAAAATCCGGCTGTTTTCTGCGATTCTGGACGGCGTTACCGACTTTGGCAGCGGAATGACGCCGCGCTGTACATGCCAGCGCAAAACGACCTGCGCGACGGTCTTTCCATATTTTTTCGCCAGCTCCTGTACTTCCGGAACAGAAAAAATGCGTCCGGTTGCCATCGGGCTCCAGCCCTCAACGACAATATTGTGCTCGCGACAGTATGCAATCATGTCATCCTGCGGCATACCCGGATGAATTTCGATCTGATCCACCATCGGCGCAATCTCACAATTATCGACCAGATTCTCGATGTGACGCGGACGGAAGTTGCTGACGCCGATCGCCTTAATCTTGCCTTCACCGTACAGCTTTTCAAACGCACGCCACGTTTCGATGTTCATTTCTTCCCAGTTGTCAAAATACTTTCGGTCATGCGGCCAGTGAATCAGGTACAAATCCAGATAATCTGTCCGGAGCATTTCCAGAGAACGCGCAAAGGCATCCAGCGTGCTCTGATAGCCCTGATGCGGGTTCCACAGCTTGCTGGTCAGGAAAATGTCTTTTCGTGCAATTCCGGATTCTGCGATTGCCTTGCCAACACCCGCCTCGTTGCCATAGGCTGTCGCCGTGTCAATGTGGCGATAGCCGACGCGCAGCGCCTCTGCTACGGACTTCTCCGCCTCTTCATTTGGTGTCTTCCATGTGCCGAAGCCCACACACGGAATGGATGTCCCGTTGGAAATCGGAATACGTGTCTGTAAATTCATGGATGTTCCCTCCTGTTGTTTGTTGTTAGGTTTAGTATAGCACAAGAGGATTTATTGGAAAAGCACAATTTTATGAAGATCGACACTCACTCTATTCTGCGTCCCAGATAAAACACAGCACCCGCCTTCTGTTATCAGAAAGCGGGTGCGGTTGGAAATAGAATAGATAAATAAAGAATAGGGGGGATTTATCTTCACAGGGAAATTCCCTGCAAAAAACTTAGTTTTTGATCTCTAGCAGATCCTGCGATGCCTTGACGGTACCGGAAGCGACTGCCTTGATCTCCTTGTAATCATCTGTGTTGCAGACGATCATCGGTGTGGTGCACAGATAACCTGCTGCCTTGATGGCATCCATATCGAAGGATACGAGCAGATCGCCCTTCTTGACGGTCTGGCCTTCCTTGACATGCGCTTCAAAGCCCTTGCCGCCCATCTTGACGGTATCAATGCCGATGTGCAGCAGCAGTTCGACATCATCATCGACAGACAAGCCAATCGCGTGCTTGGTCTCAAAGATATTGACAACCGTGCAGTCAGCCGGAGCATACAGCTTGCCTTCGGTCGGCTCAATGGCAACGCCATCGCCGAGTGCACCGGACGCAAATACTTCATCCTTGACCTGATCCATCGGTACAACCGTGCCGTTCAGATGCGCACCGAGTACCCAAGACTTTGCTGTGCCGGAAGATTCCTTCTTCGGTTCCGGCTTTGCCTCTTCCTTCGGCTGTTCCGGCTCACCCATCAGAGCGGCTTCAGATACAGCACCGGCACGAATCTGCTCCACCAGTTCCTCCAGATTGGACTTGACAATGGTGACAGACGGGCCATAGATAACCTGAATTGCATTGCCCTTGATGACAACGCCGGATGCACCGGTTGCCTTGAGCAGCGGCTGATTGACCTTGCCGCTGTCTACCAGCGTCAGACGCAGACGCGTTGCGCAGCAGTCAATTTCGGTTACGTTTTCGGAACCGCCGATACCCTTCAGGACATTGACAGCCTTCGGATCAATGTTTGCAGCCTTGCCGCCTGCAACGCCAATGCCGGTAGCCTTGCGGTATTCGTCCTTGGTCATCATCTTGACTTCTTCGCCGTCTTCTTCACGACCCGGCGTCTTGAGATTCCACTTGCGGATGAAGAAGCGGAAAATAAAGAAGTACAGGATGAAATATACAACGATAACAGGAATCAGCGTCATCCAGTTGGACTTTGCCTGACCTGGCAGAACGCCGTACAGAATAAAGTCAATCAAGCCGTCCGAGAATGTAGTACCGATGCAGATCTGCAGGATGTGGCAGATCGCGAAGGATGCGCCAGCCAGTACAACGTGTACAGCAAACAGTGCCGGAGCAAGGAACAGGAAAGTAAACTCGATCGGCTCGGTAACGCCGGTCAGGAATGCAGTCAGCGCTACGGAGAACAGCAGGGAACCAGCTTCCTTCTTCTTCTCCGGACGAGCACAAACATACATAGCCAGTGCAGCACCCGGCAGACCGCCCATCATGAACGGATATTTACCGGTCAGGAAACGGCAAGCGTCTACAGAGAACTTGACGGTGTTCGGGGATGCCAGCTCTGCAAAGAAGATGTTCTGTGCACCCATAACGGTCACGCCGTCGATGACAGCTGTGCCGCCAACGCCGGTCTGCCAGAACGGCATGTAGAAGATATGATGCAGGCCAAACGGAATCAGCGCACGCTCGATGCAGCCGTACAGGAAGGTTCCAAAGTAACCGGAAGCCTGTACCAGACCGCCCAGTGCATAAATGCCGTTCTGAATGACCGGCCAAACAACAAACAAAATCGCGCCGGTGATGATAGCAAATACCATGCTGACAATCGGAACAAATCGCGTGCCAGCGAAGAAGGACAGTGCGTCCGGCAGCTGGGTCTTATAGAATTTGTTGCACAGCACTGCGGTAATCAAACCGGCAATGATGCCGCCAAATACACCCATCTGTAAGGTTTGAATGCCTAAAACATTCGCAATGGCACCTTCCTTGACGCCCTCTGCGATTTGTCCGTCTACAATTGAGCCGTTTAACGTCAACAGCACATTGATGGTTGTCAGCATAATCAAGTAGAAAATGCCTGCCGACAGAACGGCAACGCCCTTTTCCTTCTTTGCCATGCCGAGTGCAACTGCCAGCGCAAAAATCAGCGCCAAGTTGCTGAAAATCGCATTGCCCGCATAGTTGAGCATGAGCATGATGGAATACAGCAGCGTACCCGGATGCAGAACGCCGCTCAGACCATAGGTTGCAATGGTCGTTTCGTTGGTGAACGAACTGCCGATACCCAGCAGGATTCCGGCAAACGGAAGCACGGCGATTGGCAGGAACAAGGATTTACCAATCTGCTGGGCAGTGGCGAATACAACACTGCTCTTTTTTTCTTTCATATAATCTCCTCCTCTTTGTTTGGCTTTTGTGACACATACTATGAGTATGTCCCAAAGAAAATATAAAAACCCATACCAATCCCACAAAGACATACCAACCGTGTCAGTACGTGTTTTGTAAGACTCGTATGGGTTTCGCCCAAATTAGGTAACGATCCCAAATCCGAATCGGATTTCAATCTTTTCTTTTTATGCGCTCATATTGATGCGCTTGAGATGAATCGTGAGATAGATCAATTCTTCCTCAGACAACGTCTTGTCCCACGTGTTTTTCAGATAGTCTGCTATGCGCTGTGCGCATTGATAATGCTTTTTGCAGCTATAGGCAATCATCTGCCGGAAATTGACATCATTTGCATCGCTGTTGTCCGGCAGCGTTTTTCCCTGAAAAACGCGTTTGGCAAAGTAACGCAGATGCACGACAAATCGGCTGAAGTCCAACGACTGCCGGTCAAATTGCTTGTGATAATACGCTTCTACCACATCAATGCAGCCATCTATGAGCTTGGTGATGTCATACATCTCTGGCATGTGCGTATTCATTTCCGCATTGACAATGTGCAGGGCAATAAACGATGCCTCATCGTCATTCAGCGCAATACCGGTTTTCTGCCGGATGGTCTCTAAGCAGCGGCGACCCATCTGATATTCCGCCGGATAGTAGCACATAATAGAACCCGCCAGCGGATTGGTAAACGCAATGCCCTGCTGCTTGCGCTGCATCGCAAAGCTGATGTGATCGGTCAGTGTGATGAGAAGCGATTCATTGAGCGGCTGGGTAATGCTGCGCTTGATGTCTGCGACGAGCTGTTCTGTCAGCTGCAAATCCTCCATCGGGATCTGCTCGACCAGCTCACGCAGCTTGCGCTGCTCCTGCTTATCTACCATGCGGTAGGTCTTTTCGATTTTGCTCTTGTCAAGGGTTTCGCCGGTATGCTTTTGGAAGCCGAGACCTTTTCCGGTAACGATGACTTCGTTTCCTTCTTCATCGATCGCACAGAGGATATTGTTGTTAAAAACTTTTTTGACCTTCATATCCCCTGTCCCTTCTGCTTGTCAATCAGGAAAAAAAATAAACCACCCCTACACAGCAATCTTCTCTATACGATAGATCCAGCGCTGTACAGAGTTGGTTACGCCCGCCTGACCGGTAACATTCCAACGATTCCGTTTACGTTGTATAAATAGTAACATGTTTTTTATAAACTGTCAAGGAAATCTTTACAATTTTTTCACACTTTCTGGTCTGCAGGCAGTTCCAAAACAGATCTGGCTTTCTCACCTTGTGCTGTTTCTGCCGGCAGAAAAGTCATGCGGCGAAAGCGCAGTTCTGTTTTGTTTTATTTCATTTGAAATCATTTATTGATTTCATTGCTTGTATTATATCTAATTTTCTAAAAAATCACAAGTATAATTTGTAACAAAAGAATATTTACTTTCATTCGTAAATTTGGTATACTGTTCTCACGAAGAAAACCGGAGGAACAAGCATGAACAACCGATGTCAGACCATTCTGTCTCTGTTGACAGAGGAACAAAAAATAGATGTCTCTGCCCTTGCAAAAAAATTGCAGGTATCGCAGGTCACAATCCGCAAGGATTTGGATGAATTGGAACGCCGCGGCATTGTCATCCGCGAACACGGTTTTGCTCGCCTGTGCAGCGCGGAAAACGTCGCATACCGCATCGCCTATCACTATGAAGAAAAGCGCCGCATTGCCGTTCGTGCTGCTGAGCTGGTCTCGGATGGTGAGACACTGATGATTGAAAACGGCAGCTGCTGCGCCCTACTGGCGGAGGTTCTGACGCAGACCAAGCATAACCTGACGATTTTGACAAACAGTGTCTTTATTGCTGATTACATCCGAAATCGAACGGATTTTCAGATTATTGTACTCGGCGGTATATATCAGCCGCATGCACAGGTGCTTGTCGGACCGATGGTTCGCCAATGCGCAGAAAACTTCTACGTTCCGCATTTTTTCCTCGGCATAGACGGTTATTCACCGCGCACAGGCTTTACCAACCGTGATTCTATGCGCGCGCAGGCTGTGCGCGACATGGCGCATCAGGCAGACGAGCTGATTGTTCTGACCGAGAGTGAAAAATTTGCTCATTCGTCAACCGTTCCTCTCAACGTAAGCAGCCAAATCAAAACCGTCATTACTGACAGCAAGCTGGATGCCGAAATGTATGCTCAGCTTCAAAACAGCGGCATCACCCCGATTCTTGTATAAAGGAGATTCTACATGCGTTATCAGCTCATTGCATTTGATATGGACGGCACACTGCTCGATTCCAACAAAAAAATTCTTTCCTCCAGTCTCGCAGCGATTTCAGACGCAGCAGACGCCGGAAAAACCGTGATTCTATCCACCGGCCGCTGTCTGCCGGAGCTGAGAGAATATCTTCCGCTGCTCACACAAGTACGCTATTTAAACTGCGTCAGCGGCGCCTTGGTGGTCGACCGACAGACAAACACGGCAATTTACAGCTGTAGCTTAGCTACAACGACTTGCCGCCAAATTCTGGATTTTGTGGAGCATCAGGATATTATGGTGCATCTGCTCGGCGAGACCACTTCCATCATCCAGCGCAGCCACTGCCAAAACATGGCGCACTTCGGCATGGGACAATATCAGGGCTTATTTGAGCGCAACGCGGAACAATGGGAGGATCTTTTCGCGCAGTATCGCGAGAACCCTTTTCCTGTTGCCAAGCTGAATTTATATTTCACTAACCCAGAATCCCGCCAGCGCGTCGAACAGCAAATACTGGATGCAGAGATTCCGGTTACCATGGCACATGCCGAAGCAACGTCTTTGGAAATCAGCGCCAAGGGCGTCAGCAAGGCTGTCGGTCTGCGCAAACTGTGCGAGCATCTGCACATTCCAATTTCCGAGACCATCGCGGTCGGCGATGCGCCAAATGATTTGGAGGTCTTAAAAGCTGCCGGTCTGGCTGTTGCCATGGGAAATTCCCGCCAGCAGATTTTAGATATGGCGGATGTTGTCGTGTCCGACTGCGACCATGACGGCTGCGCCGAAGCGATTCATCAATACTTACTGCGCGCATAATAAAATCGGCATCGAGCGACAAACTCGATGCCGATTTTTTCTTGTTTATACGAGATACCGTCCCACAGTCGGGATTTTGCGGATGAGCCACGTCAGGCCGCCGGAAACCACAAGCAGCAGCACAGAAGCGCCAATGACAAACAATCCCGCCGGAAGATAGATTCCATAGTCATTGAGAACCCAGCACAAAACCGCCAGCAAAATCGGATGGATGAGATAAATGCCAAAGCTGAGCTGCGCCAATCGGGCAATCGGACGCATAATCTTGACAGACAGGCGTTTTTTTGCCAGTGTATTCTTGGTCACCAAGAAAATTGCTGTCGCAATGAGCAGTGCATCCGGAGACAGCATCAGCTGTGCCGGATCGGTTGAGAATGAATCAAAGCCCCACAGACCGCGAAATGCCAAAATCACGCAGACCGCACCGAGCAGATAAAAAATCCGCAGCTGCTTGCGCGTCAGAAATGCCGTGCGCAGATACCATCCGGCAGCAAACACGCCGAGATACCCGAAGCCCATCAGCGCATAATCCGCCACGCGCACCGAGCCAATCTGGCTTTGGACAAACGGATATACGCCGCCGAGCAGCACGCCGAACACGACCAGATACGCCAGTTCTCTCGGTTGTGCCGCGCGGGTAAACACGCGCAGCACCGGAGAAAACGTATACAAAATAAACAGCACAAATAAAAAGTTCAAATAGCATGAGCTGCCGGTCAGAATGCCCTGCAAAACGTTTCCGGTCAGCGCATTGACCAGCATCGCAAACATTCCCCATACCAGATAAGCGACAACCAGACGCAGCACATAGCGTTTTCCCAGCTCTTTTCCGCTCAGATACCAGTTGCCATCCAAAAAGAACATGCCGCTGAGCATGAGGAACATCGGACACACCCACGTCAGCAATCCAATCGCAGGTGTGTATCCCGCCGCAATGCAAGTGCTGAAAAGGACAGTCGCAACACATGCCGCTGCACGCAGAACATCCGGATACACCAGTCTTCTCTTCATCGTATCATTCACCCTTCTTTCTATGAATATCGTTCTACTCTCTATGCCTATCATCATATCATATCAAAATGTCAATGAAAACCGCTAACGCAGGAAATTTATAACAAAACTGCGAATTTTGTCGGTTTTTCTCTCTCTGCGGTCATTGACTTCCCTGTTTGCAGCCGATATACTGATAGTATCATCAAAGGAGTTACCCACGCATGAAATCTATTACCAAAATCGTCATCACCGGCGGGCCATGCGGCGGCAAGTCAACTGCTATGGCATGGATTGAGAGCAATCTCTCCAAACAAGGCTATAAAGTTCTTTTTATTCCGGAAACTGCATCTGAACTGATTCTGGGCGGTGTCGCACCGTGGACGGTCAACACCAACTATGATTTTCAAAAAGCACTCGTCTCTCTGCAAATTCAGAAAGAGCGCGTGTTTGAGATGGCAGCCAACAATATGGAAAACGAAAAAATTCTGATTGTCGCAGACCGCGGCATTTCCGATAACAAAGCTTACATGACAAACGCCGAATGGGAATCTCTGTGCCGCGAGCTGGGCGGCAGCGAGATTGCGTTCCGCGATAACTACGACGCCGTTTTTCATCTCGTGACAGCAGCAAAAGGCGCCGAAAAATTCTATACGCTGTCCAACAATCAAGCGCGCACGGAAACACCGGAGCAGGCCATTGCAATGGATGAAAAAATCATCACCTGCTGGACCGGACACCCGTATTTGCGCATCATCGACAATTCTACGGATTTCACCGGCAAGATGCGGCGTCTCGTCAGCGAAATTACGCATTTTCTCGGTGAACCGAACGCCTTTGAGACCGAACGCCGCTATCTCATCCGCATGCCGGATTTACAGGCATTGGAACGCCTGCCCAACTGCCGCAAGGTCGAGATCATTCAGACCTATTTGATTCGACAGGACGGAGAACCGCTTGTGCGCGTGCGCCAGCGCGGCAGCCACGGCAGCTATATTTATGTCAAAACCACAGTCCAGCAAACCGCTGACGGACATTTTCTCGAAACCGAACAGCGCCTCACCAAAGACGAGTATCTCAGCCTGCTCATGGATGCGGATACCTCACTGCGGCAGATTCGCAAAAATCGCTATTGCCTGACGGAAAACAATCTCTATTTTGAAATTGATGTCTATCCGTTTTGGAAACAGCAGGCATTGCTGGAAATTCAGGTCAATGACCCGCACCAGCACATTGCCTTTCCGCCGTTTCTTTCTATCCTCCGCGATGTCACACACAACAGTGCATACAAAAGCTACGGCATCTCCCAGCACATTCCGCCGGAGGACGCATAATTCTTTTCAAGAAGAAATCCCCTGTACCTCTACGAGATACAGGGGATTGTTTTGTTCTGGGATTAAAATTTAATCTCCTTGCCCTGCTTCATCCAAGTGCGGAATTCTGCAGTGGCGGCGAACAATACATCGCCGGAGGAATTGATTGCGGTCTCACAGGAATCCTGCAGCACGCCGATGATAAAGCCGACGCTGACAACCTGCATCGCAATATCATTGTTAATGCCGAACAGCGAGCACGCCATCGGAATGAGCAGCAGAGAGCCGCCGGCGACACCGGACGAACCGCATGCACCCAGCGTTGCCAGCAGTGCCAGAACCAACGCCGTCGGAATATTGACCGACATATCCAGCGTATGTACAGCGGCCATCGTCATAATGGTAATGGTAATCGCTGCACCGTTCATATTGATGGTCGCACCGAGCGGAATCGAAACGGAATAAATATCTTTATCCAGTCCCAGCTTGTCGCACAGCGCCATATTTACCGGAATGTTAGCCGCAGAGCTGCGTGTAAAGAATGCGGTCAGACCGCTCTCCTTGAGGCAGCGGAACACCAGCGGATACGGATTTCTGTGCAGGCACAGCGCAACGATGAGCGGATCAATGATCAGCGCAATCACTGCCATACAGCCGACCAGCAGCAGAAGCAGGCTGCCGTAATCCTTGAAAATGCCCAGACCATTTTGCGACACGGTTGTAAACACCAGACCCATGATGCCGAACGGTGCCAGATTGATGATCCAGCGCACTGCCTGTGATACCGCATTGGACAGTTCCGTGAGCGATTCCTTGGTGTGCTCGGATGCAATGTTGCGCAGCGCCAGACCCAGAATAATCGCCCATGTCAGCACGCCGACATAATTCGCGTTTACCAGCGCATCAATCGGGTTGGATACAATGTTGCCGAGCAGGTTGCTGAAAATTTCTGCCATGCCGCTCGGCGGAGTCGTCTCAGAAACAGCAGCCTCAGCCAGCTTCAGCTTGACCGGAAAGGCAAAGCTCGCGCAAACAGCCAGAGCCGACGACAGCAGCGTGCTGAACAGATACAGAAAAATAACCGTTCGGAACTGCTTGCCGATGCCCGAAGAAGCATGCGCCAGCGAGCTCATGACCAAAATAAATACCAGCAGCGGCGCGATTGCTTTCAGTGCACCGACAAACATGGTGCCCAGAATAGAAATGCCTGCCGCCTGCGGCACAATCAGTGCCAGAATGATACCAATGATCAAACCGATGATGATACGGAGAATCAAACTGATATCATTCCATTTTTTGATGACATTTTTCATATTTTCTTGTCCTTCTATAACAGTATTCTTTTGATTTTCTCCACAAAAACCCAAAAGCCTACTTATTGTAGCACACTTTTCTCGTTTCTACAAGGCGCGTTGACGGTTTTTGACGCGGTTTGCCTGCTTTTTTCTACAGAAAATTTCACCAAAATTTCTAATAAAATTTTTTCTATTTTTATTAACATAGGCTTACTTCTATTTTCCGGGCAATGCTTTGAAAAACGCGCGAAATTGCGAGATTTTTTGCATTAAAAACCCAATTTTTCACAACTTTTTGCACATTAAAGTTAGACTCCGTTTAGATTTATTTCATTTTTTTGAATTTTTTTAGTTGATTTCTCGAAAATCTATGATACAATAGATACATAAGAAATCGCACAACGTTTGTGCATCTTTCTTTATTTTATATTCTGACATTTAATATGTAAAGTTTTTTAGGAGGTATATCATTATGGCTTATCAGATTAGCGATGCATGCATTAGCTGTGGTTCCTGCGCTGGCGAGTGCCCGGTAGGTGCTATTTCCGAGGGTGACGGCAAGTATCAGATCGATGCAGGTGCATGCCTGGATTGCGGTTCTTGCGCTGGCGCTTGCCCGATGGGTGCAATCTCTCAGGAGTAATTTGCTGCCTAGCAATGTACATCAAAAGGCTTCGGTTTGATACCGAAGCCTTTTTTCATATCCAAATACCGAAAGAGACCGTCTGAATCAGACGGTCTCTTTCGGTATTTATGCTTGCTCTTTGATTTTTTCCAAAATACGGCAGATGAGCGCCGTTCTCTGGAACGGTGTCATCAGATAGTAGCCATCGACATACGGCGCAATGCGCTTGGCAATCTCAGCGGAAATCGTGACGGCAAGCTCCTCGCCCTCCGCGCGATTTTTCCCCTCGTACATCTGTGTGATGGTTTCATCGACGCGGATGCCGTTGATTTCGCTGTCCATAAATCGTGCGTTTTTCGCACTGACAACCGGAATAATACCGCCCAAAATATACGCACCGCCGAGTTCTTCGCGTGCACGCTTGAGGTTTTCAAACGCCTGCTCAGTCAGAATCGGCTGCGTCAGGAAGCCAATGATGCCGCGCTCCAGTTTTCCTTTGGCGAGCCGCAGCTGTACATCAAAGTTCAGTGCATTGACATTGAGCGCGCCGAACAGATGGAACGGGCTCGGCAAAACCGACTGTCCCAAGGAGGACACGAACGATGCCAGCTTGCGGGAATTAAACTGATAGACGCTCTTCACCTCATCGCGCTCCGCCGTCGGAATGGGGTCGCCGGTGACCAGCAAAATATTGCGAATGCCTTCGGCGTGCAGTCCCATGAGCAGTGCCTTGGTCGCATTGAGATTGCGGTCACGGCAAGTCATATGCGGCAGCGCATCCATATTCAATTCGCGCCGAATTTTGCATGCCAGCAGGCTGGAATCCACGCGTGCCCGCGCAATCGGACAATCTGCAATGGTGATAATATCGACATCGGCGCCTTTGAGCATCCAAGCACCGCTCATAAATTTGCTCAGATCCGCATTGGCTGGCGGATCCAGCTCAACGGCAACAACCTTCTCACCCTTGCGCAGCTTTTCCCAGAACAAGCTCTCCGGCAGCGTATCGACCAGTTCGACGCGCTGCTTTTTGCTCGCCTTGGGTTCCTTGGTATGCGTGTAGCCGTCCAGTGCTTTTTTTGCCTGTGCAATGTGCACTGGCGTTGTACCGCAGCAGCCGCCCAGAATACCGGCACCCTCTTTTGCCATTTCCAACAGCTGCGCCGCAAAATACACCGGATCGCCTTCATAAAACGACCGATTGTTGATGACAACCGGATAACCGGCATTCGGCATCAAAGACAGCGTGATGCCGGTGTGCTCCAATTCCTGTGCCAGCTCCAGCATATGCCGTGCGCCGCAAACACAATTAAAGCCTATCGAATCAATGTCTGTGCACGCTTGTACCTCATGCAGCAGATCCGCCGCAAAACTGCCATCCCGCGAGAAGCCGTCCGGCTGAATCGCAAAAGAGACAATAATAAAAGCCTCCGGATTCTTTTGCTTGATATATGCCGCTGTCTCTTTTAAGCCCTCTGCATTTGCGTTGGTCTCAAACAGAAAGTGCTGTGCGCCGAGCTGCAGGAAGCAGTCCGCAACAAAGCGAAATTCCTCTCGAATGTCCATGGTTTCCGGCAGACCGGAAATCGGTCCGATATCTGCAAAGACATATGCCTGATCCTTTGCCGCTTCACAGGCGAGCTTCCAGCCCGCCTGAATGGTGCGTTCAACCAGTTCTTCATTGCCCTGAAAATTGACGCGATTGACAGCAAAAGTATTGGTCTTAATCGCCTTGCTGCCCGCCTCCAGATATTCCCGATGAATGTCCGCAATCAGCTCCGGCTGGCTGAGATTGGCCAGCTCACAGCCGCTTCCCACGCTCTGATTGCGCGTAGAAAAATAAGTGCCCATACCGCCGTCAAACAGCAGAATATGATGCTTGATATAGTCTCGAATGTTTGTCATATCGCGTTATCCCAATACTTCCTTTGCCACATCTACAGATGCCTTTGCATCCTTGGTATAGTAATCTGCGCCGATTTCTTCCGCATAATCCGCCGTCAGCACGGCGCCGCCGACCATGACCTTGCAGTCATGTCCCGATGCGCGGAGCGCTTCAATGGTTCGGCGCATAGAATCCACCGTTGTTGTCATCAGAGCCGACAGACCGACCAGCTTGACATCTTCTGCAATCGCCGTGTCCACAACTTTCTGTATCGGCACATCGCGTCCCAGATCAATGACCTGATAGCCGTAGTTTTCCAGTACCACGCGCACGATATTTTTGCCGATGTCGTGAATGTCGCCTTCCACTGTCGCCATGATAATCTTGCCCTTGGAGACGCTCTCGCCACCGCGCTTCGCAATGCGCAGCTTGATCAAATCGAAGCCTGCACACGCCGCATTGGCTGCATTGATGAGCTGCGGCAGGAAAATCTTCTGTTTTTCATATTTATCACCGACCAAATCCAGCGCCGGAATCAGCTTCTGATTGATGACATCCAGTTCAGACATGGTTTCCAGCAGCTTTTCAGTCAAATCTGCGGTTTCCTGCTTGAGTCCCTTGAGCACAGCATCCGCGATATTCATCTCTTTCGGTGCCGTGCCGGATTTCGGTTCCTCTTCGACATTGGCGAAGCGCTCGATATACGCCTCGCAGCCGACATCTTCGCCGGACAGCGCGCGATAAGAAACAACGGTGTCCATAATCGGTTTCAGATTCGGATTGATAATCGGCAAGTCCAAACCGCACCACATCGCCTGTGTCAGGAAATTGGTCGTGATATTGTTTCGTTCCGGCAGGCCGAACGAAATGTTGCTGACACCGAGCACGCAATGCAGTCCCAGCTTTTCGTGTACCATGCGAACTGCTTTGAGTGTCTCCACTGCCTGTTCCTGCTGCGCGGAAATGGTCAGCGTCAAGCAGTCAATGAGCACATCTTCCTTCGGTATGCCATGCTTCATGGCTTCCCGCATGATTTTTTCCGCCATGTCAAATCGTGCCTGTGCCGTCTGCGGAATACCGGATTTGTCCATGGTCAGACCGACAACTGCCGCACCGTATTTCTTGACGATGGGCAAAATCGTGTCAAGTTTGTCCTGCTCTGCATTGACGGAATTGACAATCGCCCGTCCGCTGCACGCGCGCAGACCCGCTTCAATGGCCGCCGGATCCGATGAGTCAATCTGCAGCGGCAGAGATACCACGCTCTGTACCGCCTTGACAACAGCGGTCATCATTTCCGCCTCATCAATACCAGGCAGACCCACGTTGATGTCCAAAATATCCGCACCGGCGTCCTGCTGTTCAATCGCGCGTTCCATGATATAGTTGAAATCACGTTCGCGCAGAGCCTGTTGAAAACGTTTTTTGCCGGTCGGATTGATGCGCTCGCCGATGACGCGCACACCGCCGAAATCCGTCATATGGCTGGCCGAGCACACACCGCGTTTGCGCACCGGACGAACATCCTCGTTCGCATCCGGCAGCGCCGCCAGTGCCGCGATAAAGTCCGGCGTTGTGCCGCAGCAGCCGCCCAAAATTGAAACGCCCAATTCCGGAAATTTCGCCATCTGTCTGCCGAACTCTGCGGCGTCCATGTCATAGCCGCCGGTTGCCGGATCCGGCAGACCTGCATTCGGCTTGACAATGAGCGGCTTGTCCGTCCACTTGCGCATCTCCTCGATGAGCGGAAAAATTTCCTCCGGTCCGAGCGAGCAGTTGATGCCCATGGCAGCGACATCCAATCCTTCCAGCGTTGCCGCCATGCTGGCAACCGTCGTACCGGTAAACGTTCTGCCGGTCGCCTCAAAGCTCATGGTGACCCAAATCGGCAGATTGCTCTGCTCCCGCGCCGCGAGAACAGCGGCTTTCACCTCGTACAAATCGGTCATTGTCTCGAAGATTACGAGATCTGCGCCCGCCTGCTCGCCGGCACGCACCATCTGCGCATAAATCTCATACGCTTCATCAAATGCCAGCGTGCCAAGCGGCTCCATCAGCTCACCAATCGGGCCGACATCCAGAGCAACTCTCGCTCTGCCGTCCGCCGCCTTTTTCGCAATGGCAACATTTGCCGCCACCAGTTCTTCCGTTGTGTGGCCGGTGCCTTCCAGTTTATGCGCATTGGCACCAAACGTATTGGCATAAATAATATCGCTGCCAGCGTCTACATAGCTGCGCTGAATGCGTTCCAAAATTTCCGGATGCTGTACACCGAAAATTTCCGGGCGTTCGCCCAACCCCAATCCGGCAGCCTGCAGCATGGTGCCCATGCCGCCGTCAAGTAATGTCAGATGATTCATGACAAGCAAGTCCTTCCTTTCGATAGGGACAGGTCAGGAACATACTGCATACCTCACAGCCCCGTTTTCTCAGTTTTTGCGGATGATCGGAGATTCCCAGAATTGCCGTGACAGATTTCCGCGGAATCATCAAATAATTCGGTGTGACGGTCAGCCCGATGCGCCGCGCCGTGTTGAGCGCCTCGCACAGTCTGCGCTGGGTGTGCAGCGGCAAGTCCCCGTATCCCGGGCTAAAGCGGTCGGTCAGAAATTTTCCTTCCCGCTTCAGCTGCTCTCTCAGGTCAAATTCAAAATGATCGCACACATTTTCAATCGCCGCACTGGCGCACGCGTCCATAATCAGAGCATCCGCCATATCCGTCACTTCGCGCCGCATAAGCAGCTGTTCAATCTGCGGTCCCAATGTCACGGCGAGCAAGATTGCTTCCTGACAGCCGGACAAAATCTCCGGCATGTCTTTTCCTTCCAACGGAAAGCCGGCAATTTCGCCGTTTCGGACCGGCAGTCTGCGATAGACCAATCTCGGCTGACAGCTCTCAGTCACCTGTTTGATGCAGCGCTGTATCTGCTGCTCCAGCTCCGGCGGCCGTTCCTGCCCGCGATAGCCGAGATACATCAAAATTTCATTGTAGTTTATTTGTGTCAGTCTTGCTTCCAATCACCGTTCACCTCGCATTTCCTACCATTATACCATGCAAAACGCCGTCCCGCAACCAGCCCAAAAAGCAACAAAAAACTGCTGCAGTTGTACTCTGCAGCAGTTTTATTCTGTGTTCTCTCGATGCTGTTTATCCAGCAGGCGCCGCATGTTCTGCATGCGCTCGTCCATTCGGCGCATATCGCTCGCGCACGCGAGCAGTTCTTTGTGCAAAGACCGCCCGATTTTGCTTTTCTTTTTATACTGTAATTCGTGCTCCATCACCGACCAGTAGTCCATGCCCATCGTGCGGATTTGGATTTCCACCTTGCGCATATTGGGAAACTGTACCTGCATATGCAGACTCTGATACCCGCTGTTCTTTGGCTTTTTGATAAAGTCTTTGACCTTCAAAACACGGATGTCCGGCAGCTTTTCCAAAAAAGCGCGGACGCGATCCACATCATCCAGATACAAGCACACCACGCGGATGCCTGCCAGATCATTGATATACCGATAGATGTTGTCGTTGGTTTTCTCACGCTTTTTGCGCCGGAGCTTTGCCAAAATACTCTGCTCGCTTTTGAGCCGCCATGCAATCTGCGAGACAAGCTCCCGATGCAGCTCCGCTTGCTGTTGTTCGGCAAACTGCCGCAATTTTTCAACCAATACCATGATGCAGTCCTGATATTCCTGCTGCACCTCCGGACGCAAAAAATCCATATCCCATGTCTGTTGCTCCATACCACATCGCTCTCCCCTGCAACGCTGTCTCTATCTATTCTATTGTAAACCGTTGCCAGCTATGCTTCAATGCGTTCCGTGTAAAATTTGGAGCAAATTTGTAAATTACAGCGAATACATCGGAAAGATATCGTCAGTTTCGTCGAGTGTGCCGTTGTATATCGCAACGCCGTGGCTGTCTGCATATTGCTTTGCCGTCTCAAATGCAGCGCGCATTTTTTCTTCCTTCGGCTGACAGCAGCCGCAGCCGACCAGCACCAGCTCGGTAAAGCCGAGATATACCGCAATCTGCATCAAAGAGTACACGGTATCATATCCGTCATACACGACCTCTAGGGCGTTATCACTGAATTTCACGCGATGCGTGTCATATGTATTGCAATAGTATTTGTACACGCCAAGATACGGATAGACAATCCAGTTTTTCGGTGCCGGAGACGGCACCGGCAAATTATCTCCTGCCAAAATGCCCTGTTCCGGAATGTTGGTGATATAGTCTCTCATCTGCTCGAGCAGCGCCGGACTTTGTATGCCGAGATATGTCGGCTGCCATCCGGTCTTTCTGAGATTCGTCCAGCCCGCCGCACTGCACAAGGTGACCTCATGGTTGAGGCGATCCAGCATAGATGGCTGAGCATCTGCTCCCAGAATTACGCAGCGGCCGCGCCGGCTGCCCCGCAGAGCCTGCAATGGCTGAAACAACGGTTCCACGTGTCCATGTTTGCGCGCTTCCGCTTTTTTCAGTTCTTCTTCATAGTGTGCGCGCTGTTTGAGCTTCTGCTTTTCCCAGCGCAGTTTTCCCAAAAATCCCATGGTTCACCTCATACATCTCTGCTTTTTTCGTTCATAATGAGCATTTGCAGTCGATTCTCTATATTTGCAAAGCTGACGTCCGGATCATAGTCCAGCGGCAAAATCTGCGCATCCGGATACAGCTCTTTGATTCTTTTCGCGATGCCGCGGCCAACGACATGATTCGGCAGACAGCCAAACGGCTGCAAAATAATAAAGTTCCTGCATCCATTCTTGGCATTGTGCAGAATTTCTCCCGGAATCAGCACACCTTCTCCCGCATCAAAGGTATGATGAATGATCGGATCGCTGTCCTTGATAATCTCCTGCATCCGCGCCGCCCGATGGTACAGCGGATGTTTTTGGGCAATCGCGTCCGTCATGGCATGCGCCGCATTGAAAATCTCATCCGCAGTGAAGTACCAAATCTTTTCACCCAGCGGCTTTTTGAGCTTATATTCCCGAATTTGTGCATCAATGTAAAAATATGACTTGCGAATGACATCGGTCATACGCGCTTCTATAATTTCAAAGCCGTTTTCTTCGAGATATTTTTCAATGTCATGATTGGCACCCGGATGAAAATTGAGCAAATACTCGCCGACGATGAGAACCGTCGGTCTGCGTCTACTGCGATCATACGCCACTTTGTCCATGATGTCAATTGCCTGTTTGAAGCCGCTGCGCATACCGAGAATGCCACCGCGCTTCATGCCGTCAATCACGGCATCCATGGCTTGTTCAAATGCAGCATCTGCACTGCCGGAAATGCATTCGTACGGGCGCATTTTGCGCAGCAATTCCTCCAAAACATCAATCATCGGCAGCGCAAACGCAATATTGAGCGCAGACATCAGATTCATGCGAAATCCCGGATGCATATCATGGCTGTCCTTGTCATCGTTGGTCAGAATCGGAACATCCGCAAATCCGGCATCATCCAACGCCTTGCGCAGCAGTGCGCTGTAATGCGTCAATCGGCAGTCACCGATATATTTTCCCATGCCGATGGCAACCTGTTTGTCCTTATATTTTCCGCTCATCAGCGCTTCCAGCGCTTCGCCAATGACAATCTGCGCCGGAAAGCAAATATCATTGTGCACATACTGCTTGCCGAGCTGGATGGCTCGTTCTCTGCCGACCGGCAGCGGTTCCGCCTTGATGTGCTGCGCACTGAACGCCGCCGACATCACGCGGCTGAATGCGTGTGAGGTGTTCGGCACGAGCACAACGCGCTCTTTGGCATCCTGTTTGGTGAATTTTGTCGGATATGGATCCGACAATTGCTGTACGTGCAGCGTCCTGCGCTTTCTGCGCTGTGCCGCTGTCTCCAAAAAGCTGCGCACACGAATGCGCAGCGGACCAGTGGCATCGCTTTCGTCCAGTTTCAGCACCAACGGATGTTTGCCGCTGATTTCATTCATCATGCGGATGATTTCATCCGACAAATATGCATCATGCCCGCATCCGAAGCTGACGACCTGTGCGTACTCCAGATAATCACAGCCCGCCGCAAGCACAGCGCCGGACAGCATGCGCGCATGATAGTTGTTGACGATGTCCAATCGGCTGTTGCGCAGATCAACGCGATTGATGTCCGGCAGACTGTCTATGGTCAGCACCGGAATATGGTGCTCGGTAAACAGCTCCGGCAAATCATGATTGACTAACGTATCATTTTGATACGGTCTGGACGCCAATACAACCGCATAGGTACCGCTTTTTTGTACGTCATCTATAATTTTCTGCCCTTCGGCTTTGAGACGGTCAGAAAATTCCCGCTGTGCCGCATCGCCCGCCGCAATCGCTTTGCGCGTCAGCTGCGGTGAAATACCGAACGTCTCCTGCATGTATTGTGTGAGCTGGCGGTCTCTGTCCTCCATCAAATGCCAATGAAACAGCGGCGCGTCAAACGGAATGCCCCATCGGCGCTCCGGATCATCGGAATTGCGAATGACAAGCGGATAGCCTTTGACAACGGCACACATGGATTCACTGGTTTCCGCCAGATTTTCACTTTTTACCGTTGTGATAGACGGCATGAAAATGCGGTCTACGCCTTTTTCTTTCAAATTGCGCAGATGTCCGTGCACGAGCTTTGCAGGGAAACATACCGTGTCTGAGGTGACAGCAGACAGGCCGTTTTCATACATCGCGCGGGTGCTGCTGTCGGACACCTGCACATGATATCCCAAGCTGCGCCAGAACACCTTCCAAAACGGCATAGTCTCCCAAAACGACAGCACACGCGGGATACCAATGGTCAGCTGCTTGTCATCGTCCAGTTTTGGATAGTCATAATCCTGAAACAGCAGTTGTTCTCTTGTGCGAAACAAATTTGGTACTTCATCTTTGCTTCGGTGTGTATGCTTGACCTGCTCGCGCACGGCCGCATCCTTCGGATTGCCTAAAATCTCACCGCGTTCACAGCGATTGCCCGTGATAAACGAACTGCCGTTTGAAAACCGGAGAATGGTTCTGCTGCAATGATTGCCGCAAAACGGGCACGGCACACCGTCCTGTTTGCTGTACTGAAAGTCCGGCAGAGCTGCAAATCCAATAAAATTGCTGACCGCGTGGTTTCTCGCCTGCCGTTTGGTGAGCAGCGCCGCACCAATGGCACCCATTTCGCCCGGATACGGCGCACGGGTCACCGGTTGTCCCAAATACTGTTCCAGTGCACACAGCACCGCATCATTTTTGAAGGTGCCGCCCTGCACGACAACCTGTTTGCCGAGCATAGCCGAATTGGATATGCGCACAACTTTTGTGAACACATTGCGGATAATCGAACGGCACAGTCCTGCCATAATATCCTCCGGTGTGCGTCCGTTTTTCTGTTCTGTGATAATCGTGCTGTTCATAAACACGGTGCAGCGGCTACCCAAATCGGCGGGCTGCCGCGAACGAAACGCCGCATCGGCAATGCGATCGACCGGAATGCCCAATGCCGCTGCAAATCCCTCCAAGAACGAACCGCAGCCGGACGAGCAGGCTTCATTCAGCGTGATATTGGTCACAACACCGCCGTCAATCCACATAGCTTTCATGTCCTGTCCGCCGATATCCAGCACAAAGCTGACATCCGGCACATACGTCTGCGCCGCAGCGGCATGGGCAACCGTCTCTACCGTGTGATAATCTGCGCCAAATGCCTTGGCAAGCATGTGTTCGCCATAACCGGTTGTTCCCAAGCCTAGCACCTCTAAGCGAATGCCGCGTTGGGCATAGCGCTCATACAGCTCCATCAGACCTTGCCGAACAACTTGAATCGGATCGCCGCGATTGTTGGCATAAAACTTGTCAATCACCGTCTCCTGTTCGTCTATCAGCACCAGTTTGCTCGTTGTACTGCCCGCATCGACACCGATATACACGCGCAGCGTATCTCCCGCCTGTGCCGTGATGGGTGGTATTTGAGGACTTTCGTGCAGTTTCCGCCATGCGCGGCACGCCTGCTCCGTGGAAAAATACGGTTCTGCGTGTTTGCTGACCACATGCTTGCGTTGGGTTTCTGCCTGCCGGAGCTGTGCAATCACATGATCCAGCACATGAACATCCGTTGCATCTTGCCCGAACAGCTCCGGAATGCTCAGCGCAGCGCCAAGTGCCACGATGGTATCCGGATGCGCCGGACGAATGATTTCATCTTCCGACAGCTGCAGGCGCTCACAAAATACACGCACCAGCGTCGGATTGAAGGTCAGCGGTCCTCCTTCAAAAATTACCGGCGGCGTGATGTCCAGACCCTGCGACAAACCGCCGATGGTCTGCTTGGCAATCGCATGAAACGCAGACAGCGCAATATCTTCCCGTGCACCGCCCGCATTGAGCACCGACTGAATATCTGTTTTGGCGAACACGCCGCATCGTCCGCTGATGCTGTGCACGGTTTCTCCCTGACTGGCAAGCGCCTCAAAGCCCTCTGTCGGTGTCTTGAGCAGCGCTGCAATCTCATCAATAAATGCGCCTGTGCCGCCCGCACAGCTGCCGTTCATGCGCATATCGCGCGCGACGAGCTGTCCTGCGTTTTCATCGTACTGGAAAAAGATAATCTTTGCGTCCTGTCCGCCCAATTCAATCGCCGTGCGCGTCTGCGGATACAAATGCCGCACCGCAGATGCATTGGCAACAACTTCCTGTACAAAATGGATACCCGTACAATCGGCAATCGGCTTGCCGCCGCTGCCGCAAACCGCGATGCGGAATGCTGCCTGCGGGAATGCCTCGCGTACTTCTTCCAGCAGCAGGCGCATCGCGTGCATCTGCTCTGCATGGTGTCTGCGGTACCGCACAAACAGCGGTTTTGGTTCGTCCGGTTTTACAACTGCCGCTTTTACCGTTGTGGAACCGACATCCAGTCCCAGCAAAAGATATTCCTGTTGTCTGCTTAAATCGTTCATATCGTCCTTACTCTCACTTCTAAAAAACTGCTGTACTGTATGCACAGCCAGCAGAAATTTCTAAAAAATCTTGTCTCATTTTGTCCGAAGCTATTATACATCAATTTTGTTTCAAAAAAACAACGGAAGTTCAGATATTAACAATTTTATAACCCTTTGGAACGTAAAAAAATCAGTTGTCAAAATCATTGACAACTGATTCTCATGCTTCACGTGCTGTATTACAAATCAATTTCCAGCAGCACCGGACAATGGTCGCTGCCCATAATATCGGTCAAGATTTCCGCTTTCCGAATGGAATCCTTGATGCGGTCAGAGACCAAGAAATAGTCAATGCGCCAGCCCGCATTCTTTTCCCGTGCATGGAAGCGATACGACCACCAGCTATACGCGCCTTCCTGCTCCGGATACAGATACCGAAAGCTGTCCGTAAATCCGGACTCCAGCAATTCGGTCATCTTTGCACGTTCTTCATCCGAGAAACCTGCGTTTTTCCGATTGGTTTTCGGATTTTTCAGGTCAATTTCTTCGTGTGCCACGTTCAAATCGCCGCAAATAATCACCGGCTTGAGCGCGTCCAGCTCTTTTACATAGTCACGGAAGTCATCTTCCCACTGCATGCGATAATCCAATCGTTTCAGCTCGCTCTGTGCATTGGGCGTGTAGCAGGTCACAAGATAAAAGTTCTCATACTCTGCCGTGATAATGCGCCCCTCGTGATCATGTGCGTCCATACCCATGCCGCACACCACTTCGATTGGCTTTTGCCGCGTAAACAGTGCCGTGCCGCTGTATCCCTTTTTCTCTGCACTGTACCAGTATTCGTTATAGCCCTCACAAGCCACTTGTGCCTGTCCCGGCTGCATTTTGGTCTCCTGCAGGCAGAATACGTCGGCGGCCAATGTATCAAAAACGTCCTGAAAGCCCTTGCCCAAGCAGGCCCGCAGACCGTTGACATTCCATGAAACCAGCTTCATCGTTGGATTCCTCCTCATCGTATACTCCTGCCATTGTAGCATAGAAGAAGACAAATCTCAATTATTTTCAATAGTTTCATCTCGTACCTCATAGTACTTTTAAGTTCTATATACAGCATTGTAATGAAAATTTACGGTACTGTCAATAGTATCAATATGTACTATAGCAGAGGTGACTCCATGTATTTTCAGCGTTTGCGCGATTTGCGCGAAGATCGCGATCTCCGGCAGCAAGACATTGCCGAATTGCTGCACACCAGCCAAACAGTATATTCTCGCTACGAGCGCGGATTTCAAACCATTCCGGTTTCGCATTTATTGACGCTCGCTGACTTTTACCAAACATCTACGGATTACTTACTCGGACGCACCAACATTCGAACACCTTACCCGAAAAAGTAAAGGCACAAAACCGCAATGCGCGGTCTCGTGCCTTTTTTCTTATTCCTCTGGCTTTTTCCAGATTGGCTCCTGATAAAAGCAGGTGCGATTGCCGGTGTGGCAGGTCGGTCCCTTCGGGATGCCGCGATAAATGAGCGTATCGTCATCGCAGTCGGTCAAAATCTCACTGACAAAAATGAAATTGCCGGAGGTCTCGCCCTTGTTCCACAGCTTCTGACGGCTGCGGGAGAAAAACCAAGCGGTTCCTGTTTCCATCGTGTTTGCCAATGCCTGCTTGTTTGCATAGCCCAGCATGAGAACTTCATTGTTCCGCTCATCCTGACAGATGACCGGAATCAGCTCTCCTTTTTTGAAAAATTTATCTAAATTCATAGGATTTCCTCACAGTCTAACCGGAATGTTCTTGCCGTTCAGGTATTCCTTTACCTGCGGAACTGTCAGCTCGCCATAATGAAATAGCGATGCCGCCAGTGCGGCGTCCGCACCGGTCTTTTCAAATACTTCCGCAAAGTGCTCCAAGTTGCCGCAGCCACCCGATGCAATAACCGGAATGCCGACTGCCTGCGCAACCATATCCGTCAAATTCAGTTCAAAACCGGACTTGGTGCCGTCCTTATCCATCGAGGTCAGCAGAATTTCACCTGCACCCAGTTCATAAACTTCTTTTGCCCAAGCAACGGCGTCCAATCCTGTCGGCTTTCTGCCGCCTGCGACATAGACTTCGTAGCCGCTCGGGCACTGTTCCAAGTCCGTGCAGGCACGCGCGTCAATCGCAACAACGACGCATTGGCTGCCGAATTTCTGTGCAGCCTCTGCAATCAGCTGCTTGTTGGTAACAGCGGCGGAATTGACGGAAATCTTATCTGCGCCAGCGCGCAGCAGCTCTTTAAAATCGTCACTGGTGCGAATGCCGCCGCCGACAGTCAGTGGAACAAACACCTGCTGTGCCGTGCGGCGCACAACATCCGCGATGGTCTGCCGGTTCTCATAGGTCGCTGTGATGTCCAAAAAAACAATCTCATCTGCACCCTGCTGCGAATAAAACGTCGCAAGCTCTACCGGATCACCGGCGTCGCGCAGGTTGACAAAATTGACACCCTTGACCACGCGGCCGTTATTGACATCGAGACACGGAATAATACGTTTTGCGAGCATTGTCACGCCTCCCCTGCTGCCACGGCAATCGCCTGCTTGACATCCAGCTGACCGGTGTACACCGCCTTGCCGGCAATGGCTTCTTCGATGCCCATGTCGCGCAGCTTGGCGATGTCCTCCAGCGTAGAAACGCCGCCGGATGCCACAATGCCGCAGGAAACTGCATCGCGCAGTGCTTGCAGCTGCTCAAAGTTCGGGCCGGACAGCATGCCGTCCTTGTCAATATCGGTAAAGATAATGGTCTTGACGCCGTACGATTCCATCAGCTTGGCAAAGGCAATGTAATCGGTGCCGCTGTCCTTGATCCAGCCTTCCGTGCGAACCGTACCGTGCAGGGCATCAATGCCGACAGCAATTTTATCGCCATATTTTTCGCAGGCTTCCTTGACAAACTGCGGATTTTTCACCGCCGCAGAGCCGATAATCACACGCTTTACGCCCAGCTCCAATACGCGCTCGACATCCTCCATCGTGCGGATGCCGCCGCCCAGCTCAACCGCTGCGCCGGTCTGCTCAATGACGCGGCGAACCACCGGATAGTTCGGATGGGTGCCGTCTTTTGCGCCGTCCAAATCCACCATATGAATCTGCTCCGCGCCGGCGTCCAAAAATGCCTTTGCGGTATCTACTGCGTCCTCCGCAACCTTATGTGCCGTTGCGTAATCGCCCTTTACCAAGCGCACGCACATCTGATCGTGCAGGTCAATTGCAGGTAAAATTCTCATTCTGCCCCTCCTACCATGTTTCCGAAGTTGCGCAGGATGGTCATGCCGACCTCTCCGCTCTTTTCTGGATGGAACTGGCTGCCGTACATCTGTCCGCGTCCAACCAGTGCCGTCACCTGATCGTTGTAATCGCAGGCTGCAATCAAGTCGTTGCTGTCAGACGGACACATCTTAAACGTATGTACAAAGTACACGTAAGCGCCTTCCGGCACGCCCACCAGCAGCGGATCCTGCTTGTGATACTGCAGGCTGTTCCAGCCAATCTGCGGCAGCTTGAGATCCGTCTCAATTTTCTGCACGCGGCCCGGCAGCAAGCCCAGACCCTTTGTCGGACGAATTTCATCGCTTTCTTCAAACAGCATCTGTGCGCCGAGGCAAATACCCAAAAACGGCTTGGTCTTTGCCGCTTGAATCAGCGACGCGGTCAGACCGGATTCTTCCAGTGCCTGCATCGCGTCCGGAAATGCGCCAACACCCGGCAGGATAATGCCGGAAGCGCCTTCCATCAGCTCCGGTGTGGTGACAATTTTATTTTCCAGCCCAAGAAAATTGAGTGAGTTGGATACACTCATGAGATTTCCTGCGCCATAGTCAACAATTCCAATGTATCCCATCACGTTTCTCCTTTTATACCTGCATATCTGCGCAAATATCTTCCAGCTCGGTCAGCAGGGTTGCATTTTCCTGCTCGCTGCCGGTGGTGATGCGAAGCATCTGGAATTTCGGGAAGCAGCGCACGCAAATGCTGCGTTTTTTCAGTTCTTCAAAGATTTCCGTGCACTTTTCTGTGCGCAAAACAGCAAAATTGGTATGTGTCGGCAAAACGGTAAACACGCCGTATTTTTCCGCCAGCTTTTGGCAGGCGGCTTCCAGTTCTTCCTTGCGGGCAATGAGCTGTTTGCACTGCTCCTTCTGCCAGCTCGTATCTTCCAGCACGATGCAGGCAGCGAGCTGCGTCATCGTGTTGATGTTATACGGCGAACGGGTCTTGTTGAGCTGGTCAATCAAATCTTTGTAGCCGATGATAAAGCCGCAGCGCATCGCTGCGCAGCCAAATGCCTTGGACAGCGTTTTCATCACCAGCACATTTTCCAGCGCAGTCGAGCAGTCGAGAATACTCTGATCCCAGAAGTCCATATATGCCTCGTCCACGACAACCAGCGTATCTTCCAGCGCCATGCAAATGCGCACCGCTTCGCCGTGGTCAAAGCCCTGACCGCCCGGATTGCACGGATTGGAGAAAATCAAAATATCCGGCTTTTCCGCCTTCGCGCGGTCAATCACTTGCTGCTCAGTCAGCATAAATTCGCCGTCCTTGAGCATATTGACGACTTCCAGCTCTGCAACCTCTGCATAGAACTGATACATGGAAAAATCCGGAGACAGCACCATGACCTTGCCGCCGCGCGGCGCAAAGGTATTCATAATCAGAGAAATCAGCTCGTCCGAGCCGTTTCCGACGACAATATTGCCCGGCGCAATGCGAAATTCGCGTCCCGCCAGACGGCGTACATCCGCCACGGTCGGGTCAGGATAGCGATTGAAATCAATCGTGTCAATGCTCGCCGCAATGGCATCGCGCAGTTCCTCCGGCAGAGAGAAATAGCTCTCGTTGGCATCCAGCTTAATCTGATAGACATCCTCGCACGGATCATACGGGGTCATGCTTGCCAGCTTTTCTGGTAATGTAATCATGTTGTAGTTCCTCCCGTGCTCACTTGTCCTGCTTCGGTTCTGCCTTTTTGGCTTCTTTCTTGGTCTCGTCCTTTGCCCGCAGGCCTTCCTGCAGCTGCTCAGTCAGCGCCTGAATCTGCTGCTTTTTCAGCTTCATGCTCGCCAGATTGACAATGACACGGGCGCTAATCGGCGCTACCGTCTCATACGGCTCCAGACCATTTTCCTTCAGAGTCGTGCCGGTTTCGACAATATCGACAATGGCATCGGCAAGACCGAGCAGCGGAGCCAGCTCGACACTGCCTTCAATCTTGATGATATTGACGTCCATGTTCTTGCGGGAGAAGAAATCACGCGTTACCTTCGGATACTTGGACGCGATGGTTCTGGTATGATAACCGGCGTAGAAATCCTCGCCCTTCTTGCCGCACAGGCAGAAGCGGCACTTGCCAAAGCCCAAATCCAACGTCTCATAGAACGAGCCGCCCTTTTCCATAATGGTATCCTTGCCGACAACGCCCATATCACACACGCCGTGCTCGACATAGGTGATAACGTCAGCCGCCTTGGACAGCACGAGTTCAATATTGGAATTCGGCAAACGGAAGATGAGCTTACGGGAGCCGGAACGCAGTTCGCTGACATCATAGCCGGAATGCTCCAGCAGCTCCAGAGTCTTTTTTTCCAATCTGCCCTTGGTCAGAGCGATACGAATAATGTTTTCTGGAGTCATGCCTGTACCTCTACTTCCTTCACGGCGCCATCGCGGAAGATTACCAGCGTGCGATAGCCCTTCTTCTTTGCCAGCTCCATCGCTTCCTTCTCGGTGTCGCACGGTGCCAGCTCTGCCAGTTCACTGTTTGTATTGATGTAATTGAGCGCGCCCTTGAGGTCGCTTCTCTCGCAGAATACCAGCTCCTGCGGAATTACTTTTTTCTTGAGGTCTACGGACTCGGACAGTGCATCAATGTCAATGGCAAAGCCGGTAGCCGGAATATCTCTGCCGAACTTGGCACACAGATTGTCGTATCTGCCGCCCGCCAGAACCGGAGAACCTGCGCCGCCCATATAACCGCGGAACATCAGGCCGGTATAATAGTCAATCTCCTGTACCAGACCGAGGTCAATCATGACGTTTTCGCCATAGCCCGCGTTGGTGATTGCATCAATCAGATTTTTCAAATATGCCACTGCCTTGAGTACGCCCGGATTGTCGGTCAAACCTGCCAGCTCGTCGAGTACCTCGCTGCCGCCGAACAGATTCGGCATTGCCTTGAGGGCACGGTATGCCTCTCGATCCTGATACGGCTCCAGCTCATCGCCCAGTGCCGCATAGGACTTGTTTTCAATATTCGAGCGAATGCGCTCTGCGGTCTCTGCATCGACATTGAGAGACTGAATCAGTTCCTTATAAATGGCTGCATAGCTCAGCTCAATGCGGAAGGTCTCGCCGCGAACCGCTGCCAGTGCAGCAAACGCAGTGGTCAGAATATCAATATCCGCCATCATGCCGCGTGCGCCGAGCAGCTCGGCACCTGCCTGCATGACTTCGGTAGAATGTCCGCGGTGGAACGAGCTTGCGCGGTGTACCTTCTGCATGTAGTACAGACGCAGCGGAAGCACATCGTCATTGAGCTTGGTCGTAACCACACGCGCAATCGGTGTGGTGTTATCCGGACGCAGCACGAGCAGACGGCCGTTGCGGTCGGTCAGCTTGTACATCTTTTCCTGTCCGATGGACGAGCCTGCCTGCGTGAATACATCATAGTATTCCAGAGACGGCGTGATGATTTCATCATAGCCGCGTGCTTCAAACAGATCTCTGATTCTCTTCTCGTTCTGCCGGAACATGCGGGTTGCCGCGAACAAACGGTCGCGGGTGCCCTCCGGCGTGGAGATTGCATACTGATTCATACTTTATAACCCCTAAATATAATGTTCGTTGTTTTATCGCTTTAGCGTGTTAACATGATAACACGACCAGTTTGGTATGTCAAGCGTTCCGGAAAATGTTACGGAAAAGAAAGCAGCTTCTTACAATCATTTGACAATTCTCTCCGATTTGTTCAGAACAGCGATACCTGTGTACTGGTCGGCATTTCGGACAGGGCGCCGATGCTGGCGAGTGTCTCGACAACGCTCTTTGACACGCGGGAGCAGCGCACCACGATTTCCTCTTGCGACAGGAACGGGCCGTTTTTGCGTTCTTCGACAATCGCCTGTGCAGCCTGTTCACCGACGCCTGGCATGGATGAGAACGGCGGAATCAGTCCCTTTTCCGTGATGACGAAATGCTTTGCCTCGGATTTATAAATATCCATCGGTTCAAATACAAATCCTCTGTGATAGAACTCATGGACAACTTCCAGTGTTGTCATCATATCTTTTTCAACAGCAGAAATCGTCTTGTCGCGTTCTTTTGCCTGCAATTCGTGGATTTTATCCAAGCACACGGTATCTCCCAGCACCATGCAGGAAGCATCAAACGCCTTCGCGCGAATGGAAAAATATGCAGAATAGAACGCCAGCGGCTTGTGCACCTTAAACCACGCAATACGATACGCCATGATAACGTAAGCAACCGCATGCGCCTTCGGGAACATATACTTGATTTTTTTGCACGAATCAATATACCAGTCCGGCACATCCTGCTTCTTCATCGCTTCTTCCATCTCCGGCTTCAAACCCTTGCCCTTACGCACGGATTCCATCGTCTGGAAGCTCAGCTTCGGGTCAACACCCTTGCCAATCAGATAGTTCATGATATCGTCTCGGCAGCAAATGCATTCTTTCAGCGGAATGCCGTCATGTACCAAATCCTGCGCATTGCCCAGCCATACATCCGTGCCGTGCGACAGACCGGAAATACAGAACAATTCGTCAAATGTCGTCGGCTTGGTCTCCTTTACCATGCCGCGCACGAACTTGGTGCCGAACTCCGGCACGGCAATACAGCCAATGTCGCCCAAAATCGGGTCCGGTTCGTCTGTGACATACTTGAGTGCTTTATTGGACGTAAACAGGCTCATGGTATCCGGATCGCCGAGCGGAATATTCTGCGCGACAACACCGGTCATGTTTTCCATGTGCTTGATAATCGTCGGGTCATCGTGTCCCAGTTCGTCCAGCTTGAGCAGGTTTTCGTCAATGGAGTGATACTCGAAATGCGTCGTGATGATTTCAGAATTCGGATCGTCTGCCGGATGCTGTACCGGACAGAAGTCGTAAATATCGACTTCCTTCGGCACGACGACAATGCCGCCCGGATGCTGACCGGTGTTTCTGCGGATACCCGTGCAGCCCTTGACCAAGCGGTTTTCCTCCGCGCGTCCGACTTCCATCTCGCGCTCTGCCATGTATTTTTTGACGTATCCGTATGCGGTTTTTTCCGCAACCGTGCCGATAGTTCCCGCGCGGAATACATGGTCATGCCCGAACAGCTCGCCGGTGTACCAGTGAATGGTCGGCTGATATTCACCGGAGAAGTTCAGGTCAATATCCGGCACCTTATCGCCATTGAAGCCCAAGAACGTCTCAAACGGAATGGAAAATCCCTCCTGATTGAGCGGTTCTCCGCACTTCGGGCAGGTCTTGTGCGGCATATCTGCGCCGCAGCCAAAGCCCTCATTTTCGTGCCATTCGACGTAATGGCATTTCGGGCACAGATAATGCGGCGCGAGAGAATTTACCTCGGTGATGTCCGACATAAACGCAACCAGCGAGGAACCAACCGAACCACGGGAGCCGACCAAATAGCCGTCCTGCAGCGACTTCGCCACAAGTTTTTGCGCAATCATGTACATCACATCGTAGCCGTTGCCGATAATTGAGCCCAATTCGCGCTCCAAGCGCGCCTTGACCTTTTCCGGCAGCGGATCGCCGTACATGCGCTTGGCTTTCTCATAGCACATGCGTTCCAAATCCTCCGCAGAATTGTCCATCTTCGGCGGATAGTTTTCGCGCGGTACCGGACGCAGCGTGTCGCACCAGTCCGCAATCATATTCGTATTGGTGACAACCACTTCCATCGCACGGTCTGCGCCCAAATACGAAAATTCCTCCAGCATTTCATCGGTGGTCTTGAGGTACAGCGGCGCCTGATTGTCGGCGTCTTTAAAGCCCATGCCCGCCATCAGGATGCGGCGGAACGCCTCATCCTCCGGCTCCAAGAAATGCACGTCACCGGTTGCCACACACGGCTTGTTCAGCTCGTCCGCAATCGCCAAGATTTTGCGGTTGTAATCGCGCAGTTCTTCCTCGTCCTTTGCCGTGCCGTTAGCAATCATAAATTGGTTGTTGCCAATCGGCTGAATTTCCAGATAATCATAAAAATCCGCAATCTTGAGCAGATCTTCATGCGATGCGCCGTGCACCATTTCGGAAAACAGCTCGCCCGCCTCGCAGGCAGAGCCGAAAATCAAGCCCTCTCTGTGACGAATCAGCTCACTGCGCGGCATAATCGGCTTTTTATTGAAATATTTCAGGTTGGAATAGGAAATCAGCTTGTACAGATTTTTGAGTCCCACCTGATTTTTTGCCAAAATAATAAAGTGATACCGGCGCAGATTTTTCAGACTGCCGGTCTTGGCTTTGAGTCCCGCCAGCAGCGGGTTGATGTCGGAAATTTTGGTCGCGTGCAGTTCTTCCTGCATCTTTTCCAACAGCTTGATGTAAATTCTGCCCAGAACTGCCGCGTCCTCACTCGCTCTGTGATGGTCGAACGGGCCAACTTTGAGTTTTTTCGCCATGACATCCAGCTTGTGCCGTTTCATATCCGGAAACAGAATTTTGCACATCTCAACGGTATCAATGGAAGTGAATTCCCGTTCGATGCCCAGCCGTTCACAGGCACGATGGATAAACGCCATATCAAAGCCCGCATTATGCGCGACGAGCGGCAAATCCCCCGTGAACTCCAAGAACTGCGGCAGTGCCTCGGAAAGCTCCGGCGCATCCTTGACGGTTTCATCCGAAATGCCCGTCAGCTCCGTGATATTCGCTGGAATCGGCTTGTGCGGATTGACATAAGTTTGAAACTCCTCCAGCACTTCGCCATTGCGCACTTTGACTGCCGCGATTTCGGTTATTTCTTCCTCTGCCGGCTTGAGACCTGTGGTCTCGGTGTCAAAGCAGACAAAGGTTTCGTTCAACGGCGCGTCATAGTTTCCCTTGACAACGGAAACGTTGCCGGAATCATTGACATAATACGCCTCAACGCCATACAAAATCTTCAAATCAATGCCGTTTCGCTCAATCGCATGCATGGCTTCCGGAAAGGCCTGTGCCACGCCGTGATCGGTGATTGCCATCGCCGTATGTCCCCACGTTTTTGCGCGCTGCATGAGGGATTTTGTCGTGGACATGCCGTCCATTGCGGACATATTGGTATGCAGATGCAGCTCGACACGCTTTTTCTCCGCCGTGTCCATACGCATCTTTTTCTTACTCAACACGATGCCTGTCGGCTCCATGATGGTTTCTTTTTCAAAGTTATCAAAGCTGACCTTGCCCTGTACGGTCAGGTACATGCCCTCGTGAATGAGATCCACATACTCATCGGCTTTTTCCTTCGCCAAAAACTTGCTGACGCGCATGGAGCCGTGCAAATCGGTAATGTCAAAGCCAATCTTGACCCATTCCTTGCCGGTATTTTTGCTTTTGATTTCGCGGGTTTCTACCAAAAATACCTCACCGCGAATGGTTGCGCTGTCTACTGCGTGCAGCGCATCCTGAATCGACACAACCGGCTGGTCATACAATCTGCCATACAGCAGATTTTCGTCCTTTTTGATGTGAAATGTTTTGCGATTGTACTGTACTTCGCCCTTGTCGGCACGCACCGGCTTTTTCTTGGGCTTTTCTTTCTTTTCCTGCACGGGCGGCGTGTGCATCATGCGCTTGAGCATTTGTTCTCTGCCCTGCTCCGTCTTCTGCGCCAAGCGCAGTTCGGTTTCTTCGTTGGAGGTCTCGGTATTGACCGCGCAAGTCAAGCCGGTTTCTGTGCGAATCATCTCCGGCAGCTGCCGCAGATCATGCGCCAGATACTCCACGCCGCTTCCCAGCATGGAAACTGTCAGGCCGTTCGCCGTCATGTCCCATTTGCTGTCGGTCAGATAACCCTGTGCAGACGGCTTGCGCAGGACAATATATTCTTTCAGGCTGTCGACATACGGCTGTGTCAGACCATTCAGCTGATAGCGCGGTGCAATGCGCACGCGCGACAAACCGTACATGGAACCGATGCCCTTTTCCATATCAAACAGCGCCTTTCGCGGTACAATGTCGTCAAACTGGACACGACACAGCACAGCACGCTTATCGTGACTCACCACAACGGAGCATACCTCGCCGTTTGTGAGGTATGCTCCGTGGTCTTTGCTTTCATATCGTTCAAACAGATCTCCCAGTGTGGTCAAATCTTATCCTTGCTCCTTTATGATCGCATGAATTTCTTTCATCAGTTCATCCACCAGCTGTTCCTGCGGCACTTTTCGCAGAATCTCGCCATGGCGAAAAATCATACCAACACCGTCACCGCCCGCAATGCCGATGTCCGCCTCGCGCGCTTCGCCGGGGCCATTGACAACACAGCCCATCACGGCAACCTTCAGCTTGGCGTCCAATCCGGCAACGCGGCGTTCCACTTCATTGGCGATGCCAATCAAATCAATCTTGGTGCGGCCGCAGGTCGGGCACGATACAATGTTTACACCCGTGTCGTTGAGACCGACAGCTTTCAAAATCGCATATGCCGCCGTGATTTCGTGCACCGGATCTGCGGTCAGCGAGACGCGAATCGTGTCGCCGATGCCAAGCGCCAGCAGGCCGCCGATGCCCGCCGCAGACTTGATGGTTCCCATATACTCGGTTCCCGCCTCTGTGACACCCAGATGCAGCGGATAATTGGTCTTTTCGTGCATGAGCTGATACGCCCGCATGGTCGTCGGCACGCTGGACGATTTCAGCGAGATGCAAATATCGTCAAAATCGTATTTGTTGAGCAGTGACACATGATACAGCGCACTCTCCACCATAGCTTCCGGTGTCGGAGAGCCGTATTTTTCCAGAATGTGCTTTTCAATCGAACCAGAGTTGACGCCGATGCGAATCGGAATGTGCTTTTCCCTGCACGCCTCCGCAACCGCCTTGACGCGCTCTTCCGCGCCGATATTGCCCGGATTGATACGAATGGCGCTGACGCCCGCCTCGGCAGAGGCGAGTGCCAGCCGATAATCAAAATGAATATCCGCGACGACCGGAATCGGAGAATGCGCACAGATGGTTTTCATCGCCTCTGCGGCAGCCATATCCGGTACCGTACAGCGAACAATATGACAGCCTGCGGACGCCAACCGCTCAATCTGCGCCAGCGTTGCCTGTGCATCGCGCGTATCGGTATTGGTCATCGACTGCACGGCAATCGGTGCTCCGCCGCCGACCGGCACATTTCCGACAAAAATCTGTTTTGTTTTCATACTCCTCTTCCTTTCTCTCACGCCGCGCCGAGCAGACGCAGAATATCCTGCCAAGTCACATAAACCATGAGCAGCATCAGAATGGCGAATCCGCCGAAATGAATATAGCCTTCGTATTTTCGCGGAACCGGCCTGCGCGCAATCAGTTCAATGAGCACGAACAGCAGCCGTCCGCCGTCCAGTGCCGGAAGCGGCAGCAGATTCATCACGCCCAAGTTGATGGAAATGAACGCAATAAGCAGGAAAAAGCTGATCATGCTGCTCTGTGCGGTCTGCACGAGCACATCGGTCACGCCGACCGGACCGGACATCTGGTCAATGCCTACCTGCCCGCTGACCAGCTGCTTCAGGCTAATCCACACGAGCCGCGCATAGTCATACGACCGGTACACGGCATTCTTCACTTTATCCACAACCGTCAGCTGTTTGACGGTGAAATCCACACCGTACCGCTGGACGCCATCGTATTCCGCCGGTTCCAGCTTGACATCGTGCAGCTCTTTCTTTTCGCCGTTGCGCTGCACGACGATATCATAGCTGGTATCCGTGCCGAGGCTCAGTCCCGTCGTCACATCCGACGTCAGCAGCACGCGATACCCGTCAATGCTGAGAATGCGGTCGCCCTTCATCAACATGCTCTCGCCCTGCGACGGAAAGCCGTCCGCAAAGCCTTGAATCACCGGCTCGGTGCCCTCAGTCTGCGGCAGCACCAGAATGAGCACAATGAGAAATCCCAGCAGGAAATTCATCAGCGCACCGGCAGCAAGAATCAGCGCGCGCCAGCCAATCGGCGCCCCCGCCAGCGTGCCCGGCTGATCCTGCTCGGTGTCCTCGCCTTCCATGACGCAGGCGCCGCCGAACGGCAAAATACACAGCTTGAAATCCGTCTCGCCGATTTTCTTGTGTGCGAAGGACGGACCCATGCCGACCCAAAATTCGAGCACATGCACACCGGCAGCCTTTGCCGCCATGAAGTGTCCGAACTCATGGACGATGACCAGACAGCCAAACGCCAAAATTGCTAAAATTACAGTTAAAATGGTCAAAGAAACACCTCTTACGAAGCAAATTTACGACAACAGCAGTCCCTTGACAATCTCACGGGCTGCGCGGTCGCTTGCCAGAACATCCTCAATCGTGATTTCCGGCAAATACTCGACGTTGTCCATCGCCGCCTGTACCAGCTCCGGAATGCGATAGAACGGAATTTTATCGTGCAGAAACAGCTCAACGGCTGCTTCGTTTGCGCCGTTCATAATTGCGCCGAGATTGCCGCGGGCGGCAGCCGCACGGCGTGCCAGTCCCAGTGTCGGGAACGCTTCTTCATCCGGTGCAAAGAATGTCAGATTGTGTCTGCGCGGCAGATCCAGTGGCGGCACCTTGCACGGCACACGCTCCGGATAGGTCAGCGCATACTGAATCGGCAGGCGCATATCCGGATTGCCCATCTGCGCAATCACGGAACCGTCCTCAAACTCCACAGCGGAATGCACGATGCTTTCCCGATGCACGACAATGTCAATGTCATCCGGCTCTACATCGTACAGCCACATCGCTTCAATCAGCTCCAAGCCCTTGTTCATCATGCTTGCGGAGTCGATGGTGATTTTGGCGCCCATGCTCCAGTTCGGATGATGCAGCGCCTGCTCCTTGGTGACGTGGCGCATCTGCTCGCGGCTCATGCCGAAGAACGGGCCGCCGGATGCTGTCAGCAGAATGCGGTTGATGCGGTTGCCCGCTGCGCCCTGCAAGCACTGGAAAATTGCCGAGTGCTCGGAATCCACCGGCAAAATCGGCACGCCCTTTTCACGCGCTGCCCGCATGACGATCTGTCCGGCGCACACCAGCGTTTCCTTATTGGCAAGCGCAATCGCCTTTCCCGCTTCAATGGCAGCCATCGTCGGCAGCAGTCCCACCATGCCGACAACCGCCGTCACAACGACATCCGCTTCCGGCAGGGTTGCGGCTTCAATCAAGCCGTCCATACCGGAAACCACGCGAATATCCGTGTCCGCCAGCTTTGTTTTCAGCTCTTTTGCCTTTTCTTCATTGTACACCGCAACCAAAGACGGATGCAAGGCACGCGCCTGTTGCTCTGCGCGCTGGATATTGGTATTGACCGAAATCGCGCACACCTGCGCCTCGATGGAATCGAGAACATCAATGGTCTGTGTGCCGATAGAGCCGGTCGAACCGAGAATAACAATATTTTTCATGTCTTATAACCCCAGATTAGAAAACAGATGCAGCAGCAGCTCAACCAGCGGTGCCACAAAAATCACACTGTCGAACCGATCGAGTACGCCGCCATGACCCGGAAAAATCTTGCCGTAATCTTTAATGCCGCTCTTTCTCTTGACGATGGAGAACGACAAATCACCGATTTGACCGAGCACAGCACCCAAAATACCGGCTGCCAGACACAGCGGTACAGACAGCGTCAGATTGGTAAACGCACTGACTGCAATGCCGTAAATCACAGTGAGGACGGCCGCGCCGACAACGCCGCCAATTGCGCCCTCAACCGTCTTTTTCGGAGAAATCACCGGTGCCAGCTTATGCTTGCCGAACGCCATGCCTGCAAACAGGGCGCAGGTATCCGAACCCCAAGCCGCCAGCAGCGGAATGACCAGATGAAACGCGCCGTTCTCCGACATCGTGAACATGCGAATCAGGCTCATGAGCAGATACGGAATGAGAATGCCGCCGAAATAGGCACCGGCAAGCTCCTGAAATCCAAACTTTGTGTGATGCCGCAGCAGCAGAACAAACAGCACCACGACGCCGATATACAGCATCGCGCGCATCCAATACACCGGATAGCTGTCTCTCGCGCTGGCAAACGACATGCCCAAAGCGAGCAGCATCGCTGCAATTTGCAGCTCCTTGTTGTTTTTTCCTGCGGTCGCTGCGGTAAATTCCTGCGCCGCACAGACGGACAGTGCCATCATGAGCAGCTGCGCGACGATCGGCGGGAAGACGAACAGCGCAAGGATGACAACAACTGCACCGGTCACGCCAAATGCAACTCTTGTTTTCATGGTTTATACTCCTCCGAATCGTCTATTTCTTCTGTTAAATTCATCAATGGCGGCATCCATATCCGCCGGCTTGAAGTCCGGCCACAGGACATCCGTAAAATAGTATTCTGCATACGCGCTCTGCCACAGCAGGAAATTCGACGTGCGAATCTCTCCGCTCGGGCGGATAATAAAATCCGGATCCGGCATGTGCGCAGTGTACAGATGCTGAGAAATCGTGTCCTCAGTGATATCCTCCGGCTTCAGCTGTCCCGCCTGTACTTCCTGCGCGATGGCGCGCACGGCATTTTTTATCTCATCGCGTCCGCCGTAGTTGATGCACAGCGTAGCGACGGAAAATTCCGGCCGCTTTTGTGCCTCTGCGTTGCAGCGCGCGACAAGCTCCCGAATATCCGGCGCGAGCACGGACAAATCACCAATGACCTGCACGGCAATTTCATCCTTTGCCATCGTGTCAATGGCTTCCTTGAGATATCTGCGGAACAGGTTCATCAGCGTGCTGACTTCTTCCTCCGGACGCTTCCAGTTCTCCGTGGAAAATGCATACACGGTAAAATATTTGACGCCAATGTTTTTGCAGTATGTTGCGATGGTGCGGAATGTCTCTGCGCCGACCTTATGTCCGGCGGTACGCGGCAACCCGCGTTTTTTTGCCCAGCGTCCATTTCCGTCCATAATAACCGCAATATGCTGCGGCACTGGGCGGTCGGACGGCTGCGGCGGCGTGCTGTCCTCTTTTTTCAGTATATTGAACAACGCCACGGTACTATGCACCGACCTTTCTTTCTAAATCCGTGCGCCTTGCGTCTGTGCGCGAAAGCGCCGATATACGCGACATGGGCGACTGAAGATAGCCGCCCACATGTCTTGTACCCCGTTCTATTGTTGTTTAAACAGACTTCAGTTCTTCCGACTTTGCCGCAGTCGTCTTGTCGATCTCCTTGATATACTTGTCGGTCAGCTTCTGCATATCCTTTTCTGCATCTGCCAGCTCGTCCTCGGTGATCTCAGACTTCTTCTTTGCTGCCTTCCACTTATCAATGGCATCGCGGCGAATGTTGCGGATGGCAACCTTGGATGCTTCGCCTTCCTTGGATACCTGCTTGATGAGCTCCTTACGGCGCTCCTCGGTCAGCGGCGGGAAGCTCAGACGAATCAGCTTGCCATCGTTCTGCGGGTTGATGCCCAGCTCGGAAGTCTGGATTGCCTTGACAATCTCCTTGAGCAGAGATGCATCCCACGGCTGAATGGTCAGGGTGCGCGGGTCCGGAGAAGCCACAGCAGCTACCTGCTGAATCGGGCTTGCAGTTCCGTAGTAATCAACCGTGATCTTATTGAGCACGCTTGCATTTGCGCGGCCTGCGCGGATGCCTGCCAAATTTTCTGCCAGAACGTCCAGAGACTTCTGCATTTTTCCTTCATACGGTTTCAAATCGGGTTTCATAGGGTGTTTCTCCTCTCCAAATATACAAATTACTGATTATTTACCATGGTGCCGACCTGCTCTCCCATGACGGCACGGTAAATGTTTTCCGGCTCCTTCAGTGCGAACACGAGCAGCGGAATCTTGTTGTCCATAGAAAGAGTCGTCGCGGTGGTATCCATAACAGCCAGCTTCTTCTCCAGCACTTCCATATAGGACAGCGTGTCATACTTCTTTGCGTCCGGATTCTTTGCCGGATCGGAATCGTATACACCGTCGATGTTCTTCGCCAGCAAAATAATCTCCGCATTGATTTCCGCAGCGCGCAACGCAGCAGCTGTATCGGTAGAAAAATACGGATTGCCGATGCCGCAGCCGAAAATAACAACGCGGCCCTTTTCCAGATGACGGGTTGCCTTGTTGCGGATGTACGGCTCTGCGATCTGACGCATCTCAATTGCGGTCTGTACACGCACGTCTACACCGCGCTGCTCCAGAGCGTCCTGCAGTGCCAGCGAGTTAATCGTGGTAGCCAGCATACCCATATAGTCTGCACGGGTGCGCTCCATCTTTCCGCCGCCGTCCTTGACGCCGCGCCAGAAATTGCCACCGCCGACAACGATGCCGACTTCCGTGCCGATTTCTACGCACTTTTTGACAACGTCGCAAACCGGACCGATGACGTCAAAGTTCAGACCGAACTTGTTGTCGCCCGCCAGTGCTTCGCCACTGATTTTGATTAAAACACGCTTATATTTCGGTGTATCCATTTTGTTGATTCCTCCATGTGCGATCTGTTTGCTTCCATGTACAACATCGGGCAAGTATGCCTTATGTTCTTATGTTATATCATACATGATTGCCGTTCAGATTGCAAACGGTTTCCAGCAATTTTCTTCCGTTTCGCCATAATTCACATCTCTGTAAAAAAATCCCTGCGGCAAAGCAAAGGGAGCTGCTATCCAAACAGCTCCCTTCGATGCATTTCGGTTTTTATTCTATCACTTTCGGCAGGAATACACGGATTTCCGTGCCGACGCCGAGGCCGCTGTCCAGCTCCACTCTGCCGTGATGATATTCTACAACATGTTTGACGATGGACAGTCCCAAGCCCGTTCCGCCAATCTGCTTGGAATGGCTCTTGTCCACACGGTAAAACCGTTCGAACACGCGCAGGCGCGATTCCTCCGGTATGCCGATGCCGTCATCCTTGACCTTTATGGTGATTTCCTTCTCGTCCTGTGACAGTGACAGCCAGACATTTCCGTTCGGATGATTGTATTTGATGGCATTCTCGCACAAATTATACACCAGTTCACTGAGCATGCCGTCCTCGCCGAGCAGCACTGCCGGACAGGTTTCCAAATGCAGGGAGACCTCTGCTTTTTTTGCCACCGGCTCCAGCGACTCCATCACCGCTTCGCACAGGTCATCCAACTCAACCGGCTCCAAGCTCTGCGGCTCTTTGACTTCTTCCTCAATGCGCGACAGGCGGATAATATCGTCGATCAGCGCAATCAAGCGCAGGGATTCTTTATGAATGCTGCCAGAGAACTTGCGAATGTCATCCATGCTCGCAACCATGCCGTTCTCCATCATCTCCGCATAACCGGAAATCGACGTCAGCGGTGTTTTCAGTTCGTGCGAAACATTGGCAGAAAACTCCTGTCTGCTGCGCTCTGCCATGCGCTGCTGGGTCTCATCCAATACGATCACCACAGCACCGTCTACTTCACCCAAACGCAGCATCGGGCTGGCATAGATATGATACACACGCCCGTGCATCGTAAAATCATCGTTGAGACTTGCACCAGACAGCGCTGTCGTCACACAGTCGTGCAGCTCCTGCGTGCGGTTGACAATCAGATAATTCTTTCCGATAAATTCACTCGGATCTGCCACCCGTCCCGCCAGCATATGAATGGCACTCGGGTTGACGGAGACAACGTTTTTATCCTTCGATACCAGCAGCAGACCTTCCCGCATATTGTTGGTGATGATGCCGAGAATTTCCCGCTCCTGCTCCAAAATCTCTTTCTGCGTGTGAATTTCCTGATCTTGCGCCTGAATATGCGAGAAAAACGGTTTGAGCTCCGCATAGGAATCGGCATTGACGCCCGCCTGATCCAGCGCACGTACCGCGCGCTCAACCGGCTTCATCATCCATTTTGTGAGCCAGTGGGACAGCAGCAGCGCCATGCCAAACAGAATAACCATGACGACAACAATGCCCGGAACGGATGTCAGCATCATGCTGCGAATGCTGGAATACTGCTGTGCCAGACGCAGCACATTGCCGTCAGACAGCCGCAGCGCATAGTAATAGCTCGAAGAATCTGTTGTCGAGGAATTTCGAATGTCCTCACCGAAGCCGTCGTGTATTGCCTGCTGAATCTCCGGACGATCCAAGTGGTTTTCCATCTTGGACGCCTCTGCATTAGAATCATACAGCACGGTGCCGTCTGAGGTGATAAACGTCACGCGCACGATGTCCGGCAGTCCCTGCAAAATTTTTTCATAGGACGCCTCATCGACATAATCATAGCTCTGACTGATCGACTGTGCCAAATCATTGATATACTGCTCCGCCTGCCGCATCGAGCGCTGCGAGGTCACCGCCAGCGTCAGCGCACTGGCACACAGCACGCCGACTGCACTGAGCAACAGCAGCACCCAATAAATCCGCTTTTTCATTCCTTCGCCTCTTTGTCAATCTTATAGCCGATGCCGCGCACGGTCTGAATCATCGTGCCGTCATCGTGAATTTTCTTGCGCAGGGTGTTGATGTGAATATCTACGGTTCGCGTCGCGCCGCCGTAATCAAAGCCCCAGACCTGTTCCATAATCTGATCGCGCGTCAGCACACGTCCCTGATTGCGCAGCAAATCGCACAGCAGGCGAAATTCTTTTCGCGTCAGCAGCACTTCTTCGCCGTCCACCGTGACAACATGTCCGTCCTCATCCACGTGAACATTGCCGTAGTCATAGCTGTGTGCGCCGTTGACCGCCGCACTTTTGCTGCTCTCCACGGTTCGCCGTGCCACGGCGCGAATGCGCGACAGCAACTCCAAAATGCCAAACGGCTTGGAGATATAATCATCTGCGCCGAGATCCAGACCGCGCACCTTATCCATCTCCGCGGTTTTTGCGGTCAGCATGATAACCGGCATCTGACTGGTCTCCGGCGCCGCGCGCAGATGCTTGAGGATAGACAAACCGTCCTCTCCCGGCAGCATAATATCCAGCAGCACCAAATCCGGTTTTTTCTCATTGACTGCTGCATAAAACGAGCGTCCGCCCGGAAATCCCTGCGCCTCGTACCCACTTCCGTTGAGCGCATAGACCACCATCGTACGGATGCTTTCGTCATCTTCAACTACATAAATGGACAGTTTTTCCATACCAGTCCCTCCTATTTTCATGGTCGCTATCTAGCCATATTATAGCAGACCCGCAACAGATTCCGCCATATTCCAACGTAAAATGTATGTAAAATCCCGCCAAAACGCAGAAAACTTCCGCAGAATCTCTCCGCGGAAGTTTGTCGCTGTGTTATAGAAACAGATCTGCCTGCGCGCGGCGCTGAAACTTCTGTTCCAGCTCGCGTTTGTGATACAGATAAATCTCGTTGTCGAAAAATCGCGCCTGCTTCGGACATTTTTTGATACAAGCACCGCACTTGATGCACGGGCCGACATAGTGTTTGACATCGTTCGCATCAATCGAGCCGAGCGGGCACAGCTTGGCGCATAGCCCGCAGCCCGTACAGGCGTCCGACACCACCGGTTTGACCTTGAGGTATTCCTTTGCGTTTTTCGGTGCGAAATACGGCTTATACGGCGTGTTCCCTTTGACGGCAACCGGCTCTGTAGGAAGCTCCCGCAGGGCTTGCAGCTTGTCGGCAATCCGTTCGGCGAACGAATCCGCCAGCTGCAAATCCTCTGCATCCGGTCTGCCCGCCGCCAGAATTCTCGAAAATGAATGCTCTCCGACAAACGCCGCTCCTGCTATTGTGCGGAATCCATTGGACTCTAACACATCGCGCAGCTCTATCAAGGCATCGTCATAATCCCGATTGCCATATAAGACAACTGGAACCGCCAGTGTATCACGGCCGTGAATGGCATCGCGCACATACGGCAGCAGCTTATTGGGCACACGGCCGGCATAGACCGGCACGCCGACAACCGCCAGTTCCTCCGATTGGCAGAGAATGTCCTGTTCCCGCGCCTTGGGCAAAGTAAAATCGTTCTCCTGCACCGGAACATCGAGACATTCGGACAGCTTCGCTCCGATTCGCCGCACAACCGTCTGTGTGGTATTGGTCGCGCTGAAATAGATCAGCCGCACACGCTTGATTTTCATATCAGCAATTCCTCCCAGCATATTTGCTGGTTATAGTATATCACAGCACCCGATATATCCCAAGCGGTTTCTGCTCTCCCGGCAGGCATTGACAAAGGCGCGGAACAGCTTGCGGCTGTTTTCATCGCGCCGCCAGAACAGCTCCGGATGCCACTGCGTCGCCAAGAAAAACGGCTGCCGTCTGTCCTCTACCGCCTCGATGAGACCATCTGCCGACCACGCGCACGCGGTCAGTGTGGGTGCCAATTCGCGCACGCCCTGATGATGATAGCTGTTGACCGCAATGTTTTGCTCGCCCACAATGCGATAGAGCAGGCTGTCTCCGTCAATCTGAACACAATGCACCGCTCTGTTATATGGCGGCGCCATGTGGTGCCGAATTTCGCTGGTCAGCTCATGCTCCAGATCCTGATACAGCGTGCCGCCCAATGCCGCATTGAACAGCTGGATGCCGCGGCAGATGCCAAATGCCGGTTTTTGATGGATGCGGCACATCTGCAGCAGCTCCCGCTCCATAATATCGCGCTTTTGGCAAATCTCTCCGCAGGTCTCCCTGCGCTGTTCGCCGTACAGAGCCGGATCTACATCCTGTCCGCCGGTAAACAAGACACCGTCCACCATGTCAAACAGCTGATGCAGCTGTTTGGGTCCGCAGTCCAGCGGAAAAATCACCGGAATGCCGCCCGCCTGTGTGATGCCGTCCAAATACCCCGGAATCATCCAAACACTATCGCGCTGTACGTCATACAGCGGTGTCACGCCAATCACCATCTGAGTCATTATGTTCTCCTTTCTTGCATAAAAAAATGGAGCCGGCGTTTTTCGCCTGCTCCATTGCCACTTGTTGATATTCCATTAAAATTTTACGTCATCCAAATCGTCTGTCTGCTTGACACCGACAACACCCAGTGCAATCAATGCCGAGCCAATCGCCGCGATGACGCCGCCCATCGAAAGAACGGCAATCCATAATCCTTTTTTCATATCCTTCACCTCGTACAGATGATTTATACATAGTATATCACAAGCCGCTTTATTTTGCATCTCTTTTTTCGCATTTTTAATGGTCTCGTAACATTTGCAGCAGTTTCTCTTTCTCTCGTCCGCGCAAATCTGCAGTGCCCGCGATGTGTTCCAGCTGTTCAGCGGTCTGCGGCCGCTTTTGCACCAGCTTCTCCAAGATTTTATCAGAGAAAATAGAAAATGCCGGTTTTCCCCGCAATTTTGCTATGTTTTTGCGAAATTCACGCAGTTCGCGCGACAACTGCGGATTGTCAGAGGCACGGCTCTCGCGCGCCAAGCGCTGTTCCTGCGCCGAAATATCCGCCCGCACGCGAAGGGTCACGCGTTTGTTCTCAAACAATACCGGCTTTGCCGCCGCTGTCAAGCTGAGTCTGGACGGATTTTCCTGCCGCACCAAGCAGCCGATACCGACAAGCCGATGCATTTCCGTCAGGATTTCTGCCCGCTCGGTGTCGCGCATGATACCGAATGTCGACACGGACGCATATCCTGTGTCCGGTTCTCCGCGCAAAATATCGCACAGCTGCTCGGCGTCACATTGCTCTTTGACGCGGTACACACAGGATAAAATTTTCTGCGCATCCGTCGTGATGTCTTTTTCCACGCTAGTGCTCTCGCAATTGCTGCACTGTCCGCAAAAATCCGGCGCATCCTGTCCGAAATACGCCAAAATATGCTGCCGCAGGCATTGCTCTGTGAACACATATCGCTTCATCTGCTCCAGCCGCCGCAAATTTTGCTTTTTGAGCCACGCCACCTTCTCATCGGTCAGTGCCGGATTTTCTGGATCCTGTCGAATCAAATACTCGTGCAGCCCAATATCCGCCTCGTCAAACAGCATGAGGCAGTGCGCAGGCTCTCCGTCGCGTCCGGCTCTGCCCGCCTCTTGATAATAGCTTTCGAGATTGCGCGGCATGCCAAAATGCACAACAAATCGTACATCCGCTTTGTTAATGCCCATGCCAAACGCATTGGTCGCGGTAATCACAGGGATTTCTCCGCTCAAAAACTTGCGCTGGACAGCGCGGCGCGTCATAGCATCCAGTCCCGCATGATATGCAGCCGCGGGAATCTGATTATCGCAGAGATATTGTGCCAATTCCTCGGTTTTTTTGCGTGTCAGACAGTAAATAATGCCGCATTGGCCGGGATGTTCCTGTACGAATCGCAGCAGCTGTTTCTCTCGGTCATACGGTCTGCGCACCTCATAATACAAATTGGGTCGGTCAAAGCTCGTAATCAGCCGCTCCGGCTGGTGCAGATGCAGCGACTGAATGATATCCTCCCGCACCTGCGCCGTTGCTGTCGCCGTAAACGCAGAAATCACCGGCCGTTCCGGCAGGCTTTCCAAAAATTGCGGAATGCGTCGATAACTGGGGCGAAAATCATGTCCCCACTGGGAAATACAGTGCGCCTCATCTACCGCGACCATAGAAATTTTTAATTTGTGCAATACATCGTGGAACCGCAGCATCTCCAGCCGTTCCGGCGCAATATAAATAAGCTTACAGCGGCCAGCAGATGCCGCCGCAATTGCATCGCGCCGTTCTTCCGCAGATTGCGAGCTGTTGATAAAACAGGCGGAGATGCCCGCCCGCTGCAGCGCTGTCACCTGATCCTGCATCAGAGAAATCAACGGAGAAATGACCAGCGTGACGCCGCGCAGCAGCATGCCAGCCATTTGATAGCAAATGGACTTTCCCGCACCGGTCGGCATCACGCCGAGCACATCACGCCCTGCCAGCATCGCGTCAATGAGTTTGAGCTGTCCGGGACGAAATTCTGTGTATCCAAATGTCTCCCACAGCAGGCGATGCTTCAAATCCATGCCTATGCGTCCTCTCTTTCCGTGAAATGTACGTTTAGTATGCCACATTTCTGTGCATTTCGCAACCTTTACAATTTATCAGGAATGTGTTATACTGCTAATACATCTTATTGAACGAAAAAAGGAGACACTATGATATTTGAACTCATTAAATCATTCATTTTAGGCATTGTGCAGGGCATCACCGAATGGCTGCCGGTTTCTTCCACCGGTCATATGCTGCTGGTAGATGAATTTCTCAAGCTGGATTTCCCCAAGGACTTCACGGATATGTTCTTTGTTGTCATCCAGTTCGGTTCGATTTTGGCGGTACTTGTGCTGTATTTTGACAAATTAAACCCATTTTCCAAGCACAAAAACGAAAAGCAGAAGCGTCAGACCTGGGCGCTGTGGGAAAAGGTCATCATTGCCTGCATTCCCGCCGGTGTTGTCGGCGTCCTGTTCGATGATCTCATTCACGACCTGCTGTACGGCCCGATTGTCATCGCCATCGCGCTGATTGTCTACGGTATTCTGTTCATCGTGCTGGAAAATTCTCACCCGACTCCGACGACCACTTCTCTGGAAAAGCTGTCGTTCAAGAAAGCGTTCTGTGTCGGCATGTTCCAGATGCTCTCTCTGATTCCGGGCACCTCCCGTTCCGGCTCGACCATTCTTGGCGCTGTCTTTCTCGGCTGTGAGCGCTCAGTCGCCGCAGAATTTTCCTTCTTTCTTGCGATTCCGGTCATGCTGGGCGCAAGCGGACTCAAGATGATCAAATATGGTCTCAACTACACCGGCGAACAGGTTGCCGTCATGCTGATCGGTACCGTGACCGCTTTTATCGTGTCGGTTTTTGTCATCCGTTTCCTGATGAGCTACATCCGCAAGCACGACTTCAAGGTGTTCGGTTATTACCGCATCGTACTCGGCATTCTGGTGCTGCTGTACTTTGGTCTGATTGCAAAGTAAATCACACAATCTCCCGCCACAATTTTTTTGTGCAGCGGGAGATTGATTTTTACGCGAGATATGAAAAAACAGAGACGATTGCTTTCGTCTCTGTTTTGTTATCTATTTACTTTTTGTCCGGCTTAAAGCTATCCTTCAGCGAAACAATGCGATTGAAGCTCAGACCGCCATTTTCCGACGGCTTGGTGTCCTGCATATAATAACCCATGCGGACAAACTGCATACGGGTGCCTGCCGGCACGTCCTTGACCGACTGCTCCAGCTTGCATCCGGTCAGAACCTTCTTGGATTCCGGATTCAGGTAATCCAGATAGTTGGTGCCTTCCGGCACGGAACCGGTGTTCTCCAGCGTGAACAGATTGTCAAACAGGTTCAAATCAGCATCGACTGCGTGCTTTGCGGATACCCAATGGATGTTGCCGCGCACCTTGCGTCCATCCACCGGATTGCCATTGCCGGTCTCCAAATCTGCGGTGCAGTGAATTTCCACGACCTCGCCGTTGTCGTCCGTGATGACCTCATTGCACTTGACGATGTACGCACCCATCAGGCGAACCTCTCCGTCCGGCTTGAGACGCTTGAACTTCGGAGGCGGAACGATAGCAAAATCGCTCTTTTCAATCCACAGCTCGCGGCTGAACGGCACTTCACGCGTTCCTGCGCTCTCATCCTTCGGGTTGTTTGCGACCGCAAAGGTTTCTTCCTTGTCCTCCGGATAGTTGGTAACAACCAGCTTCACCGGCTCGGTAACTGCCATGCGGCGCAGAGCAGTTGTATTCAGCTCTTCGCGAATGCAGTGCTCCAGCAGGCGAATATCTACCAGGCTGTCCGTGGTGGAGACGCCGGCGCGGGTGACAAAATCCAAAATCGCAGACGGTGTATAACCGCGGCGGCGCAGACCGCACAGAGTCGGCATGCGCGGGTCATCCCAACCGTCTACCTTGCCGGTCTCAACCAGCTCGCGCAGGTAACGCTTGGACATCACTGTATGCGTAACATTCAGACGCGCAAACTCTCTCTGCTTCGGATGAGACGGCAGGCACGGTGCACAGTTGTCAACCACCCACTCATACAGCGGACGATGGTTTTTGAACTCAATCGAGCACATGGAGTGCGTGATATGCTCCATCGCGTCCTGAATCGGATGTGCGAAGTCATACAGCGGATAAATGCACCACTTGTTTCCAATGCGGTGATGGGTTGCGTAAACAATGCGGTAGATTGCCGGATCGCGCATGTTCATGTTCGGCGATGCCATATCAATCTTTGCGCGCAGCGTCTTTGCTCCCTGCTCATATTTGCCCGCACGCATTTCCTCAAACAGCTTGAGGTTTTCCTCGACCGAGCGGTCACGATACGGGCTGTTTTTGCCCGGCTCGGTCAGGCTGCCGCGATACGCGCGCATCTCTTCCTGAGACAGATCACAGACATATGCCTTGCCCTGCTTAATCAGGTACTCTGCGCACTCGTAGCACTTGTCAAAGTAATCCGAGCCGTAGAAGATGCCGCCGGACGGCTGCGAACCGGTCAGCCACTCGACATCCTGCAAAATGGCCTGTACATACTCATCGTCCTCACGCACCGGATTGGTGTCGTCAAAGCGCAGATTAAACAGACCGTTGTATTTCTGTGCAACAGACCAGTTGATGTAAATCGCCTTCGCCGAGCCAATGTGCAGGTAGCCGTTCGGCTCCGGCGGAAAACGCGTGTGAATGCGTTCGGTCAGACCGTTTGCAATGTCTTCATCAATGATTTCATGCAGAAAATTCGATGCAAATTCCATTGTTGTTCCCCTTTTTTCTAGAATAGAGTAAGACAGCAGATTTCATGTTTTCATGACATGAGACTCCGTTGTCTTACTCGCAAATACGTGTTCTTTTTTTACAGTGCCTCGCAGGCAGCAGCCAGACGAGCCTTGATTTTTTCCGTCGGCATCAGCTGCATGACGGAGTACAAATCCGGCGCATTGGTTCTGCCGCAGATTGCCACGCGCAGTACCATCGAAATATCGCCGACCGGTCCCTTATACTGTTCCGGATTCTTTTTATACAGCTTGGTTTCCGGCGCAAAGCCATGGCGCTCGGCCAGTGCCTTGACCTTGTCAAACCATACCGTCATTTCGTCCTGTGCATCATATACATCCTGATACTCGGTCAGAATTGCCTTGGCATCTGCCTTGGCGCGCTCCGGCATACCGGAATAATCCGGCTGGAACAGCTCATCAAACATAAAGTCCATGTATGCCTTGGTCTCGCTCCACAAAGCCAGATCCTTGCGCGGCTTCTTGCCGCCTCTGCCGATAGCCAAGAACTGCTTGGTCATTTCTGGATCACGGACAAACAGTGCATGGAACTCCGGATCATTGTCTGCGCTCCACTTGGCAACAGAATCATACACATCCTCGGCGCTCATGCGGGAGATGACGTTCTTGCTGACATCATGCAGCTTATCCATATCAAACAGCGAGCCGGACACGCTCATCTTCTTGGTGCTGAACGGGAAATCATCCAGCGGTGCTGTCTGATTGGCACGGCGCCACTCCTCGAAATTGGAGTTGAGCAGCGTCATCAGATATTCCATGACAGACGGTACCGGAATGCCCTGCTGATAGTAATAGGACAGTGCCAGCTCTGGATCCTTTCTCTTGGACAGCTTGCGCTTGGAGCCGCCGTCCATCTTCATCAGCTGCGCGGTGTGTACGTACTTCGGGCGCTTCCAGCCCAGTACATCAAACAGCTGCAGATGCACCGGCAGCGTAGCGAGCCACTCCTCGCCGCGCACGACATGCGTGGTGTGCATCAGGTGATCATCGACAACATGCGCAAAGTGATAGGTCGGAATGCCGTCCGACTTGAGCAGGACGATATCCTGATCGTTTTCGGTCAGCTCCAGCTTGCCCTTTACCAAGTCGGTATGGCGCACCTTGTTCTCGATGCTGCCCGGAGAGCGGAAGCGAACGACATAGCTCTCTCCTGCGGCAATGCGGCGCTCGATTTCTTCCAGCTCGCAGTCGCGGTACTTCGCATACTTGCCGTAATAGCCGAAGTTTTCCTTATTGGCTTCCTGCTGTGCATGCATCTCTGCCAGCTCTTCCTCGGTGCAGAAGCACGGGTATGCATAGCCGCGCTGCACGAGCTGCTTGGCAAATACATGATAGATCGCTGCGCGCTGGCTCTGGCGGTACGGGCCATACTTGCCCTTGTCTCCGTTTTCTGTGACGCCTTCGTCAAACGGCAGGCCAAAATTCCGAAATGTCTCCAGAATCAGCTGTACGCCGCCTTCTACCTCGCGCTTTTTGTCGGTATCCTCGATGCGCAGGAAGAACACACCGCCGGACTGATGCGCCAGGCGCTCATCTACCAGCGCACCATACAGGTTGCCCAAATGCATAAAACCGGTCGGACTCGGACCCATACGAGTGACCTTTGCGCCCTCCGGCAGATCTCTTTCCGGATAGCGGGCCTCGACCTCCTCCGGTGTCTCGGTGACGTCCGGAAACAGCAGCTCTGCTAAACGATTATAATCCATTGTATTACCTCGCCAATCCTGTGACATACTGGTCACAGACTCAATTTTTTTCCGCACCCCATTGTAAAAACGGGTGTTTAAAAGCAAGTATAAGCATACCATAGTTTTCCCGTTTTCGCAATGTCAAGCCGCAAAAAACCAGCTATCAAGTGAAAAATGCTAGAAAGGCGACAATCATTCACAAAAACCTGCGCGCTGCATGCGGAATTTTTGATTCCCTGCTGTTAATTTTTGATACATTTTGTTGTGTTTCCACAAAAATCATGCTATAATAGTCGTAGTTTACAGTAGCAAATAAAGGTGGTGTTTTACATGAAGATCCAAGAATCCGGTGAAAACTATCTGGAGACGATCCTTCTGCTTGAAATGCGCAACGGTACCGTCCGCGCTGTTGATATTGCGAATGAACTCGGTTATTCCAAGCCAAGCGTCACCCGTGCCATGGGTGTTCTGAAAAAGGCTGGTCTCGTCGATCAGGAGCTGTACGGAACCATTCAGCTGACCGAGGCGGGACGCAAGCGTGCCAACGAAATTTATGATCGTCACGTGCTCATCAAGGAATTCCTGATGACCGTACTTTCCCTCGATGCACGAACCGCTGAGACCGATGCGTGCCGCATTGAGCACATCGTCAGCCAGACGACCATCGACCGTATTCGCGCACTGCTTCAGGAAAAGCGATAATTTGCTCTTGACGGAAGCAAAAAAATATTGTATACTAATCAGGCAGTTTTAAAACTGTCTGATTGATTTGGAGAGGTATCGAAGTGGTCATAACGGGGCTGACTCGAAATCAGTTTGCGAGCAATCGCACGCGGGTTCGAATCCCGCCCTCTCCGCCATAAATCCACCGTCATTCTCATGGAATGCGGTGGATTTTTTTATGCACAAAACCTCCGACTGGCAAAGGAGCACTGGTATGTCACAAGTAACAAAGCGTGCATTGGAACAATCTCTCAAAAATTTACTGCTGAAAAAACCGCTTACCAAAATCACGGTGAGCGACATCGCAGCCGACTGCGGCATCAACCGTATGACCTTCTATTATCATTTCAAAGATATTTATGACCTCGTGGAGTGGGCTTGTCTGGAAGATGCCAAGCGTGCCTTGGACGAAAAAAAGACCTGTGACACCTGGCAGCAGGGACTGCTGCAAATTTTTGAGGCTGTTCAGCAAAACAAACCGTTTATCCTGAACGTTTACCGCTGTGTTCACAGAGAGCAGGTGGAAAAATACTTGCAGCCGCTGGTAGATCATCTGCTGCTAGACATCATTCAGGAAAAATCCGGTGGAATGACGGTCAGAGACGAGGACAAACAGTTCATCGCACAAATCTATTCGTATATTTTTATCGGACTCATGCTCGACTGGATCAAAGAGGATATGCGGGAGGATCCGCAGAACATTGTAGATCGGCTTGCCAAGCTGATAACCGGCTCGATATCGGCGGCTCTTGCAAGATTCCAGCTGTAATTTTTATCACTTCCGCCCATCTGATAAAATTTTTTACACTTCTCCGCTCCGTGATAAGTTTTTTATCACGGAGCTTTTTTTGTTTATTGTAAACGGCAGCAGAACGGGTATACTGAAAGCACAAAGAAAAAAACGGGAGGTTGTTGTTATGTATTACTCTGCAGGAACGTATGAATCTTTCGCTCATCCCGAAAAACCAAAAAATGTAGATCAAAAATCCGCTTACATCATCGGCACCGGTCTTGCCGGTCTGACCGCTGCGTTCTATCTCGTTCGCGACGGACAGATGAAAGGCGAACACATCCATCTGTTTGAAAAGCTGGCGCTTGCCGGCGGCAGCTGCGACGGCCGCAAGGATATCACCAAGGGCTTTTTCATGCGCGGCGGACGCGAAATGGACAACCATTTCGAGGTCATGTGGGACACTTTCCGCGACGTTCCGTCCATCGAGACACCGAACGTTTCGGTCTTGGATGAATATTACTGGCTCAACAAGCACGATCCCAATTACTCCCTCTGCCGCGCGACGGTAAACCGCGGCGAGGACGCGCACACAGACGGAAAATTCGAGCTGGATAAGCAATCCGCGCTAGCGCTCTCCAAGCTGTTTTTGACACCGGAAAAGGATTTGGAGAACCGGAAAATTTCCGATGTGCTGCCTGACTCCTTCTGGAACACGAATTTCTGGCTGTACTGGCAAACCATGTTTGCTTTCCAGCGCTGGTCCAGTGCATTGGAAATGAAGCGGTATCTGTGCCGCTATGTGCATCACATCGACGGTCTGCCCGACTTCCGTGCGCTGCGCTTTACAAAGTATAATCAGTACGAGAGTATGATTCTGCCGCTCGTAAAATATCTGGAATCTCACGGCGTGCACATCGAATTCGGCATGGATGTGAAAAACGTCCTGATCGAAACCGAAGGCGACAAAAAAATCGCCAAGCAAATTTTGTATGTGAAGGACGGCAAACAGCAGACCATCGACCTCATCGAGGATGATTTGGTATTTATCACAAACGGCTGCTGCACCGATACTTCGTGCTATGGCGATCAGACGCACGCACCCGACCTCTCTGCCGTCAAAAACGGCTGCGGAGAGTCGTGGGATATGTGGAAGGCGATTGCCGCACAGGCAGAGCACGGCGAATTCGGCAATCCGGAAGCGTTTTGCAGCGATGTGGACGCGACAAACTGGATGAGCGCCACGGTTGCCACCGCCAACGAGGACATCATTCAGCATATCACAAACATCTGCAAGCGCGACCCGCGCACCGGCAAGGTAACCACCGGCGGTATCGTGACGGTAAGAGACAGCACAGACAACTGGTATCTCTCTTGGACCATCAACCGCCAGCCGCAGTTCAAATCACAGGACAAAAACACGGTGCTTGTGTGGCTGTACTCGCTCAACACCAATATTGAGGGCAATTATGTGAAGAAGGCCATGCGCGACTGCACCGGTGAGGAGGTCTGCCGAGAATGGCTGTATCACATCGGCATCCCGACCGAGAACATCGACGCGCTGGCACACGATGCCTGCAACACCACTACTTGCTTCATGCCGTATATCAACGCGTTCTTCCAGCCCCGCAAGGAATCCGACCGCCCGAAGGTTGTACCGGATGGCGCCGTCAACTTTGCTTTTATCGGTCAGTTCGCTGAAACGCCGCGCGACACCATCTTTACTACCGAATATTCCATGCGTACCGGTATGGAGTCCGTGTATACGCTGCTGGATATTGACCGCGGTGTACCTGAAGTCTGGGGCAGCAAATACGATGTGCGCGAACTCCTGCGCGCCTGCTATTATGCCATCGACAAAAAGCCGCTCAGTCAGGTCAGCCTGTCCTTCACAGAGAAACGCATGCTTAAGATTCTCTTGAAAAAGACCAAGGGCACCGACATCGAAATTCTGCTGAAGCAAAGCGGACTCATCGAATAACATCATACGAAAAAGACCCGCAGACAGCACGTCTGCGGGTCTTTTTCGTATGATGTATCACTGATTTTGAATGCCGCCAATCATTGCCGGAATAAACTGTTTTTTGCGTGAAACAACGCCCTTGAGCAGCAGCGGCTGTCCCTTCTTTACCAGACAATGGAAGGCATTGCTGAGCAGCAAATCCGCATCCTTGCCCGCAAACAGAACCTCGCTGGACTGATCCAGAATGTTGGTCACGAGATAGAAAATCATGTCTACATTTTCCTTTGCCAAAACCTGCTCCATCTCGCCCTGCAGCATTTCCTTTGCCATCTCGCGGTTTTTTGCGCTGACATAGCTGCCCTGACCGACACCAAAGCGGATGCCGCCGCTGGCGAATACCTTATAGTCCTGCGTCAGCACCTGTTCTGCTGTGCGCTCCTGCAGATTCTCGCCCGCTTCAAACATTTCCTGTGCAAACTGGTCAATATCAATGCCTGCAATTTCCGCCAGCTTGCGCGCCGCATACTCGTCCTGCGCCGTGCAGGTCGGAGAACGGAAAATCAGCGTGTCTGACAGAATGGCACTGCACAAAATGCCCGCCATATTCGGCTCGATTTCCACGCCATTTTCTCCATACATCTGATAGATAATGGTCGCTGTGCAACCAACCGGATGGTTGCGAAAATACACCGGACTGCTCGTCTCCAGATTGCCAATGCGATGATGGTCAATAATCTCTAAAATTTCCGCTTCCTCAAAGCCGTCGACGCACTGGGTCTTTTCGTTGTGGTCAACGAGAATCAGCTGCTTTCTCTGCAAATTGAGCAAGTTACGGCGGGAGATAACGCCCTGATAATATCCCTGCTTGTCCATGACAGGAAAATAATTATGACGCACACGACCCATGATTTTTTTTGCTTCCTCAATCGGCGTATCCAACTGAAACGAAATCATCGCTTTTGCCATTGGATGGCGGATCGGAATACTCTGATTGATGAGGCACGATGCCGCATAGGTATCATACGGGGTGCTGATGACCGTGCAGTTGTGCTCCTTTGCAATCTTGATGATGGTTTTGGCGATTTTCGGGGTCATGCACACGACCAAGCACGCCGCTTCCAGTTCAATGGCGCACAGCTGCGCCTCATAGCGATTGGCAACCAGTACAATATCTCCCGGATCAACCATATTTTCCATTGCTTCCGGACTGCCCGCCGCGATGACAATTTTGCCCTGATCCAGAATCATATCATGATCTCCGGTAATCAATGTGCCGTGCAGCGTCTCTACGATATTGGCAATCGGCGTGCACGCATTGGATACCGCGTGCGGATCCAAGCTGTCCATATTTGCCATTGCCAGACGTTTCAAGGTGATGAGACCTTCCGGCTTGTTGTCATTTGTTGTAATCGGCAGCGTCGTGATGTCCTGATCTCGCATGGTCTCCCATGCGCGGCGCAGTGTCATATTTCCGTCCACGCCGTCGATATATCGAATGTCAATATCGCTGACCGTCGCATGGACATCCAAACACATCTCCGGCGGCTCCATATGAAATTTTTCCAAGACAAACGCCGTTTCCTGATTGATCTCTCCCGCCCGTCTCGGTTCATATGTCCGGTCCGAAGTCAAATTCTTCAGATTTGCGTAAGCGATTGCAGAACAAATGGAATCTGTGTCCGGATTTTTATGTCCGATGACACAGATGCTCCGCTGCATCGCATTCTTCATTTTCATTTTATTTCCTCCCATACGTATATTCCCAACCTCATTAGTTATATCGTAAAACACCATATACCAAATGTCAACTGCTACCGCACACTGTCTTTGTTATTTTTAACACGCTTTTGCGGCAAACGCTGTGCCATAACAAACTACTTCTTGACAATCTGTCGTTTCTTGGTAAACTGAATGTAACAAGTTGAAAAGAGAGTAGTTTTATGAAGCATCAATCCCCCCAAAAACACCAACCGACAACCCAGCAGCTCCCGCCTTCCCGCCGCAGGGAAATCGCACGCCGCAAGCGCAAACGCCGCAGACAGATTCGGCGCATCGGCCTGCTTCTCGTTCTCGCGGTGCTTTTTCTCCTGCTCGCCACGCGCGGCGTGAGCTGTGTTCGTCAGACATTGTCGCAGCATTCGGAGAGCAAATCCTCCCACTCTTTTTTATTCGGCAATGACAACAAGAAAAAGACCGTAAAGCCCGGCAGTCTGTCGCTCATCTCAGTCGGTGACAATCTCATGCACAACACGCTGCTCACGGACGCCGCGACCAGCGACGGCTACGACTTCACGCCGTTCTATTCGGAAATCAAGCCGTATGTGCAGGCGGCGGATATCGCTGTCATCAATCAGGAATCCCCGCTCGGCAAGGGCAAGGCAGAAGGCTATCCGAGCTTTAACACCCCGCAGTCCTGCGGCGACGCGCTGGTTGACGCCGGCTTTGACGTCATCTCGCAGGCGAACAACCACATCATGGATTCTACATCCAGCGCCGTCTATGACACGATGGACTATTGGGATTCTCAAGCAAAAAACGGCGTCATTCGCATCGGCATCAGCCGCGACGCGGAGGATCGCGCCACCGTCCGCTATATCAAGCGCAACGGCATCAAGGTCGGTTTTCTCGCCTATACCTATGGTCTCAACGGCGCGCACTTGCCGGACAGCAATCCGGATCTTGTCTCTCTGATTGACAAGGATACGATGAAAAAAGAGCTTGCCGCAGTAAAGAAAAAATGCGATGCGGTTGTCGTCGTCATGCATTGGGGTGAGGAATATCACCAGACGCCCAACGAGGAACAGGAAGATCTCGCTGAATTTCTGACAGAAAACGGCGCGACACTCATTATCGGCGCGCATCCGCACGTCTGCGAACAGGCGGACTGGGTTGAGTCGGAAAACGGAAACCGTGCCTTTTGCATCTACTCTCTCGGCAATTTTATCTCGGGTCAGAACAAGGCGGAAACCATAGTTGAGGGCATGCTGCAGGTGACCTTGACGAGAGACGAGACCGGCACCGTAACGGTAGAGAACCCCGGTGTCATGCCGCTGGTGTGCACATCCAGCAAATTCCGTTCGTACCGTGTGATTCCGCTCGATGACTATACACAGGCGATGGCAAAAAAGCACACGCTGGCAGGCCGCTGTGACGTCTCTCCGTCCAACCTGAATAGCATTGCGAAAGATGCCTATGGAAAATATCTGATCGCAAAAACCATTCCGAAAACATATGATACAACATACGCCGAAAAATCCAGCAAAGCATCCGAATCTTAGCGGTAGCACCTTGCAATGCCTGTAAAAAATCGGTATAATAATTCTCTGGTGTAAAAATACCATAATTTTGCTGAAAACGAAAGATATTTCGGCTTTTGTATACGAGGATGATTCACATGGTTTACAACAATGTATTAGAAGCAATGGGACATACGCCGATGATTCGGCTGTCCCGCATGGCAGATCCGAACAGCGCACAGATTCTGGTGAAATTTGAAGGTCTGAACGTCGGCGGTTCCATCAAAACCCGCACGGCTTTTAACATGATTGCAGACGCAGAACGCAAGGGACTGCTCCACGAGGATTCCATCATTGTGGAGCCGACAAGCGGCAACCAAGGCATCGGCTTGGCACTCATCGGCGCTGTACGCGGTTATCGGACAATTATCATTATGCCGGACTCTGTCAGCGAAGAACGCCGCAAGCTGGTTCGTCATTATGGCGCAGAAGTCATTCTCATTCACGATGACGGCGACATCGGCGCATGCATTGATGAATGTCTCCAGACCGCTTTGCGCATGGCGAAGGAAGATTCGCATGTGTTTGTTCCGCAGCAGTTTGCCAATCCGGCAAACGCGGACATCCAGCGGCGCCAGACTGCACAGGAAATTCTGGAACAGGTATCCGGCCCCATTGACGGCTTCTGCTCCGGTGTCGGCACCGGCGGCACCATCACCGGCATCGGTGAAGCGCTGCGCGCAGCCAATCCGGACATGACAATCTGGGCGGTCGAACCGGAAAACGCGGCGATTTTGTCCGGAGGCTCGGTCGGCACGCATTTGCAGATGGGCATTGGCGACGGCTTGATTCCGGATATTTTAAACACGCAGATTTATGACCATATCCAGATTGTCACAGACGAGGAAGCGCTGCAGACCGCCAAGGATCTGGCGCGTCTGGAAGGTCTTATGTGCGGCATTTCGAGCGGCAGCAACGTGGCAGCGGCGCAAAAGCTCGCCAAGAAGCTCGGCAAGGGCAAGACGGTCGTGACGATTCTGCCGGACACCGCAGAGCGCTATTTCAGCACGCCGCTGTTTGAAGATTGACAGCCCGTATAATGCTCACGCAGTCGGTCAATACTGACTGTGAGGTGAGAATATGATGAACGATGACTGCACGCTGCTCAATGCCATCCGACAGACGACAGAGATGGGCGCAGACGGCATTGACGCGGTTTTGCCGTACACCAGCGGCGAATTTCGACAGGCGCTCAAACAGCAGCGCACAGAGTACCAAAAAATTCATGATTCTGCGGACACCCTGCTGCACAAGCTCGGCGGAGAACCGGAAGATGTCAGCACCTTCACCAAGTGGTCGAGCGAGCTGACCTCCGGACTCAAAACCATGATGGATTCCTCGCAGTCCAACATCGCCAATATGATGATTCAGGGGAACACCATGGGCGTGACCAAGAGCATGCAGACCATGCGCCGCTGCGATGTGCAGGATGCAGCGGTCTCCCGCTTGGCGGATAAGCTGCTTGCAACCGAACGCACCAATATCACGCAGATGAAATCTTTTTTGTAGGCGTGTCACACGACAGAAAAAGCCGAGGGAATTTTGTCCCTCGGCTTTTGCATTTCCCGAATATCTGCACAAAAATACGGCCTTTTGCCAACTGTGCCGCAAAATTTTTTCGATTTATTCACAAAGATAATACATAATCTTTATGCAAATTTCATGCCAAATCATTGAATGCCGGAAAAAACTATGCTATGATATTTTTGTTAGTGGACAGAAACGGAGGTAGCTTTATGGAGTGTACAATGGCACTTGACCCGTCTCTTTGTCCAGATGCGGAGCTGCGCACAGAAGGAACGTTTGCAGGAATGTATTTGCCCAGACCTGCGGCAAATGGGGATGTGCATCTCATCTGGAAGCTCAAAGGCACAGGCAAACAGAATCGTCTGGAAACCATCGCCTCATGCACAAAAGAACAGCCGGTTTTCATCATCTGCAATTCCAACGGTTCCAACTGCACCGTCATCACGGAAAACGGAGATGAAATCGGAAAATTAAACAAAACCGACGCAAAACTCTATCATCAGTACGTCGAAAAATTTCGGTATCATGTATACATCAAATCCATCAAACGCGAGCTGGAAAAACCGCGTGTCCGCATCCTTGTGATTGTCCACGAGAGACCGGAACCGCTGCGGCCATAAAAAAAGCCTGAGAGAAAAAAATCTCTCAGGCTTTTGTGTTATTCTTCTGCCATGCGGTATCCCACGCCGATTTCGGTTCGAATGTAATACGGTTCTGCCGGATTGTCCTCCAGCTTTCTGCGGATATGTGCCATATTGACGCGCAGAATGCGGTTGTTATCCACGGCATACGGCCCCCAGATGCGGCTGATGATATAATCATAGGTCAGCACGCGGCCGGGACGGCGGGCGATCAGCTCGACAATCTTATACTCGATCTGCGTCAGGTGCACTTCCTCACCGCGCAGCGTGACCTTGCGGCGCTCAAAGTCTACGGTCAAATCCCGCACGCTGTAGCTGCCGCGCGGCATATCGTCGCCGGATTCCAGCTTTGCCTGATGGCGCAGGGCGGTGCGGATGCGGGCGAGCAGCTCAGAGGTTCCAAACGGTTTGGTGATGTAGTCATCTGCGCCGAGATCCAGCGCCTCGACTTTCTGGTTTTCTTCCTCTCGTGCGGATACAATCAGAACCGGCACACCCGACCACTCGCGCAGCCAGCGCAGCAGCTCCAAGCCGTCCATATCCGGCAGACCCAAATCCAGCAAAATCAGACGCGGGCAATGCGAATTGATAATCGAGCGCGCCAGCGTACCCGTTGACGCCTGCAGGGTATGATAGCCGTTGGCAGACAAAATCGTCGTGAGTACGTGCGCAATCGGCTGTTCGTCTTCTACAATTAAAATGGTCTCTCCATTCATTTTTCTTCCTCCTCCAGCGGCAGGGTAAATAAGAACTGTGCACCTCCATCCGGATGATTGACCTCCCAGATTTCACCGCCGTGCGCCGTGATAATCGAGCGGCACAGCGTCAGACCGATGCCCAGACCGCCGCGGCGGCTGTCCGGCTGAGCCTGCACGGAATCAAACAGATTTTCTTTTTTGTCGTCCGCGATGCCGGGGCCAAAATCCCTGACGGAAAATTCCGCCCATGCTCCATCGCGGCGCAGGCCGATGTCAATGGGAGTCTGTGCATAGCGCACGGCATTTTCCATCAAGTTGATGAGCACTTGCACGATAAGTGTGGCATCCATCGGGACAAACAGCATGTCATCCTCCGGCAGATCCACGCGAATTTGTGCATCCGGAAACCGTTTTTTGCACCGAGATACCGCCTCTACAATCACTTCTTCTGCGGCTTCTTCGGATTTTTTCAGCTCTGCCACCTGCGAGACGCGCGTGACAGACAACAGATTTTCCACCATGCGCAGCAGCCACTCTGCATCTTCATGAATATCTGCGGCGAGCTTGCGCGTTTCCTTTGCGCCGATGCTGTCGCCGTTTTCCTCAATCGCCGCGGATGCGCCGATGATGCCGGTGAGCGGTGTGCGCAAATCGTGCGAAATCGAGCGCAGCAGATTGCTTCTAAGCTTTTCTCTGTCCGCTGTCATGGCCGCGCGGTTGCGCTCCTCTGCCAGACGCTGCCGCTCCAGAGAAATACCCGTCTGTGCCAAAATGGCTCTGACATGCTTTTGAATTTCTTCTTCTGCAATGCCCTTGTTCCACAGCAGACCGATGCATCCCAGCATGCCGCTGCTCCCCGGCACCGGAATATAATGGAATCGGGCATAGGGAGAATGTATGGTACCGACGCCGGTATCGCACACCTCGCGGAAGCAGTCGGAAATCGCACTGTGCTCGATGGCATCCGAGACAAACCCGCCGATTTCTCCGACAATGCGCTCTCGGTTTTCGCGGATGTCGTTTTCATCCTCTAAATACAGCACCGGACAGCCGAGCTGGTCGTGCAAATACTGCATGGCCAGATCAATCATCTGATCTGCATTCTGTGCACTGGCAAGTTTTTGCGAAAAGTCATACAGCCGGCGGGTATGTTCCTCGCTGTTTTTGGCGCGACGCGCCTGCAGCTTGACGCTGCCCGTCGTCGCACTGGTCACAACCGAAATCAGCGTCATGGACGCAAAAATAATCGGATAACCTGCCGTCGTAAAATCCAATTGGAAAAACGGGTCGGTAAATGCATAGTTGACGGCAATCACGCCGATGATGGAGGCGGCGATGCCCCACCCATATCCGTCCGTCACCCGCGCCGTCAGCAGCACGGCAAGCGTAAACACCGCCGTGACATTCGCCGAGCTTTTGGAATAATGCACCAGCAGTGAGGACACCAGACACGCGATGAGGATAATGCCAATCGTAAAGCCCAGATCCAGCACATTCTTTCGGCTTATCGAAATGGACTGCCGTTTTTTTCGTTTTTTCTCATCCATTCAATATTTCCCTTCTTTCAACTGCCTTCCAACCAAATCGACAGTTTTTTGTTTCTTTTGTTTCTATTATACCAATCAGGCTGTGTCGAAACAAGCGTTCCTGCGTTAAGGATTCGTTTCGTCAATCAAAATCTTTCTGTCATATTTGCTGATTTTTCCTCAAAATTTCCCCATGATTTCCGGAAGAAATCTCCATTTTTTCTTAAAATCTTCGATATATTTGTCAAAACCTATTTGCATTTTTATTTTTTATGCTATAATATGGAGAGATACAGGAGGAACACCTATGGATAATATTTTAAAACCAGTTCTGATAGCCGTTATCATCATTTTAGCTGTACTTATTATCTGGAAGGCAAACCGCTTTACGACTGCTGACCAGCCGGAAAAGGAAACAAAAGCTCCCCCGGAATCCAAGAAGCCGTCTCCGGAAAGACCGTCTTCTACTCCGCTGGAATTTTTCATCGTGTATCAGGGCAGACGCGTGCCGGTGACACATTATCCGTTCACCATCGGCAGCCGCAACGACAACGATTTAATTATTACTGACTCCACCGTCTCCCGCCAGCATGCGGAGCTGTTCCGCAAAAGCGGACAAGTGTGCCTGCGCGACCTCGGCTCCCTCAACGGAACCATCGTCAACAAGGTGCCGCGTTCTGAAATCGCCATTGTCGGCGGCGAACGCATCCAGCTCGGCACGACTGTTTTGCAGATCGAGCGCGCGATGGATGACGTATCCGATGACACACAGTATATTCGGAGGTGATGTAAGCTACCATGGCACAAAAGAAAAAAGTAGCGAAAAAAGTACAAAGAACCCAGAGACCGGCTCGTGCAAGTAAAAAGTCCCTCGGCATTCAGGTGCTGATACTGTTTATTCTGTTCCAGCTGGTTTCTCTGCTTACGGTTCAGATCTCTGGGCGCGGCACAGCGTATCTGTATATGATGCTCCCGCTCATGATTATTACATACGGCGGATGGCTGTGCGTGAACCGCATGCACGCGGATGTTCCGTTCTTTCTGGACACCGCCATGCTGCTGACGTTCGGCACGATGATTCAGTGTCTGCTGCTCAAGCAGGACGAAATGCCGACTTCTCTGATTGTCATCTATGTGCTGGCAGCAGTTGCCGGCATCATTGCTGCAATCGTATACAAGCACGCACCGATGATTGCTTCGGCAGTCGGCACCAGCATTCTCATGGTGCTGTCCGTCATTCTGTACATGGCAACCCTGCTCATTGGCAAGGCGGTCGGCGGCGGCGTGCGAAACTGGATTAACATTGCCGGCTTTTCTCTGCAGCCGTCCGAGTTCAACAAGATTATTTATGTTCTCGTCATGGCAGGTCTGTTGTGCACCAAGGACAAGCCGGGACGCAAGCGCGTCTGGTACGCGATTGGATTCACGCTGGTAAATCTGGGATTCTTGGGTATTCAGGGCGAGTTTGGTACGTTCCTGCTCATCCTGTGTACATTCCTTTGCATGATTTTCCTGTTTGTACCGGATATCAAGGTCTTTGCCTCTGTCACCGCAATCATCGCTGCAGCCGGCGCGGCAGCAGCTGCGTGCGGCATGTCGCTGCTCAAAGCTACCGGCGGCAAGAGCGATTTTGGTCCGATGCAGTTTGTCCTCAATCAGGTGCAGAAAATCGCCAATCGTTTTATCTACTGGCGTGATCCTGCCAAGGACGCGCAGGGTGCCGGTTATCAGATTTTACAGGGACGCAAAGCGCTGCTCAACTCCAATCTGTTTGGCAGCAGCACGACTACCCCGCTGTCCAATCCGTCCAACGACATGGTATTCCCTGCTTTGACGGAGCGCTGCGGCTTAATCATTGCCGTCATGATCTGCATTATCTTCGGTCTGTTGCTCATTCGCGGCAGCCGCATTTACTATCACTGCGGCGACCGCTATCATCAGGCAGTCAGCGCAGGTCTCAGCCTGCAGCTGGTCATTCAGGCATTTATCATTATTGGCGGTTCCACAGGCATGATGCCGCTGACCGGCATCACACTCCCGCTCATTTCCCGCGGCGGTTCTTCGCTGATGGCAACCTTTATCAACATCGCGGTGATTCTTGTAATCTCCGCCGGAAACCTGTGGAACGGAAGGAGGGATTACACCAGCTATGACTCCAAGCTTCAAAAAGCGCGTACAGTGCATTCAAAGCGCATTTCTCATCTGCGCAATCGCAATCGCGGTCGGTCTGGTATGGACAACACTCGGTAATCCGGAAAGCCGCGAGGCTGCCCGACAAGAGACTTTGCAGCGCACGTATATCCGCGGCACCATCACAGACCGCGACGGCACGCCGCTGAGCTGGTCTACCAAGGCAAACGGTTACCGCAGCTATATCGACGGCGAGACCAAGCAGCGCGCCTTTTCCACTGTTGTCGGCTATTATTCTCCGGCATACGGCACGTTTGGTCTGGAAAAAACCTTTAATTCTCAGTTGATTTCCAGCAAGTGCAAATCCGACGGCAAGCAAATCGGCAACACCATTCAGACCACACTGGATACCAATTTACAGACTGCGACATATTCTGCCATTTCCGACATTGCAAACGGTGCAGCGGTTGTGCTGGATGCAAAGACCGGTGAAATCGTCTCCATGGCGTCAACACCGAGCTTTATTCAGTCGGATTTGGAGGACAATTGGTCGGAATACGCCCAGAAAACCGGTCTGTTTCTGCCGAATGCCTATAAATCGACATTTGCCCCAGGCTCCGACTTTAAAATCATCACCGCTTGTGCGGTTCTCGACAACGGCGTAGGCGATACCAACGTCAATGACCGTGGTTCCTATACCTTCAAGAACGGTCAGACCATCACAAACTATGACAGCCGTTCGTTCGGCTCCATCGGTCTGGAGGGTGCAATCCGCAACTCGTCCAATGTTTACTTCATCACAAAGGCGTTGGAGATGGGCGGAGACAAGTTGGAAGCCAGCCTGCGCAAGTTTAAGCTGGGCGAGGATATTCCGCTCGACTTCACCACGCTGTCCTCCAATCTCGACTTTGAGGACAAACGCGATGAGGTTGTCGGCTCTATCGCATTTGGTCAGGGCAAAACCGAAGTGACCCCGTTGTACATGGCAATGGCTTGTCAGTCCATCGTCAATCACGGCACGATGCTCAAGCCGTATCTCATCAAATCCGTCACGGCTGGAAACGGCACCAAGGATGATACCTATACGGATTCTCCGGAAGAGCTGACCACAGTCACTTCTAAGGAGACTGCTGATGAAGTGGTTTCCTGCATGGAAGTCGCTGCAGATCATTACGGCTTTGGCTACTATGGCAATCAGGGCTGGCATGTCGCTGCCAAAACCGGCACGGCGCAGACCGGCAAGAGCACCAATGCATGGATTGTGACGGCTCTGCTCGACTCCAACAATGACCCGCAGTATGTCGCTGTTATCATGGCCGCAGATCAGCACCACGATGGCATCTACTACAAGAATCAGCTGGAAGATATTTTCCAAGCAACGGCGAAATACGATGCCTCGAAAAATTCTTCTGATTCTTCCGACGAATAACACGCCCAATATATCAGAACAGCAGTTTGCACTGCTGTTCTTTTTTGTCAAATTATTGTATTTTTCGACATTTCATGTCATACTGGTTATATCATTTGTAACCGCCTCTGCCGAAAGGATGGTATGATTTATGAAAGCAAAACGATTACTCGCGCTGGTTCTCTCCTGCTGTCTCTGCAGCAGCGCATCCGCTGCGCTTGCCGCGCCGAAAAACACAGATACGCAGCAGTTTCATAGTGTATTTGACGCGGCAACTGTCTCGCGATACAGCCATTTTACAGACAAAACCTATGTGCTCCCATCCGGCTATACCATCTATGACGGCATTGATGTCTCCAGCAAGGACGGAACCATTCATTGGAACGCAGCTGCAAAAGACGGCATTGCCTTTGCATTGATTCAAGTCGGCAATCGCGGTGTAAAATCCGGCGATTTATTTCAGGATGAAATGTACACAGCCTATATGGACGGTGCCGCAGCCGCTGATATTCCGGTCGGCGTCACATTTTCCTCTCAGGCACTCGACACCGCAGAGGCGGAAGAAGAAGCCCGATTTGTATTGGAGCATGTAAAGCGCGACAATGTGCAGCTCCCCATCGTCATGAACTATGCCTACTATGACGGCTCCGGCAGACTGGAACAGGCAAATCTGAGCCAATCTCAGAAAACAGCCAATGTTCTCGCATTCTGCGGCATCATTCGCGATGCCGGATATCAGCCCATGCTGTGCGCCAGCAGAGATTTTTTGACAAACGATATCGATACAGAGCAAATCAAACAAGACGGTGTACAAATCGGCGTCGCACACTACACCACGCAGACCAGCTGCACCGGATATACCTGCTGGCAATATACCGGCTCCGGCCGTGTAAACGGCGTTTCCTCCGATGTCTCCTGTAATTTTTATTTGACCACCGGTGATTTGATTCCCAAACATACCGTCTGCGGATTCCAAGACGTACTTTCTTCCGATTGGTTTGCTCCGGCTGTCAGCTTTGTATTTCGAAATAATCTCATGAACGGAAATTCTCCGACACAATTCGCACCGCACGCCGCATTGACCCGTGCGATGGTCGCGCAGGTTTTGTATAATTTTTCCGGCAAACCCGCCGTCACGCAGGCGGCTTCCTTTTCGGATGTTTCCGATGATCAGTGGTTTGCGAAAGCTGTCGCATGGGCACAGCAAAATGACATCATGAGCGGGTATCCGAACGGTACGTTTGGCGCCTATACGCCCATCACCCGACAGGACTTTGCCGCTGTGCTGTATCGCTATTCCAACAAGCGGCAGCTCGACACCAGCGCCCGTGACAATCTGCATCAATATCAGGATGCATCCGCTGTTTCTTCCTATGCGCAGGATGCCATGCAGTGGGCGGTTGCCTCTAACATCATCTCCGGCAAAACCGCTACACAGCTGGCGCCGCGGGATTCCGCGACCCGTGCCGAGTGCGCGCAGATGCTCAAGAATTATTTGACCGGCGTTGCGTCTTCTCTGCTTTCTTAACAATCACACACAGCAAAACAGGCATTTCCAGCCGGAAATGCCTGTTTTTATTATGCAATCGGTGCAACGCTGCACACGATCAATTGTTCTCCGTCCACGCGAAACCGAATCTCCATGCCGGCAAATTCCATGCCGTACACGCGCTCCGGATCGTGCTGATATGACGGCCGCGGATCATGCGCGAGCACGCCGCGCAGGGCTTCTCGATGTGATTCCGGCACCTGTTCCAGCAGCTGCTCGGGAAATGTGACTGCCAGCGTGTATCCGCTCGTATCGTTGGTAAATCCGCCCCTTGCATCCGGATGATTGTCCGCATATGGGATAAACGGCTTGATGTCGTAAATCGGCGTGCCGTCCATCAAATCCGCACCGGACACCCAAATCACAGGGCCTTCCTCCGTGTGCAGCTGAATTTCCTCTATCCGCACACTGGACAGACCAATCGGATTGGGCCGAAACGGCGAACGCGTCGCAAACACGCCCATGCGCGTATTGCCGCCGAGCCGCGGCGGGCGCACAGTCGGTGACCATGTTTCTCTGCGGGCATTGCCGGAAAACTGCCAAATCAGCCACACATGCGAAAAATCCTCCAAGCCGCGCAGGGCATCGGGATTGCGGTATGCCGGTTCAAATACGATTTTCGCCCGCAGCGTATCGACAATGCCGCTCTGCCGCGGAATGCCAAATTTGGTCGGAAAATCCGTGCGAATGGTTGCAATCACCTGCATTTCATTATCATTCATTCTGTCTATCCCCCTATACAAATTTCCGCTGTACTGCCGGATGCACCGCGGCGCACGACAATCTGCCGGTTAATCCGGTCTTTCAGCTCTGCCACATGAGAAATAATGCCGATGAGCCGATTGCCGCCGGACAGGCGCACCAGCACGCCAATCGCCTGCTCCAATGCAGCACCGTCCAGTGTGCCAAATCCTTCGTCCAAAAAGACCGTTTCCACCAGCACGCCGCCCGCATAGCTCTGAATGACATCCGACATGCCGAGTGCCAGCGCCAGTGCGCCCAAAAACGACTCGCCGCCGGACAGTGTCTTGACCGAGCGCCGTTTACCGGTGTAATAGTCCATGACGTCAATATCCAAGCCCGACTGACTGCGGTTGTTTTCTGCCGTCTTGCGCCGATACATCTCATAGCGTCCCTGCGTCATATCGCGCAGGCGCAAATTGGCGCGATGCAGCACGCGTTCAAAATATGCCGCCTGTACATACTGTTCCAGCATGAGTTTTTGCTTGCCCGCCAGCTCACCGTTTGCCGTCTGCGACAACTCACGCAGAGCGGCGGTCTGCTGCTCCAGCTGTTCCAGCTCGCCCTGTACCTGCTCGATGCGTGCGAGCAGCGCCTGATTGTGCTGTCTCCGCGCATCGCACTGTGTGCGCCGCTGTTCGCTGTCCTGACACGCACGCTCCGCCTGTTCGCGCGCCTGCCGCAGTTGCTGCACGTCCTCTATTTCATCCTGAGAAACCGCAGCCGCATATTCCTGTTCCATGGAACGTGCGGTTGTCCACCTCTGAGAAAATTGCCGGCATTGCTCATCTGCACGCTGAAATTGCTCCGGCGTCAGCAAAGCCGCCTGATACGCTTCACCGCTGGCAAAGCCTGCCGCATGAACCGCATCGCGCCACGCCGTCTGTGCCGTCTGTGCCGTTTGCTCTTGCTGCTGCGCCTGCGTGCAGGCGGATTGATACACCTGCTGCGCACTGTTCCAATCGCGCTGATGCCGTTCCCAATCGCTTCTCGCCTGTTCTATGCGTTGGTTTTGTGCATCATAGGCAGCTTGTTTTTCGCGCAGCTGCGCGTCCATTGCGGCAAGATCGCGCATAGGCAGGGCATCCAGCAGCGTCTGTGCCTCTGCCTGCATGGCTGCCGCCATGCGGTCGGCTTCGTGATAGTCGCGCTCTGCCTTCTGTGTCTTCAGTTCTTGCTGCGGCAGCACACTTTGCAGGGTTTGTACCTGCGCGGCAAGCTGTTCCAATCGGTCGACCTGCGCGGCAACGCGTTTGCCGTCCTCCATCAGCTGTTTGGTGTGCGCATGCTGTCGGGCAATTGCCTCCTCCAGCTGTTCCCGCGTCGTATCCGGCTGCTCAAACAAGTCCTGCATGGCCTGCCGAACCGCTTTTTGTGCCGCTTCTGCGCGCGAGCGCGCCGCAGCCGTCTGCGCGCCAATCTGCTGCAGCGCTGTTCTCTGCCGCTCCATGCGCGCCCGAAGCGCCTGCAATTCCTGTTCACTCGGTACCTGCGCCTGTATCTGTGCCGGATGCGGGTGTTCCAGCGAACCGCACACCGGACACGGTGTATTTTCGCACAAATCGCGCGCCAAAATGCCCGCTTGTCCGCGCATCCAATGCAGTTCTGCCGTGCGGCATGCCTGCTCATCGCTTTGATACAATTGCTCCTGCTTCAAATAGCTTGCCTGCTGTTCGTCCATCTGCTTTTGATTTTGTACCAGTTCTGTAAACAGATCCCGCTTGCTTTCCAGCTGCTTTTCCCGCTGGGATGCCTCTCGCCAGTCACGGCGCAGAGATTCCCGTCGCATCTGACCGGCATGTAAATTCTCCGTCTGCCGGCGAAGATCGTCCACGCGCTGCCGCTGCGCATTCCATGCGTCTGCCGCCGCCTGATAGATTTTCTGCTTTGCATCGGCGGATGCGCGTGCGCACTGTGCCTGTTTCTGCTTGTCCTGCCACAGCTCCGCTTGGCGTTTTGCATCACACAGACGTGTAATTTTCTGCTGCAGCGCTTGCAGCTGCGGCAGCAGGGCTTGCGCCCGCTGGTTTGCCTGTTCCAGCTGCGCCGTCCGCTGTTCCAATTGCTGTACGCGCTGTTTTTGCGCATGAACCTGTGCGGTCAGCTGTTCCCATCGCGCGTGCTCCGACTGATACGCCTGCCATTTCGGCTGTACCAAATCTCTCGCGCGGCGCGCCTGCTCCAATCGCTGCGCTTGCGCCTGCATCGCAGGCCGCTGCGCCTCCAGCTGCTGCAATTGCTGTCTGGCTGCGTTCCATTTATCCCGCGCCTGCTGCTGAGCCTCCGCCTTGACCACCGCTTCAATCGCGGCGGTTCGCGCCGTGCGCAGCTGCACAAGCTGTTGCTCCAACTGCCTGCCAGTCTGCTCGTCATCGCGATTTTGTTCGCGCACCCGTGTTAAAAGTTCGGAAAAATCTTGTGTTTCCGGCATTTGTTCCAGCTGAAAGCCTTCTGCGTACTGCGATACCGATCGGCTGGCATCCTCGCACTTGCGGTTCCAAGCGAGATACTCCGCCTTAATGCGTTTTTGCAGCGAAACCAGCGCTTCGGTATGAAAGACATTGCGGATAATCTTGGCGCGGGACTGGCTGTCCGCCGTGAGCAGCTTCATAAATTCTCCCTGCGCAATCATGGAAATCTGCTTAAACGAACGGCAGTCCACGCCGAGCAGGTTTTGCACCGCTTCGGTCACAGCGGTTGCGCCCGCGATCGTCGAACCGTCCGGATTGGTCAGCACCGCATTGGGCTGCTGGGTGACCGTGCCTGTACCGCGTTTTTTCGGCCGCTCGTATTTTGGTGTCCGATGAACTTGATAGATCTCTCCACCGTGTGAAAACGTAAATTTTACATAGGTATCCGCCGTCGGCGGTGCAAAATCCGACCGCAATTGATCGGCACCGCGCTGTGAACCGCTGACCTCGCCAAACAGCGCAAAGCAAATCGCATCAAAAATGCTCGTCTTTCCGGCACCGGTGTCACCGGTGATGAGAAACAATCCGCTGCCGCCGAAGTCCTGCATATCCAGCGTCATGGTGCCGGAATACGGTCCAAACGCACTAACCGTTACATGAATCGGCTTCATCGCTGTCCTCCATTTCTCTGCCAATGCGCGCAAGCTGCTGCTTTTGCCAGTCAGTCATTTGCTTTCCATTTTGCTCCGCAAAAAACTGCTCGAACAATTGCACCGGCGTCAGCTGCTGAGCGGCTTCCTCGCGCTGCAGCCCTTCGGCATCGGCGGTTTGCGTGCGAATGTTGTCAAAATCCAGCCGCATGAGATTGGGATATACTGCGCGCAGTGCCGCCTGCGGGTCATACAGCTCCTCATCGTCCGTCAAAATCACGCGCAGATAATCATTCGGATCTCCCGCCCGCTGCACCAGCTCCGAAGTCACGTCGCACAGCTTGCCGCGCACTTCTCTCAAATCCCGTCTGGGTGTCAGCGGCAGCAGCGTAATATCCGGTTCTCCGCTCTCTCCTATCGTCACAAGCGGGACGGATTTCGGGTATCGCGCCTCGGAAAACGAATATTTGAGCAGCGAACCGCAATATCGCACGCTGTCACGTCCCAATCGCTGCGGGCGGTGAATGTGCCCCAGCGCCACATAATCATACGCGTCAAACAGCGCTGCATCCACCGCATCGACGCCGCCGACCGGAACAATCTCCGAGTCCGACTGCTCCGGCATCGCGCCGCCAACCGTCACAAACGTGTGTGCAACCAGAACATGCCGTGTGCCATGCTCCCATTGCGTTCGCGCCAGCGCCGCCTCCATCACACACTGCTGGGTGCCCTGCTCCAGCTGCATCGTCTCGCGCCATTCCATCGGACGCAGCCAAGGCAGCAGATGAAACTGCACGCGGCACTGTTCGCAGTCTGTCAGCGTGACGGATGCAACCGTCCCGTCAAACGTGCCAATCAGGTGCATGCCCTGCTGGGACAGCAGCGTCTTGCCAAAGTCCAAGCGTTCACCGGAATCGTGATTGCCGCTCACCGCCAAAACCGTGATATTTCGTTCACACAGCTGCGTGAAAAACCAGTCAAACAGCGAAACTGCTTCACCAGACGGAACCGTCTTATCGTAAATATCTCCTGCAATCACCACCGCATTCACCTGATGCTGTGCCGCCATGCGAACCACCTGCTCCAGCGCAAACCGCTGGTCATCCAGCATAGAATAGCCGTATACGCGCTTGCCGAGATGCAGGTCTCCGAGATGTAAAAACTTCATCGCGTTCTCCTTCCTGTTCCCTAGTCTCTATCATACCCTGAATTGTATCTATTTGCAATTGCCGCGCACAGATAACAAAACCGGTGAAAGTTTCCTCTCACCGGTTTGCATTTGTCTTACATATCGTCATCCAGCACCTGCACGGCGGCGCCAATGAGCCGCGGGCCGACATACGAAGCCAGCGTGCAGTCAATCTGTCCGGAAAATTCCTGCCGGAAATCCGGCGCCGCTTCGCGCAGCATCTCGGCAATCTGTGCGCCTTCTTCCGGTGTGCCGCCGTGTGCCCACATGATGTTGTAGCGCTTGTTGGGTTCCAGCTTGGACACGACAACCTGCACCAGTTTTTTCATGGCCGCCTGTCTGCCGCGCACTTTATGTGTGCTCGTCAATTCGCCGGACACCGGATCAAACGCAAGAATCGGCTTGATGCCGAGCGCCGTACCCGCCATTGCCGTAATTTTTCCAATGCGTCCGCCGCGCTTAAGATATTCCAGCGTATCAACGGAAAAATACGGATACACCTGCTTCATCATGCGCGGGATGCATGCCAGCATAGTTTCCCACGTTCTGCCCTCTTCAATCCAACGGGCAACCGTCAGAACCATAGCGCCTTCGCCCAAGCTGCCGCTCATCGAATCAAATACCGCAACCTCCAGCGCTTCCTCTTCCTCTCCCAGCATGCGCACAATCTGATAGCCGCCGCTCAAGCCGCTGGACAGCATAATGGCAATGACTTTTTCGTAGCCGTCCTCTTTGATTTTGTGCAGGGTGTCCTCGATGACTGCGCCGGATGGCAGAGAGGTTTTTATCACCTCATTGGGCTGGCGGCGATACACATCGTCCGGAAAAATATCCACGCCGTCCTGATACGAACCCTCTTCAAATGTAATCGTAAACGGAACAACATAAATATGATTTTTTCTTGCAACCTCCACCGGAATATCCGCACAGGAATCCGTCAGCAATGCAATTTTATCCGTTCTCATGTGTATTCTCCCTCTTTTGACAAGACTTTTATTTTTATATTATACCACAAATACAATATAAATTCTACTGTTTGTTTACGGACGCAGTGACCGAAAAATCAACTGCTGCGCCATATCTTTACAACTGTCCAACGAAATTTCTTCCCGACAGCACACCCGTTTTTCCAACATGCTGACGTATCCGCCGAGCGCCGACAAAATCGCATACTCGCAAAAACGGTCGCTGAGTGCCGAATCAATTTCTCCGTTTTTCCGGCTGTTGGCGAACACGTGCCGCTCATAGCCGCGCATACGGTCAATGATTGCCTGCGCCTGCTCCCGATTGCGCATGCCGAGCTGGGCGCGCTGTTCATACGAGAGAAAGGTTCCCAGCACCGGCAACGCGCGAAACGGCAAAAAGCGTTCCTGCTCCAGCGCATCGAGAAAGCGCGCAAGCACGGCGTGCAGGGATACATCCCGCGTTATTTGCTGCTCCATCCAATCGGCAAACTGCTGCAGCGTGTACAGCATGGTACAACTCAGAATATCTTCTTTCGAGGAAAAATACTCATATAATGTTCCTTTCCCTATGCCTGCCGCTGTCGCAATGTCCTGCACCTTGATATTGGAGAAGCAATTTCCGCCCGCCGCCAGCTGCAGGAGACCGCGAAATGCCGCGATCTCCTTGGGCGAATAGGTTTTACTCTGCATCATCTTCCCCCACATCTATACGCTTCAGTGTCTTTTTCCGGTTGAACAGATCGTACATGATGGGCACAATCACCAGCGTCAAGACCGTCGCGTAGCTCAGACCTCCAATGACGACAATCGCCATCGCCTGTCCCATTTCCGCACCGCTTCCGATGCCCATTGCCATCGTGGACATCGAAAGTACCGTTGTGAGCGCTGTCATCAAAATCGGGCGCATGCGCATTTTTCCGGCCTCCATCAGTGCTTCGCGCTTAGGCATGCCATCCAGCCGCAGTTCATTGACACAGCTGACAAACACAATGCCGTTGTTGACAACGACACCTGCCAGCAGGACAAAGCCGAGCATGGCGATAATAGACAGCTCCTGCCGTGCAAAAAGCAGACCCAGCAGGCCGCCGGTGCACGCCAGCGGCAGCGTGAACATGACGATGAACGGTCCCAGTAGGCTCTGGAACTGTGCCACCATAATCAGATAGATAAAGACAATCGCAAGCAGCAGCATGAGTCCCAGATCCTGCATCGAATCCGTGATGTTCTCCATCTCGCCGGTAATTTCCGCATGCATGCCGTCCGGCATCGGATAGGCGTCCAGAATCTTCTGTACTTCTTGGCTGACCAGCGTGATATTGTGATCGTCATCAACAGCCGCCGTGACCGACATGGTTCGCTCATTGTTGTTGCGCTGAATGGCTGACGGTGCCTGCCCATCCGTCTGAGAGGCGATGGTGTCCAGTTTGACTTCCTTGCTCTCACCGGTCTGCTGATCCGTCGAGGTAATGGTCTGCTTCATCAAATCATCCGTGGTGATGCTGGACGGCTTTTTGACGACAACCGGCAAATCTTCCGTGCCGACGGTCAAGGTCGTGGAATTTACTTCTGTGGTCAGCTTGTCTGCAAGCGCCTGATAAACCTGCGCCACCGTCAGTCCCTGCTCCATCGCAGCGTCCTTGTTGACGGTAATCACTTTCTCCCGATCCGGATCCTCATTGCCGTCCGAGATATCTTTTAGTCCGTCTACCTTTTTCAGCTTTTCAGCAATGTCCGCGGAAACTGTTTGCAGCTGATCCAAATCATTGCCATAAATATCCACTTGTACGCCGCTGCCCATATACGAACCCAAATCCATATTGGACGCGGATACATTCATCTCGCAGTCGAGCTTTTTGGTTTTTTTGGCAATTTCATCGGCAATGGCCTCGTTGTCCGCGCCCTTGTCTAAAATCAGATAGAACGAAACACTGTTGGCATTCGTGCTCATCATAGATGTCATATCCGAGCCGCCCGTCATTGCGCCAACGGTTTTTACGCCATCTACCTTGCGCATAATCTTCATCGCTTGATCCGCCATGGCCCGTGTCTCCGTGTCATCCGAGCCGGCCGGCATGGTCATTGTCGCGCTCATCTGCTCCGAGGACATAGACGGCATGAAAACCATGCCCTTTGCCACGGTTGCCGCAACAGACACCACCAGCAGTGCTGTCACCGCGAGCAGCGTCACCGCACGATGCGACAGACACCAGCGAAGTACCTTTTCATATCCTCGCAGGAAGCCGTCAAACCGCGCGTGCGTGACAACTTTTTCCTTTTTCATCAGCGTTGCACTCATCGCCGGAACGACGGTCAGCGCGACGATAAACGATGCGGACAGCGAATAAGCAATCGTCAAACCCATATCCGCAAACAGTTGCTTGGTGATACCCTGCGTGAACACGATCGGCAGGAATACACACACAGTCGTCAGCGTCGAGGCGAAAATCGCACCGCTCATCTGCGCTGCACCCTGCACGGCGGCTTTTGCCGCCGGAACACCGAGATTGCGCAGGCGATAGATATTTTCAATGACGACAATGGAGTTGTCCACAAGCATGCCGACGCCGAGCGCCAAGCCGGACAGCGAGATAATATTCAGCGTCATACTGCTGAAGTACATGAGCACAACCGCAAACAGCACGCTGAGCGGAATGCTGAACGCGATGATAACCGTCGGGCGAATGTCACGCAAAAAGACAATCAGCACGAGCACAGCGAGCAGACCGCCATATATCAGATTGGACAGCACGCTGCTGACAATCAGATGAATATAGTCACCCTGATCCATCAGCGATGTGATGTGCAGCTTGCTGTTGTTTTGTTGAAATTCATCTATTTTCTCACGGATGGCATCCGAGACTTCCGAAGTCGATGCTGTGGACTGCTTGGAAAAGCTGAGCACAACCGCATCATTGCCGTTTACCTTGGCATAAGAGGTATCTGCGTTTTGATCTGCATACTTCACCTCTGCCACATCAGACAGATGAATGTCGCCAATGTCTCCGGTATCCATGTGAAACAGCACCATATTGGACAAATCATCGAGCGAATCATACTTTTCTCCGACTTTGAGGACGTAAGAATTGTCGCTGCTGTCCGAGATATAGCCCGCCGGCATCTCAAAATTTTCTGCAATTAAAATCTTGCTGATCATGTCTGCGGTAATAATGCCGCTGATGTCCGCGGATTTGTACGCCTGATCGCGCGATTTTTCAAATTCGTCCACCGCAGAATCCAGCTGCTTCTGTGCATTTTCCAGCGATGCCTTGCCGACAGAAATCTCTGTCGCACCTTCTGCAATATTGAGCGTGGCATTTATCTTGCCCGCTTCCACTTTTTCATACGCGGCATTCGCTTCGTCCAACGCCTGCTGCAGCTGCGGTTTCATCGCCTCTGCGGCTGTCAGCTGCGTGTTGACATCGTTGAGGGATGCGGTGATTTCCTGTACGCGCTGGGCGGCATATGCCGTGGTCTGCACGAGCTTGACAAAGTCGGCACGCGACAGGCTGAACATCTGAGACAGGTCCTGTTCCGGCGCGATTTTTTGCATCATGTCCTGTACCGCCTGCATGGCTTTTGCATAATTTTCATCGCTCATGCTGCCGATATATGTCGCCGGATCTTTGAGCGCCTCAAGCATTTTCGCAGAGTTCTGCGCCATTGCCGCGAGATCCTCCATAGAAGGCACGCCGTTGATTTCCGGCACGGTTCCGGTAAAATCATACGCAACGACCATGACAGCGAGCATATTGACCGAATCGTTCATGTCCGCATACTGCTGCAGTGCTTTCTGCTCCGCCTGATAAGCCGCCTGATTGGCTTTCAGCGTTGTCTCCTGCGACAGCAATGCCTGTAACTGTGCGGTTGCGGCGTCAACCTGTGCGCTTGCCTGCGCCAGCTGCTTGGACGCCGCATCTGCCGAGCTGTCCAGCTTGGATTTTCCGGCGCTGAGCTGTGCCTTGGCATCATCTAGCTGAGATTGGCTGTCATCCAGCTGCTTTTTCGCATCTGCTAGGTTCTGATCCACAGCCGCCAGCACGCGATCATTGACCGCGTCAATTTTGCTCTGATCCAAGACGACCTGCACTTCCGGCGTAATCAATCCCGTTGTGCTGACCGATGCCACGCCGTCCAGACGTTCAAATGCCGGCAGCAGTTCGTCATCGACATACTGTGACACCTCTTTGGCGTCTTTGCCGTCTACGTCTACGCTTGCCACAAGCACCGGCAGCATATCCGGCGTGATCTGCATCATGACCGGTGTACCGGAATTTTCCGGCAAACTGCCTTTGATTTGGTCAATGGTATTGCTCATCTCGATGCTGACCGCATTCATATCGGTTCCCTGTTCAAACTCGAGCACAACAATTCCCACATTTTCATTGGATGTCGATGTGATATTTTTGAGTCCCGTCGTGCTGCCGAGCGCAGATTCCAACGGTTTGGTGACTTCTCCTTCAACGGACTCCGGTGACGCACCGGGATCTGTCGCATATACAACCATGTACGGCAGATCCATATTCGGCAGCAGATCTGTGGTCATCTTGGTAAACGCTACCACACCGAGCACAAGCACAAGTATGATACCGACCAAAACGGTAAATGGTTTTTTTACGCTGATCGTTGGCATGATTTCCCTCCTGCAGATGGATTTCCGACCGACCGGTCGGTTCTAATATAGTGTAACATTATCTCCGTGCTCTCGTCAAACGATTGTTCGCATTTCATACAGGAAACAAACACGGAACTGGACATTTTTTTCGTCTTGCAGTACACTACAGACATCTTAGCACATCAAGAGGTGTCCCATATGTCAAATCTCATCCGCACAGCACAGCTCGCTGATTTGCCGCAGCTCAAAGCCATTTATAACCATGCTGTTGCGCACTCCACGGCAACTTTTGATTTATACCCACGCGATGACGCCGACCGTCTCGCATGGTTTCAGGCACATCAAGGAAAATATGCCCTTCTTGTCTGCGAGACCGACAGTGTGATTGCCGGTTACACCTCTTTGTCCCGCTATCGAGAGCGCCCAGCCTTTGACGGCGCGGCAGAGGTCTCTATCTATCTGCATCCAGATTTTCGCGGACAGCACATCGGCTCTCAGCTCATGCAGAAAATTCTCACCTTTGCCGCACAGCAGCCGGACATTGACACTGTGATTTCTCTTATCACGAGCGAAAATACCGTCAGTATCCATTTGCACGAAAAATTCGGCTTTACACTGTGCGGCGTCATTCATCGGTGCGGAAAGAAATTCGGCAGGTATCTGGATCTCAGCATCTATCAAATTTTATTTTGATTTATGCATCCTGCACAAATTTCTGTGCGTTTTTTCAGATAATGCTCCATAGACAACACAAAGAAATTCCTGTATGATAGAATTGTAAGTAAGAATCATTCTCAGTTAAAAGGAGGGATTTCTATGATCGACCGCAAGGCATACAACAGCATTTCGTACTCCATTTCCATTGTCGGCAGCTTACAGGACGGCAAATACCGCGGCTGCGTGGTAAACTCGCTGCAGCAGCTCACCTCGTCCTCTCCGGCAAAATTTGCCGTGACACTCAACAAGTACAATTTAACCGAAGCTGCTGTGGAGCAGACCGGTGCATTTTGCGCGACCATCGCAGCGGCAGACTGCCCGCACGACATCATCAATCTGTTCGGCTATAAATCCGGACGCATTACGGACAAATTCGCTGCCTATGACACCAAGACCGATGACGCCGGATGCCCTTACATCACAGACGGCATGTGTGCCCGTCTCAGCTTCCGCGTTGTACAGCAGGTTGATTTGGACTCCGCCGTGCTGTTTATCGCCGAGGTGACAGAGGCGGAAATTTTGAAAGACGGCGGCGCTCTCACTGTGGATGCATTCAAAAACGCAGGCAAAGAGGTGCCGCCTAACGCGCCGATTTACCGCACGCTGGATGAGCACTACGGCTACCGCTGCTCGGTCTGCGGCTACGTGCACAAGTCGGACACCCTGCCGGATGACTTCCGCTGTCCTGTGTGCAAGCAGCCCGCAAGTAAGTTTGAAAAGCTGTAAACACAGCAACTTCTATTTCCCTGCTTCGGCAGACGCCAAAAGGCTCCTTCTCAGGAGCCTTTTGTTGTGAAGAGTTTTATAATGAATATAGGATTTAGGAAACAAGCAAAATTTACAATTCTTCCACCGAAATGACGCCCTCGGTCCCGCCGACTGTTTCAAGCACGCGGCTGACGCCGCAGCCATGCGGCAGGCGCAGCGCAAAAATTGCGCAGGCGTTGTGCTTTTTGCTGCCAGTGGAACGCGTAATCTGGATGTTCAGCAGCTTGATGTTGTTGTCTCGATACAGCTGCAGTACCTGTTCCAGACAGCTCTTTCCGGTGTATTCCATATACAAATTGATTTCCGGTACGTTTTCCAGCACGCGATATTCCAGTTTGGAAAAAACCAGCTCCGCCGCCATGATAAACACCGTTGTCAAAATGCCACCCTCATAAAAGCCGCCGCCAAAGGCAAGACCGATAATTGCACAGGTCCACAAGCCGGCAGCCGTCGTAAGTCCCTTGACGCGCTGTCTGCGGGTGACAATAATTGTACCTGCGCCGATAAAACCAATACCGGCAACTACCTGTGCACCCAGACGCGCCATATCGGTAAAATAATGCATGTTCAAATATAAATACTGGCTGGTCAGCGTGGTAATCGCCGCACCAATGCAAATCAAAATATGCGTGCGGAAGCCCGCCGGACGGCGCTTATAGGAACGCTCCATGCCAATGATGCCGCCGCACAGCACCGCCAGTGTCAAGCGAACAAAAGCCGAAGCGAGTGTGACTTCCCGCAGACCGTCAAACAAAGATAGCATGTGAAAAGTCCTCCTTTAAATTTCTTCAATCACACAGATGCCATCCAATTCCGCCAGATTGGACAGCAGCTGACTGTGCGTCTGCTTTTGATTCATACGAACGGAAAAAAATGCGCTGGGATTGCGTGATTGCTTTTCTCTGCCGCGCTCAATATCCACTTCATAAATCTGCACATCCTGTGCTTTCAAATGATTGATAATCTCGCCCACCTGATTGATGGATGAAAATTCAATATACAAATTGATATCGCGGGAAAATTCCTGAATCATCACATCGACAATCGGGAACACGCGAATGCTCAGAAAAATCAGTGGGAACGCAACCAGCACTCCTTCATAAAAGCCTGCGCCAACCGCCAGACCCGTGCAGGCAGACGCCCACAATCCGGCGGCCGTCGTCAAACCCGTCACCTGCTGATGTCCGGTGACCAAAATCGTACCGGCACCGAGAAAGCCGATGCCGTTGATGACCTGTGCGCCAAATCGCGATACATCGGTTTTGATGCCGATTTGCTGCGCCAGCTCCCGCCAAGGGCCTTGCACCATGGTAAACTCATACTGGCTGAGCAGCACGGTCAGTGCGGCACCGAGACAAACCAGCATATATGTGCGGAATCCGGCGGGACGCCGTTTTCGTCCGCGCTCCAATCCGATGCAGCCGCCAATAATCATTGCCAGCAGCAGACGCAGCATAACAGACGCAAAATGAAATTCCCGCAAATACTCAAGCATTCCACCCATTCCTGATTTATCTCCTTTCGCTTAAAATGTATGTGCAAATTTATTGAAATTTGCAGATCGCCCAGCAGGCGTTGTGATCGGACAGTTCTTTTCCTGTGAACTTCGCCAGCGCACTGTCCGGCTGTGCCCATGTACAATCCTTGGTCTCTGTAGAGATGGTGCCGCGCTCTTGGCAGGTCATGCCGCGCGCCATCAGCCAATCCAGCTTGAGCAGCATGCACGCACCGTTCGGCATCGGCTTGCGTCGTGTGCCCTCCGTGCTGCTGAATTCGTGATAGGAAAATCCGTGCTCCTCTGCCTGCGGCAGTGCGCGTTCATAGTTTTCTACCTTTGCCATGTGCTCAGCCAGCCGCTTCGGATCGTTGAACAGCTTGGTAAAGCCCGGAATATCATTGCCATCAAATGTATTGGTATTCAAATCGCCGCCAATCATAATCGGCACATCCGGCGCAAACGAACGCTGGATTTCCTGATAAATCGCATCCATTTGTGCAGCTCTGCCCGCACTGTCCGTGCGGTTTTCTAGATGGACAACCACAGCGCCGACTTCACGGCCGCCGATATCCAGCGAACAAACAATACCGACGCGGGCGCCAATGCGCTTCTGTCTATCAAAATACCAATTGTACTGTTCCGGCAGATGCACGGCCTTTGCCCAGCGGATCGGCCAGCGGGAAAACAGTGCATTGCCATGAAATCCCTTTTCGTCATTCGGATTGACCAGCTCGATGAACTCCAAACCGTATGCGTAGTTCATACCGATTGCCTTTGCGATTTCCATGGCAACATTCTGGTTCCCCGAACGCTCTGCGCCGTCATCCAGCTCATTGGCGTAAATAATATCAATATCTTTGAGATCCGGACACATTTTTAGAAAATCAATGGTCTCATGCAGCGTCACGCCGCGTTCAATATTAAATACCACGTGCTTGAGCGTTTCCGGTACGTTTTTCGGAGCCGGAACCAAGTTGTGTACCTCGCAGGTCTGATACTGCGGAATCTGTTTAATTACTTGAAATTGTCCCAAGGTCGGAACCTGATTGCCCAGTGCAATGCGCTTTTCATAGGACATGCCTTGCATAGTCAACACACCTTTCTGCTGTTACAATTTAAAAGATTCTCTATGGAGAGAGTCAGCCGGCAGAATGTTTACGCATTCCACCGGCTGAGAAAAAGAAGGAAATTGTCTGATACTAGTTATGCTTCCGAGCCTGCTGCTTCGCGCTGCTTCATCTCTGTAATGATGCGCGGATAAATCTTATCCAGCTTGTAGAAGATGAGCAGAATGCCAATGCCGCCCCAAGCAATGATGTTGCCGATGATATAAATACCAATCAGCATCTGCGACTGTGCTGCATTGATGGTCGCAGTGCCTGCAAAGCCTACCAGAGACATCAAAGCACCGAAAATTGCACTGGTCATGCCAGAGCCAAACTTCTGACCGGCGGTGGTTGCGGATACCATCAGACCCTGTACACGGATGCCGCTCTTCCAAGCGCCATACTCGATAACGTCAGCCAGCATGGAATATTTTACGCCGCGGAAGCAGCCCTTGCCGATGCCGCGCATGACGCAGGCAAACAATGCCAGATTCAAAGCACTCGGATTCAAGAACAGCGATACGGTGCCGATTACAGCGACAACCGCGCCAATCAGCGCAACATTACGCTTGCCAAACTTGGCGATAAACGGGGAAAGAACCAATACGGTGATAACCTGCGGGATGGATTCAAACGAAGCGAGAGCGCCGAGCAAGTCACGGTTGCCCAGAATGTACTGTGCATAGTACGCGTTGCAAGTGCCTGTGACAGCTTCATAGAAGGAGAGGAATACTGCCAGCAGGAAGAACATGATGAAGTATTTATTGGTCAAGCAAAGCTTGAGACCCATGAGCAGCGGCACATTTTTGCCGTCCTTGGTCTTGGTCTCTTCTACGACACGTTCATGGCAATTCTTGAAGCAAATCAACAGCATGACAATCGAAACGATGGCATAAACAATGGAGAGCTCAATCCAAGCCTGCTGTGTATCGCCCAGCATGGTGACCAGCGGGAAGGTAATGGCTGTGATAATCATGTTGCCGACAGCGGACATGCCGGTACGGAACAGATTGACAACGGCACGCTGATCGGTATCACGCGTCATCAGCGTTGCCAGCGTTGCATACGGCAGATTCAATGCGGTGTATACAACGGTTGTGCAGAAGTTATAGGTAATGAATACATAGATGCCCTTGACGATCGGCGTAGCCGGCGGAACCGTAAACAGCAAAATCGCCGCGATGCCGTATGGAATCATCATCCATAAAATCCAAGCTCTGGATTTACCGTGTTTGGAGTGGGTGCGGTCTACCAGATGTCCAATCAGGACGTCGGAAAAACCGTCAAAAAATCGGGATACCAACATGATGGTACCAATCATAGCTGCTGAAATACCGACTACGTTGGTATAGAAGTAAATCAGCAAAGATGTTGTCAGTGCATAAACAACGTTACACGCGACATCGCCGAGGCCATAAGAAAATTTTTCTTTCAGATGAATTTTTTCAAATTCCTTATCGCCGGCAAACGTCGGATTTTTCGAGTTGCCCATTTTTTCTCAATCCTTTCTGTGAGACTGCCGTCCGGACAATTACAGGTTCTCTGTAATGGCTTCTCTCTTTGACTGCATTTAGTATAGCACCTTATCGAATAAAATTCAATAATTCAAGTTGCAAAAAGAATATTGTTCATTTTTGTGCATTCTACACAAACCACAAAACATGTGGTATAATATCCCTATCAACGATGAAAAAATAAGGAGGTTTCTCATGAAAAAGAACCCTTATGCAGCAATAAAATCACAATATTCATCCTTTTCTAAGGTCAGCAAGAAAATTGCAGACTTTATTCTGGACGATCCGACACACGTCACAGAAATCAGCGTCCAGCAGGCGGCACGGGAATTAGACATCGCGGAATCGAGTATTGTTCGATTTTGCAAGCTGGTTGGATGCTCCGGCTTTACAGAGATGAAGCTGCTGCTTGCCAAGTATGCATCCAAAGCTGTTCACACGATTTTCGAAGATCTCTCGGAAAACGACACGGTGGAATCCATCACAAAAAATGTCTTTGCGCGCAACATTGACACGCTGGAGCGCGCGCTGAGTCTGCTCGACTTTGATAAAATTGACCGCGCCGCATCGATCCTCAGTCAGGCTTCCTGTATTCTCATTGCCGGCGTCGGCGCGTCCGGCACCATTGCCGAGGATTTTTATATTCGGCTCATGCGCATCGGCATGCGCGCGGAATCGCTGACCGATTCCCATTTGATGCAGATCCGCGCGGGGCAATGCGATGCGTCCACGGTCATGATTGGTATTTCGCACACCGGCAAGACCCATGAGATTGTCTCCGCCCTCGCCACCGCCAGAGAATACGGCGCAAAAACCATCGGCATCACGGGCTATCCCCACACGCCGCTCAAAAAATCGTCGGATATTTGTCTGGAGCTGTACTCGCCGGAACAGCTGTTTGTTTCTCCGCGCGTGGCGCAGTTCTCCCTCATCGACAGTTTATATGTCAGCATCGCCATCCGGCAGAAAGACCGTGTCGTGCAAAACATTCATCGCATGAACGAAGTGTTAGAGCCGTTTCGAATAGATTGAGCGCAAAAAAAGTTCCCTCAAGGGGAACTTTTTTTGCTTTCTCTGCTGCGCACACTGTTTCGGAGCAGGGTGTACAAAACGGTTGTAATGGGCACACCGAGCAGCATGCCGACCACGCCGCCGATTTGTCCGCCGACGGTAATCGCCAGCAGCACCCAAATACCCGGCAGTCCCAATCTTCCGCCGACCACGCGCGGATAAATGACATTGTTTTCCACCTGCTGCAAAATGACAAAGAAAATCAGAAAAACAAGCGCCTTCCACGGTGCAATCATAAACAGCAAAATCACGGCAACCACACCGCCGATATATGCGCCCAAAATAGGAATCATCGCCGTGACGCCGACCGTAACACTGACTACACCGGCGTATTCCAATCCAAGTATCAGCATGCCGACAAAACACAAGCTGCCCAAGATAACCGCTTCGGTCGTCTGCCCAATCAGATAATTGCGGAAGCAGTCTACAATGACACGCACAACGCTGTGCGTCTGTTCGTAGGTCTGCTCGGGCAGATACGCGCGCAGCACGCGGTTTCCCTGTGATAAAATCCGTTCTTTGCCCGCCAGCAAATAGACAGAAAACGCGATGCCGATGGCGAATGTTCCCAACGCCTGCAGCATGGTTCCCGTGACGGATAAAATATGCGGGACCACCGCCGCATCCATTTTTCCCAGTCCTGCATGTGCCAAGTCAATCAAATTGCTCAAGTCAATGCGCTGCACGCCGAGCGGTATGGTGATGCGGTCCAGCTCCTGCTGCAAATTGTTCAAATACGCATCCATATTCAAGGCAAAGGTGCGCACACTGTCAATCAGCTGCGGAATGACAATGCCGACCACCGCCGCAAGCAGCGCAAAAATAAACAGATAAGCACCCAAAATGCCGACCGCTTTGGCGGGCTTCTCGCGCCAGTTCGCCTTTTTGCTCAATGCATTTTGTATCAGTTTGCTCGGCTGATCGAGCACGAACGCAATCATGATACCCAGCAAGAAGGTATGGAACAGCCGTGCAATGCTGGAAATGCCCCGCAGAATCATTCCGCTGCATAACAGCAGCAGCAGACCCGCAATAAGTATTGTTATCCACCAAATAGATCCCCGATGTTTTTTGTCCAACGGATTCACCGTCCTTTCTGTATATAGTATACCCATGAAAAAAACAAAAGTCCCACTATGGGGACTTTGTTTACAATTCTATGAAAAATTTTAACACATATCTAGCAAATTCAGCCTGCTTTTGCACGCAGACGGTCATTTTCCGCCTGCTGCTCTGCCAGATCATCCATCAGCTTCATAATGCGCTGCTTATAGTAATCGGATACTTTTTCTATCATCTCGCAGGTCTGCGCTCTGTCATAGCCGCCAAACAACGTTGTCGGAATGGACAATTTCATGCTTCCGTCCTCATCGTACGAAACATAGGTTTCTATCGGGTTACGCATGCTCGGTTCCTCCTTTGTGTTCTCTTTTTCTTTGTCTGTATCATACCAAGCCTGCGTAAATTTTTCTCCCCATACAATGTAAAGTTTTTGGCATGTCCGGTAAATTTTCCATCAGTTTGCCTGAGGATATAGGAGCGGTCTTGCGATGCGCGCCATAATCGCATGACCGCGTTCATTGGGATGAATGCCGTCAGAAAAATAGCGCTGGTATCCATCCGATGTATATTTTGGAAATTCGCGGGCAAAATCTAAGCACAGCCAGCCATTTTCCCGCGCATAGCCGCGAATCCAATCCGCCAGCTGCTCCAAATTCTGCGGCAGCGTCCGGATGCCCGGATAGTACGGCGCCCAATCGTTTTCCAGCAGCATGTCATAGTCCGGCATCACGCAGATTGCCGGAACCACGGCAATGCCGCGCATCGCCGCGCGGTCATACATGGTTTGCAGGCGGTCTATAACCGCGTCCAGCTGCTCGCCCTCGCTCAGATCATTGACACCGCCCATGATAACCACACGCTCCGGCTGCTCCCGCACGACATGGGCGGAAAACCGGCGCAGCATGCCCGCCGTCGTGTCGCCGTCAATGCCGTGATTGATATTTTTTCCGCGGTGCAGCAATTCCACCCAGCCCTCTCCGCTGGAAACGCCGTATCCCCGCGTGATGCTGTCTCCGAGAAAAACGGTCTTTTTTTCCTTCATATCCATCCTCTTTTCTTCATCTACACGAATTTTTGATGTCTTTTCTTGTCACTATGCACAAATGTGCAAAATAAACTTTGTGCTTTCGTTCAAATGTTACATTGTTGAATTTCCGCTAAGATTGTGCTATACTAAATGTAACAAAAGAAATCTCCGAAATCTTATACATCTGTCCTTTCACTACGCATATGATTCCATTTATTCTGTGCGTCTTTTGACGAGCAGATTTATAAGATTTTATATTTCCGCATGTACTGTTTATTCGGTCTGAAATGAGGTGCTTTCCATGTTACAGCTTAAGACTCCCCTTTCTCCGGCTGAATCTGATCTGCTCCTCAAATGCCTTTCTGATATGGAAAATGATTTGAGAGATCGCCGGACTTGTTCCAAGCAAGATCTTGCCAAACAGACGACCATTGCTTCCGCGAAGCAAAAAGTCGCATCTCACGTCTATGACAGCTTTTATCGAGATGAAATCACACACATGGTCTTTGCTCTGGACTCTCTCACAAGAAAATGCCGCGAACAGCTGACAGAAAATATTCCGCCGGCACAGGCAGAAACCGTCGGAACAGAACTCCGCACGGCCGCCATTGTTCTCTCTAAGCTCAAACGTGCAAATCCACAGAACTAAGCTTGTTTCAGAACATTTTTTGTTCTATGCCCTCCTTTCTTGCGCAGGTCTCCCCCCTCCTGCGCAAAGGCGCATCTGTCCTTCCCCTTGACAGGTGCGCCTTCCTTTTTTATATGCTCTTGGCAATTGCCACAATCGACTGATAGACCAGCTTTTCAAACCGCGGCGCCACGAGATCCGCATTCTGCTGCACTTCTTCGTGCAGCAGCGGGCCGCCGGTCATACCCGCCGCCATATTGGACACGCAGGAAATGCCGCACACGCGCATACCCATATGCCGTGCCGCGATAACTTCACAGGCGGTACTCATGCCGACGGCATCGCCGCCCAGCGTGCGAACCATGCGAATTTCCGCAGGAGATTCAAACTGCGGTCCCGGCAACTGAACATACACGCCCTCTTGCAGCGGAATATTCTCTTTGTTAGCTGTATTGCGAATGATGCCGCACAGCGTCTTGTCATACGCTTCGGTCATGTCCGGAAAACGAACGCCCAGCTCGTCCATATTCGCGCCGCGCAGCGGAGATGGAATAAACGACGAGATTTGGTCACGAATCAGCATCAAATCGCCCGCATGGAACGACACATTGACGCCGCCGGAAGCGTTGGTAACCATGAGAATTTCTGCGCCCATCAGCTTCATCAGGCGAATCGGCAGCACAACATCTGCGATTTCATAGCCCTCATAATAGTGCACACGTCCCTGCATAATGACCACCGGAACGGCATCGACATAGCCAAAAACGTACTGTCCCTTGTGTCCCTCCACCGTCGAGGTCGGGAAACCTTCGATGGCGTGATAGCTTACGGTCTGCACGATGCGAATGCGGTCAGCGAACGCGCCCAGACCCGTGCCCAGCACCAACGCAAATTTCGGCTGAAAATCCGTCAGCGCCCGCAGGCTTTTATAACATGTTGTCAGTTTCTGATAAACAGGATTCATGTGCTCACATCCTTCTGTGTTGATATATATTTAGTATAGCACATTTTATGGATAAGAGAAAGAACATTCATTCCCCATATTTTCCCTTTACCGCTCTCGGATAAAGCCGAATGATTTGCCCTTGCCAAGAGGAAAAATAGTCGGTACAATATACGGAGTATTCTAACATTGGAAAGGACTCCTATGAACATTACTGAAACGCTCGCGCAGGAGCTGAACCTGCGCCCAGAATATGTGGAAAACGTCATTTCCCTGCTCGACGAGGGCAATACCATCCCGTTCATCGCGCGATACCGCAAGGAAATGCACGGCTCGATGGACGATCAGGTCATTCGTCAGCTGTCCGACCGCGCGACCTATCTGCGCGGCTTGGAAAAGCGCAAAGAGGACGTCATGCACGCCATTTCGGAGCAGGGCAAGCTGACCGATGCGCTGAAAAAATCCATTGAAAACGCCGATACACTCACTGCTGTCGAGGATCTGTATCTGCCATTCCGCCCGAAGCGCAAGACGCGCGCATCTGCCGCCCGCGCCAAGGGCTTGGAACCGCTGGCAACCCGCTTGATTGTTGGCACCAAGCAGTCTGTCGAAGCATTGGCACAGGAGTTTGTGTCCGCAGAGCAAGAGGTAAACACGTGGCAGGATGCTTTATCCGGCGCCATGGATATTCTCGCTGAAGACTGCTCGGTCAACGCGGCGCTGCGCGGCCATCTGCGCGCACTGATTCGCAACACCGGTGAGCTGGTTTCCTCCGGCAAGGAAGTAGAAAAGACCGTCTACGAAAAATACGGCGCATTTTCCAGCCCCATTCGCCGCATCCAGAGCCATCAGGTGCTCGCGCTCAACCGCGGCGAACGCGAAAAGCTGCTCAAAGTGGAAGTTGTCTGTGACGACGAACCGGCATTGCAGCTGATTTGCCGCTCCGTATTCCGCAAGCCGCATTCGTATGAAAAGCAGCTGACCGAAATGGCACAGGATGCTTGGAAGCGTCTGTTGTTCCCGTCTCTCAGCCGCGAAATCCGCAAGGAACTGACCGAGACGGCAAACGAACAGTCTATCGCAACCTTCGCACTCAATCTGCGTCCGCTGCTCATGCAGCCGCCGATTAAAAACCATGTCGTGCTCGGCTTTGACCCCGGCTACCGCATGGGCTGCAAGCTAGCCGTTGTCGATGCGACCGGCGCGGTTTTGGACACCGCTGTCATTTATCCGACCATGTCCAAAAAGTCGATTCCGGAGGCCAAGCAAACCATGCAGCGCTTGTGTGAGAAAAACAATGTCACCTGCATTGCGCTCGGCAACGGCACGGCGAGCCGCGAATCCGAACAATTCTTGACAGAATTCATCCGTGAAAGCGGCCTGCCAATTCAGTACATGGTTGTCAGTGAGGCGGGCGCTTCGGTTTACTCCGCATCCAAGCTCGCCGCACAGGAATTTCCGGATTTTGATGTCAATCTGCGCTCCGCGGTATCTATCGCCCGCCGGTTGGAGGACCCGCTCGCAGAGCTGGTCAAAATTGACCCGAAGGCCATCGGCATCGGACAGTATCAGCATGACATGCCGCAGGCACGCCTGTCGCAGGCGCTGGACGGCGTTGTCGAGGACTGTGTAAATGCCGTCGGCGTCGATTTGAACACTGCCTCTCCGTCTCTTCTCGAACACATCGCGGGCATTTCTCCGGCAATTGCCAAGAATATTGAGGCATATCGTCAGGAAAACGGCGCGTTTACCTCGCGCAAGCAGCTGCTCAAGGTTGCCAAACTCGGCCCCAAGGCATTTGAACAGTGTGCAGGCTTTCTGCGCGTCGCAGAGAGCAAGGAAGTCCTCGACCGCACCGCGGTACATCCGGAATCGTATCCGGCAGCAAAGACGCTGCTGTCTCTGTGCGGCTACACGGAGCAGGATGTTGCCGAACGCCGGTTGTCTGATTTGAACGACCGCATCAAAAAAGAGGGCAAATCCCAGCTGGCACAGCGCTGCGGTATCGGCGTGCCGACCTTGAACGACATTGCAGCAGAGCTGCAAAAGCCGGGCCGCGACCCGCGCGACGAGCTGCCTGCTCCGCTGCTGCGTTCTGCAGACGTCATGACGCTGGGGCAGCTCAAGCCGGGCATGGAGATTGTCGGAACCGTCCGCAATGTGTGTGATTTCGGTGCCTTTGTCGATATTGGCGTGCACGAGGACGGTCTGGTTCATATTTCCCAGCTGTCCGACAAGTTTGTCAAGCATCCGTCCGACATTGTCAGCGTCGGAGACGTCGTGAAAACTGTGGTGCTGTCTGTGGATACAGACAGAAAGCGCATCAGTCTTTCCATGCGCGGCATCAAACAGCATTAAATTTTCATAAAAAATGAGGGAGAGCCGCTTTGCTTCGGCTCTCCCTTTTGCTTTGCTTTTTTACTTGCACGCCTTGAGGACGCCAAGAATAAAGTTCCACGTGCGCTGTACCGACGGAATGGACAAGCGCTCGCGTGTCGTGTGAATTTCTTCAATGTCCGGTCCAAACGAGATGGCATCCAAATCCGGCAGCTTGCCGGCAAGCAGACCGCACTCCAGACCCGCGTGAATGGCTTGGATTTTGGGCGCTTCGCCGTATTGCTCGGTGTATACCTGCGTCATAATGCGGCGCAGCTTGGATTCCTTGCGGTATTCCCAAGCCGGATACTCGCCGTTAATTTCTGCGCCGCCGCCATAGCGCGCCATCAGGTCAGCCAGCTGTTCCATCAGTGCGTCCTTTTCCGCATTGATGGAGCTGCGCACAGAGAACGTCATGTGCACGCCGCGGAAGTCGGTCTTTAAGATACCCAAATTCAACGATGTCTGCACCAGACCTTCGATTTCCTGACTCATCGCCTGTACGCCGTTGGGCAGCTGACTCATGACAGCCAGTGTATTTCTGCGGCAGTCTCCGAACATGACCTCATGGCTGTCTATGCCGATTTCCTGCACAGAAACAGCAATTTCCGGATCATTTTCGCCAAATTCTTCTCTCCATGCGTTCTGGGTCTTTGCGGCATACGCACACAGCTCCTCCAAATAATCCGGAGAGATAATCATATCCGCTGTGCTTTCGCGCGGAATTGCGTTGTCCTTGAGGCCTCCATCCACGGTACACAGCGCATACGGATATTCCTTGTCCAGCTCGTTCAGGAATCGTCCGAGCAGGACATTGGCGTTCGCTCTGCCCTTGTCAATTTCCGTGCCCGAATGACCGCCGCGCAGGCCGTGAATCTTGACCGTGACGCGCAGACCTTTTTTGACACTCCACATCATCGGAATCGAGCAGGATACCGTTGCGCCGCCTGCGCAGCTCGTGAGCAGAACGCCTTCTTCTTCCGAATCAATATTGAGCAGACGGCGGCCGCCGATCTGTCCCAAATCAATGGATGCCGCGCCGAGCATGCCAATTTCTTCATCAACCGTCAGAATGACTTCGAGCGGCGGATGCTGGATGCTGGCATCATCGAGAATCGCCAGCGCATACGCGACAGCGATGCCGTCATCGCCGCCCAGCGTCGTCTGATCTGCCCAAACCCATTCGCCATCGGTTTGAAGGCGCAGACCTTGTTTTTCCATATCCAAATCGCAGTCCGGTGTTTTCTCGCACACCATATCCAGATGTCCCTGCAAAATGACAGGCTGGGCGTGTTCCATGCCCGCAGACGCCGGTGCAAATATAATGACGTTGTTGTTTTCGTCCTGTATATAGCGCAAACCGCGCTGTTCTGCAAATTTCACACAGAAATCGCTAATCGCCTTTGTGTTGCGCGAGCCGTGCGGAATTGCACACAGCTGCTCAAAAATTGCAAACACACCTTCCGGCTGCAGCTTATTCAAAACAGACATTTTGATTCAACTCCTTTTGTTGTATGCTCTATCATACCACGTTATGAGAAAAAGGGAAAGTATCTTGTACGTTCTATCCGCAGCAGGCGTACAGCCGCTTGCAGATTTCCTCTGCACGGCTGACTTCCAGCGAAGAAAAGTTCATGACATAGATATTTTGCACGTGTTCCGGTGCATCTCCATAATAATATGCAGACAGCGGCACGAGCTTGATGCTCTTGGAACGCGCCCTCGCAATGACGGTTTCCTGTGAGACATCCGTGCGCAGCGTCAGCAAAAAGTGAAAGCCTGCTTCCGAGCCGGAAATCTCCGCCATGTCCTGCAGTCTGCTGCTGTGCAGTGCTTCGAGAAACATATCCCGTTTTTTCCGGTAATGGCTGCGCAGACGATTGACATGCGATTCAAATTTTCCTTCTTCAATAAAGCGCGCCAGCGTGTATTGCTCAAAATTTGAGACTGTGCACGAATAAAAAGACAGATTCTCATAGAACGGTTTCAACAGCGGCTGCGGCAAAATCATATAGCTGATGCGCACGGTTGAGCACAGCGTTTTCGTAAATGTATTCATATAAATGACTTTGCCGGACATGTCAATGCTGTGCAGCGTTGGAATCGGCTGACCACTCAGGCGCAGTTCGCTGTCATAATCGTCCTCGATGATATACCGCCCTTCTTTGCGCGATGCCCACGCGAGCAGCTCATACCGCCTGCTGATTGGCATGACAATGCCGGTCGGGTACTGATGTGACGGCGTGATATGCACAATATCCGCTCCGGCGCGTTCCAGCTCCGGCACCTGTACTCCCGCCTCGTCCATGGAAATGCGCGCACACGACACATGATAGCTGTTATAAATGCGTTCCGGCTTGCGGTAGCCGGGATTTTCCACGGCATACACACGGTCGCTGCCGAGCAATTGAATGAGCAGCCCATATAAATACTCGGTTCCCGCGCCAATGATAATCTGCTCCGGCCGCACAGACATGCCGCGGAAGTCCTTGAGGTACCGCGCAATGCTCTCGCGCAGCGCAAAAATGCCGCCGCACGGCGAATTTGTCATGAGCTGTACGCGGCTGTCGTTGAGAATTTCCCGAATCACCTTTGACCAGATTGTAAACGGAAACAGGTCAGAGGAGGTTTGGTTGCTGGAGAAGTCGGCAAAATACGAGCTGTCTCCGCCGGTGAGCGGGATTTTCTCCTCGGAAAATGCCGGTATCTCTTTTTGCGGCTGTGCAGTCAAATTGCTGAAATCTGCGACATAAAACCCGCGTTTTGGGATGGAATAGATGTATCCCTCTGCAATCAATTGTGCATATGCGTTTTCTACGGTAACGACACTGACGCCGAGGTTGGACGCAAACGTGCGCTTGGACGGCAATCTCTCTCCCGGCTTGAGCGTGCCGTGCAAAATATCTCGTTTGATGCTTTTGCACAGGTAGGCATACAGCGAATCTGACCCGCTGTTCATGAGATTATAGGTAATCACAGCTGCTCCTTTCTGCAAACTGACCTGACTGAATATCTTCAAATTGAGCATTTTCTTCATGTCACAACAGCATTATACTGGGTGACATCCAAAAAGTAAAGACCTTGAGGAGGTTCATCATCATGGAAAACAGATACCAGTTAAATAAAGAATTGGCACAGATGCTCAAGGGCGGCGTTATTATGGACGTCACCACACCGGAGCAGGCAAGAATTGCCGAGCAGGCAGGCGCGTGCGCAGTCATGGCACTGGAGCGCATTCCGGCGGACATCCGCGCAGCGGGCGGCGTGTCGCGCATGAGTGACCCGAAGATGATTCGCGGCATTCAAGAGGCTGTTTCCATTCCGGTCATGGCAAAGTGCCGCATCGGTCACTTTGTCGAGGCGCAGGTGCTCGAAGCGATTGAAATCGACTACATTGACGAGAGCGAAGTGCTTTCTCCGGCAGATGATGTATATCACATTGACAAGACCCAGTTCAAGGTACCGTTTGTATGCGGTGCGCGCGATTTGGGCGAGGCACTGCGCCGCATCGAGGAAGGCGCATCCATGATCCGCACCAAGGGCGAGCCGGGCACCGGCGACGTCGTACAGGCGGTTCGTCACATGCGCGCCATGAATGCAGAAATCCGCCGCGTGCAGAATCTGCGCGCAGATGAGCTGTTCGAGGCAGCCAAGCAGCTGCAGGTACCGGTGGAGCTGCTGCGTTATGTACATGAAAACGGCAGACTGCCGGTTGTCAACTTCGCAGCAGGCGGCGTGGCAACACCGGCGGATGCTGCGCTGATGATGCAGCTGGGCGCAGAAGGCGTGTTCGTCGGTTCCGGTATCTTTAAGTCCGGCAATCCGGAAAAGCGCGCCGCAGCCATCGTGCAGGCTGTCACCAACTACACCGATGCCAAGCTGATTGCTAAGCTGTCTGAGGATTTGGGAGAAGCTATGGTCGGCATCAACGAAAGCGAAATTGCCCTGCTGATGGCGGAAAGAGGCAAGTAATATGACAGTAGGCATTCTGGCATTACAGGGCGCATTTGCCGAACATGCCGCCGTGCTGGACAGACTCGGTGTGCCGCATTTTGAAATTCGGCAGAAGCGGGACTTGGAACAGCCGATGGACCGGCTGATTCTGCCGGGCGGCGAGAGTACCGTCATGCGCAAGCTGCTCGGCGAACTGGATTTGTTTGAACCGCTCAGACAGCGCATTGCTGACGGCATGCCGGTATTCGGCACGTGTGCAGGGCTGATTTTGCTCGCCAAGCAGGTGGACGGCGGCACGCCGTGCTTTGCAACCATGGATATTTCCGTCAAGCGCAATGCGTATGGCAGACAGCTCGGCAGCTTTCGCACTACGCACACCTTTGGCAAGCTGGGCACGCTGCCCATGACGTTTATCCGTGCGCCGTATATTGCAGCTGTGCACGGCGATGCGCAAATTCTGGCATCGGTAGACGGCAACATTGTCGCCGCGCAGCAAAACAAACAGCTCGTCACGGCATTTCATCCGGAGCTGGACGAAAGCACGGCAATTCATGAATACTTTTTGCAAATGCAGTAATGCAGACACAAAAAAATGCTTCTCTATGTGCTAGAGAAGCATTTTTGGTTTCCGTTTTTACAGCGTGCCCTTGGTGGACAGCACATCCGTAATGCGTTCGTCATACATGGTTGCAGCGTCCAGCGCTTTGGCAAACGCCTTGAACATCGCTTCCATAATATGATGATTGTTGGAGCCGTACAGCACCTTGATATGCAGGTTCATCGCAGCGCCATACGATACGGCATAGAAAAACTCTCGTGCCATTTCAGTATCCATATCGCCGCAGCGATCCGCCGTAAACTCGCCGTCAAACACCAGATACGGACGGCCGGACAAATCTACCGCGCACAGCACCAGTGCTTCATCCATTGGCAGAATGCAGGAGCCATAGCGCTTGATCCCCTTTTTATCGCCAACCGCCTCGCGGATGGCGTTACCGAGGACAATGCCGGTATCTTCGATGGTATGATGACAATCCACCTCTAAATCCCCTTTTACCTTGAGGTCAACGTCAAACAACCCATGGCGGGTAAAGCCATTCATCATATGATCGAAGAACCCAACGCCGCTGTCAATATCGGCCTTGCCAGTTCCGTCCAAATTCAGCGCCAGCTTGATTTTGGTTTCGTTTGTATTGCGTTCTATTGTGCTCGTGCGTGCCATACAGGAAGCCTCCTTGAGATAAAACTGGTTTTATTATACCAGCCCTTTCGGCATCGCGCAACAGCTTGTCATTCCGAGATGGGGAAGCCGGTCAGAGGAAACAGCTGGGCGCCAATGTTCATATCCAGCTCCAGCATGCCATCCTCCAGCACGCCCTGCGCATGAAACGGAACCTCCTCTTCCCTGAGCCAAACGGTTCCGTAAAAATCTCTTTTGTCATCCATGATATGTCCATCTGTGATGTTGGTTCCCCGCCCCATCATCGTGATATGTCCCGTCAATCCGCATTCGGTCTGACATAAATCCAAGGTTCCGGACAGCAAACCAACCGGACTGTCAAAGAAAATATTGTATTTTTCCATCGTCATTTACGCCATCTCCTCTCTCCTTATGTAATATATATATTTATATTACTTGTTTTTTTGAGTAACTGCAAGAAACTTTTTGTAAACAACTCACCTGTATTTGTAAACTTTCCTCTTGTCTAACCGGATTTTCGTGCCGTATAATAGAAACAAAAAAGAAACAGGAGGTCTGCTGCATGGCAAAAAAGGATGCCCGCAACACCAAAGGGCGCATCGTCGATGCCGCATGGTCGCTATTTTACGAAAAAGGATATGAGGGGACAACAATCGAGGAAATCGTCGAGCGTTCCGAAACATCCAAAGGCTCTTTCTACCACTATTTTGACAGCAAGGACGCCTTGCTCTCCTCCCTCTCCTACTTGTTTGACGCCAAGTACGAACAGCTCATGCAAGACATGGATCCGGAGATGAACAGCTTTGACAAGCTCATGTATCTCAATCACGAGCTGTTTCTCATGATTGAAAACAGCGTGCCGATGGATCTGCTCGCGCAGATGTATTCCTCTCAGCTCATCACCTACGGAGACCGCCATCTGCTCAATCAGAGCCGCACCTACTACCGCGTGCTTCGCCGCATCGTTATCGAGGGACAAAACCGCGGGCAGCTGCGCACGGACGTTTCCGTCAATGAAATCATCAAGGCCTATGCGATGCTCGAGCGGGCGATGATATATGACTGGTGTATCTGCAACGGAGATTACTCTTTGTATCAGTATTCCGGTACAGAACTCCCGTTGTTTTTACGTGCGTATAAAGCCCAATAATTCGATTATTTCTCACGCATTCTGCAAACAGTGCGTTTTCTTTTGTGCTTGTAGTACAAACTTTATTCTAGTATTCGTTCTATATTTCCGTTTGGTCTTTTCTATGCTAGAATAAAAAGGTATGATACTTTCACAAAAGGAGTACGAAACATGTCTAACGTTATCATTGTCCTTGCGATCGTTGTTTACCTCGCAATGATGCTGTACATCGGTTTCATTATGTCCAACAAGAATAAGAACACCGATGACTTTTACTTAGGCGGCCGAAAGCTCGGACCGCTGGTTACCGCCATGAGCGCGGAAGCCTCTGATATGAGCAGCTGGCTGCTCATGGGTCTGCCGGGCGTTGCCTACTTAACCGGCATCGCAGATGCCACTTGGACGGCAATCGGCCTTGCCATCGGCACCTATCTCAACTGGCTGCTCGTGGCACGCCGTATTCGTGTGTACACCCACACCACCAATTCCATCACGATTCCGGACTTTTTCGCGGATCGCTACGGTGACAAAAAGCACATTCTTTCTTCCGTTGCCGCTGTCATCATCATCATTTTCTTCATTCCGTACACTGCTTCCGGCTTTGCTGCCTGCGGCAAGCTGTTTAATCAGCTGTTCGGTGTGAACTACATGCTCGCCATGATTGTCAGCGCGGCAATCATTGTCGGTTACTGTGCACTGGGCGGCTTTTTGGCGGCCAGCACCACGGATTTGATTCAGTCCATTGTTATGACGATTGCCATTGTAGTCGTTGTTATCTACGCAACACATATGGCTGGCGGCATAGACGCCGTGCTCACCAACGCGCGTGCGCTGCCTGGCTATCTGAGCCTGACCAGTGTATATGATCCGGAGTCCGGTTCGGCTTCCGCTTACGGCGCACTGACTTCGTTCTCCATGCTGGCATGGGGGCTCGGCTACTTTGGCATGCCGCACGTTCTGCTGCGCTTCATGGCAACCGAGGACGACAAGAAAATCAAGACATCCCGCCGCATTGCAACCGTATGGGTTGTGATTTCCATGGCTGTTGCCGTATTCATCGGTATTGCCGGTCTGGGCATGACCAAGGCTGGCGCACTGCCGGTACTGGCTGATCCGGAGCGCATCATCATTACTGTTGCACAGCTCATCAGCAGCCACGGTGTTCTCGCCGCTGTCATCGCCGGCGTGATTATGGCAGGCATTCTGGCAGCTACCATGTCCACAGCGGACTCTCAGCTGCTCGCCGCCTCCTCCAGCTTCTCGCAGAATCTGCTGCAGGATCTGTTCGGCATCAAACTGACCCAGAAGCAGAGCATTCTGGCAGCTCGTCTGACTGTTGTTGTCATCGCGATTATCGCGGTATTCCTGGCACGCAATCCGGACAGCTCGGTATTTAAGATTGTATCGTTTGCTTGGGCAGGCTTCGGCGCAACCTTCGGCCCGATTGTTCTGCTGGCACTGTTCTGGAAGCGTTCCACCCTGCAGGGTGCGCTGTCCGGTATGGTTGTCGGAGGCATCATGGTATTTGTCTGGAAGTTCCTGATTGCACCGATTGGCGGCGTCTTTGGCATTTATGAGCTGCTGCCGGCCTTTGTTCTGGCGCTTCTGGTTAATGTCATCGTCAGCCTCGCTACACCGGCTCCGGACGCAGATGTTCTTGCGACCTTTGACGAAGTAAACGCACGTCTGGCAGGCAAAAAATAACTTCACATTGTACAAATCTCCTGATTTTTCAGGGGATTTGTTATTTTTCTCATCTTTGTCGAATTGGCTCGATAATCTGAGTCTGTTGATTCTCGTCATTTTTAATGCAAAGAAACAGTGCTTAAATGCAAGCAATTCGCCAATTTTTTACGGAAATGTACAACAAATTACAAAGAATTTGACGCAAGCATTTTTTGTCGATGCGGCATTTTCCGTGATTTTTTTGTACAACTCCGTTCTTGTTCCATTTTTTAAATTCTATTATAGTATACGTAACGAACAATAAACATTTAAAAAAGGGGATTTATTTATGTTATCGCTCACTCGTATCCTGATTGCATCCGATGATTCTGTGTTCACCCGTGCACTCTCATCCACAATCGAGTCCTCAGCACAACTGTCAATCACCGGTATCTATTCTTCCGGCGATGGATTAACCGATACGATTCTACACGAACAGCCGGACGCCTTGCTGATTGATCTGATGATTCCAGGCATCAACGCCTTCTCGCTGCTCAAGGAGCTGCACGATTTGCCGGCGGAACAATGTCCCGCCATCTTCGTTCTCTCCTCCTTCGCCTCGCCGCATACGGTAGCGGAATGCGACCGGCTGGGTGTCAGCTTCTTTCTTCGCAAGCCCGTCGACCTGCAGGCTCTTGTAGAACTGATTACGCGATACGGCTGCGTTCCGCGGCGGTTTTCGTCGGACAGCCAGCAGCCCTCCGCGCACGATATCTCGCGCCGCGTCACCCAGATTATCAGCAGTCTGCAATTGCCAGCTCATGTTGCCGGTTACCGCTATGCCCGAGAGTGCATTCTTATGACGCTGGAAGATCCTTCTGTAGCGGATTCCGTCACCAAGATTTTGTATCCGGCTGTCGCACGGAAATATCACACGACATGGACCAGCGTAGAACGAGACATCCGAAACGCTGTGGAAATTGCTTGGAAGCGCTCCGGCGGGCGCATGGCCGGCTTCAGCTCGATGCGCCGCCCGCCAAATCGCGAGCTGATTCTAACCATTGCAGACCGCGTGCGCTATGAGCTGCATCTGGACAATCATCGGGAACTCGCGGACGAGGCATAACCTCAACATTTTCTCATGTACTTTTTCGGCAATCTATGGTATAGTTATGGTATCATTGGTGCGCAGACGGAAGCCCGCTTCCCACTGCAAACCGCTGCTGCCTGCACATGGACTGCCCCGCAAGATGGATTCTCACGGGAAAGACGGATGTGAACAACAAGCTCGTTGCATCCCTGCGCAGACGCGCAGGGATGTTTTTTTGATCAGGAGGAATGTATCATGGAAGAAACCCGCGTTGCGATTCTCGCCATCGTTGTAGAAAGTCCGGAACACATCGATCAGCTCAACGAGATTCTGCACGAGTATCGAGACTACATCATCGGCAGAATGGGTCTGCCGTACGAAAAGCGCCACATCTCGCTTATCAGCGTTGCTGTGGATGCACCGGCTTCTATTGTCAGTGCAATGTCCGGAAAAATCGGTATGCTGGACGGTGTGACGGCAAAATCCGTTTATTCCAAGCTGTAAGAGAGGGAAATTACTATGTATAATGTCATGTCGCCAAAGGCTGAGGAATTCATCAGCGATGAGGAAATCCGCGCCTGTCTCGCCTACGCAGAAAAGAACAAAAACAACCGCGCGGTCATCGAACAGATTCTCGAAAAGGCCGCCAAAATGAAAGGTATCTCGCACAAAGAAGCGCTCGTCCTGCTCGACTGTGAGTTGGACGATGAAAATGAGAAGATCTATACGCTTGCCCGCAAAATCAAAGAGGAATTTTACGGCAATCGCATCGTCATGTTCGCGCCGCTGTATCTGTCCAACTACTGCATCAACGGCTGTGAATACTGTCCTTATCACGCCAAAAACCACCATATTCCGCGCAAAAAGCTGACGCAGGACGAAATTCGCCAAGAAGTCATCGCGCTGCAGGACATGGGACACAAGCGTTTGGCGCTGGAGGCCGGCGAAGATCCGATTCACAACCCGCTGGAGTATATTTTGGAGTCGATTCAGACCATTTACAGCATCAAGCACAAAAACGGCGCGATTCGCCGCGTCAACGTCAACATCGCCGCAACAACCGTTGAAAACTATCGAAAGCTCAAAGAGGCAGGCATCGGCACCTATATTCTGTTTCAGGAGACGTATAACAAAAAGTCCTATGAACAGCTGCATCCGTCCGGTCCGAAATCGGATTATGCCTATCACACCGAGGCCATGGATCGCGCCATGGACGGCGGCATTGACGATGTCGGCTTGGGCGTGCTGTTCGGTCTCAACAACTACCGCTATGATTTCACCGGCATCATCATGCACGCAGAGCATCTCGAAGCCTACAAGGGCGTCGGCCCGCACACCATCAGCGTTCCGCGCGTGCGCCGCGCCGATGACATTGATCCGGATGTCTTTGACAACGGCATTTCCGACGACACCTTTGCAAAAATCGTCGCCTGTATCCGCATCGCTGTTCCGTACACTGGCATGATTGTCTCCACCCGCGAGAGTCAGGCAAGCCGCGAACGCGTGCTGCATTTGGGCATCTCACAGATCAGCGGCGGTTCCCGCACAAGCGTCGGCGGCTACACCGAGCAGGAGCGTCCGAACGATACCACCCAGTTTGAGGTCGATGACCGCCGCACACTGGATGAAGTCGTGCACTGGCTGATGGATCTCGGCTATGTACCGAGCTTCTGCACGGCATGCTACCGCGCCGGAAGAACCGGTGACCGTTTCATGTCTCTGCTCAAGAGCAAACAGATTGTGAACTGCTGTCATCCGAACGCTCTGATGACGCTCAAGGAATATCTGGAGGATTACGCGTCTCCGGATACCCGCGCCATCGGCGAAGCGCTCATCCAAAAGGAGCTGCGCACAATCCCGAATGAAACCGTACGGGAAAAAGCAACAGCATACATCGAAAACATCCACGAAGGTCAGCGCGATTTCCGCTTCTGATTTTCAAGCATATTCCAGTCCCGCAGGCGCGCCGTCATGTGTCTGCGGGATTTTTTTACTTTTGCATGATTGCCGTCACGCCGTGCAGAAACGCGTTGCACCATCCGGCACGTTTTTTGTGCAAAATACCCGATTTATTTTGTAACTTCTCATTTTCTGGGCTTTTTCTGGTTGATTTTATTGCAAATTCTTATATCATGCGGTAAAATAGAACCAACATGATCTATGTTGTTTTCGTACATTTTTGTATCTCATGAATGAGGAGTGAGTCGATTTGAGCAGATTAAGTCTTGACACCCCAAATCAGGCGCAGACTGTCGTAGAAAGTCTGTACAAGGATTTGGAACGCCGCATTGCAGCCAGCCCTCCGGGACTATGTCCGGTGGATATTTCCCTCGGTTTCCTGAAGCTGTGCCACGCACAGACCTGCGGCAAATGCGCCCCGTGCCGCATCGGACTCGGCCAGCTTGCCAACCTGATGGATGACGTGCTGAGCGAGCGCGCAACGCTGGAGACCATTGACCGCATCGAGCGCACAGCCCGCACCATTTTGGAAACCGCAGACTGCGCCATTGGCTATGAAGCTGCCGGCATGGTGCTGCGCGGCGTACAGGGCTTCCGCGACGATTACGAGGAGCATGTACTCAACAACCGCTGTACCAGCGGTTTGACGCAGCCGGTTCCATGTGTTGCCCTGTGTCCGGCTCACGTGGATATTCCGGGCTACATCGCACTGGTGCGCGCCGGTCGCTGCGAGGATGCCGTTAAGCTCATCCGCAAGGACAATCCGTTTCCGACCGCCTGCGCATTTATCTGTGAGCATCCTTGTGAGGCGCGCTGCCGCAGAAACATGGTGGATGACGCCGTCAACATCTGCGGCATCAAGCATTACGCAGTCACCCACGCGCTGCACGTCGCACCGGTTGCCAATCAGCCGTCTACAGGCAAGCGCGTTGCCATCATCGGCGGCGGTCCGTGCGGCTTGAGCTGTGCATTCTATTTGCAGCTGATGGGTCATCAGACGGTTGTTTACGAACAGCGTCCGAAGCTGGGCGGCATGCTGCGTTACGGCATTCCGCGCTATCGTTTGCCGGAAGATATGCTGCAAAACGATATTGATGTCATTCTCAGCACCGGTGTTGAGGTACATACCGATATTTCCGTCGGCAAGGACATTCAGGTTGCCGACATTGAGCGCGAATACGATGCGGTTCTGCTGTGCATCGGTGCCCATGTAGATCGCAAGGTCGGCATTCCGGGCGAGGACAGCAACGGTGTTGTTTCCGCTGTTGCCATGCTGCGCGCCATCGGTGAGGGTAACCCGCCGGATCTGACCGGCAAGCGCGTCTGCGTCATCGGCGGCGGCAATGTTTCCATGGATGCCAGCCGCACCGCCATTCGTCTGGGTGCGTCCAACGTCACAACGGTTTACCGCCGTCGTGTAGACGATATGACTGCTCTGTCCGATGAAATCGCGGAAGCCGCAGCAGAAGGCGTTACCATTTTGCCGCTGCAGGCACCGCTGCGCATCGAGCACGATGACGAGGGCAATGTCACGGCTCTCATCACGCAGCCGCAGCACATTGGTCCGGTCGGCAAGGACGGCAGACCGCGCCCGATCAAGGCCGCCAAGGAAGAAAATGTCATCCCGTGCGACATTGTCATCGTCGCCATTGGTCAGGGCATCGACTCCAGAGCATTTGCTGCCGCCGGCATCGCGGTCAACCGTGAGCGCTTCTCTGCCCTGCCGGACAGCATTGTAGAAGGCAGCACCAAGACATTTGCGGGCGGTGACGCCGTAACCGGTCCGTCTACCGTTATCCGCGCCATTGCCGCCGGTAAAGTTGCCGCTGCAAATATTGACAACTTCCTCGGCTACAATCATGTCATTCACGCCGCTGTCGAGGATATTCCGGAGGCACCGCTGTCTCCGACAACCGCCTGCGGCCGCGTCAACATCCGTACTCGTCCGGCATGTGAATGCGTCGATAACTTTGACGACATCAAGGAAGGCATGACCGAAGAGGAGGTTCTGCAGGAATCTTCCCGCTGCCTGCGCTGCGACCATTACGGCTACGGCAACTTCAGAGGAGGTCGAATGAGACAATGGTAAATGTAATCATCAACGGCATTGCCGTCCGCGTACCGGAAGGCACAACGATCATGGAAGCCGCTGCCAAAGCCGGCGTCACCATCCCTTCCCTGTGCTATCTCAAGGAAATTAACGAAATCGGCGCATGCCGCATCTGCTGTGTAGAGGTCGAGGGCGAAAGCCGTCTGGTCTCCTCCTGCAACAACTTGGTATACGAAGGCATGGTCGTGCACACCAACTCCCACCGCGCACTGGAAGCGCGCCGCATCAATGTCGAGCTGCTGCTGTCTCAGCACGACGGTGAGTGTTCGATTTGTGTCCGCGCCGGAAACTGTAAATTGCAGCAGGTAGCCAACAACTTTGGTCTGCTCAAGAATCCATATAAAAAAGACCTGCCCAACCGCATTTGGACGGAGACGTTCCCGCTGTACCGCAACGTACAAAAGTGCATCAAGTGTATGCGCTGCGTACAGTACTGTGAAAAAATCCAGACACTGGGTGTCTGGGGCATGAGCGGTTCCGGTTCCCGCACCACCGTCGACGTCACATACAACCGCCGCATCAAGGACTCTGACTGTTCGCTGTGCGGCCAGTGCATCACTCACTGTCCGGTCGGCGCGCTGCGTGAGCGCGATGACACCCGCGAAGTGCTGGATGCGCTGCGCGATCCGGACAAAATCACCGTGGTACAGATTGCACCGGCTGTCCGCGCCGCTTGGGGCGAAACACACGGTCTGCCGCGTGAGATGGCAACGGTTCGCCGTCTGACCGCCATTTTGCGCTCGATGGGCTTTGACTATGTATTTGACACCGCATTTTCTGCGGACTTGACCATCATGGAGGAATCCACAGAATTCCTCAAACGCCTGCAAAACGGCGAGCTCAAGGATCTGCCGATGTTTACCTCGTGCTGTCCGGGCTGGATGCGTTTTGTCAAGTCGCAGTATCCGCAGCTCGTGCCGCAAATTTCCACGGCGAAGAGCCCGATGCAGATGTTCGGCGCGATTACCAAGACCTACTTTGCAGAAAAGATGGGCATAGATCCGGAAAAGATTTGCAGCGTTGCCATCATGCCGTGTATTGCCAAAAAGGCGGAAAAGGACGGACACGTCTTTGACCGCAACAGAAAGCACGGCATGCAGGATGTGGACATTGTGCTCACAACCCGCGAGATGGATCGCCTGATGCGCATGCAGAACATCAATGTATTCAGCCTGCCGGAGGCAGAGTTTGACTCTCCGCTCGGCATCGGCTCCGGTGCCGGCGTCATCTTCGGCGCGACCGGCGGCGTGATGGAAGCCGCACTGCGCACGGCATACCACACAGTTGTCGGCGAAAACGCACCGGCTGACGCATTCCGCTCCATTCGCGGTCAGGAAGGCTGGCGCGAGGCAGAATTCGACCTCAACGGCACGACCATCCGTTGTGCGGTTGCCAGCGGATTGGGCAATGCCCGCAAGCTGATTCAGGCAGTTCTGACCCACAAGGTACACTATGACTTTGTTGAAATCATGGCATGTCCGGGCGGCTGTGTCGGCGGCGGCGGTCAGCCGATTCCGTTCGAACAAAACGAGCTTGCTGACGCGCGCGGCAACATGCTGTACAGCCTTGATCGTCTCAGCCCGCTGCGCTATCCGCACGAAAACAAGGAAATCAACGTGCTGTATGACACCTATCTCGGCGAGCCGATGTCCGAGCTTGCAGAAGAACTGCTGCACACCGACCACAACAGCTGGAACATGCCGCTGAGCATGCGTTTGCAGCAAACAGATGACGAGGATACAACGATTCATTTCGGCGTAAACAAGTAAACGTTTTATTCCATGCAAAAATCCCGCGGAGAAATCCGCGGGATTTTGTTATACAGCTATATGTTTATGCGTGCTGTTTGTTCGCTTTTTTCGCTCTCCGGCGGCGCAGGTAGCCCATACGCACATTGCCGAGTGCCATCAGAACCAATGCAGTGGCGGCAAACAACAGGCAGGAAATACCCATGCGCATGCCGGATGCATTCGCCACAGCGCCGACAACCGCCGGTGCAACCACTGCGCCGGTGCTGGTCATCAAAACAAAGAAGCCCATGCACACAGGATAGCGCGCGAACAAGTCTCCGGCATTGGACACCGAAGTGCCGTACATACCCGACATGCTGAGACCCAGTCCAATCGTCGCAATCATCATGCCCGCAAAGTTGTGGCTCGTGACGAGCACAGTCAGAAAGACAAACTGACCGATTGCCATTGCCAGAATCATCTGACTCGGCTTAAAGCGTGCCGCCAGCCGCGAACAGCTGACACGTCCGACGAGCAGTGCAATCCACAGCGCCGAGGTGACAACCTGCGCAAAGCTGTCCGTCATCACGTGGGAATCGACAAAGAACGAGGTCAGCCAACCCATCATGGTTCCCTCAATGCCCTGATAGAAAAAGCAAATGAGCATGGTAATCCAAAAGATTTTTTCCTTGAAAAATCCGTATGACACGCCTGTTTTTTCCGTGTTTTGTTCCTGTTTTGCCGTGCTGCCGCGCATGTTCATGCGGAACATCGCGAGCAGTCCCACGCCGACAGCTGCCGCGGACAGGAAAACCGCCAATCTCCATCCGCTGGCGTCCACTTTGCCGCACAGCAGCACGATAAACGGCGCAATACATGCGCCAATCGCAAAGAACGCATGCATCAGGTTGAGCGGACCTGCATCTCCCTCCGCCAGTTCCGTCATAATCTGGTTATTGTAATTGGTGACAGCGCCCTTGCTGATGCCGATCAGACCCATTGCAGTCAGCAGCCAAACCGGATTGCCGCTTGCGAGCAGCATGCCCATGCCGATGCAGGTGCCGGAGGTCAGCAGAATAAACGACTTTTTCAGCCCGAGATACAGCGGCAAAAAGCCTGCACCGAGACCGGCTACTGCGTAGCCGATCGACTGCACCGACAGCAGCATACCGCCCACCTGATAATTCAGGGCATAGTCCGCCTTGAGCACCGGCAAAACCGAGCCGAGCATGATAAGCGCAACGCCCAGTGTAAAATAAGCAAAAAACAAGTTAAATACGATATACCGCTTGTCTTTTCCAATGCGCTGAAAGAACGATTGCTTGTGTTCCATTTGTTTTGTATACAACCTTTCCTGTTATAATTTCTCACGAACACTAGCATACAAAATTGCTTGTATTATGTCAATTTGAAAGATAGCCAATCTTTTGCTTTTTTCAAAGCAAGATGTTATAATATTTTTCAAGAATCTATAAATTCCGGAAAGGAAGCGACCTTCTTGCAGGCACAGACAAACACTGATTTTTCGCAGGGCAGCGTGTCCTCCAACATCGTCCGGCTCGCTGTCCCCATGACGCTGGCGCAGCTGGTCAACGTGCTGTACAACATCATCGACCGTATCTATATCGGCAGAATTGGCGCGGACGCCACGAACGCTTTGACCGGCTTAGGCGTCTGTTTTCCCATTATCACCATGATTTTGGCATTTTCCAACCTCGTTGGCATGGGCGGCGCACCGCTGTTTTCTATGCGGCGCGGCGCCGGAGAACCTGAGGAAGCGGAAGCCATTCTGGGCAATTGCTTTTCTCTGCTTCTGGGCATTGGCGTTTCTCTGACCGTTTTCGGACTGCTTATCCGCCGTCCGCTGCTGCTGGCGCTCGGCGCGAGCGAAACCACACTGCCCTATGCCATGTCCTACATCACGATTTATCTGTTTGGCACAATTTTTGTCATGCTGTCGCTGGGACTAAATCAGTTCATCAACGCGCAGGGCTTCGGCACTACCGGCATGTTAACCGTTATCATCGGCGCCGTGCTCAATCTTATTCTCGATCCAATCTTTATTTTTTTTCTGCACATGGGCGTGCGCGGTGCAGCGTGTGCAACCGTCCTCTCGCAATTTGTCTCTGCTCTTTGGACGCTCCGATTTCTGACCGGTTCCAAAACGCTGCTGCGCATCCGCAGGCAGCACCTGCATCTGCAAAAGCAGCGCGTACAAAAAATTCTGACGCTGGGACTCGCCGGATTCACGATGAACGTCACAAACAGCCTCGTACAGGTTGCCTGCAACAGCACGCTGCAGATCTTCGGCGGAGATTTGTACGTTGGCGTCATGACCGTGCTCAACTCTGTGCGGGAGATTATCATGCTTCCGGTCAACGGCGTCACAAGCAGCGCGCAGCCGGTCATCAGCTTCAATTACGGCGCCGCTTTGCTGGAACGTGTCCGCAAGGCGATTGTGTTTTTGACGGGACTGTTGACCGCCTATTCGTTGCTGGCATGGGGACTGGTCTCTCTGTTCCCTCACTTTTTTCTCTCCATCTTCAATACAGACCCGAAATTGCTCGCCGCCGGCGTGCCGTCGATTCATTTGTATTTCTTCGGTTTCTGCTTCATGGCACTTCAGTTTTCCGCCCAATCGGTTTTCACCGCGCTGGGCAAATCGCATCAGGCAATTTTCTTTTCCATCTTTCGAAAAGGCATCGTCGTCATTCCGCTGACGCTTCTCCTGCCGCACTTTGCAGGACTTGGCGTCAACGGTGTCTTTCTTGCCGAGCCGATTTCCAATCTGCTCGGCGGTGCCGCCAGCTTTTCGACCATGTATCTGACCGTGTACCGCAAATTGAAAAAACAAGTCTGATTCAAAAAAGAATCAGACTTGTTCAGTGTGTCGGTCAGTTCTTCTGCATGCGCGGTAGAGCGATATTCCGCAAGCAGGTCTTGCGCCATGCGCTTGATACCGGCAGGGGATACCTGCTGATACTTAGAGAGCTTTATCTGCCGCTTGGCTTCGTCCCGCTGCTTCTTGAGTCGTTCAATCTCAGATTCATAGCTTTCTGCACTGCGTGATTTCATAGCAGAATACCTCGCCTTGACAGGAGAACCATCGTCGTATATACTGTGAATATAGTCATCGCTGATGTTTGCTGCGGCTGCGGACGCCGTCCGTACCTGTGGCATCAATGCAGTACTCTTGGGCATTGTGTCCCTTGCCTGCTGCAACAGAGCGATGGCTTTTTCTCTATTCCAAAAATAGATCGCAGTGTTGCCACTAGCCTCTTTCTCCACCGCATTGGCGAGTAGCCTGCTGATCGCATTCTTTCTGCCGTGTATGCTGGTTACGGCGTTGCTGTCAATTCGAACATTGTTCTGAAAGCCAAAGCCATCAATGACAACCGGTGCGATAGGAGAACCATCTTCGTTGACGATTTGGCTTGCAGCCTTCGGAGAGAATTTCTTGTCCCTCTGCTTGACAGTCTGAAACAAATCTGCTACAGTGTGGATGTCAGCAGTGGATGATACGGCTAGGCGATTATTCGTTGAACCGGTTACTTCCAACTGCTGACTTTCTATATTCTGAAGTTGGTATGCTCGTTTCAAAGTTGCTGTACCGCTCGGATTGTACATTTCCTCAACATACAATTTCAAGATTTCCGGAGAATCGTCTGCATTCACAATTTTGCTTGCTTTCTCGGGATTCCCTATCCAGTTGCCAAACCATCTTTTGAACTACGCGGATTCCGTAACATTTTTCATTTTCGGCTTGACAGGAGAACCGGCATCGCGTACACTAACTATATAGCCATCGCGTGCTTGTGCAGAATCCTTGGGCATTACGACCCTTGCCTTCTGTAACAGCGCGATGGCTTGTTTTTTATTCCAGTAAAACAAGGTGTTTTGTCCATTGGTATAATCGTTCAATGCATTTGCTAGCAACTTGGTGACAGCGTTGTTTCTCCCGTGGATGCTTGTCACTGCATTGCTGTCCAGCAAAACGTTATTCTGCTTTGCATACCCATCAATGACAACCGGTGCGATAGGAGAACCATCTGCATTCACAATTTGCTTGCTTTCTCAGGATTCTCTACCCAGTTGCCAAACCATCTTTTGAACTGCGCGGATTCCGTGACATTTTTCAATTTCGGCTTGACAGGAGAACCGGTATCGCGTACACTAACTATATAGCCACTACGCGCTTGTGCGGACGTCTTGGGCATTGTGACCCTTGCTCTCCGTAACAGCGTAGTGGCTTTTTCTTCAGCTATTGCATTTTCAATGAGACCATTGGTATTTTTCAAATAGGCAGATGAGAACACATTTACATCAATCTGAACAAGTCTGATTCAAAAAAGAATCAGACTTATTTTTGTTTACAGCTCTATCACATCCAAGTCATTCGGCACGTACAGGTTGCCGCTAAAATACGGCTGACCTTCCGCCGTATACAGCTCCCGCCGGCGTGCGATGTTTTTATCCTCGGTATGATACAATACCAAATTTTTCACACCCAGCTTTTCCGCCGTCTGGCAGGCATCCTTTGCCGTGGAATGGCTCTTTTCATACGGATGAAAAATATCCGCCTGTGCATCCAGACAAAACGCCTCGTGCAGCAGCCAATCACTGTTCTGTGCATAGTTTTCTTCACAGTCCCGATACGGCTCATCGCCGCAGCAGGTCAAGCTTTTTCCGTCCGGAAGTGTCATGCGAAATCCAAACTGTTTTGCCTTTGTAGACTGAATATCAAAGAACGTGACGGCATTGCCCTGAATCTCTCGGGTTTCTCCGTCCGCAACAGCAATCAAATGCACACGGTCGCCAATGTATTTGGTCTGCTTTTTGCCCAAAAGCATATGTGCAACCTGATGCACCTGCTCTATCACCTCTGCATGACCGTAAATCCGCGCTTCTCCGTGATAGACACCCTTCTGCATATTCTGGCAGATAACACGAATCATCCAGATGACGCCCATAAAGTGATCGACGTGCTTGTGTGTCAAAAACAAATCGTGAATGGCGTTGACATCTATTCCCGCCCGCTTGAGCTGACGCAAAACGGTGTTTCCGCCGCCCGCATCTATCATAAAGTGCTTTTCTCCTTCACTGAGCACAAAGCAAGTATTATAGCATTCCGTCACCAGCGCATTGCCGGTTCCCAACAGGGTCAATTTCATGTGCTTGTTCTCCTCGTCATAATTTCTTCTGTATTATACGGAAAAAAGCGCGTGTTGTAAAGCACATGACACAGAATGCCGTGATGTTCTCTCTTTGTCAAGATGCCGATTCTCTTGTCAGAATATGAATCCAGCGGTACGATTTCGCGCGCAGGTAAATAATCGGGCACTTTCCAATCTGATCCATTTTCAAGCAGAAAAATACAACAGCAGGCGGAAAATGGAACACAAACGCCGACAGATACGCGCACGGCAGGCAAATCAGCCACGTCCAAATATTGTTGTTTATCATAGAGAACCGCGTATCACCGCCCGCGCGCAGAAATCCGCTGTCAGTTGCCATCTGATAGCATGTGCCGACCGTTGTGACCGCCAAAACCGTGATAAACTGCTTGGTCAGCTGCGCCGCTCTCGGCGTAAGGGTATCATAAATATGCAGAATCGGGAACTGCGCCAAAAACAGGACGATACCGGTCAAAATGCCAATCCCCACAAACAGAATCTGCAAGGTGTGCAGCAGCGGCTGAATCGCCTGTTTCGGCTGTTTCTCGTTTTCTCCCAGCGTCTTGCCGGTCAAAATTGCCGCGGCACTCGCCGCGCCATAGCCAACAACCGAGATGATTTGGTATACAATCACAGAAATCGAATTTGCCGGCAGCACAGATGCGGCATCGTCCATATTGCCGATAATCGCCGTCTGCGCGATGGAATTAAAGCCCCACAGTGCCTGCGTGATGAGCAGCGGGAGCGACACCTGCACATAGTCGCGCATATATCGCGTGTCAATGCACACGAGATTTTTGAGATTGAGATTGAGCGCATGCTCTTTGTACTTGAGAAACCAAATCACAATGAGCAGTTCCACCGTGCGGGAAATGAGCGTTGCAATCGCAGCGCCGCGGGCACCCAATTCCGGAAAGCCCAAGCGACCATATATGAGCAGACTATTGAGCACAATATTGATGCACAACGTCGAACCCGCTATCATGTACCCGATTTTTACAATGCCAATCGAACGCAGGGAGCTGGCCAGCATATTGGTTCCCGCAAAGATCACATAGGTGAAGCAAATGACCTGCAAATAATCCAAAGCCTGCGCGGCAACTGTGGCATCGTTGGTCATCAGACCAATGAGCTGCCGCGGAGCCAGCAGCGCAGCCAAAAACATCAGCAGCGCCAATCCGCAGCCAAACCGCAAACCGCAGCCAATGATGCTTGGAATCGGCTTCAACTCCTTTTTGCCCCAGTACCGTGCGCCGAGCACCACGATGCCCTCGCTGACGCCGACAACCAGCATCTGCAAAAAGAACTGATACTGATTGCACAGCGATACGCCGGACAGCGCATTCTGGGAATACCGTCCAATCATGATGTTGTCCGCCAGATTGACCGAATACGTCAGCAGGTTCTGCAGGGCAATGCTCGCCGTCAGTCCGGCAAAGGATTTATAAAATCTCTTATCTCGAATCATGCATGATTCTCCTCACTTTCCTGTTATTTTTTTCTAAATCCCACCAATTTGCGCAAAATTTCCGTTGCGTTGCTTCTATTATACGCATGTTTGAACAAATTGCAATGCATTTTTCCACCCAATCGTTTTGATTTTATGCTGTAAAAATGATATACTGGAGAAAAGGAGAGAACGTTATGGGAAAATGTACAGAACCCGGTGTTTTGCTGCAGTCGGACCGTTACTTTAACACGCCCAGTGCTGCCGCCGGAAAATTATTTTATTATATTACACGCTGCGGGCATTACTACTGCTCGACGGAATACGATTTTCGGGATGACTGCGATGTGGCGCAGCTGCCCAGCCATCGCAATTCCACGCTCTATTACGTCTGTTCCGGCCGTTTGCACGTCGAAAACGCCGGCGTATGCAGCACCGTCCGAACCGGACAAATTGCCCTGATTGACTGCACGCTTCCGCACCGATTTCACGCGCTGGAGCCGAGCGAAACGCTGTGGATGCACATTGAGGGGTGCAACACCAAGGAATTTTTTTCCTACATCCGCAGCACAGACCCCCATCGCCTTGCTTTTACACCGCCGTCATCGACCAGTACGAAAAATGCAATGATGCAGCTCATCCACAACTTTCGCCTGCCCGGACGCATGAGCGAGACCGAGCAGTCTCAGCGCATTCACCGACTGCTGTGCGAACTAATCGTGCTGCCCAGCACAGTGCTCCCGCCTTCCGGTGAAGATCCGGTATCTCAGGTTGTGGATTTTATCACCCAGCATTTATTTGAAGATATTTCTGTAGCGGACATTGCAGCCTCTGTCAGTCTGAGTCCCTCGCATCTGTCTCGTCTATTCAAAATGCAGACCGGATTTTCTCCGCACGAATTTATCACACTGCGCCGCATTGACGCCGCCAAAGAACTGCTGCTGACAACCGATCTTTCCATCAAGCAGATTGCCTATCAGGTCGGCTACCACAGCGAAGCGAATTTTATCACCTCTTTTTCCGGAAAGTCCGGCATCACGCCAGCTGCCTTCCGCAAAAATCCAGTCTGACCAGAAGGGAGCGCTTTTTTATGCCTGATCTGATTCTCGCCGGAGCTGCCATCGTGGATGTGCCCGTTGTTCCGGCAGATGCTTCTGTTTTTTCCCGCGTGTCCACACCCGCCGAACACATCATGCTGACAACCGGCGGAGATGCCATGAACGAAGCCATGGTGCTGTCGCGTCTCGGCAAACAAGTACGGCTCATCACGCGCATCGGAACCGATGACGCCGGACGATACATCAAACAAACCTGTACACAAGCCGGTATTGATACGTCGCACTTTCTCGAGTTGGACGAACTTGCCACCGGCGTCAACGTCGTTTTGGTCGATGCATCCGGCGAGCGCCGCTTCTTCACCAATCCGCACGGCAGCCTGCGCGCGCTGGAAGCGCAGGACATCACGCCGCAGTCCATGCGCGGCGCCTCTATTTTTTGTTTCGCAAGCATCTTTGTGTTTCCGAAAATCAATCCGGAGCAGCTCGCCCAGCTATTTGCGCGCGTCCGGAAGCAGGGCTTGCTCGTGTGTGCCGACATGACCCTGCCCAAGCGCGGCGAACGCCTGCCGGAGATGACACCGGCATTCGCTCAGCTGGATTATTTGTTCGCCAACGAAGCCGAAGCAGGTGCTGTGACGGAGGAATCCGATCCTGTGCGCATGGCAGATCGTCTGATTTCCGCCGGTGCGCGCCATGTCATTATCAAATTGGGTGCAAACGGCTGTCTGCTCGCGGATCAGACGGGTCTGCGCGTGCGGGTTCCCGCCTGTCCGGACACGCATTGTATTGATACGACAGGGGCAGGCGACACATTCGCCGCCGGTTTCTTTGCCGGTCTGCTGGACGGGCGTGATTTTGTCGACTGTGCCCGTTTTGCCAACGCCGCCGCATCGGTATCCGTTGAAGCTGTCGGCGCCTCGACCGGCGTGCACAGCATGGAACAGGTTTTGCAGCGGTATCACACAGCATATCCACGGTAAATTTCCAATTTATTCACACATTTCTTATGCAGTATGCTATACTAGTAGCTGTGACACATATGCTCAAAAAAAATAGGGAGAGACGATACATATGAGCTTTTTCAGTCAATTGAAAGACGAAATGCACGACAAGAACATCGACAAAACCAAACTGCACGATTTGACCGCTGATTTGCCGGAACAGCAGGTACAGGGACCGGATGTACAGCCCGCACAGCCCAAGCAGCCGGATGTCGATCCGGATTTTCCCGATCATCCGGATTATATCGCTTTAAAGCCCAGACTGACGGAAGTCACGCTGTGGAATATGCCCGCGCTGCGCTTTTATCTGACGCTGATTTTTTTCTGTATCGGCATGATCGCCTACGGCATCATCAATCAGGTCTTTGACCTCGGCATGACCAAGGGCGCTGTCGGCTGGTGGCAAATTATCGGCGCCGCCGCCGGTTTCTTATTCAGCCGCGAGTATGCGGAGCCGCATCTGCGCATTCCGTTCTCCAAGGGCACGTATGAGCAGAAGAAAAAGGCTGTGGATGCCTATCTCGCAGAAATGGAAGCGCTGGACAAGCACATCGAAAACCTGCAGAATATGCAGGGCGTCGCAAAGGAGCCGGAGCCGCAGACATTGGAAACCGTTCCGCTGGATAAAGAACAATAAAAAAAGATTCCGTCCCCCATTCGGACGGAATCTTTTTTTATGGTCTGAGGATTAAGAGAGAGAAGCTATTCTCACAACAACAAGGAAAGGAGAGATAGAGAGATAAGAAGAATAGCAATCCCAGACCATACAATATAGTAAAAAAAGTAGAAAAGGAAGGTAAAATAAAAATGAAAAAAACATTTTTGTTAAGAGGTTTCCGTGTTCGTTTCGTTCCTCTCAACAATTCTTATTATAGTCATTTACAACAAAAATGCAACCTTGAAATTGTTCAAAGTTCCCAATCAAAATCCGACAGTATTTGTAACAAATGCATACCGTGCCAAATACGCAGGCAAAAATTCAGGTGCTGTCTGTAACAATACACCAAACACATGTGAAAAACTGATGGGAACAACCGGAAAAATGCAAGAAAACAGGGGATTTCTCCCCTGTTTTTTGTATCATTTCGCAGTGCGCCGTTTTTGGTTCATGCAGGAAATTTTCTTGCGCCCGTCAAAATTGTGTAACATACTGCTTCGTGTAAATGGACGCATTGCGGTTGCAGGCAAACGAGATGGCGCACACGATGAAAAAGTATGGCAAATTCGACATACCAAACACTTCTGCGCCGATGAGCACAGGTGCCAGCATGGTATTGGTCGCGCTGCCAAACACTGCCGCATATCCCAGCGCAGCGGTCAGCTGCACCGGCAAGCCGACTATCCCCGACAGCAGCACGCCCAGCGTCGCGCCGATGGAAAACAGCGGCGTCACCTCGCCGCCCTGATAGCCCGCCGCCAGCGTGCCAATGGTCAGCGCCAGTTTGAGCAGCCAGTCATAGCTGTACACGGTTTCTCCGGAAAAGCAGGCGGAAATCAAATTGGTGCCCAATCCGCAATACCGCCCCGCGTGCAGCAACAGCAGCAGCGCACTCAGGCAGACGCCCATGACCGCAATGCGCACCAGCGGCTGCGGAAGCGCACGCGCCGCCAGTGTTTTTGCCTGCCGCAGTCCCCATGCAAACACGCCGCCTGTCAGACCAAACAGCACACCGAGCACCGCCAATTTGCCCAACAGCGGCAAATCCATCGAAAGCTTTGCTAAAACATCTACAGAAAATTTTTCCAATCCCAATGCGCTGGAAACCCAGCACGCCGTAAACGAGGCAGTCACCGCCGGAATCAGCGCAGACAGTGCCAAACTGCCCACAGACAGCACCTCGATGGCAAACAGCGTGGCGGCAATTGGCGTCTGAAACAATCCGGAAAAGCCCGCCGCCATGCCTGTGATGAGAAAGATTCGCGCGGCATCCGGAATATATGCTTCCAGCCGCTTGCCAAAGCTGTGCGAGAGCGCGGCGCCGAGCTGGACGGCAACGCCTTCCCTGCCTGCACTGCCGCCGAACAGATGCGTCAGCCATGTACTGACCATGACAAACGGAACCAACCGAAGCGGGATATTGCTTTCTTTTCCGTGTCCGACCTCGAACACAAGGGACATGCCCTTGCCGCTGATGCCGCCATATTTGGCATACGTCCACACGATTGCCACGCCAATCGGCGCCAGAAATAACAGCAGCGGCATGACATGCGCCGCGCGGACGGCGCTGACAGCCAGCAGCACGCGCCCAAACAGCACATCTACCGCACCGATTGCCGCACCGATGGGAATCCCCAGCACACCGAGCAGCAGCAGCACGCCGTACTCCCGTCCGATCGTTTTTACGTTCATATGACTCCTCCTAGCATAAAAAAGGGGCATCACAGCATGTGATGTCCCTCTTTTATATATTGGCAAAAGCGAATTAGTTGTTAATCAGCTTGTCGCTCTCGTTGTTCCAGCTATACAGCTTGCGGATTTCCTTACCAACGGTCTCAGACGGATGCTCAGCAGCCAGCTTGCGCATAGCCTTGAAGTGTACCTGACGGCCAGCCGGGCTCATGTCAAGCAGGAATTCCTTTGCGAAGGAACCGTCCTGAATGTCGGACAGAACCTGCTTCATAGCCTTCTTGGTCTCCTCGGTAACGATCTTCGGACCGGTTACGTAGTCGCCGTACTCAGCGGTGTTGGAGATGGAGTATCTCATGCCCTCGAAACCGGACTGGTAAATCAGGTCAACGATCAGCTTCATCTCATGGATGCACTCGAAGTAAGCGTTTCTCGGATCGTAGCCAGCCTCGCACAGAGTCTCGAAGCCTGCCTGCATCAGCGCGCAAACGCCGCCGCACAGAACTGCCTGCTCGCCGAACAGGTCGGTCTCGGTCTCGGTACGGAAGGTGGTCTCCAGAACGCCAGCTCTTGCGCCGCCGATGCCAGCAGCGTATGCCAGAGCCATGTCCTGTGCCTTGCCGGTAGCATCCTGGTATACAGCTACCAGGCACGGAGTGCCCTTGCCAGCCTGATACTCAGAACGAACGGTATGACCCGGAGCCTTCGGAGCGATCATGGTAACGTCAACGAACTTCGGCGGTACGATGCAGCCGTAGTGGATGTTGAAGCCATGAGCGAACATCAGCATGTTGCCCTCTTCCAGATTCGGCTCGATGTCCTTCTTGTACATATCAGCCTGCTTCTCATCGTTGATCAGGATCATGATGATGTCAGCCATCTTAGCAGCCTCAGCGGTGTTGTATACCTTGAAGCCCTGTGCCTCAGCCTTAGCCTTGGACTTGCTGCCTTCGTACAGACCGATGATAACGTTGCAGCCGGAATCTCTCAGGTTCAGTGCGTGTGCATGACCCTGGCTGCCGTAGCCGATGACAGCGATGGTCTTGCCATCCAGAAGAGACAGGTTACAATCGGATTCGTAGAAAATCTTTGCTTTTGCCATGATAATTACCTCCAAAGAGTTGTCATACAATTCGCTCTGCGTTGTCATACAACTCGTTCTTTAACTGTGATTTATTATACTCTAGCTGTTCTCTCCTGTCAATATTTTTTTCAAAATATTTTATACAAAAGAGAGCTAATAATTTTAGGCACTTTTATATACTAAGGGCGCTCCGGCAGCTGCTCGTTCCAAACGGCGTGATGCAGGTGAATGCGAACGGCGCTGCGCATGGCCTCTGCATCGCGCTTCTGTAAAAACTCCATAATCAAAATATGGTCTTTAAACGCGTCCTCTGCGATCACTTCGTAGTCAAATTGAAACGAAAACGTCTGTTCAATGGTCTGTGTCAACAGCGGTACGAACTGGCTGAGAAAGTCGTTATGCGCGGCGCGGATAATCGCGCCGTGGAACATGTTTTCCGACTCAATGCGCTTTTTTCCGGTCGGATTGCTCTTGAGCTGTTCCTGACAAATGCGCCCCAGCTCCAAGATATGTTGAATTTCCTCATCGCTCGCCCGCCGACACGCAAGCGCTGCCGCTTCCGGCTCGAAAATCATGCGCGCCTCGTACAAATCACGCAAGGTAATTTTGGTATCGGTCAGCACTCCCAATCCCAGCAGTTCCGGATCTGCGTACTGATTGATTTGATCCGACACAAACGTGCCCTTTCCGCGCCGAACAACCAGCAATCCCTCAGAGGTCAGAATCCGGATGGCTTCGCGCAGGGTTGTGCGGCTGATGCCCAATTGTTCCGACAAGTCGTTTTCATTGGGCAGCTTTTCCCCGAAATGAAATTTTTTTTGTTTGACGATCATATGACGCAGCCGATCCGCTGTGCGCTGCGTGAGTGTATTGTTCTTCATGACATATTCTTCCTTATATTGGCATATTCCTTATCATACCACTTTTTCAGAAGAAATCAATAGAGAACTGTTTCCAGCGTCAGACCCTGCGGCGGCATGGTCACGCCCGCCTGCTGCCGATCCAAGCTGTCCAAGATAGCGGGCATGCTGTCCGGCGCGCGCTTCCCTTCTCCGACCTCTACGAGCGTGCCGATCAAGATTCTTACCATATTATATAAAAAGCCGGTTCCAATGACATCGAAGCAAATCTCCCGCGGCTTGCGCGTAATCGTAATCTGTGTAATCGTGCGCACCGTAGATTTTTTGAATCGTTTGTTTACTGAGGACAGGGCGCGAAAATCATGCGTGCCAACGAGGTGCGCCGCCGCCCGCTGCATGGCATCGACATCCAAGTGCTGTTCCCATGCACAGACATAGTTTCTCGCAAAGACATCCGGCACGCCGCCGTCGCACAGGCGATAGCGATAGTGCTTGCCCTTGGCGTTGAGCCGCGCATGAAACCGCTCCGGCGCTTGTTCGCACGCCGTCACCGCAATATCCTGCGGCAGATAGTGGTTTAACAGCTCTTGGATCTCCTGCGCGGTCTTATCCGTGCGGATTTTGACATTGGCAACCTGTGCCCGCGCATGGACACCGGCGTCGGTTCTGCCCGCGCCGTTGATTTCCACCGCATGACCTGTCATGCGGCTGAGAATCTGTTCAATTTTTCCCTGAATGGTGTTGTCCGTATTTCCCTGCCGCTGCCAGCCGCTGTACCGCCTACCATCATATTCTATAGTCAATCGAAAATTCGTCACGTTGGATTCTCCTTCGCGTTTTTTCTTGTTTAACCTTACCATGAATGCACAGAAAATGCAACAGACGATGCATTTCATCCTTCCTTTTCATACAATTTCTGCGTTTTTTCTGCTGTTTTCTCCGGTTATTAAAAATATTTTGAAAGATGCTTGCTTTTTTCTTGCAAATGCGGTATAATAAAGGTGATCTAAATACCGCGTAACAGCAGATAGACAAAGACGTCTCGTTCCCGTCTTTGTCTATCTTTTTTTCTTTTTCGCAAGGTTTCTGCTTCATGCGGTATGATAAGAAGGGAGTCAAACATTATGGAAACATTCTCCAACATCGTTTCAGCTGTAGACAGCTTCGTGTGGGGACCGGTCATGCTGGTGCTTCTCGTGGGAACCGGCATTTTCCTAACCGTTCGCATCGGATTCGCAACTTGGCGCAATCTGCCGTATGCCCTACATTCGGTGTTCAGCAAAGATGCGCGCGGCACGCACCGCGGCACCGGTGATATTTCTCCGTTCGCCGCACTGATGACGGCACTCGCCGCCACCATCGGCACCGGCAACATCGTGGGCGTTGCCACCGCATTGGTCAGCGGCGGCCCCGGCGCGCTGGTCTGGATGGAAATTTCCGCTATTTTTGGTCTGACCAGCAAATTCTCCGAATGTATGCTTGCCATCAAGTACCGCACGACCAATGATGCGGGCGAAATGCTCGGCGGTCCGATGACCACCATGAAGCGCGGCCTCAAAAACAAGACCTTTGGCGCCGTGCTGGCGATGCTGTTCGCCATCTTTGCCGTCATCGCATCATTCGGTATCGGCAACATGACGCAGGCGAATTCTATTTCGACCGCACTGAACAGCACGTTCCACGTGCCGGAATGGCTTGTCGGTCTCATCGTTGCCGTTCTGGTTTTGGTCATCCTGCTCGGCGGCATCACGCGTCTGTCTAAGGTATCTTCTGTCATTGTTCCGGTTATGGCAGTCTTTTATTTGATTTTCGGTCTCATTGTCATCCTCGGCAACATCACCGCTGTTCCAAGCGCTGTTGTTCTCATGTTCAAGTGTGCATTCAGTCCGGACGCTGTCGCAGGCGGCGTACTCGGCACCATCACGTCCAGCATGATGAGCGCTATGCGTTACGGGGTGTCGCCCGCGGCTGCTTTTCCAATGAAGCCGGCATGGGTTCCGCAGCAATCACCGCAGCCGCTGCCACAACCGACGATCCGGTTCGGCAGGGCTATATCAACATGACAGGTACTTTTTTCGACACCATTGTTATTTGCACCATCACCGGTCTGGCTATCTGTTCCTCCGGCGTGCTCGGCATGACCGATGCATCCGGTGAACTGGTTGTCGGTTCTGCACTGACCATTGAAGCTTTCCGCACGGTTCTCGGCACCTTCGGCGCTTGGATCGTCACGATTGGCATTGCGCTGTTCGCCTTTTCCACCATCCTCGGCTGGGAATATCACGGCGAAAAGGCACTGGAATACATCGTCAAGAAAAAATCCATCTGCATCGCTTACCGCGTTATCTTTTCGATTATCGCATTTGTCGGTGCAACGATGTCTCTGGATCTCGTTTGGAATCTGTCGGATATTGCCAACGCACTGATGGCAATTCCAAATCTGATTTGCATGCTGGCGCTGTCCGGCGTCATCGCAAAGGAAGTCAAGCGATTCCAGCCGACCATCAAGGCGGAACGCGAAGCGCGCAAAGCGGGTCACGTTGTATCTGTCTCCGATTCTTCCGACACAAGCAGTGCTTCTTAACTTTGCTTACACAAAATCAATCCTTTTTCCTTCTGGAACGAACAAAGGCTGTCTCTCTGCGGAGACAGCCTTTGTGTTGTCAGAAAAACCTATTGTCAGAACTTAAACACAGCTACACCATAGCCCGGCAGCGGATAGCCAATAGAATACGGCTGTCCATCGCACTCGGACGCTGTTGCCTGATAAATCACCGGCTCGGTATCTGCCGCGCCGCCGATTTCCGGTGCCTTCGTGCTCAAAATCTTGGTGTATCGCTTTTTCTTCGGCACACCCACACGATAATCCGGACGATCTACCGGCGTGAAGTTGATGACAAACAGCAGATTGTTTCGCTTGCTCGGCGAATAACGAACAAAGCTGAAAATGCTGCGGTCGCCATCATTCGCATTGATCCACTGGAATCCATCCCATGTATCATCCATGCCGTACAGTGCCGGATACTTGTTGTACATTGTCAGCAGCTGTCCAACATATTCCTTGAGTCCTTCGTGCCGCGGATCGTTGAGCGATGCCCAATCCAGCTCACGCGCCTCACTCCACTCACGGCGTTCACCGAACTCCTGTCCCATGAACAGCAGCTTTTTGCCCGGATGACCCAGCATGAACGCATAAGCTGCCTTCAGATTGGCAAACTTCTGCTCGTCGCTGCCCGGCATTTTTTCCAGCATGGATTTCTTCAGATGTACCACTTCATCGTGCGAGATGACGAGGATATAGTTCTCGCTGTACGCATAGGTCATGGAGAACGTCATCTTGTTGTGATTGTATTTGCGGAAGTACGGGTCGCACTTCTGATATTCCAGAAAATCATTCATCCAGCCCATGTTCCACTTGAGGTCAAAGCCAAGACCGCCGTCTTCCGGATCGCCTGTGACCATCGGCCATGCCGTGGATTCTTCCGCAATCATAACCGTGCCCGGCTTGCGCTGATGCACAATGGAATTGAGGTGACGGAAAAATTCAATCGCTTCCAGATTCTTATTTTCTCCGTACTTGTTGGCAACCCACTGGCCATCCTGCTTGCCGTAGTCAAGATACAGCATGGATGCCACGGCGTCAATGCGCAGACCGTCGACATGGTATTCGGTCAGCCAATACAGCGCATTGGCAATCAAGAAATTCTTGACCTCGTTTCTGCCGTAGTCAAAAATTTTGGTGCCCCAATCCGGATGCTCGCCCTTCTTCGGGTCTGCATACTCATACAGCGCCTTGCCGTCAAAGTTTGCCAGACCGTGTTCGTCACGCGGAAAATGTGCCGGAACCCAGTCCAGAATGACACCGATTTTATGCTTATGCAGATAATTGACGAAGTACATAAAGTCCTTCGGCGTGCCGTAGCGGGATGTCGGCGCATAATATCCCGTGACCTGATAGCCCCAAGAGCCGTCAAACGGATGTTCTGCGACGCCAATCAGCTCGACATGAGTATATCCCATCTCCTTGAGATAGGTGACCAGCTCCGGCGCCAGCTCGCGGAAGTTGTAAAATCCCGGATCGTCCTCATTTTCCGGCGCGTGCTTTTTCCAAGAGCCCGGATGCATCTCATAAATTGCCATCGGCTCCTTCTGGAATTTGGACTGTGCGCGTTTATCAATCCAGCGATTGTCCGACCACTTAAATCCGTCAATCGAAGCGACCTTGGATGCAGTGCTCGGGCGCATCTCTGCGCTGAAGCCATACGGATCACTCTTGAGAATCGTCTTGCCATCCTGACCGGTCACAGCATATTTGTACAGCGCACCTTCCTTCATGCCCGGCACGAACAATTCATGAATACCGAGCGGCTCCAGACGCGTCATCGGGTCCGCTTCGCGATCCCAGCCGTTAAAATCGCCGACCAAACATACGCGCGCAGCATCCGGTGCCCAAACGGCAAAATACACACCCTTCTTGCCCTTTTTCATGGCAACGTGTGCGCCCAACTTTTTGTAAATTTCATAATGTACGCCCTGACCGAACAAATACTGGTCAAATTCCGTGATAAACGGCTGTGCCTCCGGCTTTTTCGCGGTCTTTGGGGTACGAGGTCTCGCAGTTTTCTTCTCCATTGTGTTTCTCTCCTTTTTCCAACGCCGCCGTATGTTTTTCATTTCACTATTTTTCCTGTTCTTTTGGCGGTTTGGGAGGTTGCTGTCTTTAGTATAATATAATTTTCTGGATTTGTAAATTATAAACAAAGAAATTTCCCGAACAACACAGGAAATCATTCAAAATTTCTCCACAAATTTCGATAATTTGTATAATATTTTGACAAGATGCAGAAAGGCTTTTCTTTTTACACTTTTTGCGGTATCCTAGAGTGGAACAATAATGTATGATATTTGTAATAATGAGGTATTTACTATGGACACGACTTACTCGTATCTGCACCGCGTGCAGTATTACGAAACCGATGGCATGCGCATCGTGCACCATGCCAACTACATTCACTGGATGGAAGAAGCGCGCATTGCGTATATGGAGGAGGCCGGCTATGGCTACGACCGCATGGAAGCGGACGGCATCGCCATTCCGGTTCTCGGCATTGACTGTCAATACAAATCCATGATGCGTTTTGGGCAGATCTGCCGCGTCCTTGTGCGCGTGACCAAGCTGACGCCGGTGCGCATGTCGCTCTCGTATGAATTTTACGATTCGGAAACCGACACGCTGTGCGGCACGGCAACTTCCGACCATTGCTTCATCGGCAAAAACGGCAGGCCGGTTTCGCTGAAAAAATATCTGCCCAAAGTCTTTGACCTGTACAGCAAGCTGGTGTGGAAACCGGAAACGCTGTAACGCAAAAATCCTGTATGATTTTTTCATCATACAGGATTTTTTTCTCATTCAATTGGCTCTGACGCGAATGCCCTGTTCCTTACAGTACTGCCATGCATAGCTCTTTGGGGATGCGAGCACGGTCAGCCTGCCGTTGCCGAACAGTTTTTTTGGCTGCTCACCAAAAGCATTGGCACCAATCTCCTGCACCGAACTCGGAATGCGAACCGTACGCAGGTGCTCACAGCGGTCAAATGCGTGCGCGCCAATGCGGCGAGTTCCCTCCGGAATCACCATCGTTTCCAAACCGGCACAGCCATAAAAGGCGCGTTCGCGGATTTCTGTCAGCCGGAACGGCAAATCAAACTGCTTCAAGCCGGTACAGCCGGCAAAGCAGTCCTCCGGAATGACGGCAAGCCGCAGCGAGACCTGCACAAACCGCAGCTGTTTGCAGTGCATAAATGCACCGGCGCCGAGGCGAATGCAGGAATCCGGCATGACGATTTTTTCCAGTCCGCTGCTGCTGAATGCGCGTTCCCCGATTGTGCGCACATGCTGCGGCAAGACGACCTGTCCCAATCCCTGACAGTTGATGCACAGCTTCTCCGGCAGTTCCGTCAGCGAATCCGGCAAATTCAGAGATGTCAAAGTCTTGCAGCCCGCAAACACGCTGTTTCCCAGCACGTGAACAGTATCCGGCAGCTGACAGCGCGTCAATTTCGCACAGCCTGAAAAGGCGTTTTGCTCAATTTCCGTCAATCCGCTGCCGCAGCGCACTTCATGCAGGCTCGTGCACTGGGCAAATGCTTCCGCACCGATGCGCTGTAGTCGCCCGCCGGTCTGAAGCGACGCCAGATCCCTTCGTCCCATGAATGCGCGCTCCGCAACCGACAAATAGTCACGCAGCAGCAGGGTGTTGAACGGAAACCACGAAGCACGTATGCGCCACGCCGGCAGGCGCGCCGCCATGCGCGCAGACAGTATATCCGTTTGCATTTGCTGCTGCTTGGGCAGCAAATGCAGCAATTCCGCGATGCTTCGCAGTTCGGCGGTCGAGGTCATCGCTTTTTCCAGCCGATACAGCAAGCCGGTCTGCGATTGTGGCACCAGTGCCGTCTGCTGCTGCGGATATGCGAGCCGCAGCAGCGCATCGTACAGCTCCTGTGCCGACGCATAGCGGTCTTCCGGCCGATAGGCACATGCCTTCAAAATAACCTCCGAGAACGCCTCGTCCGCCTGTGCAGGCGGCGGCAGTGTTCCGCCGGACAGACGCCGCGTGACCGCCTCCTCCCACTGCTCTTTGGGCATATCGGCATGAAAAAACGGCAGATAGCCGTTATTCGCCAGCTGATACAGCACCAGTCCGAGACAATAAATATCCGCGCGCGCGTCATACGCATCCTGCCCGCCGCGGTGCAGCACCTCCGGCGCGACATATCGTTTGGTACCAATCGCCGTCTGCGCATGCAGCGTTCCGTGCAGCTGCTTGGCAATGCCAAAATCACCGAGCTTATAATCACCAAACGCATTGCGTAAAATGTTATTGGGGTTGATATCGCGGTGCAGAATGCCTTTCTGATGACAGCATATCAGTCCGCGGCTAAGATCGCGTCCCAGCTTGTGTACTTCCTGTATCGAGGACAATGTGCCGCCATGATACCGCAGGCTTCGCCCGACATTTTCCAGCAGCTCCATACGGATGAGCAGATCATATCCGACTAGTCTGCCGTTTTCCCGAATTTCAAACACGGCGTGATCGTCCATATGCACGACATTGCTCAGACCGCGCAGCTGCGCCAGCGTCTCAACCTCGCTCATTGCCTCCTCGTATGCCGCGCTGCGCAAATGCTCCGGCGCATCCAGCAAATCTTTATCGTCCGGCAAAATCTCAATGGCTTTGAGTGCCGCCGTATACGTCACGCCGAATAGATTTTGATTTTCCACGCGGTACACTCTGCCATAGCTTCCGCTCCCTATTTCGCCGCGCAGATACCATCCGCCAAAAAGCGGTTCATATTGATGCAGTCGCTGCTCCAATCCCAGCATGACGCGTTCCCCCTCTCTTGTTTCTATTCTGTAAAAATTATACCAAAGCTGTCAGATGGCGTCAATCATAGAACAAGGCAGAGAATACCGTGTACTCTCTGCCCCGTCTACTGTGGAATACAATATTTAATTTTCCCGCACAGCAACGTTGCGGTTTTACCCTTTTAGTATACCATATATACTTCTTTTTGTTAAGTAGGGATGGGAAATTTTATTGTTCCATCGGCCGGAGGATTTTTTTATTGATGCGCCACATAAACAGTGTGCACAGACCAAGCGATGCGATTTCTGCAATTGGGAACGACCACCACACCATCGCTACATTTCCGGTCAGAGACAGCAGATATGCCGCCGGAAGCAGCACGATGAGCTGACGGCCAAACGAAACCAGCAGGCTGTACACGCCGTTTCCCAGCGCCTGAAAGACCGAGCATGCAATGATGCACAAACCGGCAATCAGATAGCTCCAAGACAAATTTCTCAGTGCCGGAATGCCCAATGTCATCATCTGCTCCGATGCGCTGAACATCGAGAGCAGCGGCCCCGGAATCGCATGGAAGGCGGCGAAGCCAACCAGCATGATGATTTCCGCATAAGTCATTGCCAGCTTGATTGTCTTTTTGATGCGCGCCGGCTTGCACGCACCGTAATTGTACGCGATAATCGGCACCATGCCGTTGTTCATGCCGAAAATCGGCATGAAGATAAATGACTGTAATTTGTAATACACGCCGAACACCGCCGTAGCCGTCGAAGTAAATGCAATCAAGATGCAGTTCATGCCGTAAACCATGACGGAAGAAATCGACATCATCAAAATAGACGGCACGCCAACCGCATAAATGCGGCGAATGATCTCTCCGCTCGGATGGAATCCGCGGAAGTCCAAACGAATATCCGGATTATACTTGAGGTTGAAGAAAATTGCCAGACAAGCGGCAATAATCTGACCGACTACCGTTGCGATGGCTGCGCCTGCGATGCCGAGCTTCGGCGCTCCGCACAAGCCGAAAATCAAAATCGGATCAAGAATGATATTGATGATAGCGCCCAGTCCCTGTGTACACATGGTAAAAATTGTGCGGCCAGTTGCCTGCAAAATGCGCTCAAAGGTCATCTGTATAAACAGACCAAAGGAAAAAACTGCGCAGATTTTCATGTAAGTCATACCGTACGCGATAATTTCCGGATTATCCGTCTGCGAACGGAAAAACAGACCGCATGCGAACAAACCGAACAGCAGGAATATCAAATAGCTGCAAATTGCAAGAAATACACCGTTTCTCGCCGCATGATTTGCCTGCTCCTGCTGCTTTGCGCCCAGCGACCGCGACAGCAGCGCATTCATACCGACGCCGGTGCCCGATGCGATAGCAATCATCAAATTCTGTACCGGAAACGCCAGGGAAACCGCCGTCAACGCATTTTCACAGATGCGCGCCACGAAAATACTGTCCACGATGTTATACAGCGCCATGACCAGCATGGATACAATCATCGGCAGCGCCATCGTGATGAGCAGCTTATTGATCGGCATAACGCCCATCTTGTTTTCTTTTTGCATTTGTGCCATAAACAAACTCCTTTCTATTTCTGGAAAGAAAGGCGATGACATCTCTGTCACCGCCTATTTTTTAGCATTCGTATTCGTCAATCTCGAAGCGATTGCCCGCATCATAGCCGACATCCAGATATTCCATCACAGCCAGCGCTTCCCAGCAGTCGCACAGCTTGACCTGCTGCACAATGTCCATCTTGTCCCACTGCGAACGCGTACACAGCTTGCGTGTGCACGCAATGCTGTCTTTATAATTGGTGCGAATCCAGCGCTCCGGATCTTCCGTGCGAATTTCACACACTGCATTGCCCTTCGGATCTACAATCTGCATCGGCAAATCTTTTTTAAATCTGCCGGAAACAAAAATGCTCTTGAGCAGTCCGGCAAGCGATACCACGGAGGTAATCGTTTTTGTTGTCATACAAAGTCTCCTTGTCATCAGTACAGCTTATGTTTCTTGAGAAAGCGCCATGCAATCACGCAGGCGACAATGGACACGATGGCAGGAATAAAGCTGACTGCGCCGGGCAGATAAGACACATTCATGCCATAAAATCCAAATACCATATTCGGAATTGTCATAATCAGGGTGATAACCGTCAGTGCCTTCATGATATCGTTCATATTGTTGGATACAACCGAGGCATATGCCTCCATTGTGCCCGCCAAAATGGTGGAATAAATGCCCGACATCTCAATCGCCTGACGAATCTCAATCAGCGCATCCTCCAGCAAATCGCGGTCATCATCGTACAGCTTGAGGATGCGGCCGCGAAGAACCTTCTCCATCGTCACTTCATTGCCCTTTAACGAGGCGGAAAAGTAAACGAAAGATTTTTGCAAACCGAGCAGCTGCATGAGATCCTCATTTTCCTGACTGTCGTACAATCGACGTTCGATCTCATTGAAGCTGCGCTCAATGCGATGCAAATAATTCAAAAATCGACCTGCTACGCGCAGCAGCAGCTGAAATACAAATCGCGTGCGCATCGCGGTCTGAATGCCGCGCACAATCTTTCCGGACGCAATGTCACGGGTCACGCTGGTATCTTCCAAACACACCGTCACGACAACCTGATCTGACACGACAATTCCCATTGGCAGCGTGGCATATATCTGCACATCACGCGTGATGCTGTCGCTCTCCTCCTCCACCGGAATATCTACAATCAGCAGTGCCTGATCATCTTCCAATTCCACACGGGAGGATTCTTCCGGGTCGAGCGCCGCGCGAACAAAGCCTGCATCCAATTCCTGCGAAGATATGACATCTTCCACCTCCGCGTTTGTCGGATTGATAAGATTGATCCAGCAGCCTGGACACGCACTGTCCAAACGAACAATCTTTCCCTGTTCGGACTTCAGATACTCAACCACAGCGCACACCTCCCTGTCAAATTTCATTCCGATGAAAAGCCCTTCCTCCGAAGAAGAAGGGCTGTTCTGTTCTATCTTGTTTTACGCGAAAAAGCGCGAAGTTGTCAGCAAACCATTACTTGCTGCTGAAAATCTTCATGATATCTGCAAACGGATCATCCTCATCCAGAGACTGGCCGTCTGCTACGCTGGCCTGTGCCTGAGACGGCTGTGCCTGCTGCGGCTGCATCGGAGCGACCGGAGAAGCCGAGAAGCTCTGTGCCGGTGCTGCAAACTGCTGCGCCGGAGCGGAGAACTGCTGTGCCGGTGCAGAGAACTGCTGTGCCGGTGCTGCGAAGGTCTGCGCGGTTCTCTTTGCATTGGAGAACATAGCGGAGCGATCCTGCTGCTGCTTGGTTGCCGGCGGATTGTCGAAGCCGGTTGCAATGACAACAACGCGAATCTCATCGTCTGCGTCCTCAGAAATAGACGCACCGAAGATGATGTGTGCATCCGGATGTGCTGCTGCCTGAATCATGCTTGCAGCCTGCTCAATCTCATCCAGCTCGATGTCCTCAGAACCAATGACAGACAGGATGACACCGTGTGCGCCGTTGATGGAGCTTTCCAGCAGCGGAGACTGAATTGCCATCTTTGCAGCTTCCTCAGCCTTGTCCTTGCCGGCAGCAGAGCCAACGCCCATGTGTGCAAAGCCTGCGCCCTTCATGATGGAGGTAACATCGGCAAAGTCCAAGTTGATGAGACCCGGAACGGTAATCAGTTCGGAGATCGAAGCCACTGCCTGATGCAGGACATTATCTGCGATTTCAAATGCGTTTTTGAAGCTGATCTTCTGATCCGATACATACTTCAGGCGCTCGTTCGGAATAACGATCAGGGAGTCAACATTTTCCTTGAGCTGATCAATGCCTGCGTTTGCCTGTTCCATGCGCTTCTTGCCTTCAAAACCAAACGGTCTGGTAACAACGCCGACAGTCAGAATGCCCATTTCCCGTGCGATCTGTGCGACAACCGGTGCACCGCCGGTACCCGTGCCGCCGCCCATGCCTGCGGTGATAAATACCATGTCAGCACCTTCCAGTGCCTTGTTGATATCCTCGCGGCTCTCTTCTGCAGCCTTGCGGCCGATCTCCGGACGGGAGCCTGCGCCCTGTCCCTTGGTCAGCTTGGTGCCAACCTGAATCTTTACAGAAGCCTCCGAACGATTCAGCGCCTGCTTATCGGTATTGATTGCAATAAACTCAACACCCTGCAGACCGCTGGTGACCATTCGATTCACCGCGTTATTGCCGCCGCCGCCAACACCGATAACCTTGATGTTGACAACGGAATCGTAATCCATTTCAAACTCGAAACCCATGTTTGATCTCCTCCGTCGTTTTATATGAAGTAAATTTTATTTCGTCTCAAACCGAGGCGCCCGTCCCGCGGACAGGCACTTCGAATCCATTTTCTTCATTTTACCTCTTTCCCGCCGTTTTGGCAAGACAAGAAGGTGCATTCTTCAAAAAAAGTTCTTATTTTTAACCGAACCCGCGCCGTGCGCATCAATCATTCGCCGCCTCTGCCGTGCTGTCGCCGTCCGACTCGCTGTTGCCGCCTGCACTGCTGTCGGTTTTGTCTTCCGAGCTGTTGTCCGTGTCGGCCTGTTTGGTCGAGTTAGAGGAATCGTCCGTGCTGTCTGCATCGGTGCTGTTTGCGTCGGTGCTGTTCGCATCGGTGCTTTCTGTATCGGTGCTTTCTGCGGACTCTGTCTTGGTCTCGGCAGTCCCCGCAGCCTTATCCAGTTCTTCCTCCTTGATGACAACATCGGAAGTCGTATCCTCCGTCGGACGATAACGCGCTTCCTTTTCGTCGGTCAAATCAATCACGCCGCTCTCCGGCAGGGACGGTTCTTTGAGAATCGCTTTGAGGAACTGAATTTTGTGTTCCAGATTGCTTTCCTCCAGTGCACCGAGTAAAATCGTATACCTTTTGTCATACGTCACGCGGACATCATACGCCTTTTCCACATCAATTGTCTTGATGTGTTTCTTCATGCCGTACTGATCCGTCAGTTCCAGCAGCTTCATGGCAGAAGCCGCCTTTCCATATTTGTCCTCATCAACAGTATCGCCGACATGCAACCCCTTCATCGGCACACCGGTCACTTTTGCCGTGCCCTTCGCGGCGGATTTTGTTTTTTCCAGCACCTTGCCGGACACATCCAAAATCAGATATTTTCCGTTCTGCTCGATAGACAGCGCCGCTGTGCGGTCATTCACCTCTATTTGCAGCGTGCTCGGCAGCTTACGGCGCAGCTTGACGGTGTCCAAATACGGATATTCGTCTTTCAAATCCGCTGCAATCTGCTCGGTATCCAGAAAGAACATATTATCGCCCTGCTTGACGCCGGTTGACTTGATGAGCTGTTCACTCGTATAGCGCGTATCGCCCGTCACATTGATTTTCGACACCTGAAAGAAAATCGTCGGCGCAAAGACAATGGCAAGCAGCACCAGCACCGCAATGCCAATGCGCGAAATCATGCGTCTGCGCTTTTTCTTTTTCTGCCGTTCCACGAGGGCGCGGCGGGAACGCGCGCCGGTGCGGGATGCACCGGATGAATGATACGGTTCGCGGCGCGGCGCTCGATTGCGAGAAGCGTTCCCCGTTCCGGACCGACGTGTTTTTGCATTGCGGCTGTTTCGCCTGCTGTTTCTCACTTTCGCGCAGCCTCCAGAATGTACTGATAAATTTTCTCACTGGAATCCAGAATCGCCATGGTCTTGGCGCAGCGTCCCATCTCAGCGAGCTTCTCATCATCTGCAAGCAAATCGGTTACTGCGTGATACAGCTTCTCCGGCGTGCACTCCGGCTCCGTGATAACCTGACAGGCACCCTTCTGCTCCAATGCGCGGGCGTTCTTTTCCTGATGGTTTTCCGCCACATACGGAGACGGCACGATGATAGACGGCTTGCCCAGTACGCACAGCTCGCCCAGCGTCGCTGCACCGGCGCGGCAAATCACAAGATCTGCTGCCGCCATGACATCTGCCATATCATAGATATACTCGCGCAGTTCAATGTTCGGATGCTTGTCCAAATCCACGCCCTTTTCCTTGATGCTGTCCGGCAGCCACTTGTACGCAGCGGTGCCCGTCGCATGAATATGCCGGAAGCTGTCGTGCTGGCTCTCCAGCTCAATAAAGCCCGCCATGTGTCGGTTCATATACAGAGCGCCCAAGCTGCCCCAGAACGAAACGACCAATTTTTCATCGTCCGCCAGCTTCATCTTCTTGCGCGCCTTTTCACGGTCTGCAAAAATGATTTCGCCGCGCACCGGTGCGCCGGTCAGGCGAATGTTCGGACGATTTTCCAGCAGCTCGCGCGTGTTCTCAAAACTGATGAGCACGCGATCCGCCTTCTTGGCACAGGACTTTGTCACAACGCCCGGAAAGGCATTGACTTCAAGCAAAACCGTCGGAATATGCAGCTGCTGTGCCGCATGAACCATCGGATAGCTCGCATAGCCGCCGCAGCCCACGACAACATCCGGCTGATATTCGCGCAAAATCTTCTTTGCCTTTGCGGTCGCAGTCAAAGACTTCTGCAGTGTGGCAATGTTGTACAGCACCGCAGACGGAGACATAGAACGCTTGAGGCCGCGCACGTCTACGGTATACAGCTTATAGCCCTCACGCGGCACCAGCTTGGATTCAATGCCCGTCGATGTTCCGGCGAAGCGAATTTCTACATCATTGCGGCGGGACTGTGCATATTTTGCAATGGCAAGACCCGGATTGACATGGCCGCCCGTGCCGCCGCCTGTAATAAGCAATTTCATATCAAGCTACCCCTTTTCTCCTCATCATTGTTTTTTGGATGGCGGAATGTTTCTTGAAATATTGAGTAAAATACCGATTTCCAGCATCTGCATGACAAGCGCCGTGCCGCCGTAACTGAACATCGGAAGCGATGCGCCGGTTACCGGAAACAGACCGGTGACAACGGCGAGATTCAGCAAAATCTGAAATGCGAACTGCATCGTAATACCGGTTGCGAGGAAAGCGCCAAATCGGCTTCCTGCCCGTCTGGCAATGGAGAATCCGCGGTACACAAAAAACGCAAACAATCCCAAAATCAGCGTTGCGCCGATAAAGCCCAGCTCTTCGCACACAACCGAAAAAATAAAATCGTTAAACGGCTCCGGCAAATACAAAAACTTCTGCCGGCTCTGTCCAAGTCCCAGACCAAACGGCCCGCCCGAACCAATCGCAATCAGCGACTGCACGATCTGATAGCCCTTATTGCGCGCATCGCTGAACGGGTCTAAAAATACCTTGAGACGGGAATGTACATGCGACAAATTAAAATACGCCAGAACAATAATCGCGATGCCCGCACCGGTCAGCGGAACCAAGAACCATACCTTCATGCCCGCCACGAACAGAATGGAAAATGCAACAACGGTGATAATCATTGCCGCGGACATGTGCGGCTCCAATGCCAGCAAGCCAATCAGCAGCGCAACCAGCAGCGCGTAAAACATCAAATCCTTGACGCGGTGCACAGATTTCGGATTCTTTGCCGCCAGCTTGGCGAACAAAAGCATGACCGCCAGCTTGGCAATCTCAGACGGCTGAAAGCCGAACAGCCAGCGCTGGGAATTGTTCAGCGAGGTGCCGAGCGGTGTCAAAACGACAATCAGCAGTATGATGGACAACACATACAGGTGCAGCGCCCAGCGTTTGTACTTCCAGTACGGAATGCACGAGACGACATACATGAGCGCCAGACCAACCGCCGCAAACATAGTCTGACGGATAAAATAATAAAACGGTCCGGTCGAGGAGCTGTAGTATGCTTTCGGATAGCTGGCAGACAACAGGGCAATCAGACCGATTGCCAGCAGCATCACCGTCACGAGCAGCAACGGAGCATCCGCCCGTTTTTCTTTCTCTTGCTCATACCAGCCGTACACGCGGCGGGTATACGAATTTTTCGAAAGAAGCGCTTGGAGTCTCTGTGCTTTCCGCGCCTTCTTTCTCCGTCTGTTCATCTGTTTTTGCGGCGGGCGGGATGCCGTTCGGCTGACTGCCCGCGTGCCGCGCTTCTTCCCCGAAGCAAAGGCCATGGAAATCACCTCCGTCTTTCCGATCTCACGTGTAACTTGTTACAAATAATGCGGTGCGGTGCCAAAGTACGCCAGCACACACATCACAACCGTGATGCCGGCGAAAATCAGCACAATTTTCTTTTCGCTCCAGCCGCACAGCTGAAAGTGATGATGAATCGGCGCCTTCTTGAAAATGCGCTTGCCCTGCATCTTCACATTGCCCTTGGCATCGCGTACCGGCTGGCCGTTTTCGTCCAGAACCGGCTTCTTGGTCGCCTTATAATAGGAAACCTGCAAAATATCCGACAGCGTCTCAATGACGTAAATCAGACCGACAAACACAAGTGCAATCGGCTGATCGCAGGCAAAGGCAAGACCTGCAACGGCGCCGCCGAGAAACAGCGAACCGGTATCGCCCATGAATACCTTAGCCGGATTGAAATTAAAGATCAGGAAGGCAGCCAAACCGCCAGCCAGCGCCGAGGCAAATACAACAACCGGTGTATTATTGGAAATGACGCCGATTACGATAAAATACACTGCAACCGGCAGCGTCACGCCTGCAGCGAGACCATCCAGACCGTCGGTCAGATTGACTGCGTTGTTGCAGCCGACCATGATAAATGCCGCGATAACAATATACACCAGCCACGGGATGTTCAGCGAAACACCTGCAAACGGAATGTACAGGCTCGGCAGCAAATAGCCGCCCATGTGCAGGACGGACAGGAACACCAGCGCCAGCACCAGCTGCAGCGCAAATTTCTGCTTGGAGGTCAAGCCCTCATTTTCCGCCTTGCGAATCTTGGTGCGGTCATCAATAAAGCCGATGAGTCCGTAACACAGCGACAGCAGCAGTACGGTAAACGACTGAATCGAAATCGAATGCACAAGAATAACGTTGGTGAGAATTGTCACAAGCGTAATGCTGATGATGAACATAAAGCCGCCCATGGTCGGCGTGTTCTGTTTGCCGGCATGCTCCGGCACATAGGACAAGATTTTCTGTCCGAAATTCATATTGTGTAAGTAGCGAATGAGCGCCGGTCCGATTGCTGCCGCAATGATAAACGATGCAATGACCGACACAGCGATAATGGTTGTCATGTACGATTTCCCTGACTTTCTCTTTTATTTTGCTCGGAACAACTCCAGAGCCTTTTCCATCTTCCAATAGCGGCTGCCCTTAAACAGCAGAGCATCTCCCTGCTTCACATCGCGCTTGAGTGCGCCGGCAATGCCCTCGTGCGAGTGCATGATGTGAATGTTCGCATCCGGCATACCCGCTTCCAGTGCGCCGATACGATAGTCCTCCGCGCCGTCACCGTAAGCATACAGCACATCCGCACACTTGGCAATGCTCTTGCCGCAGCGCTGGTGCTCTGCCGCCGCAAAGCTGCCCAGCTCCCGCATACCGCCGAGCACCGCGATGCGCTTGCCGGTGATTTTGAGCTGAGACAGCAGCTCCAGCGATGCATTGACGGCATCCGGACTCGCATTGTAGCACGAATCAATGATGGTGCAGCCGTTCTCCTGCGTGATGGTCTGGTGAATATCCTGAAATCCCTGAAGCCCTGCCGCAATTTGCTCCGGCGAGAGCCCCAGACACAGACCGACACTGGCCGCTGCAAGGGCATTGTAGACATTGTGTTTGCCAACTGTACCGATGACCGCGTCAAAGCTGCCGTTCGGATGCACAATCGTCAGATTGATATGATCTCCCTCCTGCACGATATGCTGTGCGCGCACATCGCATGCCGGATTTTCGATGCCGAAATACAGGGTCTTTGCCGCGATGCGGTCTTTCTTGCACCACAGCAGCGGCTCATCTCCGTTGAGCACAGCCGTGCCGCCTTCCTGCAGTCCCTCCAGAATTTCCATCTTGGCATCGCGGATGCCCTCACGGGAACCAAGGAATTCAATGTGTGCGGTGCCGATATTGGTAATGACGGCAACCGTCGGCTTTGCCTGCACCGTCATGCGGGAGATTTCTTTGAAATTGGACATGCCCATCTCGACCACCGCCGCCTGCGTTGATTCCTCCAAGCGGAACAGCGTCAGCGGCATTCCGATTTCATTGTTCAGATTTCCCTGCGTGTACAGCGTGCGGAACTTCTGTCCGACAACCGCTGCTGTCATTTCCTTGGTTGTCGTCTTGCCGACGGATCCGGTGATGCCGACAACCGGAATATCAAACAGCGAACGATAGCCGCCCGCCAGCGCCAGCAGCGCCGCTCTGGTGTCCGGCACGCGAATGACCGGAACCGGCAGATCTACGTCTTTTTCCGACATGACGGCAGCGGCCTGCAGCTCTACCGCCTTTTCCAAAAAGTCATGGCCGTCAAATCGCTCGCCGCGAATCGGAATAAACAGGCTTCCAGCCGGAATAGAGCGGGAATCGGTAGAAATACCGGTAATCTGCGTGTTTCCGTCACCGACAACCGTACCGCCTGCAAATGCAGCCGCTTGTGCAGCCGTAATCATCTTCATATACTTTTCCCCTCTTATTTGATTTTTTACTTGTGATTTTTGTTTTCGAAATACTGTGCGACAACCTCGCGCTCATCCAGATGATGCTTGACGTGGTTGATTTCCTGATATGTCTCATGGCCCTTGCCCATCAGCACAATGGTGTCACCGGTCTGCGCGATGTCCAGCGCGTGCCAAATGGCTTCCGGACGATTGACAATCACATCATACGGGGTCTTGGTGTCCTTCATTCCCTCCAGAATATCCTCGATGATTGCCTCCGGCTTCTCCGTGCGCGGGTTATCCGAGGTGACGATGCAATAATCGGACAGCTTTGCCGCAATGGCGCCCATCTTCGGCCGCTTGGTGCGGTCACGGTCGCCGCCGCAGCCAAACAGACCAATCACACGACCCTTGGTGAATACGCGCGCTGCTTCCAGAACATTTTCTACGCCGTCCGGAGAATGGGCATAGTCAATGAGTACAGTATAATCGGTATTTGTCGGAACCACTTCCACACGACCCTTGACGCCGTGCGCTTTGTGCAGCGCATCTGCCGCATCGGCAACCGACACGCCGAGTGCCTTCGCACAGGACAGTGCACACAGCGCATTGTATACAGTGAACTGTCCCGGAATCCCCAGCTTCACCTCGGTTTTGCCCTCTGCGCTCTCGCACACAAAGCCGATGCTGTCCGCATGCAGCTGAATATCTGCGGCGCGCAGGTCACAGGCTTCATGCTCGCCATAGGACAGGAACGGACAAGCCTTCTGCTCCAGCATGAACTTACCTGCCGCATCGTCCAGATTGGTCACACCGGTCTTGCTCTGATGGAACAGCAGTGCCTTGGCATCCCGATATGCTTCCATGGTCTTGTGGAAATCCAGATGATCCTGCGTCAGATTGGTGAACGCACCGACGGTAAATTCGATGCCGTATACGCGATCCAGCACCAGCGAATGCGAGGATACCTCCATGATGACATGCGTACAGCCCGCATCACGCATCTGTGCAAACAGCTTGTGCAGTTCAAAAGATTCCGGCGTGGTGCGCTCGGTCGGCAGAATCTCATCGCCAATCATGTTTTGGTTGGTGCCGATGAGGCCGACTGTGTGACCCTGCGCCTCAAGAATGGTCTTGAGCAAATATGTCGTTGTGGTCTTGCCGTTGGTGCCGGTGATGCCCACCATGGTCATGCTGTCCGCCGGATGGTCAAAATAATTGGCTGCCATCTGTGCCAGCGCGCGGCGAGACGAATCTACGCGGATGTACGGCACCGAAATGCCGCCCTCTGGCACATGTTCCAGCACAATTGCGCTTGCGCCCAGCTCAATCGCCTTGCCGATGTACTTGTGGCCATCGGTTTCATAGCCGGTGATTGCCACAAAGACATCTCCGTTCTGTACCTGACGGGAATCATATTTCAGCTCGCCAATTTCCATTCCGGTGTCTGCGGTCTGTTCCGCAATGTCGACGCCCTTGAGAATCTTTTCCAGTTTCATGTCTGTCTCCTTATTATTCCTGACTCGTTACGTTGTTGCCAAAGGCTACCGTGACAACGGAGCCTCTTGCCGCTTCGCTGCCTGCCGCCGGGCTTTGCTGCACCGCAGCAGATGCACCGGATGTTCTCCAGCTGGCAATGCCGTTTTGCTTCATATACAGTCCGACCTGCGCCAGCTCGGCACGCGCAGTTTCCACGCTCATGCCGCTGACATCCGGAACCTTTACTTTATCTGTCGGCTTCTTTTCGCCGCAATACAGCACAATTTTATTGTCCGGCTGCACAGAGATGCCTGCCACCGGAAGCTGATCTGTGACCTTTTTGCCGTCACCCTTTACCGTGTAATCCACGCCCAAGTCGTCCAGCGCCTTCTTGGCATCATCTGCAGACTGTCCCGTCAGAGTCGGCACGGTAATCTCCTGCCGGTCTGCTTCTTCATCCGAATAAACAGCCTCTACGCCGAGATACGGCAAAATATCTTCAAAGATACGCGCAACAACCGGAGCTGCCACAGCGCCGCCGCCCTTGTTGTCGGTCTGCGGTTCATCGACCATGACGAGCACCGCATACTGCGGGTCATCCATCGGTGCCAGACCGATAAACGAGGCAATACGCAGCTTTTTATTGCTCTTCGGCTGTTTCTCAGACGTTGCCGTCTTGCCGCCAACGCGGTATCCCGCAACATACGCGTTCTGACCGGTGCCCTGTGAAACAACGTTTTCCAGATAATTATTCATTTTGTCGCTGATCTGCTTGGAAATCACCTGCCGCTTGACCTGTGTATCCATCGTCTGCTGAATATTGCCGTCAGCATCGACAATTTCGCGAACCACATGCGGCGTGACCAGCTTTCCGTCGTTGGCAACGGCGGAAACCATACACAGCTCCTGCAGTGGCGTAACCTGAAAGTTCTGACCGAACGACGCCGTCGCCAAGTCCACTTCTCCCATGTTGTCAAAGAAAATACCGGTCGCTTCACCCGGCAGGTCAATGCCAGTCTTATCCATGAAGCCGTATGCTTCAAAATACTTGCGGAACATATTGTTTCCGATCAGCGCACCGATGTCTATCATTGCCACGTTGCAGGAATTTGCCAGCGTATCCTTGAGCACCTGTGTGCCGTGACCGCCGTCCTTCCAGCATCGAATGGTTTTATCTTTGACTCTCTTGGAGCCGCCGCAGGTAAAAGTGCTGTCGTCATTGACCAGCCCTTCCTCCAGCGCGGTGGACACGGTAAATACCTTAAATGTCGAGCCCGGCTCATAGGTATCGTTGAGTGCTTTGTTTCGCCAAAGATTCAGCAAAATCTCACTGTACTTTTTATCGTAGTCATCGCCGCTGAGATTATTCAGCTCATTGAGCAGCGAGGTATATTCCTCCGGTATCACGCGCGGATTGTTCAAATCAAAATCCGGCTTGGTGGACATCGCCAGAATTTCTCCGGTCTTGATGTCCATGACAATGCCGCAGACGCCCTTTTTCGCGCTGGTCTGCGCCAGCACTTCTTCCAGATGTTTTTCCAGATAGTGCTGTACGCCCTCATCCAGCGTTGTCACAACGCCGTTGCCGTCTTTGGCAGCGACATATTTTTCATAGTCATACGGCATATCCGAGCCAAGCGCATTGGTCGCTTTGACCACGCGGCCGGCCACGCCCTTGAGCACATCATTATATTGCAGCTCCAAGCCGTACAGACCCTGTCCGTCATCGTTTGTAAATCCGATGACCTGCGAGGCAAAATTGCCGTATTTATAATAGCGCTTGGAATCCTCCGTCGTGTTGACGCCGGAGAGCTTTTCATCGCTGAGTTTTTGTACCAATTCATCCGCAATATCCGCATCGACATGCCGTGCGATGCGCACATAGGACTGATCTCTCTGTATCTTTTTTAAGGTTTCGTCATAATCCAAATCCAGATACTTGGCAAGCAGCTTGGCAATGCGCTGCTGATACTTCAGGCACGCCGCTTCTTTCTCCTCATCGGTTGCCGGAATGGCTTTGCCCTTTTCGTCTCGTTTGATCTCAACCGACGCCAAGCCCTTTGTGCGAATATTCGTCGGAGAGACGCTGATTTCCTGCGTCGTCGCGCTGACAGCAAGCTCCGTCATATTGCGGTCATAAATCGAACCGCGCATCGGCGTGATAATCAGGTCTTTGGTCTGATTTTCCGCCGCTTTGCTTTGATAAAAATTGGTGTTGATGACCTGCAAATACAGCAGACGACCCGCCACGATGACAAAGCTCAGCACCGCAAAGATAAGAATCAAAACGCCAAGGCGAAAACGAATACCTTTATTTGTCTTGTTGGAATGTTTTCCAGCCATTCGTCCAATCTCCAATCAATCGTTCTGCGAAATACCCGCCTTTTAAGAATACCTTTGATTATATCACAACTGTGTATCAATTGCATCGTCAATATGACAAAAAACAGGGAGTCAGAAGGTTATTCACGCTTCTCACTCCCACCGTTTTATTATGTATATGATACATCAGCGTAAAAATGATAAAATCGCACTAAAGCTCTTTACAAAACTGGATGCCAGTTTTTCTACCCCGCTCGAGCCCTCGTTTACCTGTACCTGATCGTTTTTCTGCAGCTCAAGATATTCCTCCTGACTGCGGTCGAGCTTGACCAGCCCCAATACATTTTCCGCATAATTTTCTACTTGCGAAAGATCCACAGAGTTTTCCTTTTTCGCCTTGAGCGAAGTGCACTCGCTCTCCAGCTGTGCGAGCTGTGCCTGTTTATCCTCTACTTTCTTTGTCAGGTCCGTCACCTGTATGTATCCGACCACCGTGCCCACTGCGCCTGCCATGACGATGGCAATCATTGCCGCAATGACCAGCTTTCGGATACGCTCGCGGCTGCGCCGGATGCGTGCACGCTCTTTTTTGCGCGCCATCTTGCGCTGTTCCGCGGAATCTATCGGAATTGGCGTCTGATTCCGCCGCGTTTCTTTTGTCATACGAGTTCGCTCTCCCTTTTACTTTCTTGGCATTTTTTCACATACTCTCAATTTTGCGCTTCTCGCGCGGGGGTTTCGAGCGATTTCCTCCATAGACGGCAGCAGCGGCTTGCGCGCTACCAGTTTTACCTTTGCCTGTTTGCCGCACACGCACACCGGAAAGTCCTTCGGACAGGTGCAGCCCTGCGCTGCGCTGCGAAAGGCATTTTTTACAATGCGGTCTTCCAAGGAATGGAAGGTAATGACAGCCAATCTGCCGCCCGGCGCCAGCAGGTCAATGGAACGCTCCATCGCTTCCTGCACCGCTTTGAGCTCATCATTGACGGCAATGCGGATTGCCTGAAAGCTGCGCTTGGCCGGATGCTGCTTTTCGCGGCGCGCTGCCGGCGGCATGGCCTCTCGGATAATATCCGCCAGCTCCAGCGTCGTTTCAATCGGCTTCTGTTCCCGCGCGCGCTGGATAGCCGCCGCAATCTGCGGCGCATACCGCTCCTCGCCGTATTCCCAAAGAATGCGGCGAATCTCATTGCGATCCCATTCATTGACAACCTCGTATGCAGACAACGGCTGCTGCTGATCCATGCGCATGTCCAGTTTGGCGTCATGCATATACGAAAAGCCGCGCTCTGCAATGTCCAGCTGAGGAGAAGATACACCCAGATCAAACAGGATGCCATCTACCTGCTCCACGCCGCACGAAGCAACCGCCGTGTCAATGTTCCGGAAGTCACTTTTTACCAGCGTCACACGGTCGCGCACCTCTGCCAAGCGTTTTTCCGCGTTGGCGAGTGCCATATCATCGCGGTCAATGGAAATCAGGCGGCCGCCCTCGGTCAAACGCTGTGCAATGTGCAGCGAGTGTCCCGCTCCGCCCAGCGTCGCGTCTACGTACACGCCGTCCGGACGAATGTTCAAGCTGTCGAGACACTCGGACAGCAAAATTGAAATATGCTGAAATTCCATTTTTTCGTCAGTCCTCCGTCTCAAAATCCCAGTTCTTCCATCGCCTGCGCGATGCTTTCACAGTCCAAATCATCGGTATAAGCGTTCCAACGCCGTGCATCCCAAAGTTCTGCCCGCTCTCCGACGCCGATGACAACAACATCGCGCTCCAAATTCGCATAGCTGCGAAGCGTGGTCGGAATAACGATGCGCCCCTGCCTGTCCACGGTCACATCCGCCGCCGAAGATAGGAAGAAGCGCTGCAGGCCTCGAGATTTTGACATAGGCAGCTGCCGGATTTTTTGCTCCAGCTCGTCCCATGCCTTCTGCGGATACAGAAACAAACATTCGTCAAGACCTTTTGTCACGACAAAACCGTCTCCGAGCTGCTCGCGCAGTTTAGCGGGGATAAACAAGCGACCCTTTGCGTCCAAGGTATGCTGATATTCACCCTTCACGCCGACGCCCTCCCGCTCCGCAGTTGTGGTTTTGCGTGGGCTTTTCTCCCACTCTTTCCCACTATGGTTTTATTATACTTTCTGTAATCTTAAATTGCAAGGTTCTTGCGCATTTTTTTATAGGAATAGTGAGAGTTTTTTCTGTGATTTTGAACAGATTTTGAACTTTCGAACAAATGTTCGCTTTTCATTGGAAACTTCTTCACATAGAAGAAGAAAAAAGCAGAAAACGGGGCGTACCTGCCGTTTTCTGCTTCTCGTTTTCTATGCGATTTTTACTGTTACTTCGGGCTTACCTGCTCGAACTGTGCGCGGCACTTGCGGATCTCCTCCAGCGACTGTACAGCACACGCTTCTGTCGCGTTGAGCTTCTCCGTGCAGTACTTGTTGACTGCCGCACGAACCTGCGCTGCCTGTTTCTCCGCGTTGGAAACGATCTCATTTGCCTGACGCTGTGCTTCTGCGATCATGGCGCTTTCGTTTACCGTCTTGCGGACATAATCCTCCGCCTTGCGGCGCAGTTCCTCCGCTTCCCTTTTGCTGGATTCTACCATTTCATTGCGCTTTTCTACGAGTGCGCGCGCCATTTCCAAATCCTTCGGCATATTGGTGCGAATCTCGTCCAGAATATCCAGCGCCTTTTCCTGGTCGATCATACATTTGTCTGCGCTCAGCGGGACGCTGCGCGCTTCCTGAATCATATCATAGAGCGAATTGATGAGTTCTTCCAAAACAGCTACCATGCGAGTCCCTCCTGCTTGTCTTGATTGGCATTGTTATCCATTGTTCTGATGTGTGCGATCGAGTTTTTTCAAAATATCCTCCCGAACTTCTTCCGAAACAAGCTCGCTGATGTCGCCGCCGTGGCGGGCAATATCACGCACAATGGTGGAGCTGAGAAACAGATACTTCTGATCGGTCATCAGAAACACTGTGTCAAGCTCTGTATTCAGCTTTTTATTGGCAAGCGCCATCTGAAATTCATATTCAAAGTCGGACACCGCGCGCAGTCCCTTGACGATTGCGCAGGCGTTTTTCTCGCGCACATAGTCCGCGAGCAGTCCGCTGAAGCATTCCACCTCTACATTCGGCAAATCCGCTGTCATGCGCTTGAGGAAATCCACTTTCTCCTCCATGGTGAAGGCGGAGGTTTTTTCTCCGTTAATCATCGCCGCAACAATCAGCTTATCAAATAATTTGGATGCGCGCTGAATAATGTCCAAGTGTCCGAGCGTGGCAGGGTCAAAACTGCCAGGATATACTCCGATTCTCATACGTGTCCTTTCCGGCTGCTCTGTCAGAGTGCCTTAGCTGTTTTCTTCCTTCCGGCACATCGCCGTCAAGAAGATCGTGCCGTATTGATAAGTTTTCTGCACAGCAAAGGATTCTGGGCACTTGACGCTATCTTCCACGGAACTTTCACATATTATTATACCATCCGGCGACAAGATGTCAAACGATTCTACAGCTTTCAGCGCAGAATTTAACAGTTCTCCTCCGTATGGCGGATCCAGAAACAGCACGTCAAACTGCTGTCCCGCCAGACGCTGCAGCGCCTGCTGATAGGTCATGTGCAAAACCTCGGCGCGATCCTCCACGCGGGCGGCGGCGATATTTTTTTTGATGACGCCGATCGCCTTAGGTGCCTGATCGACAAACACGGCACGCGCCGCGCCGCGGCTCAGCGCCTCAATGCCCATCTGACCGGTTCCCGCAAACAAATCCAGCATCGCCGCGTCATACAGCCGAAACTGCAAAATATTGAACACCGATTCTTTTACTTTATCCGTTGTCGGGCGGGTGTTTTTTCCCGGCACGGCATCCAGCATTCTGCCGCGCGCGCTTCCGCTGATGACTCTCATGTCTGCTCCTCCTGTTTGCTGTGAAAATAGTCGTAGACCGCCTGCGCAGCTATGTGCGGAACAGCAGCCTCTAATTCTTCTATCGTCGCCTCGCGCACGCGCTTCAAACTCTTAAACGTCTGCAGCAGCGCCGTACGGCGTTTTTCTCCAATACCCGGAATCTGATCCAATTGCGAGCGCACCGCCTGCGACTGCCGCAGCGTGCGCTGATACGTGATGGCAAACCGGTGCACTTCCTCCTGCATTCTGCCGACCAGCGCAAAAACCGCCGGCGTCGTTGCAATGCTGAATTCCCGTCCGTCCGGCGCGACCAGACCGCGCGTCCGGTGGTGATCATCTTTGACCATGCCAAACACCGGCATCTCGCACCCAAACCGCTCCAGCACGCCCTTGGCAATACGCACATGGCCAAGACCGCCGTCAATCATAAACACGCTGGGCAGCGGGGAAAACTTCTCATCTCCGTCCTTCCAGCGCTGCAGCCGCCGCGTCAGCATTTCTTCCATCGCCTTGTAGTCATCCTGCCCGTCTGCCACCGATTCAATACGGAATCGGCGGTATCGGCTGCGCTTGGGCTGTCCGTTTTCAAAGACAATCATGGAGCCGACGGTATTGGTTCCGGCAAGATTGGAAATATCATACGCTTCAAATGTCGTGGGCGTCTGCGGCAGTCCCATCATGCTGCCGAACAATTCCAGAGATTTTTGTCTGCGCTGTCCCGTGGTCTCCGAGCGAACGATTTCCTCCCGCGCATTTTTCCGCGCCAAATCCATCAGCTCGCGTCGTCTGCCGCGCTGCGGCACAGACAGTGTGACTTTCTTTCCCGCAATCGAGCGCAGAAATTCGCTGACCGCATCCAGCTCCTCAATTGGATGCGAAATCAGCACCAGTCCCGGCACAACACCTCGCATCGCATAATACTGCTTGAGGTAGTCACCCAGCAATTCCGCGCCGTCCTGCTCCGCAGTACCATCCAGCATGGTGTATTCTTTGTCGTACAAATTTCCTGCGATATAATGCAGCACAACCAGACAGCCCTTTGTCTCGCCCTGCACAAATGCCAAAATATCCATATCCGAAAAGCCGCTCGCCACAACCATCTGATGCTGTCCGGCGCGCTGAATCGCCCGCATGCGGTCGCGCAGCTGTGCCGCCTGTTCAAAGCGCTCCTGCTCCGCCGCCTGCAGCATATCGCGCTCCAGCTGTGCCGCAAGCGCTTCGTAGTCCCCTTCCAAAACGCGAATCGCCTGCGCCACGCGCTGTGCATACTCCTGCTGTGACACCTTTCCGGCGCACGGCGCGCAGCACAAGCCCATCTGTGCATTCAAGCACGGCCGCCGCTTGCCGATATCGCGCGGCAAACTGCGGTGACAGTCGCGCAGACCCAGCGCACGATTTACGGTGTCAATCGCCTGCATGGCGGCGCCGCGTCCGGCATACGGTCCCAGATAGCGTGCCGCATCCGCCTTGGGTTTTCCCACGACCTGAAACGTCGGATACGGTTCGTCCGTTGAGATGCGAAGAAACGGATATCCCTTGTCATCCTTGAGGAGAATGTTGTACTTCGGCTGGTATTTTTTTATCATCTGATTTTCCAAAACCAGCGCTTCAAACTCGGAAGAACACACGATAATATCAAAATTATAGATATTTTCCACCATTTTTCGCGTTTTCGGCGTATGTTTCGCCTCGTTTTGAAAGTACTGCGAGACGCGGTTTTTGAGCACCTTTGCCTTGCCGACATAGATAACCTGATCCTGCTTATTTTTCATGATATACACGCCCGGTTCTTTCGGGAGCGTCAAAACCTTTTGATGCAGTTCTTCGCGGGTCATCGTCACATCTCCTTCCGAAAAGATAACGAAAAAAAGACACCGCAAACCAGCGGTGTCCTCTGTTCATTCGTGGGGTTGAAATCAGTCGCTGAAGTTCGAATCGCTGAAATTGGACTGAATCAGATCGGTCAGTGCGTTGACAGCCTCAACCTCGTCAACACCGTCTGCGATCAGCGTGATCGTTGTGCCCTTGGTGATACCCAGGGACAGAATGCCCAGCAGAGACTTTGCATTGACTCTGCGCTCTTCCTTTTCAACCAGAATTGTGCTCTTAAAACCATTTGCACACTGAATGAAGAATGTAGCCGGACGTGCGTACAGTCCAACCTGGTTCGTTACCTGAACTTCCTGTGAAAACATTTCAACATCGCTCCTATAAACAAAATTAAACTAAACCTATACAACACAATACATGAATATGCAGATTCATTTTCCTGAATCATATATTATTGTTTATAGCATACCTGTTTTTTCCGATTTCGTCAATATGTTTTTGTAACAAAAGAGAGCCTTTTCGCTCAAAAATTTGTAAAGGATTTTCAAATGCCGCAAATTGCAACAGGATAGATTCCAACATATTGGCGTTTTTTATGCCATAATTTTTGTATCTTGTCAGGTTTTACTTCAGTTCCAGAATCGTTACGCCCATGTCGCCTTCGCCGTATCTGCCGTTGCGGATGGACTTCACATGCTTGTCGTGCCGCAGGTGATCCTGAATGGCCGCGCGCAGCGCACCGGTGCCCTTGCCGTGAATAATTGTCACAACATCCAGCCGCGCCATCAGGCAGTCGGAGATATATCTGTCGACCTCCATGAGCGCCTCCTCGACCATCATGCCGCGGACATCCAGCTCGCTTTTTGCCGCCGAACGGCGAACCTCCGGCGATGCACCTGCTGTCCGGTACGCCTTGCGCGTCTTGGGCTGCTGCTTCTTTTTCGGCTGTTCGATGCGCAGCTCGTTGATGGGCACATTGACCTTCAAAATACCCGCCTGTACATACACCATGCCGTCCTTGTCTTCCGGCTTGAGAACCGTGCCCTGCACGCCGACATTGAGCAGATAAACGGTATCTCCCGCCTTGAGCGGGCGGATGCTGTCCGCTTCCACGGTCTTTTTCTCGCGATGTCCCGCCTTTTTCTCTGCCTGTCCCAGCGTGCTGCGCAGCGCGGCACGTGCAGCCGCCAGATTCTGATCCGACGCATTGGTGTTCGCCTGCTTTTTCATCTCATCCAGCTGCGCAAGAACCGTATCCGACGCGATGCGGGCATCGCGCAAAATACGCGCCGCCTGTTCGCGTGCCTTTTCCAAAATGGCGTCGGTCTCGTCCTCGGCGCGTCCCTTCATCGTGACCGCCTTGTCCTTTTCCGACTGCGCCGTGCGGCGCAGTCTGTCCGCGTCCTCGCGCTGCTTTTGCAGCTGATGCCGTTCCTTTTCCAGTCTGCCCAAAACATCCTCAAAGCGGACATTTTCCTCGGAAATCTGCTTCTTTGCCTGCTCAATAATGGCTGGCTGCAAGCCCAATCGCTTGGAAATCGCAAACGCGTTGGACTTACCCGGCACGCCGGTCAGCAGACGATACGTCGGCTGAAGGGTTCGCACATCAAATTCACACGAGGCATTTTCCACGCCTTCTGTCGTCAGCGCAAACACCTTGAGTTCGGAATAATGCGTTGTCGCCGCAACCAGCGAGCCCATTTTTCTTCCGTACTCGATAATTGCCACAGCCAGCGCTGCGCCTTCCTCCGGATCCGTGCCGGCGCCCAGCTCATCGAACAAGATTAAGTCGTCCGGCCCGCACTTTTCCATAATCGACACGGTGTTTTTCATGTGTGCAGAGAACGTAGACAGCGACTGTTCGATGCTCTGTTCATCTCCGATATCCGCATAAATATTCTGGAACAGGCATACTTCGCTCTCCTCATTTGCCGGAATGTGCAGACCGGAAGCCGCCATCAGGCTGAGCAGACCCAGTGTTTTCAGGCTGACCGTCTTGCCGCCCGTGTTCGGTCCGGTGATAACCAGCGTATCATAGTCACAGCCCAGCGCAATGTCAATGGCAACCGCCTTTTTCTGGTCGAGCAGCGGATGCCGCGCCTGAATCAGCTGTACCTGTGTTTTTTCGCTCAGCTTCGGGGAACAGGCATTGAGCTGGAACGAGTAATTCGCCTTGGCAAAGATAAAGTCCAGCTTGCACAGCACATCATAGTCCGCCGCAATCGCTTCGGAAAATCCCTCGACATCCGCGGTCAATTCGGCAAGAATGCGTTCAATCTCCGCCTTTTCCTTGCCCTGTAAAATTTTAATCTGGTTGTTTGCATTGACAACCTGCGTCGGCTCGATAAACAGCGTCGCACCGGAGGACGAAATATCATGTACCATGCCCGGCACATCGCCCTTGTGCTCGCTCTTGACCGGAATAACATATCTGCCGTCGCGCTGTGTGATAATGGTCTCCTGCAGGTACTTGGAATACGTTGCAGAAGATACATAATGGTTCAATGTCTCGCGCACGTGCACATTCTGCTGTCGAATCTGGCGGCGAATGTTTGCCAGCTCGGACGATGCCGCATCGGCAATCTCCTCCTCGCTGATAATGGCGCGGTTGATTTTTTCCTCCAGATAGCGATTGCTGTTGATGCGTGCGAACATCGTATCCAACGACGTATGCACGCCGTTGTCCTGCTGCTCGTTGCCGTACTTGCGCACCTGATTGGCGGCGTGCAGCAGCGATGCAATGTCCAGCAATTCGCGCGTGGACAGAATGCCGCCCATCTTGGAGCGGCTGAGCGCCGCAGACACCTCACGAATGCCGCCGAACGCCGGTGTGCCGCCGGTCGTGAGCAGACGCTTTGCGTCATCGGTCTGCGTCAGCAGCTCCTGTACATCCTCGATGTCGTGCAGCGGGCGCAGATTTCTTGCCGCCTGCTTTGCCTTTCGGCTGACGCATTTTTCTGCCAGCTGATCGAGAATCGTATAATATTCCAGTATTTTCAGACTTTTTTCAGAAAGTTTACTCATTTTTCTTGTCAAAACTCCTAAAAATATTCTATTTCTATGTAATTATTGTTGATTGATGTGATACGCCCGCACCGTCGCGCCGACCGTTGTTGCACCGAGCACAGCCAGAAAAATGACTACACTTGCTATCGCATACCGTGCGTCCTGCCGATAGCTCATAATTGTCATGTACAGCGTATACGCACCGATTTCCATTTGCAATACATGCAGCATGGTTATGATGGTTTGATAGACTTGCTCTTCGTTTTTCTTATTCATCTCAAACGGTACATTGAGCATATCCACCGGCACGAAATGTGCTACTAGGCTGACGATGCCGGACGCAATCGTGATGATAATCGGGAGAATGAGCAGCGAACCGGGAGAGCCATAGCCATCCGGTGTGCCGTCCAGTGCATAATGCGTTGCGATGGTCTTTGGCAAATGCCGCATGCCGTATATCGCAATGCCATAGCTTGCCAGCAGCAACAGCCACGCAAGCATTTCTAATACCGTATGCCGTTTGGTTCTCATAGCAGCCCCTCCTCACGTCATGTCAAACAGGGAATGATAAAAGCCTAAGGTCTCTTGGCACTGTACATCCATGTGATACAGCAGATATTTTTCGCAGATTTTGCCGAGCTGTTTGGCGGTCTGCTCACTGACAGCGAACGAAAACTCTTTTTTATCCGGACAATACGCGATATACCGCAGCGCGTGCAGCACACTCTGCGACACGGAAAAATACGTTCCGCCGACACGCTTGCGGCAGCTGTCGCAAATCAGAGCGCCATTCTCGAGCAAAAACGACCAATTGCCGCATTCCGTCTCGCCGCCTGCGCCGCAGCCGTTCAGTTCCGGCTGAAAGCCGAGCAGGCAAGCCAGCCGCAGTTCAAACGCCGCTTTGACCGCCTGCGGCTGTCTGTGCTGCCGATCCAGCGCATACAGCGCGCGCAGCACAAGCCGCAAAATCTGTTTTGCCGTCTGCTCCTCCACCGCCGCAATGTTCGCCAAATCAGCAAAATAGCAGCACAGCGCATAGTATTCAATGTTGCCCGTGATACCGCTCCAAAACGCCGTATCTATCACGGCATCGTTGAGCTGATATTGTCTGCCGGCAAACAGCGTAAACTCGCTGTACTGAAACAGCGACGTCGCCGTGACCAGCCGTCCGCGTTTGCGCCGGATGCCGCGGCACAGCACTTCAATTTTGCCCAATTCCTCGGTCAAAAGCGTGATATACCGGTCGTGGTCTCCAAAATCCGTCTGCCGGATTACCAGCCCTTTGACCGCAACATGCTGCTGTGCCATGGATTACTCGTTTTCGTAACCGAAGTTGCGCATCTGATACTGGTTGTTGCGCCAGCCCTCCTTGACCTTAACCCACAGCTGCAGATACACGCGGGTGTCAAGCAGTTCCTCGATGTCCTTGCGCGCCTCTGCGCCGATTTTGCGCAGCATCGCGCCCTGCTTGCCGATGATAATGCCCTTATGGCTGTTTTTCTCACAGTAAATCGTCGCAGCAATGTTCATCAGACCGTCATCGCGCTCACGCATCTGCTCCACGGCGACGGCGGTGCCGTGCGGCACTTCGCGCTCCAAGTTGCGCAGCATTTTTTCGCGGATAATCTCCGCGACGAGCTGCCGTTCCGGCTGATCGCACAGCATATCATCCGGAAACAGCTGCGGACCTTCGATGGCAAATTTTTCAAATTCTTCAAACAGGATATCGCAGTTTTCGCCGGTCTTTGCGGACAGCGGAACCACGGCGTCCCATGTATGTGCCTCAGAATATGCGGCGATGACAGCCAGCAAATCCTCATTTTTTACGGTGTCAATCTTATTGATGACGAGCACGGACGGCATCCGATACTGCTTCATGCGCTCCATCAGTTCCTGTTCTGCCGGACCGATGTGCGGCACCGGATCGACAACCATCGCAGCAATATCCACATCTGTTACGGTATCATTGACGACTTTTACCATGTAATCGCCCAGACGGGAACGCGGCTTGTGCAGACCCGGCGTGTCCTGAAAGACAAACTGACAGTCTCCCTTGGTCACAACACCGGTGATGCGCGTGCGCGTCGTCTGCGGCTTATTGGACACAATGGCAATCTTTGTGCCGACCAGCCGATTGAGCAGTGTCGATTTGCCGACATTCGGCTTGCCTACAATGGAAATGATGGCACTCTTTTTTACACTCATGCTTATTCTCCTTGTTTCTCCACTTACTTTTCAAACTGATCGGTATCGCGGCGCAGATCCAGCGATTCCAGCACAGCTTCTTCCTGCTTGCGCTGGAGCTGACGTTCTTCCTCGCTGCGCTCATGGTCGTAGCCGAGCAGATGCATCATGGAGTGCACAGTCAAAAATCCGCACTCGCGCTCGACAGAATGTCCGTATTCCTTCGCCTGCTCAACCGCGCGGTCATAATTGAGAATCATATCGCCCAAAAACAGCGAATCGTCTCCCGGATCGCGCTCCATGTCTACATCCTCCGGCCACTCGCCGTTGTAAAATTCCAGCATCGGGAACGACAGCACATCGGTCACGGCGTCCTTGCCGCGGTTCTCCCGATTGAGCGTGCGAATCGTCTCATTGTCCACAATCGTGACATCTACAAAGCTGTGTTCCGGCGCGTTTTCCATCTCCAGCGCCTTTTGCGCACAGCGGGTAATCAGCTCGGAAACCTGTTCCAATTGGTCAATCTCCGCCTCCGGCGTAATGCGAATGCGATGCATATTTTCCGCCTCACTTTCTATTCTGTGTCCGACGCTTTGCCGCACTTTCCTTGGCGCGCAGCTGCTTTTGCTGTTCATACTTCTCATACGCGCGGACAATGCGCTGTACCAGCTCATGACGCACGACGTCCTTATCTGTCAGCTGGCACTGAGCGATGTCCTCGACATTTTTGAGCACGCGGACAGCCTCCTTCAGACCGCTCACGCGGTCTCCCGGCAGGTCAATCTGCGTAATGTCGCCCGTGACAACCGCCTTGGAGCCAAAGCCGATACGCGTCAGGAACATTTTCATCTGCTCCGGTGTCGTGTTCTGCGCTTCGTCCAAAATAATAAACGAATCATCCAGCGTGCGGCCGCGCATGTATGCGAGCGGCGCGACTTCAATGCTGCCGCGTTCGAGCAGCTTATTGAACGTCTCCGCGCCCATCATGTCAAACAGACCGTCATACAGCGGGCGCAGGTACGGATCTACCTTGCTCTGCAAGTCACCCGGCAAAAAACCGAGCTTTTCGCCCGCCTCAACTGCCGGACGGGTCAAAATAATGCGGCTGATCTGCTTGTCGCGGAACGCCGCCACGGCAGCGGCAACCGCCAGATACGTTTTGCCGGTACCCGCCGGACCAATGCCGATCGTGACGGTATGCGTGCGCATCGCGTCCATATATCGTTTTTGTCCGAGTGTCTTGGCTTTAATCGGCTTGCCCTTCGCCGTGATGCACACGACATCCTTGCCGATTTCAGAAATCTGGTTTTGTCTGCCGTCCTTGACCAGCCCCAGCACATACTGCACGGTCTGCGTGCCGATGCTCTCGCCGCGCTCTGCGAGCTGCATCAGGGACTGGATGGTTTTCATCGCCAGTTCTACGTGATCCGGATCAGAGCCGGTAACCTTGAGTTCGGTTTCTCTGCTGAGCACCGTGACATCCAGTGCTTTTTCCAGCACCTTCATATTTTCGTCAAACGCGCCAAAAATTCCCATGATTAAATCAATGGAATCAATATGCATGGTCGTTTCTGCCATATTTATTCTTCGCTCTCCTTGTTTTCCTCGGATTCCGGAAGCTCCGTTGTGCCGCTTTCCACACGTTCGGCAATCTGTTCATAACACCACACGACAGACCGCAGGACAGCGGCATGCGCTTCCGTATTCATATCTGCCTGCATGGATGTCAGGCAGCCTTCCTGCAGCTGCGCTTGTATCGACCGTTTTGTTCCGTATTCCAGCCGGCTTTGCATCGTTTCCGACCGGAGCAGCACAGGTTCTGTCTGATACGGAATGACTGTCTCGCAGCACAGGGAAACCGGCAGCACCAGATGTTCATTGATGCGCACCGTTTTCATCGTTATTATTCTATCACAAATCCCCTCTGTTAGACTACTGCTCCTATATAAATTTATCCGTGTTTTTCCGAAACACAGTGCATACCGATGCCGTTTCCTGCCTGTTTCGGTTTTTCGCACCGCTTCGAGCGGCAGTTTTCGCGTCACATAGTAGCGCACATCCGCCCATACCTGCGCATTGGCGTCTGTGAGCCGGTCTGCGTCCAATTCTCCCTGCTTCCGCACCAGTGCATCTACAAGCACCTGCCCGCGCACGACGGCATCTCCCTGTTTGCACAGCTGTGTGCCGCGCCCGACAGAAATTTTTCGAATGACGCCGTCTTTGCGCGCAATGACATCGTGTATCCCCTGTTTGGTCTGGTTTTCCGGCGGAGATTTTGCGGCGGCAGCCTGCACCGTCAGCACATTTCCCTCAATATTGACGGAAAAATATTTGAGTTCATCCAATTGCATCATCATGTGCCGCTTGACGTCTTTCGCATCTATGGTACGGCTCTTTGTGCCCATGCCGATATGCAGCGTCTCCAGCTCCTGCAAAATGGCCTGCCCGTTCACCCCTTGCTCCAGCCTGAGATCTATCATCCAAATGCGCGAGGACAGTTCCCAGCACAGCAGGCCCATGAGGACAAAGCCCAGCCACAGTCCATGCCGATGCCGGAGACGGTTCCAGACAAACGGAAATCCGCGCCGCCGGACAATGTGCACGCGGCAGCGCGACCGTTTGCGCACGCATGCCAGCCGATAAAAATCGCGCAAAGTCAGCTCCGCCCGCAGTTCATCCATCTGTGTCCGACGAATGCGATACAGCACAATGCGCTGCTGGGCGCAGAGATTGAGAAAGCGTTCCAGCTCTGCGCCGCGCACGCGGATGGTCAGCATCCCGCCTGCCAGTCGAATCCAGTCGGCAACCATGTGCGCTCACGCTCCCTCTGTCAAAAATCCCACCTGTGCAATCAGACCGGTGATGGATAGCTCCTGCTCATCCAACGTGCCCAATTCCAATTCGCTGCCGGTAATCTGCACAAGCAGCCTGCCGCATCGAATGCGCATCTCCTCTCTGCTGTACAGCGCAATGACACACCGGCCGGTTATCACAATGCTGCGGTTTCCGTCCAGCTCGATGCACGGCGCACCGCCCAGCTCCGGAAAGCTTGCTCTCAAGCCGTCCCCTCCTTCTCTGGAAATTTGTATGCGCGGGCGGTATGATTGTTGCCATGTCCCGATAAAATGAACCGAGAAAGGGGCTGATTTTTGTGCGTCATCGACTGTATCGCGCCGGTTGTCTGATTTTTTTGCTGCTGTTGTGTCAGCACGCATCCGCCTGCGCCGCTGCGGTCTCTGCGGCGCTGCAATTGTGTCTAACCTCCGTTATTCCGGCGCTGTTTCCATTTTTCGCCGCCAGCACGCTCGCCGTCTCATGCGGCATGGCGCAGACGATTGGCGCGCTGTGTGCAGTCCCGTTTCGCACGCTGTTTCACCTGCCCGCCTGCGGCGCGGCGGTTCTGTTTGTGAGTTTTCTGGGCGGCTATCCCGCCGGTGCACGCATGGCAGCGCAGCTATACCGCAACGGACAGTGCACGCGCGAACAGGCTGCCGATTTGGCGGCCGTTTGCAACAACACCGGTCCCGCCTTCCTCATCGGCATGTGCGGCAACGGCGTATTTCACTCGCTGCACGCCGGTATCTTTCTATACTGCGTGCACATCCTATCCGCTGTTCTGACAGCGCTTGTTCTGCGCCCCAAAAACATACCCGCACCGGCAAAGCCGGATGATTTCCCGCAGACGCTGCGCGCCGCGCCGCTGTTTGTACAGGCGGTGCTGTCCGCCGGATGCGCGAGCCTGCATGTATCCGCCTTTGTGCTGGTTTTTTCCGTCATACTATCGCTTGCCAGACAGACCGGCTTGTTTTCTCTGGTCTTATCCGTCAGCGCACCGCTGTGCAGTGCGTTCGGACTGTCCGACGGCACCGGCGTGCTCATCGGTCTGTTGGAACTGACACAAGGGCTTGCCCATCTGACGCCGCACGCCGGCACGCTGGCGGCGCGGCTCACCACAGTCTCTTTTTTGTGTGCATTCGGCGGAGTATCCGTGCTGTTTCAGACTGCCGCCGTGACAGACGGCTTGGCGTTTCGCGCCTGTCTGCGCGGGAAACTCGTACACGCGCTGCTCGCTGCGCTTGTCTGCGCAGTTGCCCTTCACGTTGTGCCGACAAGCTGGCTGGAAAGTTTGTAAATTTCGGCAATATTTTTGTTTCTCTGTGTCTGGAAACTGTGTACAAAATACGCTATAATATTGTGATAGTGTCTTATGACAGAAAAGGAGACTTTCTATGTTTAATCCGTTCCGAAGGAACTGCTTATATAACGAATCCATCGAACCGCATTGTGCATACTGTGCGCACTGCAAGCCGGACAATGAATATCAAGGTGTCTGCGAATACCGCGGCATCGTGGCAATGGCAGGCAGCTGCCGCCGTTTCACCTATGACGCACTGCGCCGCCGTCCGCCGAAGCCCGCCCGCATCCGCGGCCGCTTCAGCGATGCAGATTTCTTCTTTGAAGAAAAAGAGCCGGAAACACCACAGGCTTCCGCTTCGGACAAGCCGAAACAGCCGGAGGAAAAAACCTCGCTGCCGGTTCCGGAAGATTTGAGCCAGTTCGCCGATTTATGGGAGGACGATGACGAAACGCCAAAGGCATCCGCCCAGTCGGAACCAGCTTCCGAGTCGGAACAAACCAAGGAGGAATCCCCAGATGAAGGTTAAAAAACAACTCGCTGCCTTCCTGTTATCGCTCTCTCTGCTCACCGGCATGGCAGCGCCGGTGTTCGCCGTTGATTCCGCTTCCTCGGACGCTGATACCACAACGTCCTCCGAGCAATCAGCCCAGACCGCGCAGACAAAAACCGAGCCATCTGACGATGCCGGCTCGGAGAAAACACAGACAAGCACAACGGACACGGCAACAACCGAGGAGCAGGACCCGAAAAATCCATCCATCACGATTGATGCAAAGGCTTCGATTCTCGTCAACGCAGAGACCGGCGAAATCATCGAGGCGCACAACGAGAAGGAAAAGGAATATCCGGCTTCTACAACCAAGATGATGACCGCCCTGCTCGCACTGGAAAATTGCAAGCTGAGCGATGTTGTCACGATTCAACAGGATGACATCGCTGCGGCCGGTGCCGGTGCCAGCAACGCCGGACTCAAAGTAGGCGAACAGGTCACCGTGGAAAATCTGCTGTACTGCCTGATGCTGCCTTCCGCTTTTGAGGCAGCCAATGCACTCGCCCGCACCGCCGGCGGGTCTATAGACAACTTCGTCAAGATGATGAACGACCGCGCCAGCGAATTGGGCTGTGTGAACACGCATTTCGTCAATCCGACCGGTATGCATGACACCAATCACTATTCCTGCGCGTATGATATGTATCTGATTGCCCGCGAGGCAATGAAAAATTCCACCTTCCAAACGGTTGTCAATACAGCGCAAAAAAAGCTGCCTGCGACGAACAAAAACTCCGAGCGCATCATTTATACGACCAACGAGCTGATTCGCAGCAGCTATTCCTCGGTTTACTATGACAATTGCTATGGCATCAAGACCGGTCACACGACACCGGCGGGCTACTGTCTGGTATCCTACGCCAAGCAAGGCGGCTATTCGTACTATTCCGTTGTGCTCGGCGCAAAGGCGGGCACGGAGTATGCGGGCAGCTTCACTGAGACCAAGCGGCTGTTTGAGTGGGCATTTGACAATTTCCGCATGCGAACTGCCACAGAAGGCGGCGCCGCAGTGACGGAATGCCCGGTTCGGCTGGGCAAGGGCGTCGATCATGTCACGCTCGTCACAGCCAAGGATATCTCTGTTCTGCTGCCAAAGGGCGCAGATGTTTCGGATTTAGAAACCCAATTGGACGTATCCGAGAGCTACGATGCACCGATTGCACAGGGACAGAAGCTCGGCACCGTTACCTATTCGTATAACGGAACGGCATGCGCAACCGCCGATTTGATTGCACTCAGTGAAGTCCAGCGCTCTCCGATTTTATTCGCACTGGATCAGGTGTCGAAATTCTTCCACTGGCTGCCGATTCGCGTTCTCGTTTCGATTGTTGTCCTTTTGTTCGTGCTGTATCTGGTATTCTCCTTTATTGCCGGACGAAATCGCCGCATCAAAAAACAGCAGCGCCGCAAAGCGCAGCGCAAAAGACGCAAGTAATTTTATAAAAAGAACCTCTGTTTCTCGCGAAACAGAGGTTCTTTTTTCGTTTACGCTTCCGATTCCAGCCATTCGACATAGCGCATCATCATAACAGCTGCCTGTGCGCGCGTTGCATTATCTGCCGGCCGAACTACTTTGTTCTCTCCGGAGCGTTCGCCGGACAAAATGCCATTCTGATACGCCCAGAGCACGGCATCGTTCGCCCACGCGGCAACGGTGCCGCCGTCCGCAAATGCTTCGCGCACGGAACCGCTGACTTCCGGCTTTCCCGCACAGGAATACAGCATCACAGCAAATTCCTGCCGCGTAATCGCCCGATTCGGCCGGAACGTGCCGTCTGTATAGCCGCTGACGATGGATTGTTCCGCCGCCCAAGTAACTGCCCGATAATACCATGCGTTTTTCTTGACATCGGTAAACCGATCGCTTTCTTCGACTTCAGGATTTTCCGCTTGATTATATAAAATCTGTGCGACTTGTGCACGGGTCAGCGTGCCGTCGGGCTGAAACTGCGTCTCAGACACGCCGCTCATCAACGCATGATCATACACATACTGCACAAAATCACGATACCAGCTCGTTGCCGGAACGTCCGTGAAAATATCCTCTACGCGGCGCGTATCCGAAATAATTTGGTCAATATATGTTTTGCCGTCAAACGTACAGGAAGCCGTTCGCGTGCCATTTTCATTCACTGTGACGGTGCAGGCTTCCTGCTGTATATCATCGCCAAGCATGCAAAAAAAACGTGCAATGCAAGAGAGTAGATCCGAGCTCCATTCAAATTCCGGCCGTTCATAGGTGTGCGTATGGGTTTTCTGCGTTTCCGCATAATCCTCGTCCCCCATCGGATAATTGCGGTAAAACGCATTGGTTTTATACTCCGAATCACGCACATGACCGGTAAAGTTTTCATTGCATTTCAAAAAATAAATCGGCTTTTCATTTCCCGCATCCCATGTTGCGTCCAGATTGTAATATTTCTCGCCCAGCTTGACAATGTTCCAGCTGTGATTTTCTCCATTTCCTGTGCCGGAAATAAAACGGCAGTCAATATTTTCCTCCAACAGCAACCGGTACAGCAAAACCGAATAGCCCTGACAAACGCAGGTGCCGTTTATGGCTGCCGCATACGCCGTATACTTGAGCTTGTACGAGTCATCCGCATCGTGTTCGCTGTCGTATGTCACATGGCTGCACACGTAGGAATAGATGGCTGAAATTTTCTCATAATCGCTCTTTCCGTCGAGTTTCAGCGACTGCAAGATTTTCTCCACCTTTGCATCCAGCACAGCTTCCTGCTTTTCCGTCGTGTACCACGTCATCGTGTATTTGATCGTCATATAATACGTGTTGCCTTCCACGTTTCCCGACTGTGTGGCCTCCCATCCGGCATACTGCCATTTGAGATAATCGCCCTCTGTCGGCTTTCCCGTGTGTGCAACCGCCTTTTTGAAAAAGTTCTCGGCATCCTGTTTGTCATAGGTATTCGACTGATAATGCAGCGTAATCGTGCTCTTTCGCTGCACCAAATCCTCACGCAGCTGGTCACACAGTTCGGTTTCCGAGGTCACATACTGGGTCGAACCCTCCGATGCATCTTCCTCCCGCGTTGTTTTCAGCTGCGCCGCTGTCATCTCATTGCGATACAGCGGATTGATATACGTGCTGGTAGAATAAATCCATTCTGTGCGCTGCTCCGGCAAACGAACTGCCAGCGCGCTGCCGGACGGAACCAGCATGGAAACCGCCAGCAAAGCGGCTATCAATCGTTTTTTCATCGTATCTGCTCCTTTCCAACTGGGGTTTTAGGGGGCATTTACTCTGGAGATAAAACCTACTCTTCTGTTGTTAGTATACCATCCCTCGCAGACTTTGTAAACGATGCCAAGGATGTATCTTGTGTGTACATCGGATGAAGATAAAAAAATCGGCACAGACCGCGGTCTGTGCCGATGACATATTCTATTGCTATTAGTTTTTCGGATAATTGGTCGCATGCAGCAGCGTGATGCCGGAGCTGTTGCGGCTCGCCCATGCGCCGTACTTGACGTAACGCACGCTGACGGTGTTTGCCGCCGTCCAGTTTGCATCATATACGGTAAAGCCGTCTGCATCGCTGGATACGAAAATCATCGTGTGCATCTTCGGTTTGTTCATCTGAAGCACGTCACCCGGCTTTGCCTTGCTGATCACGCCCTTGATGCTGCTTGCAGAATATGAAGTGGAAGACGCCTTGATAGAATACATCTTGCCATCGCTCGCGGACTTCGGGCTGCCGTCATAATTCCAGCGTGCCTGCTGATCATACATGCGGTAGAAAACTTCTCTGCCGAATCCCATGCACTGGCTTGCGCCCGCAAAGGAATAGCTGCTGCCCAAGTTCTTTCCGTTCGGATGTACCGTCATAATAGAAGCCAGCTTTGCGGAAGCCGATGCGGTATCCTCCGAATTGTTGGACAGCTTCCACTGCTGGGATGCGCTGCCGGTATATGCCTGCAGCGACACGCCGGAGCCGGATGCGGTCAGCGTCATCGAGGGATTGTTCGCCAAGCGGAAAGAATATGCGTCGTTTGCCTCTCCGACTGCCACAAAATCCTGACAAATCGTGCCGTTCTGTGTCCACAGCAGAGCCGCTGCACCGCTCGTCGGGTTGGTGTCCATAACGAGGTCTTTGTTTGCCGTGCTGGCGATGCGGAAGCTGCCGTCGCTGTTCTTCACAAAGGTGAACTGCTGATCTGCGCCGTCTTTATCCGCTGCCAGAGAAATCATCGCCTGCTTGTTGGCGGATGCTGTCATGACGCTGTTGTTTGCCGCACTGTGCAGCTCATAGCTGCCGTCCGGCACATTGGTGCAGGTAATCGGAGACGCATTGTTCTGTTCCTGCTGTGCCTGATAGGCGGTGCCAAACGTCAAAGACTCCTGACGCGCCTGCTCTGTCGTAATCTTGCCCTTTGCAATCAGCTTATCGGTCAGCGTGCTGTTGCCGCCCTTGACCTTGGTGTTGAGCGCCAAATATGAGATTTCCATAATCTCCTGTCGGCGGAACTGTCCGTCTTTCCAAGCATTTGCCTGTGCGCGGGTGCACAGACCAATTTCTATCGCCTTGTCCAAAGAGCGATTCCATGTAAAATCCTCGCCGCACTTATAATCCAGTGCCTTGAGTGTAAATGTCATGTACTGTTCCGGCGTCACCGTATTAAAGGAACCAAACTTTGTCGCGCTGATGCCGCTGGTATAGCTGCGGAATACACCGTAGCCTGCACACCAATGAAACCAATCCGGAATATCCGTAAACGGATACGAGTAGTCGACAGCGCGCGCTTCGTCCTGCTCACCCTGCATGCTGATAAACAGCGTCAGTGCCTCTGCACGTGTGCCAACCTTATCCAGCATCAAATCTCCCTTGTCATTGCCTGCAACCAGACCCAAGCGCTTGAGCACATACGGGCTCTGCGACAGATCCGCACCGTTGCCTGCAGCGGCTGCCTGTTCAACAGCCATCTGGTTTTCCTCAAATACGCTGGATGCAATCGAGCTATCACTAAACGCGAACGCCGGCACGCTCGCAGAAAGCATCAGAGCGCCGCACAGCACCGCGGAAAATATCTTTTTCTTTGGCAAGTGAAAATCCACTGGAATTTCCTCCTATCATTTACCAGAATTTCTGTCATTTAGTATAGCATAAATTTCAGCGTTTGCGTAACCAAATTGTAATCTTTGTAATCTTTCTGTTATCTGAACAAAATCACACCCGCTTTCTTGTGGAATATCCACAAAAAATTCCCGATTTTCGCGCGGTTTTCTTTGTCTATACAAGCTAATTTTTTATGAAATTCTTCTTTTTCCGAACTTCTGTCGAAAGAGGGCTTTTCCCGCGCGGCAGAATCCAGTATAATAAAAGAGTTGCATTGTTTGTATCTTTCGTTTTTATATAAAGGAGGAAAAAATGAACAGCATTGATGTCACCGGTCTGACCTGCGACTACGGGCACGGACACGGCATTTTCGATTTGACCTTTTCCGTCAATGCAGGCGAAGTATTCGGCTTTCTCGGCCCAAACGCATCCGGAAAAACAACGACCATCCGTCATCTCATGGGCTTTGCACGCCCCGCTTCCGGCTCTTGCCAGATTGAGGGACGAGATTGTTTCACCTCTGCATCCGTGATTCAGCAGACGCTCGGCTATCTTCCCGGAGATATTGCGCTATTTCCGGAAATGAGCGGCAAGGCGTTTGTCAACTTTCTCGCCCGCTATCGCGGCATGAAAAAACGCGGCAGAGTCAAGGAGCTGACCGACCGCTTTGAATTGGATCTCAAACAGCCGATTCGCCGCATGTCCAAGGGCGACCGCCAAAAGCTCGCGCTGGTCTGCGCATTTATGCACGACCCGAGCATTGTTATTTTAGATGAACCGACGGCAAGTCTGGATCTTCTCATGCAGCACGCATTTATCGACTTGATTTTGGAGGAAAAGAAAAAAGGAAAGACCATTCTCATGTCCTCCCATCGGTTCAGCGAAGTAGAAAAGACCTGTGACCGCATCGGCATTCTCAAAAAGGGTCATCTGGCAACCGTCTCCTCTCTCGAAGATCTGCGCAAAACCGAACGCCGCGTATATCTCGTCACACTGGACAACGAAGAAGCAGCACAGGCACTGTGCCGTGAAAACATTACCGTGCTGGAACGAGAGGGCCGCATCGTCAAGATTGCCGTGTACCGCGACTTGCGCAGTCTGCTCTCCATCCTCACCAATTATCCGGTATCCACGCTGGACAATGTCGGTCAGACACTGGAAGAAGTCTTTTTGCACTATTACGGAGGTGAAAACAAATGAATTTCCCCTTGTTTCGGTACAGCGTCAAGCGTTCCTGTCTGTTATGGCTGGTATGCACTGCACTGATGTGTCTCTATGCCTTTTCCGTTGTTCGCATGTACGATCCGGATGCTGGAAAGGCCATGATGCATTTCGTCCAGTCCCAGCCGCACGCGATGGAATTGCTCGGCATGACGCAGTTCGATAACACATTTACTGCATTTATTGTGAATTATCTGTATGGCATGCTGCTGCTCGCTCTGCCGATGCTGTTCACCATTCTGCTTTCTGTGCAGCTCATTGCGCACTATGTCTCCAACGGCACGATGTCGTATCTGCTGGCGTCTCCCAATTCCCGCAAATGCATCGTAAGCACCCAGCGCAACGTGCTGATTGCATCGCTGCTCACCATGTTTGCAGCGGTCTGCCTCGCAACCATTGTTCTGTGTGAGTATTATTATCCGGGACAGCTCGCAGTCAAGCATTTTTTGCTGCTGACCGCCTGCGTTCTGGCGCTTCAGCTGACTTTTGCCGGTCTGTGCTTCTTGGTGTCCTGCCGCTGCAACAGCGTCGGAAAAGCACTGCTTCTCAACGCCGCTCTATGTATTCTGTTTTACATGCTGCGTTTGGCGGCAAATATCGGCGGTTCGCTGTCGTATCTGCGCTACATCACGCCGTATACCTTGCTCAACCCAACCGGCATTTTGCAGACCAATATACAGGCATGCTTACAGCCGCTTGCCCTTCTAGTGCTTGCCGTTGTTCTGTTTGCACTGGCAAGCCGCAGTTTTTCCAAAAAGACCATGCCGTTTTAACGGTTGCACAGCAAACGGGCTTCATCGCACGATGAAGCCCGTTGTTTTATGTCTTTTTCGCCAAAATAAAGACGGTTGCCAAAATAAATGCAAAGCCAATCAAATCCATACCGGCAAATGCCGTGTGCATGAACAGCGCCGTTGTCAGGGTGGCAGTCAGCGGCTCCACGCAGCCCAGCATATTGCCGCGCGCCGGTCCGACAATTGCCGTGCCCCGCAAAAAGGCGGTAAATGCCAGCGCTGTGCCGACGAGCACGACAAAGATTGTCATGACAACCGACTGGGCAGAAAACGAAACCGAAATCGTCCAGATGCGCATGAGCAGTACACACGCAATGCCGCCCGACAGCATACCCATACCGACCGGCAAAATGCTGCCCCATTTGCGCATCAGGCGCTGCGGAATGATGATGTACGCCGCGGCAGCAGCTGCGGAAATAAAGCCCCAAATTAAGCCGTCCCGCGAAATGTACAAGCTGGTCACACTGCCGTGTGTGGCAACCAAAAATGTTCCAAACAGACAGGAGCCCATCGCCAGCCATTCACGCCGCACCGGCAGCCGGCGCATGGCAATACACTCCACAAACAGAACAATGACAACGGATAGATACTGTAACACGGTTGCTGTGCCGGAATTGCTTTTGGTTATGGATGTGATATATGTAAATTGCGTGAACAGCAGGCCGCAAACGCCGAACACCACGCAGTACAACACTGCGCGTTTATCACGCAGCAGCTTTTGAAGCTGTTCTCGTTGCTGCACTGCCGCAAGCAGCAGCAAAACAACACCCGCACCGAGCAGCCGCAGCGCCGTCACCCACCGCGTATCCATTCCCTGTACGGAGCACAAATATTGACTGCACGTGCCTGACAAGCCCCAGCACGCGCCGCCCAGCAGCGTGATGAGCACCCCCTTCGTATACTTCGACATCGCAAACATCCTTCCGAACACTGTTTTGCTGTATTGTACCGAATTTTCCCGAACAGCACAAGCCTTTCCTCTTGTCCTCTGATATGCGGCAAAAAAATAAGAGAGACAGCAAAAACTGTCTCTCCTGTATCCGATCAGAAAATTAGAGCGGCTTTACGTTTACTGCACGCAGCTTGCCCTTTCTCTCGTCCATTTCTTCCTCGAACTCAACCTTCTGGCCTTCCTCCAGCGTTCTGTAGCCATCGGTCTGGATTGCAGAGAAATGTACGAATACATCCTCGCCGCCTTCGTCGTTCGACAAGAATCCATAGCCCTTTTCTGCATTAAACCACTTTACTGTACCCTTTTTCATTACAGGTACCTCCATTCAAAAAATATGCTCTGCGGGTTCAGATAAAAAAAATCACATATGCCTGCAAATCATCCGTCCTAAATACGTCATGACTTACAACATATGCGAGATCAATGTACTGCTCCGGAAGCCTGTTCAGTATACCATTCTCATCTCCAAAAGTCAAGATATTCCAGCTGAAAACCGTTCGACAAATACCAACCTGCTTCTTTTTTGACAAAAAAACAGCAGAGATACTCCCTGCCGTTTTTCTATCTATTCCGTTACAGCAGCATAGCAAACAGCGATGCTGTAAATGCGGTCAAAATGCCCGCAACGGCGACCGCCAGAGAGCTCATTGCGCCCTCAATCGGTCCCATTTCCAACGCACGTGCAGTACCAATCGCATGCGCTGCGGTACCAATCGCAAGACCCTTTGCAATCGGCTCCTCAATACGAAATACCTTGCACACCGTCGAGGCAATGACATTGCCGATGATGCCGGTCAAAATGATAATTGCCACTGTAATGGTCACAATGCCGCCCAATTCTTCGGATACGCCCATGCCGATGGCCGTTGTGATAGACTTCGGCAGGAAGGTAACGTATTCCTCATGCGACAGATGAAACAGTGCGGCAATGACAAAAATGCCACCCATGCTGGCAACAACGCCGGAACACACGCCGAGCAAAATGGCTGTGGCATGCTGCTTGAGCAGCTCCAGCTGACGATACAGCGGAATTGCCAAACACACGGTTGCCGGTGTCAGCAGATAGCTGATGTATTTTGCACCCTCATAATAGGTGTCGTACTGTACATGGAATCCAAGAAGCAGGGCAATCACAACAATGACTGCGATGAGCAGCGGATTACAAATCGGAAGTTTCCATTTTCTTTTGCACCACTGACCAAAGAGATAGGCTGCAATTGTCAGAACCGCTCCAAAATAGGTACATTGCAAAAACAAATTATTCATGCTTTCCCTTCTTTCGACGAATCAAAACCTGTGTTACTCTGCCGGTCACAACAATGACCAATACCGTGACAACGACCAGCATAACGACCGACGGAAGCAGCAGCGCTTTCATCGTTCCCCAGCTGTCCATCAGTCCCACTGCCGCCGGAACAAACAAAATCGGCATAATTTCAATGAGAAAGTCACCGACGTCCTGTACATCTTCCAATCTCAACAATCCGCTGACCAGTCCGACCAGCATGATGACCATGCCGTAAATGCTCGCCGGAATCGGCAGCGGAAGCAGTGCCTTGAGCACTTCACCTGCAAAGGTGATTGCGAGAATCAACCCGAATTGCCGTAATATTTTCATAAGATGCGCCTCCACAATATCTTATCCTACTACTATCATCAGAAAACGTCAATGTTTTTTATTGCACACATTCTCTGCAATATATACAAAAAAATCGGAGCAACTGCCTAAGCGATTGCTCCGATCTGGTGCCGCTGACCGGGCTTGAACCGGTACGCTGTAAACCAGCGAGGGATTTTAAGTCCCTTGCGTCTGCCAATTCCGCCACAGCGGCAAATCAGCTTATATAGTATAACAAACTTTACCGGACATTGTCAAGCCCTTCACCATTTGCAAACGCGCAAAAATCGGCTGCCCAGCGCCGTCAGCACGATTTCTCCCGCATACAGGCGAACGCTGCGCTCTTTGTACTGCGGATGCTGCTGCACAATTTGCTGCCTTGTGTGCTCAACAACCTGCTCAAACAGCAAATAGATATCCTCATAGATATTATTGGCGACATCCGCCGGCGCTTTGCTCTCTGTCTGCATGCGCACGGCAATCAGGTTCATGCGCTGCAAATTGTCCAGCGCCGCCTGTACGTGCTCATAATCGCCGTCCTGCGGCATAATCATCGTCATATGCGAAACGAGCGGGATTTCGGTACCGTGCTCAGCTTCTTTTCGTCCGGCAAATGTCTTGTCGCGTGTCATACGGCTGAGGCAGCAATCCAGCACCGCTATGCGCTGTTCCCGCAGCTGATCCAACAGCACACGGTCTATTTCATCCAGTTCCACAGCCATAGACGCAAATGCCGGATGTACCTGCTCTCCGCTGCGCGCCGCTTCCATCAGGCTGTTCAGACTCGCCTGATGTGCTTCCTGTGCCCACGGCGTGTTCATCCATTCTTTTACCATATAAAATCAACCTCTTTCTGAAAAAAGTCCCGTCTCCCCCTGTCAGCAGAGAGAAACGGGACATCATTGTTCCAAGCAAGAAAAATTGTTTAATTATTCCTGAATGCCTTCGATGTGCGGAATGGTTGCAAAGCCCTTTTCCAAGTCGGCATCGGTCGGAATATAGTCGTTCATGGTCTTTTCGTTGTATGCCTTGTATGCAGCCAAATCGAAATATCCGGTACCGGTCAGGTTGAACAGAATGGTCTTTTCCTCACCGGATTCCTTGCACTTGAGTGCTTCATCAATGGCAACGCGAATGGCATGAGAGGACTCCGGTGCCGGCAGAATGCCTTCAACCTTTGCGAACTTCTCTGCCGCCTCAAAGACGGAAGTCTGCTCAACAGCGCGCGCCTCATCCAGATAGCCGTCATGATACAGCTGAGACAGAATCGGGCTCATGCCATGGTAGCGCAGACCGCCTGCATGGTTTGCGGACGGGATAAAGCCGCAGCCTAGTGTGTACATCTTTGCCAGCGGGGTTACCATGCCGGTGTCGCAGAAGTCGTATGCGAACTTGCCGCGGGTCAGCGTCGGGCAGGATGCCGGTTCTACGGCGATAAAGTGCGGGTTTGCCTTGCCGGTCAGCTTGTCACCCATGAACGGGGACATGATGCCGCCCAGATTCGAGCCGCCGCCTGCGCAGCCAATGACGATGTCCGGATATTCACCGACCTTCTCCAAGGCAGCCTTAGCTTCCAGACCAATGATGCTCTGATGCAGCAGAACCTGATTGAGCACGCTGCCCAGTACATAGCGGTAGCCCTCGTGCGTGGTTGCATATTCTACTGCTTCGGAAATTGCCGTGCCCAGAGAGCCGGTGCTGCCCGGGAAACGCTCGTTAATCTCACGACCTATCTTTGTGGTCATGGACGGAGACGGGATAATATCTGCACCATAGGTGTGAATGACTTCCTTGCGGTACGGCTTCTGCTCATACGAGCACTTTACCATGTAAACCTTGCAGTCCAAGCCGAAATACTGGCAAGCCATTGCCAGTGCGGTGCCCCACTGACCTGCACCGGTCTCCGTCGTCACACCCTTGAGACCCTGTGCCTTGGCATAATATGCCTGTGCAATGGAGGAATTGAGCTTGTGACTGCCGCTCGTGTTGCCGCCCTCAAATTTGTAATAAATCTTTGCCGGCGTATCCAGTGCTTTTTCCAGATAGTATGCACGCATCAGCGGAGACGGACGGAACATCCGATAGTGCTCGCGCACTTCTTCCGGAATGTCAATATACCGATCGGTCTCGTTGAGTTCCTGCTTTGCCAGCTCGGTGCAGAACACCGGTTCCAGATCTGCCAGCTGTACCGGCTTGTGTGTTGCCGGATTGAGCATCGGGCGATGCTGTGTTTTCATATCCGCGCGAACATTGTACCACTGCTTCGGAATTTCATCTTCGCCGAGATAAATTTTATATGGAATCTTTGCCATAACTACTGTCTCCCAATCTTTAAATCTTCATATCGCTGCAGCAACCTGCAGTATTAAGCTACTTTAAATTATACGGAGCTTATCTGGCAATGTCAAGACCATAAAAAATCCGGCAGGCGTTTTTGCCTGCCGGAACATCATATTTGATGAGATTGTACGAACTTACTGCGCAGTATTGCGGGACGGATCACGCAATACAACGTCATGTGCGCCGCCTTCAACCAGCGAGGTTGCGGAAACCAGCGTAATCTTTGCCTTCTGCTGCAGCTCCGGAATGCTCATGGCACCGCAGTTGCACATGGTAGAGCGAACCTTTGCCAGCGTCATGCCAACATTATCCTTCAGTGCGCCTGCATACGGAACGTAGGAGTCAACGCCTTCCTCAAACGACAGCTTCTTGTCACCGCCCATGTCGTAACGCTGCCAGTTTCTTGCACGAGCAGAGCCTTCGCCCCAGTACTCCTTCATGTAGGAGCCGCCGACAACAACGCGGTTCGTCGGGGACTCGTCAAAGCGGGAGAAGTAGCGGCCGAGCATCAGGAAGTCTGCGCCCATAGCCAGTGCCAGCGTCATGTGGTAGTCGTATACCAGACCGCCGTCCGAGCAAATCGGGATATAAATACCGGTCTGCTCAAAGTACTCGTCACGCGCCTGAACCACGTCGATCAGAGCGGTAGCCTGACCGCGGCCAATGCCCTTCTGCTCACGCGTGATGCAGATAGAACCGCCGCCGATGCCGACCTTTACGAAGTCTGCGCCGCACTTTGCCAGATACAAGAAGCCTTCCTTGTCAACAACGTTGCCCATGCCGACCTTTACGGTGTCGCCATAGTTCTCGCGAATCCAGTCAATGGTCAGCTTCTGCCACTCGGAGAAGCCTTCAGAGGAGTCGATACACAGAACATCTGCACCAGCCTCAATCAGTGCCGGAACACGCTGTGCATAGTCGCGGGTGTTGATGCCGGCGCCTACCATGTAGCGCTTGTGTGCATCCAGCAGCTCCAGCGTGTTTTCCTTATGGGAGTCATAGTCCTTGCGGAATACCATGTAAACAAGGTTCTGGTTCTCGTCGATAATCGGCAGCGCATTGAGCTTGTGATCCCAGATGATGTTGTTTGCTTCCTTGAGGGAAGTATCCTTCGGTGCAGTAATCAGTTTCTCGAACGGAGTCATAAATTCTTCCACGCGCAGAGACGGTTCCATGCGGCTTACACGGTAATCTCTGCCGGTTACGATGCCGAGCAGCTTGCCGTTCGGGGTGCCGTCTGCGGTAACAGCCATAGTGGAATGGCCGGTAGCTTCCTTCAGTGCCAGTACGTCACCGAGGGTCTGATCCGGCTTGATGTTGGAATCGCTGACAACAAAGCCAGCCTTGTAGCTCTTGACGCGGGCAACCATCGCAGCCTCAGACTCAATGCTCTGAGAGCCATAGATGAAGGACATGCCGCCCTCGCGTGCCAGAGCGATTGCCATGGTGTCGTTGGATACCGCCTGCATGATAGCGGAAACCATCGGGATATTGATGGAGATCGGACACTCCTCAACACCCTTGCGATACTTTACAATCGGGGTTTTCAGGTCTACGTTCGCCGGAATGCACTTACTGGAAGAATATCCCGGTACCAGCAGGTATTCGCTGAAGGTATGGGACGGTTCAGAAAAATAATATGCCATGATAGTTCGACTCCCTTCACGTTCTTCAATCTGAAATTTACTGTAATTGCTTATAATTATACTCGCATCTAAAAACAAAGTAAATCCCCCAACTGTCGAAATTTCTCCCAAAAATTGCGTAGCTCATGTTCATTTTCATGTGAGAAAAGAGGAAACCCGCCGGCATGTGCCGACGGGTTTGTATCCTGCAAACAAGATTTACTTTTGTGTTACTGCGCGCAGGAAAGCCTGTGTGCGTTCCATCTTCGGGTGGTCGAAGATTTCCTCCGGTGTGCCCTCCTCGGTGATGTAGCCGTCCGACATGAAAATCACGCGGTCAGCCACCTCGCGGGCGAAGCCCATCTCGTGGGTTACGACAACCATCGTCATGCCCTGCTTTGCCAGCTCCTTCATGGTATCAAGAACTTCTCCTACCATTTCCGGATCCAGCGCGGAGGTCGGCTCGTCGAACAAAATCGCCTTCGGGTCCATCATGAGCGAACGGACGATTGCCACACGCTGTTTCTGACCGCCGGAAAGCTGTGCCGGATAATTTTCCGCCTTTTCCTCCAGCCCGACGCGCTTGAGCAGCTCTACTGCCTTTTTCTTGGCATCTGCCTCGCTCATCAGCTTCTGCTTGACCGGTGCCAGCGTCAGGTTGTCCATGACATTCAAATGATTAAACAGATTGAAATGCTGGAACACCATGCCCAGCTTCTGGCGAATCTTGTTGATGTCGGTGCCCTTGTCCAAAATATCCGTGCCGTCAAAAATAATCTGACCGCCGGTCGGCTCTTCCAGACGGTTCAAGCAGCGCAAAAACGTACTCTTACCGGAACCGGACGGGCCAATGACAACAATGCACTCGCCCTTGTTGATCTCGCAGTCGATTTTCTTGAGAACTTCCAGTTCGCCGAAGCTTTTCTTTAAATTCTTAACGGTTATCACTCTGACGCAGTCTCCTTTCGATGGCAGCCAGACCAAAGGTCATCAGCTTAACCAGAATATAGTAAATAATGGCAACCGCAATCAGCGGAAGGAATGCCTGATAGGTACGCGATACAATAAAGTCGCCTGCCTTGGTCAAATCGACAATCGCAACGTAACCGACGATGGAGGTCTCCTTGACCAGCGTAATCATTTCATTGCCCAGTGCCGGAATGACATTCTTGATTGCCTGCGGCAGAATGATGTACCGCATGGTCTCACCATAGGTGAAGCCCAGCGAACGGCCGCCTTCCATCTGGCCGTTATCCACTGCCAGAATGCCTGCACGAATGTTCTCTGCGACATATGCGCCGCTATTAATGCCGAATGCCAAGATAGCTGCAACAACTGCATAGCGGCTGCGGAAGATAACCATGAACATAATCAGTAGCTGTACCATCGACGGCGTACCGCGCAGAATGTCAATATACACGCCCGCGATGCGTGACCAAATGGTCTTTTTCTTTCTGCGCACTTCGGTCAGCTTCATCAGTGCGATAATAAAGCCGAGTACGATGCCGATAATGCCCGCACAGAGCGAAATGCCAATCGTGACGCCGAGGCCCTTGACCATCAGCATATAACCGTTGGTATCTACAAATACATACTTGAGATTTTCTACAAAGCCCTTATTTGCCGCAGCATCATCCTGATTTTCGGTGTCTACGGTTGCGGCACTGCCGTTGATGTACTGGTCAACCAGCTGGTCAAATGTGCCGTCTTCCTTGATTTTCTTCAGGCCATCGTTAATCATCTGCAGGGTTTCCGTGTCACCCTTCTTGACTGCAATGGCATACTGCTCGGTGGATGTGTTATCCTCCATCATCTTGAGCGCGTCCTTGTTGTTGGCAACAAAGTTCTGCGCTGGATTCTGGTCAATGACAACGGCATCTACACCGCCGTTTTTCAGTGCAACGACAGCGTCTGTGCCCTTCTTAAAGCGCTGCACATCGGTCTTGCTGTCCGTGATGACATCGTTGTCATCGCCCGGCGTACACAGCAGATCACCGGTCGTGCCTTCCTGTACACCGATTTTCTTGCCGTTCAAATCCGCCAGCTTGGTAATCGTGCTGTCCTTCTTGACGACAATGCACTGGGTTGCGGTATAGTAGCTGTCCGAGAAATCGACAGACTGGCGGCGATCCGGCGTGTCCGTCATACCTGCAATGACAGCGTCCAGACTGCCGGTAGCCAGCGAAGCCACCAGAGACTTAAACTCCATGTTGGTAATCTTGACGTTGAAGCCCTCTGCCTTGCCAATTGCCTTGATGACAGCCATGTCAAAGCCTTCCGGCTCGCCATCGTTGCCGATGTACTCAAACGGCGGGAACTCGGCATTGGTGCCGATATTCAGCGTCTTGCCGGTATTGTTCGCCGTCTCTTGTGTATTGCTGCCGCCGATATACTGGGCTACCAGCTTATCGAACGTGCCGTTTTCCTTGATTTTTTTGAGACCATCGTTGATTTTGTTCAGGGTTTCCGTGTCGCCCTTCTGCACAGCGATGGCATACTGCTCGGTAGACGTATCATCCTGCATCAATTTCAGGGTATCCGGATTCTTGGATACAAAGTTCTCTGCCGGATTCTGGTCAATGACGACGGCATCGACACCGCCATTGTTCAGAGCTACCACTGCGTCCGTGCCCTTCTTGAAGCGCTGCACATCGGTCTTGCTGTCCGTGATAACCTCATTATCTTCGCCCGGCGTACACAGCAGGTCACCGGTCGTGCCCTCCTGTACGCCGATTTTCTTGCCATTCAAGTCCGCCAGCTTGGTGACATCGCTGTCCTTTTTGACAATGATGCACTGGGTCGCGGTATAATAGCTGTCCGAGAAATCGACAGACTTCTGACGGTCTTCTGTCACGGTCATGCCCGCGATAACGGCATCCAAGCTGCCTGTAGACAGCGAGGCTACCAGAGACTTGAACTCCATATTGGAGATCTTGACCTCAAATCCCTCTTCCTTGCCAATCGCCTTGATGACGGCCATGTCAAAGCCGTCCGGCTGTCCGTCATTGCCAATGTACTCGAACGGCGGGAACTCTGCGTTGGTACCAACCGTCAGAACATCTGTTGCCTGTGCTTTGGACGCAGTCGGGAAGAATACGCCGCCAGACACGAGCAGGCACGCCAGACACATTGCCAACAAACGCTTTACGCTCTTTTTCATGCTCTGCTGTTTCCTTTCTGATTCATATTTTTACTTCAAATAAATAAAGAGGATGAGGCGAACGAATCGACAATCGTTTGTCCCATCCTCTCTAATGCATAGTAAATTATTCCACCGGAACGGTCCAGCCCATGTCATCCGGCTTGGTGCCCCACTGGATACCAGTCAGTGTATCGTACAGTCTCTGGGTAACGTCACCGATTTTGCCGTCGTTAATCTTGCAGACGTCATCCTCATACCGCAGCTCGCCTACCGGAGAGATAACCGCTGCAGTACCGGTGCCGAATACTTCCTCCAGCTTGCCTTCCTTAGAAGCCTTTACGATGTCAACGATCGGCAGACGCTCCTCGGATACGGTGTAGCCCCACTTCTCCAGCAGTGCGATGCAGGAACGGCGGGTAACGCCCGGCAGTACCGTGCCTACGCACGGAGCAGTATAGATGGTTCCATCAATCTTGAAGAAGCAGTTCATGGAACCAACTTCCTCTACATATTTATGCTCTACGCCATCCAGCCACAGGCTCTGTTCGTAGCCCAGCTCATGACCCTTAACCTGAGAAATCAGGGATGCAGCGTAGTTGCCGCCGCACTTAGTGAAGCCGGTGCCGCCCGGGCAAGCACGCGTGTACTCGTCCTCAACGAAGATTTTAACCGGATTGATGCCGGTGGAGTAGTATGCGCCGACCGGAGAGCAGATAATCATAAACTTATGGGTCTTAGAGGTACGAACACCCAGATGCGGCTCATCAGCGAAGATGAACGGACGAATGTACAGAGAGGTACCCGGCAGAGACGGAACCCAGTCCTCTTCTACCTTGACCAGCGCCTTGACTGCCTGAACAAAGTCCTCAACCGGCAGCTGCGGCAGGCACATGCGGGCATTGGTGTTCCACATACGCTCTGCGTTGCAGTCCGGACGGAACAGCTGAATCTTTCCTTCCGGCGTGCGGTATGCCTTCATGCCCTCGAAAGACTCCATGGCATAGTGCAGAACCATGGCAGCCGGATCCAGCTGAATCGGCTGATACGGCACAATGCGCGCGTCATGCCAGCCGATGCCCTCGGTGTGATCAATAATCAGCATATGATCGGTATAGTAATTACCAAATCCCAGATTATGCTGATCCGGCTTCGGCTTTTTGTTCGTCGTCGGAGTAAATTTGATGTCTAACATAGTGTATTCACTCTTTTCCCGCCATACTAGCGAATTGTTTTGGAAATCGTATGAGCTTATTTTATATAACTTGTGTGCGTATTGCAAGAGCCTGACGCTATTTTTTTGCGTGAAACTCGATTTTTTCGCATGTTATGCAGGTTTCTTGTCCGTTTTTGCATCAATCCATGCATTATCTTGTTTGTATGGGCAAGTTGATTCTCTGTTTGGCATAAAAAGGCTGCATCCGAAGATGCAGCCTTTCGATTCAGGTTTTGCAAAAGCCTAACAATTAAGCCTTGCCGTTGCAGCCCAGAACGTTTACGATCTTGTGAGCTACCATGTCCTTAACAGCCTGACGAGCCGGCTTCAGGTACTGGCGCGGATCGAAGTGATCCGGATGCTCAGCCATGTGCTTACGGATGGAAGCAGTCATAGCCAGACGGATGTCAGAGTCAATGTTGATCTTGCATACAGCCAGCTGAGCAGCCTTACGCAGCTGATCTTCCGGAATGCCGATAGCATCCGGCATCTTGCCGCCGTAGGTGTTTACGATCTTTACGAACTCCTGCGGAACGGAGGAAGAACCGTGCAGAACGATCGGGAAGCCCGGCAGACGCTTGATGCACTCTTCCAGTACGTCGAAACGCAGCGGAGGCGGAACCAGAATGCCGTCCTCGTTGCGAGTGCACTGCTCCGGAGTGAACTTGTATGCGCCATGGGAAGTACCGATAGCGATTGCCAGAGAGTCACAACCGGTGCGGGAAACGAATTCCTCTACTTCTTCCGGATGGGTGTAGCTCTCGTTGCCAGACTCAACAACAACTTCGTCCTCGACGCCAGCCAGAGTACCCAGCTCAGCCTCGACAACTACGCCGTGGTCATGTGCGTACTCAACAACCTGCTTGGTCAGAGCGATGTTTTCCTCGAAAGACTTGGAGGAAGCGTCGATCATAACGGAGGTGAAGCCGCCGTCGATGCAGGACTTACAAACCTCGAAAGAGTCGCCGTGATCCAGATGCAGAGCGATCGGGATATCCGGGTTGTTGATAACTGCAGCCTCAACCATCTTTACCAGATAGGTGTGGTTTGCGTAAGCGCGAGCGCCCTTGGATACCTGCAGGATAACCGGAGCCTTCAGCTCGCCGGCAGCCTCCGTGATACCCTGAACGATCTCCATGTTGTTAACATTGAAAGCGCCAACTGCGTAACCGCCGTCATATGCCTTCTTGAACATCTCAGTAGTAGTTACAAGTGCCATTATTCATCTTCCTTTCAGAAATTTTCCGTGTGTAAACAGCCATAAACACACGAATTCCGTATAACGGTATTTTACCAGCCTTTTGCGCTAAAATCAAGTCGATTGTGTAAGTTTCGCAAATTTTATCCAAATCCTACCCAAAATGTGTGCGCAGGTACTTTTGTCCGGCCACATGTAAAAAGAATTGATTTTCCTTGGAAAATATGGTATATTCAAATTACCATAAGAAACTGCGGCAAAACTGGGCTTTTTTTGTCCGGCGGAAACGAGACGCCGCCGTGTTTCTCTCGTGACAATTTAGGAGGTTTTTGAATTATGAGTGAACTGAAGGGTGCTATGATCATCGGCCAGTCCGGTGGTCCGACTTCTGTTATCAACGCAAGCGCATACGGCGCAATCAAGGCTGGTCTGGATTCTGATTCCATCACCACCGTTTACGGCGCTGCAAACGGCATTGTCGGCGTTCTGAACGACAAGCTGTATATCATGGACAAGGAAGATCCGGCTGAGCTGGAGCTGCTGAAGTACACCCCGTCTTCCGCACTGGGTTCCTGCCGCTACAAGATCGCTGATCCGGACGTAGACGACACCGATTACAAGCGCATCCTTGAGATCTTCAAGAAGTATGACGTTCGTTACTTCTTCTACAACGGCGGCAACGACTCCATGGATACTTGCAACAAGATCTCTAAGTACATGAAGAAGGTTGGCTACGACTGCCGCGTAATGGGCATTCCGAAGACCATCGACAACGACCTGTTCGGCACCGACCATTGCCCGGGCTTCGCTTCCGCTGCTAAGTACATCGCTACTTCCATCGCAGAAGTTTACCAGGATTCCCACGTATATGACAAGGGTCAGGTTTCCATCATCGAGATCATGGGTCGTCACGCAGGCTGGCTGGCAGGCGCTGCTTCCCTGGCTTCCGTTGCTGGCTATCCGGCTGATCTGGTTTACCTGCCGGAAGTTGACTTCAACATGGACGAGTTCCTGGAAGACGTTTCCGCACTGTGGGAGAAGAACCACAATGTTATCGTAGCTGTATCTGAGGGTATCCACTACGCTGACGGTTCCTTCGTATCCGAGGCTAAGACCTCTGCTACCGACGGCTTCGGTCATGCTCAGCTGGGCGGCTTGGCTGCTATGCTGGCAGACGCTGTCAAGGAAAAGCTGGGCGTAAAGGTTCGCGGCATCGAGCTGTCCCTGCTGCAGCGCTGCGCTGCTCATTGCGCTTCCCAGACCGATATCGACGAGTCCTTCCTGGCTGGTCAGACTGCTGTTAACTCCGCAGTTGCCGGCGAGACCGACAAGATGGTTGCTTTCGAGTGCTCCCGTGAGAACGGCTACACCTGCAAGACCAAGCTGCTGAACCTGTCCGACGTAGCAAACTACGAGAAGAAGGTTCCGGTAGAATGGATCAACGAGCGCGGCAACAACGTATCCGACGAGTTCGTAAAGTACGCTCTGCCGCTGATTCAGGGCGAGACCCAGATGAAGAAGGAAAATGGCCTGCCGCGCTTCGCAAAGCTGGCTAAGATCGTAGCTGAGTAATTTTCTCTCATCTAGTATTGAACATATAGCTGCACCGGCAGATGCTTCGGCATCTGCCGGTTTTTTCATTGTGTTATTTCGACCACTTATTGCGTCTGCGCAACCACTTACGGTATTTTTCGAGACGCCGCAGCTCCCATCTGGTATACTATAGCCAGCAACATAAGAAAGGAGGACACATGTATGAAAATCACTTTGCAGCCATCCGACAGCGAAGCGTTGGAGGTTATCATCCGCGGAAATCTCAGCGATCCGCAAATCCCGCAAATCATCGCCGCTCTGCATGCCGCCAAGGCAACCTCCTGCCTGTTTTTATATCAGGAAGACAAAGAATATCTGTGTCCTGTCAAAGATATTTCGTATTTCGAATCTATGGACGGAAAAATCATTGCCTTTACCAAGCAGGGCTGTATGGAGGCACGCAACAAATTATATGAGCTGGCGCAAACGCTGTATCACAGCGGGTTTGTTCAAATCAACAAAGGAACACTGCTCAATGTTCGGCAGGCGCAATCGGTGCAGTCAGAATTTTCCGGAAATTATATCGTCACCCTGCAAGACGGCAAGACGCGCCTGACGATTTCCCGCAAGTATTTCAAAGCCTTTCGTACTTATGTAGAAAAGGAGTTGTGACCTATGAAAAAATGGAATCCTATGAATGTATTCAGCTATTGCATGATCGGCGTTGGCTTTGCTGCCATCTCTGTGGCAATCGGAATGTACATCAATCTCGGCATGACCGAAATCCTGAAAAACTTCGTCGTTTGGATGATTGGCGGCGCCATCATTGGGCTGTTGTCTTTGATTTATGAAACAGAACAGTTATCCAATGTGAAAGCGACGTTGATTCACGCCCCGCTCACCTGCCTGACCGCGCTGATTTGTGGCTGGATTTGCGGCTACGGAGAGCATTCGGTTTCTCTGCTCATCGTCCGCATGCTTCCGACCATCGCAATCATTTACGTGGTCATCCATGCGATTTTATACCTGCTGCACTGCGCATCCGTGCGCAGCATCAATCAAAAACTCAACAAATAAATTTTTCTTAGGACAGACACCAACTGTGCGTTTTCCGCTTATACTGCGGACAGAGGTGAGGTGTATGGTCTGCTGCTGGAGAGTCTTTGGTCTGGCTGCGGCGGCATTCGGGCTAGGCTTACTGCTCGCACAGCTGCTTCCCGCCTGCCTGCTGCTGCCCATCGCAACGGTTTTGCTCATTGCTGCCGGCATTGTCGTACATTGGAACGCCTGAAAGGAGTCTGTCTGATGAAAGTCGTTGTTATCAAAAGTCCCAAACTGCTCGCCGGTATTTTGCGCGGAATTTTCGGCATAAAAAACACATCTGCCGTGTAAGATGCTCTTGACTTTTTGACCTGTCATTTGATAAAATAAGCATACCGAGTAGCGAAAAGCGTAAATCCAGGTTTCTGGATTTACGCTTTTTTTGCGTTTTATTTTTTTAAGTGAGGTTTATCCGATGGAACAACACAAAAATATCAACAAAATGGGCATAATACCGGTTCAGCGCTTGATGCTGTCCATGGGAGTGCCAATGATTTTCTCCATGATGCTGCAGGCGTTTTATAATATCGTCGACAGCGCATTTGTCTCAAACATGGCACAGCACGGAGAAGCGGCATTGACCGCGCTCACACTTGCCTTTCCAGTTCAAATGCTTCTGGTTGCCTTCAGTGTTGGCACCGGCGTCGGTGCCAATGCCCTGTTATCGCGCACCTTGGGGGAAGGAAATCGTGAAAAAGTCAACCGCGTTGCCGGAAATGCCGAGTTTCTCTCGCTGGTCATCTGTATCATATCTATTGCATTCGGTCTTGTCGGCGTGCGTGCCTATGTGCAGTCCCAGAGCAACAACACGCTCGTCATCGACATGGCAATCTCTTATCTGCGCATCTGCTGCTGTATTCCCTTCGGCATAGTCTTTTTTTCCTGCTTTGAAAAGCTGCTGCAGGCAACCGGAAAGTCTCTTTTTTCCACCATTGCGCAGGTTTCCGGTGCCGTGGCCAATATTATTCTGGATCCTATTCTGATTTACGGTCTGTTTGGCTGTCCGGCGTTGGGCGTCCGCGGCGCCGCCTATGCAACGGTCATTGGCCAAATCGTCTCCTGTATTGTCGCGCTGTTTTTCCATCTCACCATCAACAAAGAGATTACAAACAGTCTGCGCTATATCAAGCCGTCCAAGCGCTTGATTCAACAGATTTACACAATCGGATTGCCTGCCATTATCGCGCAGGCGCTCATGTCCGTCATGACTTACGGACTCAACCTGATTTTCGGCGCAGTGAGCGAAAACGCTGTGACCGCCTACGGTCTGTACTACAAAATTCAGCAGTTTTTGTTATTTGCCGCCTTCGGTCTGCGCGATGCGATTACACCGATTGTCTCGTTCAATTACGGTATGCGCGATAAACAGCGCGTCAATCTCGGCATCAAATACGGTATGCTGTACACCCTTGTGATTATGCTGGTCGGCACCGTGCTGTTGGAGCTGTTCGCCTCTCCTCTCGCTCATGTATTCGGCTTGTCCGGCGAGACAGAGCAGCTGTGCGTCAGTGCCATTCGGATCATCTCGCTCAGCTTGGTTTTTGCCGGAATCAACGTCGCCGGACAGGGTGTTTTCCAAGCCCTGCGCAGCGGCATAGAATCGCTGGTCATTTCGCTGTGCCGCCAGCTGATTTTCGTTCTGCCCGTCGCATGGCTGTTCGCCCGCATCGGCCTGCGCATTCACATGCCCTCTCTGATTTGGTGGACATTTCTCCTCGCGGAGACCATTTCCGCCGCACTTTTCTGCGTTCTGATGCGCCGCATTCGCCGCTCAAAAATCGCCTGTATCTGACAAAAAAGACGAATCTCACGAGAGATTCGTCTTTTTTTCCTGCATTCGCTGGCACAGCATCTCATACAGCTGTTCATGCTCCTGAATGACACAATCGACCTGTTCTCCGACCCAAATCAGGCCGGAATCTTCCGGATCAATAATCACAATATATCCAATGCCCGCACCGCGCGCCGCATAGGCACCCGCCACGGCATCCTCAATCACAATACAGTTTTCCGGATTCATATGCAGGGTTTTCGCCGCCGCACAATAAATATCCGGCGCCGGTTTTCCGCGAAAACTGCCGTCCGTACAGACGATATTTTCTCGACGGAACCAACGATTCAGCTCGAGCTTTTCATAATAAAAATCCACACTCGCCGGATTGGATGACGTCGCAATGGTAAACGGAATGTTGTGCTTTTTGAGCAGATCCAAAACCTCCGGAATGCCGTCCGCCAGATGAAACAGCTCCGGATGCGTCAGACACAAATGCTTATACGCTTGTCTTTTATTTGAAATTAACGCTTGCTTCTCGTCCTTTGTCAGAGATTTTCCCCAAAAAATATCTACGGTTTCTGCACTGGATCTTCCGTTTGCTGTGCGCAAAAACATATCAATCCCTATGCTTTTTCCAATGGTCTGCTCGGCAATCATATTCCACGCTTGATATTGCAGCGGCGTATCAAACAACATGGTCCCGTTGAAATCAAAAATAACCGCAAATGGCTGCATGTCAGATACCTCCTCTCAAACACACACCTTCTGGTTACAGTATACTACATGCACAGATTCCCTGTAAATAATTTTCTTGTCATACTTTTTGCGTCCGGAACATACCCCTATACCAGCAGCATCATTCAGGACTCTTGACGTAGGAGGAAGGCATATGGAACCGAAAAAAAGCACATTTGATATCAGCCGTCTGCTGCTGGACACCGTAAATACCTATGAAGAAACGGCGGATGCCATTGTTCCGGACACGTTTCCCGATCTTATGCGCATCGCCGCCGTGTTCGGAACCCCGCAGCTCAAAGACGATGTGCCGCAGTCCGGACGTGTTTTTTTATCCGGCAGCATCCGCATGACGGTCTTTTATGTTCCGGAGGGCGGCGGCTTGCGAAAGCTGGACATCCCAGTCAGCTTTGCGCACATCGAAGAAGCGCAGGACATCAACGAGCGCTGTCAATTATTTGCCTCCTGTCGGGTTGTGTCCGCTGATGCACGCATTATGAATTCGCGCAAATTGTCAGTGACGGCAACGCTGTGCATCTCCTGTCAGGTCTTTTGTCCGGAATCACTGACATTGACAACCGCATTTGATGATGCAGACGAATGTTTAGAAATCTTGTCTGCATCGCACCTCGTGACGCTTCCGGTCTGCGCCTGCCGCAAAGAGTTTACCCTGATGGATGATGTCAATCTTGCGGATTTTTCTCGATACAGCAGCATCGCCGTTCCGCGCGCCGAGCTGCGGCTTTCCGATTGTCGGCTGATGAACGAGAAGGCAATCATCAAGGGAGATGCCGTCCTGCATCTGCTTGCGGAGACAACCGATGGTTTATTGGAAAACGCAGACTGCGTGCTGTCATTCACACAGATTGTAGAGGCAGAGGGCATGAAAGACGACGCACAGCTCTCGGTGCGCTTTGCCGTGCGCCATCTGGACGCAGAACTGCGCGATGACGGTCTCATTAGCGTCGGTCTCGGCGTCTCGGTGCTGCTCACGGCCTTTGAAACGCTGACCTTGCAGACCATCGAAGATGTCTATCATTTGCAGCATCCGGTGCAGATAGAAAGCCGTTCCATTCCGCTTTCCTCCTGCCGGCTGCTGCCAGAGCTGGGGTGTGAAGCCTCCGAAACACTTTCGGTCGGCATGAAAATAGCACAAATAGCCGATGTCACAGCGGTCACCGACCGCCTGATGCAGGAATCTTCTCCGCTCTGTCTGCGCATGATGGTGTGTGTGGTGTACCGTGCCGAGGATGGCTGCTATTATTCCATGCACCGCGCGGTGCAAATGCCGCTAGATGTGCCGACAGTACCGGAAACCGTGCGCCTGCAAGCACTGCAATGCCGCGCTTCCGCCGCTGTCAGCGGAGAGGATTCCATCGTATTGTCTCTGAGCGGCCGCTGTTCTGTCTTGGCGCAGGAATCTCTGACCATCCGCGATTTGACCACGCTGACCGTTGACACAGAAGCATGCAGCCCGACCGCGCCAGTGTCTGTGATTTTGCGTTATATGGATGCCGGAGAACGGCTCTGGGACATCGCCAAGAGCTACCGCACAACCGTAGATGCCATCCGGCAAGCCAATCAGCTGACCGAGGATGTCATGAACACACAGGCACAAATGCTGCTCATTCCGGTCCGATAACCACGCGGAGGTGCTTATGGAACGTCAAAAACTATACGAAGATATCAGCCGCCGTACCGGCGGCACCATTTATATCGGCGTCGTCGGGCCGGTTCGAACCGGAAAATCCACCCTTATCAAGCGATTTATGGAAACGCTGGTCTTGCCCGGCATCGACAACGTGTATCGGCGCGAACGCGCCAAGGATGAATTGCCGCAATCAGGTTCCGGCCGAACCATCATGACCGCGGAGCCGAAATTTGTGCCGGAAGAAGCCGCAGAAATTGCGCTGGACGATGATGGGACATGCAAGATTCGACTGGTGGACTGCGTCGGCTATCTCATTGACGGCGCACTCGGGCAAACCGAGGAGGACACGCCGCGCATGGTCTCGACACCATGGAGCGACACCCCCATTCCCATGGCGCAGGCTGCCGAGCTGGGCACGCGAAAGGTCATTGCCGACCACTCCACCATTGGCCTTGTCGTGACAACCGACGGTACTGTAACGGATTTTCCGCGCGAAGCGTATCTGGACGCGGAGGATCGCGTGATTCGCGAGCTGAAAAGCCTGCACAAACCATTTCTCGTTCTGGTCAATTCGATGCAGCCGCAGGGCGCGGAAGCGCAGCATATTTGTCAGCAAATTTCCGATTCCTACGACGTCACCGCCATTGCCGCAGACTGCATGAACATCGATGCCGAGGAAATGGGCGCCGTGCTCAAGGCTGTGCTGTACGAATTTCCCGTGCGGGAGGTTGGCATTGTGCTGCCGCCGTGGGTCAACACGCTCCCAGCCGGTCATCGCGTCAAAGAGTCCGTTTACGACGGCATCCGCACGCAGGCACAGCGCATCGGCCGCATGCGGGACATGAAAGCGTGTGCACAGGCACTCGCGCAGACAGACTATGTGTCCGATGCGCAGGTTGTCTCGATGGAGCTGGGTACCGGCAGCGTCCAGCTGGAAATGCGCATCCCGCAGGAAATTTTTTATCAAATCGCAGGTGAACAGTCGGGACTGCCCATCCGTGGAGAGGCGGATCTCATTCCCCTGCTCACCAAGCTTGCCGCCATCCAAAAGGAATATCAGCGATTTGACGGCGCGCTGCAGCAGGTGCAGCAGACCGGTTACGGCATCGTCATGCCGACCATCGACGAACTCAAGCTGGATGAGCCGGAAATTGTGCGGCAGGGCGGCCGATACGGCGTGCGCTTAACCGCTTCCGCGCCCTCCATTCACATGATTCGCGCAGACATTCAAACCGAGGTTTCTCCCATTGTCGGTTCGGAAAAACAGTCCGCGGATCTTGTCGCTTATCTGATGTCAGAGTTTAACGGAGAGCCGGAACGCATTTGGCAGACCAATATTTTTGGCAAATCGCTCAATGAGCTGGTCAGCGAAGGCATGAACACCAAGCTCGCCCGCATGCCGGAGGACGCCCGCAGCAAGCTGCAGGAAACACTGGAGCGCATCATCAACGAGGGCTCCGGCGGCTTAATTTGTATTATTCTATAGGATAAGATTCTTATTCTATCGGAGTATCTTTCTACTCAAATATTTCTAAATATGATAAAATCTTTGCAAATATTCAAGTTTTTTTGTACTTTTGATTGACAATTCCACAAAAATCCCGTATACTAAACACATGCTAACAAGGGCGTTGCAGACATCATTCTGCAACGCTCTTTTTCTTTCAGCATACCGGAGTATGAGACGGAGCCACATGACGCATCTCCTTTTTGCTGTATCGTCACACACAGCGAAAGACCTTCGTATCACAAAGCAAACGCTATTCCTCTATACACATCTTCAATCATCTTCACATTTGCGGAATGTTTGCTGTCTCATCTCTCTCAAAACAAAAAAAGCGCAGATCCGCAGATCTGCGCTTTTTTGTTGTATCTATCATTCCAAAATAGGCGGAATATCCGACTGCGACTGCACATACCCGTACAATCGCTGAACATCCAAGACGGCAATCGTTTTTTCAAAATGAGAAATTATCTGCATCTGTTCCAGCTCTGCCATCGAGCGATACAGCGTCGCACGGCTGATATTGAGTCTGCGGGCAAGTCCCGCAAAGCCGTCTGTCAGCCGTACCAGTCCCTCTGTCTCATGCTGCAGCAAATACATGCCAAGTGCAATGCTCGGCGTCGGTGCCGTAAACTGCTGCAGCCGATTGAGCGAATGGTGCACCTGATTTGCCAGCATCGTCAGATAATTTTCTCGAATCTGTCTGTTTTCTTGGAGCAGTTCCCGCATCTGCTGGTGTGTCAGGAAGGTCAGCATGCTGTTTGTCTTTGCGCGAACACAGCACTCCACGACAGGTGTAACTTCCGAAAACAAATCTTCTATGCCAACGCACTCGCCGGGGCATATATTGTAATACAGGACACCGTGCAAATTGCAGATTTCAAGTTTTCCGGACAGCAAAAAGCCTACCGCCTCTCGTTCCCGCGTCACGCGGAGCACCTCGCCCTTGAACAAACTGTGCGGCATTACAATCTGCGCCAGCCCACGAAGACTGTCTTTCTCACAGCCGACAAACAAGCTGGATTCCAAAAATTTGCTCTCCTGTTTTGCCGTCAGCGCCATATTCTGCCTCCTTGCCGTTTGTTCATCCCATACAAACTACTGCTAAAAAAAATTATACCGCGTATCCCAGACATCGTCAACCAGATTTTTACAATCCGCAACACATCCGACCTCAAACCACCGCTTGACCGCGTTTCAAAAACGCAGTATGATGAATACATCGCATAGAATACGGGAGTCTTTTTTATGAAAATTATCGACGCACACATGCATTTCAGCAAGGCAATTCCGAGCTTTGCACCGATGGCCGAACGAGTCGGTCACTTGTACACGGAGGAGCATTTACAGGCAGAATTTGCCCGTTTAAATATCGAACGCGCCGTTGTCATGGGCAACGGCAGCATTCGTCCGGAATGCCATCAGTATCCGGACTTTCTGCGCTACTGCATTGGATTGGACAACAAAGTGATGGAAGCCCTGCCGGACGCACACATTCTTGACCTGCTGGAACAGAACCTACAGCGCGAAAGTTGTGTCGGCATCAAGCTGTATCCCGGTTACAACCACGTATATGTCGGAGATGCGCGCTTTTTCCCGTTGTATGAGTTGGCGGCGCAATATGACAAACCGGTTGCCATCCACACCGGCTCGACCGCCAACGGCATGGGATTTTTAAAGTACTGTCATCCGCTCACTGTCGATGAAGCCGCCGCACAGTTTCCCAAGACGCGGTTTGTCATGTGCCACTTCGGCAATCCATGGCTGCCGGACGCCGCCGCTGTGCTGGAGAAAAATGCCAATGTCTTTGCCGATTTGTCCGGTTTGCTTGAAGGATTGTTTGATTTGGATGAACTGTTTGAAGAAAACAGCGGATATTTTTCTCTGCTCCGCACCTGGCTGGGCTATGCTGGCGGATATGAAAAAGTGATGTACGGCACTGACTGGCCGCTCGTCAATATGGAGCAGTATATTCACTTTATGCAGCGCTTGATTCCGGAAAAGCACCATGAAAAGGTCTTTTATCAGACCGCCAAGCACGTTTATCACCTGTAAGCAAGTTTCACATCGCACCGCCGAAAGGCGGTGTTTTTTTATTTTCCACAGGTTTGCAAGAAATTGATATTTACAAAAAATTTCTCCGTTGTATTATGGAGACATCTGAACACGAATGGAGGTGAAACAATGCCGGAAACCCACGGAACACCTTGTCCGGAGCTGAAAAAGCTGATGGAAATTGTCGAGAAGCATGAGCAGCGTCTTGGACGCGGCAACATTGAATTTGCTGTAATTTCTACCAAGCTCAACATTATCATGGCGATTCTTGCCGCCGTCGGTGTCGCTGTCTGCGGTGCGGTCATATCTATAATACTATAAAGGAGGCGATCTCTGTGCGCAAACAGACCATCAGCTCGGATACCATCGCCCGCACGATTGTTCTTGTGCTGGCACTTGTCAATCAGATTTTAGCCATTGAGGGAAAATCCGCGATTTCTTTCGCAAACAGTGATATTTATCAGCTTGTCTCTCTTTGCTGGACCATCGGTGCGTCTATCGCCGCTTGGTGGAAAAACAACAGCTTCACCTGTCTTGCCTGTGAAGCGGACGAATGGCGCAAATGCCGGCAGCAAGACCGAAATCAACAGGCAGATGACGCGGAAAAGAAAGGGTGAACAGCATGTACGATGTCACATTTCAAACGGAAGCGCGGTATAAATCCGTCAAATACGGACAAGGAACGATTTATTCGTCCGCCTGCGGCCCTGCGAGCCTGTGCAACGCACTCAAAGTATTAGGCATCGCGTCAGTCAGTTTACCGACCATGTGCAAACTGGCGGTCAGCTGCGGTGCCCGTGTGACCGGCGGCACAGATATGCATCAATTGCTTCGCGCTGCCTCCAAAAAGTATGCGTTTGCTTATCGTACCACAAGCAAAAATGCAGAGCTGCTCGCGCATTTGAAATCCGGCGGTACAGCAATTTTACACGCCGGAACCGAATACAAGCTGTTCTCAACCAGCGGGCATTTTGTCTGTGCAGCCGCCGCCAAGGGCAGTACCATCACCGTACTCGACAGCTATTGGTACAGCAGCAAATACACGTCGAGCGCCATCCGCCGCAATTACGTTCACGTTGTAAACAAGGGCGTTGTGCAGACCAGCCTGACCCAGTGCGGCAAGGCGACGATTGACCGTGCACCCAGCTACTATTTGCTCTCCCGCCCAAAGCAAGACGCTCACCCATCCGAACAGGAGGAACCGGATATGACGTATTACAAAGAGTTCAAAGATATTCCGCTTTACTACCAAGACGCCGTGAAAAAGCTGCTGGATGCCGGCGCCATCGCAGGCACCGGCAAAGGCTTGGAGCTGAGTGAAGATCTCTGCCGCGCCTTTACCATTCTCGACAAAGCAGGGCTTCTCAAGCTCTGACACACAAGAGCACGGCTTTGCGCCGTGCTCTCTTTTTTGCGTTCTTCTATTGTTTTCCGTCTGTCGGGTGTGCTATAATAGGCAAAGATGAACAGCAGAGAAAGGAAAACGGAATCTTATGAAGCGTGTTATTACCTACGGAACCTTCGATCTGCTCCACTACGGACATATCAATCTGCTCCGCCGTGCCAAGGCGCTGGGCGATTATCTGATTGTGGCAGTATCCACGGATGAGTTTAACTGGAATGAAAAGGGAAAAAAATGCTATTTTTCTTATGAAGAACGCAAACAGCTTGTAGAAGCCATTCGCTATGTCGATTTGGTCATTCCGGAAGAAAACTGGGATCAGAAGCGGTCTGACGTTCACGAATACCATGTCGATACCTTTGTCATCGGCGATGACTGGAAGGGTAAATTTGATTTTCTCGAGGAAGAAGGCTGCGAGGTCGTTTATCTGCCGAGAACGCCGGAAATTTCCAGCACAAAAATCAAAACCGAACTCAACAAGAAGTAAAGATAAAAGAACGGGCTGCTCAGCTCGTTCTTTTTATTTCCGTAAAAAATGTGCCAGCAGCGCGCTTCCCGTGGGAAAGTATCTGCCGTATTGTGCCTGCGCTTCGTTGTATTGCTGCCGCGCATGCTGTTCTGTTCTTGTGCTGTCGTACAGCAAATACGGAACCGGCGTGCGCGTGTGCGTGCGGCACCGCACCGGTGTCGCGTGATCCGGCAAGACAAGCAGGCGAAACGCCTCTCCCGCCGCATCCAGCTCGCGAAAAACCGTTGCAATCACTTGCTGGTCAATGGACGAGATTGCCTGCATTTTGCGCTGTGCGTCACCTTGATGTCCCATCTCGTCCGGTGCTTCCAGATGCACAAACGCAAAATCTGCCCCTTCCCGCAGCGCCTGTACAGCCGCCATCGCTTTTCCGGTAAAATTGGTGTGCAGCGATCCATCCGCACCGGAAACAGTTACCGATTCCAGACCAATGCCGGCGGCGATGCCGTGCAGCAGATCTGTCGCAGAGACCATCACACCGTGTTTTCCGGTTTGCTCTCGAAACGGCGGCAGCTGCACCGGTGTGCCGGCGCCCCAAAACCAAAGGCCGTTCGCCTTATGTAAGCCGCGTGCCTGCCGCGCTTGATTGACAGGGTGTCTGTCCAAAATCACATGACTTTTGTACATCAGCTCGCGCAACAACGGCTGCTGCGGCAAATACGGCCCGATTGGTTCTCCCAAATGATCATGCGGCTGTGCAAGCACAGGCAGCGCTCCGTTGTGCCAGCACAGCAAATGCCGATATCTCGTTCCGGTATAGAACGAAATATCAGAATTTTCAAATTCGCCCCGGATAACATCCATCAAAATTGCTGCCTCGTCTGTCGAGATTTCATCCGCACTGTGATCCAGCAGAACACACTGCGAAAACGCCGCTGCTTCCGTCCTCAGCGTCACCAGATTTGCGCGCAGCACAATATCATTTTTATTCATATGCACGCCCAATCCCAGCGCTTCCAGCGGGGCTCTCCCTGTATAATAGCGTTCCGGCGGATAGCCCAAAATAGACAGATTGGCTGTATCACTGCCAACCGGCACGCCGTTCGGCACTGTCTGCACGGTTCCAATTTCTGATTTTCGTGCCAAGGCATCCAGCATCGGTGTGTGTGCAGCGGCAAGCGGTGTCTTTCCGCGCAGGCGTTCCAGCGGTTCATCCGCCATGCCATCTCCGAGAACAATCAGGTATTTCAACGACTCTCTCCTTTCTGTCGCATTTCTCACGTTCTTGTGTAGGCAAGCTGCGACGGTTTCGCATGATATGATGCAAGAATTCCTTTATTTTTCGTAAAATATGCAATTCTTTCGTGTTTATTTTTTTGGAATTTTATTCTTGTATTTTTTCGCGTTGTCTGCACATTCGCATATAAAAAACAAAAATACCGGAACGGCAAGCCGTTCCGGTATCGCGTTTCAGATTCAAATCAATTACTTAGAATCAGCCGGTGTTTCATAGAAACGAACCCAGTCAAAATCCAGTGCTTCTGCGATGCGCATCGCCGTGCCAACCGGCAGACGATAATCGCCCAGCTCGATGCGAGTATAATAGCTACGAGCAATATGTGCCTTCTGAGCCGTTACTTCCTGAGTCAGGCCCTTGCTTTTTCTAAGTTCAACTAACCAGTCACGCATAGTAATTCACCTCAAATGAAATATCGAAAACTCTTTTGAAACCAGAGTATCTGTTTCTTAACGATGTTCATTATAACATCAATCTTCCGGCTTGTATATGTGTTTTCTGCCAGATTTTACGGGAATTTTGCTTGTTCTTGCTGTCATGATGTTACAAATTTGAGTAGAATCGACGCGGACAGATTGTGTGTTAAATTTCTGTTTGCGAATGGGATTACTTGACCAGCTTGGAAATCGTTTTAAATACCGGACCGGATGCATTCTTTTGCAGCTCAAACAAAACAGCCTCCGCCGTTGTCATTAGAACGCCTTCCTGCTGTGCGCGAATCAAACCGATTTCCATATCATGCGCCGTGCGGGAGCCAACGCAGTCCTCCACGATGACAACCTTCTTGCCCATGTCAATCAAATCCATTGCCGTCTGCAGCACGCAGATGTGCAGCTCTGCGCCGCACAGCAGCACGGTATCACAAGCAGCTGCTTCCACAGCGGCGTGCAGACCGGCATCATCCATGCAGCTGAATGTGGTCTTTGGCAGATACGGCACGTTGCCCAGCACTTCCTTGATTTCCGGCACTGTCGATCCCAATCCCTTCGGATACTGCTCCGAGGCAATCATCGGAATGTCCAGTGCTTTTAATCCCTTGAGCAGCAGGCAGGTGCGCGGAATAAAGGCATCTTTGTTGTGCATAGCCGGCATCAGTTTTTCCTGATAGTCGACAGCGAGAACCATCGTTGTTTCTTTTTTCAGTCTCATCATTGATCTCCTGTTCCAGTACGTGTACAATCTCTTTTCATTATACCGTACTCCTCGTCAAACGACAAGAAAAAATCCGGCTTCTTATGAAACCGGATGATTATTTCCCATACAATGGTACAATTTTACTGTGATTCCTGCGCTGTTTGCTCTGCTTCCAGCTGATCAGCGGGAATATCTTTTTCTGCATAGTATTTCCCGTCAATCCACCAGCCGACAACAAAGCCGGCCACTGCACCAATCAGCTCCAAAATTCGGTTGTCCCAGTGCAGAGCACCGGTCAAAAACATACCAATGGCAAATCCCAAGACAACGCCCAGATACTCTGACCGCGGAATCGTATTGAATGCTTTGCTCTGCGTGCTATGATATCCTTTTTTCATTCTCGTTTTCTCCTGTCAGAAAATACCCAAAAATTTTTTTCTCGGCTGCGGCATGCCATCTCGTGTCAGGCACTCCATAACCGCTTTACCCATCCCGTTGTAATAATAGCTGTCGGATTGTTCTTCCCGCACGCAAACGCGCAGACTGCTCCATTCCTGACTGCCGGAATAGTTGCGTTCATCACGCAGACGGCGAATCTTTTTCTTCACCTCTGCCTCGATATGATTGGTCTCAATGACAAAACTGACCAATGTGAACACATGTGCCGGATCTTCCGTCGGCACTGTGCGGTCATGTATGGTTTGAAAAATTGCACACAGTTCCTGCCAAACGTCCGGTGTCAGCGTCTCCCTGCACAAAAAATAGCAGGTCTCGCCGCACATGCCATCCTGCGACAAATTGCTCTGAATACCGAGAAAATGCCGTCCATCCCGCTTGATATATCCCGCCGTCATTGGAAACTCAATGCCGCAGCAGGTGACATTTTTTTGAATTTCAAATGGTGCGCCGTACTGCCGTTCCGCCTTTTCCAGAAACTGTTGGGACAGTTGCACAAATGTCTGTTCCATCGGTTTCATCTCCTCTCTCTATTGGTAAGTGTAGCACGAAATCGACTGAACAGCAAGCGCGTCAGAACTGTAATCTGCGAAATTCCGACGGCGTAATGCCGGTTGCGCCGCGAAAAGCACGCGTAAAATGCGACGCACTGTTAAATCCGCACAGCTCCGCAATCTGTTCCACCGTGTTTTGCGAACCAATCAGCATCTGTTTGGACTGTTTGAGTCGATACGACAGCAAATATTCGTGCGGGGTACAGTTTAAATATTTCTTAAAACAATGAATCAAATGCGGCTTGCTGATGCTGCACAAATCAGCGAGATCATCCAAGCTAATCGGATGGGTATATTCCGTGCGGATATGCTCCAAAGCAGGAAGCAGCAAATCATTTATCGCACTGACCTGCTGTTTGCTGTCCGCCATGCGGCACAGAATCTGATTGACATACAGCGAAATGCGGTGCTCATTGCCGACATTGGACTGCGCTTCGGAAATAATGCGCAAAAACACCTGCTTGAGCCGCAAAAAGTCCTCGCCCAAATACACCATGCCATTTTGATTGATTAGATATTTGACATACGATGCACAGCTGTTGCCGTTAAAATGAAACCACAGAAATTCCGTGTCTCCATTGCAATAATATCGATGCTTCTGATAGCAGTCAATGAGCACAATCTGATTGCTGCCCGCTGTCACGCTTTTGCCATTCACTTCTATCGTCATGGTTCCGCTGCAAATATACATGAGCAGGTAAAGTTCCAAATATTCTTTCTGTATATCATAGCCTTGCTTGCAATAAAAATGCCCAAACTGCGGACAGTAATACAGTGCGGAGCGTGCAAATTCCGATGGTGTGGAAAAGTCCATAAACGAGGCATCTAATACGCCCTTATCAACAATTTTCATAGCATCTTTTCTCTTTCTTTTCCCTTAACTGAAAAGCGCCCTCGCCCCAAGGAGCGAAGGCGCTATATCCAGAAGAGAAACTATGTGTTTATTTTACTTTGCCTTTGCAGCAGCTTCCTTGCGGCGAGCCTTAACAGCCATAGACTCACGGGTGACATCAAGGAGAACTGCGCCGATGATAACGAGACCGAGCACCATGTTCTGTACTGCGGAATCGATAGACAGCAGGGTG
>OCTW013434179.1_pt1 | contig 213127 bp, 160 predicted proteins | sample 1539671 | NCBI WGS metagenome assembly OCTW01 (sample SAMN02144230, study PRJEB22623) | gut metagenome | biome: sheep rumen | host: Ovis aries | place: New Zealand | reverse complement strand
TGTCAAGATTCTTTCGCAAATTCATTTCATCCGCCAGTAAATATCGGCATCAAATGTATGGATTTTCCTCGTCAGCTGGCTGCTCAATTTTCATCTTGAATAGATGGTCCATGTCCATATAGCGCTTCGAGTCCCATTCTGAGGCGGCAACATGGCGAAGTCTGGCACAGACGAGCATCAGCGCACTGTTGCCGTCAGGAAATAGATCCTCGTTAAGTTGTATAATGTTACCAGACATGGTCTATTGCCTCCTTACGAATTTGGTGTGGTAACTTAATTGTACTAGCAGCAATAGACTATGTCTGTTTTTTATGAAATTGAATTTGCGAAATATATTTTACCTTATCAGGCACGGGTCAAGCAGTGGATCCGTAAAGTGCCAGGAACGGTTGCATTAGTCCATCTGATAGAAAGTAAACGGTAAATATGGTTCCTCCCTTACAAATGTCTTGCGGGGGGGGGACTTTTTTGCTATGATAGGAAGAGTTATTCAAGTTAAGATTGGAGGACTCTTCCTTGCTTTTTTCATCGACGGTATTTTTGTTTCTATTTTTGCCGCTCGTGGTACTGATCTACTACAATCCGTTCGTCAAGTCACGGCGATTCCGCAATTACTTTCTGCTTCTGGCCAGCTTGGGCTTCTACGCCTGGGGTGAGCCAGTGGCTGATGGTCCTGTCCATTGTTGTGGGCTGGTACATCGGCCTGCGTATCGAGAGGGCGGATACGGCTGCAGACAAGCGACGTGCACTGACGATTGGCGTTGTGTTCCATGTCGGTCTGCTCTTTGTATTCAAGTACTTGACCTTCGTGGCTTCCCAGCTCGGTCTCTTGCTGCATCATGACTTCTCGGTCATCTCCATCACTTTGCCAATCGGCATTTCGTTTTTCACCTTTCAGCTCTTATCGTATCTTTTCGATATCTACTACGGCAAGGCGCGGGCACAGCGCAGTGTGCTGGCGGTGGGACTCTACATCGCGCTATTTCCGCAGCTCATCGCGGGGCCAATCGTGCGGTATGATCTCATCGCGGAGCAGATTGCGCATCGCCGTGAGAACATGACAGACTTTGCGGCTGGCATGATGCGCTTCATCTATGGATTGGGCAAGAAGGTCCTGATCGCGAATTATGTCGCACAGGTGGCCGATGATATCTTCGATTCAGGGGTGCCGCTCTCGACGGCGACAGCCTGGCTCGGTGTGCTGGCCTATACCCTGCAGATTTACTTTGATTTCTCGGGTTACAGCGATATGGCCATCGGTCTGGGGCGGATGTTCGGCTTCCGCTTTGCAGAGAACTTTAATTATCCGTATATCTCGCGCAGTGCGACGGAATTCTGGCGACGTTGGCATATCTCGCTCGGTTCCTGGTTCCGCGATTATGTCTATATCCCATTGGGCGGCAACCGTGTCTCGAAACTGCGCTGGGTCGGCAATCTCTTTGTCGTCTGGGCGCTCACTGGCATCTGGCATGGTGCGAACTGGACGTTCCTTTGCTGGGGTCTGTTCTATTTTGTCCTGCTACTCGTGGAAAAGCTGACGCACTTCCCCGAAGAGCTCGGCCCCTTGGCGCATGTCTATGCGCTACTGGCAATAATGTGCGGCTGGACACTCTTTCGCGCGAAGGACCTGGCCTCGGCTGGCCAGTATCTCGCCGCGATGTTTGGTCAGGCTCCTGCGGGGCTCATCGATGCGACGTTCTGGATTTATCTGACGGGCAGCGTCTCGGTCCTTGTGCTCGGGTGTTTGCTGTCCGCGCCATTATGGCCAGCCGTGCAGCAACGTTTTGCGCAGGGAAGTATCTTCCAATACGGAGAGCCAATCTGGGCTGCTGGCGTGTTCCTGCTGGCGACGCTCGTCTGCATCAGTGCGAGCTATAATCCGTTCATCTACTTTAATTTTTAAGGAGGCAGGGACATGAACGCTGAAAAATGGAGACAGAAGGTCATGCTTACCTGCTTTGCGGTGCTGATCCTTGCGATGGGGACGGTGTTCATCCGCTTGGGCACAGCTCAGTTGCTCATCAAGCGCTTGCATCAGGACAACGTGGTCACGCGGCTGGTCTTCCAGGATGCCCCAGATATACGCTTGCGCGATCAGGCAAAGCCGGAGAAGAAAATCGATTGGGTAAAGGCATATCCTTTTGCAGAAGAGGGACACCAGTCTGTATTTTCGCGTGCGTTGGCCAAGTCACGCGTATTGGAGTCGCACGTGACGAAGGGGGCTGAGACGAAGGTTGAGGATTGGACGACAAAGCGTTTTTGGCAGTATCCTGCGCTTGTGGAGGGTGGTCGTCACTATGAGAATGCAATCGGCTGGCAGGTCGTGAATCCCTCGCAACAGATAGCGAAGCTGGACGATGGAAGCCTGACCTTTGCTTATCCGCGCTCTGCACAACAGGAGCGCATTGATGCGGTGGTGAAGCTGGCTGACTTTGCGACAGAGCAGGGAGTGCACTTACTCTTTGTCCAGGCACCATTCAAGGTCGATGCATACGGCGATGATGATGTGAATGGCAAGCTGGACTTTTCAAATCAGAATGCGGATGAATTGCTCAGTGGGCTGCGCCAGAATGGCATTGAGGTGATGGACCTGCGGGAGAACTTCCATGAAGTTGCGCCAACATCGGAAGCATATCATCGCTTCTTCTATCGAACTGATCATCACTGGCGTCCACAGGCGGCACTGCTTGCCACGGATCTTCTGGCCCAACGCCTGGAATCAGAAGGCATTCCGATGACGCGGGCGGCCTATGCACCTGAACGGTATCGGGTGGAAACGCATCCCGCCTTTTTCCTCGGTAGCCAGGGAAAGAAAGTGACACTGGTCAAAACAGAGCCAGATGACTTCGATGTCGTCACGCCAAACTTCCCTGTAAAGCTGCATGTAGAAATGCCTTCTCTCGATGTTAATGCGACGGGCGGTTTCGACTTATTGCTCGACCCGCGTCAGATTGAGCGTCAGGATTATTACAATCTGAATCCATATGCGTTCTATGGGCATGGAGATTTGCCGTTGCTTCGCATCGAGAACCAGAATCAGCCCGATAGTGGAAAGCGAATCCTGATTCTCCGCGATTCCTATTGCGATACACTTATCCCATATCTTGCCCTCGGCTGCCGCCAGATTACAGCCCTCGACCTGCGTCATTTCACCGGCAGCGTCGAGACATTTATCCGAGAAGAGAAGCCCGATATCATCGTGGTTATGTATACAGCAGCCTATTCAGGGAAGATTGATTGGGTGGGGCACAAGGATAAGTTTGACTTCCGTTGAAGCATCCTTGATCTATTGATTTTCACTTTATACCACTAACATACCGACGTATATTGTTTTGCCTGAGGAGGTAACTTGTTGAAGTGAGGAGACAGAATCAACTTTTCATTATAGGAAATGGCTTCGATCGTGCACATGGACTACCAACAGGGTATGAAGATTTTTATCGATATTTGACTAGAAAAGATGCATCTCCGGATGAACGGTCGTTACTTTATGATATTCGTGAGCATATTGGCGATGCATTCGACGAAAAGGGTAAGTTTCTATGGAATGAATTTGAGACACTTTTAGGAAAAGCTGATTTCCAACAAGATATAATGTCCTCTGATGAGTATGCTTATGATTGCAGCAATGAGGATACCGATAAAGATCCGGACTATTATTCTTATCAAAATATAGTGCCATTACAAGCCTTAAATAATTCGGAGAACATGTTGCTAGAGATATTTCACAGATGGATCAATACAATAGATGTTTATCAAGCAAAACCTATGTTATCTTTTCAACAATATATAAATCAGGGATATAGCCGTTTTTTCACTTTCAATTACACTGAAACATTAGAGAAATTATATGGCTGTTACAACGTGGAGCATATCCATGGAATAGCAGGTGATGGTACAGTATTAGTCGGTCATGGTGAGGATTTAAAACCAGAAGATGAAGAGCATGATATGTCAGAGTGCCCTTTTGTTAGTACTGGCACAATGGATGATATTGAAAAATATCTTAATCTTTTAAATGTGCCGAACAAGCTATACAATGCGTGGCGAAAAGATGTTACGGGAAATATAGCAAAACATCAGAAGTATTTTGAGTCACTGAACAACATAAATGTGATTTATTCATTTGGATTTTCATATAATAAAATAGACTCTCCATATATAGGAGAAATTATACGACATCTTGATTATAGTCGCAATGTTAGATGGCTATTAAACTCATTTGATAGAAGTAAATTTAACGATTATAGTAAATGCATACGGTCTTTTGGATTCAAAGGAAAAATCGGTGAATTTTGCTGTAAAGCCAATGCTTAGTTGCGTAGCTTGTAGGCATTGCAGATCCGCAGGATTTGACCGATTAGGTACTACTGATTATCAGATTTAAAAGGGGCGAATTGTCAAGCTAAGTGCAACACCTTTGAGAAATAGACCTCATATGGTGTTTTGTAGCCAAGGCACTTCCTGGGGCGCAGGTTCAACTCATGGTACTTTCGTTGGATGTAATCCTCTGGCATATCCGTGATGTCTTTGCCTTTCGGGAAGAACTCCCGTAAAAGGCCCATGCCTTTCCTTGCTTGCCCACCACAGTATCCGCTTCCCAGTGGCCACGGACGGAACGGTTCGCTGCACTCTAGGAGCTGTTGCACTTAGATTGTAAATCCATCAGTTAATCTTCTAGTAGTCTTTGCTCCAGTTCTATCTGGCAGAGATGGTCCATATGAAGATACTGTTTTGTACCCCATTCAGATGCAGCAACGTACTGCAATCTAGCGCAGACTAGCATCAATGCGCTGTCCCTCCAATTGCTCGGGTACGGCGCTTAATCGCGCGATTTACATGTTTGTTCAGATTGTTGGTGAGGATCCGTGTCTAGGCCGGACCGATATTTATTGTCTCCTTTTGATTTTGTGTGGCAACTTAATTCTACTAGTGGCAATAGAACATGTCTATATTTTTAGGAATTTGCGAAATATATTATACGTCATCTTTGAAGAGTAGTGAAGTTCTTGCCATCTATGCGATGATCTGCTATAATATACTTGTCTTAGACGATTAGGCCTAAGAGAACGAGATGTTTGTCAAGCGTTGTTTGACCGGTGTAGTAAGATCATGAAGCTTCATGCTCTCACTACACCTCAGAACTAGCAATACTGCTAGCACAGCAACGCACATCGAAAGATTCATTGTGATTACCATGGTGATATCAACGGTGTACATTTGGCTCACCTCTAGGATTATCATAGCATAATTCGGGATAGTTCTTTGGCAATTGCACTTTATGCACCAGAGGATAGTATACCCATCGGTTATAAGGATATTGCCACCTTGACCGATGGGTTTTATTATTTGTAAGGAGGGATGGTGTGTGGACAGAACACTGAATGATTTCCGGGGGAAGAGCGATGGTAAGGCATATGCACACTTTGGAAAGCGATGTACGCTGAAAGATGATTGGGTATGGGATTATGTAACTAATCCAAAGAATATTGCATCGCATAAGTTTTTCCCATTTATTTCATTTGAAAAGGATTACACAAAATATAGTAATCGAGAAAAGAGCCTTAAAGAAAAAACTCGTCTACTGTGTTATGCAACACATTTGGATCGATGTATCTACCAGTATTATTCCTTTTTTTTGAATGATTTATACAACAGACGCGTTAATTTGGATGGAATCAGTAATGTAGCTGTGGCATATCGAACGGATCTTCACAAGAATAATATCCATTTTGCAAAGTCAGCATTTGATTTTATAAAGAGCCATGATTCGTGTTGTATCATGGTAGGCGATTTTAAATCCTTTTTTGATTCTTTAGATCATAGGTATCTGAAAAATCGATTATGTGACGTATTAGGCGTGGACAAACTCCCTGATGATTGGTATGCTGTTTATAAGAGTATTACAAAATACGCAGAAAGTCGTATCGAAGATGTTGCTGCGTTCATTGGAAAATCGGGCTCATATGCAGGATATGAAGATATAAATAAGTTATCTCGATTAATGAGCATAAATGATTTTCATAAATTTAAGAAGTGCTCATTTCCGAACTTACGCAAAAGTGATGATGATAAGAATGCTCTTCATCCAGCAGTCGAAAAGAACAAGAAGGGTTATGGTATTCCTCAAGGATCCTCTATTAGTGCTGTTTTTGCCAATGTTTATATGCTGGAATTTGATAAAAATATACATGATTATATTCAAAAATATGATGGGTTTTATATGAGATATTGTGATGATTTTATTATCATTTTTCCCGAAACTGGAAAGGATTATTTTCTACAGAGATATACGGAAATTATGAAGTATATCGAAGGGGTTCAAAGCTTGATATTAGAAGTAAATAAAACGCAGGTTTATGAATATCGAAATCAATCTATTATGAATTGTAATCTCTATATCACTGATGAGGAAGGAGCTCAAATAAAGAAGCGGATTGATTACTTAGGATTCTCTTTTGATGGCAAGAAGATTTCGATACGTGATAAGACTCTATCAAAATATTATTATCGTATGTACCGAAAGGTAAAAGCTGCTCGATATTGGTCTATTAAGAAAAAACGTATTCAAACCAAGAGTTTGTACAATCTATATTCTGCTCATAGAAACAAGGATATATTGTCGCCGAAAGGATGTAGGGGAGATCAAAAGAATAAACATATAAGAGATAAAGGTAATTTTTTGACGTATGTAAGGCGTTCCGAAAAAGAGTTCGGTAAAAAAGAATCAATAAATCAAGGAACTTATCATCATATGACAAAGATTAAACGTGCTATCGATACCTGGAAGAATGACTAGACTTGAATCTAGTGTAGGATCTTTCTTATACATTTGGGAAGGATGTGCAGAAATACATCGCCCGGACAATCAAGACGGAACTCTTCAATGGTCTGAAGGCTATCATCCTCACGTTGCCGCATCGCTCGGATGAGGTGATCCGCTTGAATCCAGACCTGATTGGACGTACGACATTTATTGACATGCCTTGAATGTCGTGAACTCCATCAAGCATGTCGAGAAAATCATCAAGGCACAGGTCCCCAGTCTCGATACGATCGAATGGAAGGACAGCTGCCTGTTGACGCAAGAACCACCCTGCAGTGCAGTAGCTGCAGGGCGGTTCTTGGTATGGGGGACGATGTTTTGTGCTATGCGGTGAAGGGTATCCATGTTATAATGAGGGAGAATATCTGTGATTCAGGGGGAGGAGCGTATGAATCAGGAATGGACTTTGCATGTCGAGCGGATTGGGAAGATCGCGAAGGCGGATATCCGGATTGCACCACTGATTTTCTTCATTGGTGATAACAACAGCGGTAAATCCTATATGATGACAATCTTATGGGGGCTCTTGTTCTTGGGGAAGAACCTTTTCCCTGCTCGCCCTTCGGACAGCCGGGCGTATAAGCGCTGTGAGGACTGGTTGCGTGAGCATGTCGACAGGGAGAGTATGCTCGACGATGCTGTTGTCGCGCTTTATCTCGATTGGTTCAATGAGCTGCTGATCCAGCGGAAGAAGGATTTCTTGCACCATCTGTTCAACCATGTAATGGAATCTGGCAAGATGGAGGTCCGGGACTATCGGCAGAAGAAGCCGTTGAAGCTGCACTTCCGCGAGGGCAAGCGATATGCGTTCCATGCGGGGCGTGACATCAGTTTCCCGCAGAGTGAGACGTATACGCGCGAGGAACTGATGCGGATGAATACGTACATCTGCTGGAATCTGCTGATGGGGGACATCGCGGCGCCTCTTTACACGCCGGTGATGCGGGGGCGCCGGAATGGCGAGCCTGTGTATCTGCCGGCATCCAGGACGGGTTTCATGCTCACCTACAAGCAGCTCTTGGAACAGTCCATCCAGGCGAACTTCAGCCAGACGGCAGTGGGGGACAGAGGAGCACTGACTCTGCCGTATGTTGACTTCCTGCAGCTCATTACGAAGTTTGAGTCCCCTCGGGCGAATGCATTAGCAGATCATTTGATGCCGTTTTTGGAGACGTACATGACGGATGGTTCTTTCAAGATCAAGCGCACGATTCTCCCGGATTTCCAGTATACGCCTAAGGATGTGGGGGCGGATATGCCGCTCTACATCACGTCGTCGGTCATCACGGAGCTGGCGCCGCTGGCGCTGCTGCTTCAGTCCGGCATCAACTTCAAGACGATCATCATCGAGGAGCCTGAGGCACATCTCCATCCTGCACTGCAGAAGCGGATGGCGCAGTTCATTGTCCGCTTGGTGAACAACAGAAAATCGGTTTGGGTCACGACGCACAGCGATACGATCTTGCAGCATGTCAACAATATGCTGAAGCTAGCAAAGCGTCCCCCTGCCGAGCGCAAGCAGCTCATGGAGCGGTTTGACTATGACTCTGTGGACCTGCTGCAGGATCGTCAGGTCAGGATGTATCAGTTCTCAAGAGAATCGAAGGAATTGAGGGATCCTGTGGAGCAGGGCAGGACGTTTGTCCAGGAATTGAAGCCGCAGAAGTACGGCTTTGAAGTCCCGAGCTTTAACGATGCTTTAGAGCGCATCCTTGATGAAGTTTACGCGTTCCAGGGGGAGGATGACTGATGCATGATGCCAGACTGAATTTTGTGCTGCAGGAATTCATCGCTCCGGAGTATATAGAGGCTGAGTGCTCGGACTACCTGTTGACCGAGAATCAGGATTCCGGTTATACGGAACTGACACTACATGTCAAAGGTGAAAATATATGTATCGCCCAGTACGATAAGAAGAATCGTTGCGGTTTCTGGAATCGCGGCCAGCGGAAGGGATTGAGCAAATGTGTGGATCACGCTATTTTGCAGCGTGTGGGCGATAGTTGGATCCTGCATATGATTGAAATGAAGGGACGTATGGACAATCGGAAGTGGTTTGACGTTCGGTTGAAGAACCGAGCGAGCTATCTGGATATGCGGGTGCTATGTGCGGCCTTGGGGATTCGCATCAAGGCGGTGTATGCCTATACGACATATGCGGAAAATCGATTCAGTACGACGGAGCATCGCACGAATCCACGTATGATGGCAGCTCCCTTGGGAAAACGATACATCGATCCGGTCAAGGAATGGACTCAGGGGAAGATGCATGTGACTGTTGGGTTGAACGAGGAACTTGTGATCCTGCATCAAGCTGTCCAGATGAAGCGTCAGAACGGCGTGCTGAGAGGTGAACTTGCTATACCGGATTGACTGACACCCCTTCCAATCCTGCGGACCACCTTCCACTGAGGGACGGAAACCACATCCACCGCTCCGCGCGACCTTCTCCAGGGGAGAAGGTTTTGGGGGATTGACAGGGGGCGGGGAGTCTGGTATACTATTATCTGTTAACGATGCATGATGTGTCGTTTTGCCGGAGTGGCGGAATTGGCAGACGCAGCAGACTCAAAATCTGCCGTTGGCAACAACGTACCGGTTCAAGTCCGGTCTTCGGCACCACTTGCTATGTGAGGCTTCGCGGGGTTCTGCGGGGCCTTTTTTGGTGCCTGCCCGGCGGCGGGGATGGCGATGATGTGGAGGGACTGGGATGGAGAAGCAAGGTTGCTGGAATGATATGGGGCGGCGCGGCTGCATGGAGGCGGTGGCGGATCTCTTGCATGTGGAGCTGCGGGAGGTGTTTGCTGTCGAGGGCGTGGCGGAGTCGCTGTTCTTCCTGGCGGAGGACGGGCTCTACGCGATGGCGGTGCAGGCGGACCTGATCGGCACGCTGTCGGCGGAGGAGCTGGAGGCGGCCCGGGCGGCGGCTGTGCTCGACAAGGGATGCCTGGCGGACCTCCTGAGCGGGGCGGCGCGGATCCGCATGGAGCCTTTCGTGCCGGTGGAGCCGGATTTTTACTACTACATGGCGGACGACAATACGGTGCGCGGGTGCAACTGGCACGGCACGTTTGCGGACTTTGCGCATGCGGCGGCGGGCAACTGCTTCCGGACGGAGGCGGAGGTGCTGCGCTATCTGCCGCAGCTTATGGAACAGCTCAAGGCGCACTACCGGGCGGAGCGCGGCCTGGCGGCGCCGGAGGAGGCGGGGCCGGCGGATGAGCTCAGCCTCTTTGATGAGCCGCCGCATGACTGATGGCCGCTCCGTGGACACGAGGAAAGGAAAAGACCGCATCCGGCAGGGAACTGCTCGGATGCGGTCTTTTTGGCGTGCTTGTGGTCTTATTCGTCGTCGCCGGAGTTGTCGTGGTCGGCGCCGGAGTAGGAGCCGGTGTAGTCGGCGGGATAGATCGTGATGTCGTAGTGGTTGTTGTTCCACTCGTGGGAGAGGTGGTGCTTGAAGGGAGTGAGGGCCTCGAGGAGGATGCGGTAGGCCGTCGTGCCGGCGTAGATGCCGGAGTCGGAGATGTCGACTTTGTAGCCGTTCTCGTGGGAGTAGGTGCCGTGAGCGTGGTAACCGTATTCAGCGCCGCCCGTGAGGACGAAGGAGACGCCGGCTGACTGGGCGAGGGTGTTGAGCGTGTCGAGGAAGGCGACGGTCGAGCTCTTGAAGTGCTCGGTGTCGGTCACGTCGTTTGCATCCCACGGCGTGTCCATGCCGTAGACGCTGCTCCACTTGTGGAGGTTGCTCTTGCCGAAGTCGGTGCGGACGGCGTAGGCGTCAGCCGTGGAGCTGCTGCCCGGCGCGGGCTGCGAGGGGATGATGGACGGCAGGTCAATCGCGGGCGTGATGGGCGAAGTCGGCGTCACGGGCGAGAGCGGGGAGATCTTGGCTTCGACCTCGGCATTCTTGCTGTAGCCTGGCTCGGCGGGCAGATGGCGCTGCATGGCGGCCGGTGCGGTCATGGCGGCGTCGTGCTTGACCATGGCGGAGGCGCTGTCCGTCATGGCAGCCTCAGCACGATGCGAAGAGACGTGTGCGGTGACGGCTGGCGCGGCTGAGACGGCAGTGGTGCTGGCTGCGGCGCACGCGAGGAGCGCGGCGGCAAACAGGGTTCTCACGGTTCTTGTTTTACGACTCAATAAAAAGACCTCCTAGGCACTGGACACATATCACGATTTTGCGATTCTGACGACAAATCGAACGATTTGCCAATAGAATACGCTTACTAAAGCTCTTAATAGTTCTTTATTATACTACTTTTGTCGCAATCCGTAAAGGCGGGGGGCTTGACAGAGAACTTCCCGCCGCGCGTGCGGGCAAAAAAAGAAGCGGCTGACAAATGGGGGAGTCAGCCGCTGTGGCAGTTGAGGAAGTGAAAGGATATCAACTGCCACACCAAAGGGATCGGATAGTCTATCACCACTATCCACTTAATAGCACTTCGCCGCTCCGTCGCGGAATTCCTGCTGATTTCCGGATAAAATTCCGCAGATTGGTCCGTTTTCCAAATAGTGTACTTTGGTACGGCGGGGGGCGCGATGTGGTATAATGGGGTGATACGGTATTGAAGGAGGAAACAGGGGATGGCAGTATTTTGGGAACAGCTGCTCGCGCTCGTGGCGGTGGTCTTCATCGCGTTCGGCACGGTCTACGGCTACCGCAGCTGGCGCAAGAACAAAATGCGCTGAAACCTCTGCCCAGAAGCAGGTGCACTTGCTTTTGGCGGGGCAATCATGATAGAATTCTCATGTATTTTAAAATTTCTATGATAGTTGTGAGTGGGGGAATCCTGATGAAGAAGACTTTGCTGGCCGGTATGATGGCGGCTGCGGCATCGGTCATGGTGCCGGGACTGGCCGGGGCGGAAGCTGTGACGGCGGATGTGCCGACGGGGAGCGTCTATTACGACTATGTCGACAAGCTCAGCGGCATGGGCTACATCGATGCGCTGCCGGACGGCGCGCGCCCGTACAGCCGCATGCAGATGGCGAAGTGGGTGCTGCAGGCGGAGAAAAACGCCAAGGACAAGCCGATGCCTGCCTATCTCGCAGACGAGCTCGCCTCGATGCGTCAGGCCTTTGGCGCGGAGATCGAGGTGCTCGAGGGCAGGAGCGACCAGGAGGACGTCGCGCTGCGCGAGGCGTCGCTGCGGCTCGCGAGCTACAACAGCGACCAGTCGTCGTACAGACAGCGTCGCAACGGCAGTAGCGCTCAGCCACATGCGCATTGGCAGCCGTTTGGCCAGGGCACGAATGGCTACGACTATGCGGACGGCTTCAATGCCGTCGCCAAGGCGGAGGTCTCGGGCAACATCGGTCACAAGACGGCTGTCTCGCTGACGCCGCGTCTGAGCTGGAACGACGATGACGATGCGGAGCTCAAACTCGAAGAGGGCTATGTCAAGACGAAGACGGGCATTGTCGAGTACCTCGCGGGCCGTCAGGCGTTGAGCTACGGCCAGGGCAAGACGGGCAAGCTCGTGCTCGACAACACGATGAAGCCGATGACGATGGTCCAGGCGCATCTCGAGGACGACATGCCGGTGCGCGGCTTCTTCCGCTTCCTCGGCAAGCAGAACTACCATGTCTTCTACGGCCAGCTTGAGGGCGACCGTCGCGACCGCGCTGTAGATCACAAGGACTTCGACCATGCGGGTCTCTTGGGCGTGCGCGCCGACTTCACGCCGTCGGATGCCTTCACGTTCGGCCTGATGCGCGTCTCGATGCTCGGCGGTGAGCGCAACGGCCTCTCGAAGTCGGACTGGCGCCACTGGGTGACGGGGCGCAATGACGAGGCGGGCCAGGATCGCTGGAATGATATTGCGGGCGGCGACTTCCGCGTGCGCCTGCCGGGCGTCCAGTTCTACGGCGAGGTCTACGGCGAGGACGCGGGCGGCCTGCAGCCGACGGAGCGCGGCTACCGCTTCGGCACGTACCTGCCGCAGCTGACGCGCGATGGCTCGTGGGACATGACGCTCGAGTACGCCTCGACAAACCCAGCCTGGTACGTCCACCAGAAGTACCAGAATGGCTGGACGTACAGCGACGACATCATCGGCGACTCGATGGGCAACAACGCCAAGAAGTACTACCTCGGCGTCAACCACTACCTGCCGGGCGAGAACCAGATCGGCGCGTACTTCATGCGCACGCAGATGGACCGTGGTGCGATGAACCACCCGAACGTCTATGAGGCAGCTCTGACAGGCCGCCTCAAGCTGCAGGACCACTTCTTCCTCGACGGCTCGCTTGGCCTCGCGAAGATCGAGCATGCCGACTACACGGCGCGCAACGACAAGGACGTCTTTGCGACGGCCATGGCCCGCTGGCAGTATTGATGCAGAGAAAAGTCAAGGAAATCCCCTCGGATTCCCTTGGCTTTTTTCTTTGCGCCGGGGCGCGGGCGGTGCTATAATGAAGCTATGGGAGCGCCATGCTCTTGTAACAGTGTAAACCGCGTTTCAAAAAGGGATTGACAAGCCTTTTCCTTTATTGTAGACTAGTAACAATATATTTGAGGAAGGTCCTCAGGAGATTCAAGAAAGAAGGGGTTACGTTGGCATTCTATTTCAAGGAACCATCACACACGTTTGGAGAGTATCTTCTCGTCCCAGGTTATTCGTCGGATAAGTGTATCCCGAATAACGTCTCTCTCAAGACGCCGCTGGTGAAGTTCAAGAAAGGTGAAGAACCGAAGATCTCGATGAACATCCCGATGACGTCTGCCATCATGCAGGCGGTCTCGAACGACAAGATGGCAATCGCACTCGCGAAAGAGGGCGGTGTCTCGTTCATCTACGGCTCGCAGAGCATTGAAGCAGAAGCTGCCATGGTATCCCACGTCAAGAACTACAAATCCGGTTTTGTCAGCAGTGACTCCAACATCAAGCCGACGACGACGCTCGGCGAGATCCTGGATCTCCTGCAGAAGACGGGCCATTCGACGATGGCTGTCACGGAAGACGGCACGCCGACGGGCAAGCTCCTCGGCATCGTGACGAGCCGCGACTACCGCATCTCGCGCATGAGCCTCGACACGAAGGCGGAGACGTTCATGACGCCGTTCGAGAAGCTCGTCTACGCGGATGCGGACACGACGTCTTTGACGAAGGCGAACGACCTCATCTGGGAGAACAAGCTCAACATGCTGCCGCTCGTCGACAAGAACCAGCGCCTGCGCTACATGGTCTTCCGCAAGGACTACACGGACAACAAGGAGCACGAGCTCGAGCTCATCGACGAGAACAAGCGCTACATCGTCGGCGCCGGCATCAACACGCGCGACTACGCGGAGCGCGTCCCGGCACTCCTGAAGGCTGGTGCGGATGTGCTCTGCATCGACTCCTCGGAAGGCTTCTCGGAGTGGCAGCGCATCACGCTCAAGTACATCCACGAGCACTTCGGCAGCGATGTCAAGGTCGGCGCGGGCAATGTCGTCGATGCTGAGGGCTTCCGCTTCCTCGCTGAGGCGGGTGCGGACTTCATCAAGGTCGGCATCGGCGGCGGCTCCATCTGCATCACGCGCGAGACGAAGGGCATCGGCCGCGGCCAGGCCACGGCGCTCATCGATGTCTGCGCCGAGCGCGACCGCTACTACGAGGAGACGGGCGTCTACATCCCGGTCTGCTCCGACGGCGGTATCGTCCACGATTACCACATGACGCTGGCCCTCGCGATGGGCGCCGACTTCCTGATGCTCGGCCGCTACTTCTCGCGCTTCGACGAGAGCCCGACGGACAAGGTCAAGGTCAACGGCACGTACTACAAGGAGTATTGGGGCGAAGGCTCGAACCGCGCCCGCAACTGGCAGCGCTACGATCTCGGCGGCGCGCGCAAGCTCTCCTTCGAGGAAGGCGTTGACTCCTACGTCCCGTACGCCGGCCCGCTCAAGGACAACGTCAACATCACGCTGGCCAAGATCCGCTCGACGATGTGCAACTGCGGCGCACTGACGCTGCCGGAGCTGCGCGAGAAGGCGAAGATCACGCTCGTCTCGGCCACGAGCATTGTCGAGGGCGGCTCGCACGATGTCATCCTCAAGGACAAATTCGGCCGCAACTGACGGCTTCCTGTCATACGGCAGCCTGGAACTCGCTTCCGGGCTGTTTTTTTGTGGGGGAAGGCGAAAAAGCAGGAAGTGGCGGAGAAATTACCAGAAATTTACATGAAGTGGCAGGAAAATACAGGTGCTTGGACGAAAGAATCTATATTGATTTTGATTTGTTATAAGTCTGCGATGAGAAGACGAGAAATAGATGGTGTCCTGTACGGGAAGGCTATGAGGCGCTTGTATCAGACATGGTCAGAGGGGGAGATTGCGCATGACGCTGCAATTCAGTGAGAAGGAAGTGAAGGGGGAGATCGCGCGGTTGTCGGAGGAATACGACGTCGTGCGGCTCGTCGATCCGGAGGAGTGCCATTCCTTTGCGATCGGGGCGGACTGCTCTTATGAATACGGCCCGAGTTGCTACTCGGTCTGGCGTAGCACGAACCGCTGCCGCAATTGCACGAGCCTGCGCGCGCTCAAGACGGGCATGGAGCTGCACAAGACGGAGATCAAGGACGGCGATCTCTACTTCATCACGTCGCGCCCCATCGAGATCTTGCTCGCGGACGGCACGACGTTTTCCTGTGTCATGGAGCTGATTCGCATAGAGAGGGGCCGGGGCATGAAGAAGGACGGGCATCACGCGATGCTGCAGAAGGGATTTGACCGGAAGGTGTTTGAGGAGACGCTGCGCATGGCCATGCAGAACCTGCCGACGGGTGTCGTCTGGTTTGATATGAGCGGGCACTGCATCTATGCGAACAGCGAGGCGTTCCGCCTCTTCGATGTCCCGGACAGCCTGGCAAAGCTCGAGGTCATCCTCAAGGACTGGTTCCAGGAGGATGCGCTCGCGAGCCCGGAGGCTACGGTCTGGCTGCAGCAGTACGGGGAGAAGGAGAGCCCGCGGTCGCTGCAGATCTGCCGCTACCCGCTCAACGACGGCACGGGCAAGGATGTCGGCATGTACTTCCTCATCAGCGACTGCACGCAGGACCAGAAGAACCTCGATTTGGAGCACTTCGGCACGATGCACGACGCCCTGACGGGCATCTACAACAAGTACGGCTTCTACCGGCAGGCGCGCCACGTCATGGACGACAACCCGCATGTGGAATACCTCATGGTCTGCCTGAACTTCGGGGACTTCAAGCTATTGAACGGGCTCTACGGCATGACGAAGGGCAATGAGCTCCTGGTGCGCGTCGGCGGCATGCTGCGCCGGCGCTACGGCCAGAACCGGCGGACGGCCTACGGGCGCCTCCGCGCGGACCGCTTCGCCATGATGATCCCGGCGGAGGACTTCGTGCCGGAGAAATACCTCAAGACGGTCGAGACGGTCATGCACGAGCTTACCTCGATCCACTTCGACCTGCAGATCGCAATCGGCATCTGCCGCGTCACGGACCGGCGCATGCCGATCTCGGTGCTCTGCGACCGCGCGTTTTTGGCGGCGAGCGTCTTGAAGACGCAGGAGAGCAACGGCTTTGTCTGGTACTCGGATCACATGATGTCCGACAAGATACGCGACCGCGCGGTGCTGAGCCGCTTCTCGGATGCGCTGGGCCGCGGGGAGATCCAGCTCTACCTGCAGGCGCAGGTAGGGGCGGGGGACCGGCACGTGATCGGCGCAGAGGCGCTCTCGCGCTGGGTCTGCGAGGACGGCCGCGTGATCCCGCCCGCGGTATTCATCCCAATCCTCGAGGAGCACGGCAAGATCTGGCAGCTCGACTACCACATCTGGGAGATGGCCTGCCGCCTGCTGAAGTCGTGGAAGGATGACCCGGTCTTCGGCAGCTACAGGATCTCGGTCAACATCTCGGTCAAGGACATCTACTACCTCGACCTCTACGAGGTCTTCACGCATCTCGTCGAGGAGTACAAGATCGACCCAGAGCATCTCGAGCTCGAGATCACGGAGACGGTCTTCATGGACAAGCCGAAGGAGGCCATCGCTCTCATCCAGCGGCTCAAGGAGTACGGCTTCACGATCGCCATCGATGATTTCGGCAGCGGCTACTCGAGCCTGAGCTTCCTCAAGGACATCCAGGCGGACATCCTGAAGATCGACATGGAGTTCTTGCGCAAGACGGAGCATCAGGAGCGCAGCCGCATCATCCTGCGCTCGATCGTGGCGCTCGCGCGCGAGCTCGGCATGCCGACGGTCGTCGAGGGGGTCGAGACGAGCCAGCAGGTCCGCGATCTCACGCAGATCGGCTGCGACATCTTTCAGGGGTTCTACTACTCGCGGCCCGTCCCGGTCGCGGACTTTGAGGAGCGCTTCCCGGACGGCCTGGCCCGCCCGTGGAGCGAGCCGGTGCAGGCAGAGACGTAAGAGGCTGGAGCCTGCCGCATCCTGGCGGGCTTCAGTCTTTTTTCACGGAAGGCGTGTATATATATAGAAAGCATTTGATTTTTGAGGAGTGGTGACGATGCGGGTTTTGCTGGCAGAGGACGACAAGCGCCTGGGCAAGCTCATCCAGTACATGCTGGAGCAGAATGACATACAGGTCGAATGGGTGACGAACGGCAGTGATATCTACGAGTATGCGATGTACACGGACTACGACATCCTGATCCTCGACTGGATGATGCCGGGGGAGACGGGCGTGGAGGCGTGCAGCCGCCTGCGCAAGGACGGCTATGAGAAGGCCATCCTGATGCTGACGGCGCGCGACTCGGTCGAGGACCGCGTGACGGGGCTCGACGCGGGCGCGGACGACTACCTCGTCAAGCCGTTCGAGTTCGCGGAGCTCATGGCGCGCCTGCGCGCGCTCGGCCGCCGCAGCACGCAGAAGATCCAGCAGGATATCGTCGAGGTCGGCGAGTTCACGCTGAACCGCACGGCGAAGGTCCTCAAGAAGAAGGACAAGGTCATCCAGCTCTCGCCGCGCGAGTTCCAGATCTTCGACTTGCTCGCGCAGAACATCGGCATCGTCGTGCCGCGCGACATCATCCTCGACCGCATCTGGGGCCTCGAGTCGGACGTCAGCTCGAACAACATCGACTCCTACATGAAGATCCTGCGCAAGAAGCTTGACCTCGGCGACGGCGGCACGGTCATCAAGACGGTCCGCGGTGTCGGCTACAAGCTGGAGGCCAAGAGCTGATGGCGCAGAACATCTTTGGCAGCAGCCGCCGCAAGCTCACGCTGCTCTACTCGATCGTCATGATCATCTTCCTCGTCGTGCTGATCTTCGCGATGCACAAGACGATGGAGTGGTCGATCACGTCGGAGCAGGCGCGCGAGCTCATGGACACGGCGAGCAATGTGGCGGAGGCGCAGGAGTACTTCAACCAGCACCCGGAGATCGTGCTCGACGATACGATCGCCTACAAGAGCACGAATGACCGCCTGTTCTTCTATGTCTTCGACAACGAGGGGCGCCTCTTGAACTTCGCGCGCGCCTCGTTCCGCATCGAGCCCTTCATCCTCGACACGATCGCGCAGGAGAAGGTGGAGCCGGGCGGCGTGACGGTCTTCTCGAAGCCCGGCTCGGAGAACACGCGCAAGGCCCGCATCATGCTGACGGCCCAGCAGGTCCGCGACGATGAGGGCCATGCGACGCAGACGGTCTACGTCGGCAAGGATGTCACGGCGATGTACAACGGCATGGAGAAGGCGACGTACGCGCTGGCCTTCCTCGGCGCCATCGCGCTGGTCATCGCGACGATCGTCGGCCACATCCTCTCGGGCAAGGCGATGATCCCGTTGCGGCAGGCCTACGAGAAGCAGCGCCAGTTCGCGGCGGACGCCTCGCATGAGCTCCGGACGCCGCTCTCCGTCGTCATGGCCTCGGCGGAGCTCCTGCAGAACGACCCGTCGATTAAGTCGCCTTTCCTGCGGCAGGTCATCGACGATGTGCGCGACGAGGTCAAGAAGATGACGAAGCTCGTCAGCGACCTGCTCGTCGTCGCGCGCAGCGACAACAAGGCGCTGAAGCTCAAGCCGCAGAAGTTCAATCTCTCGGCGCTCATCGAGCAGACGGCGCGCCTCATGCAGCCGCTCGCCGAGCAGAAGAAGATCGACCTGCAGGCGGAGAACCTGCCGAAGGTCGAGATCCAGGCCGACGAGCAGAAGATTCGCCAGCTCGTGCTGATCCTCGTCGACAACGCCGTCAAGTACACGCCGGACGGCGGCCGCGTCTCCGTGCGCTACGAGAGCACGGAGAAGGGCAGGGTGCGCTTTGCCGTCAGCGACACGGGCATCGGCATCGCGAAGGAGGACCAGGCGAAGGTCTTTGACCGCTTTTACCGCGTCGACAAGGCGCGCTCGCGCGAGATGGGCGGCAACGGCCTCGGCCTCGCCATCGCGCAGGAGATCGTCCACCTGCACAAGGGCCGCATCTGGATCCAGAGCGAGCTCGGTCAGGGCACGACCTTCTTTGTCGAGCTGCGCACGAAGTTTAAATGAGTCTGAGCCTGCCGGATTATCGCGTCCGGCGGGCTTTTTTGCTGGAAATTGGCAGGAGAATAGGAGAAAAAATCATGGAGATGGAGAAAGCGAGACGGGAAGAGCGCATGGAGCGCCACGGCCTGCTGATCGTGCACACGGGGGATGGCAAGGGCAAGACGACGGCGGCCATGGGGCTCGCTGTGCGCGCCTGGGGCGACGGCCTGCGCGTGCTCATCCTGCAGTTCATCAAGGGCGGCTGGCAGACGGGCGAGCGCCATGCCATCGAGGTCCTCGCGCGTGCCGAGGGCCGCATTGAGCTCCGGCCGCTCGGCCTCGGCTTCACGAGAAAGGGCGAGAAGCCGAAGGAGGAGCACCGGCGGGCGGCGGAGGCGGCCCTGAAGATGGCCGCGGACGAGCTGCAGAGCGGCCGCTGGGACATGGTCATCCTCGACGAGGTCAATTACGCCGTCAGATTCGGCCTGATCACGGAGGAGGAGCTCGGCGCGCTGCTCGAACGACGCCCGCCAGAAGTGCACCTCGTCTGCACGGGGCGCGCGGCCTGCCCGCTGCTGATGGAGCGGGCCGACCTCATCACGGAGATGTGCAGCCTGCGCCATCCGTTCGCCGCGGGGATAAAAGCGCAAAAAGGCATTGAATTTTGATTCGTAATGTTGTAAACTAGGTATCACATGAATCTTTGCATCGGATTGTCTGCTGTGTGTAGACAGATTGCAGGCAGGCGATACAGAATAGATAGGAGAGTTGCTTTATGAGAAGTGATATTGTCAAAAAAGGCGCCACGCGCTGTGCGCACCGTTCCTTATTCCATGCCATGGGCTATGGTCCGGAGGACCTCCAGAAGCCGCTGATCGGCATCTGCAATTCCTTCAACGAGATCATCCCGGGCCACATCCACCTGCGCGAGATCGCACAGGCGGCCAAGCTCGGCGTCGCGGCAGCCGGCGGCACGCCAATCGAGTTCCCGGCCATCGGCGTCTGCGACGGCATCGCCATGGGCCACACGGGCATGAAGTACTCGCTCGCGAGCCGCGAGCTCATCGCGGACTCCATCGAGGCCGTCGCGATGGCCTCGGGCTTCGACGGCCTCGTCCTGATCCCGAACTGCGACAAGGTCGTCCCGGGCATGCTGATGGCAGCAGCCCGCCTCAACATCCCGGCCGTCGTCGTCTCGGGCGGCCCGATGCTGCCGGGCCGCTTCCACGGCCACGATGTCAGCGTCAGCCAGGCCTTCGAGGCAGCCGGCAAGTTCGCCGCCGGCCAGATGGACGCCGCTGAGATGGCAGACCTCGAGTCGAAGTGCTGCCCGGGCTGCGGCTCCTGCGCCGGCCTCTTCACGGCCAACACGATGAACTCCCTGACGGAAGTCCTCGGCATGGGCCTGCCGGGCAACGGCACGATCCCGGCTGCCTACACGGGCGCACGCCGCCTGCTCGCCAAGCGCGCCGGTGAAGCCGTCCTGGACCTCATCAAGAAGGACATCAAGCCGCGCGACATCATGACGCGCGAGGCCTTCGAGAACGCCATCACGGTCGACATGGGCATCGGCGGCTCCTCGAACACGGTCCTTCACCTGACGGCCATCGCGCACGAGGCCGGCATCGAGCTGCCGGCACCGCTCTTCGACGAGATCTCGCGCCGCACGCCGTACATCACGAAGCTCAGCCCGGCCGGCAAGCACCACATGACGGACCTCAACGAGGCCGGTGGCATCCCGGCTGTCATGCATGAGCTCGCCAAGAAGAACCTCATCCACCTCGACGCGCTGACGATCACGGGCACGGTCGGCGACCGCATCAAGAACGCCGAAGTCCTCGACCGCACGGTCATCCACAGCGTCGACGACCCGTACCGCAAGGAGGGCGGCATCGCCATCCTCAAGGGCAACCTCGCACCGGACTACGCCGTCGTCAAGGCATCGGCCGTCGCACCGGACATGCTGACGTACACGGGCAAGGCGAAGTGCTACAACTCCGAGACGGAGGCCTGCGACGCCATCATGGCCGGCGACATCCACGACGGCGACGTCGTCGTCATCCGCTATGAAGGCCCGAAGGGCGGCCCGGGCATGCAGGAGATGCTCAACCCGACGGCTGTCATCACGGGCCGCGGCCTCAAGGTCGGCCTGATCACCGACGGCCGCTTCAGCGGTGCCAGCCAGGGCGCCTGCGTCGGCCACATCTCGCCGGAGGCCATGGAAGGCGGCCCGATCGCCCTCATCGAGGACGGCGACGAGATCACGATCGACATCCCGAACCGCAGCCTCACCCTCGCCGTCAGCGACGAAGAGCTCGCCAAGCGCAAGGCAAACTGGAAGAAGCCCGAGCCGAAGATCAAGACGGGCTATCTCTCCCGCTATGCCAAGCTCACGACGTCCGCCAGCACGGGCGCTGTGCTCAAGTAATCCCATAAGCGACTCTACAGGAGAAGCAGCCGAGGCTGCTTCTCTTTTTGTCGTGGGGGAGATACCTTGTATTTTTGTTCGGGATTCGCTATAATGAATGAGTTATAAGAAATCAATGAGACTCCGCTTCCTGCGGGTTTTCTTCCAATTCCGAGGTGTTAGAACCATTGCATATCGTATTGATTGAACCAGAGATCCCGGGCAACACGGGAAACATCGCGCGGCTCTGCGCCGGCACGGGCATCGAGCTCCATCTCGTGCGGCCGCTCGGCTTCTCGACGGATGACAAGCACCTGAAGCGCGCCGGCCTCGACTACTGGCCGCTCGTCAAGGTCCACTACCACGACAGCTTCGAGGAAGTCCAGGAGCGCTACGCCGGCCACAACTTCTACTTTTTGTCGACGAAGGCACCGCGCTCCTATACGGAAGTCTCGTACACGATGGACGACATGCTCGTCTTCGGCAAGGAATCGGCCGGCATCCCCGAGCCCATCCTCAAGGCGAACTGGGATCACTGCGTGCGCATCCCGATGATCGCCGAGGCACGCTCGCTGAACCTCTCCAACTCCGTCGCCGTCGTGGCTTACGAGGCCATGCGGCAGATGGACTTCCAGAACCTCGCAGAAGCCGGCCCCGGCCTCCGCATGGACCACCGCTGACGCGCCGCGCGTCAAGACGACGAGAAGACCATAGTGAAGACCATAGTACAGATGGGAATGATGACTGATGATTGACAAAAGCTTTGTCCAGAAATGCCAGGCCTTCATCGAGCCGAACCGCTTCCGCCTCGATGAGCCGATGAAACTCCACACGACCTTCAAGATCGGCGGACCCGCCGACTGCCTGATCTTCCCCGCCTCCATGGAGGAGACCGAGAAGGTCCTCGCCCTCGTCAACGAGTACAAGCTGCCGCTGACCATCCTCGGCAACGGCTCCAACGTCCTCGTGCAGGACAAGGGCATCCGCGGCGTCGTCGTGAAATTCGCGCGCCCGATGGCCAAGATCCGCCATGAGGGCACGCGCATCATCGCCGGCGCCGGCGCCCTCCTCAAAGACGTCTCCGAAGCCGCCGCGCAAAGCAGCTTGACCGGCCTCGAATTCGCCTGCGGCATCCCCGGCAGCATCGGCGGCGCCATCTTCATGAACGCCGGCGCCTACGACGGCGAGATGAAGAACGTCGCCGACACCGTGCGCACCGTCGACCGCGAGGGGAGGATCCACACCTACAGCCGCGACGAACTCGACCTCGGCTACCGCCACAGCCGCTTCCAGGACAACGGCGAGGCCATCGTCGAAGTCGAGCTCTGCCTCGAGCCCGGCGACAGCAAAGCCATCCGCGCCAAGATGGACGACTTCACCCAGCGCCGCGAGAGCAAACAGCCCCTCGAGATGCCGAGCGCCGGCAGCACCTTCAAGCGCCCCAAAGGCTACTTCGCCGGCACCCTGATCCAGGAGACCGGCCTCAAAGGCCTCCAGGTCGGCGGCGCCCAGGTCTCCACCAAACACGCCGGCTTCGTCGTCAACGCCACCGGCAACGCCACCGCCGCCGACGTCCGCGGCCTCATCCACGAAGTCCAGCAGCGCGTCTACCAGAAACACGGCGTCATGCTCCACCCCGAAGTCCGCATCATCGGCGACGCATGATCCCTAAAAATCGAATCGAGCAAGGAAATAAACAATACAAAAAGACTGCCACAACAAAGTGACAGTCTTTTTTCGTCATAGAAGAAAAATCGTGCAAACTAGAGGGGCGCAGCGAAGCGACACCGCGCACATCTCGCCTGCACTTTAAACCGGACCAAGTCCATACGACAAAACGGGCAGGGCGCAGCGAAGCGACCGCCCGCAGCAGGGCCTGGCTAAGTCCCAAAACGCGAGCAACACCGGGCCGGGGCGCAGCTGTTTCGCCTGCAGGAGCGCAGTGACCGCCCGCAGGGCTGAGCCCCAATCCGCCGCGCCTAGACACAGCGATGTAAGAACGCCGCGGCAGGCGGCGAACCCCCTAGACACATACTCTGCCGCATGGGGCTCATTCAACGGAGCGACGAAGCCGAAACAGCTGCGCCCCGGCCACGCCACGATGTAAACCCAAACTCTTCCCACGCTCACTCACCCGAGGATCGTATCGAGCGCCATCATCAGCGTGAACCCGACCGAAAACGCGACCACCCCGATATTCGAGTGATGGCCCGCACTCATCTCCGGGATGAGCTCCTCCACGACGACGTAGAGCATCGCGCCCGCCGCGAACGCCAGCAGGTACGGCAGCACCGGCACGACGACGCTCGCCGCGACGATCGTCAGCGCCCCGCCGATCGGCTCCACGACGCCCGACAGCGTGCCGAGCACGAACGCCTTCGCGCGCCCCTCGCCGTTCGCCGCGAGCGGCAGCGAGATGATCGCCCCCTCCGGAAAGTTCTGGATCGCGATGCCGAGCGACAGTGCGAGCGCCGCGCCGAGCGACAGGTCCGCGCCGCCCGTGAGCCAGCCCGCGAGCACAACGCCGACCGCCATGCCTTCCGGGATGTTGTGCAGCGTCACCGCGAGCACGAGCTTGAGGTTCTTCGAGAGCGCGCTCTTCGGGCCCTCGGCCTCCTCGCTGTTCAGGTGGAGGTGCGGGATGATGTGGTCGAGCAGCAGCAAGAAGAGCGTGCCCGCCCAGAAGCCCGCGACGGCCGGCAGCGAGGCGTAGGCGCCGAGCGCGCTGCTCTCTTCCATCGAGGGGATCAGGAGACTCCAGACCGAAGCCGCGACCATGATGCCCGCCGCAAAGCCCGTGAACGCCTTCTGGATGCGGTGGTCGAGTTCCCCGCGCAGCAAAAAGACACAGGCCGCGCCGAGCGTCGTGCCAAGGAACGGGATGGCAAGTCCCTGCAGGATCTCAATCGGCATGAGAATCCCTCCTTTTCTTTCGTTTCTTTCTATTATACAGGAAAGATGCCCAAAAGGAAATGGTGGCCCGCGGCTGTCCGACATTGAGAAAGAAAACGGATCTGTGCTATAATAATGTATACGTATGGTTTGGAGCGGAGTGTGTTGGTATGGCAAACAGCAGAGAGAAGAAGACGCGCAATGTCTTCACCGAGAAGGCGGCACTCGAACAGGAGGTTACCGCTTTGCAGGCGAAGCTAGAGGAGCAGGCGGCAAAGCTCGCCGACTGCCGCCGGGAGATCGAGGACGCGATCGTCGCGCGCATCAAGCAGCGGGACGAGCTCGACGCCCTGCGCGAGGAGAACCGGCAGCTGCGCCGCCGGCTTGCATTGTATGAGCTTCCCGCACAGGATGAACCGCCTGCCGATGCGGCAGGCGTCTCAGTAGAAGATTCCCCAGCCGAACCGGCCCGGACGCGGGAGGAACAGGAATTCTTTGATTCTTTCCGCATCTACGTCGTCGGCGGCACGGAGAAGTGGCAGAAGAAGGCCGCAGAAGTCTTCCCGACGATGCACTTCCTCGGCAGCGAGAAGAACTTCGATCGCTCCGCGCTCGCGCAGGCCGACTACGTCATCATCAACACGAATGCCGTCTCGCACGCCTGCACCGAGAAGGCCAAGAATGCCGCGCCGAAGTCGGCATCCATCATCATGACCTCCAACAACAACCTCCATCTCCTGCAGCGAAAGCTGCTCGAGACGATACAGTGACAGAGAATAAATACGACAGAACGAAAGGAAGCATTTATTTTTATGGAAGTAAACGACAGAATCCACGGCTTTTTCCTGAAACATAAAGAGTACATCCCCGAAGTGGACTCGACGGCCTACACGTTCGAGCACGAGAAGAGCGGCGCGCGCCTGTTCTTCCTCGCCAACGATGACGACAATAAGGTCTTTTCCATCTCATTCCGCACGCCGCCTGTCGACGACACGGGCGTCGCGCACATCGTCGAGCACTCGACGCTCTGCGGCTCGCGCAAGTACCCGCTCAAGGAGCCGTTTGTCGAGCTCGTCAAGGGCTCCCTCAATACCTTCCTCAACGCGATGACGTACCCCGACAAGACGATGTACCCGGTGGCCAGCCGCAACGACAAGGATTTCCAGAACCTCATGGACGTCTACCTCGACGCCGTCTTCTACCCGAACATGCGCGAGAACCCGCAGGTGCTCATGCAGGAGGGCTGGCACTATGAGATCGAGAAGAAGGAAGACCCGCTCGCGTACAGCGGCGTCGTCTACAATGAGATGAAGGGCGCGCTGTCCTCGCCGGATGACCTGCTCGAGAGCCGCATCATGCACGCGCTCTACCCGGAGACGACGTACGGCCACGAGTCGGGCGGCGACCCGGAGGCCATCCCGGACCTCACGCAGGAGAAGTTCATCGCCTTCCACGCGAAGTACTACCACCCGTCGAACAGCTACATCTACCTCTACGGCGCAATGGACATCGAGGAGAAACTGCGCTACCTCGACGAGGAATACCTCTCGTATTTCGACCGCATCCCCGTGCCGTCGAAGATCGACCTGCAGCCGGCGTTCTCGCACCTCAAGCGTGAGACGGTGCCGTATCCCGTCAGCGAAGAGGAGGGGACCGATGAGAAGACGTTCCTCGCGCTGAGCTGGACGACGGGCCAGTCGCTCGACCACAAGGCGATGATGGGCCTCGAGATCCTCGAGCACGCGCTCCTGCGCACGCCGGCCGCACCGCTGCGCAAGGCGCTCATCGACGCGAAGCTCGGCCGCGACGTCGACTCCATCTTCGAGACGGATATGCTGCAGCCGTTCTTCAGCATCATCGTCAACAACGCGGAGCCGGAGCGCCTCGACAAGTTCTACCACCTGACGATGACGAAGCTCCAGCAGCTCGCCGAAAACGGCATCGACCGCGAGCTGCTCGAGGCGTCCATCAACCTCATGGAGTTCCGCCTGCGCGAAGCCGACTTCGGCTCGGCGCCGAAGGGGCTCATCTACGGCATCCGCATCATGAAGAGCTGGCTCTACGGCGGCGCTCCCGAGACGTACCTGCGCTATGAGGACCTGCTGCAAGAGATGAAGGACGGGCTCTCGGGGCGCTACTTCGAGTCGCTCGTCGAGACGTACTTCCTCGCGAACCCGCACCGCAGCCTGCTCGCGATGGTGCCGGACACGCAGATGGCCGCGCGCCGCGAGAAGGAGCAGCAGGAGAAGCTCGCCGAGAAGAAGGCGGCGATGAGCGACGCGGAGATCGAGGCGACCATCGCGGCGACGCAGGCGCTCAAGCTGCGCCAGCAGAGCCCGGAGACGGAGGAGGCCCTGCGCACGATCCCGGTGCTGAAGCTCTCGGACATCCGCAAGGAGTCGTACCCGCTGCCGCTCGAGGTCCGCGATCTTGGCGGCACGAAGGTGCTCTTCAGCGATGTCCACACGAACGGCATCGCCTATCTGAATCTCTACTTCGACGCGAGCGCCGTGACGGAGGAGGAGCTGCCGTACCTCTACCTCTTGAGTGAGCTCCTCGGCATGGTCGATACGGAGAAGCACACGTACGCGGAGCTCGCGAACCTGCGCAACCTGCACACGGGCGGCATCGCGTCGGATGTCGTCGTCTACACGCGAAACGGCGAGCCAGACTCGTTGCTGCCGAAGCTGCGCGTCCGCGCGAAGGCGCTCGTCAAGAGATTGCCGGAGCTTATGGCGCTCCTGCAGGAGATCCTGACCGAGAGCCGCTTTACGGACGAGAAGCGCATCCGCGAGCTCATCGAGCAGGAGGAGACCTCCATCGAGCTCAATCTGCAGCGCGCCGCCAACCAGATCATCGTCTCGCGCCTCGCTGCCTACCTTTCGCGCGCGGGCCGCTACGCCGACGAGGGCGGCCTGCCGTTCTACCCGTTCCTCAAGGCGTTTGAGGCGGACTTTGCGGGAAGTCTCGCCAAGATGCAGCAGGTGTTCAAGACGCTGCTGCCGAAGCTCTTCAACCGCAACGGCCTCATCGTCAGCGTCACGCTCAGGGAAGAGGAGTATCCTGCATTTGAAGAGGCGTTTGGAGCCCTGCAGCAGAGCTTCTCGCAGGAAGTGTTCCCGGCGGCTTCGTTTGACTGGAAGGTCGAGCCGGAGAACGAGGGCCTGACGTCCTCGAGCCGCGTGCAGTACGTCGGTAAGGGCGCGAACTTCCTGCGCCTCGGCTACCGCTACACGGGCAGCATGGCCGTTTTAGAGACGCTTTTGCGCTACGACTACTTCTGGACGAAGATCCGCGTGCAGGGCGGTGCCTACGGCGCCTTCACGGGCTTCAACCGCAACGGCTTCATGTACTTCGGCTCCTACCGCGACCCGAACCTCCGCGAGACGCTCGCCGTCTTTGACGGCACGGCCGACTATGCGGCGCACTTTACGGCATCGGAGCGCGAGATGGACAAGTTCATCATCGGCACGATGAGCGGCGTCGACACGCCGCTGACGCCGATGATGAAGGGCGATGCGGCCGCGACGTGCTACCTGCGCGGCATCACGGAGGCGGACCGCCAGCAGCGCCGCGCGGAGATCCTCGCGACGCGCCAGGAGGACATCCGCGCGCTCGCACCGCTCATCGCGGACTGCATGAAGGAGAACGTCCTCTGCGTCTTCGGCAACGACGAGAAGATCGCCGCAGCGAAGGACGCCTTCGGCTCCATCAAGCCGGCGCTCTGAGATGCGACATTTGTCCTCTGGAGAAGGCGTTGACTTTCCTCTGTGGACATGGGATAATGAAGGAGATATCATAATATGAGTCGATGTCCTGCTGCCGCGGGCGGCATAGCAGGACAGGAGTATGGGAGGCTTTCTGGATGAAGAAGACAATTTTCAAAGGTGCAGGTGTCGCCATCATCACGCCGTTCACGGAGGATGGTGTCAACTTCGAAGAACTCAGCCGCATCATCGAGGACCAGATCAAGGGCGGTACGGATGCCATCGTCATCACGGGCACGAGCGGTGAGTCGGCCACGATGACGGACGAGGAGCACAGAGCGGCCATCAAGTGCGCCGTCGACACGGTCAAGGGCCGCATCCCGGTCATCGCCGGCACGGGCTCGAACGAGACGTCTTACGCCATCGAACTCTCGAAGTACGCGGAAAGCGTCGGCGCGGATGCCGTCCTCGTCGTCACGCCGTACTACAACAAGTGCACGCAGAAGGGCCTGATCGCGCACTACAAGGCCATCGCGGAGAGCATCAACATCCCAATCGTCCTCTACGATGTGCCGTCGCGCACGGGTGTCGGCATCCAGATCCCGACGTACGTCGAGCTCGCCAAGATCCCGAACATCGTCGCAGTCAAGGAGGCCAACGGCGACCTCTCGAAGATCCTGCGCCTGCGCGCTGCCTGCGGCGACAGCCTCGATGTCTACTCGGGCAACGACGACCAGATCGTCCCGATCCTCTCGCTCGGCGGCAAGGGCGTCATCTCCGTCCTCTCGAATGTCGCGCCGAAGGAGACGCACGACATGTGCCAGCTCTACTTCGACGGCAAGGCCGAGGAAGCCGGCAAGATGCAGATTGCCTATGCTGACCTCATCGACGCGCTCTTCTGCGAGGTCAACCCGATCCCTGTCAAGGTCGCGATGCGCAAGCTCGGCTATGCAGCCGGTCCGCTGCGCATGCCGCTCTCCGAGATGGAGCCGGAGCACGAGAAGCAGCTTGAGACGGCCCTGCGCAACCACGGCCTGATCAAGTGAGCTGCGGATAGCCGCTGATTTTAGAAGAAAAGCCTTCAAGAACCCGAAACGATGCAGTCGAGGTCTTGAAGGCTTTCTGTATTTCTATATTTCTGTATGTATCTGCATGAAGCAGAGAAAGAGAGAGCATATGCACGGTGTATTTGACATAGTCGGGCCGGTCATGATCGGCCCGTCGAGCTCGCACACGGCGGGTGCGGTGCGGCTCGGCCTCATGGCCCGCAAGGTCCTCGGCGAGCCGGCCGTACGCGCGGACATCAACCTGCACGGGTCGTTCGCGCAGACGTACCGCGGCCACGGCACGGACAAGGCGCTGATCGCGGGCATCCTGGGCTTTGCGCCCGATGACGAGCGCATCCGCGAGGCGCTGGCCATCGCCGAGGAGCAGGGGCTCGTCTTCTCGTTCCAGAAGGTCAATCTGGAGCAGGCGCATCCTAACACGGCGGTCATCCACCTGACGGGGGCTTCGGGGCGCACGGTGCGCGTGCGCGGCGCGTCTGTGGGCGGCGGCAACATCCGCATCACGAACATCGACGGCTACGAGGTCGAGCTCACGGGCATCTACCCGGCGCTCATCACGATCCACCACGACAAGCCCGGCATCATCACGAAGGTCACGCAGATCCTCGCGCGCTACGAGTACAACATCGCTTTCATGCGCGTCTCGCGCCAGAGCCGCGGCGAGATGGCCATGATGATCCTCGAGCTCGACGAGCCACTCTCCGGCGATGTCGTCGCGGAGTGCTGCGCGGTCTACGAGGTCGAGACGGCCTTTGCCATTCCGGCCATCTAGCGAAAGGAGTACGAGATGATACAGGTGAATTTCAATACGGTCGCGGAGCTCGTGGCGCTTGCCGAAGCGCAGCATGTGCCGGTCCACGAGATCGTGCTCGCGCGCGAGATGCACGACAGGGAGCGCTCGCGCGGCGAGGTCCTGCAGGCGATGCTGAAGAACTGGCAGGTCATGCAGGAGTCGATCGTGCGCGGCATCCAGAATACGGAGCGGTCGCTCTCGGGCATGACGGGCGGCGACGCGAAGAAGCTCTACGCGTACCGCACGAGCGGGTACATGGGGGAGGCGGCCATCGAGGCGGCGGCCTGTGCGGTGGGCATCAGTGAGGTCAACGCTGTCATGGGGCGCATTGTCGCGTGTCCGACGGCCGGCTCGTGCGGCATCGTGCCGGCGGCGCTCTACGCGGCCAAGAAGCAGCGCCATCTTGCGGATGCGGATGTGGTGCTGGCGCTACTGACGGCGGCGGGGATCGGCATGGTCGTCGACCAGAATGCCTCGATCGCGGGCGCAGCGGGCGGCTGCCAGGCGGAGTGCGGCACGGCGGCCGGCATGGCGGCGGCAGCGCTCGTCGAGCTCGCGGGCGGCACGCCGGCGATGATCGGCAATGGCACGGCGCTCGCCATCAAGAATCTCATGGGGCTCGTCTGCGATCCCGTCGCCGGCCTCGTCGAGGTGCCGTGTGTCAAGCGCAACGGCTTTGCGACGGTGGTGGCCATGACGGCGGCTGATATGACGATGGCGGGCATCCGGTCGGTCATCCCTGTCGATGAGGTCATTGCCGCGATGAACGAGGTCGGCCATCTCCTGCCGAAGTCGCTGCGCGAGACGAGCGAAGCGGGCCTCGCCGTCACGCCGACGGCCAAGGCCATCGAGAAGCGCGTCTATCCCGACTGAGGGGCAGGAGAGGGGTTAGCCGGGCCGCAGGAGAAGGGTTAGCCTGGCGAGGCGGAGAGGGCTGCCCATAAGCGGAGCTTTGGCCGCCTGCGTCAAGAACGCAGGTTTTGCCAACCAGATCCCTTGCCGGGAAGTGTCGTTCAAGCGAAGCGCGTTTCGCTTCCCGGCAAGGATGCATTTCAGGGCAAAACATGCGTTTAGCAGTCGGCCACGCGCAGCGTTGGGCAGCCCTCTCCGCCCGCTGCGAACTTCGCCCTGATGGCGGGTCTGTGCTTTTTTCCTTGCGTATCTTTGCCAGGCAGTGTAAAATGAGAATAACAATGCGAGATGATTCGCAAAATATAGTGCAAGGAGAGATTATTATATGAAGAAAATCATCCAGATGCTGCTCATCGCCTGCATGGTCGTGCTCGGCACGCAGGTTGCTTTTGCAAATGCCGACAAGGTCACGGTTCAGGAGGGCGCGGACCTTACGGCCATCCACCGTCTGGCCATCGGCTCGCCGCTCTACATGCAGGTCGACCCGAAATCCCCGAATAAGGACATGCTCACGCAGATCGTCTATGAGTCGAGCCGCGTGGCGCGCTGCTACGTCATCTCGTATGACACGGTCGCGCAGAACATCAAGGCGGACCAGAACATCGACATCAAGGCGCTCGACCGCCGCACGGCTGCCAAGGACTTCAAGCAGTATGTCGCGAATTACGCGGATGCCTACGTCATCCTGACAGTCGCCAATGACAGCCGCACGACGTTCTTCTTCGACGTCTACAAGGCCGGCACGAACGAGCTCCTCTACACCTATCAGATCCAGGCCAACCGCAGCGAAGGCGACACGGTTGCCACTTACACGAACATGGCAGAGCAGTTCTACAAGCATTTCGAGCGCTCCGCTGTCGAGCAGCAGAAAGAAAGCAGCAAAAAGAAATGATGCATAAAAAAGACAAGGCACAATGCCTTGTCTTTTTTGATTGGCCGACGGGTTGTCGGTGGGATGGGCTCAGTGCGCGAGGTAGAGCGGCTTGATCTTGGCGTCTTCGGCCATCGTCTTGTCGATGTAGCCGCAGCTGACCATCGCGTCGAGCACGATGAACTGGCGTTTCTTGGCCATCATGAAGTCGACGTAGGGGGAGTAGAGCGAGGGGGCGTTCGGCAGGCCGGCGAGCATGGCCGATTCGGGCAGGGCGAGATCGCGCGGCCGCTTGCCGAAGTAGCCCTCGGAGGCGGCGCCGATGCCGTAGTAGTTCGAGCCGTAGTAGATGGTGTTGAGGTACATCTCGAGGATCTCGTCCTTCGAGTAGTTCCACTCCATGTCGAGCGCCAGCACGAACTCCTCGGCCTTGCGGCCGAAGGACTGCTCGTGCGAGAGGAAGAGATTCTTGACGAGTTGCTGCGTGATGGTGCTCGCACCCTCCTCGATCTCGCCGGACTGCAGGTTGACGAGCGTGGCGCGCGCGATGCCCTCGAAGTCGAAGCCGTGGTGGCTGTAGAAGCGCCGGTCCTCGACGGCGACGATGGCCTGCTGCAGGGAGTCGGGCGTGTCCTGCAGCTTGACGTAGTGCGGGTCGCGCACATTGACGCGGCTCTCGACGGCGCGCCGCAGGAAGATGACGCGGCTCAGCCGGTCGGAAAAGCCCGGATGGTGCACCTCGTCCGTCATCTCGTTGGCGGGCACGCTCTGCGTCGGCCGCGGCAGGAAGCCGCCTGCGCTCTGCCACGTCTTTGCGGAGAAGACGGCCAGGCCGCCCGATACGAAGAAGGCGGCGAGGAACAGGATCAAGAGGAAAAAAAGAAAGCGGATCAGCCGTTTCGGTGACCGCCGTCGTCTTGTTGCCATGAAATAAACACTCCTTTGTCCTCATTATAACACGCACGGTTTATTTCGTCAGCAACCGCATCGCCAAATGCGATGAGAGGGATCGTAAAAAAATCTGTAAAATTGTAAAGAAAAGGCTTGCAATATTATACAGCATAGATGTATAATTATAAACATCAATTCAAGGGGCCGAGCCCCGGAGGAGGAACTAGTATGAAAGTCAGTGTCCTGGGAGCAACGGGATACGCGGGAGCGGAGCTCCTGCGCATCCTCTACAATCATCCGCAGGCAGAAGTCGTGCATGTCACATCCGAGAGCCGCACGGGCGAGAAGATCGCGGATCTCTACCCGCACCTGCGAGGCTGCTACGACATGGTGCTCGAGAGCATGAAGGACATCGAGACCATCGGCAAGGACAGCGATTTCGTCTTCATCGGCCTGCCGCACGGCCATGCGATGAAGGTCGGCCGCGCGCTCCGGGACCTGCCGGTGCGCATCATCGATCTCGGCGCTGACTACCGCTTCCGCGATACGAGTGTCTACGAGGCGTGGTACCACGTGCCGCACACGGATCCTGAAGCCGAGCGCGTCTACGGCCTCGCGGAGCTCTACCGCGACGAGATCCGCGATGCCAAGATCATCGGCAACGCCGGCTGCTTCACGACGGCCAGCATCCTCGCGCTCGCGCCGCTCGCGCGCGCGCATCTCATCGATGTCAATACGATCATCGTCGATGCGAAGTCAGGCGTCTCGGGCGCGGGCCGCTCGCCGAAGCAGGCCAACCACTTCCCGGAGCTCTACGACAATTTCCGCGCCTACAATGTCGCGCATCACCGCCACACGCCGGAGATCGAGCAGGCCATCACGGACCTCTCGGGGGAGGCGACGGTCATCAACTTCACGCCGCACCTCGTGCCGATGTCGCGCGGCATCCTCGCGACGTGCTACGCGACGCTCAAGGAGGGCGTGACGCCGGAGCTCGTCGACGCCGCCTTCGAGAAGGCCTACAGCAAGGAGTTCTTCATCCGGCTGCTCGGCCGCGGCGGCTATCCGTCGACGAAGGAGGTCCGCGGCTCGAACTTCTGCGACATCGCCTGGCACATCGACGAGCGCACGCACCGCGTAATCGTGCTCTCTGCCATCGACAACCTCGTCAAGGGCGCGGCTGGCCAGGCCGTCCAGAACTTCAACATCGCCTGCGGCTTCGACGAGAAGACGGGCCTTGACTTCGTGCCGATGTACCCCTGAGCACCGCGAGGCGCATACGAAATCGAAACCATTTACATTTAGGAGGAATCCCATATGATCAACGCATTCCACAATGAGGCGGGCGTCACGTTCCCGCAGGGCTTCAAGGCCGCCGGCGTCAAGGCCGGCATCAAGAAGAGCGGCAACCTCGATGTCGCCGTCATCTACACGGAGAAGGAAGCCGCTGTCGCCGGCACCTTCACGCAGAACGCGGTAGCGGCAGCGCCGGTCTTTGCCTCGAAGGCCGTTGTCGCCACGGGCACGGCGCACGCCATCGTCGCCAATGCCGGCTGCGCCAATGCCTGCACGGGCGAGCAGGGCGAAAAAGACGCCGCGGCCACCCAGAAGATCGCAGCCGAGGCGCTCGGCTGCACGCCAAAGGATGTCATCGTCGCTTCGACGGGCGTCATCGGCGTGCCGTTGCCGATGGACAAGCTGGAAGCGGGCGTCAAGGACGCCGTCAGCAAGCTGGCGGCGGACGGCAGCAGCGCGGCGAGCCAGGCCATCATGACGACGGACACGCATCCGAAGACGGCGGCGCTCGAGATTGAGCTCGGCGGCAAGAAGGTGCACTTCGGCGTCATCGCCAAGGGCTCGGGCATGATCCAGCCGAACATGGCCACGATGCTCTGCTTCATCACGACGGATGCCGCCATCGACAGCAAGCTCCTGCAGAAGGCGCTCTCCAAGGTCGTCGCGACGTCCTTCAACATGATCTCGATCGACGGCGACATGAGCACGAACGACATGGCCATCGTCATGGCCAACGGCGCGGCCGGCAATGCGCCGATCGCGGAGGGAAGCGAGGACTACGCCAAGTTCGTCGAGGCGCTCGACAAGCTCTGCAAGGAACTCGCCAAGGAGATCGCCGATGACGGCGAGGGCGCGACGAAGTTCCTGACGGTCCACGTCACGGGCACGAAGACGTTCGCCGACGCCAAGACAATCGCCATGAGCGTTGCCAAGAGCCCGCTCGTCAAGACGGCCTTCTTCGGCGCTGATCCGAACTGGGGCCGCGTCATCTGCGCCGTCGGCTATGCCGGCGTGCCGATGAACCCCGAAGACGTCGTCGTCAAGTTCGGCGATATCCCCGTCTACGCACACGGTGTCGGCGCAGAATACGACGCTGAGGCGCTCGCCAAGGTCATGGAGCAGCACGACATCACCATCTCCATCGACATGGGCCAGGGCGAGGAAGAGGCGACCGTCTGGACCTGCGACTTCTCCTACGAGTACGTCAAGATCAACGGCGAGTATCACACCTGATAGACTGGCGCAAGAGATAGGGGAAGGATAGTATGACATTCACAGCCAAGGATAAGGCAGCCATCCTCGTCGAGGCGCTGCCCTACATCCAGGAATTTTACGGCAAGACCATCGTCATCAAGTACGGCGGCAATGCGATGATCAATGAGGACCTCAAAGAGAAGGTCATGCAGGATGTCGCGCTGATGAAGTACGTCGGCATCCGCCCGGTCATCGTGCACGGCGGCGGCCCGGAGATCACGGGCTTCCTCAAGAAGGTCGGCAAGAAGTCATCATTCGTCGCCGGCCTGCGCGTGACGGACGCGGAGACGGTCGAGATCGCGGAGATGGTCCTCGACGGCAAGGTCAACTCCGAGATCGTCAACCTGCTCAATCACCGCGGCGTGCGCGCCGTTGGCCTCTCGGGCAAGGATGCGAATCTCATCTGCGCCCAGAAGAAGCTCGCGACGGTCTACGAGGGCGATGAAAAGAAGAAGGTCGACATCGGCTACGTCGGCGCCGTCCAGAAGGTCAACGTGGCCCTCATCGAGGACCTCCTCGACCAGGACTACGTGCCCGTCATCGCGCCGATCGGCGTCGGCGCGAACGGCGAGAGCTACAACATCAATGCCGACTACGTCGCGGCGGAGATCGCCGGGGCGCTGCACGCGGAGAAGCTGCTCTTACTGACGGACGTCGAGGGCATCTACAAGGACTTTTCCGACAAGTCCTCGTTCCTCTCGACGCTTCACATGCAGGAAGCGCGCGACTACATCAAGTCGGGCGTCATCCAGGGCGGCATGATCCCGAAGGTGGAGGCCTGCCTGACCTCCCTCGAGAAGGGCACGGGCAAGACGCACATCATCGACGGAAGGCTCGACCACTCGATCATCCTCGAGATCTTCACCTCGCAGGGCATCGGCACGCAGGTCGTGCGCTGACAATCACGATAAAAGAGAAGGATGCGATTTCATGCAGGAAACGGATAAAGATATATTTGCAAAAGATGCACAGGACTACCTGCCGGTCTTCAACCGCTACAAGATCGTGCTCGACCACGGCGAGGGCGCTTATCTCTGGGACATCAACGGCAAGAAGTACCTCGACTTTTTAGGCGGCATCGCCGTGAACGTGCTCGGCCACGACTACGGGCCGCTCGTCACGGCCATCTCCGAGCAGGCGAAGAAGCTCATCCACTGCTCGAACCTCTACTACACGCAGCCGCAGGCCGACGCCGCGGCGAAGCTCGTCGCGCTCTCGGGACTCGACAAGGCGTTCTTCGGCAACTCGGGCGCCGAGGCCAACGAGGGCGCCATCAAGATCGCGCGCAAGTACGCGCACCAGATCGACCCCGAGAAATCCCAGATCATCACGGCCTGGGACAGCTTCCACGGCCGCACGATCGCGACGCTGACGGCGACGGGCCAGCCGAAGTACCACGAGGGCTTCGGCCCGCTGCCCGACGGCTTCGACTACGTCCACTACAACGACATCGAGGAGCTCGAGTCGATGATGAGCGAGAAGACGGCTGCCGTCATGCTCGAGACGATCCAGGGCGAGGGCGGCGTCTACACGCCGGAGGGCGACTACCTCAAGAAGGTCCGCGCGCTCTGCGACAAGTACCACGCGCTCCTGATCTTCGACGAGATCCAGGCCGGCATCGGCCGCAGCGGCAAGTTCTTCGCCTACGAGAAGTACGGCGTTAAGCCGGACATCGTCACGCTGGCAAAAGGTCTCGCGGGCGGCGTGCCCATCGGCGCCTTCATCGTGACGGATGCGGTCGCCAAGGCCTTCCATGCCGGCGACCACGGCACGACGTTCGGCGGCAACCCGCTCGCCTGCGCGGCGGCCAACGTCGTTTTGGACACGGTGCCGAAGCCGGAGTTCCTCGCGCACGTCGAGGCGGTCGGCAGCTACTTCAAGCAGCAGCTCGAGCATCTCAAGGCCAAGCACCCCGCGCTGATCACGGATGTCCGCGGCACGGGCCTGATCCTCGGCGCCGAGCTCGCCTCCGCTGAGCACGGCCGTGACATCGTCAACGACTGCCTCGCCGAGGGCGCGATCATCAACTGCACGGCCGGCAAGGTGCTGCGCTTCATCCCGCCGCTCATCATCACGAAGGAGCAGGTCGACACGGTCATCCTGACGCTCGACGATGTGCTCGCAAAATACGATAAATAAGTACGACAAATAAAAAAATTCAGCCGTTCGGGGTGATATGTATAGAAATACAAAAAAAATGCATATCTACACTTTTCAAGCGGCTGGATTTGATGTATAATATGCAATAGTTACGGAAGTTACAAGACTACAGATGTTCTAGTGATTCCAGCAGGGAGGTCATCATATGTTGAAAGGGAAAGACATGCTATCCATCCACGACTTATCCGTGGATGAGGTACAGGAGATCCTGGCACTCGCCAAGGAGCTCAAGGCAAAGCAGAAAGCGGGTGTGCCGCACAAGATCCTCGAGGGCAAGACGCTCGGCATGATTTTCGAGAAGTCTTCGACGCGAACGCGAGTATCCTTTGAGACGGGCATGTACCAGCTCGGCGGCCAGGCGCTTTTCCTCTCGAACCGTGACCTCCAGCTCGGGCGAGGTGAACCCATCCGCGACACGGCGCGCGTGCTCTCGCGCTACCTCGACGGCATCATGATCCGCACGTTCGGCCATGACCGCGCCCTCGAGCTCGCGAAGTGGGCCGACATCCCCGTCATCAACGCGTTGACGGACCTCTTGCATCCTTGCCAGGTGCTCACCGACCTCTTGACGATCGAGGAGTACAAGGGCAAGAACCTCAAGGGGCTCAAGATGGCCTACGTCGGCGACGGCAACAACATGACGAACTCCTTCCTCTACGGATGCGCCAAGGTCGGCATGACGTTCGTCGCGGCGACGCCGGAGGATTACCGCCCCGATGCGACGGTCTTCAAGAACGCCCTCGAGGACGCGAAGGAGACGGGCGCTTCGCTCAGCCTCGTCACGGACCCGCACGAGGCCGTCAAAGATGCCGACATCGTCGTCACCGACACCTGGGCCAGCATGGGCCAGGAGGCCGAGCACGAGGCGCGCAAGAAGATCTTTGCACCGTATCAGGTCAACAAGGAGCTCCTCGAGGGCGCCGACAAGCGCGTCATCGTCATGCACTGCCTGCCGGCCTACCGCGGCGAGGAGATCACGGAGGAGGTCCTCGAGGCCAACGCCGATGTCATCTTCGACGAGGCGGAGAACCGCCTGCACACGCAGAAGGCCATCATGGCTCTGACGATGGCAGACTGAACGCGCATTCTGTAATCGGTGACTTGTAATTTTATGACTGTGCATTATCCCTTCCAGATGCCCATGGCAAGCATGAACGCGTGATGGGCGGGGAGGAGTATAGGAAGAGAGGTTTTTACCATGGCTAAGATCAAGAAAGTCGTACTCGCATACTCGGGCGGTCTCGATACCTCCGTCATCATCCCGTGGCTCAAGGAGCATTACGATGGCTGCGAAGTCATCGCCTGCTGCGCCGATGTCGGACAGGGTGACGAGCTCGACGCCGTACACGACAAGGCCCTGAAGTCCGGTGCTTCCAAGGTCTACATCGCAGACCTCAAGGAGGAGTTCCTCAAGGAATACGTCTGGCCGACGCTCAAGGCCGGTGCTGTCTACGAGGACAAGTACCTGCTCGGCACGTCTTTTGCGCGCCCGATCATCGCGAAGAAGCTCGTCGAGATCGCCAAGCAGGAAGGCGCTGACGCCATCGCGCACGGCGCTACGGGCAAGGGCAACGACCAGGTCCGCTTCGAGCTGACGGTCAAGGCACTCGCACCGAACATCACGCTGATCGCTCCGTGGCGCGAGTGGGACCTCGATTCCCGTTCCGCTGAGATCGAGTATGCCAAGAAGCACGGCATCCCCATCGCGACGGAGAACAAGACGTACTCCATGGACCGCAACATCTGGCACCTCTCCCATGAGGGCTCCGACCTCGAGGACCCGGCCAACGAGCCGCACAACAGCATGTTCCTGATTTCCAAGGCGCCGGAAGACGCGAAGGATGAGCCGGAATACGTCACGGTCGACTTCGAGAAGGGCGAGCCGGTCGCTGTCAACGGCAAGAAGATGGATCCTGTCGCTCTCCTGACGGAGCTCAACGAGATCGGTGCGCGCAACGGCGTCGGCATCGTCGACATCTGCGAGAACCGCCTCGTCGGCATGAAGTCCCGCGGTGTCTATGAGAACCCGGGCGGATCGATCCTCTACTACGCACACCGCGAGCTCGAGTACCTCTGCCTCGACCGCATGACGTACCACTTCAAGCAGCACGTCGCTGTCCGCTTCGGCGAGCTCGTCTACGATGGCATGTGGTTCTGCCAGCTGCGCGAGGCGCTGTCCGCTTTCGTCGACAGCACGCAGCAGACGGTCACGGGTACGGTCAAGCTCAAGCTCTACAAGGGCAACATCATCTCCGCCGGCTCCACGAGCCCGTATTCCCTCTACAGCAAGGAATACGTCACGTTCGAGCACGATGATGTCTACAACCAGGCTGACGCCACGGGCTTCATCAACCTCTTCGGCCTGCCGCTCAAGGTACGCGCCCTGATGCAGGAGAAGAACAGTAAATGAGCAAGGCTATGTGGGGAGGCCGTTTCTCCAAGTCGACCGATGAGATGATCAACGAGTTCCAGGCCTCCATCAATTTCGACAAGCGCATGTACCACGAGGACATCGCGGGTTCCATCGCGCACGCCACGATGCTCGCGAAATGCGGCATCATCACAGAGGAGGACCGCGACAAGATCATCGCAGGCCTCAAGGACATCCTCCAGAAGATCGAGCAGGGCAACTTCGAGTTCTCCGTCGACCTCGAGGACATCCACATGAACATCGAGAAGCGCCTGACCGACGCCATCGGCGAGGCCGGCGGCCGCCTGCACACGGCGCGCAGCCGCAACGACCAGGTCGCGCTCGACACGCACATGTACGTGCGCCGCGAGGTCGTGGCTGTGCAGAAGGAGATCGAGAACCTGCAGCGCGCGCTCGTCGAGACGGCGGAGAAGTACAGCGACGTCATCATGCCGGGCTACACGCATCTGCAGCGCGCACAGCCAATCCTGTTCTCGCATCACCTGCTCGCGTACTTCGGGATGCTCTCGCGTGACTTCGCCCGCTTCGAGGGCGTCTACAAGCGCGCGGACATCATGCCGCTCGGCGCCGGCGCGCTCGCCGGCACGACCTTCCCGATCGACCGCGAGTTCGTGCAGAAGCAGCTCAACTTCGAGAGCATCTACACGAACAGCCTCGACGCCGTCAGCGACCGCGACTACATCATGGAGTTCCTCGCGGCGGCCTCGATCCTCATGGTCCATCTCTCGCGCCTCTCGGAGGAGACGATCCTCTGGTGCAGCCGCGAGTTCCACTTCGTCGAGCTCGACGATGCGCACTGCACGGGCTCCTCGATGATGCCGCAGAAGAAGAACCCGGATGTCTCCGAGCTCGTCCGCGGCAAGACGGGCCGCGTCATCGGTCACCTCATGGCCATGCTGACGACCGTCAAGGGCCTGCCTCTTGCCTACAACAAGGACCTGCAGGAGGACAAGGAGGGCATCTTCGACGCGATCGACACCGTGAAGTTCAGCCTCGCCGTCTACGCGCAGCTGATCCGCGGCATGAAGGTCCGCAAGGACGTCATGAAGAAGGCCGTGACGGAGGATTTCTCCAATGCGACCGACCTCGCCGACTACCTCGTCAAGAAGGGCATGCCGTTCCGCAAGGCGCATGCCGTCTCGGGCCAGGCCGTCCACGACTGCATCGAGAAGGGCATCTACCTCGAGGACATGAGCCTCGAGGACTTCCAGAAGCTTTCGCCGCTCTTCGGCGCCGACATCAAGGAGGCCATCAGCCCCGAGACGTGCGTCAAGAACCGCAACTCGCTCGGTGGCACGTCCTACAAGCAGGTAGAGCTCCAGCTCCACGCCGCCAAGGACCTGCTCGCAGCCGAGGAGAAGGTCTCCGACAGGGCAGCCGACCAGCAGATCCAGGTCAAGTAAATAAAAAGACAAGAAACGAGAAGCCCGCTTCTCTCATCGCTCTTGTGCGATGGGGAAGAGGGCTTCTCGTCTTTGTGTCTATGTAGAATGGAACGGCTGGCCGTTGTCGAGGTAATACGTCTCGTGGACGACGGCGACGGCCTGGTCCTGTCAATGATGGGGCAGGAAGGGCGCGAGGCGCGGGGCGAGGTATCGGGCGAGGCGGGCTGAGCCTGACTTCGTCGGGTGCGTGCCGTCGCCGACGAAGTCCCCGGGGGCGAGCAGCGGGCCGTCCTCGTTGAGCGCGATGTAGTGGGCCGGGATGCTTTCTCGCTGCGCGCGCTGGCAGGCCTCCTCAATCCAGAGACCCGCGAGCGGCGAGACGGCGGCGGGCAGCGGCTCGAGGCAGATGATGGGTGCCTCTGGGTTCATCGCATGCACGCGGCGCATGAGGCTCGTCCAGACCTGCACGTATTCCTCGTGATAGGGGCGGCGTTCCTTGTCGCTGAAGTCGTTCGTGCCGAGTGCGAGGATGACGGCGGAGACGGGCAGCTTCTCACTCTGCCAGATGGTGTTGCCGGGCGCCTTATGCGCGCCGTAGAGGGTCCAGCGGTAGCGCTCCTCGGTGTGGAGGCCGCGGTCAGGCCAGGGGGCGCCCCAGTTGTGGACGACGCCTTCGCCCGACTTGGCGACGACGCTGTAGTCGGCGCCGAGAAGGCGCGCGAGCTGCGGCGCAAACGCCATTGAGCCGTCCTCGATGGCAGCGTCGTTGTGGCCGTGCTTTTTGCCGTCGTTGCGGAAGCCCGCCGTGATGGAGTCGCCGACGAATTCCAGGCGCAGGCGCTCTGCCTGTCTTGCGGGAGCTTCGAGTGAGTCAGCCTCGAGTCCGCGGAAGTGGCTGATGCCGTACGAGCCCTCCGTCGCGCGCTCGAGCCTGAGCGTGTGGCGGCCATTGGTCAGGCCCTCGGCGAGCACGGTCGGACCGTCTGCTGCGGCGCGCACTTTGCGCGAAGGGCCGCCGTCAATGGAGACGAGCCAGCGGTTCTCGTGGTCTTGGAGATCGGCGGCGATGCGCGTGCCCGTGAAATCCGTCTCAAGGTAGACGGCCCCCTGCGCGGCTTCATAGCAGCCGCCGTTCTCCTGCCAGCGCCCCTCATAGTGGATGGCGGGGGCTGTGGCGGGGAAGGAGGCGGCAAGGGCGGTGCCCGGCAGGCAGGCGAGGGCGAGGCTCACGGTGAGCAGCTTCTGTCGTATTGTTTTCTTTCCATTCATTCTCATTTGAGTTATTCTCATTCGAGTCGTTTGAGTCGTGTGTGCAGTCAAATCGGTTCCATCCTTTCTCCATGCATCTCTTTCTATCGGTTTTCGCTTTTGGGCTTGCTTTTTCCTTCTCTGCACTCTATATTATAAGTTATGATATCATGGTTTAGGAGTTGATCATTTTGTCGTTATTTGGACGTGAAGTGGCGGGCAGGCGGCACATCGACGGGCTCGATGTGCTGCGCACGCTGGCGATTGTCGGCGTCACACTCTTCCACATGTTCCCCGAGCGGCTGCCGGGCGGCTATCTCGGCGTCTCGCTCTTCTTCGTGCTCACGGGCTTTTTGCTCGCCTACACGAGCAAGCGCAGCTGGCTCGAGCACCGCTTCCGCGTGAAGGCGTACTACTGGAAGCGCATCAAGCGCATCTACCCGTCGCTCTTCATCGTGCTGCTGACGACGATCGGCGTCTTTTCCTTCGTGCTGCCAAAGGCCGTCGCGGCCATCCGGCCGGAGTTCCTCTCAATCGTCCTCGGCTACAACAACTGGTGGCAGATCGCGCAGAATGCCGACTACTTCACGCGCCTGACGAATGCCTCGCCGTTCACGCACCTCTGGTTCATGGGCATCGAGATGCAGTACTACCTCGTCTGGCCGCTGCTCTTCGCGCTCTACGCCTTTCTCGACATCCTCGCCGGGCGCCGCGCGGGCCTCGCGGTGCTCGCCTTGCTCGCGCTCGGCTCGGCGGCCGTCATGCCGATGATGTACGAGCCGGACATGGATGTCACGCGCCTCTACTACGGCACGGACACGCGCGTCTACGCGCTGCTCTTCGGCGCCGTGCTCGGCCTCTGGTGGGTCGATCACCCGCGCGCTCGCCTCGGCAAATACAGGATGCTGCTCGGCTATCTCGCCTGGCCCGTACTCGTCGGCGCATCGATTGCCGCCTACTTCCTCTTTGACGGCCAGTCTGCCTACGTCTACGAGTGGGGCATGCTCGCGATGACCGCGCTCTTCTGTGTGCTCCTGCTGCTGACGGCCGACGACCGCTTCTTCGTCGGCGCCGCGCTCGAGAGCCCGGGGCTCCGCTGGCTCGGCTGGCTCGGCAAGCGCAGCTTCGGCATCTACCTCTGGCAGTACCCGGTCATCTACCTCTTCGCCAAGCTCGGCTGGACGCAGCTGCCGTACTATGCGGCGCTCGAGATCGCAGCCATCCTCGTCTTGACCATCTGGTCGGACGCACTCGCGCATGTCATCACGAGCCGCCGCCTGCCGGCCATCCGCGGCCGCCACGTCGTCACGGCCTGCATCTTCCTGATGGCCTTCACGCTGCCGGGCCTCGCGCTCATGGGCTTCGGCGGCCACGCGATCGCCGTCTCGGCCGACCAGAAGGTCAGCGACACGGGCGAGTTGCAGGAGAGGCTCGCCGCCAATGCCGCGGAGCAGCAGGCGGCCAATGACCAGGCGGCAGCAGAGGCCGCCGAGCAGAAGGCAGCGGAGGATGAAGCCGCGGTCGACCTCTCGGGCGTCGCCTGTATCGGCGACTCCGTGATGCTCGGCTCTTCGGGCGAGCTTCGCAAGGTGCTGCCGGGCTGCATCATTGATGCGGAAGTCTCGCGCTACGTCGGCGGCGGCCTCGACGCGGCGAAAGAGATGGCGGCACAGGGACGCCTCGGCAAGAACGTCGTCATCGCGCTCGGCACGAACGGCCCGATTGCCGGCTACGAGAAGTACGAGGTCCAGACGCGCGCGCTCCTCGAGTATCTCGGTCCCGACCGCCACATCTTCTGGGTCAATGTCTATTGCCCGGAGCTCTCGTGGCAGCAGACGAACAACGACTACCTCGCGAATATGGCCAAAGACCATCCGAACGTGACGATCGTCGACTGGTACGGCCTCGTCTCCAAGCATCCGGAATGGCTCGGCGGCGACGGCATCCACCCGAACGACGAGGGCACGGCCGCTTATGCCAAGCTCATCCACGACACGATGGCAGAGACGCTCGCGCATCCCGCGGCCGACTGATGACGCTTCTATGGATTTTCTATCGTTTTCCGTTACTTTTCAGAATACCCGCTTATACTGGTATCCAGATTGAAAAGGAGTGATAATCATGCTGATGCTTGTTCTTGTCTTAGGGCTCAACCTCGTCATCAGTTTCCTCAACGCCCGCAACGTCGGGCGCGTCTGGGCGGAGTCGAAGGCCGTCGGTGGCTGGATCCGCCTGCTGGCCTGGTGCGGCGCCATCCAGTCGGCCGCCGGCTTCACCTTCGTCTACGCCGTCGTCGTCGGCTACATCGCCGTGAGCACGGGCTACCTGCCGCCCGCGATGCTCGGCGTCATGATGAACCTCATCTACATCATGATCATCGTGCCGCTCATCGGCTCGGGCATCTTCATCACGATCCAGTCGTGGATCGCCTTCGCGCGCGACAAGTCGCTCTCGAACCTTGGCGTCGCCGGCTGGAACACGTTCGCGCAGGCCTACAACACCTACAACGCGATCCAGAGCTTCGGCCCGGCGCTCGACAGCGTGCAGCAGGGGCTCGGCGGCCTGTTCTCGGATGACGGCGACAGCGACAACTCGACGGCGCGCGTCATCCTGCTCGTCGCCATCGTACTGCTCGCCGGCGTGCTGACGACGTCCGTCATCGTGCGCCGCTACGAGGCGAGCCTGCCCGTGTCGGAGGAAATCCGCCGCGGCACGCGCGACCTCGAGTACCGCTGACAACTGCAAAAAAATGTACCATCGAGGTTCTGAAATAACTTGAATCTGACTCCAATCCCGAGTAGTATAAAAGCAAGAATACACGAGATTGGAGTCTTTACTTTGCGTAAACCGTATCAGAACAATAAGACGGACAGAACGAAAATGGAGCGGGAGGGGCAGGAGAGCTGGCTCTCTGCAGCGGTCAAACCGATGGACGGCGTGATCGCCATCGCAGCGATCTGCATCTTCTCGGTGATGGACTTCTCGAAGATGGAGACGGTCGACTGGATCTTTACGGTGACGTTCGCCATCTGGTTCGTGCTGACCATCGTCCGCTGCTGCATCTACTACCGCAAGTCGCGTTGAATACCGGTCAATCGGTCTATGGGGGAATGCATGTGAAACAAGAGAGAAAAGCCGTCTTCTTCGACATCGACGGCACATTGATCAACATCATGGAAGGGCAGACGCAGATTGCGCCGGCCGTCAAGGAGGCCATCCGCGCACTGCGCGCGGCGGGCCACTGCACGTTCATCGCGAGCGGCAGGCCGTATGCCTACCTCGACCCGGAGCTCGTGCAGCAGGATCTGTTCGACGGCTACGTGCTCATGAACGGCGCCGTCGTGCTGCTCGGCGACAAGACCATCTACAAGAAGATGCTGCCGCAGGCGACGGTCGAAGAGATCGCGCGCCTTGCAGAAGCACACGGCGTCGAGTACATCCTCGAGGGGCCGCATAGCGTCTACCTCAAGCCGGAGTACAAGCTGACGGAGGCGTTCTACCGCAGCATCGATGTCGATGTCACGCAGTTCGTGCGCGACTACGACCTCGAGAAGGTGCCTGTCGCGAAGATGGAATTTGCCTCGGAGGACCCGGGCGGCCACGGCCTCTTTGCGAAGCTGCTTTCCTGGCCGGGGCTCGCGGGCCTCATGGACCCGTACCACAAGAAGAACATGGAGCTCTACGCGGCAGACGTCACGAAGGGCTCGGGCATCCTGCACGCGCTCTCGTATCTCGACATTCCCGTCTCGAGGAGCTTCGCCTTCGGCGACGGGCTCAATGACATCGAGATGATGCAGACGGTCGGCACGAGCCTCGTCATGGACAATGCGCGGCCGCAGCTCAAGGCGCTGGCCGACCACATCGTGCCGTCCGTCGACGAGGACGGCGTGGCTGCGGGCATCGCAGAGTACCTGCTCTGAGGCAGGCGCAGATATAAAGATAGGAATTGATTGTATCAGGGGGAAAAAACGTGAGAAAGAAAATCGGTATGATACTCGGCATCATCATGCTGGCCATCGCCGTGCTGACGGGCTGCGGCGGCAGCCAGGGCACGAGTTCTTCGAGTGCCTCTTCGGGCGCTGCAAAGTCCTCGGCGACGGCCACGGCCGGCAAGGATGTCACGATCAAGATGCTCAACGTCGGCCAGGGTGACTCCATCCTCATCCAGACGGCGGAGCAGACGGTGCTCATCGACACGAGCGATGTCGACGAGCGCGACAAGTTCAAGCGCGAGCTCGACAAGGCGGGCGTCAAGAAGATCGACAAGGTCATCCTGACGCATCCGCATGCCGACCACATCGGCGGCATGGACGTCCTCCTCAAGGACTACCAAGTCGGCACGGTCTACGACAACGGCATGCCGTCGACGTCGAAGCTCTACATCGGCTACATGAAGCAGCTCAAGGCGAAAGGCATCAAGCACCAGGCGCTCAAGGCCGGCGATGTGCTCGACTTCGGCAGCGGCGTCTCGTTCAAGGTCTTCTACCCGACGAAGGAACTCGTCGAGAAGGGCACGCAGAAGGGCTATAAGCACGATCCGAACAATGAGTCGGTCGTCGGCAAGCTCACCTACGGCGACTTCTCGATGCTCTTTACGGGCGATGCCGAGCAGCCGGTCGAGGAGCAGCTCCTGAAGGCGGATGTCAAGGACCTCAAGAGCACCATCCTCAAGAGCCCGCATCACGGCAGCAGCACGGGCTCGTCCGTGGCGTACCTCAAGGCCGTCTGGCCGGAAGCCGTGCTGATCTCGTGCGGCCAGGGCAATGATTACGGCCACCCGCACACGGATGTGCTCGCACGCTATCTCGGCCAAAGCACCTATAAGGACCGCCGCGACGGCTCGCAGAAGAAGACGAAGCTCGTCAAGAACGACAAGGGCGAAATCTACAAGGGCAAGGTCTATGAGACCGACAAGAACGGCACGATCACCATCACGACGGATGGCAAGGACTACAGCATCAAGGCAGAGGAGGGGAAGGCACAATGATCTCAGCCTATCTCGACCGCTTTGAGGGCGACCTCGCCGTGCTTTTGCTCGGCGAGGAGATGAAGAAAGTCAACTTCCCGAAGCGCTTCCTGCCAGAGGGCGTCGGCGAGGGCGATTACCTCAAGATCGACATCGCCTACGACAGGGAAGCGACGGAGAAGGCCGAGCAGGAAGCGCTCGACCTCCTCAAAGACGATTAAAGACGATTGATGGATCAAGATGAGAATGAAGAAGGAGGAACTCTTTTTGTTCAGCAAGATATGCCGTGGAGCCGCCATGCTCTTGATGCTGCTCGCCTGTGCGGCGGCCATCCTGCCGCAGAATGGTGAGGCGGCAAGGCGCGAAGCGGTGCACAGACTCAATTACTTCCAGTCGTATGAGACGGAGGTCGACGGTCGCCAGGCCCTGCGCATCGAGGTCGGCATGGACCGGGACAATGTGACGTACGATGTCACGACGCGCCCCTACCTCGAGAAGCAGCTCATCATCGACCTCTCGAACACGGAGCCCGGCAAGCTCAAGTCCGACTATAGCTTCAGCGGCAAGTACGCCAAGCACCTGCACATCCGTGAGCTCGAGGCGCGCCACACGCAGATCCGCATCGACTGCAAGAACCCTGTCGTCGACGGCAGCTACGCCGTGCACGCAGAGCCGGCGGACCGCAAGGCCAAGAAGCCGTACCGCCTCGTCATCGACATCTTCGCGACGAGCGGCACGGGGAGCTCCTCGCGCGTCGCGGGCGTCAGCGGCCACTCCATCGTCATCGACCCGGGCCACGGCGGCAGCGACACAGGTGCTGTCGGCCCGACGGGTGTGACGGAAGCCTCCGTGACGCTCGCCGTCTCGAAGGACCTGCAGTCCATCCTCGAGAACTCGGGCGCGCGCGTCACGATGACGCGCAACAAGGACGTCGACGTCTACGGCCCGAACGCATCGGACCGCCAGGAACTCCAGGCGCGCGTCAACGTCGGCGAGTACACGCCGGGGGCGGAGCTCTTCGTCTCGATCCACTGCAACGCCTTCTCGAATCCGGCCTCGCACGGTATGGAGACGTATTACTACGCGGGCTCGCCGAGGGGCGAGCGCATCGCGACCCTGGTCAATGAGGAGCTCGAGAAGGCCGGCGGCCTCTTCAACCGCGGCGTCAAGACGGCGAACTTCTATGTCATCAAGCACTCGAGCATGCCGGCGACGCTCGCCGAGCTCGCCTTCATCACGAATACGCGCGAAGAGCAGCTGCTCAACAACGCCCAGTACCAGATGAAGCTCGCCGAGGCCATCGCGCGCGCCATCGGCCGCTATTTCAGCGGCAACTGAGGCAGGGAATCGCAGGGCGAATCTCGAATCTAGACGTGTAGAAGCAAGGATATGCATGAAAACATGAATGACATGAAGCAGACGGAATAGACGGAACAGGAGATGAAGGATCATGAAGAAATACGTCCGTTACGCAATGCTGGGGCTCGCAATCTTCGCGCTCGCCCTTCTCGCCGGCTGCGGCTCAGAGACGGCTGGCAAGGGCACGGCAGACGGCAGCTCGTCATCTGCCATCCAGGCGGAGAGCGCACCGGCAGCCACGTCCTCGAGCCAGGGCACCGAGAAGAAGCCGCAGAAGCTCACGATCAAGGTCTACTACCCCGATGAGCAGGGCATGAAGCTCATTGCCGACAAGCGCACGGTCACGCTCGACGGGCAGGAGAAGTACACGGCGGCGATGGAGTCGCTCCTCGAAGGCACGAAGGAGAAGGGCCAGACGAACATCATCCCGAAGCAGACCAAGCTCCGCAGTGTCAAGGTCGAGAACGGCACGGCGACGGTCGACTTCACGGGCGACCTGCGCAAGGACTTCGTCGGCGGCTCGACGGGCGAGACGATGCTCGTCGGCTCCGTCGTCGACACCTTGACGGAATTCCCGGAGGTCAAGAAGGTCCAGATCCTCATCGACGGCAAGAAAGTCGAATCGCTCAGCGGCCACATGGACCTCTCGCAGCCGATGGGACGCATGGCAGACCTCCTGAAGTGATTCGGGGCTTCTCCGTGCCAGACAACTTGATATTTTGACTTTTTAGTCCAGCAATGCGCAGAAATCCTTGTATTCCTGCGCATTTTATGTTATGATAAAATCCATATGGCATGTTTTTGAGGCTGACAAGCCGGAACTGGCCAATCATGATGCAATAAGATGATACAGGAGGTCATTTCACACAATGAAAGTTACGGTAGAAAATGGAGAGAACCAGCAGGTCACTCTGACGATTGAGGTCGAAGCAGCAGAAGTCAACAAGGCAGTCGATCAGGCATGCAAGCGTCTCGCAAACCGCGTGAGCATCCCGGGTTTCCGCAAGGGCAAGGCTCCGCGCATGATCGTCGAGCGCCACGTCGGCAAGGACGCTGTTCTGCAGGAAGCTTTCGATATCGTCGCTCCGAAGGCACTGAGCAAGGCTTTCGACGAGCAGAAGATCGACCCGGTGACGCGCCCGAGCGTCGACATCGAGACGCTCGAAGAGGGCAAGGACCTCGTCTTCAAGGCTACGGTCACGCCGCGTCCTGAGGTGAAGCTCGGCGACTACAAGGGCCTCAATGTCCCGAAGAACGAAGTCAGCATCACGGACGAGGATGTCGAGAAGCAGCTCAAGACGTTCCAGGACCGCCAGGGCAAACTCGTCGACGCTCCGGAAGGCGCTGAGGTAAAAGACGGCGACTTCACGACGCTCGACTTCAAGGGCTTTGTCGACGGTGAGGCATTCGACGGCGGCGAGGGCAAGGACTACCCGCTGCAGATCGGCTCCAACAGCTTCATCCCGGGCTTCGAGGACCAGCTCGTCGGCGCGAAGATCGGCGAGGAGCGCGACGTCAACGTCAAGTTCCCGGAAGAGTATCATGCCAAGGAGCTCGCTGGCAAGGACGCTACGTTCAAGTGCACGATCCGCAGCATCAAGACGAAAGAGTTGCCGGCCATCGACGATGAACTCGCCAAGAAGGTCAGCAAGTTCGAGACGCTCGATGAGCTCAAGGCTGACATCCGCAAGAACCTCGAGGAGAACGCTGAGCGCACGGCTGAGAACGACCAGAAGAGCGCTGCCATCGAGATGGCTACGAACAACATCACGGTCGACATCCCGGCTGTCATGATCGACAACCGCGTCACGGCCATGATCCAGGAGATGGCGATGCGCCTCGAGCAGCAGGGCATGAAGCTCGAGCAGTACCTGCAGTACGCTGGCACGGACATCGCGAAGCTCCGCGAGCAGTATCGCGAGACGGCTGAGAAGAACGTCAAGACGGACCTCATGCTCGAGGAAGTCGCCAAGGCAGAGAACATCAAAGTAGAAGCCAAGGACCTCGACGAAGAAGTCGCTGCTATGGCAGCTGCTTACGGCGCTACGCCGCAGCAGGTCCAGAAGATCATCAAGGAGCAGGGTCGTATTGGCGATCTGGCTGCATCCGTACTCCGCAAGAAGACGGCTCAGTTCATCATCGATAACATCGCCAAATAAGATCCCTGATATGGGGGTATACCTATGAGTTATGTACCAATGGTAGTGGAGCGTTCCAATACGGGCGAGCGCGCGTATGATATCTACTCGCGCCTCCTCAAGGACCGCATCATCTTCCTGGGCGGCCCGATTGACGACGCTGTCGCCAATACGGTTGTTGCGCAGCTCTTGTTCCTCGAGTCGGAAGACCCGGACAAGGACATCCATCTGTACATCAACAGCCCGGGCGGCGTCGTCACGGCAGGCCTTGCCATCTACGACACCATGCAGTATATCAAGCCGGATGTGTCGACAATCTGTATCGGCCAGGCAGCGAGCATGGGCGCGCTGCTCCTGACGGCAGGTGCCAAGGGCAAGCGCTACGCGCTGCCGAATGCCCGCATCATGATCCATCAGCCGCTCGGCGGTGCACAGGGTCAGTCGACGGACATCCAGATCCAGGCGCGCGAGATCCAGCGCATCCGCGAGGTCATCAATGACATCCTCGTGGAGTCGACGGGCAAGGACCGCGAGACGGTCGTGCAGGATACGGAGCGCGATAACTTCATGACGGCAGAGGAAGCCAAGGCGTACGGCCTGGTCGACGAGGTGATCACTCGTCCGGTCAAGAAGGGCAAGAAATCGGAGACCAAGGCATAAGAGGTGATGTCATGTTGAAGTTTGGGGATGAGAAAGGCCAGCTCAAGTGCTCGTTCTGCGGCAAGACGCAGGATCAGGTGCGCAAGCTGGTAGCTGGTCCAGGTGTCTACATCTGTGATGAATGCATCGAGCTCTGCAATGAGATCATCGAAGAGGAATTCAGCGACGATGTCGAAGTCGAGCTCAAGGACGTCCCAAAACCGAAGGACATCCGCGCAATCCTCGACCAGTACGTCATCGGCCAGGACGAAGCCAAGAAGACCTTGTCCGTGGCTGTCTACAACCACTATAAGCGCATCAACATGGGGCAGGGGAAGAACAATGAGGATGTGGAACTCGCAAAGTCGAACATCCTCATGATCGGCCCGACGGGCAGCGGCAAGACGCTGCTCGCGCAGTCGCTCGCACGCATCCTCAATGTGCCGTTTGCCATCGCCGATGCGACGGCCCTGACGGAAGCCGGCTACGTCGGCGAAGACGTTGAGAACATCCTGTTGAAGCTCATCCAGGCGGCGGACTACGACGTCGAGAAGGCTGAGCGCGGCATCATCTACATCGACGAGATCGATAAGATTGCGCGCAAGTCCGAGAACCCGTCCATCACGCGCGATGTGTCGGGCGAGGGTGTCCAGCAGGCGCTCTTGAAGATTCTCGAGGGTACGACGGCTTCCGTGCCGCCGCAGGGCGGCCGCAAGCACCCGCACCAGGAGCTCATCCAGATCGATACGACGAATATCCTCTTTATCTGCGGCGGTGCCTTCGACGGCATCGAGAAGATCATCGAGTCGCGTCTCGGTCAGAAGCAGATGGGCTTTGGCGCGCCGATCAAGTCGAAGCGCCAGAGGAACATTGGCGACACGCTGCGCAAGGTCCTGCCGGAAGACCTCTTGAAGAGCGGTCTTATCCCGGAATTCATCGGCCGACTGCCCGTCGTCGTGACGCTCGACGCACTCGACGAGGACGCACTCGTCAACATCCTGACGCAGCCGAAGAACGCGCTCGTCAAGCAGTACCAGAAGCTCCTCGAGCTCGACGGTGTCACACTGACGTTCGACGACGACGCCCTGCGCCAGATCGCCAAGGAGGCGCTCAAGCGCAAGACAGGGGCGCGCGGCCTGCGCTCGATCATCGAGGGCATCATGCGCAATGTCATGTACGATGTGCCGTCGATTGAGGGCGTGACCGCCTGCCGCGTGACGAAGGACGTCATCACATCCAAGAAAGAACCCATCCTGACCGTCGACAAGGACGCAAAGTCCGCCGACAAAGCAGATAAAGCCAAGGATGGCAACAAGGAAGCATCGGCCTGATACGATGCAAGACAGGGCGCTGCAGCTTGCAGCGCCTTGTCTTTTTATCCACAAGATAACGACAAGGGGAGGGATATATATGTCAGAAGCACCAGAAAGGAACGAGAACAAAACGGCACCTGCCGCCTCGAAGAAACGCACACCGCCAGAGATGAAGACGCTGCCGATGCTGCCGCTGCGCGGCATGGTGGTCTTTCCCTACATGATCATCCACCTCGACGTCGGCCGCGAGCGCTCGCTGGCGGCTCTCGAGAAGGCGATGATGGAGGACCACCGCATCCTGCTCGTCTGCCAGATTGATGCCGACAAGGACGACCCGAGGCGCGAGGATCTCTACAACTACGGCACAGTCGCCGTGATCAACCAGATCCTCAAGCTGCCAGGCGGCACGGTCCGCGTGCTCGTCGAGGGCGAGAAGCGCGCGCGCATCAGCGACTATCACCGGCTCGAGAATTACGACGAGGTCGAGGCCAAGGTCTACACCGACCCGATCTACACCTCGACGGATGTGGAAGTCGCGACGCGCTCCCTCATCCACCGCTTTGAGGACTGGGTCAAGCTCTCGAAGCGCATCCCGGCCGACACGCTCGTCTCCGTCGCCATCATCGACGATGCCGGGCGCCTGGCCGACCTCATCGCGAGCCACCTGAACCTCAAGGTCCACATGCGCCAGGACTTGCTCGAGTGCATCAACATCCGGGACCGCCTCGAGCTGCTCTCGTATGACCTCTCGCACGAGATCGAGCTCCTGCGCATGGAGCGGAACATCGACGGCAAGGTCCGCCAGCAGATGGACAAGGCCCAGCGCGACTACTACCTGCGCGAGCAGATCAAGGTCATCCGCAAGGAGCTCGGCTACAAGGACGACATCGTCTCCGACATCGCCGAGTACCGCACGAAGCTCGCCGTCGGCGGCTACCCCGAGCGCGTGCAGGAGGTCGTGAACCGCGAGCTCCACCGCCTCGAGGGCATGAACAACATGAACACCGAGACGAGCGTCATCCGCAACTACGTCGAATGGCTGCTCGCCCTGCCGTGGAACAAGGAGTCGAAGGACACGGTCGACGTCAAGAAGGCGGCCAAGATCCTCGACCACGACCACTACGGCCTGCAGAAGGTCAAGGAACGCATCCTCGACTTCCTCGCCGTGCACCAGCTCGCACCCGACAAGAATGCGCCGATCCTCTGCCTCGTCGGACCGCCGGGCGTCGGCAAGACGTCGCTCGCAGCATCCGTCGCGCGCGCGACAGGGCGCCAGTTCATCCGCGCCTCGCTCGGCGGCGTGCGCGATGAGGCCGAGATCCGCGGCCACCGCCGCACCTACGTCGGCGCGATGCCGGGCCGCATCATCGAGGGCATCCGCAACGCCGGCACGCGCAACCCCGTCTTCCTGCTCGACGAGGTCGACAAGCTCGCGGCCGACTACCGCGGCGACCCGTCGTCGGCACTCCTCGAGGTGCTCGACCCCGCGCAGAACAAGGCGTTCAGCGACCACTACATCGATATCCCGTTCGACCTCTCGAAGGTCTTCTGGATCGTCACGGCCAACAACCTCGGTACCATCCCGCGCCCGCTGCGCGACCGCATGGAGATCATCGAGCTCTCGAGCTACACCGAGTACGAGAAGCTCGAGATCGCAAAGCGCTACCTCGTCGGCCGTCAGCGTGAACAGAACGGCCTCTCCGGCAAGGACATCCGCTTCGGCGCAGGCGTGCTACAGGACATCGTCGAGCACTACACGCGCGAGTCGGGCGTGCGCGAGCTCGAGCGCCTCATCGGCCAGGTCTGCCGCAAGGCCGCACGCAAGATCGTCGAGGGCGAAGAGCCGCCCATCCGCGTGACGCGCCGCAACCTGACGGACTTCCTCGGCCGCGTGAAGTTCCTGGAGACGAAGTCGGAGAAGAAGCCGCAGGTCGGCGTCGCGACGGGCATGGCCTGGACCGAAGTCGGCGGTGCGATCCTGCCGACTGAAGTCACCGTGCTCAAGGGCAAGGGCAAGCTCATCCTGACGGGCCAGCTCGGCGACGTCATGCAGGAGTCGGCGCAGGCCGCGCTCTCCTACATCCGCAGCCGCGCCGATGCCCTCGGCCTGCCGGAGGATTTCTACGAGAAGGACGACATCCACATCCACCTGCCAGAAGGCGCCGTGCCCAAAGACGGACCGTCCGCCGGCATCACGATGGCCACGGCCATGATCTCGGCCCTGACGGGGCGCAAGGTCCACAGCGACGTCGCCATGACCGGCGAGATCACGCTGCGCGGCAACGTCCTGCCGATCGGCGGCCTCAAGGAGAAGGTGCTCGCCGCCTACCGCGAGGGCATGAAGACCATCGTCCTGCCGAAGAAGAACGCGCGCGACATCGAGGAGATCCCCGAGAGCGTGCGCGAGAAGCTGACCTTCGTGCCTGCCTCGCACATGGACGAGGTCTTGAAGACCGCCCTGCTGCCGGCAGACAGACCGGCGAAACAAGAGACGGAAGTGCCAGATGAGAAGGCGCCTGCGAAGAAAGACGAGACGGGCGCGAACGCATCCAGTACAGAAAGCGGTCAGGGGGGTGACAATGATGCCTGAAGCAAATGACAAGAACAGTGATCAGGCGATGCAGGCTGCAGCGGAGCAGAAGCCCGCAGCCGTAGAGCCCGTCGTCATCACGCAGGGCAGGTACATCGCCTCGGCCGTCAGGAAAGACCAGTACCCCGAGCGCGAGCTGCCGGAGATCGTCTTCATCGGCCGCTCGAATGTCGGCAAGTCATCCCTCATCAACTCGCTGACGCGCATCCGCGGCCTTGCGCGCGTCTCTGCGCAGCCGGGCAAGACGCAGACGATCAACTTCTTCGAGCTGACGGCCAAGCTGCGCGACGAGAAGACCGGCGAAGAAGAGGGCCGCAAGGACTTCTACCTCGTCGACCTGCCGGGCTACGGCTACGCCAAGACGGGCAAGGAGCGCCGCAAGATCTGGAAGAAGTTCATCGACGAGTACCTGCTGACCTCGCCGAATCTGCAGTTCGTCTGCCAGCTCATCGACATCCGCCACGAGCCCATGGCCTCGGACGTCGAGATGTTCCAGTGGCTCGTCGAGCACCATGTCCCCGTGCTGATCGTCGCGACGAAGGCCGACAAGATCGGCAAGAACGCGCGCCAGAAGAACATCGCGGCCATCCGCCGCGCCCTCGGCGTCAAGGAGATCTCCATCCTGCCGTATTCCTCCGTAAAAAATGAAGGACGTTCAGATTTACTTGACGTCATCCGTGAAACTCTAGTATAATAGAGATAACGAAAGATGAATTGGATTCACGTTTCGCGTGAATCCAATTTTTTTAGGAACATATACGAGCATAAGGGAATCTGTAGAGAAGAATCTTGGGGGAATCATCATGGAGCTGACAACGTTTGACAAAGACTTACTGAACCTGCTGCAGGGCAGCCTGCCCGTCTGCAGCCGCCCGTTCGCAGCCTTGGCAGAAAAGCTCGGCACAACGGAAGAAGCCGTCATCGACCGCCTGCAGGTCCTCAAAGAGGAGGGCTACCTGCGCCGCATCGGCACCTTCTTCAATTCGGGCCGCCTCGGCTACAAGGGCACGCTCGTCGCCCTGCGCGTCGACCCCGAGAAGATGGAGGCCGTCGCCAAGGCCATCAACCGCTACCCCGGTGCCACCCACAACTATGAGCGCGAGGGCCGCTACAACCTCTGGTTCACCCTGCTGACGCCGGGCCTCGACAAGGAGCACGAGATCCTCACGGAGATCCGCGCCCTGCCCGGCGTCGAGAGCATGCTCAACCTCAAATCGCAGAAGAAATACAAGATCAACGTCCAGTTCAAGCTGGCCTGATGAGACAAGCAATGCAAGCAAAGGGGACCCCGCCAATGTCAGAACATCGCACAAGTACCGGTAATCCTACAATCGACGAATTAGACAAGAAGATCATCTGCGCCTTGCAGGGCGATTTCCCGCTCGTCGCCGAGCCCTACAAGGCAATGGCCGAGCAGATCGGCGTCAGCGAGGAGCTCTTCCTCGCGCGCGTCAAGGCCATGGCCGATTCGAAGAAGATCCGCAAGATGGGCGCCGTCCTGCGACACCGCGAGGTCGGCTTCTCGTCAAACGTCCTCGTCGCCTGGCAGGTCGAGCCCGAGCGCCTCGACGAAGTCGCCCGCAAGATGGCCGAGTCGCCGTCCGTCTCGCACTGCTACGACCGCACGACCGCACCCGACTGGCCCTACAACCTCTACACGATGGTCCACGGCCACAGCCGCGAGGAGTGCGAGCAGATCGTCGCCGGCCTCGCCGCCGAGACAGGCGTCAAAGAGCGCGCCATGCTCTACACCAAACGTGAGTGGAAGAAGATTTCCATGAAATACTTCCAGGAATGACCACAAAGACAAAAGACCTCAGAAAGCCAATGATATCAATGGTTCTGGCTTATCTGGGGTCTTTTTCTATACGTCTCGTTCTGCTCGTTATTTGCACGGATAAGCACCAAGAATCACTTGTTAGCACGTTCTGTCCGGCATCTTTTTTCGTGCATTTCGCCGATCGTTGTGGTAAAATGTTAATTGCGTTCTGGACTGAAAGAACTATGTCCATGGTGTCCGTGACATGTGGCATCGTAAAAGAACATTATGACAAGAACATGATAAAGGGTGGTTATCATATGATTTCAAAGAAGATGTATGAACTCGGTACAAAGAAGTCGACGATCCGCACGATCTTTGAGTTTGGCCGCAAGCGCGCGGCGGAGGTCGGTGAGGAGAATATCTATGATTTCAGCCTCGGCAATCCGAATGTGCCGACGCCGGAGTTCGTCAAGCAGGCGGCCATCGACATCCTGCAGACGATGCCGCCGGAGGCTGTCCACGGCTACACGATCGCGCCGGGCAATCCGCAGGTTCGCGAGGCGCTGGCCAAGAGCATCAACGACCGCTTCGGCACGCATTTTGCGGGCAAGAACCTCTTCATGACGGCCGGCGCTGCCGCTGCCATCACGATCTGCTTCAAGGCGCTCTGCGAGGAAGGCGATGAGTTCATTGCGTTTGCGCCGTTCTTCCCCGAGTACCGCTGCTTCGTCGAGTCGGTCGGCGGCAAGCTCGTCGTCGTGCCGGCGCGCGTCGAGGACTTCCAGATTGACTTTGCGGCCTTTGAGGCGCGCCTGACGCCGCACACGAAGGCCGTCATCGTCAATTCGCCGAACAACCCGAGCGGTGCCATCTACTCGGAAGAGACGATCGAGGAGCTCGCTGCCATTCTCCGCCGCAAGGAGGCGGAGTACGGCCACCCGATCTACATCATCTCCGATGAGCCGTACCGCGAGATCGCCTACGAGGGCAACACGGTGCCGTACATCCCGTGCTATTACCGCGACACGCTCGTCTGCTACTCCTACAGCAAGTCCTTCTCGCTGCCGGGCGAACGCATTGGCTACATCGTCGTGCCGGACGAGCTCGAGGGCGCAGCCGAGGTCTACGGCGCCATCGCCGGTGCTGCGCGCGTGCTCACGCACGTCAACGCGCCGTCGCTCTGGCAGCTCGTCGTCGCACGCTGCGCCGGCAAGCCGTCCGACATCTCGACGTACCGCAAGAACGGCCAGCTGCTCTACGACGGCCTCATCGAGGCGGGCTTCACCTGCGTCAAGCCGCAGGGCGCGTTCTACCTCTTCCCGAAGGCGCTCGAGGACGATGACTACGCGTTCTGCGAGCGCGCCAAGAAGTACGACCTGTTGCTCGTGCCGGGCACGGATTTCGGCTGCCCGGGCTACTTCCGCGCGGCTTACTGCATCAAGACGGAGACGATTGAACGTTCGCTTCCGCTTTTCAAGAAGCTGGCAGAAGAATACAGGAAATAAAGCGCACACTCTTGTCTACCCGGTTCTTCTGTGCAAAGCAGGAGAACCGTTTCTTTTTTAGTGAAATCGAGGGCATGATGTGTTAGAATACAAGTTATACTAAGATAAATCATATTGAAAGTATGATATGCTGAAGGGGATTATAGCATGAATGTGATAAGGAACGTGATAGGGAAGAAGGATGGTGTCATATGGAGATAGAACGTCAGTTTCTCGTTGATATCATTCCATCCCTGCCGAGTGGATACGACTCCATCCTGCAGGGCTATGTCTCGCTGCTGCCGGAGATCCGCATCCGCGCGGTCCGGCCGATGCAGGGGGAGGAGAAGTTCTACCTGACAGTGAAGCGCGGCGCAGGGCTTGTCCGCGAGGAGTGGGAGACTGCAATCAGCTCGCGCGAGTTCTCACATCTCGTCGAATGCCTGGAGAAGAACACCTTCTTCATCGAGAAACGCCGCTACTACTTGCCGCTTGCGGATGGCCACGTTGCAGAGTACAACCGGCACAGCGGCCATCTCAGGGGCTTTGATTACGTCGAAGTGGAGTTCGACAACGAAGAAGAAGCGCGAGCCTTTGAGATCCCGTACTGGTTCGGCCGCGAGGTCACGGATGATCCGCGCTTCACATACGGGAAACTCGCGCGCGTCAACGGCTTCCAGCTGGCCAAGATGATCATGAGCCAGCCGCCGGAGCAGTGGGCGCCGTATGCCATGGTGATGCCGGACGAGAACGCGGCGCCGAAGGCGGAGGAGATTCGTGAACAGACGGCCTCTGCCGAAAGTGCAGCGGAAACAGAGGAAGCAGAGATGATTGAGGCTGGCGATTCCGCTGACAATGCAGATGATGCAAAGGATGTAAAGGATGTAAGGGATGCAGAGGATACACAGGATGTCCAGACTGCGCCTGATGAGCAGCAAGAACAGCTGTCCGGTGCAGAGCGGGGCAGAGAGGACGGCCATGAGATGACTCGCTGATTTTTTTGCCATTTCGTGCACGTTCCTGTACGTTTATGGTATTTTTTGTGCAATTTCGGGATAACCCTGTCGGATATGACAGGGTTATCCCGTTTTATTTTTGGTAGAATAGAGCTAGTAGAAGAAGAGGTGATGACAATGGTCGAACAAAATGCATTCTTAGACAAAGCAAAAGAGATCGCGCATGATTTCGTCTGGGATTTCTACCAGAAGCGCAAGAGCATCTGGAAAATCATGGAACAGATGGACGAGAAGAACTTCAGCTGGATCGGCGCGGGCCCGGAGGAATACCTGCGCAGCTATGACGAGGCGCTTCATTACTTTGCGGAGCAGCGCCAGTCAGGAGCCGTGCCGCTCATCGCCATCTCCGAGGAACGCTACGATGCGCAGCCCATCGGCAGCCGCGCCTGTGTCGTGCTCTGCGAATACCTGCTGACTGTCCAGCTCGAGGAGAAGAAGAACGTCATGCAGGAGCGCCAGCGCTCGACCGTCACGATCCGCTGGGAGCGCGGCAAATTCAAGATCTGCCAGGTCCATACCTCGAACCCCTGGCATGCGATGAAGGGCGATGAGCGCTGGCCCGAAGAATTCGGGCGGCAGACCTACACCTACTTCCTCAATCTGCTCTCCGAGCTCGAGCTCAAGGAAATCCCGCACCTGAGCTCCCAGCAGCGCAAGGTGCTCGTGCTCATGATGCACGGCAAGACGTATCAGGAGATCTCCGCCGCAATCGGCATCACCTACCGCACCGTGCAGTACCACGTGCGCATGATCTTCAACAAGTTCAACGTCGACTGTCGGGAGATGCTCTTCGCCAAGCTCATCCGCACACTCTGCACGACAGGCCCCCTGCTCGACAGTGAGGGCGATACCAGCCATGATGTCCTGAAAGTCCTGGACCGCGTGGCAAAGAAATGCGAGGCGGGGCAGGCGGAGAGGGCTCCGCATGACAAAGAACGGAAGAAAAAATAAACGAATACCAGAAGGAATACCAATGGACACGACGATGCAGGATAGAAGGGGGAACCTCTGATGATACATCTTTCCCATAAAGATGCGGCGATGCGCGCACGCGGCAGATGCGCACTGGTGCTCGCCGTGCTGCTGGCCCTGCCGATGGCGGCCGAGGCGGCGCCGGATGGCACGGAGCCGCCGGCCGCCCGCCCGGCGGGCTACAACGATTCGGGCGCACAGCTGAGCCGCACGCGCCAGTATCTCGAAGAACAGCAGGCGCGCGAGCGCCTAGCCAAGGAGAACAATACAGCAGGCGTCGAGGGCGCCGATGTGCCGGAAGCGCAGCAGGGCGGCAATATTTCGTTTCCGCTCAAGAAGATCGAGTGGAGCGCCTCGTCCGTGCTGACGGATGACGAGCTGCAGCAGCTCGCCGCGCCGTACGTCGGCCATGAGGTCAAGCTAGCGGACCTCTATACCTTGATAAATCAGATAAATGCGCTTTATCAGAAAAGAGGCTATATGACCTGCCGGGCCTTCCTCGGGCCGCAGACGATCCACGACGGCGTCGTCAAGATTGAGCTCATCGAGGGGCGGACGGGGCAGGTCAGTCTGACGGACAACCGCACGACGCGCGAGGATTACGTCCGCCACCGACTCTCGCTGAAGAAGGGCGAAGTCGCGAACATCCATGACCTCAACGAAGAGCTGCTGCGCTTCAACGCGACGAACGACGCTCAGCTGCACATCGTGATGAAGGCGGGCGCCGAGGTCGGCACGACGGACTACGTCATCGCCGTCCGCGAGCCGCAGTTGTACCAGTTCGGCATCGTTGCCGACAATGCCGGCAATAAGTCGAGCGGCCTCTACCGCGGCGGCTTCTTCTGGCAGGACCGCAGCCTGACGGGCAACCGCGATGTGCTGTTCCTGAGCACAATGGCTTCGCAGGGTACAAAGTCGTTTGCCGCGGGCTACACGGCGCCGCTCGACCGCATGGGCAGCAAGATCGGGGTCAACTACACGACGAACAGCGTCCACATCACGGATGGAGCGCTCGAGCCGCTCGAAGTCCGCGGCCATTCGTATGCCTACGACCTTTTCGTGACGAATCCCGTCGTCACGAGCGAGACGGTGCGCTCCGAGATTGGCCTCGACTACGGCTACCAGCACTCGCGCACGGACTTCCTCGGCATGCCCTGGGTCGACGACACGGTGCAGACGCTGCAGGCGTTCTACGACCAGCTCGACTACGGCCGCTCGACCATCTGGTACCAGAAGCACGCCTACGCCATCGGCAAGGCACAGACGATGCAGGGCGACCGCAATTTCGGCAAATACAACATGAATGGGCTCTTTGGCAAGCACTTTGCGCACGGCCAGTCGTGGACCATGCGCGTCGACGGCCAGCTCTCGAGCACGCAGTATCTGCCATCCGCCGAGATGTTCTACATCGGCGGCATGTACAGCGTGCGCGGCTACACCGAGAGCCTGCTCGGCGGTGACGGCGGCCTCTCGATGGGCCTTGAATACAGCGTGCCCGTCACCAAAGGACTCGAGGCCTATCTCTTCCTCGACGGCGGCCGCGTCTGGGGCAGCAGCGCCTTCGACGACCGCAGCCTCGCCGGCACAGGCTTCGGCCTCAAGGGCAGCCTCGGCGCCCACGCCTACCTCAACGTCGGCCTCGGCTTCCCGCTGATCCGCACGGTCAATGAAGTGGAGCAGAGCAGAGCCCGCGTCCACTTCTCGTTCAACAGCCAGTTCTGACTGCTAGACCATCAAGAAGGAGGCAATCATCATGAGTTATACACGTTATACGAATCGAAAGAATGAGCGTGCAAGCACCAAGGATGCGGCCCGCATGACCCGCACCGAAGCGAATCGGCTGACCGATAAGGTCCTCTCGGCCCTGATGGCAGCAGGACTCGTGATGAGCCCCACGGCGGTGGATGCTTCGGAGATCAAAGACGTCAATAACCAGCCGGTATCTGCGGAGAGTGGCGTCTACAACATCTATGCCCAGAAACGCCACGGCGATATTGCCATCAATGAATTCGCGAAATTCCAGCTGGATGCCAATCATATCGCCAATCTGTACTTCCACAAGCAAGGCGAGACAATCAATGCCGGGAATCTCCTGAACTTCGTCAACACGCGCATCGACATCAACGGCACGGTCAATGCCATCAGGAACGGCACGATCGGCGGCAATCTCTTCTTCCTGAGCCCCGAGGGCATGGCCGTCGGCAAGAGCGGCGTCATCAATACGGGGGCCCTCTATGTCATGGCACCGGCTACGACATCCCTGCCCGGCGAATCGAATTATGGATCGCTGAAAGGCGTTTTTGATAAAGGAGCGGCCACTGAGGATCATCTCAATGCCATCAAGAATGGCAGTCCGCTCATCCCGCTCAATCCCAGCGGCACCATCAGCGTGCTGGGCAAGATCAACGCGGCAGACGATGTGAAGCTCTACGCTGCGCAGATTGCCGTGGGCAGGAATCTGACAGGGCAAGCGATTGACGGCACAGCAGCGGGCGGCGTCGAGAAGGCAGCGGCCATCGAGACGGGCGTGACGGATTTTGCCTCGCTGGTCAATCTGACCGATGACCAGAAAACGGCAGCCGGTCTTGGCAATCTGCAGGCCACGCAAACGGGCAATGGCGACATCGTGCTGGCAGCCAAGGCGGCATACGCCAATGCCTATGACAAGGCGTTCAATGACCTTGGCAAACTGGCAGGCCTTCTCGGGACCACGGAGCCCCCGGAAATCAATGTGCCCAAGACCATCACGGCCAGCGTGGAGAACTACGGCACCATCAAGACGAGCACGGCGACTGGAGATGTTGTGCTCAAGGCAGAAGCCACCAACGGCAATAAGGACTCAGCCTCTGGTGCCAGCGCCTTTGCCCAGACCGTGGCTGACGTCAAAGTCCAGGGGGATGTCAAGGCAGCGGGCCAGGTAGAACTGACAGCAAAGGCTGACAACACCTATGTGGACAGTGGCAATTCCGTTACGGATAATCTGGGGGATACTCTCAGCTATGTGGTGCCTGTCGGTGCCAATGTCATGATCCTCGACAACAAGGCCAGTGTGACGGTGGAAAAAGAGGCCCAGGTGGAAGGCAGCCAGGTGGCTGCTTCGGCCGAGGCCAATCTCGATGGCACTGCCGGCGTGACGGCTGCGGGGCGCAAGCTGGTCAGCAAGGTCCCCAGCGCCATTCCGGCTGTGGGGATGGGCTATGCCAAGGCCACGAATGAGGCGACGGTGCAGATTGACGGCAAAGTCAAGGCCACTGGGGCCGATACCGTGGATGACAAGGGCAATGTCAAGGATAAAGCCCTCCAGATCAAGGCAGATGCCCAGTCAGCTGTGGATCATTCCGCCAGCACGACGGTCAAGAGCGGGGTACTTGGGGCAGGTTCGTCTTCTCTGGCAGCTGCTGTGGCCATTACGGACCACAAGAATGATGCCAAGGTTGCCATCAACGGGACGGCAGAGGCGGAGCAGGGCTCGACTTCTGTCACGGCGGACACGGTCCATCAGCTCAACACCTCGGCCACGGCCAAAGCTGCCGATGAGACAGTGGGCACGGCTGCCGTGGATGTAGTGGTCCACGCGAGCACGAGTGCCGTAGATGTGCAGGGGACGGTCAACGCAAAAAACGATGTCACGATCCAGGCGACAAATACTACGGATGAGAACACCCATGTGAGCAACAACAACTTGGGTATGGGGAAACTGCAAGCGGAAGCCATGAAGGCGGCAGACCTCACGGGCATCAGCAATAAAGTCAAGGAGAACAAGGTCGTCTCCGGCATCTTGAGCAAGCTTCAGAAGGACGGCGGAAATACCGACGTTCCCTTGAGCACAACGCTTGGTCAGACGCTCTCGGCCGGTGCTGCCGTGACGGTGGCGGATGAAACCAACACGGCCAAAGTGAATATCGGCAGCAAGGCTTCCGTCCAGGCCGGGCAGGAATTGACGGCCAAGGCGGAATCGAAGGTCTACGACACGATGATGGCGGCTTCGGGAGCTACGAGCTCGTTCAAGAACAGCGACAATAGCTCGGATACCGTGACCATCGCAACAGGCGTCGTCTACGCCGGCATGGACAATCAGGCCGATGTCACGGTGGCAGACGGAACGGCTGCTCAGCACGCCACGCTGAAGGCCGACGGCAACTTGAACCTCCAGAGCAGCAATACCATGGAATACCACCGCCCGGAGCGCATGAAGCGCGAGCTCGACCGCAGCATCGAGAAGCTCGATACGGCGATTGCTGCCATTGAGAACATGCCGGAAGCCAAGCAAGAACAGGCCAAGGAAATCCTGGAGCAGCTGGAGAAGCTGAAGACATCCATGACGAGAATGGCTGCAGCCTTTACGGCGGACTATCTGCAGGATACATCCAATGTCAAGAACCTGACGGCAGAGGGCACGCTGAACAAGATCAGCAACGTCGCGGGGACAGGATGGGAAATCCTCAATGCTGTCACGAAAATCCAGCAGTCTGTGGGGCAGCTGCAGGATGTGACCTCGCCTTTTGGTGAAGTGGTCACGAATGCTCTGGCCGTCGTCACGAATGCCGTGGCTTTCACGGAGCCGAATCAGTATGCCAATGTCTCGGCAGCTGCTGTCTCGAGAGGCGGCAGTGACACCAAGGCATCCCTGGCCGCGGCGGTCACGGCGACCGACTTCGACTACGGCAGCCATGTGACGGTCGGCAAGCATGCGTCGTTGACGGCGGGGAATGCGCTGAACCTGAAGGCCGAAGAAGCCGTCAAGGATGTCAACATCACCGGCAAGAATAAAGTCTGGAAGAATGATGCGGAAGCAGCCGGCGGCGTCGGCATCGGCGGCAGCGTGAATTATCAGAATTTCGATACGGATACACTTGTCAAGGTCGATAAGGGCGCAGCCCTGACGGCCGGTGACATGGAGCTTGCGAGCAGCTCGGACATCTTCCATACGGGCGTCATGCTCTCGGCGGGCAAGGCGGAGGGCAGCGCCATCAGCGGCATGCTGGCCATGACCGATTCGGACAGCAAGAATCAGACCCTCGTGGACAAAGACGCTGTCCTGAAGGCCGTTAAAGATGCGGACAAGAAGGGCAGCATTGCCATTACTGGCTATAACGATACGAATGTGAACAATGCCATCCTGTCGCTCTCGGCAGGAAGTGGTGCGGCTGCTGCCGGCATCGCGGCGGCCATCAACAAGGTGGATGTGGTCAACCGGGCGGCAGTGGAGAACATCGATGCAGCCGATGATGATGAAAAAAGCGGCAGCATCCAGGCTTCCAAGCTGGGCGTGAGCGCGGAGACCACCGGCCTTATCAACACCATCAGTGTGGCCGGTGGCGTGACGACCAGCGGCAAGGACCCCGAAAAACCAGAAGCTGACAAAGGGCCTCTTGACAAGCTCGGCGACGGCTTTGGCAAGCTGGCGGGCCTCACGGATACCGTCAACGGGAAGATCAATGACGTCTCGAAAAAGGTACAGAATGTCATCAGCACCGTCAATGGGGCCGGAGCATCCCAGGGCGGGACGCAGAGTGCTGTGCCAACAAAATCCGAGACGGCTCCGTCCTTTGCCTTTGCCGGGGCAGGCAGTGTGTCGCTGAACCTCGTCAGCGATACGACGAAGGCCGTCATCGACGGGGCACATGTCAATCTGAACAATGACGGCGTCCTGCAGGCAGGTGCCCGGGATACTGCTTTTGTCGGTGCCTTCAGCGGCGGTGCGGCCATCTCGGCGCGCAAGGGTCAGAGCAGCGGGACGAGTGCGGCCTTCAGCGGGGCCGTGGGCGTCAACAAGATTGAAAACACCATCGAATCTGCCGTAAAGAACAGCACGGTCGAGGGCCTCAAGAGCATGGACGTCACGGCCCTTTCCGGCGGCACTTCCGTGGCAGTGGGGACCGGTCTGTCCCTGACCAAGAACAGCCAGCCCGGCAACAACTTCGCGGGCGGCGCATCTGTTTCCGTCAACCTCATCGACAAGGATGTGAAGGCTCTCGCCGAGAAGAATACCGTTTCCGGCGTTTCGGCTAACGAGAAGGCCGCTGTCAAGCTGACGGCCTATGAGAGCGACCTCCAGGTCACGGGCGGCGTCAATGCCAATGTGGCCACCGGCGGCGGTACAGCCGTGGGCGGCAGCATCACCGTGGCGGATATCAAGAACGACCTGGATGCCCGCATCAGCGGCGGGATGTATACGAATATCGAAAAGGCTGATGCCGAGAGCCTCCTGGCCACCAAGCAGATCACGGCGGCCATCTCCACAGGCGTCGCCGTGGGCGGCAGTGGGACGAACAACGCCTTTACCGGGGCCATGGTCTACAACGGGCTGCACAATACGGTGCAGGCCGGCATCGATGGCCGTGCCAAGGTGACGGCGGATTCCATCGCGGTCCGCGCGCACGATACCACCAGCGGTTCGGCAGAAGCCAAGCCGTATCAGGACCTTTTGGGGAACTACAAGGAGCATCAGCAGTTTGCCGAAGATGCCGGCGTGGATACGGACGGTTCTTCCTATTACAAGACCTCCGACAGCAGCAACGGCCTGGATACGGCCGGTGAAACAGTGGACTATGACGCCAACAAGGGCAGCCTGAGCGTGGGCGCCGCCTTTGTCGTGGCCGGCTCCAGCGGCAATGCGGCCGGAGCGGCGGTCAACGTGGCCAATGTCGACAATGATTTCACGGCAGCCATCGCCGACGCCACCCTTGTAGGCGATTCCGTCTCGGCCGAGGCGGATGCGGATTCCCTGGCCGTCAACGTGTCGGCCGGTGTGGCCGCCGGTTCCAAGGACTTCGGCGGCATGGGCAGCGTGACCTGGCAGGATATGGACAACACGGTCCTTGCCAAGGCCAGTGATTCGGCCATCACGGCAGACTCCCTGGCGGTCAAAGCGGCCAGCAATTCACAGGCTGTGAACGTGGCCGGTTCCGTGGCCTACGGCAAGACAGCAGGCGTTGGGGCCGCCCTGGCCTACAATGGCCTGGACAACCACATCGGTGCCTACCTGGCCGGAGGCAGCGTGACAGCGAAAACGCCGTCCACCGGTGTGAGCGTGGACGTGGAAGGCAAGAATACGGGCAAGATCTACGGCATCGGGGCTGCTGTGGCCGCCAGCCAGAATGCAGCCGTGAACGGTACCGTGGTGGTGAACCATGGCGGCAGTGACACGGAAGCCGTAGTAGGGGAAGTGCGCCCTGAAGACGGGACCAATACGGTAAAAGATACTGCAGTGGCCAATGCCAAAGCTGTGAAAGTGAAAGCGGAAAGCGACGATGTGCGGGTGGCCGCTGCAGGCAATGTCAGTGCCAGCGGCAAAGTGGCCCTGGGCGGCGCCGTAGCCTACAACGATGTGGGCGGCGCTTCCACCAGCACGGCAAAAGCCAGCCAGAAGACCCGGGCGGCCCTGAACAAGACCACCCTGACCCATGTGAAAAACGGGTCCACGTCCGTTGAGGCGGTGGACGGTTCCACCCTGACCACGGCTGCTGTAGGCGTCGGCGGTGCCGGCAAAGTGGCCGTCCAGGGCGCAGCTGCCACGGCTCTTGTCAACAAGGCTGTGACGGCGGAAATGAAGGACAGCACCGTCGACCAGGCTGCGGACAAAGGAGCCGATGTGACGGTCAAGTCGGACAGCAAGAGCACCATCAACAGCCTGGCTGCTGTGGGTGCCGGCGGCAGTGACTTTGCCGGCGGCGCCGGCGTAGCCGTCAACCGCATCAATCAGGATACTGCGGCCACCATGAGCGGCAGCACGGTCAAAGACAAGCATACCACCGTGCAGGCAGACGGGAATTCCACCATTACGTCCATTGGTGTAGGCGCAGCTTTGGCCGGCAAGGTAGCTCTTGCGGGGAACATCGCCGTGAACCAGATTGGCAACAACGTGAAGGCTGCTGTGACGGGCAGCACCCTGACCAGCAGCGGCAACATCGGCGTACTGGCCAGCGGGAAGGAAAATCTGACCAACTTTGCCGGAACGGTGAGCGGTGCGGCCGGCAATGCCGGGCTCGGCATGGGCGTCAGCTACAATGCCATCACGGGCAATGTGGAAAGCACTGTGGAAGAAAGTTCCCTGGAGGCCCGGGGCAAGGAGACCGAGACGGTGGGCGATGCGCAGAAGGGCGTGGCTGTGACCGCGTCCGGTCAGCATAACCTGAAGAGCGTGGCCTTGACAGCCGGCCTGGCCGGTTCTGACACGGTGGCCGTGGGTGCCGCCGGCACGGTGACGGTGAACAACATCGGCGGGGCCACCCGGGCGGCGGTGACCGGCACGGACATCAATGCCGAGCTGGATAACAGCATGGCCGGTGATGTGGCCGTGAAAGCCCATGATGTGACTAAGAGCGAAAGCCATGTGGGCTCCCTGTCTGTGGGCATCGGCGCCGATGGCGGGGCCGGTGTGAGCGCGGCATCGGATACCCTGCTCCTTGACCGGGAGACGGCTGCGGAACTGAGCGGCACGGATGCGGCGAAAAAGACGGTCAAAGGCCGGAACTTGGCCGTAACGGCAGACCAGAAGTCCACAGTCGTCACCAATGTGGACGGCGTGGCCGGTGCCGGCGGGATCTACGGGTCAGGCGCAGTAGCGGCAACAGCAGCCGCCACCAAACTGGACGGCTCCGTGACCGCCACCATGAAGAACATCATCAGCAACAACAAGGGCCTGGACATCTCGGCCAAACACGACCATGAGACCACTCTGGTCAGCGCTTCGGCAGCAATGTCGGCGGCTATGGTTTCCGGCGCCGTGGGAGCTGGTGTGGGCGTGGTCAACGATGACTTCGCCACGAAGGCAGAACTAGTGGGCAGCGAGGTTACGGCGAAGAAAGACAGCAGCCGGAGCGATTCCGGTTCCGTGAACGTGGCGGCGGACAGCAGCACCGGTGTGACCACGGTGGTGGCCGGTGTGGCTGGTTCCATGGGTGCGGCGGCTTCGACGATCTCCGTCAACAACCTGAATAGCCAGACTTCGGCGGTGGTGGATGATAGCACCGTGACGGCCGATCAGGACTTCACCGTGGATGCCCATAACAAGGTGAACACGACGTTCAATGCGGCCATTCACGGCGCAGGCGGTGCCGCCATTGCTACGGGGGTGGGCGTCAACACCATCGGCACGTCCACCCTGGCCAAAGTGGACATGAGTACTGTCACGGCCCAAAAAGCGGCCATCACCTCCCGGGAAGAGATGGATGTGGATCAGAACCTGGTGGGAGCTACGGCGGGCGGCCTCGGCATCAATGCCAACGTAATGGTGACCTCCATCGGCACCGAACTGGCGGATACCTACGGCAGCAGCGATAATAACGGGGCTTCTTTTGATACGACCGCTGCGTTGAAGAGGTCCAATACGGCCCTGGATTCCCAGAAGACGGCTACCACCGATGACGGGGATGAGAGCAGCAAGGTGGTCAAGGACACCCTCCACAATGCGGATACGGGCGTCGCGGCCACCGATGCCTCTGGCGTGACCGCTTCTTCCGGCAAGAGCGACGCCAAGGGGACCCAGGTGGCAGTGACGAACTCTGATATCACCACGACAGATACGATGGCCCTCCGAGCTGATCGCAAGACCGATGCCAAGATTACGGCGGCTTCGGCCAGCGTTTCGGGTTCGCTGGGGCTCAGTGCGACGGTTGCTGTCCTCGATGCGAAGAAAGATGCCGGCGTCAGCATCCGTGGCAGTAAACTGCAGGCGGGCAAGGCCCTTTCTGTGGCAGCTGCGCAGAGTGGCGAGACGGGCATCGATGCGTATCAGGCGAATATCGCCGGTGTGGCTGCTGTCAGCGCGGCCTATGCCCAGAGCAGCTCCAGCGGTGAGACTAAAATCGAAGCTGTGGATTCCACGCTGACTTCCGACAAGGAAGGTATCACAATGAAGGCAGAGGACAAGTCCCAGACGGCGTCGTCGGTCTACGGCGCGACGGCAGGTCTCGTGACGGCCGGAGCCCTTGTCTCCAAGGCAGACAATACCAGTGATGTAAATCTTGCAATCAAGGGAAGTGCGCTGCATACGGCCCAGGGAACGGCCAGCCTGCAGGCCGATAAGGCCAATGTGGTCACGGCCAAAACGTACGGCGGTGCCTTTGGCCTGGTCGGTGCCAACGGCGTCGTTGCCCTGGCAAGTGACGAGGGTGCATCTAAGATTCTCGTCGCGCAGAGCGACAGCAAGAAAAACAGCGTCTTCCGTGGTCAGACGGCAAGCCTGCAGGCCACGACCCGTCCGGCTGTCACGGCGGAAACGGGCAGTCTCTCTGTTGCCCTTCTCGGCAGTGCCAGTGCGTCTGTGGCAACGGCCTCTGCCAAAGGCGAAGCCGGCGTCCAGATAGCTGACGGCACGACTCTCGATGTTGACAAGGCAGAAATCACAGCCAGCGCCGAAAGCCAGAATGGAGAAAACAACAGTGAAGCCAAGGTCAAGGGCTTTGCAGCGGCCGGCCGCGGTACGGCCGTCGTCAATACGGCAACAGCCAATACGGACATCGATACAGAGGTGACACTGGGCAAGGCTTCCTTCAAGAAAAATCAGGGAACGGCTCTCAGCGTAACCTCGGCCAATACGACGCAGACTGCGGCTGATGCCCGCGGCATTACCGTCGGCGGCCTTTTCGCCAGCGGCACGAATCTGGCCTATACGGGAAGCGGCACGGAAAAAGATGCCAATACTGCGACGATTACGCTGCAGGGCAATAAGACGCAGCTGAAATCGCTGTCCGCCAATGCCAGCGGCACGACGCACAATCTGACGACAGCCGACGGCAGCGGCGGCGGCATGATCAGCGGCGACCTGGCCGGTGCTGTAGACAACAAGACGTATACGGGCAGCAAGGTTACCCTCAATGGCAGCTGGGATGTGAACGGTGACGTAGCCATCCAGTCGGCCCAGACGGATCATATGGACCTGAACGCCGATGCCACCAAGGCAGCTGTCGTCGGTACCAGTGCCACTAAGGCCGATAATACGGCCAGCGGTGCTGCTGATGTCGTATTGACGGACAGCCGGATTACCAGCGGCGGCATGTTCACGGCCAAGGCGGACAGCAAGGCAAATCTCGGTCAGAACAAGACGTATGCCGTAGAAGGCAGCGGTTATGGTGGTGTAGCGGTACAGGGCACTAAGCTCAATAATACGGTGAACCGCACGGCCAATGTGGATGCCGGCAATGCGTCCCTTACGAGCAGCGGCAGCCAGATCCTGGCAGCTGAATCGGGCGGCAAGATCAACGCGGCCGGCTATATCAAGGCGGCTGGCGCCGGTGCGGCAACCTGGGTGGATGTAGACAATCACCTGACCAGCAAGAATACCATCCGCACCGATAAGACGACCTCGCTGCGCACGGATACGGCGGACAGCGATATCACCCTCGCGGCTTCGGACGACTGGAATGTAACGGCCAAAGGTGTGGCCGATACCCAGGGCGGCGCCGTCGGCGGTGCTTCGTCGAATGTGAAGAACACCCTGCAGCGGACGAACAAAGTCGATGTCCAGGGCAGCGTCTACAGCCTCAATGACGTCAATCTCTATGCGGGCAAAGACGCGAATGGAGCTATGGACAACCTGGATCTCCAGGTCGATTCGGAAGCCTACAACAAGACGGCTCTTTCCGTTGCTGTCCCGAAATTCAAGGATACGCTGACCCAGTCCAATCAGGTCGTCGTCGGCAAGGACGCAGACGTCTCCAGTGTACGCCATGTCCATGCGTATGCAGATGAAGCCGGTAAATACCTGCGTGAACAGTCCGTGAAGTATACCTGGTATCACAGCGATGCCAATGAAAACTTCACCAGCACGTCGGTAGGCAAGAAGTCCGACAACATCAACGATACGACGGATAACTATGTACAGATTGACGGCAAGGTGACGGCCGGCGCGCAGAACAAGCAAAAAGTCGTCATCGGCGGGTCGGGCCAGATTGTCGTTCTCGACCAAGATGAACTGGCTGCTGTCAAAGCCGTCAAAGGGCAGGAAAATGCTGTCCAGCATCCGACAATCGACGCTTCGAGCGGCATCGATACGGCAAACATCACCTATGCACGCATCGATTACGCCAATGCCCTGATGACACGCTACTATGAACTGGCCAAATTGATCAGCCAGTACAGTGACAGCAAGGACCTGACGGCGCTGAAAGGCTATCAGGATGAGCAGACGCGCATCTACAACGAACTCAACGACCTGGGCCTTCTGTCCAAGGCAATCGGAGAAGATGGCAGGGAATATCTGGTGCCTGTCAGCGGCCTTACGGTGGATACCATCACGCTGCCGGATATCGTCGCTTCGGGCGGCAATATCACGGTGGAAGCAGGCAGCCTGAAAGGCGCAGGTACCTTGAAAGCCCAGGGCAGTCCGGAAGCCACTGTGGAAAACCATACCAATCTTTATCTGAAAGTGGGAGATGTGCGAGCCGTCAATCCGGGCGGTGAAATCCACTACAATGGCCAATCTCTGGCCAAAGATGCCGTTGCGATCATCAAGAGTGCCAATCAGGATGAGGCGGCTGCCGTCAATCTGACGGTCAGCACCGACGCTGCCACCAGTACCGGCGGCACGGTCACCATCAAGAGCGACTACGGCACGGCTGCCATCAAGGCAAAAATCGATGAAGTCGATGCGTACGAAAATAAGACTGGCAGAAAGGTCGATGCCGAACTCGTCCCGAAGGCCGATATTGAAATCAATGGCAATGTGGAGGCGGAAAATGGCGTCGTTACGGTAGAAGACAAGAACTACAACATCCTCCTGCAGGGTGCAGGCAGCCGCACGGCGGAAGTCAACGGCAAGGAAATCCACCTGACCGCCGGCAAGAGCATCAGCCAGGGCTTTACCCAGGGCATCGTCAACATCGGCGGCAACCCGGAAGAGCTGTACAAAAAACAGTTCAACAGCGATGTAAATGCATTCAACGAAACCTATGGTTATGAACACACCTCCCGTGTCCATCAGGAAGTCCATCAGGAAGACCGGACGCAGGATACTGTGCTCAATGGCAGCGGTTCGCGCATTGCCGGTGACAACATCTACATCAATGCGTCGGACATCAATGTCAATGGCCTGATCCAGAGCGGCTACGGCAAATACGAAGTCACCGTTTCCGATGCAGTAATGCCGAAAGTCCAGAAACTGGACCGCAGCTGGGCGCGCATGGGCAAACAGAATCTGTCCGATGCGGTCATCACCACAGGAACGTATTATCTTGTACAGGAAGGCGGCAAAGTCCTGCAGGCGGACGGTACCTACAAATACCAGCCTGATGTCTACTACAATCCGTCGACGCAGAAACTGGTCATCCCCGATATCGATGCCCACGGCGGCAAGATTTATCTGAGCGGCCGCATTTCCAGCACGGGCAATGGCAAAATTGTGGCCCTCGACGGTGCCTATGACATCAGCGTGACTAACAATACGAACACGGCTCTGCAGGTGGGCAAACTTATCAGCAACAAGAATGTTGGCCTGATCAGCATTGCCGACTCTTCCAACAACCGGCTCACGGAATACACCCGCAGCCGTACAGTGGTCAAGGACCTGACAAACTGGGACAAAGCTGCCGGCGACTGGAAAGTCCTCAGCACCAGCGGTGCTTCTTCCGTGTACAATCCACAGAAAGACCTGCGCTACAACTGGACCAGCGGCCAGAAAGTCACGACGAAGAAACATTATGAGCATGACCATAAAGCTGGCCTCTGGGGAGCTGTCACGACGCTGAATGAAACGGAACTGACGAAGTATGAACAGGAAATTACGCCGCAGGATATGGGTCATAAGACTTTTACCAATGATAACGGCGTCTATATCGATACGAGCAGCCTTACGAACAAGGACAAGCAGTATGTCTTTGTCTACGACAATGTGGTCCTGAATAATTCCCGGACGCAGCCAGTGGTCACCAAGCGCTGGAAGACAGGCTTCCTGGGCTGGTTCCATTGGGAACGCACCGAATGGGATACCAACACGGGTACGGCCCAGCAGTATGTGGGCAGTGTCAAAGCGGACCATGGCATCGATATTGGTTTCCTCGGCAATCAGAATGGCAATTCGGCCATCAATGTGACGAGTAAGGCCGATGTCGCCCTGACCGGTAAAATCCAGTCCAGCCAGAGCGGGGCGGGCTCGACCATCGCCATCACATCGCAGGAAGGTGCCATCAATCAGAATGGCGGCCTGCTCAAAGGCGATAATGTAAGGCTCAGTGCCAAAAAGGGCCTGACGAATATTGCCATCGAGTCCCTTGGCGATACGTTGAAGCTCGACGCGGCCAATACCGGCAGAGGCAATATGAACATCACCGTTGACGGTGCCTATGGCAAAGCGGGCCATGTCAATCTGGTACAAGCGAAGAACACGAATGGCGATGTCAGCCTGACTGTTTTGGGCAATCTGACCCAGAGCACGGCTGAGGCTGTCAAAGGCAATCGCATCGACATCGTCAGCCGGCAGGGAGGCGTTGGTACGGCCGCGACGGCTTTGAAGGTGGAAACACCGGATCACGCTGTCGACGTGCTGAACCCGCTTTCCAGCAGTGTCAACGTCACGGCCAAAGGCAATATCCATCTGGCAGAAGACAGCGATATGCGCGTCGGTACCATCAAATCGACGGGCGGCAATGTGACGCTGACCACTGCAGGCAGCCTCATCGATGCCCTGCCCAGCGGCGAGACCATCGACCGCGGCAATACGGCAACCCTTGTTCAGGGCTGGAAAGACCTGGGCCTGATTGATGGCGATGGCCAGTACAAGCAGAAACAGGCAGAAGACGTGGCCGCATACAAGGACGGTGTCCAGTCTGAATTTGCGCAGTACCTAAATTTGAAGACTGCTTATGCAAACAAGGAAGAAGCAGCTGAAAATGACGTCAATTATCAGACCCTGAAAGACCGCTACGGCGATTATACGAGTGCTGACGACTATCTGGCTAAAAGCGATACAGCCAAAAATCATCTGGCCAATCTGCAGAAGGCCGGTGCCGGCTGGACGGAAAATGAGCTGCTCTATGCCATCAGCGATGCCATCGTCAACAAGGCTCAGGGCTGTACGGATACAGAACTGAAGGAAGCGAACATTTCCGGTCAGAATATCACGCTCCACGCGAAGAACATTGGCTCGGACAAGGCGGCCGAAGATGTGCTGGTCAAGGATATCACCACGGATGCACGTCTCGATGACCTGAAGAAAGTCGTCAATGCCAACGTTTCCGATGTGGGCTATACCAAGAATGACAAGGGTGAGAATGTGTTCCGCATCTACGGCAAGGTGCCTGTGGGCATCGAAGCCAGAGGTGAGCTGAATGTTCAGTCCGACGGCAATATCTATGTGGCCGGCCGCACATCCGGCGAAAACAAGGATACGGTTCTGAAGCTGGGCAAAGTAACGACCAGCACGGGCGATATTCGCGTCCTGGGCAAAGCCGGCGTGACCAACTCCCTGAAGGATGGCAGTGCCAACCTGAAGGGCAAGGACCTCATCCTCGAAGGCGGCAGTTCCGACATCGGGGCAACGGACAAACCCATTGACGTCGACCTCACGGGCAGCCTGTCTGCTCTGACGGACGGTAGCATGTATATCAGCAGTGTGGGCAATCACAATCTGCAGCTTTCCGGGCTCTATGCCGGCAAGGATATGGTGCTGGCCTCCAGGAAGGATATCGCCATGAGTCCTGACGCATCGGCACAGGCTTACCTCAATGCTGGCAGACTACTTGATTTGAAGGCAGAGGGCGGCATCGGTGCAAAGGACAGCGGCGTACGCATCCTGGGAAATGGCGCGACCATCAATGCTGAAGCAAAAGATGGCAATATTTACCTAGCCGGCAAGAGGAAGGCCGGGGAACAGGACGGTCTTCTCCTGCTCGGCACGGTGAAGACGAATCCGGGCCATACGATTGATGTGGCGGCTGAAACCAGCCTGGGCCTTGGGCGCAATGAAAGCGCGTCGACGCTTGTGAGCCAGGTGCAGGCAGATACGGTGAACCTGTCAAGTGACAGGGAAATCGACCTGAAAAACGGCACGCTCACTGCTGTTACGCTGAACCTGAAGGCCGGCGGTTCCATCAACCAGACGGCAGCTCATGCCATCACGGCTTCGGATGTTTCTGTGGACGCAGCGGCAGGCATCAGCCTGAACAGCGGAGCAGAGGCAGAATCCAAGATGTTCAATGCGTTCAAGGAGGTGACGCTGAATAACGCCAACGAGGCGACGGACATCGTGCTCGGCAACGGCGGCGATGAGGACCTGAAAGTCATCTTCGCCGACGGCAGCAAGGCCAAGGATGTCACCGTCCGCAATTATGCGAACGGCGAGGCCAACGACCTCGATATCCACGGCCCGATTGCAGCCGCAGCAGGCATTGCGCTCATAAACGACGAAGGTTCGCTGGTCACGACGGGCGGCTTGGATGCCAAAGCGGATATCCGCGAAACGGCAAAGGGCAGCCTCAATAACAGCGATGCACTTCACGCCGAGCAGGATATCGTCCTGACGGCAACAGATGGTAGCATCATCAACGACGCAGCCATCACAGCAAAGCGCAATGTGACCATGAAGGCTGGCGATTCCATCGAGAACCGTGCCGCAACAACGGCCTATACCGGTGCGATTTCCCTGAACGCTTATCATGACATCAAACAGAAGGGCGATGCCAAGGCTGGTACCGACATTACAGCTGAGTCTGCGGATGGCAGTGTCACGGTCGAAGGCAGCCTGACAAGCGGCAAGGCGACGCTTGCCAAAGCGACTGACGGCGATGTCTCGATCCACGGCGATGTCCAGAGCGGTACCTCTGCTGCGGTACAGGCCGATAATGGCAGCGTCACGGTCACGGGTGATATCACAAGCGGCACGTCGGCAGACCTGTCGGCAGCCGGCGGCGATGTCTCTGTGACGGGCAATGTGACAGGCGACACGTCGGTCACGGCGCAGGCGACGGAAGGCAATGTCACAGTTGGCGGTTCGCTGATTTCGCAGAACGGCGACACGGTGCTCTCGGCATCGGACAGCCAGAAACTTGAAGACAAGGGCAACATCCGCGTGACGGGCTCTGTCGATTCCGCACATGACATCGAGATGACGACGGACAATGGCGCGATTGAGGTCGGCGGCACGACGCAGGCAGCGCAGGATATCCGCGCGGCGGCAGAGAAGACGGGGCAGATTCGCTTCGTCGGCGATGCCAAGGCTGTGGTGGGCAGACTGCAAGCCAAGACGGATGTCGGCGATATCTCGTTCGAGGGCAAGGCGGCGAGTGGCACGGACCTCACGGCCGAGACGACCGATGGCTCGATCTCGTTCGAGGAACAGACCACGAGCGGCAGGGACCTCTCGGCTGCGACGAAGCGCAGGGGCGACATCACCTTTGCAGGCCTCATCAATGCCGGCCGCGATGCAATCGCAGATGCGGCTCAGTCGGGCACGATCACGCTGCGTCGGGACGTCACGGCAAATCGGGATATCAAGATGCACACGCACGATGGCAGCATGGTCTTTGACGGCCGTGATGCGGGCAAGGCCGAGGACATCCGCCTGACCGCAGTCAGCGGCAATGTCGAGCTGCGCACGACGGGCACGGGCGATATCAAGGACAGCCACCGCCAGGAAAATGGCGACCGGGCCTTTGTTAATGCGACGAATGGCAATGTCACGATCCGCCATGAGGGAACGGGCAATGTCGACCTCTACGGCCTCTATGCCAAGAAAGAGGCGGCGACCGAGCTCAAGAACGGCAGCCTCTACCTCGACACGATGGACGGCGACCTCGTGGCCATGTTTGTTCGCAACCCGGACAAGGTCATGAATGTCAAGCACATCACGGCGGGGCAGGAGATCGCGGTCGCCGGTGCCGACATCGGCATCGACGACATCCTGCAGCGCGAAGGTGCCGAGGGGCTGCTGACGATCACGCCGAAAGGTGCGTCGGACGATGCGCTCATCAAGAACCTCCACATCGGCGACATCCGCACGAATGAGGGCAGCGGCGTCCGCTTCAAGCACCTCTGGCTGGAGAACGGCGACGTCTCGGTCAGCAAGGGACAGCTCCTGCTCGACAAGCTCTACGTCCTCGACAAGGCGCGGTTCAGCAATGGCGTCATGACGACAAATGTCTTCGGCACGGCGCCGATCTATGAGGAAGGCGTGACGAGCGCATACTGGAACGACACGGCCATCAACGACCCGAAGGAGGCACTCTCGTCCTGGCTCAATGGTGAGCCGGACGAGAAGCGCTGGATGTTCCTGCACTTCTACGGCCAGGTCAATGCGCAGCACAGCAATGGCAACCTCCTGGACCTCGCCGATCACTACCGGGTCAACCGCGAGCGCTACACGGAGGCAGACTGGATGCGCATGATGAAGGACAAGGACCGCTACGATTTCTATCGTACGTACTACCATCCGGCACTCTCGCTCCACGACCGCTTCGGCCTCGTCGATGCGTCGGACTACCTCGGCGCATCCAAGGCAAAGCCAGGAGTGACGGACGTTGATGAAGCAGAAAGCGAAAAGGCATGACGTCATGACAGGAAAGCCGGGACGCTCAACGGGCTTCCCGGCCGACTGTCAGATCATTCCAGAAGATACAGATGAAGATACAGATAAGGAAAGGTGAGCATCATGAACAAGAAAGCAGAAGAATTCAAAGCATACGTTGAAAAGACGCGGCCGCTGGCCTTCACGATCGAGGAGATCCCCGATGACAACTACGAGACGGTGGCCTTCCGGTCGTTTGCGGAGGTCCGCGGCAACCGGCTGCCGCTCGTCGTCATCCTCGACACGAGCATCTACGCGATGATCCGCATCCTCGTCGTGCCGCGCGCCGTGCGTAGCCAGAACCGCGAGGAACTGCTCGAGACGCTCAACCGCTACAACAAGAAGTACAAGACATGCAAGTACTACATCGACGACGAAGAGAACGTCGTGCTCGACACCTGCATCCTCTGCGGCGAAGAGAAGATTGACGGCGACCTCGTCTACGCCATGTTCCGCGTCCTCCTGCAGGAGCTCGAGGACCATTATCCAGAGCTGATGAAGATCGTCTGGGACTGACAGAAAACCGCTTCGCAGCGATCTTGCTGCGAAGCGGTTTTTGTGTGCGGGAAAGACTCAGCGCACGAGTCCCTGGACGCCGGGGGCCAGGGAGATGGCGTCGATTTCCTGCCGCTCTTCAGCGGTGAAGTGGGTGTTTTCGATGGCCTTGATGTTGTCGAGGATCTGCTCGGGCTTGGAGGCGCCGATGAGGACGGTGGTGACATCCGCGTCCTTGAGGTCCCAGGCGAGGGCCATCTCGGCGAGCGTCTGGCCGCGCTCTTCGGCGAGCTTGCTCAGCGCGCGGATGGCCTGCAGCTTCTCGGGCGTCAGGGACTTCTCCTTGAGGAAGCGGCCGTCGCGGCGGATGCGGCTGTCCTCGGGAATGCCGCTCAGGTAGCGGTCGGTCAGGAGGCCCTGGCAGAGCGGGCTGAAGGCGACGATGCCGAGGCCGAGGTCGGCCGACGTGTTCTTGAGGCCGTTCTTCTCGATCGTGCGGTCGAAGATGGAGTAGCGGTTCTGGTTGACGATGAGCGGCACGTGCATCTCGTGCAGGATGGTCGCAGCGCGCAGGAGCGTCGGGCCGTCGTAATTCGAGAGGCCGACGTAGAGCGCCTTGCCGCTCCTGACAATCTGCGCGAGCGCGCCCATCGTCTCTTCGAGCGGCGTCTCGGGATCCATGCGGTGGTGGTAGAAGATGTCGACGTAGTCGAGGTGCATGCGCCTGAGGCTCTGGTCGAGGCTCGCGATCAGGTACTTGCGGCTGCCCCAGTTACCGTAGGGGCCGGGCCACATGTCGTAGCCGGCCTTCGTCGCGATGACGAGTTCATCGCGGTAGGGGCGGAAGAGGTCGTCCATGAGGCGGCCGAAGTTCCGCTCGGCACTGCCGTAGGTCGGCCCGTAGTTGTTGGCGAGGTCAAAGTACGTGATGCCGTGGTCAAACGCCGTGCAGCAGAGCGACTTCATCGTAGTGTAGTCTGCTGTGTCGCCGAAGTTGTGCCAGAGTCCCAGCGCAACGCGCGGCAGGCGCAGCCCGCTCCTGCCGCAGTGCGGATAAGCCATCGCCTCGTAACGCGATGCGGCGGCCGTGTATGTCTTGCAGATATCCATTGTATCATCCTCCAGTCTGCTTCTATTATATACAAAAATCGATCGGTTTGACAGGGCGAGGGCGCTCTGTTTGACAATTGTACGAGGCCGTACTATAATAGGCGGAATGTAAGAGAACGAGAAAGGAAGGATATGGCATGATTTTGGACAATACGATCGGGTACATGATCAGCCGCGTGGCGCGCAAGATTCACTATGCGGTCGACGAGGTGTTCAAGGCGTATGGCATCACGGTGGAGCAGTGGGTGGCGCTCAAGACGATTGCAGAATATGAACCGTTATGCCAGAAGGCGCTCGCCGAGAAGATCGAGAAGAACCAGAACACGGTCAAGGCGCTCGTCACGCATCTCGATGACAAGGGCTTCATCGACCGCACGCCCAATCCGGATGACATGCGCCACATGATGCTGCGGACGACGGAGCGGGGCAGAGCGCTCGTCGCGCGGCTCACCGAGCTCGACGAGCACAAGAACTTCGATTTCCTCGGGGCGCTCAGCGAGGCGGAGCAGGAGGACCTGCGCCGCATGCTGCGCAAGATCGAGGCAAGGCTCTGACCGCGGCGCAAAGCTGCCGCTGCACATTGTATGGCATGATTTCGGAAAGGAAGATCATATGCAGAGAGAGAAGTTATGGACGCCGGAGTTCCTGGGGATGGGGGGAAGCAATCTCTTCCTGTTCATGTCCCAGTACATCATGGTGGCGTCGCTGCCGATATTCATCATGGAGACCCTGGGCGGCGGCGACATGGAGGCGGGCCTCGCGATGACGGCCTTCCAGATCGGTGCGGTGAGCTGCCGCCCGCTGGCCGGGCGCATCATCGACGCGGTCAACAAGCAGCGCCTGATGCGCGCCGCAACGATCGCGTTCTTCCTCGTCATGCTCGCCTTCAACTGGCTGCACTCCGAGCAGGCCATCTATGCGCTGCGCTTCCTGCACGGCTGCATCTTCGCGCTCGCGACGACGGCTGCGGCGGCGATGGCTGCGCTCGTGCTGCCGGCCTCGCGCAAGGGCGAGGGCATCGGCTACTTCGCGCTCTCGACGAACCTCGCGATGGTCGTCGGCCCGCTCATCGGCCTCGTGCTCATCGGCAATTTCGGCAGCATAGCGCTGTTTGCCTTTTTGACGGCGCTCGCGGCGCTGACCTTCCTCGCGGCCAATGCGCGCCGGCTGCCTGATGAGGTCGTCCGCCCGGCCAGGCGCCAGAAGAAGGGCTTCCATCTCTCGGACTTCATCGAGCGGCGCTCGCTCGCGCCGGCACTTCTAGGCGGCATGGTCTTCTTCGCCTACGGCGGCATCCTGACCTTCATCCCGCTCTACGCCAAGAGCCTCGGCCTTCAGGCTGAGACGAGCCTGTTCTTCGTCGTCTTTGCCTTCGTCATCATCCTGACGCGCCCCGTCATCGGCCGCCTCTTCGACGAGAAGGGCCCCGACTGGACGGTCTATCCGGGTTTTGCCTGCTTCGCCGCCGGCATGCTGCTCTTCAGCCAGGTCGGGACGACGGCGGGCCTGCTCGTCTCGGCCGCCGTGCTCGGCATCGGCTTCGGCGCGCTCTCGCCGGCCTTCCAGACGCTCGCCGTCGAGAGTGCGCCCGCCGCGCGCGCCGGCGTCGCGACGGCCACCTACTTTTGGTCGCTCGACATCAGCGTCGGCCTCGCCGCCGTTCTCCTGAGCTTCGTCGCCGCCCAGTTTGGCTACGCTTTCATGTACGGCATCTGCTGCACGGCCATCATCTTCTTCAACGCCGTGCTCTATTTCATCTGGCGCCGCACGCATCGGAAGAAGCAGAGCACAACAATGCCGTGACTTTTTTTCAGATACCATTTACAAGCCTTGTCTTTTGTGTTAAGATGAAATAGTTAATTTAAGGTTGTTTAGTGAAGAGTGGGTGCGAGCCCACTCTTTAATCTTATGCGAGAAAGACACGGATGACAGGGTCACCGTGAAGCACAAGCAGAAATCTGGAGGTGGATGTATGGCAAAGCAGCAGGTTGAAGATGCCGTGGAGGCAATCGTGCAGGAGCTCCTGAAGGATCAGGACGTCATTGAGCTCGTCGATGTCGAGTATGTCAAGGAGCACGATTGGTATCTGCGCGTCTACATCGATAAGGAAGGCGGCATCGATATCGAGGATTGTCAGGCCCTGAGCGAGAAACTCGAAGCGGAGCTTGACAAGGGCGATGTTGTGCCGGATTCGTACATTCTGGAGGTGTCCTCGCCGGGTATCGACCGCGTCCTGCGCAAGCCGCGCGACTTCGTGCGCGAGCAGGGCAAGAAAGTCGACGTGACGCTCTACGCGCCGCGCGAGGGCAAGAAGCTCCTCGTGGGCGAGCTCACGGGCTTTGACGGCGATGCCATCGAGCTCGACGGCGCGGCGAAGATTGCGCTAGCGGATATCGCACAGGTCCGCCTGCATATCGACTTCTGACGGCGCAAGCATCTGATACAGCAAAAAAAGGGGGCATTCCCCCGTTCATTTGGGAGGATATCATTTTGGCAAGAAAAACGACGAAAGCGAAGGACAATGGTCAGGAATTCCTGATGACGCTCAAAGAGCTCGGCAAGGAGAAAGGCATCGATGAAGAGGTCCTCTTCGAGGCCATCGAGGCTGCCCTGATCTCGGCTTACAAGCGCAACTTTGGCTCGGCGCAGAATGTCCGCGTCACGCTTTCCAGAGAGACGGGTCACTATCATGTCTACGCGATCAAGACGGTCGTCGAGGACCCGGAGGACGAGATCACGGAGATCTCGCTGGCTCAGGCCCGCACGATCAAGCCGGACTACGAGGTAGGCGACGTCATCGAGATCGAGGTGACGCCGGCGAACTTCGGCCGCATCGCCGCTCAGACGGCGAAGCAGGTCGTCGTCCAGCGCATCCGCGAGGCAGAGCGCGGCATCATCTACGAGGAGTTCATGAGCCGCGAGGGTGACATCCTGACGGGCCTCGTCGAGCGCGTCGAGAACCACAACGTCTACATCGACCTCGGCAAGACGGAAGCCGTGCTGACGCCGGCTGAGCAGATCCCGACGGAGACGTACGCGCACGGCGACCGCATCAAGGCATACGTCGTCGAGGTCAAGAAGACGAACAAGGGACCGCAGATCGTCGTTTCGCGCACGCATCCGGGCCTCCTCAAACGCCTCTTCGAACTCGAGGTGCCGGAGATCCAGGAGGGCATCGTCGAGATCAAGTCGGTCGCCCGCGAGCCGGGCAACCGCTCGAAGATCGCTGTCTACTCGAAGGACGAGAACGTCGACCCGGTCGGCTCCTGCGTCGGCCACCGCGGCCTGCGCGTCCAGTCGATCGTCGATGAGCTCGGCAGCGAGAAGATTGATATCGTCAAGTGGAGCGAGAATCCGGCCAAGTTCATCGCCAATGCGCTGAGCCCGGCCAAGGTCGTCTCCGTCGCTGTCAATGAGACGGAGAAAGTCTCGCGCGTCGTCGTGCCGGACTACCAGCTCTCTCTCGCAATCGGCAAGGAAGGGCAGAACGCCCGCCTCGCCGCTAAGCTCACGGGCTGGAAGATCGATATCAAGAGCGAGTCGCAGGCTGCTGACGAAGAGCTCGATGCCAACATGAATGAAGTCGAAGTCACGGGGGACGAGTCCTTCACGGCTGAGGTTGAATGATTGCATGATGAAGATCAAGAAGATACCGCAGCGGATGTGCCTGGGCTGCCAGGAAAGCCGTCCCAAAAAGGAAATGGTGCGGATCGTGCGCAGCCCCGAGGGCGAATTCTCCGTGGATTTCACGGGCAAGAAGCCTGGGCGCGGCGCCTACATCTGCCACAAGCGCGAATGCTTCGACAAGGCCAAGAAGAGTCATGGCCTCGAGCGTTCCTTCAAGTCGCCGATTGACGCGGCCGTCTACGATCTCCTCGAGCGCGAATTGTTCGAGGATGAGGCTGAGGGCTGAGTCATGGCGCATACCAGAGAAGAGCGTATCACGAATCTTTTGAGCATGGCCCAGCGGGCGCGCCGGATCGTATCCGGCGCCTTCGCTGTGGAGCAGGCTCTCAAGAGCCGCGAGGCCGTACTCGTCCTCGTGGCCGCGGATGCCTCAGATGAAACAAAGAAAGATTACGCGATCCTAGCGGATCGATACAAGGTTCCCTGCCTTGAGGGGCTTGACCGGGAGACGCTCGGCCACTGCCTCGGCAAGGAGTACCGCGCTGTCGCAGCCTTGACGGACCAAGGCTTTGCGAAGAAGCTGCGCGAGTTGATGAAGGAGCCATGAGTATGAAATAATAACCGGGGGTGGATCAATGTCCAAATACAGAGTTTACGAGCTCGCCAAAGAGTTCAACACGGATAGCAAAGTCATTCTGGATATCCTCAAGCGCAACAAGTTCAAGGCTGCCAATAATTTCTCGAGCGTCGGCGAAGAAGAGCGCACGGCCATCAAGAATTCGCTGAACAATAAGGGCGCCAAGCCGCAGGCAAAGGCACCGGCCTCTCAGCCTGCTCAGAAGCCGGCCGCAAAGCCGGCGGAGAAGCGCGCCGAGAAGCCGCAGGCCGCCAAGCCGAACCACGGCGGCAGTAATAGCAACAGCGGCAATAACGGCAATAACAGCCGCCATGACCGCCGCAGCGATGCCGGCCGCAACAATAGCAACAGCGGCAACGCGGGCAGCCATGGCAACAGCCGCGCGGCAGCGTCGAGCAGCAACCGCTCGAGCCACACGAATGGCGGCAATAGCAATAACGGCGGCAACCGCAACGGCAATGGCGGCGGCAGCAATAACCGCGGCGGCAACCGCAACGACCGCCGCAACGGCGGCAGCCGCAATGAGCGCGGCGGCCGTAACGACCGCACGAACCGCTTCGGCGGCAATCGCAACGACCGCAATAACCGCCGCGGCCGCAACAACAAGCGCGGCGGCCAGCAGGCGCCGAAGGTCGAGATCGCGCATCCGAAGCACATCAAGCTGCCGGAGACGATCGCCGTCAAGGACCTCGCGTCCAAGATGAGCTACACGGCCGCTGAAGTCGTCAAGAAGCTCTTCATGATGGGCGTCATGGCGACGATCAACCAGGAAATCGACTTTGATACGGCCGCCCTCGTGGCTTCCGAATTCGGCGTGACGTGCGAAGAGCTGCCGCCAGAGGTAGACCCGACGGAGATCCCGGAAATCGAGGATGATCCGAAGTCGCTGAAGCTCCGCCCGCCTGTCGTCACGGTCATGGGCCATGTCGACCACGGTAAGACGTCGCTGCTCGACTGCATCCGCAATACGCATGTCCAGACGCACGAGGCCGGCGGCATCACGCAGCACATCGGTGCCTACCAGGTCAACTGCAAGGGCAAGAAGATCGTCTTCCTCGACACGCCGGGCCATGAGGCCTTCACGGCCATGCGTGCGCGCGGCGCCCAGATTACGGATATCGCCATCCTCGTCGTCGCTGCTGACGACGGCGTCATGCCGCAGACGATCGAGGCCATCCACCACGCGAAATCGGCAGGCGTGCCGATCATCGTCGCCATCAACAAGATCGATAAACCGGGTGCCAATCCGGACCGCGTCAAGCAGGAGCTCATGGAGCAGGGCCTCGTGCCGGAGGAATACGGCGGAGACACGATCATGGTCCCTGTCTCGGCCAAGAAGCAGATCGGCATCGATGACCTCCTGGAGATGGTCCTGCTCGTCGCAGAGGTCAAGGAGCTCAAGGCCAACCCGAACCGCGATGCGCGCGGCGTCATCGTCGAGGCCAAGCTCGACAAGGGCCGCGGCCCGGTCGCAACCGTCCTCGTCCAGAACGGCACGCTGCGCATCGGCGACTCTGTCGTCTGCGGCACGACGTACGGCAAGGTCCGCGCCATGGTCAACGACCGCGGCGAGAACGTCAAGAAGGCCGGCCCGTCCGTACCAGTCGAGATCCTCGGCCTCAACGATGTGCCGGAAGCCGGCGACATCCTCGCCGTGCTCGAGGAGAAGCAGGCCCGCTCCATTGCCGAGGCCCGCATCGAGCGCCAGCGCAACAACCTCATCAAGAGCAAGAAAGTCTCGCTCGACGACCTCTTCCACCAGATCCAGGAAGGCGATATCAAGGACCTCAACATCGTCATCAAGGCCGATGTACAGGGTTCTGTCGAGGCGCTCTCGAGCTCGCTCCTCAAGCTCAACAAGAACGATGAGGTCCGCGTCTCCATCGTCCATTCGGGCGTCGGCGCCGTCAACGAGTCGGATGTCATGCTGGCATCGGCTTCGAACGCGCTGATCATCGCCTTCAACGTCCGCCCGGATGCCAACGCGCGCAAGCTCGCCGACACGGAGAACATCGATATCCGCACGTACCGCGTCATCTACGACGCCATCAACGACGTCAAGGATGCGATGAGCGGCATGCTCAAGCCGAAGTACAAGGAAGTCGTCCAGGGCCGCGTCGAGATCCGCCAGGTCATGAAGTTCTCGAAGGCGCTCGTCGCCGGTTCCTACGTGCTCGAAGGCAAGATCTGCAACAACTCCAAGATCCGCATCATCCGCGACAACATCGAGATCTTCGATGGCGAGATCGACTCGCTGCGCCGCTTCAAGGATGAGGTCAAGGAAGTCAACGCAGGCTACGAGTGCGGCATCTCCATTGTCGACTTCCGCGACTTCAAGGAAGGCGACATCATCGAGGCCTACACGATGGAAGAGATCGCGACGACGATCGCCGATGCCAACAAGGCTGCTGCCAAGAAGCGCGAAGAGCAGGCCAAGGCTGCTGCCGCCAAGGCAAAAGACGCCGAGAAGGACTGAGCTTCACGAAGCACATCGCGAGGCGCGACAAGCGATAACGACCAACAATCAACATACGCAACAGACATAGACATACTAGACATAAAGGAGGGAATGCCATGAGCCAGCTCCGGGTAGAGAAGGTCCAGGAGCTCATGAAGCAGGAGATCTCAAAGATCATCCTGCGCGAGCTCAAGGACCCGCGCATCGGGTTCGTGACGGTCACATCCGTCGAGTGTACGGGCGATTTGCGCGAGGCCAAGGTCTACGTGAGCCTCATGGGCAGTGAACAGCAGGTCAAGGACTGCTGGGCAGGACTGCAGAGTTCGCTCGGCTTCATCCGCCGCGAGATCGGCAAGCGTATCCGCCTGCGCTTCACGCCTGAGCTTTCCTTCGTCGTGGACAAGTCCCTCGATTACAGCGCGCACATCCAAGAGCTGCTGCTGAAGATCGAGGCCGAGGACAAGGCGAAGAACGATTCGACAGAGTCGACAGAGATCGAAGACGACAAGAAAGAAGAACATTGACATGATAGTGACATTGAGTGAAACAGCAGCCATCCTGGCCAGCGCTCAGCGGATTGTCATCACGGCCCACCAGAACCCCGACGGCGACGCCATCGGGTCCTCGCTCGGCCTCATGCACATCCTGCGCTCGCTCGGCAAGGAAGCTCTCGTTCTGCTCGATGATGATATCCCGGCCATCTTTTCGGTGCTGCCGGGATATGATATTATTGGCAGGCCGGAGGTGGAGAGACCCGTAGAGGCCGACCTCCTCGTCGTGCTCGACACGGCCACGGACCGCACGGGCGATGTGCTCAAGGCAGTCCATGCGGAGCACCTCCTCAATATCGATCATCATCAGACGAACGACGGCTCGGCAGAATACAGTTACATCGCGCCGACGCGCGCGGCGACGGCGGAGATCATCTACGACCTCATGCACGAGCTCCCCGTCCACCTCGACAAGGCGATGGCCATGTGCATCTACACGGGCCTCGCGACGGACTCGGGCTTCTTCCGTTTCTCGAACACGACATCGCACACGATGCGCGCGGCGGCGGAGCTCTTAGACCACGGCGTCGAGCCGAACGTCATCTCAGAGGCGCTCGAGCAGAAGCCATACCAGACTGTCCGCGACATCGGCGAGGCCATCGAGCGCGCCGAGCTCTTCGCCGACGGCCATGCGGCCGGCATCTTCCTCAACGCCGAGACGACGGCGCGCATGAAGTCGACAGAGTCCTTCATCGGCATGATCCGCGTCATTGAAGGCGTCGACATCGCCGTCGTGCTCAAGACGAAGGAGGAGGGCATCTGCCGCGTCAGCATGCGCTCCAAGGGGCTCGACGTCAGCGCCATTGCCGTGCAGTTCGGCGGCGGCGGCCACACGCGCGCGGCCGGCTGCACGCTCCTGATGAGCTTTGAGGAAGCCAAGCGCACGATCTGCGAGGCCATCTCGCAGGCCATCCGCGCTTACCACTGCCAGGGGGCGAAATGATGGACGGATTCCTCAACATCCTCAAGCCGCCCGGCATGTCCTCGCACGACGTCATCGGCGCCGTGCGCAAGGTGCTCCGCATGAAGCGCGTCGGCCATGCCGGCACGCTCGACCCCGCCGCGGCGGGCGTCCTGCCGGTTGCGGTAGGGCAGGCCGCCCGGCTCATCGAATACCTCGAGCTCGCCGATAAGACGTATCGCGCCGAGCTGACCTTCGGCTTTGCGACGGACAGCGGCGACGATACGGGGAAAATCACGGAGGAGGTCACGGACTTCATGATGCCCTCGCAGGAAGCCATCGAGCATGTCCTCGCAGGCTTCACGGGCCGCATCCGCCAGACGCCCCCGGCACACTCCGCCATCAAGATCGGCGGCAAGCGCGCCTGTGACCTGCTGCGCGAGGGCAAGGAGGTCGAGGTCCCCTCGCGCGAGGTCATGATCCATTCGCTTGACCTCGTCGCCTATCAGCCGGAGGCGCACAAGGTGCTCCTCGATGTCCAGTGCTCGAAGGGCACCTACATCAGGAGCCTCTGCCTCGACATCGGGGCGGCGCTCGGCCTGCCGGCGACGATGAGCTTCCTCGTGCGCAGCCGCGTCGGCGACTTTGCGCTCGCTGATGCGCTGACGCTCGAAGAGCTCGCCGGGGCGGGGGAGTGCGCCGTCCTGGAGCCCGCGCACTTTTTGAGTCACCTCGAGCGCTACGACCTCGACCCGCGCCGCGAGAAGGCCTTCTGCAACGGCCTCGGCACGGGCGAGCGGCAGCGCGTGCCGGAGACCGACACGCTGCGCGTCTACTGCGGGGGCCGCTTCCTCGGCATCGGCCGCTACGACCGGGCGAGCCAGGAGGTCATCCCGGCCAAGGTCATCCACCGCGAGTCGGCGGCAAAACCATGAGAGGGGAACAAGCGATGCAATTCTATTCCAGACTCACCACGCTGCGACAGGACCACCCGCGCCTCGTCATCGCGCTCGGCATGTTTGACGGCGTCCACCGCGGCCACCGCAGCATCATAAAGCGCGCGGTCGACCTCGCGCATGAGATTGGCGGCGAGAGCATGGTCTTCACCTTCAGCAACCATCCGCTTGCCGTCCTCGCGCCGCAGGCCGTGCCGCCGCAGATCAGCAACAATGCACTGCGCCGCCAGCTCATCGAGGAACTCGGCGTCGACATCCTCATGGCCATCCCGTTCACGAAGGACCTCGCGCGCCGCACGCCGGAGGACTTTCTCGCGCTCCTGCGCGACTCCTTTGCGCCGCACATCCTCGTGACGGGGCCGAATTACACCTTCGGCAGCCGCGGCAAGGGCACGCACCGCATGCTGCAGCGCGTGGCGGGCGACTACGGCTTCCGCGCCGAGATTTGCCCGGCCGTCCAGCTCGGCGGCCGCCCCGTCAGCAGCACGCGCATCCGCGGCCTGATTGCGGGCGGTGACCTCGCGGCGGCAGAGGAGTGCCTCGGCCGGCCCTTCACTGTGCTCGACCGCGTCATCCACGGCGACAAGCGCGGCCGCACGCTGGGCTTTCCGACGGCGAACCTCGCCATCCCCGACGCCCAAGTCATGTTGCCCAACGGCGTCTATGCCGCGACAGCCCACTACGGCGACTGCGACTACGCTGCACTCGCCAACATCGGCAACAACCCGACCTTCCCGGGCTGCAACCGCCGCATCGAGGTCAACATCCAGGACTTTTCCAAGGACATCTACGACAAGCTGCTCGAAGTGCGCTTCCTGCAGAAGATACGCGATGAAGAGAAGTTCGATTCAGTCGCGACTCTTGTCGCGCAGATGCACAGGGACCGCGAGCGGGCCAAAGAAATCTGGCGTCATTGCTTTACAAGCGCTTGATGGCTGTGATATACTATTGAAAGTGCCAAATGGCAGACCTCAGCCCAGATTGCGAAGAACTCCGACGTATTCTTGGCTGATGGAGATTGTTACATGATACAGGAGGAATTACCAACATGCTGACTCAGGAAGCAAAACAGGAAATCATGCAGAAGTATGCCGTTCACGAGGGTGATACGGGTTCGCCGGAAGTACAGATCGCTGTCCTCTCCGCACGTATCGACTATCTGACGGAGCACCTCAAGCAGCACAAGAAGGATCATCATTCCCGTCGCGGTCTGCTGAAGATGGTCGGCCATCGCCGTCGTCTGCTCAGCTACCTCTACAAGACGGATATTGAGCGTTATCGTTTGATTATCGCAAAGCTTGGTCTGCGTTCCACGGTTGAGCGCTGATTGCTGGCGAGCGATCCTGAAGCGGAAAGCGGGAGCAATCCCGCTTTTTTTTCTGGAAAAATAAGCATAGAACAAGAGATACGAATGAAGTAGAGATACAAGGAGGTTTTTATGAATCGCTTTGAGATGGAACTCGCAGGCCGCCCGCTCGTCATCGAGAACGGACAGCTCGCGAAGCAGGCCAACGGCGCCGTGCTCGTGCGCTACGGCGACACGGTCGTGCTCGTCACGGCCACGGCATCGGCTGAGCCGCGCGAAGGCGTGGACTTCTTCCCGCTGACGGTCGACTACGAAGAGAAGATGTATGCAGCCGGCAAGATCCCGGGGGGCTTCATCAAGCGTGAGGGCCGCCCGTCGAGCGATGCCATCCTCTGCGCTCGCCTGATTGACCGCCCGATCCGCCCGCTGTTCCCGAAGGGCTTCCGCAACGACGTCCAGATTGTCGCGACTGTCCTCTCCGTCGAGCAGGACAACGCACCGGAACTCGCCGCCATGATCGGCGCATCGTGCGCCCTGACTGTCTCCGACATCCCGTTCATGGGACCGATTGCGGGCGTGCGCGTCGGCCGCGTCAACGATGAATTCGTCATCAACCCGACGGAAGAGCAGCGCAAGGTATCGACGCTGAACCTCACCGTCGCCGGCTCCCACGACGCCGTCATGATGGTCGAGGCCGGCGCCAACGAGCTGCCGGAGGACGTCATCCTCGACGCCATCCTGTTCGGCCATGAGGAGATCAAGCGCCTCGTCGAATTCCAGCAGGGCATCCAGGCCGACTGCGGCAAAGAGAAGAGCGAGCCGAAGCTCTTCCTCGTCCCGCAGGAGATGGAGGAGGCCATCCGCGACTACGCGAAGGACAGCCTCGACGCCGCTGTCCGCAACCCGGACAAGCTCGACCGCGACGCCCATATCGCCGAGGTCACGACCGACACGATGGAGCACTTCCTCGAGCTCTACCCGGAGATGGATAAAGAGATTGCCATCGCCATCCACGACCTCGAGAAGTCCGTCGTGCGTCACATGATCACCCACGAGAAGATCCGCCCGGACGGCCGCGAAGTCGAAGAAGTGCGCCCCGTCTCGTGCGAAGTCGGACTGCTGCCGCGCACGCATGGCTCCGGCCTCTTCACGCGTGGCCAGACCCAGATCCTCACGGTCACGACGCTCGGCTCTCTCGGCGACGAGCAGATCATCGACGGCCTCGGACCTGAGACGACGAAGCACTACATCCATCACTACAACTTCCCGGGCTACAGCGTCGGCGAAGCCCGCCCGATGCGCAGCCCCGGCCGCCGCGAGATCGGCCACGGCGCCCTTGCCGAGCGCGCCCTCGTGCCCGTCATCCCCTCCATCGAGGAGTTCCCGTACACCATCCGCCTCGTCTCCGAGGTCCTCGAGTCCAACGGCTCGAGCTCCATGGGCTCCGTCTGCGGCAGCACGCTCTCGCTGATGAACGCCGGCGTGCCCATCAAGCGCCCCGTCTCCGGTGTCGCCATGGGCCTCGTCAAAGAAGGGGATAAGTACACGATCCTGACCGATATCCAGGGCATGGAAGACGCCCTCGGCGACATGGACTTCAAGGTGGCTGGTACGACGGAAGGCATCACCGCCATCCAGATGGACATCAAAGTCGACGGCCTCTCCCGCGAGGTCCTGTCCTCCGCCCTCCAGCAGGCCAAGCGCGGCCGCGCCTTCATCCTCGGCAAGATGCTCGAGTGCATCGACAAGCCGGCCGCCGAGCTCTCCCCGTACGCACCGCGCGTCGAGACGATCAAGATCAAGGTCGACAAGATCCGCGACGTCATCGGCACCGGCGGCAAAGTCGTCAAGAAGATCATTGACGAGACCGGCGTCGACATCGACATCCACGAAGACGGCAACATCTTCATCACCTCCAGCGACGCCGAAGGCATGAAGAAAGCCAAGAAGATGATCGAAGACATCGTCCGCGAAGTCGAAGTCGGAGAAGTCTACACCGGCCGCGTCACCCGCCTGATGAAATTCGGCGCCTTCGTCGAAGTCCTGCCAGGCAAAGAAGGCCTCTGCCACATCTCCCAGCTCGCCAACCACCGCGTCGAGAAAGTCGAAGACGTCGTCCAGGTCGGCGACCAGCTCCAGGTCAAAGTCGTCGAGATCGATGACAAAGGCCGCATCAACCTCAGCCACAAAGCCGTGCTCTAAGCGCGCAATAAAAAGGCTTCCCATCTCAAATGAGAGGGGAAGCCTTTTTTGTACAAGCAACAATCCCAAAACCTAAGGCCGGAGCGAAGCAATCGGCCGCGCCACGCAGAAGCTCAGTCCGCAGACATCCGCTTCGGGGCGAGGGCATGCATTCCGCCTGCAGGAGCGAAGTGACCGCCGCAGGCTGAGCCCCGAGCCGGCGCACCTAGAAACAGCGATGCCAGAACGCCGCGTCAGGCGGCGAAATACCCAGATACGTCATCTGCGGCATGGGGCTCATTTAACAGAGCGACGAAGCCGGATCTCATTTGCAGACATAAACTTTGGGCGAGGGCATGCATTCCGCCTGCAGGAGCGAAGTGACCGCCGCAGGCTGAGCCCCGAGCTGTCATACCTAGAAACAGCGATGCCAGAACGCCGCGTCAGGCGGCGAAATACCTAGATACGTCATCCGTCGCATGGGGCTCATTTAACAGAGCGACGAAGCCGGATCTCATTTGCAGGCATAAACTTTGGGCGAGGGCATGCATTCCGCCTGCAGGAGCGAAGTGACCGCCGCAGGCTGAGCCCCGAGCCGCCGCACCTAGAAACAGCGATGCCAGAACGCCGCGTCAGGCGGCGAAATACCTAGATACGTCATCCGTCGCATGGGGCTCATTCAACGGAGCGACGAAGCCGGAATGCATGCCTTCGCCCTTTACCAAGCCCCGCACTCACTTCTTGTACATCTTGTTGAGCGGATTCTCCTTGAAGATATTGCCCTGCTCAATATACCGGTGCACCATCTTCTCCGAATGATGCCGCGTCTGCCGCATGATCGTCAGCGCATCCACATCGTGCTGCGCCGCACTCGTCGCGAAGCCCCGGCGCAGGCTGTGCCCCGCAAAGCTCGCCGGGTTGAACCCCGCAAGCGCTGCGTACTTCTTCACGATCAGCGCCACCGACTTGTCCGTCAGCTGCGAGTCCCTGAGCGTATGGCTGCGCGTGAACGGCCGGAAGAGGGGACCCGTGTGGATGTCCGCCGCCTGCAGCCAGGCCCGCACCGCCCGCACGGCGCAGACCTCCGGGTCGGGCGCATATGGCACCGCGATCTCCGTGCCGCGCCCGAGCTGGTCGCTCTTCGACTGCGGCACGAGGATCACGAGCCCCTGCGTCGTGAACGTCAGATGCTCCACCTGTATCGCCACGAGCTCCGAGCGGCGGAACGCCCCCGCAAAGCCGAGGAAGATCAGCGCCCTGTCGCGCAGCGAGACGATGTCGTCGCCGAAGCAGTCCGCCAGCACGTAGAGCGTCTCCATCAGGATCGGCGCCTTGCCCTGCTGGAACGTGCCCTTCTCGCGCCGGATCGCCTCCATCGCCGTCCGCACGAGCGCGTCCTTTGCCGGATTGTTCTTGCCCGTGTAACCTGCCGCCATGTGGTTCTCCGAGATAGCCGTCACGCGCCGCGCCACCGTGTTCGCCTTCGCATCATCCGCGAGGTCGTTGAGGTAGTTGACGATCGTCTCCGGCCGCGCCGGCAGATCGCGCTCGCCGTGATAGCGGCACCAGTCCGAGAAGTCACTCCAGTCCGCACAGTACGCCTTGAGCGTATTGTCCGCCTTCGACTTCCCAAGGCGCGCCTTCGCCTTCTCCGAGAGGCGCTCGTTTTGCTCGATGCGCTGATTCTTGACCAGCAGGAAATTCTTCTTTGCTCGCATACTTCATCCTCATCCTGATGTACATTCATGTATACCGTGAATTTTCTTCTATTATAGGACAATTCTATGCTATAATGCAATCTGTGATGCAACAGTTACCACAAGAAAGGGGGGAGCTCTCATGAAGAATCTCCATCACCATAGCCGCCGCCATCTCTTCGCGGCCATCCTCGGCTTTTCGTGCCTTGTCATCGTGCTCACGGCGCTCCTCTTGACGCCGCGCCATGAGGCGTCCTCGCATCTCCTGACGCCGCCGCCCGCGGGTCTCAGTATGACGACGCCCGAGACGCCGCTCTCGTACTCGCCGATACTGACCTGGGACACGGACGATGAGGCCGTCATGTACGAGATCGAATTCTTTACCAAGAAACCCGGGCATCTGTCGCCCGCCAAGAACTCCGATGAATCCGTCTTCCGCACGCGCAGCATCTACCAGAACGCCTACAACGCGCCATTGCGCGAATTTGCGGCAGACCAGCTCGGCTCCAAGACCGAGCCCGTCTACTGGCGCGTGCGCGCCCTCGACTTCAACGGCACGCCCTACACGCCGTACAGCGACCTTGCCGTGCTCTACACCTCGCCGGACCTGCCGCCGATGGATGCGCCCGTGCTGACGGCAGAGTATGGCGGCAGGCGAGGGGAGACGCTTCTTTACCCCGTCTACACCTGGATCGGCCAGACCACGGCCGCAAGCTACGAAGTCGCCATCTACGCGGTGAACCCCGAAGCGGAACCCGATGCCGTGCCGATTGAGACGCTCACGAGCGACATGGCCGAGATCTACGACCCGCAGGCCCATTACGGGCCCGCGCCCTTTTACTGGCGCGTGCGCTCGTTTGACGGCGAGGGCAATCCCATGGGGCAGTGGTCGCGCGTGCGTTCCTTCCGCACGGATCCCGCCGACGACTGGCAGGTCGCCGTACTCGGGGACAGCATCAGCCACGGCGGCGGCCACTTCTCCTACAGCCCGGCCGTCTTCTCGTTCAGCTGGCTCCACTACCTCGACTTTCCCGCCATCAATCTCTCGCAGAGCGGCGACACGAGCGGCATGACCGTGGAGCGCTTTGACCGCGATGTCCTGCCCTTTCACCCGCGCTATCTCATCATCATGACGGGCAGCAACAGCCTGCGGGCAGGGGAGGACACGGACGCCGTCATCGCCGACCTCGAGGCCATGCGCCAGCGCTGCCTGGAAAACGGCATCTGCCCGATCCTCGTGACACTGCCGGCCATCAATCCCGAGAACATCGACCACGTCTTTGAGGAGCCGACGGCCGACGACTGGCAGGAGCGCTTCGACGCGGTCAACGCCTACATCCGCACGCACACCTACATCGACATGGCGGCCGCCATCCCGACCCAGGACGGCCTGCTGCCGACCCAGTACGCCCTCGACGGCCTTCACCCCGATGCCAATGGCAAGGCCCTGATGGGCGCCTACGTCAACAGCGTCTGGCCTGGAGTCAGAGCGGCCGCGGACCAGGAAATGCAGGAATACGAGAATGCGCTACCGCAGGATGAACCGTGATGCGCCGCCGATTTCTGGCTTCCGTTCGGTGCAACTGGATTTGTAGCGCTATCTGTATTATAATGAGATGAGGGAAAGACGTGTGCCTTTCCCTCATTTCTTGACTCCAGACACCCGACTTCATGACATGGGAGGAATTTTCATGCATCTTCATCATAATCTCATGGCGCTGGCTGCTGCCGGTGCCATTTTCCTCGCTCCCGCCACGAGCTTTGCCGATGCCGCGAGCGAAGCCGCGCAGATGGCCGCCACGCCGGTGCAGGCCACAGACGACAGTGCGGCCGCGCAGTCAGCCGTCGGCATGCCCAACCCGATGGTCCCCGCCGCAAGCTACGGCGAGCTGACCGAGGCTCTCGGCGTCCATCCGCTCTACTTCCCGCTGAGCTCCGGCCTCGAATTGCAGCAGCGCTTCCTCATCGGCGGCACGGTCGCAGACCTCCGCTATACCTCGCGCTACGGTGCGCCCGAGAAGCGCGCCCAGTTCACCGTGCGCACGGCCGTGGCTGCCCCGTCCGAGATGACGGCCGAGACCCTGAGCGGCGTCTACGGCGCCGACTGGCAGACGATGACCATCGGGAGCACCGAAGTCCAGCTGGCCGAAGTCAGCGAATCCGCCTTCGTCGCCTACTGGACGAAGGACGGCGTCTGCTTCTCCGTCGGCGCGGAGAACGTCAACCGCTGGGACTTCCTGCGCCAGGTCCGCGACAACCTCATCGACCTGACCGAGCATTTTTACTGAGCAGATGCGGCAGCATCCCCGAAGAGGGGACTGCCGCTTTTTTGACAGCTGCCTCCCAGAAAAGACCCGACTACCCGAATGAACCAGAAATGAACTAGAAAGGATGATACCATGCAGATCCTCGTCGTAGACGATGAAGCCTCCATCCGTGAACTCCTGAGCTTCAACCTCAAGAAGAACGGCTACAGCGTCGAGACAGCTGCCGACGGCCGCGAAGCCCTCGCCAAGGCCGCCGGTATGGACCTCGTGCTGCTCGACATCATGCTGCCCGAAGTCGATGGCCTCGAAGTCTGCCGCCGTCTCAAGGCCGACCCGCAGACGAGCGGCATCCCCATCATCATGCTGACCGCCAAGGCCGAGGAGATCGACCGCGTGCTCGGCCTCGAGCTCGGCGCCGACGACTACGTCGTCAAGCCCTTCTCCATGCGCGAACTGCTCGCGCGCGTCAAGGCCGTCTTGCGCCGCTCCGCCAAAGACAGCCAGAGCGAGAAGGGGAGGGAGGAGACGCTGAAGATCGGCGGCCTGCGCCTCGACTTCTCCTCGTACCAGGCATGGCTCCACGACAATCCCATCGCCCTGACCCCGAAGGAATACGAGCTCTTAAAGCTGCTCGTGACGAACCCCGGCCGCGCCTTCACGCGCGACGAACTGCTCGAGCGCATCTGGGGCTATGAGTACTACGGCGACACCCGCACCGTCGACGTCCACATCCGCCACCTGCGCGCCAAGCTCAAAGGCGCCCCCGCCGTCAGCGACGCCATCGAGACCGTCCGCGGCGTCGGCTACCGCTTCGCGCGCCGCACAGCCTGAGTTGTCAGCACTGCACAGACATCCATTCATCCGAATGAATCCCTCGTTCATTTCGATGAATGGATGTTTTTTATTTGTACCGTTCACGATGCATTTTTCTTGGTAAAACGATTTGTGCTATAATAAAAGTGATACGGATAAAATGCGGATTCTCAGCTTGAGGCGGGGAATATCGTCACGATACGATGGGATGGGGAACCTATGAAGACTATGAAGAAGACGCGCGAACATAGAGACAACAGAGACAGGAGAAGCAATCCGATGTGGAAGCTCGGCGTTCCGCTGGCACTGTTGCTGGGGCTGCCATGGACGGCCTCGGCCGCCCCGGATCCGTCGACCTTGAACATCAAGGGCATGCCGGACTCTGGCCGCATCCTCAATGAGCTCGAGCCGGAGCGCCGCATCACGCCGCAGCAGGCAAAGCCCGAGATCGACACGAAGATCCCGGCGGTGCAGCAGGGCAGCAAGGAGCTCGCGGCGCGCATCGACCGCATCGACTACATCTGTTCCGAACTCGATGTGGGAAGCGTCCTGAAGGACGAGATGCAGCCGTATCTCGGCCGGGAAATGGACTTTCAGGAGATGCAGGCGCTCGCAGCGAAGGTCACGGCGAGCCTGCGCCGCAAGGGCTATATGACAGCTGTCGCCTATGTGCCGGCACAGGATATCACAGGCAATACCCTGAAGATCAAGGTCATCATCGGGCGCATCGGCGACTTGCACATCGACAATACATCGGCGCTCCTCGACAGCCGTCTGCTTGCCTATGTCAAGGGCATCCGCCCAGGCCAGCTCATCGAGTCGCAGCACCTCGAGAAGACGCTGCTCGCGCTCAACGACATCCCGGGCCTCAAGGTCACGGCCTCCATGCAGCCGGGCAAGCGCCGCGGCTCGGCCGACCTCATGCTCAAGGTATTTGACCTCGAGCGCGAGGGCAGCTACCTGTCGTACGACAACTACGGCAGCAAGTCGACGGGCCGCAACCGCTTCGGCATCGAGTACCACTACAACAACCTGACGAACGTCGGCGACCAGATCTCGCTGTCGGGCATGACGAGTACGGATGACCTGCACAACTTCCAGATGCGCTACAGCGTGCCGGTCGGCAGCGACGGCGCGAGCCTTCACCTGACGGCGGGCCAGATGAACTACGTGCTCGGCGGCCAGTACGACTACCTCAATGCCGACGGCCTGACGAATACGTATGAGCTCGGCGTCGCCATCCCGGTCCGCCGCACTTACGCGCAGTCGCTGTTCTACTCTGTCAACGTGCGCCACCGCGACATCCACGACTACATCCTCTCGGGGACGTACGGCACCGAGAAGGCGTCCAACAGCATCGAGGGCGACCTCTACGGCTACTGCCGCGACGGCCGCAACTCCTTCTCGTGGACCGTCGGCCATGTCGCAGGCGACCTCTCAATCCGCCGCAACAACTACTCGGCACCGGATGCCGTCGGCAATTACCACAAGTCGCTCGCAGACCTCTACTACATCCACGACATCGACCGCGACTGGCAGCTGCATCTCTCGATGAGCGGCCAGTACGGCTGGACGCCGCTGGATTCCTCTGAGCAGTTCTACATCAGCGGCGCCGACGCCGTGCGCGCTTTTGTGCAGGGCGAGGCGGGCGGCCGGAGCGGCCTCCTGGGCACCGTGGAGCTGCGTCGCATCCTCGGGCACTCGGGCCTGACGGCCACCGCCTTCGTCGATGCGGGCCGCATCATGGGGGACGGCACGAAGGACCTCGCAGGCGCAGGCCTCGGCCTCATCTACCAGAAGTCGCGCGACTGGTACGGCAAATTCGACTGGGCCACGCCGCTCGGCTGCCACTACTCCGAGAGCCTCGGCAAGGACATCACGAGCACGGCGTGGCTGCGCCTCGTCAAGCAGTTCTGAGCGGACGGGATACATACGGAACTGACAGAAATACAATAGATCGTGGGGGGAACAATGATGGAAAAGCTGTACATGAAGAGATTGCAACATACGATTGCCCTGACTTTATCGATTGCGGGCGGTCTTTATCATATGACATGGGCGGCACCTCCTGATGCGACGGCTCTGCCTACAGGCGAGCAGGATATGGAGAATGCGACGGTCGCCCGTGATGAGACGAAGTCCGTCATGACCATCGAGCAGACAAAAGGCCAGAGCAAGGCCTTTATCAGCTGGGAGACGTTCAACATCGGCAAGGATGCCACGGTCAATGTCAAGCAGTACAGCAGCGCCGACCTGCTCGTCAACGCCGTGTGGGGCAGTAATATGTCTGAAATCGCCGGCAAGCTCAATGCGACGGGCAACGTGGCCCTCATCAACCCGAACGGCGTCATCTTCATGGACGGCGCCCAGGTCAATGTCGGCGGCCTCGGTGTCTATGCCACGGGATATGATGCGAGCAAGGGTATCATCAACAACAGCGGAAATGAGGGCAGTATCGAGATCCAGAGCGGCGCGGTCATCAACGTCGGCGTTAGTGCTGTGCTGAAGAATCTGTCGGCCCTCAACATGGACCCGAAGGACTATGCCATCGCCATCGACTCCGACGGCGAGAGTGGCTATACGAACCGCATCCATCTGGTGGCCGAGGGCAATGTCGATATCCAGAGCGGCTCCACGATTAAGGCCAAGGACTACACGCATGTCGGAGACAGCGCGTCTTTGGGTGCAGAGGGCTTCAATGTGGGCGTGGGAGCTGTCGGCGTGGGCGGCAAGATCTACATCCGCTCCGACCGCGATGCCGATGACTACGGCAGCGTCATCATCACCCACGGCGAGAACAGCAAGGCGGTTATGCAGAGTGCTAACGGCGTCAGCATCTACACCAATGCAGCGCAGGTCGATGGCGATAACGATACGTCCAATGGTATCAATGCTGCCCAGAGCCGTGCAGAAAAAGGCACTGATGATACGTCAACGTACTATACGAAGCATGACTATAAGAACATGCCCTCCTTTGACATCGACGGCACAGCCTATACCGACGGCACCAGTGTGTCCGTAGAGGGCCCCGGCACGACGGCCGACAAACTGAGCAGCAGCGGCGCTGACAACAAGATCGCCACGTCGTATGCGGGCGGCAATGATGCGACGACCATCACGACCTCCCTTCTGGTCAACAACATCGACCAGCTGCAGGACATTGAGGACGGCACCTACGGCAACCTCGACGGCCGCTACGTGCTGGGCCGCGACATCAACGCCACAAATGACGAGCACTCCTACATCGATGACGGCATCCTCTACAAGATGACAAAGGGAACCTTGACGAAGTGGTCGACGAAGGACGGCGTCGCCATCACCGGCACCAAGTCGGGCGACAACCTCTCAAAGACCGTCAATGGCACGACCATTGGCTATTCGAAGGATGAGAATAAAGCGACCACTAAACTGACCGATGGCAACGGCACCACTCTCTCCAACAGCAATGGCACAGTGGGCGCAGAGAATGCGCAGTGGAGCACGACCAAGGGCGTGTCGACTGTCACCGACAAGACGCCGGGCACGGGCAGTACTTATATCATCCAGTCGGATAAGAAGAGTGTCGTCGACAAAGACGGACGGACTTCCAACACGGCGGCAAAGACCGTCAAAGACAAGGATAATACGTATACCGCCGACATCGGCGGGCATACCGTCACCCATACAAGCGATGACATTGTCACCAACACCAACTCCCATACCGTCACCAAGGCGGCAGGCACGTCGGATACGGGATATACTGCCAAGATTACCAATGGTACGGACACTGCCGCAGGCACAGGCACCATCGCGATCCAGGACATCACCTATCAGGTGACGAATGGCACGGTCAGCCATACGGTCACCTATGGCGGCAGCTCCGTCAATGCTGCTGCGAGCACCGTCACGACGGGCGGCGTCACGACGGCTGTCACGGAAAATGGAACCGGTACAGATGGTGTCAAAGCGGGCACCATTGCAAGTGATACGGTCAAAGTAGACGGCACGACGACGACCGTCAACGATGGCACTACGTCCTATTATCAGATTACCACCGGCACCGACGCTGTCACCTATACGAAGGGGACGACGAGCGCGTCGATTGCGGGCACAAACGTCACCATTGACGGAGTGTCGGCTGACACCAGAGCACGCAAGGTTGTCAAAGGGGATACGACGGCGGTCATCAAAGATGATACGACCGGTACGGTCAAATACAAGGACAAAGACTATGCGGTTGCAGACGGCACGGTAACCACGACAGACAGCACGACAAGGAAGACCGTCACGGTCACAGGCAAGGACGCGACGGATGTCCTTAATATCTTTTCTGCTGCAAAGACAGCGTTATCCAATGCGCAGAGCATTTACAGCGATGCCGCCAAAGCGCAGAGTTCGACCAAAACGCTGGATGGGGCCATTAAGACGCTCAAAGAGGTAAAAGAGAAATCGATTGCAGAAGAAACAGTACTGTCGAGTTTCGATAAAGCAGCCGCTCAGCTTAAGTCGGACACGGCTCTTTTCGGTGCGGCGTCGACGGCTCTGTCGAATGCGGACACGGCCCTGACCCAGTACAATGCCTTGCAGAAGGCAATCAGCGATAACACGACGTTGGAACCTGCCCTCAAGCAGGCCTACGATGAGTTCCAGAGCACGCACCTTGACGATAAGACGATCAGCAATATCCATTCAGACAAGTGGGACGACGGCAAGGGGTTCAATCCCATCGGCGACAGCACGAAGCCCTTTACCGGCAGCATCAACGGTTTCAGCGGTGAGACAGTCTTTGGCATCAGCAATCTCACAATCAACCGCCCCGATGAGGACAATGTGGGTCTGGTCGGTGTAGGCAATTCTGCTGACTTTACGAACTTGTATCCAAGCAATGTTTCTATCACAGGCAAAAACAATGTCGGCGCAATGGCCGGTACACTGCAGAACGGTTCTCATATCAGCTGGTCCGGTACATCCGGCACAGTGACGGGGTTTGGCAATAGCGTCGGCGGCGTTGCTGGCCTTGTCGACAACAGCTCAATCTGGGATACCTACAATAAAGCAACGGTTCAAGGCACAGGTGGCACGGATAAGAAGATCGGCGGCATTGCCGGAACGCTCCAGAATAACAGCGCACTCACGGATGTGCGCAATTTCGGCGATGTCTCTGGCACGGAAGACGTGGGCGGCATCACGGGCTATGTCGATAGCAGCACCATCCTCGGCACCGGATCGGCTGTCTACAGCTATGCCAATACCTACAACACCGGCACGGTGACGGGCACGACGGACACCGGCGGCATCGTCGGCCATGCCAAGGGCATCTACATGTACGGCGTGTTCAATACGAATGAGGATGCTCCACTGTCTAAGAAGAGCCAGCTGATCATCGACGACAGCAATACAGTCATTCAGCGCGGCGATGACAAGAAGGATGAGAAGGGCAATCTGATTTCAGATGCAGCAGGGAAAACCATTACAGAGGAATCTCTTCAGAGCAATTACGGCAAAGTCACAGGTGTCACCAATACCGGCGGCCTGGTGGGCTTTCTGGAAGATGCGCCGGGCTACAGCAAGAAGGTCAAGAATATCAATATCAGCTCGAAGACAGAGACAAATGCAGATGGAACGACCACCAAAGACGCGGTTGAAACCACCATCCATAACAATGTCATCGATACGAGCTACAATGCCGGCAACATCACGGGCAAAGGCGATAATACCGGCGGCCTTGTGGGCAAGATGACGGGCGGCACGCTGTCGAACGTCTACAACGCCGACAACAATACCGTACTGCGCGAACAGGGCACGATACCCGATGCTGTCAAGAAGGCCAGCATAACAGATACCAGCGACACCAGCGACAGTTCCAAGACGTATGCCTACAGCGATACAAAAGTGTCTGAATCCGATGATCCGGACATGAAGCAGTACTATCAGGACCTGACGCAGTACTACAGCTTCTTCACGGTAGACAACGGCACGCGCACGTATTATTACTTTATCCCTTTGTCGACGGCGAGCGGCACGACCCAGAAGGGCGCAGGCGGCATCTATGTCACCGCAGACGGCAAGGCGGCTACATCACTGCCATCTACGAGCAAGCGCTATTACTTTAACCGCACCTTCAACAAGGATGCCAGTGTCAAAGGTGAAGGCGCGAATACTGGCGGCCTGGTGGGCAGCATGACGACAAAATCTGGAACGACGGCCGCGAAATACAGCGCCGGCTCTGTCATCGACTCGGCCTACAATGCCGGTACCATCACAGGCACCGATACGACGACCGGTGCATTAGTCGGTTCAAAAGACGACGCATCCCTCCTCAATGACAGCTTCTATGTCACGGGAACTGATGCGGCCAATGGCAATACGTATTCGAATGTCAGCCAAGCTGTGGGCTCATCGAATATTGCAGATACCGCCGGCTTAGATGCCACAGGCTCCAAGAAAAAGTACTATGTCAGCTATGTCAGCGATGGCAGCAAACGCGGCAACTTCCCTGGTGTCCAGCAGAAGACCGATACCGATAAGGATTCGTCCGGCAATATAACTGCCACGTATTACGAATACACCGGTACGAAGGGTTCATTCTACACGGACGGCACCGGCAGCATCGCGAGCATCAGCCATATCTATCCGATTACCACGACGGGGACGACGGATTCTACAGGCAAGACCACCTATACATCCACTCGCTCCACAACAGCAGCCTATACCAAACAGTCCGATGGAACCTTCCGGGATGTTAGTGAGAATACCTACACGGCCACCTATGACGAAGCCACGCGCCAGATTGTCCTGACGCCGGTGAACGGTTCGTCGAGTAAGGCTGCGACAGTCATCTTGAATGCGGTTCTGGCGGCCCGCACGGCCAATGAGACCTGGACCATCTATGAGGATCAGACGCGCCCGCTCCTGACAGCGTTCCTCAACTCGGCATCGCTGAGCCGTACGTTCAACTACGACGGCACGACCCACAACCTCAAGACGGACGATGTGCCCAATCTCTACGGCCGCGCAGACTTTGACGGCGATGCGGGCAAGGATGTCCAGCTGTCCAACTACCAGCTCTCGAGCAACGGTGTCTCGAGCGAGTACACCTACGACAACACCTCCATTTGGTCGCCGCAGCACGGCTACTTCATGGACCCGGAGTCTACCCTCGTCATCAACCCGGTCGACATGAGCGCCAATCTCTACGGCACGCGCGTCTACGGCGATATCTTCAACACCCGGGGCTACTACGTCTGCGTGCCCTATAAGGAGGGCAGTGACCAGAAGTACTCGTTCTACGAGCCCGCTGAAAACGGCTCCGATTCCTACACGCTGCTCGAAGGCGATGCGCTCCAGAAACTGTTCGGCACTGAGACGCCCTCGAAGGAGAGCCTGCTGAAGATCGCGGAACAGAAGGGCCGCTATGTCCTGGAGCTCAATGGCTTCATCAACGGCGAAGGTGTCAACAACCTGGGAAACCTGATCAAGGGCCTGGTCCAGACTTTGTCAAAATCCGGCTCGACTTCTGGCTCAACGTCGGGTACGACGAGAGGCAACGACCTGCAGCATCTCTTCAGCAATGTCACTGCCGATACATATCTCGATGCAGGCATCTACAACGTCACGGATGCCCAGATCACCGGCCTGACCGCGACGAACCAGAACTACACCATCAACTACGGCGGCACGCTGACCGTCAAGCAGGCCGAGCTCTACTACACCTACGACGGCTCGCGCACCTACGGCCTGCAGAATACGGATCTGAGCGCGACGCACGTGTACACGCTGGTCGGCGTGGATGCGCCTGCGGGAAAAGATGAAAAGGCGGAGAGCACGCACGGCTATCTGAAGTCCTGGGATCTCACGGGTCAGATCATCACGATCAAGAATGCGGATGGCAAGGAGACGAAGATCGAGAATCCCTATCAGTATTTCTTCGCCAAGAGTGAAGACGGGACATACCAGATCAATCAGAAGTACATCGGCGTCACGGGCTACACCGCTGAGACGACGACCACGACGACGGATGTCACGACGGGAGAGAGCACGACGACGCCGCCGGCTAAGGATGAGACAAAGTCCGCTTCGCTCGACGATATCTACAGCCACATCCAGGGAACTGTCGCAGCGGATAGCATCAACAAGCCGGATGCTGACAGTACGACCCCGTTCAAGGTCATCGGTAGCTACGGCGACGGTGCGGTAAGCAAGGATATGTACACCCATGTGCTGGTGGACAAAGACGGCAACCCCATCGGATATAAAGTGACCTCCTTTGCTTCCACCAATAAGGGCGCAAAGGACGCAGGCAGCACCATCCAGCTCTACTTCAAGACGGACAACGCAGAAGATTCTCAGGTCACGTAGGCTGCTGTCGACAAGTTCAACCAGAACTACAAGCTGGTCTGGAAAGAGGGCGGTACAGAGAACCGCGTCTACACAACAGGCTATCTGAATAACTCGCAGCTGACCACGGCAGAAGATGCCGGCATCAAGACGACGGCAGGCGGGCTGACGATCAACGACAGCACCTTCACCATCTTGCCCAAGACGGCGACGGTCACCATCACGGGACACCGCGCCTACGGCGATACAATGGCTTTTCCATCGGATACTCCGTATTCGACCACCACGAATAAAATCTCAGATGGTGGTTCTGCTGCCGGTTTTGATAGGACTGCCGGTACGTACAACATCAATATCGATGGCCTGACCAATGGGGATGGTGTATCTGTTCTTGATAAGGCAAAGACGAAGAAGTTGCTGTTGAATATCGATAAGACGACTGGAACGGCTGCGGACACCAAAGCAAAGACTGTAATCAACAAGTACACCGATGTCGTGCGTGACAATAATCAGGCAGTCTATCAGGATATCTCTGGCTTTACGAACAGCAATGTCTCTGTCGTCAATGGCGATGCATCTACCGACAAAATGAACGTCACATCGACTACAACCACGGACGGCACTACATCGACCACGACATACGACAATCCTGCTTCCATCCTCACGTCCAACAACTACGACTACATCCTGCAGGACGGCACGCATCAGCTCAAGATCACGCCAGTGGACATCTATGTCAAAGTCAGCGGCAGCAAGACCTACGGCGACTTCACCTCCCAGGCAGCCACCGACTATACGGCCAGCGTCTCGGTCTCGGGCGGCGTGACATATGATGGGCAAAAGACCGGTCAGGTCAAGCTGAAGACCGGTGAGGTGGTTGTCAATGCGGATATCCGCATTGACAACCACCTCGATGAGCAGAGCAATGCGGGAACGTATACCTATGATTCGTCCAAATCGACAGACGGGTCAAAAGCCTTTACCATTTCCTTGGCAGATGATGCGGCGAATACAGACCAGAACGCCTACAACGCAGACAACTACAATATCTCCTTTGATACGACCTACACCATTGACAAAGCCCCGCTCTGGTACACCTATGAGGGCACGCGCGATTATGGTGCCGACAATACCACGACGAAGAGTACCTTCAAGCTGGTCGGCGTAGATAATGCCGATTCCAATGAGCGTGTCCGCGGCTTCCTGAAATCCTGGGATGCGAAGACGTACGGTGTCGGCACGGATCAGACCATTTCCCTCACCACCGTGGGCGATGACAAGGATGCACTCTACGCCATGACCGGCATGGCCGATGATGCAGCCAACAAGAAGGACACGACCATCCGTAGCATCACGGGCGGCAACAACTCTGACGCGTATTCGCATGTCATTGTCGACAAGGATGGTATGGTAGTCGGCTACAACCTGAGATCCCTTGGCCTGTCGGCGGATGCGAATCTCAGCCTGACGAACACCGCGAAGAACGCGGCCTTCAAGAACAACTACAAGCTGGTCTGGAAGCCGCAGGTTACCGGGAATGCCGGTGAAGCTGGTACGCTGTCAACGTCTCAGGCGGCAGAAGTATCTGTACATACGGCTGATGGCAAGGGGACGACTGTGACAACAAAAGACGTTGCCATCGACCCGAGCACGCTGACCATCAATCCAGTCAACTTGACCGTTGAAGTCACGGGCAAGCGCGAATACGGCCATACCATGGGAACCGACTACAAGGTCTCGAAAGATGCGGATCGCACGGCGATTGCTGCCGATGGAAACGGCACGGTCAAAGCTGCCGATTTGACGAATGAGACCTACAACATCAATCTCGACGGCCTCAAGAATGACGACGGCAAGACTATCCTTGACGATACCGCTGTAAGAAATCTCCTGGGCGGTATCGACGCAGGCGATTCAAACGATGCGGACAAGATCAGCCGCTACACGTCGGTCAAGCAGTCGGGAAATCTCGCCACGGATATCAGTTATCAGGGGGAGAAGGTCTATGCCTATGACCTGACGAAGAAGTCGGGGAACAGCGACAAGACTGGCAGTCAGATTACCGTGACCGGCAAGACGGGTACGGAAGCCAACCACTACGACCTGCTGGCTGCAGGCAACTACGACTACAAGCTCCAGGACGGCACCCATACCCTGACCATCGACCGCCATGACCTAAACCTCAACATCACAGCCGAGCGCCAGTATGGCGATATCTCCAACCAGCAGATGGTCAGCGACTACAAGAGCGATGCCAAGGCGTCTGGCACAGTGCCGTCCTATGCGACTGGCATTACAAGCGATGCAAATGGCTTGCAGAATGGCGAGACCATCGACTTCACAAATTCCACCGTCGCCCTGTCGGACAACTTCGCGCAGGCCGATGCGGGAACGTATCAACATAACTGGTACAACGATGATACCAATACCGGCTATACCAATGGCACAGCCGGTATCACCAACATCACCTTGACGGCGGGCACTGGTTCAGCATTCGATCCCAAGAACTACAACATCCACTACACGACCAAGTATACGATTGACAAGGCAGACCTCTACTACACCTACGACGGCGAGCGCAACTACGGCCAGGACAACTCTGCGGCAGTGCATACCTATACGATTGTCGGCAAGGATAGGGATTCCAAGTCGGAAAGCGTCCGCGGCTATCTGAAGTCCTGGGACAGCGGCGTCCTGTCGGACGGCAATGCCCTGAACAAAGATTTGCTGAAGGTGACCAACGAAGGAAGTGGGGCCTATACCATGACAGGCGTGGCCGTTCAGGAGGGGACTACATCGGCCGAGAAGGCTAAAAATGTCACTGATCCTGAGACATCAAAGTCCATCGGCAAGGACAGCGGCTATTCCCATGTCATTGTCGACGAGGACGGCAAGATTCTCTCGTATACGCTCGATACCTTCGGCACCGAGCTTGCCGGTAAAGATGCGTCGGGCACGCTGGCCAGGAACTACAACCTCATCTGGAAACAGGGCGGCAGCTCCCATCAACTGGACAAGGCCTATACCGCGTCTAATACCCCCAGCACCATTGATAGAAATGGTGTACTGCAGGCGGCAACGGACACAGCCAATAAGATTACCGTGAACAACAGTTCCTTCAAGATCGATCCCCTGGCCCTGACTGTCACCGTCACCGGCCAGCGGGACTATGGCGATTCCATGGCACAAGACTATACGACGGGCGAAAGGACAGAAACGGGCAAATACAATCTCACGGTAACCGGTGACTTTGCCAATGGCGAGAAAGCAGACAGCGTTCTCGATACGGACAATGTCAAAAAGATGCTCGCTTCTCTTGAAAATGACGAGACAAAAGGCGACGGTGCCGCCACGCGCGAGAACAGCAATGGTGCAGACGGCAAGATTAGCAGGTACACCGATGTCAAGCGCAAGGCAGACGACCCGTCGCAAATTGACAGCTACCGTCTCAATGTGGGCAGCACGGACACCAGCAGCACCATTACACTGGCATCTGATGTCCAGAAGGATGCCAGCGGTAAAGTCACTTCCATCAAACATGCAAATCAGGCCGATTCGTCTCATGGCTTCAATGTGCTGAACGACAACAACTACGACTATGTGGTCAGCGAAGGCAGCCATAGGCTCACCATCAACCCCGTCGACCTGACCGTCAATGTCAAGGGCGAGAGCACCTATGGCAAGGCGGATACGACCTATACGGTCACCAGCACCGGAGCCAAGACCAAGAACGGGGAGACCATAGTGGCAGGCAGCGAAACAAAGTCAAATCTTGCGGCAAACGCAGCTGCCGGCAGCTATACGGCAGATGCGTGGACCGATAAGACAGGCGCCATCACCTCCAAAGCACCGACCCAGTCCGGCAAGTACCTGAACACCGCAGCGCTTCGCGCAGGCCAGTCATCTGACGATGGTACGGATACCGAGAAAGGCATCTATACCGTACAGCTCGCGGCAGGCGCAAACACAGATGGCAGCGGCCTTTCCACCTTCAGCGCCAACAACTACAATATCACCTACAAAACGACGCAGGTCGTCAATCCCGCAAAGCTCACCATTACCATCGACGGCACGAAGGTCTACGGCAGCCAGCCGACTGGCCTGACTGCGGGCAGTATGACAATCACGTCTGGCGAACTGGCCCAGGACGACAGCCTCAAGGGACTGACGGTGGACGATAATATGGGACAGCTTACCGATGCCGGTACCTATCGCCATAACTGGTCGCAATCTGCGGGCCTCAATGGCAATGCGATTTCAGCAGAGAGCTATACCTATGATACTGTGGATGGGATGAATCAGACGGGCAGCCAGGATGCAGCATCCTGGATCACTGGCGTGACGACCGGTTCGACGGGATTTGACTTCAATAACTACGATGTGGATTTCCAGTCGACCTATGAAGTCACGAAGCGCCCGCTTCAGCTCGATGTGACGAGCACGTCGGTCTACGGCGATACAGGCTACACCTATACAGCTGCAGCTTTGACGCCTGCTGCCGGTGCGGAAGAAGGCCTTGTCAGTGGTCAGCAGTTCAATCCGACGGATATCTCGGTGACCGATGATATCGATAAGAACACTGATGCCGGCACCTACACCCATACGTCAGCTGGCACGAGCTACTCGGATGCGGGCAATCAGCCAAAGGAAACTACCTATAAGGGCATTACCGCGGTAGTGGCGGACAGCCTCAAGGATACGGGGCATACCGGATTCAAGAGCAGCAACTACGATATCACCCTGCATCAGGGCACCCATGCGGTGGAGAAGCGCACGGTTCGCGCGACAGTCTCCGGCTCGCAGGTCTACGGCGAGTCGGCACCGACAAGCGGAGAGGCCTATCAAGTCGCCTTCGACATGGCAGACGGCACAGATGTCAATGCACACGAGGGCCTTGTGGGCGGCCAGACCATCTCCAAGAGCCAGGTCACGGTGCAGAACTCCGTCGGCGTGACGAACGATGTCGGCACCTATACGACTACACAGTCGGATGTCGGTGCGCCGATTGCCTATGGCAAGAATCCAGAGCGCGTCGGCGGCAAGGATCAGGGCATTGATGGCCTCGTCGTTTCGGACGGCACAGGTACGAATGCTTTCAAAAACAATAACTACAACATCGTCCTCGAGAAGGGCAGCTACACCGTCACAAAGCGCCCCGTCACCTTTCTGACGACAGGCAGCCGCACATATGGAGAGGAGAACTCTACAGTCAATAACTATACAATCCAGCAGCAGAATACCGCTGCCCAAGAAGGCCTGACCGGCCGCAATGCCAATACGGTCACGGCAGATAAAGCCAACGTCATCAACAGTACCCAAGCGCTGACCGATGCCGGCAGCTACGGCACAGAGTCGGATTCGGCACAGGTGCTGGACATCGACCCGGCCGTCAGGACAATCCTCGGTGACGACTACAAGAACTACGCCATCACCTATCAGGACAAGTTCACCATCAACCCGCGCACGGTGCGCGTCACAATCGCCGGGGAATCCACCTACGGCGACGCGGCGCGGACGGCTGGCAAGGACTTCCAGACGATTGCATTTGAGAAAGCCGGTGACGCTGATGTCAAGGCTCAGGAGGGCCTTGTCCTAAAACAGACCATTGATAAAAGCCAGGTCACGATTCAGACCAAAGGCATTGACGAAAAGACGGATGCCGGTATCTACAATCTGTCGCAGGAGGGCGGCAAGCCGGGCATCAGCGGCATTACGGTCACGGATGGCAATGGCTTCAAGAACAACAACTATCGTATTGTCATCGAGGATGGCAGCACCTATACGATCAAGCCACGTGATTTGAAGATCACCATCAAGGGCGAGAAGACCTACGGTGACCCGACGAGCTTCAGCGGCGGAGATTATACCGTCTCGCAGTCGGGCCTCCAGAATCACGAGACCATTGACTTTGGCAACGCCAGCGTCGTGCACAGCCATGATACGGATGACCGCTTCAGCAATGCGGGCGATTATCACTCGAACGATGGCAAGGGCATCCTCGGCTTTGACTCGGCTACCCTGCACGGTGATGGCTTCAAGCTCGGCAACTACGATATCACGTACGACACGGTCTTTGTCATCGACAGGCGTCCGGTCGACGTCTACATGGAGAGCCGCCGCACGTCTGGCTCGCCGAGTTCGCTGCGCATGGATGAACCCATGCAGATGCGCAATGTGCCGCAGGAGCATCAGGCCCGCTTCCTATCGGATCTGCAGGTCATCGATACGGCTCCGCAGGTCATCGCGGCCGGAGATTACCCAGGCGACTACCTGGACGAGCATGGCGCAGGCTACCTCGACCTGAGCTTTGCGGGCGATATCTACCGCAACTACATGATCCACCGCCACACGGTCTACCACATCCTGCCGGACCGCATGATGAAGCCGAGCGTCTACAATGCCGTGCAGCCGGTTCGCCGCCCAATCCTCGATGTCATGTACCTCAAGGTCGACGGCAGTGAAGGCATCAACCGCTGGGGCGGCGCCGAGACGCCGGAAAACGATGGCGCCATCATCCTCAAGGACAATGGCATTGCCGGCAGCAGCCGTGATAGCACGGACCGCACGAGCCAGGCGAACCAGAGCCAGCCGAATCCATCCGAACATCTTGACCAGCCGACGCGGCCTGTCACGGCGGACGGCATGGGCGAGCTGCACGAGGAAGTCGAACAGGCGGTCCCTGTCATCTACACGGACGGCGAGAACAAGGAGCTCGGCGGCCGCTATCATCTCGCCTACGAGAATGACACTGTCGTCGTGCGCCCGACTGCCGATGCGGCAGAAGTCCCGGCGCTCAGGACAGCATCCGCTGCCGAAGAAGCGCGCAAAGTCCTGCGCGTTCCGTATCAGGGCGCTGAGGGCGAGTACGAGGTTGCCTATGCCGACGGCATCGTTCAGCTCTACCCGAAGAATGACACCGCGCGCCAGCTCGCAGAAGCCAGAGGCAAGGATGAGCAGCGCCTGCTGCAAAGCGGCCTCGAATCGGCCGTACAGCAGCTCGGCGTCCAGCTCGAGGATGTCGAGGCCGTCTACATCTATACGGATATGCGGAAATGAAAGCGGAGGGATAAAGCGAAAAAACTTTCTGTAAAATTTTCGGTTCGAAAGAGGAATCCGAACGCGTGAATGCGAATATTACCAGTAAGAGACAGTAAGAGTAACGTGTATCTAATAGGAAGACAACCAATACAGATGTAGACGTATAAGTATAAGGGGGCATTTCTATGCGACTCGAATTCTTAGGTGCGGCTCATACGGTCACGGGCTCCTGCTACTTGCTGGAGACGGGGGAGGACCGCTATCTGATTGACTGCGGCATGTTCCAGGGTGCCAAGCGCATCCGCGAGTACAACTACGACGCCTTTTCGTTCAACCCGGCGGACATTGACGGCATGCTCTTGACGCATGCGCACGTCGATCACTGCGGCCTCGTGCCAAAGCTCGTGCGCGAGGGCTTCAAGGGGACGGTCTACGCGACGCAGGCGACGTGTGATCTCGTCCGGATCATGCTGCCCGACTCCGCGCACATCCAGGAGTCGGATGCGGAGCTGATGAACCGCAAGGGGAGGCGGCGCGGCGATGAGCCGATTCAGCCGCTTTACGGCATCGACGATGCGATGGACGCGCTCAAGCAGTTCGCGCCCGTCCCGTACGACCAGGAACTGCGCCTGTCGGACAACCTGCGCGTCTTCTTCCGCGATGCGGGCCACATCCTCGGCTCGGCCATCCTCGAGATCTACGTGAAAGAGGGCGGCAAGGAGACGAAGCTCGTCTTCTCGGGCGACCTCGGCCAGCCGGACCAGCCGCTCCTGCGCGACCCGACGATCATCCACGGCGCTGACTTTGTCATCACGGAGTCGACGTACGGCGACCGCCTGCACCAGCTCTACGACAAGGAGACGGCGCTCATCGAGATTGTCAACGAGACGATGGACCGCGGCGGCAACCTCATCATCCCGTCGTTTGCCGTCGGCCGCACGCAGACGCTCCTCTACTACTTCTACCGGCTGCACTGTGAGGGGAGGCTCGACCCGGACATCCCGATCATCATCGACAGCCCGCTGGCCATCAATGCGACGCGCGTCTTCCTCAAGAACTTCCGCGACTTTGACGAGGAGTCCCTGAAGGTCTTCGGCAAGGACGGCAAGGTGCCGGACTTCGCGCAGGTCCACCTCTGTGAAACGGCGGCGGAGTCGCGCGCACTCAACACGTCGGAGGGCTCGGCCATCATCATCTCGGCTTCGGGCATGGCCGATGCGGGCCGCGTGCTGCACCATCTCAAGCACAACCTCTGGCGCCCGGAGTCGACGATCCTCTTCGTCGGCTACCAGGCAGAGGGGTGCCTTGGCCGTCGCCTCATCGACGGCATCACGCGCGTGCGCGTGCTCGGCGAAGAGATTGCCGTCAAGGCGCAGATCAAGAGCCTCGACGGATTCTCGGCACACGCCGACGCGAACCAGATCATGAGCTGGCTCGGCGAGTTCCGCGACCCGAAGCCTGCGAAGATCTTCATCGTCCACGGCGAGTCGACGGGGCAGGAGGCGCTCAAGAGCCGCATCCAGAAGGAGCTCGGCATCGAGTGCTACATCCCGTTCCGCGGCGACCTCGCAAAGATCTCGGGCCGCGCGTCGGAGATCATCCCGTCGAACATCCCGGCCGTCTCGGTCGAGAAGGAGATGGAGGATGTCCTGCGCGACTTCGATTCCGACTACCGCCAGCTGCGCCGCCGCGTCATGCAGTATGTCGTGCGCCAGCCGAAGATGATGGAGCCGGTCATCAAGGTCATGAGCAAGGCGCGCAACTACATCCGCAAGCTCTTCACGCCGTTCAATATCTGATGGGAGATCTGATGGGAGGGAATTTCTCATCTGCCTTGCGTTTCGGTCTGAGATACGATATAATAGCTACAGTCAGATGACACAGACGAAAAAGGAAAATTGCCTTTTTAAGATGCGTACTGCGATGCGCATAAAGGGAGCCACAAAGTAACGTCATAAGCTTACGTAAAGCCAGGAGCTTTCTTATGCATACGCATAGGGAGCTCCTTTTCTGCATATCAGGGGCTAAAAAGACAATGGACCATTTCTAGCGGATTCTTTAAGGAGTGATCAACTTGGGGAAAACAAATGTATCCTTACGAGGCAAGAACGTCCTCGGACTCGCTGACTTCTCGGCGGAGGAGATCCGTCTCGTACTCGAGACGGCCAAGGAAATGAAGAACATCATCCATCGTGACATCAAGAAAGTCCCGACGCTGCGCGGCAAGTCCATTGTCACGCTGTTCTACGAGCCGTCGACGCGCACGCGCACGTCGTTCGAGCTCGCAGGCAAGTACCTCGGCGCCGATGTCGTCAACATCACGGCGGGCACGTCGAGCATCGTCAAGGGGGAGAGCCTGCGCGACACGCTCTACACGATCGAGGCGATGGGCGTCGATGCCATCGTCATGCGCCACAAGGCAGAGGGCGCGGCGGAGTACGCTGCGCGCGTCGTGAGCCCGGTCATCATCAACGCCGGTGACGGCGCCCACGCGCATCCGTCGCAGGGCCTGCTGAATCTCTTCACGATCGAGCAGCACAAGGGCCATCTCGAGGGCCTCAAGGTCGCCATCCTCGGCGATGTCCTGCACAGCCGCGTCGCGCGCTCCGATATCTACGGCATGCGCAAGATGGGCATGGAAGTCCACATCGCCGGCCCGAAGACGCTCTTGCCGCGCTTCCTCTCGGAGGAGCCGGGCATCGTCGTGCACGAGCGCATCGAGGACGCCATCAAGGACGCGGACGTCATCGAAGTCCTGCGCATCCAGCTCGAGCGCATGAAGGGCGGTCTCTTCCCGACGACGCGCGAGTACGCCCGCATCTTCGGCCTCAACAATGAGCGCCTCGCCCTCGCGAAGGACGATGTGCTCGTCCTCCATCCGGGCCCGATGAATAAAGGATGGGAAATCTCGCCGTTCGTCGCGTACGGCGACAACTCCGCGATTCAGGAAGAAGTCCAGAATGGCGTAGCCGTCCGCATGGCACTCTTTACCTTGGTTCTGACGGGAGGGAAACAGGAATGAAACTGATACTCAAAGGTGGCCGGGTCATCAATCCGGCAGAGCATTTTGACGAAGTCGCTGATGTGCTGATCGAGGATGGCAAGATCACTGCCATCGGCAAGGACCTCGCAGCTGAAGGTGCGGAAGTCTACGATGCAGCGGGCAAGCTCGTCACGCCAGGCCTCATCGACATGCACACGCACTTCCGCGAGCCAGGCCAGGAGGCCAAGGAGGACTTTGAGTCCGGCTCGAAGGCAGCAGCAGCCGGCGGCTACACGACGGTCGCGACGATGCCGAACACGAAGCCGGTCGTCGATGCGGCTGACATCGTGCGCAGCCTCCAGAAGCGCGCCGAGGACGTCGCCAAGGTCCACATCCGCATCATCGGCGCGGTGACGAAAGGGCAGAAGGGCCAGGAGCTCGCCGAGCTCGGCGACATGGTCGAGGCAGGCGCTGTCGCGTTCTCCGATGACGGCCACTTCGACCCGACGGCCAAGGTCCTCTTGAACGCCTACGACTACCTGCACACGTTCGACAAGGTCATCATCAACCACGAGGAAGAGACGTCGCTCGTCGAGGACGGCGTCATGAATGAGGGCCACCGCAGCGCGATGCTCGGCATGAAGGGCCGCCCGACGGTCGCCGAGGACATCGCCGTCGCCCGCGACATCCTGCTCGCGGAGTACGCCGGCGCGCGAGTCCACGTCGCCCACATCAGCTCGGGCCGCTCTGTCGACCTCGTGCGCCGGGCCAAGAAGCGCGGCGTGCGCGTCACGACGGAGGTCACGCCGCACCACCTGACAATGACGGACGAGTGCGTCAACCTCTACGACAGCTCGACGAAGACGAATCCGCCGCTGCGCACGCAGAGCGATGTCGACGCGATGGTCGAGGGCCTCAAGGACGGCACGATCGACGCCATCGTCACGGACCACTCCCCGCACGCACAGGAGGAGAAGGACCGCGAGTACGTGTACGCTCCGAGCGGCTTCCCCGGCCTTGAGACGGCCATCGGCGTGCTCTTCACGGATCTCTGCAAGACGGGCAAGGTCGACATCCCGACGATCATCGAGAGGATGACGTGGGGCCCTGCAAAGGCCTTCAAGCTCGATGCCGGTACGATCTCTGTTGGCGCGAATGCCGATGTCACAGTCATCGACCCTGATCTTGTCTGGACGGTCGACCCGAAGAAGTTCTACACGAGAGGCAGCCATTCGCCGTTCGTCGGCCGCGAGCTCACGGGCAAGCCGGTCCTGACGATTGTCGATGGCAAGGTCGTCATGAAAGACGGCGTGGTTCTCTGATTAGTGAGGTGTTTTGAGTGAAAGGAAAATTGATCCTGGAAGACGGCAGCGTATTCCACGGGGAACTCTTGAATAATATCAAGGCAACGGGTGAAGTTGTCTTCAATACCGGCATGGTCGGCTATCAGGAAAGCCTGACGGACCCGTCCTACTGCCGCCAGATCCTGACGCTGACGTATCCGATGGTCGGCAACTACGGCATCGCTGACATCTTCATGCAGTCGCGCAAGTCGTTCGTCAATGGCTTCATCATCGGCGAGCTCTGCGAGCACGGCAGCAACTGGCACTATGAGACAAGCCTCGCGGACTTTCTGACAAAACAGGGCGTCCCGTGCCTCTACAACGTCGACACGCGCGCTGTCACGCGCAAGATCCGCAATGCCGGCACGATGAAGGGCATCATTGTCCCCGAGGATGCCGCGCAGACGGAGATCGACGAGCTCTTCGCCGTGCCCATCAAGAAGGACGTCGTCATGGAAGTCACGACGCCTGAGGCCTACACGCTCGAGAGCGAGAAGGAAGATGCGCCGTTTGTCGTCGCGATGGACTTCGGCGTCAAGCAGAACATAATCAAGTCGATGCACGATCTCGGCTTCAAGATCACGGTCGTTCCGGCTCACACGACGGCAGAGGAAGTGCTCGCCATGAACCCGGACGGCGTCTTCCTCTCGAACGGCCCTGGCGACCCGGCTGACGTGCCGGAGATCGTCGAAGAAGTCAAGAAGCTCATCGGCAAGAAGCCGATCTTCGGCATCTGCCTCGGCCATCAGCTCTTGGCGCTCGCGATGGGCGCGAAGACCTACAAGCTCAAGTTCGGCCACCGCGGCACGAACCAGCCGGTCAAGGACCTGCGCACGGGCAATGTCTACATCTCCTCGCAGAACCACGGCTACGCCGTCGACGAAGAATCCCTCAAGGACCTGCCGCTGACGGTCACGCACATCAATGTCAACGACGGCACGGTCGAGGGCATGCGCCACAATACGCTTCCGATCTTCTCCGTGCAGTATCATCCGGAAGCAGCGCCTGGCCCAGACGACAACATGTACCTGTTCGACGAGTTCTGGGCAATGCTGAAGAAAGGGGAATGACTCGTGCCAAAGAAAGCGAATCTCAAGAAAGTAATGGTCATCGGCTCTGGCCCAATCATCATCGGCCAGGCCGCTGAATTCGACTACGCCGGCTCCCAGGCCTGCCGCGCGCTCAAGGAAGAAGGCCTCGAAGTCGTGCTCGTCAACTCGAACCCGGCGACGATCATGACGGATACGCACATCGCGGACCGCGTCTACATCGAGCCGCTGACGCCGGAATTCCTCGAGGAGATCATCTCGAAGGAGCGCCCGGACGGCCTGCTCGCGACGCTCGGCGGCCAAGCTGGCCTGAACCTCGCGGTACAGCTCTCCGAGAAGGGCGTCCTCGAGAAGTACAATGTCGAGCTGCTCGGCACGCCCTTGAAGGCCATCGAGCGAGCAGAGGACCGCGAGCTCTTCAAGGAGACGATGCAGAAGCTCGGCGAGCCGATCCCCGAGAGCACGATCGTCGAGGATGTGCCGTCGGCTGTGGCGTTCGCCAATGAGATCGGGTATCCGGTCATCGTCCGCCCGGCCTACACGATGGGCGGCACCGGCGGCGGCATCGCCGAGAATGAGGAAGAGCTCGTCGAGATCGTCATCAAGGGCCTGACGTACTCCATGATCGGCCAGGTGCTCATCGAGCGCAGCGTCGCCGGCTGGAAAGAGATCGAGTACGAGGTCATGCGCGACGGCCACGACAACTGCATCACCGTCTGCAACATGGAGAACTTCGACCCGGTCGGCGTCCACACGGGCGATTCCATCGTCGTCGCTCCGTCGCAGACGCTGACGGACCACGAGTACCAGATGCTCCGCTCTGCGTCGCTCCGCATCATCCGCGAGCTCGGCATCGAAGGCGGCTGCAACGCGCAGTACGCACTCGACCCGAACAGCAACCGCTACTACGTCATCGAGGTCAACCCGCGCGTCAGCCGCTCCTCGGCGCTCGCTTCGAAGGCGACGGGCTACCCAATCGCGAAGGTTTCCGCGAAGATCGCCATCGGCTACACGCTCGATGAGATCACGAACGCCGTCACCCAGAAGACGAAGGCCTGCTTCGAGCCGGCCCTCGACTACTGCGTCGTCAAGTTCCCGCGCTGGCCGTTCGACAAGTTCGTCTACGCTGACCGCACGCTCGGCACGCAGATGAAGGCGACGGGCGAGGTCATGAGCATCGACCGCCACTTCGAGGGCGCCATCCTCAAGGCGGCCCGCTCGCTCGAGATCGGCGTGCACCGCCTGCACATGGACAAGATGGACGCCTGGGACGATGCCCGCGTCAAGAAGAACCTCGCGCGCATCAACGACGAGCGCATCTTCGTCATCGCCGAAGCCCTGCGCCGCGGCATTGCGACAGTCGACGAGATCCACGATATCACGAAGGTCGACAAGTGGTTCCTCTACAAGATCCAGAACATCGCGACCATCGAGAACAAGCTCAAGGATGAAGCCCTGACGCCGAGCCTCATGCTCGAGGCGAAGAACATCGGCCTTGCCGACCGCTCCATCGCCGAGATCACGGGCAAGACGGCAGACGAGGTCCGCACCATCCGCAAGACGATGCACATCCTGCCGAAGTACAAGATGGTCGATACGTGTGCAGCCGAGTTCGAGGCCGCCACGCCGTACTACTACTCGACCTTCCAGGCAGAGGAGGACGAAGTCCGCGTGTCCGATGCCCGCAAGGTCATCGTGCTCGGCTCTGGCCCGATCCGCATCGGCCAGGGCGTCGAATTCGACTACTGCTCCGTACACTCCGTCTGGGCACTGCGTGAGATGGGCATCGAAGCCATCATCATCAACAACAACCCGGAGACGGTATCGACGGACTTCGACATCTCCGACCGCCTCTACTTTGAGCCGCTGACGACGGAAGACGTCCTCAACATCATCGACAAAGAGAAGCCGGAGGGCGTCATCGTCCAGTTCGGCGGCCAGACGGCCATCAACCTCGCCGCATCCCTGCAGAAGGCCGGCGTCAAGGTCTTCGGCACGTCGGTCGACGACATCGACCGCGCAGAGGACCGCGAGCGCTTCGATGAAGTCCTCACGCAGACGCAGATCCCGCGCCCGCAGGGCATCAGCGTCACGAACCTCGACGATGCCGTCACGGGTGCCGCCAAGATCGGCTACCCGGTCATGGTCCGCCCGTCGTACGTCCTCGGCGGCCGCGCGATGGAGATCGTCTACAACGAGGCGGAGCTGCGCGACTACATGAGCCGCGCCGTCAAGGTCACGCCGGACCACCCGGTTCTCGTTGACCGCTACATGCAGGGCACGGAAGTCGAGGTCGATGGCATCTCCGATGGCGTCGATGTCGTCATCCCGGGCATCATGGAGCACGTCGAGCGCGCCGGTGTCCACTCGGGCGACTCCATCGCCGTCTACCCGCCGCAGACGCTCTCGTCGAAGGTCATCTACACGATCATCGACTACACGAAGCGCCTTGCGCTCTCGCTGCACGTCAAGGGCCTCCTGAACATCCAGTTCGTCGTCGTCGACGGCGAGGTCTACATCATCGAGGTCAACCCGCGCTCCTCGCGCACGGTGCCATTCCTCTCGAAGGTCACGAACGTCGATATGGTCGGCATCGCGACGCGCATCGCCATGGGCCACACCTTAAAGGAGCTCGGCTACAAGTCGGGCCTCGTGCCGCCGAAACCGTACGTCGCCGTCAAGGCACCGGTCTTCTCCTTCGCGAAGATGACGGATGTCGACATCGCCCTCGGACCTGAGATGAAGTCGACGGGCGAGGTCATGGGCATCGACTACCACTACGCGCGCGCCCTCTACAAGGCCATCATCGGCTCGGGCATCCACGTCCCGACGAAGGGCTGCATCCTCTTCACGGTTGCCGACAAGGACAAGGAAGAGATGAAGCAGCTCGCCAAGGCCTTTGCTGAGCTCGGCTTCGAGATCTGCGCGACGGAGGGCACGGCCAAGGCCATCCAGTCGATGGGCATCGACGCCGAGGTCGTCGGCAAGGTCCACGAGCGCAGCTCCGACATCATCCAGATGATCAAGAACGGCAAGATCAACATGGTCATCAACACGCTGACGCAGGGCAAGCACTCGGCCAAGGACGGCTTCAAGATCCGCCGCGCGACAGTCGAGCACGGCATCGCCTGCCTGACGTCTCTCGACACGGCCTGGGAAGTCCTGCGCGTGCTCTCCTTCATGCGTGAGCGCCGCCTCGTCTACTCGCTGGCCATCCAGGACTATGTAGGTGGTGGTGATGACCTTGCCTAATCATCCAGAGAAAATCGTGCGCGACGCGAAGGTCCTCGCACAGCAGGAGCTCGCGACGAACGTCTACTTCCTCGTCGTCGAGTCGCCGGAGATCGCGCGCCGGGCCAAGGCCGGGCAGTTCGTGCAGCTGCGCATCCTCTCGGGTGCGTTCACACTGCGCCGCCCGGTCGGCGTGGCCGCCGTCGACGAGAAGAAGGGCAGCATCGCCTTCATCTACCGCGTCGTCGGCAGGGGCACGAAAGCGCTCGCACAGCTGATGCCGGGGGAGATGGTCAACGTGCTCGGCCCGCTCGGCCACGGCTTCGCCATGGCGTACAAGCACCCGCTGATCGTCGGCGGAGGCATGGGCCTTTCGCCACTCCTTTACTACGCAGCAGCCATGCAGGGCAAAGCCGACGTCCTCATGGGGGGCAAGACGGCCGAAGAGCTCTTCTGGTCGGACCTCTTTGACGACCTCTGCGGCCACTGCTTCCTGACGACAGATGACGGCTCGCGCGGCACCAAGGGATTCACGACGACCGTCCTTCCCGAGATCCTCGAGAGGGGCGACTACGATGTCGTCGTGACCTGCGGCCCGGAGGTCATGATGCGCGGCGTCGCCAAGATCGCCAGAGAGCACGGCATCCCGTGCGAGGTCTCGCTCGAGAAGCGCATGGCCTGCGGCCTCGGCGCCTGCCTCTCGTGCTCCATTGACACGACGGACGGCCAGCGCAAGAAAGTCTGCAAGGACGGCCCCGTCTTTCCCGCAGAGGAGGTGTTTGCATGAGCGACGAACGACTCCACACGGACCTGCTCGGCATCGCCATGAAGACGCCGGTGCTGACGGCCTCGGGCACGTTCGGCTTCGGCGAGGAATTCAAAGACTTCGTCGACCTCTCGCGCCTCGGCGGCGTCATGGTCAAGGGCACGACGCTCCTGCCGCGCCGCGGCAACGACGGCGTGCGCATCACAGAGACGCCGGAGGGCATGCTCAACTGCATCGGCCTCGAGAATCCGGGCGTCGAGCACTTCCTCGAAGAAACCCTGCCGCGCATCCAGCAGTACGGCATGAACGTCATCGTCAACATCTCGGGCAGCACGGCAGAGGAGTACGGCAAGCTCGCCGAACTCCTCGACGTGCCGGGCGTTGCGGCCATCGAGCTCAACGTTTCGTGCCCGAACGTCAAGGAAGGCGGCATCGTCTTCGGCACCGACCCCGAGGCGGCTGCGGCCGTCGTCCGCGAGGCCAAGGCGCACACGAAGAAACCCGTCATCCTCAAGCTTTCGCCGAACGTCACCGACATCGTCGCGATGGCCAAGGCCGTCGAGGCTGCCGGCGCTGACGCCGTGTCGCTGATCAACACGCTGCTCGGCATGGAGATCGACATCAACAGATTCCGCCCGGTGCTCGGCAACGTCACCGGCGGCCTCTCGGGCCCCTGTGTCAAGCCGGTCGCCGTGCGCATGGTCTGGCAGGTCGCGCAGGCCGTCCGCATCCCGATCATCGGCATGGGCGGTATCGCAAGTGCAGAGGATGCCGTCGAATTCTTCCTCGCCGGTGCGAGTGCCGTCGCCGTCGGCACGGCCAACTTCACCGACCCGGAGATCACGATGAAGATCTGCGACGGCCTCGACACGTACCTTGCTGAGCACGGCTTCTCGAGCATCGAGGAGATCGTCGGCAAGGCCAATCCGGGCTTCCTCGGATTCCGGAACGATGTTCAGAAAGGATGACAGAGATAATGGCAATCCAAGCAGATGACCGCTTGATCGTGGCCCTCGACTTCCACACGATGGAGGACGTCAAGTCCCTCGTCGAGAAGCTCGGGGAAAGCGTCTCATACTATAAAGTCGGCATGGAGCTCTTCTACAGCGTCGGCGGCGAAGTCGTCCGCTGGCTGCGCGGCCAGGGCAAGCACGTCTTCCTCGACCTCAAGCTCCACGACATCCCGAACACCGTGGCCGGCGGGCTCTGCTCGCTCATGGACCTCGGTGCCGACATCCTCAATGTCCACGCTAGTGGCGGCTACACGATGATGAAGACGGCAGCCGACCGGCTGCACGCGGCAGCAGAGGAGCGGGGGATTCCCTGCCCGAAGCTCATCGCCATCACGGTGCTGACGAGCATCAATCAGGAAGACTGGGCGGGCGTCGGCCAGACCCTTCCCGTCAAGGACGCCGTCGTGCGCCTCGCAAAGCTCGCCAAGTCGGCCGGCCTTGACGGCGTCGTCGCTTCGCCGCAGGAAGCAGCCCTCATCCGCGAAGCGTGCGGCGCAGACTTCCTGATCGTGACGCCGGGCGTGCGCCCCGCAGGCTCGGCCATCAACGACCAGAGCCGCATCGCGACGCCTTCGGCAGCGCTCAAGAGCGGCGCGAGCCACCTCGTCATCGGCCGCCCAATCCGCGCCGCCGAAGACCCGAAGGCCGCAGCCGAGGCTATCTTGAAAGAAATGGAGACCGTACAATGAAAATGACCGAAGAAGAAGTAAAAGACCTGCTCGTCAAGACGAATGCCATCATGAATGGCCATTTCCTGCTGACGTCCGGCCTGCACAGCCCGCATTACGTCGAGAAATTCAACGTGCTGCAGCATCCGAAGTACACGCAGCAGCTCTGCGAGGCGATGGCCGAGAAGTTCAAGGACGCTGACATCGAGACCGTCGTCGGCCCGATGACCGGCGGCATCCTGCTCGCCCACGAGACGGGCAAGGCCCTCGGCACGCGCGCCATCTTCACGGAGCGCGTCGACGGCAAGATGACCTTCCGCCGCGGCTTCCACCTGCATCCGGGTGAGCGCTGCCTGATTGTCGAAGACATCGTCACGACCGGCGGCTCCATCAAGGAAGTCATCGACGTCGTCAAGGCAAACGACGGCATCCCCGTCGCTGTCAGCATGCTCGTCGACCGCAGCGGCGGCAAAGTCAATTTCGGTGACGTCCCGTGCACCGCACTGCTGCACCTCAACGTCGAGACCTACAAGCCAGAGGACTGCCCGCTCTGCAAACAGGGCATCCCGATGACAAAACGCGGACGGACTGGTCGCTGAGGGCAAAAGGCATACCAGTAATGCGACCGTGTGTGGACGGACTGGTCGCTGAGGGCAAAAGGCATACCAGTAATGCGACCGTGTGTGGCAGCACCGGGAAAAAATAAGACTGCGTTTTTAAGCGTGAAAAAGCAGCATCGCTCAGGAATGGCCTGACGATGCTGCTTTTTACTGTCTTGTATTTATTTGGCAGGAAAAAACAAACGTGCTGTCGAATCGTTATCTTAAGAAAACTTAAGGAATGATTGACGCAAAGACGCAAAAGAGAGGGGATTTCTGTTGAGCAAGGTGTACGATGACATGATGAATGGCGAGATCTACTGGCCGGGTGATGAGGAACTGATGAAGCAGCAGCTCGACTGCATGGAAAAGCTCTACGACTACAATGCCACGCGGCCGCATGAGTGGGAGAAGCGGCAGAAACTGCTCAAAGAGATGCTGGCAGAAGTCGGGGAGGACTGCTATATCGAGCCGCCGCTGCACGCGAACTGGGGCGGCCATCACCTGCACCTCGGCAAGCAGGTCTACGCCAACTACAACCTCACCGCCGTCGACGACGGCGAGATCTTCATCGGCGACTACACGATGATCGGGCCGAACGTCACGCTCGCGACGCCGAACCATCCGCTGGCACCGGAGCTGCGCGAGAAAGGCTATCAGTACAATCTGCCCATCCGCATCGGCAAGAACGTCTGGCTCGGCGCAGGCGTCATCGTCGTGCCCGGCGTCACGATCGGTGACAACACGGTCATCGGCGCGGGCAGCGTCGTGACGCGCGACATCCCCGCAGGCGTGCTGGCCTTTGGCGTACCTTGCCGCGTGCAGCGCGAGCTCGGCGAACGCGACTGGGAATTCTACCACAAGGGCAGGCGCGTGCCGCAGGAGCTCCTGAAGTACCGCAGGCCCGGCAAAGAGACGGAGGCATGACCACGGCCCAGCTTATGCTGGTCACGGTCAAAGGATCCTGACCGGCTTGAAATCGAGATAGTCGCCTGAGACAAGCCGGTAGGTGATGCCGCGCACGACGCCCTGCAGGCTGTCGTGGAAGCGCTCCTCGCCGTGGCAGTGTGAGTAGATGACCTGCTCGGCGCCGTATTCCTCGGCGATGTCGGTGAAGGGGCTCTTCTGCTCGAGGATGTTCGTCGGCGGATAGTGCAGGAACAGGATAAACTTCTGGAAGCCCGCAGCCGCCGCCGCATCGAGCGAGCGGCGCAGCCGCGTGCACTCGCGCTCGACGAGCATCTTGGCGTGCGCTTCGCGCTCCTCATCCCAGCCGATGACGCGGCCCTGCCCGTCGAGATAGAACGGCCCCTCAAACGTGAAGCCCTTCGTGCCGACGAGCGCGTAATCTTCGTAGGCAAAGAAATTATTCTGCAGGAAGGACAGCTTCCCCGCAAAGCGGCGGTTGAGAGAGGCTGTCCTCTTTGCGTCCCAGAACATATCGTGGTTGCCGCGCAGCAGGATCTTGCGTCCCGGCAGCGCCTCGATGAATGCGAGATCCTGCTCGCACTCCGCGAGCTTGCGCCCCCAGGAGTGATCGCCCGTGATGACGAGCGTGTCGTGCGGCCCGACGAGCGCCTCGCAGTTCTGCTTGATTTTTTCTTCATGGTGCCGCCACACCGCGCCAAAGACGTCCATCGATTTCTCGGGCGTCTGGAACGAGAGGTGAAAGTCACCGATTGCAAAGAGAGCCATAACGAATCCTTTCTTGCTGAGCTTGATTTTATAGAACCAATACATATTTCTCTGCCAGCGGATAAAATCCTGCTGTACCATGCCTGTGCCATGAAATGTGATGAGGGAGATAATACGATGAGCAAGATAAACGAAATAAACAAGATAAATGAGATAGAAGGGAAACAGCTAATCGTGATCAACGGCAGGAAATGGCAGTGCGACGACCTTCTCGCCACGATCCACGCAGCAGGGAAGGGATGCCTTCTCCTGCAAGAGCCAGAGCCGCGCGCCCTACTCGTGCAGCCCGTCGAGCAGGAAGAGATTGTTGCGCGCAAGGGGCTCTTTGAGGAAGTCAGCGCCATTGCCGCTGCTGTCAGCATGCCGCTGGCTGTCGCCTTCCTTGCCGTCGAGGAGTGGAACCATCAGCTCTCCCCGTGGACGGCACCTGCCGTCTTCGGCAAGCAGGATTTTGGCGCAGGGGCAGAGGAGACGCTGAAGTCCATCGAGGCCATCCTGCCCGCGCTTAAGAGTCATTGTGCTCTGGCAGAGGATGCGCCCGTCGTACTCGGTGGCTACTCCCTCGCCGCGTTCTTCTCACTCTGGAGCGCCTACGAGAGCCAGTCCTTTGCTGCCGTTGCCGCCGCATCGCCGTCCGTCTGGTTCCCCGGCTGGCTCGACTACGCCAAAGCCCACGAGCCAAAGGCAGGCATCATCTACCTGAGCCTCGGCGACCGCGAAGACAAGACCCGCAACCCCGTCATGCGTACCGTCAGCGCCTGCATCAAAGAGCAGCACGCCCTGCTACAAGGTGCCGGCATCAAGACCACCCTCACCTGGAACCCCGGCAACCACTTCCAGCATCCCGAACAACGCTGTGCCAAGGCGTTTATTTGGTGCCTCGAGCAACTGTTACTATATTAATAAAGGCTCATGAAGGGAAAAGTCCTATTTTACAATATAACCTGGATGAAAGGAGATACAATCCTAAAAAAATCTGCTAAAGTGTTAGTATGATCTTGATTTTTTTATTAAAACAGTGTATTCTGAATATATCAGCTGGATAGTTGAAGGTGTGGCCGGATGGTCGTCAAAACTGTTTTTTAGACCGACGGGATGTCGGTCTTTTTTGTTGAGATTTGCAGAGAGGAGCTATCTGATATGTCAGAACAATTCATTATTCGCTTTGAAGGCCGTCCAGGGGAATTGACGATTGGTGACATGAAGAAAATCAGTGGCCATGTGAGCGGCCGCACGTTTGCTTCTATCATCGATCACTTGGGTTTAGAGGCAAATCCTCGTGAGGCAAAAGTCGGTGCGGTGACCGATGCGATTCAAGAAACAATTCGCTTGACACCTGAACTGCTGCCTTTCAAGACGAAGGGCGTCTTGCTGGCTGTTTCTAGCTACGAGGCACTGGAACGCAATCGTTATCGCATTGCACCAGTCAATCAACGCATAGAGGGGATCCTTGATGGTGGTCATAATACGTTGGCCATTGGCATGTACATTCTAAGTAAAGCGTTAGAAGCAAATGAGCAAAAAATTTCTCATAAGGTCAAGAATTGGGACGAATTTAAAGCAAGCTGGAAGACCAATCATGATATTGTTGAGGAATATCTAATACAAGAAAAGGGAAAGGCAGAATCACCGATTGATTTTCTCATTCCTGTAGAACTGCAAGTGCCAGCAGATATGAATGATACGGCTGGCGTACGAAACTTCAGAAATCATCTTTTCGATATTTGTGAATCGCGCAATAATAATGTCGAATTGCAACTTTCAGCTAAAGTTCATCAGAATGGCTACTTCAATGAACTTGAATTGATGATGCGCGAACACAACGAGAACATTGCAGATCGGATTGAATGGAAGACGAATGATGGGGGTGCTGTAAAGGTACAGGATTTGATTGCCCTTTCATGGATTCCACTGCAGCTTGTTAATCCAGTACGCGAAGCAAAAGATCCTAAAAAGATTTTCAATCCAAGTGAATTCAAAGAAACGTACATGTATAGTTCAAAAGGGCAATGCCTGAAATTATTCGAGCGCCTGATGAGTTCTCCTGATGTCTCAGAGAAGTCAGCTGGTGATTATACAAAGGATATTATTAATGAAGAAGTAAAATCTTCGTTCAAGATTACAACAATACTTCCAGAACTATACGATTATATCTATGCGCGATTCGCTGACCTTTATAATGGCAATGATGGTTCTTTCGGACGTATTGGAGCGGTCAAGAAGCTCAACAACAAGACCAAGAATAAGAAAACGCCATTTGGCGGTGAGCCGATAAAATCCGATGTCAATATCAGTCCGGATGGCTTTATACTTCCATTATTCTATGGACTTCAGGCATTATTAGAGAAAAAGAAAGTCAATGGAAAGACCACCATTGACTGGGTTACTGACCCAAAGATCTTCTTGGATAAACACTTGTCGAATATCATGGGTGAATACAAAGGCCTGTTTGCACTCTGTGATTATGATCCACAAAAAGTTGGCAAAGCAGAGCAGTGTTATAAGAATGCATTGAATAGCTTCAAAATGGCCTTGATGCAGGACAAGATTGCTAGATGATGAAGCAATAAGATATTGAATCACGATCATGTGGAAGAGGGGAGTTATATGCGAGAGGATGGGAAATGGCGATTCGCCTCGAACAACAAGGGGATTGTCGATGGGTTCAATGATCCGGGCATTGAGACGTTCAGTGCAAATTCAATTGCATCTATGGTTCGAGAGGTCATTCAGAATTCTGTCGATCAGCAGGTGGATGACAGTCGACCGGTTGTCGTCGATTTTGATTTCTTCCAAGTCACGCAGGATGAGATCCCCGGTGGCAGGCAGTTGGGAAATATCTTTGACCGTTGCATTACGGCATCGAAAGGAGATCCTGTAGCGACGGGATTCTTCCAGCAAGCGCAGAAGCTGATGAAGGGCAAGATTGATGTCCTGCGCATCAGTGACCACAATACGACAGGGCTTGTCGGTGCGGAGACAGATGATACAAAAACGCCTTGGCATCAGCTGGTGAAGGGGCGCGGTTCATCCAACAAGAATATCAATTCCGGAGGCAGTTTCGGCATCGGCAAGGCCGCTCCTTTGGCTTGCTCCTATTTCCATACCATCTTCTATGCATCAAAGGTAGACGCTATCGATTCTTACGTCGGTGTATCACGGCTGCTCTCATTCAAAGAGAAAGAATCTGGATTCTTTGGCAAGGAATACACGACGACTGGCACGGGGTTTTATTCGTCTTCTGACAACATGAATGCCATACTCAAGCCGTTTGCCATGGGGCATTTCAAACGCAGGGACAATGGCACCGACATATACATCCTGGCACTTGAGAAGGACAAAGACCTCTACGGGACAATCCGTTTGGCTGTCCTCGAGAATTTCTTTGTCTCGATTGAATTCCAGAAGCTCATCGTACACGTTGGTCAAGATACAATCAATCGCAACAGCTTGGCACAGTATATCGCGCAACTTGATGACAAGAAATACGCTGCACTGAAGGATTACTACAATCTCCTGATCCATCGCCACGATGACCCAGAGGAGAATCGTGTCATTTCCTTAGATGCCGACGAATACGGCAAGAAGTACGGCATCAAGGATGGAGAATGTACACTGCTGCTTCATCAAGGGGAGGACCTGAATCAGCGCGTCCTCATGACGAGAAAGACGGGCATGACACTCTTCCCGCAGAGCCGACTCGGGAACAGCATTTCCTATACTGGTATCTTACTGATTCAAGGCGATACCATGAATCAAATCTTCAAGACGATGGAGATGCCGGCCCATGATAAGTGGGAGCCGGGCCGATGCAAGGTCAACAAGACCTTCTATGAAAATGCTTACACCGATCTGAAACAATATCTGCGCAAGAAAATCATAGAGAATTTCGGCGCACCACAGCAAGATATCGAGGCTGCTTACGGTATGGATGAGTTCTTTGCCGATGCCGCAGGAGATGGAGCTCTAAATGTTGAGATCAAGGAGCAGAAGCCAAAGGCAAAGATGATAAAGAGAAAGGCTCGTCGTCGTCGGACAGATAGAGAAATCAAGGTAAAGGAACCGCTAGAGGAAGGCGGACTTGATGACAATCCACGCACAGATGCTAAGAAGGATGATCCGAAGAAGGACGGAAGGACTACAAAAGATCCTGCAGATCCTGCAAAAAAGAAGTACAATTTCAAGTTCCGAGCTGTCAAGAAACGACTGGTTGCCAATAACATGATGAACGGAGAGTTCACACTTGCGTTCACGATCCCCATCAGCAAGTCACGAATCCGCCTAGAGGTCGTCGGACTTGCCGAACGCGGCAACTATAAGATCCCTGTTCACAATGTACGGATTGATGGAAATGATTCAGCAGTAGAAGTTGAGAAAAACAGCATCACATTTGGTCCTGCAAAAAAGGGGCAGACAATCGCTGCGCATTTCTCAACGGGCTTCCAAGGACCGATGATGATGGAGGTGAACTACTATGAGGCTAAATAAGGGACTCACCCCATATCCTGTGCTCAGCAGTATGGATGACGATTATGTTCGTGGAAGTTTTCGGGCAGAGGTACAGGAAGAGATATCCTTCGGACAGCTGAAACTCAGCATTGACTATATGCTCGACGAGCCTGGTCTACAGGAATTGTTCGCACAGGGGAAGGTCAGCTATGCAACACATGTGGAATGTTCTCTGGTCGGCTATCGTCAGCTTTTCTCATCGAAGAATAATCATGAGGATGTGACCATCGATGCAGGGAATCTCACGAATGAAGTCGAGATCAGCACCTACATTGTCGCAACAGAGGATATACACGGATATCACAATGAACAGTTCAATATCGGATTCGGCAAAGGCGCTTCATTCGATATCTGGAGGGGCGGTATCCTTGCCATCGGACCAGAGTATACGATTGATATCAATCGCGATGGCAAGAACTACGACAAGATGGCCGATATCCTCGCCCTGGCTGTCGATGAAAGCAATCCCGGTGACGTCTGGGTTGACACCGAGGGCGATTGCCTGCGCCTTTATGTGAGCCGAGACCTTTTCAATGTCTACCATCGTCACAAAGCCAGTGATCGTTACTTGATGATCCAGATGTTCTTTGTCCCCGCTATCATGTCAGTCCTGATGGATATGAAAGATGTAGACGAGGAAAATGATGAAGGAATGGCTTCGTATCGCTGGTACGGTGTATTCGCAAAACTGCTCGAGCAGAATGGCATTGACATCAAGGATATCCAGCTGGGCACGGGCAACAGCAAGAAGAACATCGGACGGCTTGCACAGCAGATTTTTAAATACCCGCTGCTGCATGCGATGGATGAGCTAGAACGAGCAGAACACGACAGGGATGATGACGAATGAGACTGCAATATTTGACGGATGACGGAATCCAGTATCTGAAGGGAAACTTTGAGACAAATCTGCCGCATTATATTCAGAAAGATTTCGCCTTTTTTGCTAAAATGCTGAAAGAACATGATTTCCTGCAGGACACAGGCTATGATTTCAATCCATTTGTCACGAATCTGCAGGTGACGGGCGATGAATCAGCAGATGACGTCCACAACGCCGAAGTCATCCATCGGGCGCTCAGCAATCTTCCGTATTATATAGCAATTGACGAAAAGATATGGGCTGCTTTACTGCACACCTATTTATTTGATTTTGTCTGCGAGAAGAGAAAAGACTTCCTGGATGAAACGGTTCGGGATTACCAGAACAAGATATACAATTCTTTCTTCACCTATACGAGACATGGCAAGCGTAGGGGAACCTTCGTTAATTGTGTGGCCAGTCTGTACTGGGGCGCTGAGATGGTCTACGCCCCAGACAATCGAGATGATCCTTATGGACTGCTCAGGGAAATTGCTGCGACAGGCTATCCTAGTACAATTGTCATATTCTCGTCCAGTCGTATCCTCGGTCGGCGCGAGACGTGCATCGGTTTTCTCAAGGCAATCCACAAATTGCGCTTGGCGCAAAAATGGAATGTTGACCGTCCGGCTGTCGTCTCAGGTATCAAATACCTCAACCTCATTGCAGGACTCAGCATGCTTGACATGCGTTCCGAGGAAGAGATAGAAAACATGACAGAAACGTTCTACCAAGGATATTTCCAGACCCTGGAGCGTAAGGACAAGTAGTAGAGACTATGGCTTGATTATCCTGCATAGCAAAAGAAAACGCCCTTTCCATGTGCTGTTTCGCGAATGGGAAAGGGCGTTGCTGCCTGGGAAGCTGACTACGATCTGGGGATTTCCGGCTTAGGTAACGGGGAGTTACGCGGCCGTAGAAGGCGCGGGGATAAGGTAAAATATATTTCGCAAATTCAATTTCATAAAAAATAGACCATGTCTGGTAACATGCCAAAGCCAGACGGCTCGACTACCGATGACCATCAATTGCATCGTAGATGACAGCAAGATGCTGTGTTCGCTCTAAGGGGGAATCCCCTCTGTTACAGTATAACAGGAACGAAGAATGCTAGCAAGGAGTGTTAATTTTGATAAAGAAAATTGCCAATCCGTGCAATAGAGAGTAAAATGGATAAAGATAATATAGAGATCCCCAGTGACAGGCTTCTGCGTGGTTTGCTGCTGCTCAAGAATTTTGGATGGGGTCAATTGGTGCGTAAAGGAAAAGGTGAAAACATGGCAAGACAGTCTTATTTGGAACACAGCGCCGTGACGGTGCGAGATATTGAGTGGTCCAAAAATTTTTTTGAGAAAATCCTCGGCATGATAGAAACGCGCCGCAAGGAAAAAGATGGTCATCTCAAGATGGTCTGGCTCAAGGGTGGCGTGCAGCTTGTGGCCGCGCCAGAAGACTATAAAGCGGGACAGGGACATCATCTCGGCATCGTTGTCGAGGATATGCCCGAAGTCCTCAGGGAAATGCTTGCTGTCAAGGGTGTCCATCACATCGAGGGCAAGCCCGAAAAATGGGTGCAGCTGCCCGACGGCCTGACGCTCGAGCTGTTCCAGGAAAAGCCCGGTGCTATCCAAAACGTGCTGAATATCGAGGTAAAATAAAGCGTAAACAGAGCAGCCGTTCTGCAGGCGGCCCTGCTCGTGAATGACGTCTGCGCGCAGAAGGTCTGACGAGGCCGACACTGAAAGCGTTGCAGCATAAATAACCCCCCTGGCATGGCCAGGGGGTTATTTTCGTTTTCCGGGCCGGACAATGGGAAGCTTGCAGCCTGTATTCATCAGGCTGCTGTGGAGGTGGCGGCCTTTTTGGCTGCCGCCTGCGGGAACTGCTCGGGCAGGAAGCGCAGCAGGGGCCGGTAGACCATGAGGAAGAGGCCGACTTCCATGGGATAGCAGAGGAGGTTCTTGATGAGGCGGCTCAGGAAGATGGCCGAGGCGGCTTTGTGGTAGAAGATGGTCAGCCAGAGTGTGTTGAGGCCCAGGTGGATGAAGACCATGACGAGGAAGAAGGGGATGCAGGCGCGCAGCCATGTGACGCGCCTGCGGTAGAAGAACCAGCCGTAGATGTAGCCTGTGAGGAAGCCGGAGACGAGGAAGCCCGGGAAGAAGATGCTCGTGCCGAGCAGGGCCGTGCCGATGAAGTCGGCGGCCGCGGCGACGAGGCCGGCCTTCATGGGGCCGTACATCGCGCCGTAGATGGCGATTGGCAGGAAGCCGAAGGTGATGCGCACGAAGATCGTCTGGATGGCAAAGACATAGGAGAAGAGTACCGCCAGGGCCACGGAGACACCGGCGTAGACGAGTGGCTTGACAGAGAATCTGGACATGAAAAAAGACCTTCCTTTCCATTGTGATTTGTGGCACAAGCCCCTAGCTTCAGCTACGGGGATAACCTCATAAGCAATAAACGACAAGCTCCTAATCTCATAGTTAAAACAGCCAAATGGTTATTTGAAAACTTTCATATTTCCAATCCTGTTAAACCTTATCATGTTGTAAGTATCTCTACTTTTTGATATAATAAAATCAAGGAATTAAGCATGAGGAGGTGGCGATATGGTTAAACAAAGAAAAGACTGCTTCATTCTCCAGTTCAGACTGAAAACGGAACGATGGCAGGAAGATGTCATCGACAGCCGTCTGGAAGCTGGGCGAAAGATATATAATACTCTTACCAGCAAGAGTCTCAAACGGCTGAAAGAGCTCAAGAAAACAAAAGCGTATCGCAACCTCATCGAACGCCTGAATAAGGACAAAGAGCACGATAAACTAATCTGGGATGAAATCCATCAGCTCAGGCAAAAAGCTGGCTTAACAGAATATGGACTTTCCCGTATGGCCACACCGATACGGCAGCATTTCAAGAAACAGATTAACGCCCCTATTGCACAAGCCCTTTCCAAAAGGCTCTGGAAATCTTTTGAGAAACTATTCTATGGTGATGGAAAACGAATCTACTTCAAGAAATACGGACAGATTAATTCGCTGGAAGGGAAGACAAACGATACAGGAATTCGATTCAAGACAATTACCCGTACCTGCGAGTGGTCAGGGTTGAAGATACCCGTCCTTGTTGATGAAACTAACCTCTACGAGGTGGAATCTCTTACACATCCCATCGCTTACTGCCGTCTCGTGCGAAAGTTCGTGAGGGGGAAAAAGAAATACTACTTGCAGATCATCTTTCGAGGAGAGAAGCTAGCCAAGCGACGTAAGTCAGATGGCAGTTTCGTTCACATCCTTGGCAAAGGAGATGTCGGTATCGATATCGGTACATCGACCGTAGCATGGTCTTCCGAGTCTTCGATAAAAATTGTAGAACTTGCCAATAGAGCACAGGGGCACGAACGTGAAAAGCAACTGCTTCAACGCAAGCTGGACAGAAGCAAACGAATGAATAATCCGGATAACTACAATGAAGATAAAACTACGAAGAAAGGCACTCATCTCTGGATTCGTAGCAAGCGATATGTAAAGACCTTGTTCCGCCTCAAAGAAGTCCAGCGTAAGCAGGCTGCGGTCAGGAAACTGCAGCACGAACTGCTTGCAAACGAGCTTCTCAGACAAGGGGATACCTTCTATGTCGAGGCCATGAACTTCAAGGGATTGCAGGCAAGGGCTAAGAAAACCGAGAAGAATGAGAAAGGCAGATTCAAGCGCAAGAAGCGATTCGGTAAGTCTTTAGCCAATCGGGCACCTTCCATGTTCCTAGCAATCTTGAAGCGCAAGTTGAGTTACTTTGGCATATCGTTAATCGAGATTGATACCTTCTTGGCTCGTGCTTCCCAGTTCAATCATACCGACGAATCCTATCAGAAGAAAAAACTCTCTGAGCGCTGGAACATCATAAATGGCATAAAAGTCCAGCGAGATATGTATTCCGCTTTCCTTATCATGAATATCAACCCAGACTTGAAGACGTTCAACCTTGAAAAATGCAACAAAAGATTTGAGACTTTCCTGCATCTGCATAATCAGGAAATCAAACGATTGCGTGGGAACAGAAATCTGAGCTGTATCGGGATATAAACCGTAACACGATTAGAAATATAAGGTCTTGAAACGGGCCTTGCGGGCGCTAATGAGTTCAATGGAACTTTTGCCCGTGAAAGTTTTAAGGAAAATAGTCAGCACTTGCATCTTTCGAGAGCAAGAAAAGCTATTGTACTTAAGAACCCCCTGGCGTTAGCTATGGGGAGTTTCAGTCTGCTTATTCTTTTGCATCGATGTCTGTAGTATAGCGCAGATCTTCTCACTTGGCAACGGCATGGGAAAATAGGACGGGTGTATATCGTATCGCGACAAGATTGTCTTGTCGCATATTGGCTTCTGTAGTACAATGATGCCGACGGAGCGTTTGTTATCCGCGTGGGTTTGGCCAGTGCGATGCAAAAGGACATCGCACTCGGCAGGCTCGTGAATCCCGGTATCCTGATGTGACATGACGAGAAAGGACGGTTATGCGACAACAACATGCGTGCTGGCCGGCGTTGCGGGCAGCGTTTCCTTATACGACGCCGATTCTGGCGGGATTTGTTTTCCTGGGATTCGCCTATGGTGTTTATATGAATGTCATGGGCTTTCCGTTTTACTACCCGTTTTTGCTGGCATTGGTCATTTTCGGCGGGTCACTGGAGTTCGTGGCCGTCTCGATGCTGCTCTCTCCCTTTGCGCCGCTGGCGACATTCCTGTTGGCCCTGCTCATCCAGGCGCGCCATCTATTTTATGGATTGTCGCTCTTTGATACGTACCGTGGCTTGGGATGGAAGCGTTTCTTCCTGATTTACGGCCTCTGTGATGAGACGTTCTCGATCATCTTTTCGGCTAAGCGCCGTTTGCCGGAAGGTGTTGACCGGGGATGGTTCATGCTCTGGATAACCTGGCTCGATGAAGCCTACTGGGTGTTCAGCGCGCTCTTAGGCGGTCTTGTCGGCGGGGCGCTGCCGTTTGATACGGCGGGGCTCGGTTTTGTCATGACGGCAATGTTCGTCGTTATCTTCATCGAACAATGGCTGAATGAATGTCACCATGCGACGGCAGTCCTCGGGCTCGTCGCGGCCGGCAGCTGTCTCGCTGTCTTTGGCGCGCAATCGTTCATGATACCGGCGATGCTCGTGATCCTCTCGGCCCTGTTGCTGGGCAGGCGTCCTTTGGAGCGGTATTATCTTCCGGAATCCGATCAGGCAGGGGGGAGGGAGACGAGATGATGGAAATGACGCTTTACCAGCAGGTCATCACGGTGCTGCTCTGTACGGCGGCCACCATGCTGACACGCTTCCTGCCGTTCCTGCTCTTCTCCAGCAAGAAGCCGACGCCGCTGATGGTGCGCTATCTAGGCAATGCATTGCCGGCGGCAATCTTCGGACTGCTCGTCGTCTATTGCCTGAAGGATGTCGATTGGGGACTCGCGCCGCATGGCCTGCCAGAAGTGATCGGCATCGGCGTGACGGCGGGCCTCCACATCTGGCTGCGCCGGATACTCCTCTCGATGTTCGCGGGGACAGCCATTTACATGCTGCTCGTCCAGATTGTGTTCCGCTGATGCAGGCATTCCGGACGGCAGGACAATATCCTCATGGTGAAATGAGACATCCCGTCATCTGGCGGGATGTCTTTTTTGTTACCGGTGTTGTAATGTCGTAACATCTTTTTTGCCGGAAGAAAAGGCTTTTGGGAAGTTTTGGCGAAAGTATAAAAACATAACGTAGAATTATTGTATCTGCTTTTTATCGACAGAAAGGAGCGTTTTTTCATGAAGATTGCAGTGGTCAATTCCTTTATGAATGATGCACATCGCGAGAAGATAACGGCTGCGGCGGCGCAGCACCATATGGAGGTCGCGTACTACAAGACGAACGATGAGGCGCTGCCGCATCTTTCCGACGTCGACATCATCTACGCGGCGGCGACTGGCGGCGGCTCGAAGCTCGCAGAGGCGGCGCCGCATCTCAAGTGGTTCTGCAGTGTGTCGGCCGGTGTCGACCCGGTACTCAAGCCGGGCGTGCTGCCGGACGGCTGCCTGCTGTCGAATTCATCGGGTGCGTACGGTGTGACGATCGCGGAGCACCTCGTCATGGTGACGCTGATGCTCTTGCGCCGCTATCCGGAGTATGCGGAAATCATCCGCCGCCACGAGTGGAAGAACAACCTGCCGCTGCGCTCCATCAAGGACAGCCGCGTGACGATCGTCGGCACGGGCGATATCGGCACGCGCTACGCAGAGCGCATCCAGTCGTTCCAGCCGGCCGCCATCGTCGGCGTCAGCCGCACGGGCCGCAAGCGCAGCCCGGTCTACGATGAGGCCGTCAAGCAGGAGGAACTCGAGGCGTATCTGCCGAAGACGGACATCCTCGTGCTCTGCCTGCCGGGCACGAAGGAGACGACAAACATGATTTCGCGCGAGCGCCTGGCCATGCTGCCGGATGACGCTTTCGTCATCAATGTCGGCCGCGGCAACTCAATCGATCAGGCGGCGCTCGTCGAGGCGCTCAACACGGGTCACCTCGCCGGCGCAGCGCTCGATGTCATGGCCAAGGAGCCGATTCCGGAGGGAGACCCGCTCTGGACGGCGAAGAACGTCATCCTGACGCCGCACTGCTCGGGCAAGATGACGCTGGCGTACACGCGCGACAAGTCGGTCGCGATGTTCTGCGAGGACCTCGAGCACTTCGTCAAGCAGGAGCCGCTCGAGCACGCGGTCAAGCGCGAACTCGGCTATTGATAGAGCGCACTTCCTTCTATTGTATATCGCATCTGGTGGAAGAGCTGCTGTGCAGTGGCACAGCGGCTCTTTTTTCTGCTTTTTGCGGGATACGTTTTGCATCCCCATCATTAAGATGATATAATTGATACCGTATATCCGAATGCCCAGAACACTTCTAGTAAAAAAGCGCGGCCGTAGGGCTGCGACATCAAAGGGGTTGGCTTCATTGACGCAAACACAGTTTGATAAACGCAATATCACGATGATGATGGACTTCTACGAACTGACCATGGCCAATGGTTACTTCGAGGACCACGACAAGGACGTCCAGGTGGCGTTCGATGTCTTCTACCGCCAGAATCCGGATGAGGGTGGCTTTGCCATTTTCGCTGGGCTCGAGCAGGTCATCGAGTATGTGGAGAACATGACGTTCACGGACGAGGATGTCGAGTATTTCCGCCAGCAGCACATGTTCTCGGAGAAATTTCTTGCATACCTCAAGGACTTCCGCTTCAAAGGCGATATCTACGCGCTGCCGGAGGGCACGGTCATGTATCCGAATGAGCCGATCCTGACGGTCGTCGCACCGCTCATTGACGCGCAGCTCGTGGAGACGGCCATCCTCGCACAGATCAACCACCAGTCGCTCATTGCGACGAAGGCGCGCCGCATCTGCAAGGCGGCGGCGGGCCGCGCCGTCTCGGACTTCGGTGCGCGCCGCGCCCACAATATGGATGCGGCGACGTACGGCGCGCGCGCTGCCTACATCGGCGGCGTCGTCGGCACGGCGACGTGCTCGGCCGGCAAGATGTTCGGCATCCCGATCTCGGGCACGATGGCGCACAGCTGGGTCATGTTCTATGGCGACGAGTACGAGGCCTTCAAAAAGTACGCGGTGACGTATCCGGATGCGACGATCCTGCTCGTCGACACGTACGATGTCATCCACTCGGGCATCCCGAATGCCATCCGCATCGCGCATGAGGTGCTTGAGCCGATGGGCAAGCGCCTCATGGGCATCCGCATCGACTCGGGCGACCTCGCGTACCTCTCGAAGCGCGTACGCAAGATGCTCGACGAGGCGGGCCTGCCGGACTGCAAGATTGTCGTCTCGAACAGCCTCGATGAGTTCACCGTCTCGTCGCTCTTGACACAGCAGGGCGCCTGCATCGATGCGTTCGGCATCGGCGAGCGCCTGATCACGGCAAAGTCGGAGCCGGTCTTCGGCGCCGTCTACAAGCTCGCAGCAGTCGGGGAGAACGACCACTTCGCGCCGCGCATCAAGGTCTCGGAGAACGTCGAGAAGATCACGAACCCGGGCCTCAAGGACCTCTACCGTGTCTACGACGAGAACGGCCACGCTGTCGCGGACCTCATCGCCAAGTGCGGCGAGCAGATTGACGGCACGCAGCCGCTGCGCTACATCGACCCGCAGAAGCCGTGGAAGAACCGCTCGTTTGAACACTGCACGTTCAAGAATCTCCGCAAGTGCTACGTCCGCCAGGGCAAGCGCACGGAGGAGCTGCCGAAGCTCGATGCGATCCGCGACTACGTCAAGAACCAGCTCGACCACGAGATCTGGGAGGAGGAGCAGCGCTTCGAGAATCCGCACCGCCATTACCTCGATATGACGCCGGACTACTACGAGCTCAAGATGGACCTCTTGACGAAGACGCGCCGCGCACACGGCTGACGGCGGGAGGACTTGTGATGATCAAAGGAACGACAAAGAATCTTGGCGTCATGGGCTGGCCGATTGCCCACTCGCTCTCGCCGGTGCTGCAGAATGCGGCCATCGAAAAGGCGGGGCTCGACTACGTCTACATCTCGCTGCCCGTGCCGCCCGATAAACTCAAGGAGGCGGTGGCGGGACTCAGGGCCATGCAGTTTGCCGGCTGGAACGTCACGATCCCGCACAAGCAGGCCATCATGGCGGAGCTCGACGCTGTCGATGAGGACGCCCGCATCATCGGGGCGGTCAACACGGTTGTCAATCGGGATGGCCACCTGACTGGCTATAACACAGACTGCATCGGCTTCATGCAGCCGCTCGCGCAGCACAATTTCTCGCCGAAGGGCAGGGAAGTGACGCTGCTCGGCGCCGGCGGCGCAGCGAGAGCCGTCATCTGGGGCCTCCTGCGCGCCAAGGCAGGGCGCATCACGCTCGGCGTGCGCAACCCCGCCAAGGCGGCGCGCCTCGCTGAAGAGTTCTCTGCGTACGGAGAGATTCAGGTCCTTCACTGGGAGGACGGTGCCTTCGCGGACCATCTCGCGGTGACAGACCTGCTCGTCAACACGACGCCGCTCGGCATGTACCCGCACGTTGAGGGCATGCCGCCCGTGGACTGGGCGAAGCTCAAGAAGGCGGCCCTCGTCTACGATATCATCTATACACCGGCGCGCACGCGCTTTCTCTCTGAGGCGCAGGAGTATGGCCACACCATCATCAACGGCGAGGGCATGCTGGCCGGTCAGGGCGCGGCTGCCTTTGCACTCTGGACGGGCGTGACGCCGGACCTTGCGCTGATGAAACACGCTCTGCGCGAGGAGCTTGCCGCACGCCAGGGCCAGTAAATCAAAAATACGAAAGTTGAGGTTTTTATTTGACTGCAATCACATATGAGCTCGTCAAGAAGGACGAGCGCACGGGAGCACGCGCGGGCATCATCCATACGCCGCACGGCAGTTTCCCGACACCAATCTTCATGCCGGTCGGCACGCAGGCGTCGGTCAAGGGCGTCTCGCCGGACGAACTGCACGATCTCGGCGCGGGCATCATCCTGTCGAACACCTACCACCTCTTCCTGCGCCCGGGCATGGACCTCATCCGTGAGGCCGGCGGCCTGCACAAGTTCATGCACTGGGACGGGGCCATCCTGACGGACAGCGGCGGGTTCCAGGTCTTCAGCCTCGGCGACCTGCGCAAGATCACGGAGGAGGGCGTGACGTTCCGCTCACACATCGACGGCTCGAAGAAGTTCCTCTCGCCGGAAGTCTCGATGGAGGTCCAGATGGCACTCGGCTCGGACATCGTCATGGCGTTCGATGAATGTGTGCCGTATCCGGCCGACTACAACTACGCGAAGCAGTCGACGGAGCGCACGATCCGCTGGCTCCAGCGCTGCAAGGAGGCGATGACGGCCCCGAACCAGGGCCTCTTCGGCATCGTGCAGGGCGGTATGTACAAAGACCTGCGCGAGTGGAGTGCCCGCGAGACGACGGCGATGGACCTGCCGGGCTACGCGGTAGGCGGCCTCTCGGTCGGCGAGCCGAAGGAGCTCATGTACGAGATGCTCGAGTACTCGACGTCTCTTCTGCCGCAGGACAAGCCGCGCTACCTCATGGGTGTCGGCACGCCGGACTGCCTCGTCGAGGGCGTGCAGCGCGGCATCGATATGTTCGACTGCGTCTACCCGACGCGCGTCGCACGCAACGGCATGGCCATGACGTGGACAGGCCGTCTCGTCATGAAGAACGCTCAGTTCACGCACGACCACACGGTGCTCGAAGAGGGCTGCGGCTGCTACGCCTGCCGCAACGGCTACACGCGCGCCTACATCCGCCATCTCGTGCGCGCGAACGAGATCTTCGGCCTGCGTCTCCTGTCGCTGCACAATCTCTACTTCCTGCAGGAATTCATGCGCCGCATGCGCCAGGCCATCCTCGAGGACCGCTTCACGGAGTTCCGCAGTGATTTCTTCAACCATTATCAGATGCACGGCAAGCAGTGAGCCTGCCGCCATGACCGATATATGTCCACACATCATTTTTATCTGAAAAGGAGTTGTTCATTATGAGTCCAGAAGCACTTGGAACGTGGGGCCCGATCGTCGTCATGATCGCGATCTTCTACTTCCTGCTCTACCGTCCGCAGAAAAAGCAGCAGAACCGCCGCCGCGCCATGCTCGACAACCTCAAGAAGGGTGACCAGGTCATCACGATTGGCGGCATCTACGGCACAATCGTGGAGCTCGGCGACACGTCGCTGAAGCTCAAGATTGCCGACGGTGTCGTCATCGAGGTCGTGCGCTCGAGCGTCAATGCCAACGTCACGCAGCAGGAGGCCGCCTGATGACGCCGCGTGAGCTGCACGAAGTGAAGCTCGCCGAGAAGAAGGCACTGCGCCAGAAGATGCTCGCTTTCCGCAAAGGGCTGACGAAAGAGCAGCACGAAGCGAAGAGCCGGGCCATCCTAGCGCGCCTCTACGAGGAGCCGCGCTTCCAGCAGGCAAAGACCATCTTCGCCTACGCCTCGATGCCCGACGAAGTCCAGCTCTACGACCTGCTCGCCCATGCCCTCAGGGAGAGCAAGCGCGTCGGCCTGCCGCTCATCACGGGCAAGGGGCTCATGGAAGTCGTCAACCTGCCGTCGCTTGCGGCGCTCGTGCCGGGCAAGTTCGGCATCCTGACGGTCCGCCGGGAGGAACAGGCCATCATCCCCGCAGCCGAGATCGACTTCGTCGTCGTTCCCGGCGCGGCGTTCTCGCCGGCGGGGGAGCGGCTCGGCCTCGGCGGCGGTTACTACGACCGCTATCTCATGGAGAAGGCGCCGCAGGCTTACCGCGCCGCACTGACCTTCGACGGTCAGGTCGTCGCGAGCGTCCCGATGGAAGCGCATGATGCACGCGTCAATCTGATCCTGACGGAAACGCGTCGGATTGAACCAAATACATAGACCACGTAGAAAGGGTTGTGAAACGTTGAGAAAGAATAGTCTCATCAAACTCATTGTCTGCATCGTGGCAATCGTCGGCTTATTCCTTGCATTCGTCCAGCCTCTGGCCAATTCCATACGCCAGGGCCTCGACCTGCAGGGCGGCACGCACGTCGTGCTCGAAGCCGAAGATACCGATGTAGCAAAAGTCAACGATGATGCGATGAACCGCGTCGTCACCATCATGGAGAAGCGCGTCAACGCGCTGGGCCTCACAGAGCCGATCATCCAGCGTGAGGGCGAGCGCCGCGTCATCATCGAGCTGCCGGGCGTCAAGGACCCGGATGCGGCCATCAAGACCATCGGCAAGACGGCCATGCTCGAGTTCAAGGACGAGGACGGCAATACGGTGCTGACCGGTACTGACCTCAAGGACGCGCAGGCCGCAACGAACCAGCAGAACGGCCAGAACGTCGTCAACCTTGAGTTCACCGACGAGGGCGCGAAGAAATTCGCCGACCTCACGACGAAGAACGTCGGCCGCACGATCGCCATCCTGCTCGACGGCGAGGTGCTGACGGCACCGAATGTCCGCGAGCCGATTCTCGGCGGCAAGGCTGAGATCTCGGGCCAGAAGACGCTTGAGGAGGCGCAGAACCTCGCCGTCGTCCTCCGCAGCGGCGCGCTGCCGGTCAAGGTCAATATCATCGAAACGCGCACCGTCGGCCCGACGCTCGGCCAGGATTCCAAGGACAAGTCGGAATTCGCCTTTGCCGTCGGACTCGGCGCTGTCCTCCTGTTCATGATCCTCTTCTACCGCATGTCGGGCTTCATCGCCGACATCGCGCTGATGGCCTACACGCTCATGCTGCTCGGTCTTCTCTACCTGCTCGATGCGACGCTGACGCTGCCGGGCGTTGCCGGTATCATCCTGTCCATCGGTATGGCCGTCGACGCAAACGTCCTGATCTTCGAGCACTTCAAGGAGGAGTACCAGATCCAGGGCAAGACGCTGCGCCTCTCGATGGAGTCGGGCTTCAAGCGCGCCTTCACGACGATCTTCGACTCGAACATCACGACGATCATCGCAGCGGCCGTCCTGTTCTTCCTCGGCACGGGCACGATCCGCGGCTTCGCCATCACGCTGGGCCTCGGCACGGTGCTCTCGATGTTCACGGCCATCACGCTGACGCACTACATGCTCAAGCTCATGGTCGATTCGAAGCTCTTCGAGAAGCCGGGTGCCTACGGTGTCACGGGCTTCATGCTCTGGAAAAAAGAGGATTTGCAAAAGGAGGATTTGAAGAAGAATGCTTAAATTCGATATAGCAGGTCATCGGAAAATCTGGTTCCTCATTTCCGCTTTGATCATCATCCCGGGCCTCATCTGCATGGCTGTACGCGGCTTCAACTTCGGCATCGACTTCACCGGCGGTACCATCATCGACCTCAAGTTCAATCAGCCGGTCAGCATCGCAGAGGTCCGCACGAGCCTCGCGAAGTACGACCTCGACGATGCGACCATCCAGCTCTCGGGCACCCAGTCGGACGTCAAGGAGTCGGAGAACGTCATGATCCGCACGCGCGATCTCGAGGAGGACCAGCGCAAGGAAGTCATGGCGACCATCAAGAGCGATGTCGGCGACTACAAGGTCCTGCGTGAGGAGAAAGTCGGCGCGACGATTGGCGGCGAGCTCATCACGAACGCTATCCTGGCCCTCGTCGTCTCGTGGGCACTGATCATCCTCTACGTCGCATACCGCTTCGAGCTGCGCTTCGGCATCGCCGCCGTCCTCGCGCTCATCCACGATATCCTCATCGTGCTCGCGGTCTTCTCGCTGACACAGCGCCAGATCGACTCCTCGTTCATCGCGGCGCTCCTGACGATTGTCGGTTACTCGATCAACGATACCATCGTCATCTTCGACCGCATCCGCGAGAACCTCAAGCTGCACTTCCGCCGCGGCGGCGACATCAACCAGCTCGTCGACCGCAGTATCTATCAGACGCTGACGCGCTCGCTCTACACGGTCTTCACCGTCCTCTTCACGACGGCCGCCCTCTATTTCTTCGGCGGCGATACGACGAAGGACTTCGCGTTCGCCCTGCTCGTCGGCTTCACCGTCGGCTGCTACTCGTCCATCTTCATCGCCAGCCCGCTCTGGGTCGTTTTCCGCAACTGGGGCGAGAAGAAAAAGCACCAGCCGAAACCAGAAGCTGCTGCATAATTGCATACAAGCTCTTGCAAGAGACTGCTGTCACGGCAGTCTCTTTTCTTTGTAATTCGCACGGTTGATTCGCTTTACATCGAGGAAAGGGGAGGGGGCTGTATTTCAGCTTCGTTGCGGCAGGGATGTGCAGATTCGAGACAGATTGTCGTAGCAGGGAGGGAACCCTTCCGGTTTCGTCACTCTGTTAAATGGGGCGCATGACACTTCATCGTCCTGAAGTCCATTCGCCGCCTGCCACGGCGTTCCTACATCCGTGTCCCAGCAAGTGCGTGGTGCGCCCCATCCCTGCGGGCAATCACGCCGTTCCTGCAAGCGGAAGGGTTCCCTCCCCGCTCAGATACGCCGCGGAATCTCGCCGCACGAAAGCTCGAAGCGCATTTGCGGGCATGAGCTCTGGCCGGGGGGATGTATTTCACCTGCAGGAGCGCAGTGACCGCCCGCAGGGATGGCCCCCAAGACTCTTTTTCGAGGGAAAGCCAATGTCAGAACGCCGCGTCAGGCGGCGAAGCAACTTGAGAGGGCGTTGCAGCATGGGGGACATTTAACGGAGCGACGAAGCTGAAATACATCCCCCCGGCCCTTTGCCAATAGTTTCTCGATTAAAGAATGTTGGTACGGTGTATCTTATAAATTTTAGTTGTCATGTTTTTGCTTTTCCTGTATGATAGAGAGAAACATTGTAAACTATGATATAATAGAAGCAACGTAAATCACGTAAATAGATACGGGAAATAAAGAGGGATAGAAGTTGTATAAGAAGTGGAAATTGTATGAGCCGGTGCCAGAGCTTCAGGCGTTTGCGCGCAAGATCGGCCGGGACACGACGGTGGCGGCTCTTTTGTGGCACCGCGGCATCCGCACGCGCGAAGAGGCACAGCTCTTCCTGCATCCGGAGCAGCTGCCTTTTTGCGATCCCTTCCAGATGCGCGACATGGACAAGGCTGTCGCGCGCATCATGCGCGCTCTGGAGCAGGGCGAGCACATCACGGTCTACGGCGACTACGATGTCGACGGCATGACGGCGACATCGCTCTTGACGCGAACGCTGCGCAAGGTCGGGGCAAGGGTCGACTTTTACATCCCCGACCGCATGACAGAGGGCTATGGCCTCAACCGCAAGGCGCTCGAGGCGATTGCCGAGCACTCGGACCTCTTGATCACGGTCGACTGCGGCATCGCGTCGGTCGCGGATGTCGCAGCGGTACAGGGGGCGGGCCACCTCGACATCATCATCACGGACCATCATCTGCCCGGCAGCGAACTGCCGCCCGCCTGTGCGGTGCTCAACCCGCACCGCGCGGACTGCCCGTATCCCGACAAGGATCTCGCCGGTGTCGGCGTGGCTTTCAAGCTCTGCCAGGCTCTCGACGCGAAGCGCCGGGGCGCAGAGTGGGACGGTCAGTCTGTCTTTCTCGATGACCTCGAGCTCGTAGCACTCGGCACGGTGGCAGACATCGTGCCGCTGCGCGGGGAGAACCGCCGCATTGTCAAGCAGGGCATGGCCCGCATGGAGGCGACTTCGCTGCCGGGCATCGCAGCGCTCGTCGAGGTCGCGGGCCTCAAGGACAAGAAGATCACGGCAGGCCATCTGGGCTTCCTGCTCGCGCCGCGACTCAACGCGGCCGGGCGCATCGAGTCGGCGAGGACGGGCGTCGCACTGCTGACGGCAGAGGACCGGCAGACCGCCGACAAGCTCGCGCTCGAGCTCGACATGCTCAACACGGAGCGCCGCGAGATCGAGCACAAGATCTGCGAGACGGCAGAAGAGGAGCTTTCCGGGCTCGACATGGCGGCGGAGAAGGCCATCGTCGTCGCGGGCAAGGGCTGGAATCCCGGCGTCATCGGCATCGCGGCCTCGCGGCTCGTCGACAAGTTCTACAAGCCGACCATCGTGCTCTCCATCCAGGAGGACGGTGTCTGCCGCGGCTCCTGCCGCAGCATCGAGGGGCTCAACATGTACGAGGCGCTCTCTGCCTGTAAGGAGCACTTGCTGCAGTTCGGCGGCCACGCGATGGCGGCTGGCCTCTCGCTGCGCGAAGAGGAGCTGCCTGCCTTCCGCGAGGCATTTGCCGCCTATGCGGGCGCACATCTCTCAGAAGAGGACTACGAGCCGAAAGTCTCGGTCGAGTTCGAGATGATGCCGGAGGAGCTGACACTCGACCTCGTCGAGGAGCTCTCGCTGCTCGAGCCGTACGGCATGGGCAACCCTAAGCCGTACTTCGGCTGCCGCAATGTGCGCGGCCGCGAGGCCATGGCCATCGGCCGCGATCAGACGCATCTGCGCTTCAAGCTCGGCACGGACGAAGCGCCCGTCACGAGCCTGATGTGGAATCGCGCCGATCTCGCGCCTTCTGTGAACCGCGAATCGCTCGACATCGTCTACGCACCGGCCATCAACGAGTGGAACGGCCGCCGCAGCCTGCAGTGCATGGTCGAAGACATGAGCCCGGCAGAGAGCGAGCGCGTCTTCCCCGACAAGGAGCTCCTGCGTGATGTCTACCGCTTCCTCTACGGGCTGCAGAAGATGCAGGGCAGCATCCCCTTTGAGACGGCAGCGCTTGCCGCGCGCTTCTGCCAGTCGTTCCATCATATTTCTCTCTATACGATGGGCGCGGCCTTGCGCATTTTCCAAGAATTGGGTATCCTAAGAGAGAATCTTGATGAAAATCACTATTATTTGCCACCCGTTCAGGGCAAGCAGGGAAAAATGGAACTGGAGGCGTCGCCGACGTATCGGCGCCGCAAGGTCATCTGACAGGGAAAGCAGGGACCTCGCATCGCGCGGCGAGTCTGCGCGATGACGCAAAGGAGTGGGACGTATGAATGACAAAGAGAAAGAACCGGTGACTATCGAGATGATTCTCGACGCCGTGAAATCGTATTCGCCGAAGGCCGACCTCGACCTCATCCGGCGCGCCTATGAACTCGCGAGGAAGGCCCATGAAGGGCAGACGCGCGTGTCGGGGGAGGCCTACATCATCCACCCGCTGCACGTCGCCCAGATCCTCACGCAGCTGCACCTCGACGATGCGACCATCAGCGCGGCGCTCCTGCACGATGTCGTCGAGGACACGATCTACACGAACGAGCAGATGAAGGAGATGTTCGGCGACGAGGTCGCGATGCTCATCGACGGCGTGACGAAACTCGGCCGCCTGCAGTACAAGTCGAAGGAGGAGGCACAGCTCGAGAGCTACCGCAAGATGTTCCTCGCGATGGCAAAGGACATCCGCGTCATCATGATTAAGCTGGCCGACCGCCTGCACAACATGCGCACGCTCAAGTACATGCGCGAGGACAAGCAGAAGCGCATCGCGCGCGAGACGATCGAGATCTACGCGCCGCTCGCGAACCGCCTCGGCATCTCGAGCATCAAGTGGGAGCTCGAGGACCTCTGCTTGCGCTATCTCGAGCCGGAGATCTACTACGATCTCGTCGAGAATGTCAAGCAGAAGCGCAAGGAGCGCCAGAGCTTCATCGATACGTCCATCGAGCAGATCAAGGAGAAGCTCGCGGAGGCGAATATCAAGGCAGATATCAGCGGCCGTGCGAAGCACTTCTACAGCATCTACAAGAAGATGAAGCGCGACAACAAGGACCTCAGCGAAATCTACGACCTCTCGGCCGTCCGCGTGCTCGTCGACTCGGTCAAGGACTGCTACGGCGTGCTCGGCGTCATCCACGCGATGTGGAAGCCGATCCCGGGCCGCTTCAAGGACTACATCGCCATGCCGAAGTCGAACGGCTACCAGTCGCTGCACACGACGGTCATGACGCGCGGCTATCCGCTCGAGATCCAGATCCGCACGTTTGCGATGCACCAGGTATCGGAGTTCGGCGTTGCGGCACACTGGAAGTACAAGGAGGCGGGCAAGGGCGCGAAGGCGACGGGCGCCGTCGACCAGAAGATGAGCTGGCTGCGCCAGATGGTCAACCTGCAGCAGGAGCTCAGCGACCCGAAGGAGTACTTCGAGGCTTTGAAGGTCGATGTCTTCTCGGACGAAGTCTTCGTCTTCACGCCGAAGGGCGATGTCGTCGACCTGCCGAAGGGCTCCATCCCGATTGACTTCGCCTACCGCATCCACACGGAAGTCGGCCATCACTGCGTCGGCGCGAAGGTCAACGGCAAGCTCGTGCCGCTCGAGTACAAGCTCAAGAACGGCGACATCGTCTCCGTCATCACCAACAAGGCCAACAACGGCCCGAGCCGCGACTGGCTCAACATCGTCGCCTCGTCGGAGACGCGCAGCAAGATCCGCTCGTGGTTCAAGAAGGAGAAGCGCGAGGAGAACATCGAGCAGGGCCTCGAGCTCATCAAGGATGAAGCCAAGCGCCTCGGCTACGCGCCAAAGACGCTCTTGAAGGAAGGGCGCCTGCAGCAGGTAGCCGAAAAGCTCAACAACCTCAGTGAGGACGACCTGCTCGCGGCGCTCGGCTACGGCGGCATCACGCTGCGCAGTGTCATGACGAAGCTCATCGAACTCTACAAGAAGGACCTCAAGGAAGCCACACCGCCCGATGTCTCGAAGATGCTCTCCGAGCTCAAGACGCCGCAGCACAGCAGCAAGCGCAACCGCTCGAGCCACGGCGTGCTCGTCGAGGGCGAGAGCGGCTTGCTCGTCCGCCTCGCGCGCTGCTGCAACCCGATCCCCGGCGACCCGATCACAGGCTTTGTCACGAAAGGCCGCGGCGTCTCGGTGCACCGTTCGGACTGCCCGAATGTCCTGCGCGACAACGACCTCTCACGCATGATTGAGGTCAGCTGGGATATCGGCCTCGATAAGGACTACACCGTCGAGATCGAGATCGTCTGCAACGACAAGAGCGGCGTGCTCGCAGAGCTTTTAGCCGTGCCGTCTGAGATGAAGATCAACATCCACAGCGTCAACGCCAACCCGAACCGCAGCAACAAGACGTCGACCGTCGTCATGGGCCTCGATGTCAAGAATGCGACACAGGTCGCGCAGATCATGACGAAGATGCGCCGCCTCAAGAATGTCTACAGCGTCTCCCGCGCGCTCAGCAGCCATCCGGGGCAGTGAGAGCGCGGAGGCACAGCAAAGGTCTATCCCAGATTCCTGGATTGTATTTTTCTTACATTCTTGTTATAATATATACATTTGAACGTACGATATCCTGTGCAGGGATTGAGGGCTGACAGGAATCAATAGACGCTAGAAAAGGGGACTACATTATGTCACAGACTTTCACGATGGACGACCTCAGGCGGATGCTGCAGGAGCGCCAGCACAAGATGACGCCGCAGCGCCAGGTCGTGCTCCAGATCTTCCTCGACCATCCGGGCGAGCATCTCTCGGCCGAGGATGTGCACGGCATCCTGCGCGACAACAAATCCGAGATTGGCCTGGCCACGGTCTACCGCAGCCTCGAACTGCTCTCGGAGCTCGGCATCCTGCAGAAAATGGAGTTCGGCGACGGCTGCAGCCGCTACGAAGTCAACAAGACGGACCCGTCAAAGCACCATCACCATCACTTGATCTGCACGAACTGCGGCAAGGTCATCGAGTTCCAGGACGACTTCCTGGAGCCGCTCGAAGAGGACATCAAGAAGAAGCTCGGCTTCAAGGTCAGCGACCACCAGGTCAAGTTCTTCGGCCTCTGCAAGGAATGTCAGGAGGCCCAGCAGTGACGCAGGAGAGACGATTGCGCGTCCGGACCTTCACGCTGAGCGACCGCAAGGAGATCATCTCGAAGATCGTGCGCGAGGTGCTCGTGCTCTTCAAGGTGGAGATCGTGGGGCGCAGCGGCGAGGCCGACTATCTGCAGCTCTCCGTCGTCAACCACCGACTGCCCGATACGGCAGACGGGCGCGTCGTCATGGAGTCGAGGCTCATGCTCTTTGACTGCAGCGGCAGGGAGACGTCCTTCACGCGCCGCAGCACGGGTGCGCTCGACGAACGTGAGGGCGCGGCCGTCAACCGCCTGATCAAGCTGAATCTCTACCATATCTTCCGCGAAGAACTCGACATGCCCCAGGCACCCTGGGGCATTCTGCATGGCGTGCGTCCGACGAAGATCGTGCACCGCTGGATCCGCGGCGGCATGGGAGAGGAAGCAATCATCGAGCGGCTGCAGCAAGACTACGCCTGCAGCGAGGGAAAGGCCCGCGTCATCGTGCCGATGGCCTTCCGCCAGCTGCCGTTCCTCGCGCAGTCCGACGAGAAGACGGTCAGCGTCTACATCGGCATCCCGTTCTGCCTGACGCGCTGCCTCTACTGTTCCTTCCCGTCGAACATCCTGCCCGGCAAGAAGCGCGTGCAGGAGTTCCTCGCCGTGCTCCAGAAGGACCTGCTTGCGGCCAAAGACGCCATCGAGCACTACGGCTTTTGCGTGCAGAACATCTACGTCGGCGGCGGCACGCCGACGAGTCTTCCCGATGAAGCCTTTGCTGAAATGCTCAATATGGTATATAATGCTTTCTATGGGCCTTCTATCGTGGAATTCACGGTGGAGGCGGGCCGCCCCGACAGCATCACGCCCGCGAAGATTGAGACGATGAAGCGCCTCGCTGTCTCGCGCGTCAGCGTCAACCCGCAGACGATGCAGGAGAGGACGCTCCGCCGCATCGGCCGCCAGCACACGCCGGAGGACGTCGTCACGATGTTCCACGCGCTGCGCAAGGCGGGCATCCCGCACATCAACATGGACCTGATCCTCGGGCTTCCCGGCGAGACGGCCGAGGATGTGCGCGACACGATGGAGAAAGTCACCGCGTTGGGGCCGGATGATATCACGCTGCACGCGCTCGCCCTGAAGCGCGGCTCACGCCTGAAGCTCCTGATGGAGGAGCAGCACGTCGAGCTGCCGTCTGACGAAGAGACGCGCCGCATGTCGGAGATCGCGATGGCCTACGTCAAGAAGATCGGCATGCGCCCGTACTACCTCTACCGCCAGGGCTACATGAGCGGCGACCTCGAGAACGTCGGCTGCTGCCGCGCCGGTGCGGAGGGCATGTACAACATCCAGATCATGGAGGAGCATCAGACCATCATCGGCATCGGCGGCGCGGCGACGACGAAAGTCGTCGACTTCCGCAGGAAGCGCATGAAGTCCTCGTTCAATGCGAAGGACCTCGTGACGTACCTGCGCGACATCGACATCTACATCGAGAAGCGCCGCCAGCTGCTCGACGAGGCGTACGGTCCGCAGTCATGAGATAAGCAACCAACAACCATATTAATACATACAGGGGGAACGATTCATGCTCACCAATGCCCCTAGGGGAACAAAAGACATTCTGCCCGACACTGTCGGCGAATGGAATTACGTCGAAGGGAAGATCCGCGAGATCTGCGGCCGCTATGGATTCGAAGAAATCCGCACGCCGCTCTTCGAGCACACGGAGCTCTTCCACCGCGGCATCGGCGAAGGCACGGATGTCGTCGACAAGGAGATGTACACGTTCGAGGACCGCGGCGGACGCAGCATCACGCTGCGCCCGGAGAACACGGCATCCGTCGTGCGCGCGTACCTGCAGAACAAGCTCTACGGCGACGCTTCGCTCGTCAAGCTCTTCTACATCGGCTCGATGTTCCGCTACGACCGCCCGCAGGCCGGCCGCATGCGCGAATTCCATCAGTTCGGTGTCGAGTCGCTCGGCGAGGAGAACCCGATGGCCGATGCTGAGATCATCATGCTGGCCGTCGACTTCCTGCAGTCGCTCGGACTCAAGGACCTGAAGCTCAGCCTCAACTCCGTCGGCTGCCCGAAGTGCCGGCCGGTCTACCGCAAGGTCCTGCAGGACTACTTCCGCGATAAGCTCGACGACCTCTGCGAAGACTGCCAGGACCGCTTCGAGCGCAGCCCGCTGCGCATCCTCGACTGCAAGGTCGACGCCGACAAGCCGTACATGAAGGATGCGCCGAAGATCACGGACTGCCTCTGCGACGAGTGCCGCGAGCACTTCGAGAAGGTCCAGAGCTACCTGACGGATGCCGGCATCTCGTTCGAGCTCGACCCGCGTCTCGTGCGCGGCCTCGACTACTACACAAAGACGGCCTTCGAGATCAAGTACGCACCGCTCGGCGCCCAGAGCGCTGTCGCTGGCGGCGGCCGTTACGACGGCCTCATCGAGGAGATCGGCGGCAAGCCGACGCCGGCTGTCGGCTTTGCGACGGGCCTCGAGCGCGTGCTCTTAGCCCTCGAGAAACAGGGCCTCATCCCGGAGCAGGAGAAGAAGGCAGATGCCTTTGTCGTCGCGCTCGGTGAGGCGGCCAAGGCCCCGGCCTTCACGCTCCTGACGAAGCTGCGCCGCGCCGGCCTCAAGGCTTCGATGGATTATGCGGGCCGCAGTATGAAGGCCCAGATGAAACAGGCAAACAAGGCACATGCCCGCTTTGCGCTGATCATCGGTGAAGATGAAGTCAAAGAATCCTGTGTCATGCTCAAGGATATGGAAAAGAGTGAGCAGCAGAAGGTTTCTTTTGATGCTATTATAGAAAAGCTATGTGCTGAGGTGAAAGGTTAATGGAAACATTACAAGGTATGAAGCGCACCCATCATTGCGGTGCCCTTCGCAAGACGGACGTCGGCCAGGAAGTCGTGCTCTGCGGCTGGGTCTCCCGCCGTCGTGACCACGGCGGACTGATCTTCGTCGACATGCGCGACCGTTCCGGTTTCGTGCAGATCGTGTTCGATGAAGCTGCCATGAACGAAGGAACGTTCCACAAGGCAGAGTCCCTGCGCAACGAGTTCTGCATTGCCGTGCGCGGCAAGATCCGCGCGCGCAGCGAGGAGACGATCAACCCGAACATCGATACAGGTGAAATCGAGGTCGTCTGCGCAGAGCTGCGCATCCTCAATACGTCGAAGACGCCGCCGTTCTACATCCAGGACGGCGTTGATGTGGACGAGATGGTCCGCCTCAAGTACCGTTATCTCGACCTGCGCCGCCCGGAGATGCAGAAGAACATCATCCTTCGCCACCGCGTGACGAAAATCATGCGCGATTTCTTCGACCGCAACGGCTTCCTCGAGATCGAGACGCCGATGCTCTGCAAGAGCACGCCGGAAGGCGCCCGCGACTTCCTCGTCCCGAGCCGCGTCAATCCGGGTGAGTTCTACGCCCTGCCGCAGTCCCCGCAGATCTTCAAGCAGATCCTGCAGGTCGCCGGCTTCGAGAAGTACTTCCAGATTGTCCGCTGCTTCCGTGATGAAGACCTGCGCGCTGACCGCCAGCCGGAATTCACACAGCTCGATATCGAGATGAGCTTCATGAGCCAGGACGACATCCTGACGCTGATGGAGGGCATGATCAAGGAGCTCTTCAAGAAGGCTATCGGCGCCGACATCCCGACGCCGTTTGAGCGCATGGAGTGGGATACGGCCATGGATAAGTACGGCTCCGATAAGCCGGACCTGCGCTTCGACATGCCGCTCATGGACATCTCCGAGTACGTCAAGGGCTCGAGCTTCAAGGTCTTCAACTCCGTCATCGAGAACGGTGGCATGGTCAAGTGCATCAAGGTTGACGGCTATGCGGACATCCCGCGCCGCCGCCTGGACGACCTCGTCAAGTTCGTCCAGGTCTACGGTGCCAAAGGCCTTGCCTGGATCCAGTACACGGAAGACGGCATCAAGAGCCCGTTCAAGAAGTTCTACGAGGATGAGACGTTCGCCAAGATTGCTGAAGCTACGGGGGCCAAGACGGGCGACCTGCTGCTCGTCGTCGCCGACAAGCGCCTCGTCGTCGACACGGCTCTCGGCCAGCTGCGCCTCGAGATGGGCAAGGAGCGCGGCCTCATCGATCCGGACAAGCTCCGCTTCCTCTGGGTCGTCGATTTCCCGATGTACGAGTGGAGCGACGAAGAGCACCGCTTCAAGGCAATGCACCATCCGTTCACGGCTCCGCGCGACGAGGATATTCCTCTGCTGAACACGGACCGCATGGGCGAGGTCAAGGCCAATGCCTACGATATGGTCCTCAACGGCGTCGAAATCGGCGGTGGTTCGCTGCGTATCTACAACGCCGACCTGCAGGAGAAGGTATTCGAGTCCCTCGGCCTCACGCCGGAGCAGGCTCATACGAAGTTCGGCTTCATGATGGATGCCTTCCAGTATGGCACGCCGCCACATGGCGGTCTCGCTTTCGGCCTCGACCGTCTGGTCATGCTCATGGCAAAGCGCCCGTCGATCCGCGACGTCATCGCCTTCCCGAAGACGCAGAGTGCACGCGACGTCATGTCGAACGCTCCGTCGCCGGTTGATGAGAAGCAGCTCCGCGAGCTCTCCATCCGCACGGCCGTCAAGAAGAAAGAGAAAAAAGAAGAGAACTGAATGCCTGGACCTCGCTAGAGCTCCAGCGCATCAGGGACCACTGTGAGATCCCGGGCACTTTACTGGTGCCCGGGATTTTTGCGCCGTTGCATCGTTTTGCATCTTGGACCGATTTATGATAGAATCTAACGTATATCATGAAGGGCCGCAGTCTGCGGCTTTGTTTATGGGAGGGTAACGAAGTGCCGAAGAAGATTGATATCCTCGGGGTCAAGGTGGACCCCGTCACGATGGAGGAAGCCGTCGCCCAAGTGGAGACGTATATGGATGAGATGTGCGGCGTGCTCGTCGCCACGGCCAATGCCGAGATGATCATGCGCGCGACGCACGACCATGAGCTCATGAAGATCCTCAACAATGCCGCACTCGTCGTGCCGGACGGTGCGGGCACGGTCTGGGCTGCGCATCACCTCGGACACGAGATGCCGGAACGCGTCGCTGGCTACGACCTCGCACAGGAGCTCATGCGCCGCGCTCCGGAGAAGAAGCGCCGCATCTTCTTCTTCGGCTCGGCACCGGGCGTAGCGGAACTCGCCAAGAAGAAGGCCGAGTCGCTCTACCCGGGCATCGAGATTGTCGGCACGCGCAACGGCTTCTTCTCGGAGAAGGACGAGCCGGGCATCATCGAGGAGATCCGCAAGGCGAAGCCGGACCTCTTGCTCGCGGCGCTCGGCGTACCGAAACAGGAGAAGTGGCTCTACGCCCACAAGGACGAACTCGGCGTGCCCGTCTCCATCGGCGTCGGCGGCACGCTCGACGTCATGGCCGGCGTCATGAAGCGCGCGCCGCGCTGGATGCAGAAGGCCAAGCTCGAGTGGCTCTTCCGCGGCATGCTGCAGCCGAAGCGCGCCGGCCGCCTCATGGCGCTGCCGAAGTTCGTGCTCAAGGTGCATCACGCCAAGAAGTGATGACCGCCGCCTTTCAGAAAAGTCACAGGCGGGAGCGCCGGAATGGCCATCTCGTATGGACAAAGGCAGGGCAATCCGCTATAATTGTAAATTAGCAGGCAGGCCAGTGGCGAAACTGGCCTGCTCCTTATGCAGAGGGCTATCTGCATGGAGACATATCAAATCGATCAGGAGGTGGAGGTTTGACTCCGATTATTTCAGAGGGATACCCGTTCATCGGGGGATGCTTCGTGCTGACACTGCTCTTCGGCTGGTCGCTGCATCCGCTGGCCGCCGTCGTGCCATTCGTCCTCATGCTCTATTTCTGCTACTTCTTCCGCAACCCGAAGCGCCACATCGAGCAGGACTCGTCTGTCGTGCTCTCGCCGGCTGACGGGACAGTCACGGACATCGTGCCGCTCGAGACGGATGAGGACGGCTTCATCAAGGAGCCGTGCAACAAGATCGTCATCTTCATGTCGGTCTTCAACGTGCATGTCAACCGCAGCCCGATCGAGGGTGAGATCAAGCTGCAGAAGTACTACTGCGGCCGCTTCCGTCCCGCCTACAAGGACACGGTCGGCTTCGAGAACGAACACCACCTGCTCGGCATCGAGAACGGCCGCCTGCGCATCACGGTCAAGCAGATCGCAGGCATCCTGGCCCGCCGTATCGTCTCTTACGTCACGCTCGACGACAAGCTCAAGCAGGGAGAGCTCTACGGCATGATCAAGTTCGGCTCGTGCCTCGAGGTCGTCATGCCGCAGGACGTCGCTGTGACGGTCAAGAAGGGCCAGAAGGTCATGGGTGGCAAAACCATTATCGGGAGGATGAAAGACTGATGGACTATCGCAGGTTAATACCGAATATGTGTACCTCATCGAACCTCGTCTTCGGCATGTGTTCGATCCTTTCCACGTACAGTGGGAACCTCGTCTGGGGTTCGATCTTTATTCTGCTCGCGCTCGTCGCGGATGGCCTTGACGGCCGCACAGCCCGCTTCTTCGGCGTGGCCAGCGAGATGGGCAAGGAGATGGACTCGCTCTGCGACCTCGGCTCCTTCGGCATCGCGTCGGCCTTCCTCGCCTGGGCCTTTGTGCTGCATAACCACGGCTTCCTCGGTGTCGTCGTCGCGATCTTCTTCGCGATCTGCGGCATGTGGCGCCTCGCGCGCTTCAACGTCAACGCCTCGGTCGTGCACGGCTACTTCATGGGCCTCGCCATCCCGGCAGGCGGCAACATCGTCGCGATGACGACGCTGCTCTTCGTCGAGCTCGGCGTCGATCCGATGGCTTTTGGCATCGCGTATCCCATCGTCATGGCCTTCGTCGGCTGGCTCATGGTCAGCCACGTCCACTATCCGAACTTCAAGGGCGATGGGGCAGAGCCCATCTACCTCATCTCGAAGATTGTCGCACTCGTCCTGTTCCTCGCCATCCTCTGGCTCGGCCACGCATCGCTCTTAGCGGCTCTCGCTGTCGCTCTATTCTCGACGTACGCGGTCTTGGGCATCGTCAATTCTCTGCTGGCAAGTTTTGCAAAGAAAGGCTGATTGTTTTTGTTCACACATCCTTTTGACATCATCATGGTGCCAATGCAGATCCTGATCTTCCTCTTCACGCTCTATTTCTTCGTCATCGGCTTCTGCGGCATGTGGCGCAAGAAAGAGGTCAAGATCAAGACGCCGCGCAAGACGTTTGCACTCGTCGTCGCGGCACACAACGAGCACGCCGTCATCGGCCAGCTCGTCGAGAACCTCAAGCAGCTCAACTATCCGAAGGACATGTATGACATCTACGTCATCGCCGACAACTGCACGGACAACACGGCAGAGATTGCCGAGGAGGCAGGGGCGCTCGTCCACGTGCGCACGCATCCGACGAAGAAGAGCAAGGGCTATGCGCTCCAGTGGATGTTCGACCGCCTGTTCAAGATGGACAAGCAGTACGATGCCGTCTGCGTCTTCGATGCCGACAACCTCGTACACCCGCAGTTCCTCATGGAGATGAACAACCGCCTCTGCAAGGGCGACAAGGTCATCCAGGGCTACATGGACGCGAAGAATCCGTACGACACGTGGGTCTCGGGCACGTTTGCTATCGCGTTCTGGGTCATCTGCTACATCTCGCACCTCGCGAAGTCGAACATCGGCCTCTCGGCCTGCCTCGGCGGCACGGGCATGTGCTTTGCTTCGGAGATCCTCAAGAAGCACGGCTGGCAGGCGACCTGCCTGACAGAGGACATGGAGTTCACGATGAAGTGCATGGCCGAGGGCATCAAGACGAGCTGGGCACACGACGCCATCATCTACGACGAGAAGCCGCTGACGTTCAAGCAGTCGTGGAACCAGCGCCGCCGCTGGGCACAGGGCCAGTTCGATGTCGGCAACCGCTTCATCCCGAAGATGCTCAAGGCCGGCTGGAAGCACAAGGACATCCGCATGTGGGATGAGTGCATCTACCTCATGCAGCCGCACTTCCTGATGATCTCGACGATCTTCATCGTCATCAGCTACATCCAGCTCGCCTTCCCGCCGTTCTACACGAATATCTACAACTTCATGCCGTCCCAGCTCATGACGGCCATCATGCTCGGCCAGTACATCCTGCCGATGATCATCCTGATCAAGATCCGCGCGAAGTGGAAGTCCTGGCTCTACATGCTGCTGTATCCGGTCTTCATTTACTCGTGGATCCCGATCATCTTCCTCGGCTTCATCCACCGCAATGAGCACGAGTGGAGCCACACGCAGCACACGCGCGCCATGAGCATGAACGACATCGTCGGCAACGTCAAGAACACGAAGTCGATTGAGAAGTCACTCAAGAAGTAAAGAATCACCTCCCTCTCTATGCAGGGAGGTTTGTTTTTAGGAGGAGTCAATCATGTACACACTCAAAGTCGAAGGTGCCTTTGAAGCGGCACACCGCGTCGTCAACTACCCGGGCAAGTGCGACCGGCTGCACGGCCACAACTGGAAGGTCGAGGCGCTCGTCAAGGGAACGGAGCTCGACGAGCTCGGCATGCTCGTCGACTTCAAGGCCATCAAGGGCGCGCTCAAGGAAGCACTCGAACGCTTTGACCACCGCTTCTTGAACGAGCTTGAACCGTTCTCGTCGGGCATCAACCCGACGGCAGAGAATCTCGCGCGCATCATCTTCGAGGCGCTTGAAAAGAGCCCTGTCCTCGTGCGCGACAGCCATCTCGCGGCCATCACGGTCTACGAGACGCCGACGTCGTCTGTCACCTACACGAGGGACTGACGATGAACGCAAACAACGAGAACCTCATCGAGATCTTCTCCTCGATACAGGGGGAGGGCAAGTACGTCGGCTGCCGCCAGGTCTTTGTGCGCCTCGAGGGCTGCAATCTCGACTGCAGCTACTGTGACACAGAGAACAAGCCTGGCTCTCATCCCGTCTGCCAGGTCGAGACGGCTGCTGGTTCGCGTACCTTCGAGACCATCAAGAATCCGATGACCGCCTCTGAGACGGCCGCTGTCATCGCCAATCTCCTGCAGGAAGTCCCGCACGAGGCCGTGAGCTTCACCGGCGGCGAGCCGCTGCTGCACGCCGCCTTCATCTGCGCGGTCGTAGAAGCGCTGCACGCGCTCGGCCAGCGGCCGAAGGTCTTCCTCGAGACGAACGGCACGCTCTACCGCGAACTCGCCTCCATCCTCGACATCACCGACATCATCAGCATGGACATCAAGCTGCCGAGCATCGTGACAAAGCCGCAGTGGGAGGCGCATGCGCGTTTCCTCGAGCTCGCGCGCACGAAGGACCTCTACGTCAAGCTCGTCGTCTCGGCTGAGACGACGGAGGAGGAATTCAGGAAAAGCGTCGCCCTGCTCGAAGAGGAGGCTCCCGACGCACTCTTCATCATCCAGCCCGTCACGCCGTATGGCGGATGCGCAGCGGCAAGCCCCGAGAAGATCCTCGCCTGCCAGTCGCATGCACTCAAACACCTCAAGGACGTCCGCGTCATCCCGCAGACCCACAAGATGATCGGGCAGCTCTGACCGTCTTGTGGGCTGAGGATTGAGATAGCCGCATTTTTCTGTTTTGTTTGCTAAGGGAGAATCAGACATGAAACTGTTGGAAGAGAGAATCAAGAAGGACGGCATCGTGCTGCCGGGCAATGTACTCAAGGTCGACTCGTTCCTCAATCACCAGATTGACCCGGAACTCTCGCAGGCGATGGGCGAGGAGTTCGCGCGCCTCTTCAAGGATGCGGGTATCGACCGCGTCCTGACATCGCCATCGGCGTCATGACGGCGCTTACGCTCCACGTGCCGCTCGTCTTCGCGCGCAAGAAGAAGTCGGCTCTCATTAACGAGCCCATCTACACGCATCGCGTCTTCTCGTACACCAAGAAGGAGTACTCCGACATCCTCGTGCTGCAGAAGTTCCTGCCAGCCGGCGAGAATGTCCTGATCATCGATGACTTCCTCGCCAACGGCGAGGCGGCACTCGGCCTCGCGAAGCTCGTCGAGGAAGCAGGCTCGAAGGTCGCCGGCATCGGCATCGCCATCGAGAAAGCCTTCCAGCCCGGCCACCAGCGCCTGCTCGACAAGGGATACCACCTCGAAGCGCTCGCGAGCATCGCCTCGCTCGAAGGCGGCACGATCCGCTTCACGGCAGAGGACTGAGGGGGCGCCCATCGTGACTACAACTGCTACCGCCGCTGTCCATCCCGTCGACCAGAAGCTGCCGTGGGGCAGGACGATCGTCTACGCCTTCCAGCACGTCCTCGCCATGTACGCGGGTGCCGTCGCCGTGCCGCTCGTCCTCGCGGGGGCGGTTCATCTCAGTACGGAAGAGCTCATCTACCTCATCAATGCCGACCTTTTCACCTGCGGCATCGCGACGCTCGTCCAGTCGCTGAGCATTCGTGACTATATCGGCTCCAAGCTGCCGATCGTCCAGGGCTGCACCTTCACCGCCGTCACGCCGATGATCATCATCGCCAACACGCACGGCGGCGGCGCGGCCGGCCTGCAGGTCGTCTACGGCGCTGCCATCTTCGCCGGCGTCGCCTGTTTCGTCATCAGCAACTTCTTCAGCAAGATGCTGCGCTTCTTCCCGCCAGTCGTCACGGGTTCGGTCATCACGGTCATCGGCCTCTCGCTGATGCCGGTCGCCGTCAACTGGATTGCCGGTGCAAACCCGTCTGCGCCCGACTACTGTGAGCCGACTCACATCCTCATGGCCGCCGTCGTGCTCGCCATCATTCTCGTCATCTACCGTGTCTGCCGCGGCTTTTTGCGCCAGATCAGTGTGCTTCTCGGCCTTGTCATCGGCACGCTGATTGCCGATGCGCTCGGCATGGCCGATTTCCACGCCGTAGGGGAGGCGGCAGCGCTCGGCATCACGACGCCGTTCGCCTTCGGCTATCCCGTCTTTGAACCGGTCTCGTGCCTCGCGATGACGCTCGTCATGCTCGTGACGATGGCCGAGACGACAGGTGATATCGTCGCGGTCACCGAGATTGTCGACAAGCCGATGACCGAGAGCATGCTGACGAAGGCGCTGCGTGCCGACGGCTTCTCCACGGCACTCGGCGGCATCTTCAACACCTTCCCGTACACCGCCTTTGCCCAGAACATCGGTCTCATCGGCATGACGGGCGTGCGCAGCCGCTACATCGTCGCCGTCTGCGGCGTCATGCTCATGATCCTCGGCCTCTTCCCGAAGATGGCCGCCGTCGTCGCCAGTGTGCCGACGATGGTCTTAGGAGGCGCGGGCCTCGCGATGTTCGGCATGGTCGCCGCCAGCGGCTTCCAGGCGCTCTCAAAGGCAGAGCTGCACAAGAAGGGCAACATCATGGTCGTTGCCATCAGCGTTGCCGTCGCCCTGATCCCGATTGGCGTGCCGAGCTTCTACAGCAAGTTCCCGACCTGGGTCCAGATCCTCTGCAACAGCGGCATCACGATTGGCAGCATCACGGCCATCCTCTTGAATCTGCTGCTGCGCGATGCGCCAGATCCCGACAGCGACAGACTGCCCAAGAGAACAGCCGAACGCGCGTCCAGATCTCGTTGATTGCATAGAGCACAGGTGCCGCTCAAGATATGGCAAAGCCCTGTCCGTCCATATTCCATGGACGGGCAGGGCTTCTTTGTTTGTAAAAAGAGCGGGGCAGACTACTGGACGTCAAAGTGATTTTTGCGTATAATGAATACTAGATTGCATCGTATCAACCGGGGCTATGCCCCCGCTGTGAAATAGAGGAGGATTTTTTAACATGAAGAGCACGAAACCGATTTATGTCATTGGTCATCGCAATCCGGATACGGATTCCATCTGCTCGGCCATCGGCTATGCGCACCTGAAGCAGGCACTTGGCTTCAACGCAGTCCCGGCGCGTGCCGGCAAGGTCAATGCGGAGACGAAATACGCACTCGACTACTTCCACGTCGAGCAGCCGCTGCTGCTGTCGGATCTCTATCCGCGCGTCAAGGATGTCACACTCGACTGCAAGATCGTCGTCCGCCAGCACGACACGCTGCGCCATCTCGGCGAAGTCATGCGCGGCCATGACCTCAAATCGGTGCCGGTCACGGACAGCAAGGGCATTCTCGTCGGCATCGTCACGGTATCGGACCTCGCCAAGCGCTATTTCCAGGAGCTCAGCATGCAGGATCTCTCGGAGATGCGCGTACGCTATCGCGATATCATCGCGGCCACGGACAGCAAGGTGCTCGTCTCGGGTAATGAGAGCGACTTCATCCACGGCAAGATCCGCATCGCTGCCGGCTCGATCAAGATGATCCAGGACACGGTCGAGAAGAACGACATCGTGCTCGTAGGCGACCGCCACGATGAGACGCTCATCGACATCGTCGATCAGGGCATCTCCTGCCTCATCATCACGGGCAATGGCCGCATCTCGGCTGATGTCATCGAAGCCGCTGAGGCAAAGCACATCTTCGTCCTCTCGACGCCGTATGACACGTATACGGTAGCCCGACTGATCAACCAGTGCGTGCCGATCCGCCGCATCATGCATCCGGACCCGGTCTGCTTCAAGCCGCTCGACCTGCTCTCGGACATCAAGGGCACGATGGAGGAGACGAACTACCGCAACTACCCGGTCCTCGAGAACGGCCGCCTCGTCGGCCTCGTCAGCCGCGACAACCTCATGCTGCCGGAGCGCGACCGCGTCATCCTCGTCGACCACAATGAGCGCGGCCAGGCTGTCGAGGGCATCGAGGAAGCCAAGATCCTCGAGATCATCGACCATCATCGCCTCGGCGGCATCCAGACGAGCGAGCCGATCTTCACGCATGCTGAGCCGGTCGGCTGCACGGCAACGATCGTCGCCAACATGCACTGGCAGAACGATGTCGACATCCCGGCATCCATCGCAGGCCTCCTGCTCTCGGCCATCCTCTCGGATACGGTCCTCTTCAAGAGCCCGACCTGCACGCCGTACGACAAGAAGACGGCAGAGCGCCTCGCTGAGATCGCCGGCGTCGACATCCAGGAATACGGCATGGCGATGCTCAAGGCTGGTTCCGGCATCGGCGACATGACGCCGGCTGAGATTGCCAAGAACGACCTCAAGGAGTTCCAGATCGGCGACTACCGCGTCATCGTCAGCCAGATCTCGGTCATGGACCCGAAGGAAGTCATGGACCTCGAGCCGCAGCTCATCGAAGCGATGCAGAACATCTGCGACAAGGAGGGCTTCGACCTCAGCCTCGTCATGGTCACGGACATCCTGCAGGAAGCGACGTACCTGCTCTTCACGGGCTCGCCGAAGACGCTCATCGGTGAGGCCTTCAAGAAGGACGCAAGCGGCACGCACATCTACCTGCCGGGCGTCATGAGCCGCAAGAAACAGGTCATCCCGCCTCTCTCCGAGGCCGTCAAGCGCATCGGCAAGAACTGATTGCCCGTTATTGCGCTGCGTCCGCGTGACGCAAATCATGACTGATAAAAGAGCCTTCTCCCCGCTGCAGATGCAATGGGGGGAAGGCTTTCCTATCGATAGAACCAGAAACCATGCAACAAAGAGAAACGATTGGAGGATACTTTGGATATTTTCAGTGGCTTGAACCCCGCACAGAAGAAGGCCGTCGCACATACGGAAGGACCGCTGCTCATCATGGCAGGTGCCGGCTCGGGCAAGACGAAGGTGCTGACCTGCCGCATCGCAAACCTCTTGGCGCAGGGGGTCGCACCGTACAGCATCCTGGCCATCACCTTCACCAACAAGGCGGCGACAGAGATGCGCGAGCGCGTCGACCGCATGATCGGTGACGCCGCCAAAGATGTCTGGCTCAGCACATTCCACTCGTTCTGTGCGCGCTTCCTGCGCCGCGAGATCGAGGCGACGGACATCTACAAGCGCAACTTCGTCATCTACGATTCGTCTGACAGCCAGACCGTCATCAAGGAATGCCTCAAGGAGATGAATCTCGACGACAAGCAGTACACGCCCGCGAGCGTCCAGAATGCGATCTCGAACGCTAAGAACCAGCTCATGGGGCCGAAGGCCATGGAGCGCGACGCCGACAACTTCCACCAGAAGAAGATTGCTGAGATCTACCGCCTCTATGCAGCGAAGCTGCGCAACAACAACGCGCTCGACTTCGACGATTTGCTGATGATTTCCGTCGTGCTGCTCGAGGAGAATGAGGACATCCGCCGCAAGTACCAGGGGCGCTTCCGCTACATCCTCGTCGACGAGTACCAGGACACGAACGGCGCCCAGTACCAGCTCACGAAGATCCTCGCCGCGCGCCATCACAACCTCTGCGTCGTCGGCGATGCCGACCAGTCCATCTACGGATGGCGCGGCGCCGACATCCGCAACATCATGGACTTCGAGAAGGACTACCCGGAAGCGACAGTCATCAAGCTCGAGCAGAACTACCGCTCGACGAAGAACATCCTCGCGGCGGCCAATGCCGTCATCGAGCACAATGTCAACCGCAAGCCCAAGGAACTCTGGACGGAGAACGCGACGGGCGAGAAGCTGACCTCGTATCAGGCGATGGACGAACGCGACGAGGCGCAGTTCATCACGACGACCATCACGAAGCAGCGCACGATCTTCAACGCCTCGTACGGCGACATCGCCATCCTCTACCGCACGAACGCCCAGTCGCGCATCATCGAGGAGACGTTCATGCGCTCGGGCATCCCGTACACGATGGTCGGCGGCCTCAAGTTCTACGACCGCAAGGAGATCAAGGACATCCTCGCATACCTGCGCGTCATCTACAACCCGCTCGACACCGTGAGCCTCATGCGCATCATCAACGTGCCGAAGCGCGGCCTCGGCGCGACGACGATGGCGAAGCTCACGGCCTTTGCCGAAGAGCAGGAACTCTCGCTCTTTGACGTCATCTCGAACCCGGAGGTGCTCGACGCCATCCCGGGCATCACGGCGCGCGTCAAGAAGCCCTTGGAGCTCTTCACGACCTTCATCTTCAACTTCATGAATACCCACATGAACATGAAGCTCGACGATCTCATCGACAAGGTGCTCAAGGACTCGGGCTACCTCGCGGAGCTCAAGGCCGACAAGAAGACGGAGAACGAGTCGCGCATCGAGAATCTCAAGGAATTCATCGGCGTCGCGCGCGACTTCGAGAAGTCGGAGGAGAACCCGAACCTCGAGACCTTCCTCTCGCAACTCTCGCTCGTCTCCGACATCGACAACGCCGACATCGAGGACGACCGCGTGACGCTCATGACGCTGCACTCGGCCAAGGGCCTCGAGTTCCCCATTGTCTTCATGATCGGCATGGAGGAGGGGCTCTTCCCGCATTCGCGCACGCTCATGAATCCCGATGAGATTGAGGAGGAGCGCCGCACGTGCTATGTCGGCATCACGCGCGCCCAGCGCAAGCTCTACCTGACGAATGCGCGCCAGCGCACGATCTACGGCAAGACGCAGGCCTTCCCGCCCTCGCGCTTCCTCAAGGAGATCCCCGACGAGTACGTCGAGCGCCTTGTGCCGCGCGCTAATGCCTATGGCTTCGCCAACGCCAACCACTACGGCGCCCAGCAGCGCTCCGGCTTCATGAGCTTCCGCCCGAGCGCCAACCAGATGGGGACGGGCACGCACTTCGCGGGCAAGCCGCAGTCGGCCCTCGAGGCGATGGAGGCCCTGCGCGAGCGCCAGAGCAGTGCGCGCCCCGCAGCCGCCGGCGTCATCCGCCCCGATACGAGCATCAAGTGGAAGGTCGGCGACAAGGCGCGCCACGGCAAGTGGGGCGTCGGTACCGTCGTCTCCGTCAAGGGAAGCGGCGAAGAAGTCGAGCTCAAGATTGCCTTCCCGGGCCAGGGCGTCAAAGGCCTCATGCAGAAGTACGCCCCGATTACCAAGGCATGAGACAGAACGACAGGAAACCAGGGGGAAGGAGTGATCATGATGGCAGATATACCGGAGTCCATCCAGGCGGTCAAGAAGGAGCTCACCGAGCTCCGCAAGGTCATCCGCTACCACAATAACCGCTATTACAATGAGGACAATCCCGAGATCTCGGATTACGAGTACGACCAGCTCATGCTGCGCCTCAAGGCCATCGAGGCGAAATACCCGGAGCTCATCACCAAGAACTCGCCGACGCAGGTCGTCGGCGGCCAGGCGCGCCGCACGGCCGGCGTGCTCGTCAAGCACGATGTGCCGATGCTCTCACTGCAGGATGTCTTCAGCAAGGAAGAGATCTTCGCCTTCGTCGAGGAACTGCAGCAGGAGCTCGACAATCCGGAATTCGTCGTCGAGGAGAAGATCGACGGCCTCTCGATGGCGCTGCGCTACGAGGACGGTGTGCTCGTGCGCGCCATCACGCGCGGCGACGGCATCGTGCAGGGCGAGGACGTCACAGAGAACGCAAGAGTCATCCACGACGTCAAAAAAACGCTCAAGGACAAGCTGCCGTATTTCGAGATCCGCGGTGAAGTGTACATGGAGAAGAAGGCCTTTGCGGCGGTCAACGCACGCCAGGAGCTCCTGGGGCTCAAGCCCTTTGCCAATCCGCGCAACTGCGCCGCGGGAACGCTGCGTCAGCTCGACAGCCGCATCACGAAAGAGCGCCATCTCTCGCTCTTCGTCTTCAACCTGCAGACGGCCCGCGGCCGTCAGTTCACGACGCACACCGAGGCGTATGCCTTCATGAAGAAGCAGGGCATCAAGGTCATCCACAACTACAAAGTCTGCCGCACGGCAGAGGAAGTCTGGCAGGCCATCACCGCCATTGGCGAGAGCCGCGGCAGCCTGCCCTACGACATCGACGGCGCGGTCGTCAAGCTCAACAATCTCGCAGACCGCGAGAAGCTCGGCGCGACAGCCAAGGTGCCGCGCTGGGCGATTGCCTACAAGTACCCGCCGGAGGAGAAGGAGACGGTCATCCGCAAGATCGAGCTCTCGGTCGGGCGCACGGGACGCATCACGCCGACGGCTGTCTTTGACCCGATCCGGCTCTGCGGCACGACGGTCGAGCGCGCGACCCTGCACAACCAGGACTTCATCGACAACCTCGACGTGCGCATCGGCGACACGGTGCGCGTCTACAAGTCGGGCGAGATCATCCCGAAGGTCAAGGAAGTCGTCAAGGAGAAGCGCCCCGCAGGCACAGAGCCATTTGTCATCGGCAGCCGCTGCCCGGTCTGCGGCGCGCCCGCCGTGCGCGAGCCGGACACCTCTGACATCAAGTGCCAGAACCCGAGCTGCCCGGCTCAGCTCGAGAGCCACATCCTCAATTTCGTCGGACGCTCGGCCATGGATATCAAAGGCCTCGGCGAGGCGGCTATCCACAGCTTGATCGAGGAAGGCTGCATCACGACGATTGCCGACCTCTACCACCTGGCAGACAGGCGCGAAGAACTCATCGAGAAGGGCATCATCGGCAAGGAAAAGAACACCGACAAGGTCCTCACGGCCATCGAGGCGAGCAAAAAGAATGAGCCGCTGCGCCTGCTGACGGGACTCGGCATCCCGGGCATCGGCCGCACGGCCGCCCGCGAGCTCATGCTGCACTTTGGCTCCATCGATGCGCTGGCCAAGGCTTCCGAAGAGGAGATCCTCGCGGTCCGCGACATGGGCGAGATCAGCGCGAAGGCCATCGTGCAGTATTTCCGCGCCCCTGCCAGCCAGAAGATCCTCGAGGCCTTCCGTGCCGCTGGCGTCAACTTCACGCTCAAGGACACGGGCCTTGTCGACACGAAGTTCGACGGCATGACTTTCGTCATCACGGGCACGCTGCCGAGCCTGAGCCGCAAAGATGCTGCCGCGCTCATCGAGAGCCACGGCGGGCGCGTCGCAGGCTCTGTCTCCAAGAAGACAGACTATCTCGTCGCCGGCGAGGCGGCCGGCAGCAAACTGCAGAAGGCGACTGCCCTCGGCATCGCCATCCTCGATGAAGCAGGCCTTATGGCACTTGTCGGGCAGTCAGACACTTGATTCACGATTGTTTACAACTGTATTCTTTCGATTTTGTCCCTGTTGCTCTTGATTTTCTGAGCAATCTCTGTTATAGTAAAGACTGTAAGGATTACCGCAATCCTTACAGTCTCCTTTCTTGTTGGGCCTAGATAAGAGGTGGGTCCTAAGGGCGAACGGACCTATCTATGAGGAGCGGCAGTGGGAAGCAGTCGGCTGGCACGGAAACATGAGCCGACTGGCGCCGTTCTCTCAACAAAAAGCTCCGCAGCGATACGCATGCTGCGGAGCTTTTTATTGCTTGTTCCTATGAAGATCATGAAGATACAGGACTCAGCCAAAGACCTTGACGCGGGCCTTGATGTCTTCCTTGTCCTTTGCCTGCGGCTCAGCGGCGATGCCACCGAACGGCATCTGGGCGATGAGCTTCCAGGAATCCGGCACCGAGAACATCTTCTTGACCGTCTCGTCGATGACGGGGTTGTAGTGCTGGAGGTTGACGCCGATGTTGAGCTCGCGCAGTGCCGTCCAGATACTAATCTGCAGCATGCCGTTGGCCTGCTGTGCCCAGATCGGGAAGTTTGCCGCATAGAGCGGGAACTGCTCCTGGAGGCCCTTGACGACGTCCTCGTCGTAGAAGTAGAGCAGCGTGCCGTAGCCCGCCTTGAAGCTATCAATCTTCTCGCGGGCGACCTTGCCGCCGAAAGCCTCGTAGATGGCGTCCCAGAGTTCATCCTGCTTTGCTTTCGTCACGACAATCACGCGGGCACTCTTCATGTTGAACGCATCCGGCACGAGCTCCGTCGTGTTCTCGACGAGCGCGACGACTTCTTCCTCTGCGACCGGCAGTTCCTTGTTGATGTTGTAGTACGTGCGGCGCTTGGCCAGCGATTCCTGGATACCCATGGTGTTTCTCCTCTTTTCTCTTGATTCTTCTTGTGCTGTGATATCGTAGCATTCATACAGACGATATCCTTGATTTATGATTAGTATAGTATAATCATTCTCACTTGTCAATATAAAACTTACAACATGGCGCGAAAGCCTTGCCGCAGTTGAAACAAGCGCAGAGGACTGTTATAATAAAGTATTGCTGATAAGGCCGAAACAGTATCTTGGGAAATGAGAGAGGTGTGCAGATGAAAGAAGAGACAATCGAGAAGGTGCGACAGGAGCTCGACGGCTGGGAATACCTGGAGAAGCTGCCGGACAGCTGGCATGGCTTCGCGCTGCGCCGCATCGAGGAGCCGCTCGGCGACTGCTACGACATCTTCACGTATGAGAGCGAATCGCTGCACAAGAGCGCGACGGCCTACTTCCACGAGGAAACGCACGAGTACAAGCTGCGCATCAAGATCGGGCTCATCGAGCTCTGCCGCATCGAGTTCATCACGGCGGACTTTACCGTCTTTGAAGCATTGCTCAAAGCGCAGCTCGAGTCCCTGCTCGCGGAACTCGAGACGTTTGACCCGGCCAGCATCTCGAGCATCGTGCGCGCCAAGGAGATCCTCACGTGGAAGACGGGCAATGAACTGCCAGAGACGCTCGAGGGCTTTTCGCTCTTCATCCATCCCGCCCAGCCCGTCAAGATCAACAACGGCTCGTACATCATCATCGACTACGTCGACTTCGCGCTCGAGAGTAGCGTGACGGTCTACTTCAACATCTACCGCGACGAGTTCTTCAGCGAAGCGCGCATCTGGAACATCCCGGATGTCAACTACGACTTCGACTCGAATACCCTGCCGGAGCTCGAGGAGCGCCTGCAGACCTACCTCGTGCCGCGCCTGCAGGAAGTCCGCCGCCGCGCCGAGGCAGAAGATGCTGCGAAAAAGGCAAAGGCATCCGCTGAGGGACCGTGCACAGGGGAGGAACAATCATGATCATCATCGAGAAGGCCATCCTTCACATTCTCGACTTCCATTCGGGTGTGACGGTCTATTCGGATGCAGAACTTCCTGTAAAAGACAGCGTCGAGACCTGGCTCTTGAAGCACATCGAGCGCGCCTGGGTCAGCCAGGACGCCAAGCCAGGCACTTTCTGCGAGGACAGCGCCTTCTTCAAAGAGCTGCAGGACTACGAGTCGGGAACGCTCGACTTCGTCGCCCTAAGCAAGGCGATTGCCAAGACACTCGACGACGCCCTGACACACGCCGAGGAGATGCCCGCATCCGATGTCATCGTCGCACAGGCGAGCATTGACGAGGTGCCGTACCTCGTCATCCTGCGCAGCAACAGCCACATCGGCTTCACGCACCAGGTCAACCAGACGGAGGATGGCATCCAGAACGAGATCATCAACCACTATTCCATCATGCCGAACCTCTCGCAGAAGATTGACGAGTTCGCCTTCATCAACGGCCGGACGAAGGCCATCAAGACGGCAGCCAAGAAGTACACGCTCGACGGCGACGCCGTCTTCGTCCTGCCGGAAGTTCTGCTCGAGTGCAGCCTGACGCCCTCGCCGAAGGAAGCGATGAAGAACCTCAGCAAGGCGGCCGCCCAGGTCGCTGAGTCGTTCGGCCAGGACAAGGTCATGGCCGAAGCCGCCGTCAAGAGCTACGTGGCCGAGACGATGCAGAAGGGCGCGGAGCTCGACCTGCAGGAGGCGGGCAAGGAGATCTTCCAGGACAATCCCGCCATGCAGCAGGAGCTCGACACGGCCATCCGCGATGCGGGCATTACAGAGCCCGTCCAGATGGACCCGGAGGCGACGCTCAAGAAGGTCAGCCGCCACAAGCTCAAGACCGACACGGGCATCGAGCTGACCATCCCGACGGATTACTTCGACAACACGGAGTTCGTCGAGTTCAACAACAACGAGGACGGCACGCTTTCCATCACGCTCAAGCACATATCGAACATCGTCAACCGCGGTTGACCCATGAGGTATCCTATGCAGACCATTCAGATCAATGGAGAGATCCAGAACATCAAACAGTACATCGTCAAGCGCCTCGAAGCGCTCTACGAGCTGACCGTGCCGATTGGCCAGCTCTCGACGCACGAGCTCAACACAGAGATGCTCGAGGTCACGGAGCTGCTCGGCCGCGAGGTCGCCGTCTACCTGAATCGCCAGGGCAAGGTCCTGCAGGTGTCGGTCGGCGACACCGACACGGTCGACTTGCCGGAGTTCAAGTCGCGCCGCGCCGAGGGCAAGCTCACGGGTATCCGCTGCATCCATACGCATCCGAGCGGCGACACGCGCCTCAGTGAGCCCGACTTCTCGTCGCTGCGCCGCCTGCGCTTCGACTGCATGGCGGCCATTGGCTTCCGCGCCGACAAGGCAGGGGAGATCATCGGCTCGCTCGGCTTCTTCACCGGCGACTGCGCCGAGGACGGCACGGAGCAGCTCAGCAGCGTCGGCCCGCTGCCGGAGCGCGCGCTGCACACGATTAACCTGACGTATCTCATCACGACGATCAACAAGAAGCTCAGCGCGCGCAACACGAAGTCGACAGAAGATGAGGAAGAGCGCGCCCTGCTCGCCGGCCTCGACTGCGGCAGGGCGCTATGGCCCGTCGACGAATCGATGGCCGAGCTCGCGCGCCTCGCCGACACGGCGGGCGCCACCATCGTCGGCACCTTCATCCAGCGCCGCGAGAAGCCCGACGCCGCCTTCTTCCTCGGGCGCGGCAAGGTCGCCGAGATCGCCATGGAAGTCCAGAACCGCGACGCGACACTCTTGATCCTCGATGACGAGCTCACGCCGTCGCAACAGCACAACCTCGAGCAGATGCTCGGCATCAAGGTCATCGACCGCACGGCGCTGATCCTCGACATCTTCGCGCAGCGCGCCCGCACGAAAGAGGGCAAGCTGCAGGTCGAGCTCGCACAGCTCCAGTACAATCTGCCGCGCCTCGGCGGTCAGGGCCTCGTGCTCTCACGCCTCGGAGGCGGCATCGGCACGCGCGGCCCTGGCGAGACGAAGCTCGAAGTCGACCGACGCCGCATCTACGCGCGCATCCACGACCTCGAGTCCCAGATCGATGCCGTGCAGAAGAACCGCCACCTGCACCGTCGCCGCCGCAAGCTCTCGCGCATCCCGCTCGTCGCCCTCGTCGGCTACACCAACGCGGGCAAATCGACACTCTTGAACCGGCTCACGGGCTCGGAAGTCTTTGCCGAGGACAAGCTCTTCGCGACACTCGACCCGACGACGCGCCACCTCATCCTGCCCGAGAAGCAGGAAATCCTCCTGACCGACACCGTCGGCTTCATCCAGAAGCTGCCGCACACGCTCGTCAAGGCCTTCCGCGCGACACTCGAGGAGGTGCAGGAAGCCGACCTCCTGCTGCACGTCGTCGACTGCAGCAACGAGAACTACGAGCAGCAGATCGAGTCAGTCGTCGAGGTTCTCAAGGAGCTCGATGCCGTCTCAAAGCCGACGCTCTACGTCTTCAACAAGGCCGACCGCCTCAAAGCGTCCGGCACAGAGGGCGAAGAGCGGGCAGGGGAGGGACTGACGCCAGCGCAGGAAGCCATACTGCTGCACGGCCGCGAGGGCATTTGCGTCTCCGCTCAGACGGGCGCCAACCTCGACGAGCTCCAGCAGCTCATCGAACGATTCTTCTCTGAGCAGCAGGTCCGGATGGAACTCCTGATTCCCTTTGCCAAAGGACGGCTGCTGACGGAGCTGCACGATCTCCACGCCGTCCGCGAGACGGACTACACGGAAGCGGGCACACTCGTCAAGGTCAGCCTGCCCGCCTCGAAGCGGGCGCGCTTCGAGCCCTATGAAGTCCACGAATCCCACCTTGACAATAAATAACTGTAATAGACTGTGAGGTAAGTATTTCCATGTCATTTTCCAAGAAAATCACGGATCTCAAGCGCGAGGTCCTCAAGGAATCCGAACCGCTCTTTGCGCACATCGAGGATGTGGCCGAGGCCAACACGCTGAAGGTCCTCGATGCCATGCGCGAGTGCCGCGTCTCCGACGCCCACTTCAACACGACGACGGGCTATGCCTACGACGACATCGGCCGCGGCAAGCTCGAAGAGCTCTACGCGAAGATCTTCGGCGCAGAGCGCGCGCTCGTGCGCACGCAGTTCGTCTCGGGCACGCACGCGCTGGCGACGGTGCTCTTCGGCATCCTGCGCCCCGGCGACGAGCTCGTCTCGCTGACGGGCAAGCCGTACGACACGATGCAGACGGTCATCGGCTACGACAACCCGAGCCCCGGCTCCCTCAAGGAATTCGGTGTGCTCTACAACGAATTGCCGATGGTCGCGGGCAAGGTCGACATGGCGCACATCAAGGACGTCATCACCGACAAGACGAAGATGGTCGAGATCCAGCGCTCGCGCGGCTACAGCATGCGCAGCCCGCTCTCCATCGAGGACATCCGCGCCATCACGACGGAAGTTCACCGCATCAAGCCCGACTGCATCTGCTTTGTCGACAACTGCTACGGCGAGTTCGTCGACTACGAAGAGCCGACGCAGGCAGGGGCCGACATCATGGCGGGCTCCCTCATCAAGAACCCCGGCGGCGGCATCGCACCGACCGGCGGCTACATCGTCGGCCGCGACGACCTCGTCGAGCTCGCCTCGTACCGCCTGACGGCACCGGGCATGGGCGACGAGCTCGGCGCGAGCCTCTCGAACAACCGCCTGCTGTTCCAGGGCCTCTTCCTCGCGCCGCACGTCGTCTCACAGGCCATCAAGGGCGCGATCTTTGCCGCAGGCATGTTCGCCAAGCTCGGCTACAAGACGCTGCCACTGCCGACGGACGTGCGCGGCGACATCATCCAGGCCATCGAGCTCGGCAGCGCCGACAAGCTCATCGCCTTCTGCGGCGGCATCCAGAAGTATTCGCCTGTCGATTCCTTCGCCGCGCCGGAGCCGTGGGACATGCCGGGCTACGCCGACAAGATCATCATGGCAGCAGGCACCTTCGTGCAGGGCGCTTCCATCGAGTTCAGTGCCGACGGCCCGCTGCGCGCACCCTACAACGTCTACCTGCAGGGTGGCCTGACCTTCGAGCACGCCATTATCGGTATCATGGGCGCCGCACAGGCCGTCCTTGACCTCGACGAAACGGATTGACACAGAGATACGATACGGCAATATCAAACGGCGTCTGCCCGAGAACATACACACTCGGGCAGACGCCGTTTTTTGTTGTCATGTTGTTATATTGTTATCGTTATTTTTGTCTGCCTGTTCGTCCCGCACTGCAGAGCAATCCTGATTCAGATCTTATGGTAGACACTGATCACGCGGGCGAGGACCGTGACCACGCTTGGGCACGGCTCCGCCTCTTCCTCGCGGCTCTTCAGGAGGTAGGTCCCTTTCTGGTCCTGGCGGAAGTAGCGCACGGTTGAGCGCCTGTCCACTTCTGCGACGACAAGGTCGAAGTCATTGGCAAATTCCTGCGGCGTGATGAAGAGAAAGTCACCCTCTGCGATGCCTGCTTCCCGCAGGCCATCATCCGGCATGCGCACGAGGTACGTCTTCTTGTGGGTAGCGAGCAGTTCCTGCGGGAAGGAGTAGACGTCGCTGAAATTCTTCTCGTCAAAGAGTGCCGCACCCTTGTGGATGCCGATGAGCATCGGCACCGGCACATTCTGGCGCCACGGGCGCTCGTCGAGGATATCGATAGCGCGCGGCTTCGTCGGGTCGCGCTTGATCATGCCATTGGCCTCGAGGCGCGACAAGTAACTGTGGACCGTTGAGCTCGACTTGAGCCCGACAGCCTCGCCGATTTCCCTTACGGAAGGCGGATAGCCCTTCTCGAGCAGGAAAGCCTTGATGAACTGGAAGATCTCTTTCTGGCGGTCACTTGATTTGCTCGTCTTGCGCATAATACATCCCCCTTATCTATCCGATTGCGTCATCAGTCTATTTGTTTCGTTCTGTTCTCTATTATAGCACATGTATGTTCGAAAAAAAGAGTTTTATGAATATTAGAGGAAATCGAGGAGCCAGCCGCATGGGTGAGTCATCCTGAGAGCCATGAATGCAAAGGGAGCGGAAAGTCTTCAAAACGTCTTCAAAGGGATTGGAAAAATTTGACGATGCCAGACGATGAAGCTATAATGCAGGAAGAGTCCCTGGCGGCATCTTGCCTGGAATTGCCGAAAGAGGGGGACGGATTGGAGCATGAACATTTTGAAATCTTGTAAACGAATCTATACCGCACTGCTGAGCCTCGTGCTGCTGCTCGTCTGGTCGGCCGTTGCCATGGCCGCAGCGCCGGACATCACGGCAGACGCCGCCATCGTCATCGACGAGGCGACGGGGCAGGTGCTCTATGAGAAGAACGCTGACAAGCGCGAATACCCGGCCAGCATGACGAAGATGATGACCTGCATCCTCGCGCTCGAGACGAGCAGTCCCGACCAGCTCGTCACCGTCAGCCGCTATGCAGCCGATGTCGAGTGCGCGCGCCTCTATCCGGGCTACACCCTGCGCATGGCCGACATCCTGCAGCAGATGATGATGATCTCTGACAACGGCGCAGCGACGGCCGTCGGGGAGGCAGTCGGCGGAGATGAAGCCACCTTCGCCGCGATGATGAATGAGAAGGCGCAGGCAATCGGTGCCGTCAACACGCATTTCGTCAACATGAACGGCATGCCGGACGCCAACCACTACTCGACAGCGCGCGACATGGCCAAGATTGCCGCCTACGCCATGCACAACGACGCCTTCCGCCAGATTGTCGGCACGAAGGCAAAGAACATCTACTACATCGCGCCGCAGGGCCACAAGACATATTGTCGCAACACGAATGAGCTGCTCGAATCGTATCCGGGCTGCACGGGCATCAAGACGGGCTGGACAAGCGCCGCACGCGGCTGCCTGAGCGCCGCGGCCAAGCGCGGTGACAAAGAGCTCATCGCCGTCGTCATGCATTCCGACGACGAGACGCGCTTCAGTGAAGCCGCCGCTCTGCTCGACTACGGCTTCGAGCAGGAAGAAGAGACCGCAAAAGCAGCAGCTGACAGCGAGACAACAGCTGCCCCTGCGCTTTCGCAGGCCGCTGCCGCAGTTTACTGATGCAGCGGATATTCCATGAAATCGAGCCGACTGTAAAGCCGGAGAGAGGAACACCCATGACAGAAGAAACTTTTGCCAAGAAGCGCGATGAAGTCCTGCAGGCGATGATCACCTTTGACGCCGGTGATGCCAAGCGCATCCAGCACTTCCTCAAAGTCTACACCTATGCCGCCCTGCTCGGCCGCCAGGAAGGACTGCGCGCAGAGGTCCAGCAGACGCTCGAGCTCGCCGCCATCCTGCACGACATCGGCATCCATGCCGCTGAGGCGAAGTACAGGAGCGCTGCAGGCATCTACCAGGAAAAAGAGGGGCCAGCACCTGCGCGCAAGCTGCTCGAAGACGTCTCTGGCATCCCATCTGCCATGATTGAGCGCATCTGCTACCTCATCGGCCATCATCACACCTATAAAGATGTCGATGGGGCAGACTACCAACTGCTGCTCGAAGCCGACTTCCTGGTCAACGCTTACGAAGACGCACTCTCCCAAAAAGCCATTCTCGCATTCCGCGAGAAAGTCTTCCGCACCGCCAGCGGCACGGCCATGCTCAATGCAGTCTACGGCCTTGACTGAGCGCCATCTGCTGAAGCGGGCAACAAACAACAGAAAGGAGAGTCTCCCATGATTTTGCAGGCAACTGTCACGAAGTACATTCCGACCAACGCGTACATCTACGCCGACAATGAGACGAAGCACGGCTTCCTCATAGACCCCGGCGCACAGGCGGGTAAACTGCTCGAGCTCATCCGCGAGAAGGACCTGACCATTGAGGCCATCCTGCTGACGCATGGCCATTTCGACCACATCGGCGCCGTCAACGAACTGCAGGCGGTACTCCAGATCCCCGTGTATATGGGCGAGAAGGGGATGCTCTACGCCGAGAACCCCGTCTGGAACCTCTCTTCTCAGACCGAGGACCCCATCGTGCTCAAGGATGTCACGTATCTCGCAGACCATGCTGTCATCGCGCTCAAAGAGAAGCCGTCCTTCCAGATGGAGCTCCTCGACCTGCCAGGCCACACAGCAGACGGCGTCATCTATTACACGAAAGAGGATGGGGCCGCCTTTGTCGGCGATTCCATCTTCCAGGGCAGCTACGGCCGCACCGACATGTACGGCGGCGATGAAGAGGCACTGCTGCGCGGCATCCGCGAGCGCATCCTGACACTGCCCGACGACACCTTGCTGCTCTCGGGCCACTCAGCGCCGACGACACCGGCAGAAGAGCGCGGGCGCAGCTGGTATCTGGTATAACGTCAGCCCTGACACACATTTTACCCGAGGGACTCGGGCATCCGCATGCGTCATGTACGCGCCGCACCGGCCCACGCAGAGCCTCAAGATAGGGCACAGAGCTACAGAGTCACAGAAAGGAATCCCCATGATCCAGGATATTGCACCAAAGAAACTCGACAACCAGTACAAGCCGTCGGCTGAGCCGATGGATGACAGCGTCGTATTCGTCTTCGACGCGCGCACGGTACTTGTGCGCCAGGATGAAGGCAAGCTCTTCCCGACGTTTGCCCAGCTCGGCCGCCCCGACGGCTGCGTCTACCTCTTCACGATCGGCAAGAAGGCATTCTTCCTGCTGCTCAGCGAAAAAAGACCAGTCATCCCAGCAGATTTTGCCTTCGAGCCCATCAAGAACATCCGTCAGAACAAGGAGGCAAAGCTGCCGAGCTTCTACGCCTTCTACACGGCCCTGCACCTCTACGGCTGGTACCACACGAACCGCTTCTGCGGCGTCTGCGGCCAGCCGACTGTACTCGACACAAAGGAGCGCGCTCTGCGCTGCTCCAAGTGCAACCACGTCATCTACCCGCGCATCAACCCGGCCATCATCGTCGGTGTCCTGCACGATGGAAAGATCCTTTTGACGCGCTACGCAGCAGGCCACAGCGACACGACCGTCTACGCGCTCATAGCAGGCTTCACCGAGATCGGCGAGACCTTCGAAGAGACGGTCGAGCGTGAAGTCGCCGAAGAAGTCGGCCTCAAGGTCAAGAACATCCGCTATTACAAATCCCAGCCGTGGGGCAGCGCCGCCGACATTCTCGCCGGATTCTACTGCGACCTCGACGGCGACGACACCATCCAGATGGACCGCGAAGAGCTCAGCCGCGCCTTCTGGGCAAAGCCAGAAGACGTCATCCTGCAGCCAGACGACTGGAGCCTCACAAACGAGATGATGGCCCGCTTCAAAGCAGGAGAACCGTGCTGATAAAAGCACGATTCCTGCAGCAAGTGCAAGCAGAAGATGGCACTGCCGATGCAATCGCATACAATAACATGCTATGAATAGATAGCATTATCGTCATTGCATCAAAAAGCAGGCCGCTGCTGCGCAAAAGAAACTCCGGATTATCCGGACAACAGTCCTAAATCAAGCCCCGCATGACCGAATACCATCGATCCTGCGGGGCTTTCTTGTATCGAAAACCGCCTACGAGAAAGCACCGAGCAATCACATTCGCTCAATCGGCAGGGGAAATCATTTTATAATACTTAAGTATTGCCATACATACTTAAGTATTAACAAGGTATTTACGGTAATATATATGGTATTACTTAAGGTAATGCGGATAGATTCCCGCCGGTTTTTCCAGGATTTTAGGTTAAAATATTACTTCCGATAATTTATACTTATCGGAAGTAATGTGTAAGTAATCTCGTGTATGGCTGAACATTCGATGATAATCCTTACGGTTATTTTGTGTGACTAACGTGATTTTATGTTGCCGACTTCCTTGCAGGCTATCATGATTCCATCCGTCACTTGAAACGATAAAACAAAAAGGAAGTTGCTACAGAAGCAACTTCCTTTTTATTTATTAAGTTCATTTTAGTGTAGTTGAGGCAGATCGCATTGCCAGATAAACCAGTTGTCGTTATAATGTGTGTTACCTTTCCTGTGCAGCCGACATGGAAGAAGCCTTTCGAAATGCAAAAATAAATGAAATTCCTGCCGAAGTATCCTCGACGTTTTACCCTTGATCGTCTTTACTGCTTTGTGGATACCGAACTGCGGGTCAACCTCCAGCAGCAGGTGTACATTCACTGCGTTTTAGTCCATCGTGGTTTTCCAGTCCGGCGTACGATGTGCGACGAAGCAGCGGTGAATCTGGTCGAGGCTGTTTTTCTCGAGGGCGATGTTTTGCGGCAGTTTCTGCTCGGAAAAATACGCCGCTTCGGTGGTCTCGATATTGGGCTGAAAGGAGCCGCCTAGGACCTTGCAGAGGGAGAAAATCTTGATAATCCCGTAGGGATTGTTGCATCGATTGTGCCTGCGCCAGTCGTCGATGGCGATGACACGGGTAATGGCGATATCGAGGCCAGCCTCTTCCTTGACTTCTTTGATGGTATTATCCGCGACCGACTGATCGACATCACACCAGCCGCCGGGCAAAGACCATTTTCCCGTGCTTTCATGAACGAGCAAGATCTTGTCCTCCTGGAAAATGGCCGCGCGCGTATCGATCTTGGGCGTCTGATAGCCCGTCTCATTGCAGAAGAGATCTTTGACTTTTGCGAGCGGCAGATCTGCCTGCGCTACCATCATTGCGGCGGCAATATCGCGCAGTTCCTGATAGCGCTCAAGGTCAAACCGATCCCGCCCATAATGAAGGCCGGCCTGTGCAAGGCTCTGGATCTTCACGGTCCAGTCAAGCCACTGCTGCTTTGAAGATGGTTCCTGCCCTGCCGCCTCCCCAGACACGGGCTTGTCTGCTGCCGTCTGGATGACATCGAGCTTCCCGGTGCGGGGATGGATCATCAGGCCGTGTACCTTAATGTTCTTCGGGATGTACGGGTTGCCGGCTATCTTGGCCACAGCATCCTTGACATTCTCGACAGGATCGCGGAACGCGTTGGCCCACGTCTCGAGTTCGCCATGGATCTTGGCAATGGCGCCCTCACTCACGCCATGCGCGCGCATCGCAGCGGCGAGGCTGTCTGCCGTTGTCTTGGCCATGCCGCACTCGTAATGCCCGACGACAAAGATCTCCTCGACGCCGAGTTCATAGATAGCCACCATCAGGCTGCGGATGACCGCATCAAATTCGCCGGTGAGGTAGTTGCCGACCGTGCGGATGATTTTGGCATCGCCGCGCTGGATGCCCATGGCCGGCTCGAGGATCTCCGTCAGCCTCGTGTCCATGCAGGTGAAAATCGCCATTTTCTTCTTCGGCAGCTTGCTCGCGGCAATATCCTCTTCTGTATAGTCATGCTTGCCATGAGCCACAAATGCCTTGTTGGCAGCCAGGATTTCTTCTAAACGGTCCATTTCTCTTCCTCCTTGTGTCACGATGAACGGCTCTCCTTGTCATTATAGCAAAAATTCCCTCGCAACGGCCAGACAGTAAATGCCTTTTGTTGCGAGGGAATTTTTGCGAGGGAATTTTATGGATATGAGATGTCTCTCGATGCGCTCACATCTTCTGATGGGCGCGGCGGGAGATGACGTCGAGCTGCTGCTGGCGGGTCAGGTCGATGAATTTGACGGCGTAGCCCGAGACGCGGATGGTGAAGTTCGCGTATTCCGGTTTTTCGGGGTGCTCCATGCAGTCAATGAGCTTGTCAACGCCGAAGACGTTGACGTTCAGGTGGTGGGCGCCCTGTTTGAAATAGCCGTCCATCACGCGCACGAGCGTGTCCACACGGTCTGATTCGGTATGGCCGAGCGTTTCCGGCGCGATGGTCTGCGTGTTCGAGATGCCATCGAGTGCGTACTCGTACGGGAGCTTCGCAACGGAGTTCAGGGAGGCCAGCAGGCCGTTCTGCTCTGCACCGTACGACGGATTTGCGCCCGGCGCGAACGGCGCACCGGCCTTGCGTCCATCTGGCAGTGCGCCCGTGGCGCTGCCGTACACGACGTTGGACGTGATGGTCAGGATGGACGTCGTGGCTTCAGAGTTGCGGTACGTGTGATGCTTGCGCAGTTTCGTCATGAAGGTCTTGAGGAGCCAGACGGCGATCTCGTCGGCGCGCGGATCGTCGTTGCCGTATTTCGGGAAGTCGCCTTCGACCTTGTAGTCGACGACCAGGCCGGATTCGTCGCGGATCGTGGAGACCTTGGCGTACTTGATCGCGCAGAGGGAATCGACGACATGGGAGAACCCGGCAATGCCCGTGGCGAAGGTCCGGCGCACGTCCGTGTCGATCAGGGCCATCTCAGCTGCCTCATAGTAGTATTTGTCGTGCATGTACTGGATGAGGTTCAGGATATTCACGTAGAGTCCGGCCAGCCAGTCCATCATCTGATCGAAGCGATGCAGGACCTCATCGTAGTCGAGCACGTCTGACGTGATGGGCATGTACTCCGGCCCCACCTGCATGTGTTTGCCGTCCTTTGTCAGGAATTTTTCGTCCTTGCCACCGTTGATGGCGTAGAGCAGGCATTTGGCAAGGTTAGCGCGCGCTCCAAAAAACTGCATCTCCTTGCCCGTCTGCGTGGCCGAAACGCAGCAGCAGATGCTGTAGTCGTCGCCCCAGACTGGCTTCATGACATCGTCGTTCTCGTACTGGATTGAGGATGTCTCAATGGAGATGCGGGCGGCATACTTCTTGAAGGCTGCGGGCAGGGCAGGCGAATAGAGCACCGTCAGATTCGGCTCCGGGGACGGGCCCATGTTCTCGAGCGTGTGCAGGAAGCGGTAGTCCGTGCGCGTGACCATGTGACGGCCATCCATGCCGACGCCGGCCATCTCAAGCGTCGCCCAGACCGGGTCGCCGGAGAAGAGCTGGTTGTACGACGGGATGCGGGCAAACTTCACCATGCGGAACTTCAGCGTCAGGTGATCGATGAGCTCCTGTGCCTGCATCTCTGTCAGCGTTCCCTCCGCGAGGTCACGGCTGATGTAGATGTCGAGGAACGTGGAGATGCGGCCGACACTCATGGCAGCGCCATTCTGCGTCTTGATGGCTGCCAGATAGCCGAAGTAGAGCCACTGGACGGCCTCTTTGGCATTCTTGGCCGGGGCCGAGATGTCGTAGCCGTAGGCCTTGGCCATCTCCTTCATCTGCTTCAAGGCCCGGATCTGCTCGGCGAGCTCCTCGCGCTGGCGGATGATGTCGTCCGTCATGACACCGCAGCCGCAGTTCGCAAGGTCCTCACTCTTCTTCTCGATGAGGAAATCGATGCCGTAGAGCGCCACGCGGCGGTAATCGCCGACGATGCGGCCGCGTCCGTACGTATCCGGCAGGCCCGTGACGATATGGCTGTGGCGCGCCCTGCGCATCTCCGGCGTGTAGGCATCGAAGACCGCCTGGTTGTGGGTCTTGTGGTACTCCGTAAAGATCTTGTGGAATTTGGGATTGACCTCGTAGCCATACGTCTTGGCGGCCTCTTCCGCCATCCGGATGCCGCCGAACGGCATGAACGCGCGCTTCAGGGGCTTGTCCGTCTGCAGGCCGACGACCTGTTCCAGATCCTTCAGCGATGCATCGATGTAGCCCGGGCCGTACGCCGTGATTCCCGAGACGACTTCCGTCTCGCAGTCCAGGACACCGCCCCGCTTCCGCTCCTCTTTCTGCAGCTCCTGCACTTTGCCCCAGAGCTTGTCCGTCGCCTCTGTAGGGCCTGCCAGGAAGCTCTCATCGCCGTCATAAGGCGTGTAGTTGTTCTGGATGAAGTCCCGCACATTGACATCATCTGTCCACTTTACACCCTTGAAGCTCCTCCATGCAGCATCTCGATTCATGACGTTCATCGCATTTCCTCCTTCTTCTAGACATCGATGCGTTTATGTGTCCATGCACATTTTTGTTTCTCGTTGATTCATATCATACCGTTTTTGGCGCGGCCTGTCCTTGATTTCAATCAAAGAATCATGCCAGGCATCACATTTTCTCTAGGGATCCTCTCCTTCAGACGGCCCCTAAGATATCCCGCGCCTGCTGCACGTCTTTCTCCGAAGGCGGCTGCACATCGCGGAGCTGATTGGGAATGCCGAGCTCGTCCCATTTATAGAGGCCCATGTTGTGATACGGCAGCACTTCGACGCGCTCCACATTCGTCAGCGTATCGAGGAACGACCGCGTGCGCCGGAGCGAATCGGGCGCATCCGTCCAGCCCGGCACCAGCACCTGACGGACCCAGATGGGCTTATGGATGGCGGACAGATAGCGGAACATGTCCTGGATATTGTCATTGGGACAGCCTGTGAGTTTCTGGTGCGCGTCTGCGTCGATGTGCTTGATATCCACGAGCAGGAGGTCGGTCACCTCCATGAGCGCCTGGAACTTGCCGAAAAAAGGCTCCCGGCGTGTAAAGGGCTGCCCGGCCGTATCGATGCAGGTGTGCATGCCGCGCGCCTTTGCCTTCCGGAAGAGATCCAGCAGGAAATCCATCTGCAGCAGGGGCTCGCCGCCGCTCACCGTGATGCCCCCCTCGTCTCCCCAATAAGGCCGATAGCGCTCCGCCTGGTCCAGCAGCTCATCTGCTGTCCGCAGTTCACCTCCCCGCTGCCCGTCCCACGTATCCACGTTATGGCAGTACAGGCAGCGCATCGCACAGCCCTGCAGGAAGATGATGAAGCGCGTCCCCGGTCCATCTACGGAGCCAAACGTTTCGATGGAATGAATGCGTCCCTGAATCATGATATCTCCTCACAAAAAAGACCCCGCAAGGAATCTGTATCCTCAAGGTCATCATACAAGGTGTTGCTGAAAATTTCCTTGACTAAAATCAAAGACGTGCCGAAATCGGGTTGGCCGGGGCTCAATCGCTCACCAGCTCCATGAGTCAGCCGTCCCACTGGCAGGAACGGGCACATGGAGCGTCATGCCTCTTCTTCCGAGGATCTCGGACGAACCAGCAAGCTCTCGAGCCGGTGGTAGTGCAGGAAGTCCCCGCGCTCACCCAGCGCACCGATCTCCTGCGGGCTGGCCAGGCGAAACGCCTCGACTTCATCGTCCTGGATCCGGACATCCGCCTGCGTAAAATCGCCCCAAAATTCATAGATGTCCACGAAATAATTGTTCTGCTCGGCCGGGCTGTCGCTGCGGTACGTGTAGATGCAGCGGCCCTGCTCCATCGTGAAGTGAAGCCCTGTTTCCTCGGCCACCTCCCGGAGCACTGCCTCCTCCGAGCGCTCCCCGGCCCGGACGCCGCCGCCGGGAATCTCCCATTTCAGCGGAGCCCATTCCTTATCCGCCTTGCGCTGCGTGATGAGGATGCGCCCTGCCCGATTGCAGATCAGCGCCAGAACCGTCAGATGATAGTCCCCCGGCTTCATGTGCCAGTCATTGCGGATCATCCTGCGCCCCGTCACGTGCTTCTCCCTGTCATAAATATCCCAGTATTCCATGCCTGCACCTCTCTTGTGATTTATTACGATTATTATACCACTAGAAATATTGCATCACCAGCTATGGCTAGAAAAATACACATGCCTTGGGCGCACAAAAAAAGAGCCAGCAATACGCTGACTCTTTTAAGAGACGTCCCTTGCATATGGAGCAAACACCGACGGCCGCTTGAACGCGGCACGCGGTGTTTGGTTGGTCAAACTTTAAGCAGTTTCACGCTCGGGCTTAAGCGGCGCCATTGATGTTGATGGTATGACCCGTTGCAGCCTTCTCGGCCGATTTCGGCATATGGACGGAAAGGATACCATCCTTGTATTCTGCCGTACACTTGCTCTCATCAATATCATTGATGTAGAACGAGCGGCTCATGCTGCTCTGGCTGCGCTCGCGGCGGACGTAGTTGCCCTTATCGTCCTTCTCGTCTTTCGACTGCTCATTCTTCGTGGCAATCGTCAGATAGTTGTTGTTGTACGTAAGTGAGATGTCTTCCTTCTTGAGGCCCGGCAGCTCAGCCGTGAGGTCATAGCTGTCCTTGTTGTCTTTGACATCAACCTTGAATTCCGGAGTATGGAAGCTCTGCATAAACGGTTCATCAAAGACATTCATGAGGCGATCAAATACGTTCTCTTCTTTCTGAAGATCATTGTTGGAAACAAATGGAACCAAACCAAACATAATCAAAAACCCCTTTCAACGTCTTGCTGCCACCTTCTGATGAGCATCAGGCGGCGATTCAAAACCATTTGATATTTGTATCGAGGACCTCGGACCCTTTCTCTCGGTTCCCTTATCCTCTTTACAATTCTTATTATACTCATATTGGTCAAAAAGTCAATATGTCAAAAAGAAATTTTTTTTACAGTTCCCAGGAAGCGAATGCAGGATGACGGCTACAAAAAAACAAGCTCTTCACAATAGAGCTTGTTTTTTAGATCTTGTTTCTTTTGTCATGCACTCAGTTTTTGATGACATCCAGCACTTTCTCGGCGGAGATGTCGTGTTCACTCATGTAGTCGAGAAGTTCCTTGTAGTCGGCCTGAGCCTTCTTTGCCTTGACCTCCTCGAGCTCAGCTTTGAGCTTTTTGATCTCGTCTTTTTTCTTCTGGATCTTCGCCTCGATGGTTTCTATTTTCGCTTCGTAATTTACCGTTCTAGCCATTCTTTTACACCTGTCCTTTATCGTATAATAAATAATTGAAATTTTCCCTATTATAACACTATCCCGGCCCAGAAAAAAGTCTTTTATTCCATTTTGTCAAAAATTTCGCATGAGCAACGCGATTTCCCCGCACAAGAATAACTCCTTTTTTCACAGTATACATCTCAGCAGACTGCACAGGACGCTGCGGATTGGCATAGAAAAAGAGACGCTGGAATGCGTCTCTTTTAATTCGATATGCCGTATGGATCAGGCTTCGTGTTCTTCGTGGAGATGGCGGTTCTGCGTCTCTTTCATGAGCAGGGCGACGATGAAGAGGCAGGCCTCGAAGGCGACGACGATGATGTCGAGGGCGGCGACGTGGCCGAGCGTCGTGGTCAGGAAGCCCATGAGCGGGCCTGAGAAGAACGAGAGGAAGTAACTCGAAGCGCCGACGATGCCGGTGGCCAGACCGATCTGGCTCGTGCTGACGCCATCCTGGGCAATCGTGTAGCCGAGCACGTAGATGGCGTGGAGGCCGATGCCCATGAGGCCGCCGACGATGTAGAGCACCGCGGAACTCTGCGGGATGACGTGGAAGATCAGGAACGCACAGAGTGCGTTGAGTCCGGAAAGGCAGATGATGGTCGGCTTGCGGCCGAAGCGGTCGGCGAAAAAGCCGAGCACGACGCCGCTGAGGCCGCCGATACCGTAGATGGCGCCGAAGAAGGAGCCGGCCTCTGTCGGGCTGAATCCCTTATACGTCATGAAGAGGTACGGGCCCATCGAAGCAAAGCCCCAATACGGGATGATGTTGAGGATCTGAATCAGGACACCGAGCCAGACGACTTTGTTGAAGCCGACCGTGCGGATTGCCTCAATCAGATGAATGCGCTTGATGTCCGTCGAGGTATCCGTATACTTTCTTTTGAAACCGAAGATCAACAGCAGGCCGAAGATGACGGTGGCGATGCCCATGTGCGTCAGGCCGACGCTCCAGTCACCCGTGCGCTCCAGGCTCCAGCCGTAATACGTCGGGCCGACATATGCGCCGATGGAGTAGAATGTCATCATGAGTCCGTTGAGCATGGCGCGGGCGGCCGGGAAGATCGAGCCGGCTACCGAGTACATGACGATATTCCAGCAGCCTTCAAAAATACCAAAGCAGACACGCCACAAGGCGGCTCCTGCAAAGCTGGCCGAAGTCGTGACGCAAGTGGTCATGCAGCCGAGGCCGACCATGCCGAAGATCAGCATGCGCTTGCGGCCGAACCGGTCCGCGAGGTAACCGGCAGGGATATCGATGAGTGCCTGCCCGAGGGTGAAGATGGTGCCAATCGTGCCGAGCTGGACGGCGGTCAGCGACAGCGAAGCCGCAACAGCCTTGAGGCCGACGCCGAAGGAAAGGCGGTTCGCCGAGTAAAACGCATAGCCGAGTGCCAGCAGGAACAGCTGAAACCAGAGTACCTTTGGCATTTTAAAAGGATTCTTTTGTTCCATCATGCATACGTCCTTTCTGAATGTAAAATATGAATACAAAATACAGATGAGATTGTTTTGTATTATAGCACTTACAGAAAGAATGTAAACCAGGCACGCAAATAAAGTACAAAAATTTTTATACGATGCACATTTTGCGAAGTACGGCGAACGAGTGCGATAAAATAGGGATAAAAACACGCGAAGAAGCGCGAAATGTGCACAGACGTGAAAAAGGCCCCCTGCCTCCGGCACAGTCGGCAGGCAGAAAGCCTCTCGTTCTGAAATAGGAATGGATATGGGTATGGACTCAGGCCCGACTCGCTTCCATCAGGTCGAGCAGCTGCGCGGCCGTCTTCTTACCGAAGTGAGGACCGTCCTCATTGATTAGGAAGCACGGCACGCTCATGACCTGATACGCCTCGCGCAGCGAGGGATAGAGATTGAGGTCGTAGACATCCGTCGTAATCCTGGGATTCAGGGTTGCGAGGCGCTGGGCTGCTGTGACGAGCTCCGGGCAGAGCGTGCAGGACAGGCTGACGAAGATGCGCAGATGACAGGGCGTATCCCAGTCGAGCAGACGCTGACGCAGCGATTCGTCCAGGGCCTGTCCCGGCCCTGCTGCATTGTAGAGTCCCAGCACAAAGGAAGTGAATTCATGGCCGCCCGGCACGCCGTGAAACGCGATACCGGCAGGCTCGCCGCCGCAAAAGACGCGGACGCAGGGGCGCTCGCCTTCGGCAGCCGCCTCCTCCGCCGGCACGCGCACGACCTGGAGCTTATCCGTCAGGCGCGCGAGCTCGTCTACATACGATGCGAGCTCGCCGCTCTTGGCCGAATCATCCAGGTAAAGGCGCAGTTCCAGGCTGCGGTCCATGCGGGCAAAGACCGTCTGCAGCTGCTTGACGATCTCCGGCTGGAAGATCTGGCTGGAAGCGGCTGCTGCCGCAGGTTCCTCCGGCACGGCAGCAGCAGGGCGCAGCGGGCGGATGCCCGTCTTCTTCTGCATCTGCAGCGCGTAACGCTCGAGTTCCGTCGCAGCGAGAGCCCCGTCGCCAGCCGCCGTGATGCACTGGCGCAGCGGCTTGATGCGGATGTCGCCAGCCGCGTAGAGGCCATCACAGGATGTCTTCATCGACGCGTCCGTGATCACATATCCCTTCGGATCGAGGTCTGCAATGCCCCGGACCAGTTCGGTCGCCGGTTCATAGCCGGCAAAGACGAAGACGCCAAATGTGTCCTTCCCCGCATCATACGTCTTGACCTCCCCCGTCTCAGTATCCCGGCAGGTCAGACGGCGCAGCAGGCCATCTCCCTCGACGGACTCCACGACGGTGTGTGTCCGCACGGTGATGTCCGGATGATTGCGCGCTTCATCGGCCGTAGCCTTAGCACAACTGAAATCATCGCCGCGCACCAGGCAGGTGACATGTGACGCGTACTTCGTCAGGAACACGCTCTCCTCAGCCGCCGCATAGCCGCCGCCGATGACAAAGACCTGTTTGCCGCGGAAGAATTCGCCGTCACACGTCGCACAGTAGGCGACACCGCGGCCGCGGAAGGTTTCCTCCCCGGCAAAACCTGCAGAGCGCGGGCGCGCTCCGGCAGCGAGCAGGACGCCGAAGCAGGAGAGTATGCCCTGTGTGGTGTGCACGGTCTTGATATCGCCGCTCATGTCGAGAGCAGTGACCTCGGCCAGCTTGAATTCTGCGCCAAAAGCTTCGGCTTGCTGGCGCATGTTCTCCGTCAGGGCCGCTCCGCTGATGGAAGCAATGCCCGGATAGTTGACGACGCGGTCGGTGATGGTGATCTGGCCACCGAAGTGTTCCTTTTCAATCACCAGGACGCGGTAGCAGGCCCGCGCCAGATAGATGGCTGCCGTAAGGCCTGCCGGACCGCCGCCAATCACGATGACGTCGTAAAGCTCCCGTGCAGGAGCTTTGACGGATGCTTCCGCCATCAGAGCGCTCCCACGAGGTCAAGGCTCGGCTTCAGCGTCTCTGCACCCGGCTGCCATTTTGCCGGGCAGACCTCGTCCCCGTGCTCGTGGACGAACTGGCATGCCTGCACCTTGCGCAGCAGCTCATCGGCATTGCGGCCGACATTGCCCGCATTGATCTCATAAGCGACGATCTTCCCCTCCGGATTGATGATGAAGGTCCCGCGCTCTGCAAGACCGGCCGACTCGATGAGCACCTCGAAGTCGCGCGCCAGGGCGTGCGTCGGATCGGCTACCATCGGATACGTGATCTTGGCGATGCGCTCCGAATGATCGTGCCATGCCTTGTGGACGAACTCCGTGTCGCACGAGACGGAATAGATCTCACAGCCGAGTTTCTGGAAGGCATCGTAGTGATTCTCCAGATCCTCAAGCTCCGTCGGACAGACGAATGTAAAATCGGCAGGATAGAAGAAGAATACACTCCACTGGCCAAGAAGATTGTCCTTCGTAATGGTGCGGAATTCATGATTCTGGTACGCTTTCACCGAGAACTCGCTGACTTCTTTGTTGATCAATGACATAAGATACTCCTCCTTTTGATGCCCGTAACGGGCCATTAATTTACTGTTTTTAGCTTTAACTAATGATAATTAATATCGTTTACAGGGATATCATACCATGTGACCACAAAAAAAGCAAGCATATTTTTGAAAATATGCTTGCTCCATATGGCTGCTCACACTCGACCGTTTGTCATTCCTCTTCCGGATAGCGCATGCCCCAGTCCTGGCGGGCCTTCGTCATCAGGGCCATGACGTCGACGGTGTAGTCGAGATGCATGAAATCCCGCTGCCCCGCGACGGTGCGCTCCATATCCTCGATTTCGTAGCAGAGCGCATTGGCCATCTCCCCTGCGACGATCTCCTCCTTGCGGCCGTCCTCCGTCCAGGTGATCACCGCCTTGTCGCCGCGCGGGTACTCCATGAGCTCGACATACGCCTTGTCAAAGGAAATCATGCCGCGCTTCGGCTGCTTGGCGTGCAGCGACAGCATGACGGTCGCCATCTCCCCCTGCTCGTTCTTGAGGAGCATGCTGGCCTGCTCGTCGACACCGGTCGGCGCGTAGAGAACCTGGGTGGCGATTTCCTGCGGGCAGGAGCTCATGAACCAGCGCGCGAAGGACAGCGCATAGACGCCGATGTCGAGCATGGCGCCGCCCGCGAGGCTGCGGTTGAAGAAGCGGTTTTTCATATCATACGGCTTGTAACTGCCGAAATTCAGCGTCATGAGACGCAGCGGGCCAAAATCGCCGCGGTCGATGCGCTCGCGCAGTGCGCGGTAGATCGGCATGTGGTAGATGGTCTGCGCCTCGGCGAGCACGAGATGATGTTCCATCGCGAGCTTGACCGCCTCTTCGAGCTCGTAGTAGTTAAGCGTGATGGACTTCTCGCAGAGCACATGCTTGCCGGCGGCGAGGGCCTGGCGCAGGTACTTGATATGCGTGTTGTGCGGCGTCGAGATGTAGATGATGTCGACGTCCGGATCCTGGAACATGTCTTCGATCTTGTCGTAAACCTTGCCGATGCCGTACTGCTCGGCAAACTGAACAGCCTTCGCGTGCGTGCGGTTGCCGACGGCGTAGAGATTGCCGCCGAGCTTCTGCATCGCCTCAGCGAGCTGATGACCGATGACGCCGCAGCCGAGCGTAGCCCATCTGTACTGTACTGCCATGATATCCCTCCACTCTTTCTTGACAAAACAATACTGCAGATTCAGCAGATTCACTTGTAGGATAGCAGGGATTCGCGGCAAAAGCAAGATGCTGCACGGATTTGCCTTTGTGCCCGCTATCCGCTACAATAAAGAGAACAAAAACAAATTGAAACGAAATCCGATGATACCGGTCGAAAGGATGAACAGACATGACAAAGGATGAGATGATGCAGCAGAAAAAGATCACGACGGCGGGCAATCCGGCAAAGCCGACAGGAGAAGCCGGGGAAAAGATGCTCGCGCGCATGAACGAGAGCCACGCCGAGCTCACGGCCTGGGGCCTCTCCTTCTTCCACTGGCAGGGCAACGAAGATGTCCTCGACATCGGCTGCGGCGGCGGGGCCAACCTGCACCGCATGAGCGGCCACATCGAGAGCGGCCATCTGACGGGCGTCGACTACGCCAGGACGTCGGTCGAGACATCACGCCAGACGAATGCTGACGACATCGCCGCCGGCAAGATGACGGTCTGCGAGGGCTCGGTCGAAGCACTGCCGTTTGCTGACGATGCGTTCGACAAGATCACGACGGTCGAGAGCTTCTACTTCTGGCCCGATCCGCCCGAAAACCTCAAGGAAGTCCGCCGCGTCCTCAAGCAGGGCGGCACCTTCCTGCTCATCTCCGAGATCTACGACCATCCGGGCCTCAGCGCCGAAGTCCAGGAGAACATCAAGAACTATCACCTCTACAATCCGACGCCAGAGACCTTCAAGGCCATCTTCCGCGCCGCAGGCTTCCGCTCCGTCGCCGTCCACATCGAAGAAGAGCACGGATGGATCTGCATCGAAGGGACAAAATAAGCATGAGCCGACGGGGAGGGCTGGGCAACGTTACGCACAGCGGTCTGCTAAACGGATTTTTTGCCAATAAATATCCTTGCAAAAGAGCGAAACGCGCTTCGCTTGGACGACACTCTTTTGCAAGGAAGCTGGTCGGCAAAAAATCCGTTCTTGACGCAGACCGCTGAAAGCTTCACTTATGCCCAGCCCTCCCCGTCGGCTTCATCATTCTGGCAACTTCACATTGTGTCCTGCTTACATCGCCTATAAAGCCTTTCCCGTATCTGTATAGTGTATGAGAAAGGCTATTTTCGTATCAGGACATCTTCATCCTGGTCCATCTTTGCGCAACGTTGCCCGGCCATTCCCTGCTGTCCTGCCCCGCCTAAGAGCAATGCCTGTCTCCGCATCAAATCAAGATTCCTGCACAGTGGTCCAGCTCGTGCTGGACAATCTCTGCGGGGAAGTCGCGGAAGACCTGCTTCTGCTTCTTGAACTTGAGGTCGCGGTACTCCACCTCAATCCACTTATAGCGCACGGTCTGCCGCTCGCCGTCGAGCGACAGGCAGCCCTCGCTGACCTCGTACGTCTCCTTCGACTTGCGGACGACCGTCGGGTTCAGCATCGCCAGATAGGCGTGTCCCATGCGGATGGCGATGATGCACTTGCGCTCGCCGATCATGTTCGCTGCCAGCCCCACACAGCGGTCCGCATTCGCCTTGAGCGTATCGATGAGGTCCGTGGCAATCGCCACATCCCTGCGCTCCGCCAAAGCCGACGGCTGCGCAAGGAAAAACGTATCGCGTACAATATCGCGTATCATGATGAAATCCCCTTCCTCTTCTTCGCCTGCTCAATCAGAGCAGCGGCCTCCTCAAACGCGTGCGGCAGGTAGTCATCCTCCCACTCGCGCCCCTTCTTCTCCTGCGCCTTGATCTCCTTCCAGCCCGTCAGCGGCTTGCCCGCATCGTCGAGCATCGGCTTGTGGAAGACATGCGGATGGCGGCGCACCATCTTGTCCGCCGCGGCCTGCGCGACATCCTCCAGTGAGAAAAGGCCTTTCTCCTGTGCCAGCTGCGCATGGAAGACCACCTGCAGCAGAAGGTCGCCGAGCTCTTCCTTGAGATTCTCCGCCCGGCCCGTCTCGCGCAGGATATCGATCCCGCCGAGCACTTCCGCCGCCTCCTCGATACAGGCAGGCTTCAGGCTCTCATGCGTCTGCGCCTCATCCCAAGGACATCCCCCCGGCCCCCTGAGCCGCGCCACAATATCACAAAGCCGCCCGACCGACGCCAATCGATTCTTTTCCTCATCCATAAAAGTCTTTCCTTTCATTTTACCTTTTTAACGACACGAAAACGTACCGAGGCAAGGCTCACATCTCACCGTCTCATTTTGCCATTCAAAAGTATCTTCCAATACACAAGCCCAAGGACAGGTGATCTGCGCCATCCCGAACGACTCGTGGAAGAAGAAAATCCCGAGCAGCAATCCAATCGTCGGACTGATGTACTGGAAGAAACCGAGCACATTGAGTGGCAGGAGATTCGCCCCGTACGAGAACAGCACGAGCGGCACCGCCGTCACCACGCCCGTCCCCATGAGAAAGAGAGCAAGGTCCGGCGTCGCCAGCGAGAAGTGGTTTACAGGCGACGCCATGAGTATGCCGATGTACGGCACAGCAAACGGCATCATCAGCATCGTCTCAAGCGTGATGCTCGAGAACGGATTGAGGTGCAGTTGCTTCTTCAACGCACCGTAGACCGAGAACGAAACAGCTAGCACGACGGCCACCCAAGGCAGCTTGCCGAGCTGGTACGTCATGAGCACGATGCCGATGGCTGCGAGCAAGAGGCTGATCTTCTTGAGCCCCGAGATGCGCTCGCGAAAGAACACGATGCCGAACAGCACGCTCATGAGCGGATTGATGTAGTAGCCGATGCTCGTATCGATGACGTGGTCGTGATTGACCGCCCAGATGTACGTCAGCCAGTTCAGGCTGATGACGAAAGCCGCCATCAAGAGAATGGCCCCGCGCTTCTTGTCCGCCCATAGCGCGCGGCAGTCCTCTTTAAAGCTCTGCCAGCGCTTCGTCACGATGAGCACAATGACCATGAAGAAGAATGACCAGACGATGCGGTGCGCGAGAATCTCGTTGGCTTCCGCCCGCGCGAGCAGGTTCCAGTAGAGCGGCAAGATGCCCCATATAAGATACGTTGACAGTGCCGCCATCATGCCCGTGCGGCGTGCGTGATTCATTTCTATCCCTTTCCTTTCGGCTGCGTTTCGGATTCTTTTTCAATTAAGACTATCTATTTAGTATAGCACAAAAGCCAGCCCGCGGCGCGGAAAACGCACCGGAGCTGGCTCTTGCTGACGTTACACGTCGATATGTTCTAGATTCAGTCCTGCTTGACTGCGTGCTTGGCCATCGCGTAGAGGAAGATGCAGAGCACGAAGTAAGCAACGATGCCCGCAAACGTTGCGGCAGGCGAGGCGGCCCAGGCCTTGGCAAACCAGTCGATGCCCGCGATGTGCAGGACCGCGCTGATGAGGCTGCCGATGGCGCCGCCCGCGACGAAGCCCGAGGCGACCGTGTTGCCCTCGCTGAGGCGCTTGGCGTTGACCTTTGCGTCATCGCTGCTGTGCGAGACAAAGTACGAGATCAGGCCGCCGACGAGGACCGGCGTGTTGATGCCCATCGGCAGGTACGAGCCGAGCGCAAAGGCGAGCGGCGGGATCTTCATCATCCAGAGCAGGACCGCGAAGAATGCGCCTGCCATATAGAGCGGCCACGGCGCGTCGCCGCCGTCCATCATCGGCTTGACGATGGCTGCCATCGCATTGGCCTGCGGCGCCGCCAGCGCCCCCTCGCCCGTGAAGCCGTAGGCGTGATGCATGAGGAAGACGACGCCGACCGAGACAACGCCCGCGAGCACGATGGAGACGAGCTGCCACTGCTGCATCTTCTTCGGCGTCGCGCCCGTGATGTAGGCGACCTTGAGCTCCGACATGAAGTTGCCCGAGACGGCGAGCGTCGCGCAGAGGAAGGCCGCCATCATGAGGATCGCGATGATGCCCGTCTTGCCCGCCATGCCCGCGCCGCCCATGACGACAGCCGAGACGATGATCATGAAGATCGTCATGCCGGAGACCGGCTCATTGCCCGTGAAGGCAATCGAGCTGATGCCGACAACCGAGAGCATCAGCGCAAAGAGCATGACGAGCACAAACGCGATGACGGTCTGCGTCAGGCTCTCGGCGCACATCACATGGAAGAAGACGGCAAACAGGATGGTCATGAGCAGGCTGCCGAAGACGATCTGCGTCATCGGCAGATCCTGCTGCGTGCGCAGCAGCATGCCCGAGGAAGAAGCGCCCTTCGAGAAGAGGTCTGCGACAGCGCGCTTGACGACGCGGACGACGACACCCGACATCGAGAGCAGTCCGATGATGCCCGACATCGCGAGCATGCCGATGCCGATGTGGCGGACGTACTGCGAGAAGACCGCGTCGACCGGTGCATTGGCGAGCAGCATCGTCTCGCCGCCGACGACCATCGTGTGGTCGCCGCCGAGATAATAGGCGACCGGGATGCAGACGAGCCACGAGAAGAACGAGCCAGCCGCGATGATGGCCGCATAGCGCAGGCCCGTGAAGTAGCCGATGCCGAGCAGCGCCGCGTCGTTGTCGAGACTGAAGACGAGCTTGTACTTGTCCGCGAGCACCTGGCCCCAGTGGAACGTCGTCGTCGTCAGGAGTTCCTGCCACCAGCCGAGTGAGTTGAGCACGAAGTCGTAGACGAGCGCGACCGCACCGCTCACGAGCATGATGTGCGCCTTCGAACCCTCATCCGACTCGAGCACCTCCGCCGCCGCACTGCCCGATGGGAACGGGTAGACACCGTCCATCTCCTCGCAGAAGTAGCGGCGGAAGACCGTCGCCAAAAAGACGCCGAGCACACCGCCGAGCACGATCGGGATGGCCATCTCGAGGAACGAGACATCTTCGATGTTCAGGATGTAGAGCGCCGGCAGGATGAACATCGCGCCGCCGATGATATTCGTACCTGCACTCGCGATGGCCTGGATGTGGACCGTCTCCGGGAAGGCGTTCCTGCGGTGAAAGAGTACCGCCATGCCCATGGCCAGCACCGACACGGGTGCAAAGGCATCGACCGTCTGCCCGATCTTCAGGCAGAGATAGCCGACCGCCAGAGCAAAGAGCACCGAGAAAAATAATCCCCAGAACACAACGTACGAGTTGATCTCCTCGTACGTCTGATGGGGCGACATCCGTGGTGCATACGGACGCCGCGTCTTGTTTTCATCTGACATACAAATCCCCCTAATCCGCACTGTCCACTCATCATGGATAACAGCACTACTACAGTTTACGCCAGGGCGGGATGTCTGTCAAGAATGTAAAACGCCGGATTCGCATGTATACAAGGGGATACAGCCTATATCACCGGTGAAATAGTTGCAACTGTCTTTTCTATGTGTACAGATATTGTATCTCACCAATGGACAATATCAATCTCAAAACGAGACATAGAAGGAAAAGCCACGCCTCTGTCGAATAAAAAAACAGAAAGAACGCAAAATAAGTGGACAGAAAGTGGACAGAAAATAGAAAGAAGATGTACCTATGTTCCATTCCAAGATCACAAGGCGCCTCGTCACTTCATTTTTACTCATCGTGCTCGTCTCCCTCTCACTGCTCGGCATCCTGCTGCTCAACTACTTCCGCGACTACACGATGCAGCAGGAGAAAAACGCCCTGATCCTCAACGCAAAGATCATCGAGACATCACTGGAGGACCAGCTCTACAGCAGGGACGTATCCGGGCTTCACACGACGCTGCAGGAGCTCCACGAGAAGACCGACCTGCGCGTGACCGTCATTGACGCCGATGGCGCCGTCCTCGGCGACACGGCTGACCCGAACCAGGCCATGAACAATCACCTCGACCGCGAGGAAGTCCAGCAGGCCATGACGGAGCCCTACGGGTTCGCCATCCGGCAGAGCGAGACACTGAACGAGAACCTCATGTACGTCGCGGTCCCGGTCTACCGGGGCGGCCAGCTCATCGGCATCATCCGCACCTCCTCCTCACTCGTCTCGATGGAACAGTCGTACCACACGGGCCTGCGCGTCATCCTCTCCGCCCTCTTCTTCGCGCTACTCGCCGCGCTCATCATCGCCATCTGGCTCGCGCACCGGCAGGTCCAGCCCATCCGCTGCCTGAGCCTTGACGCCATGGAGATCGCCAGCGGCAACCTCCACAAGCGCCTGCAGTGGCAGAGCGGCGATGAGTTCGACACCCTCGTGCAGACCATCAACCAGCTGACGCGCAACCTCTCCGCCAAGATCCAGGAGTCGCAGGCCGAGGCCGACAAGATGAGCCTGATCCTCAACCACACCGACAACGCCATCATGCTCATCGACGAACGCGGCCTCATCGTCGACACGAACCGGCAGGCTGAAGAGGACTTCCAGCTGCAGGGGAATGCCCTGCACCGCCACAGCATCCACGTCATCGGCAGTGCAGAGCTCTCCGAGACCGCGCAGGAAGTCTGCCGCCAGGGCAAAGCGCAGACCATCACGCTGACCATCCGCAGCAAGACATACCAGGTCTTCCTCGCGCCCTTCTACGACGGCCCCGACGAACTCGTGCTCGCCGTCTTCCACGACATCTCTCTGCTGAGGGAAATCCACCAGCGCCAATCCGAGTTCGTCAGCAACGCCGCCCACGAGCTCGCCACGCCGCTTACATCCATCTCCGGCTTCGCCGAGACACTCTTAGATGACGACTTCAAAGATCCAGAGGCCAGCCATCACTTCATCTCCATCATCTACCGCGAAGCCCAGCGCATGAACCGCCTGATGAAGGGTCTCCTAGAGCTCGCCCGCCTCGACAGCACCCACGGCAAGACCAAGATCAAGCGCCGCCCCGTCGAGATCAACACCGCCCTGCACCAGACCATCGAGCAACTGCAGACCAAGGCCGAGAGCAAGGAGCAGGCCCTCCTCGAAGAGCCCACCGCCATGCCCCTCTACATCCTCGCCGCGCCCGAGCTCTTCGGGCAGATCCTCTACAACCTGACCGAAAACGCCATCAAATACACCCCGGAGGGCGGCACCATCCACGTCAAGGCCGAGCAGCAGGGCGATACCGCCACCATCACCGTCAAGGACAACGGCATCGGCATCGCCCCCGATGACCTCCCCCGCATCTTCGACCGCTTCTACCGCGTCGACAAAGCCCGCGCCCGCAAATCCGGCGGCAACGGCATCGGCCTCTCCCTCGTCAAATTCCTCGTCGAACTATTTGGCGGCACCATTGAGGTAACGAGTCAGATTGGTCAGGGCACCACCTTCACCCTGACCTTCCCCCTCACGACAAAATCCTAACAGGCACACAAAAAGGCTTCCATCGAATCACCTACGATGGAAGCCTTTTCCATTCTCACTAGAAACGTATAACGCTGCTCGATTGCAAAAGCAAGGCGACCGCCCAAAGGGCCAGTCGCCGCGCGTCCCACTAAGACCGGAGAACACTTTGCGATAACGTACCTCAGGGCGAGGGGATATCTGTCGCCTGCAGGAGCGCAGTGACCGCCCGCAGGGCTGGTCCCCAAGCAGGCCGTGTCAAGGCTCTGCGATGTCAAAGCGCCGCGGCAGGCGGCGAACCGCCAATGCCCCGCGCACCCGCATGGGGACCATTCAACGGAGCGACGAAGCCGACAGATATCCCCTCGCCCCTGCTGTAGCCCCACCACTCACTTCCTGCACACAAAGCCCGCAAACGCCCCCGTCCGCGTGACCATGACCTCCCGGTACATGCTGCGCAGCCGTTCCTCGAGGCTCTCCGCCGTATCAAAGGGCGGCGTGAAGAACCCCATCGGCACGCAGAACGCCCGGACAAAGAGGTCCGTGACCCGGTTTTGCCCCTTGATGTAACAACATCCCGTAAACGTGCCGCCCTTCTTCAGCACGCGATGTGTCTCACAAAAGGCAGCCATCTTGTTCGGGAACGCGTGCAGGCCGTTGAGCGAGAGCACGCAGTCAAATGAGCTGTCGAGATACGGCAGATCGCCGACATCACCGCGCGCAAACTCCACCTGATGCAGGCCGCGCGCCTCAGGCGACGCCATCGCCTGTGCGAGCATCTGTTCCGAGTAGTCGAGGCAGACGATCCGCGCCGACTTCATCCTGCGGTAATGCGGCAGCGAGAGCACGCCCGTGCCGACCGGCACCTCGAGCAACGTGCCCGAAAAATCCTCCGGCAGCCCCTGGAACGCCTGCCGGACGAACGACTCGTAGCGCGGCCCGCGAAGCTGCCAGAAAAAGCGGTTGGCAAACCTTCCGAGCAGGCTCTCATTCTTCATCATGCCGTCGTATCCCTTGCTGAGCTGTCCGACTACCGCATACGCATTGTGCACGATCTCTCTGCGCTCCATCTCATCCCTCGCCTTTCCGCTGCCTGTATCGCTTCTCATATTACCTACTATGCTATCACACAGGCGGGCAACTGGATATGGGATTTGTCACAGATGGGGGTGGAAATGGTATTGGATTGTCCTGTTTTCGAGCGTTTTATTTCCGCAACGTCTCGCGGTCGATCTCCGTGCCGTCCGGCAGGAAGCAGGCAATCTCCACGCTCGCATCTTTGACGCAGAGCGTCAGGTAATTGTCCGTCTCCGGCTGCGGCGCGATGACCTTGTCGAGCGCATGGTCGACCCAGAGCCCCGGATAGCGCACATTGCCCGCGACACCCGTCAGGATGTAGAGCGGCCCGCTTGCATCACGCTGGAAGTTCTTGATATGGCCGCGGTTGCGGTACGTGTGCAGGTGCGCCGAGAAGACGACGTCGATGCCCGCCTCGTCAAAGAGCGGCATCCAGGCGCGCCCCTCATCTGAGAAGCCCTCCTTGCGGTCTGGCCGGTTCGTGATGCGGTACTGCAGCGGGTCCTTGTGCATCAGCACGATCTTCCACGTCTTGTCGGTCTTCTTGACATCCTCGCGGAACCACGCCTGCTGCGCTTCAAGCAGGCCCTGATGGAAATCCGCTGCCTCCTCCGTCTGCGTGTCAAGCACGATGAAGTGCGCCGGGCCGTAGTCGAACGAGTAGTAGCGCCCCGCAAACTCCTCGCTGCCGTTTGCAGGCAGTGCGAATTCGTGCAGGTACGCCACAGGCTCGCGGACCTTCCAGTCCTCGTTGTAGGTCTCGTGATTGCCCATCAAGGGGGCCACGGGGATGCGGTCGATGATGCCCGCGACCGCGTCGAACCACGCCTCCCACTGTCGGTGGTCCTCGCCGTTGTCGACGAGATCGCCCATATTGATGAAGAAGTCTGCCCCTTCATTGCGCTCTGCCGCCCCCTGCGCGAGGTGCTTCCAGTCTGTGTAGTCATTCGACTGCGAGTCCGGAAAAATCAGCGCCGAGAACGCGCCGCCATCATCCGTCTGCAGCGCGTGCCAGTCATCATACTGGCCGTCTGCCTTGATGCGGTATTCATACGGCTGGCCCGCCTCCAGTCCACAGAGCCTTACCGTGTAGAGCTCGACCGTCACGCCGTCGTCCGTGAACGACTCGCGTGCAGCCGGGCTCGATTCGATGGCCTTCGCGCCCTTCAGGCGGTACTCGACGACCGCATCTGTCCATTTCACATCCGCCTGCCACATGATCGTGCGCGCATGGGCATTGTCCGACGCGATGACCTGGCGCAGATCGCGCAGGACGGGCCTTCCCTGTGCTGCACCGAGCGCGTGCTTGGCCAGCCGTCCCGCCAGCTCCGTGCGCGAGAGCGCCCAGCCGCCGCCTGCCAGCACCACAGCGCCCGCGCAGATGGCCAGGAACCTGCGCCGCGACATCGTCCTGCCCTGCGCCTCTCTTTCCTGACGGCCATGATCTTGTCTATCGTGATCTTTGTCCATTGCAATCCCTTCCTGAGTAAAGTTCCCTGTACATACTATAACAAGTCTTTGTAAAATTCACCTGAAAATCCTGCTTGCCTCTATCATACAAAAAAACTGCCGCTTCGCAAAATGCTTATTGCGAAGCGGCAGTCATAGAACTGAGGCATGGCTCAGGGAAAGATCAGCAAGGGGATGTGCTGCAATCAGACGTAGCGGCAGACGTGATCGACTGCAATGTCTGAGAAGCCGAATGCCTCGGCCTTCGTCAGGCGGCCATTGGCAATGGACTCGATCTCCTTAACGAGCGCGCGGCCCATCTCCGGGACAGACTTCTCGCCGCGCACGATGGGGCTGAGGTCGGCATCCATATTGTCCTCCATGCAGCGGTACGTCCGCTCATTGGCCGTGACTTTGCAGACCGGCACGATGGCATTGCCCGTCGGCGTGCCGCGGCCCGTCGTGAAGATGATGACCTGGCAGCCCGCCGCAGCCATCGAGGTCACCGACGAGATGTCGTAGCCCGCCGTGTCCATGACGAGCGCACCGCGCTTCGTCGGGCGCGCCGCCTGCTCGAGGACCTCGACGATCGGGCGCGTGCCGCCCTTGCGGATGCAGCCGAGGCTCTTCTCGTCGAGCGTCGAGAGGCCGCCCGCCTTGTTGCCAGGCGTCGGCTGGCCGGCGCGGCAGTCCTGGCCTGCCGCACCGAGATGCGCCTCATACGCCTCGCAGACGCGAATGATCTGGCGCTGGATCTCAGGCGTCGCCGCGCGCTTGGCGAGGATGTGCTCGCCGCCGATCCACTCGATGGACTCGCTCATCATGGCAGAAGCACCCATGTCGACGAGGATGTCGCTGAGCTCGCCGACAGCCGGATTGCAGGCGATGCCCGACGTCGCATCCGAACCGCCGCACTCGATGCCGAGCAGGAGCTCCGATGCGGGGAACAGCTCCTTCTGCTGCATGCCGGCCTGCTGCGCCATATCGCGCGCGGTGCGCACGGCCTTCTCGATCGTCTTGAGCGTGCCGCCCTCCTCCTGGATGCCGAACGAAGCGACAGGCTTGCTCGTCATCTTCTGGATCTTCTCGCGCAGCGCCGCATGCGGGACCGTCTCACAGCCGAGACCGATGATGACGACGCCGTAGACATTCGGGTTGCAGGCAAAGCCCGTCAGCACCTTCTGGCTCATGGCCGTATTGGCCGCCACATCCGAGCAGCCCGTGTTGAAGACGATGTTGACCGCGCCGCGCACCTGGCTCGCGACGATGCGGCAGCACTCACTGCCGCAGGCGCACGTCGGCAGGATCAGAACGTGGTTGCGCACGCCCGGACGTCCCTCCACGCGGCGGTAACCCCAGAACGAGAACGGCGCGAGGTCCGGCGCGCCAGCCGACCGCTTGGCCTGCATCACGAAATCATCGCCCGCGAGCTCGCTCTCGTAGTCGCGCGGCACGCTCTTTAAGTTCTTGTCGTTGACCCAGTGGCCCTTCTTGACCGGAGCGACGAGCTTGCCGAGGCTCTCGCCGTACTTGATGATGTCCTCACCCGCTGCGAGATCCGTCAGCGCAATCTTGTGGCAGTACGGGATATCCTCCTCCGCCACGAGCGTCCGGAGCGCTGCGCCGTCCTGATAGACGACGCTCTGTCCGCGCTTCACTTCCTTGACACACGTCACGACATTATCGTGTTCGTCCATCAGCAATGCATTGATGCTCTGTTCCATCTTCATTCCTCCGCTCTGCTCGATTCCGTGAATCCAAAGTCTTCGTCTTTCGTCATTACCCAAAGCATACCGCATTTCCCCTATTTATTCCAATTTATAGATTTTACATCAGGATAAATCTGATATAATAATAGGCACGAGATACCCCAGACAGACGCCAGAAGAAAGAAGGAATTCCCATGCAGCAGGACATGCGCTACGTCTATGAAGTCTACAAGCAGAAGAGCTTTTCCAAGGCCGCGCAGGCGCTCTTCATCACCCAGCCGGCCCTGAGCATCGCGATCGGCAAGCTCGAAGACAAGATTGGCATGCCGATCTTCGACCGCAGCACGCGCCCCATCAGCCTGACCACCGCCGGGCACGTCTACCTCCGGGCCATCGAGCGGACGCGGGCGCTCGAACAGGACCTTCGCCATCAGCTCGATGACATCCGCGAGCTGAAGCGCGGCGAGATCACGATCGGCAGCAGCCATTTCATCAACGCTTACATCCTGCCCCGCATCCTCACCGCGTTCAACCAGGCCTTCCCGCAGATCCGCCTGAACCTGCTCGAAGGCAGTTCCCACGCGATGGCCCACATGCTGGAGCAGGGCGAGATCGACCTGACCTTCAGCTGTGACGACTGCGTCATAAAGAACTTCGCGAGCACGCCCGCCTTCACCGACACCATCCTGCTGGCCATCCCCGGGGACGGTCCCCGCCACGCGCAGCGCGAGCGCCTGACGGCAGCAGACATCCTCGCCGGGCGCCACCTCGACCCCGACTGCCCGAGCGTCGACCTCACGGACTTTGCCGCAGAGCCCTTCATCCTGCTGCGCAGCGGCAACAACCTGCACGACCGCGCCATGCGCTTCTTCCACCGGGCAGGCATCGAGCCCGCGGTCAAGATGGAGCTCTCCCAGATGGCCACCGCCTACCGTCTCGCCGAAGCAGGCTTCGCCGCCACCTTCCTGAGCGACCGTCTCATCACCCACAAGGACAGCCGCCTCTCATTCTACCGCCTCGCCGCCCCCGAGAGCCGGCGCAGCTTCTACGCCCTGACAAACCCCAAGCGCTACACGTCAGAAGCCGTCCAGCAGTTCATCGGCCTCATGCCGCAGGCCAGCGCAATCTGACATAAAAAATCGCATCGCCTCCGGATAGTACATCCAGATGGCGATGCGATTTTTTACGTTGCCGTCACTTCGCTTTCGGCGCAGGATCCGCAGGCGTCCAGCCCGGCGGCAGGCTGGCAGCAGAGCCGAGCGCCGTCACGCCAGAGTTGTAGCCCTCCGTGCCGGCCCCGCGCTTGCCCGTGGGGTAATAGACCACCTTCGACGGATCCTGGCGGTCCACCGAGCAGATGTGGTCCGCCGTCTTCTTCTGCGAATCAGCCAGCGCGAACGGGCGGTTCAACGGCAGCTTCGGGCGCGCCATCTCCGTCTGGCGTGTCTGCTTCAGCATCCAGTCGTAGCAGGCCGGCGTGCCGTGACCGTAGAACCAGGCCGACATATGGCTGACATTGCCCGTGAGCACCGCCTGGTAGATGCCCGTCTCATTCGGCTCCGACACGAGGCGGCGGATGGAGGCATCGCGCTTGGACGCCGTCGTCTTATCATCGAGGACGAGATCCCGGCGCGGGACCTGTGCGCCCGCGAGGTCATCGTAGAGCACGCGGTACTCCGTATTCTCCTGCGCCGTATTGAGATAGAGGATGTTGTCATCCGACACCATGTAGAACCAGTTGCGGTAATCCACCGGCCGGCCGTCGCTGTCCTTCTGCCAGACGAGTTTCCCGTCGGCCGGCATGCTGTAGTACGACGTGCCGTTGAACGGGTACTCCTTGTTGAAGTTGTTGCCCCACTTGCAGCTCATGGGCAGCAGCGCCGCAAAGTAATTGTCGCGCTGCGCCGCCATCGCCATGACCGTCATGCCGCCCATGGACTGGCCGCTGCCGTAAATCCGGTCTGGATCGATCGCGTACTGCTGCGTGATCGCATCCATCAGCTCCCAGACTGCCGGCTCCGCGCAGCTCAGCGTCCAGTTGTCGCGCGCCATGCGGAGGTTGTAATGCGGGTTGGCCGAATCCATCGGATAAAACTCGGCGATAGCCGGGCAGACGACGATGACCCCGTCGAGGCCGTTCTCCTTGGCGAGCGCCTGGAACGACGCCGAAGCGTAGTTGGCTGCCGCCTGCGACTCCGTCAGCGTCAGGCGCGGATCCGAGCTCATCGAGCCGGCATCGTGGATGTGCAGGACAAGCCCATACTTCTTCTGCGGGCTGTAGTCCGCCGGGACGTAGAGCGCATACGGGAGATCAAAGTCCCAGTACTTGCCATTCGCCTCATCGAAGCAGTGCGTGGCGTGGAATGCCGTACCGTTCTCGATGGTATGCAGCTGATACCCCTCGATCCCCTTGATCTGGTAAGCCCCTTCCTTCGCGTAATTGTACGACTCCGGCGGGCGGCTCTTCCCCGTCTGCGGATCGTAGCCGACATACGTCTCCTTCATGTAATTCGTGACCGCCTGATCCGAAGGCAGGATGATGCCCTCTGCCGTCCGGATCGCCTTCTGCTGCGTCACACCCGCGTACATCGTGATGGCGTACGAGCGCGGGAAGCGGCCTGTCTGGTAGTCCGTGTTGACTTCCAGGATGACATACGAGCCGGACGCCTTGCCGCCCGCCGCATCCGTGTCCGGCACATCATTGACATAGACCCGTTTGAGCGCGCCGGGCGACGTGCCCTGCGTCAGATCCTGCTCTCGAAGCGTCATGCCGTAGTTCTCAATGGCAAACGTGCTCACATCGACCGCCGCAGCCGGTATCGGCCGGTCATACGAGAGCACGATGGCCTTGAGCTTCGAGCCATCCGTATCGACAAAGCCCACCGTCCGGACATCCTGGATGGCCTGGTCTGCCGTCGTGACAAAGTCCGGCTCCTGCTGCTGCACTTGCGGTGCAGGGGGCGCCTCTGCCGCCCAGACAGGAGCCGCCGTGCCCAAAGAAAGCATCACCGCCAACAAAAGGATTGCCCTGGTTTTCCGATTCATACATACACCCTCAATTCAAACAAAACACGATACTCTGCCCGCATTTTACACCTTTCCGGCCAGACAAAAAAGAGTGTATCCATTAGAATTCGTGCTGCACTCAGCAGGATAAGCAAAGGGTGCGCTCAAGAAAGTAACTTTCTTGAGCGCACCCTTGTATTATATTGCGGTACCCGCTTGCGGCGGGCTATGCGATATTATTTGGTGGCAGTCTTCTTGTCCTGCGCGGCGAGAAGCTGCTGGACCATGGCCTTGAGTTCCTTGATCTCGCTGTCCTGCTTCTTGAGCTGATCGTCCTGACGGGCGACGGTTGCGCGCAGCTCCGTGATCTCCTGCGTGGAGCCCGGGCGGATCTGGGATTTGCCCTTCGGGCCGAACTTGAAGCTGACGCCTGCATTGATCATGTTCTCGCCATTGCCGAAATTCGTGCCGAGGCTAAACATCGTGTCCTCATCCGGGCGGTAGAACGCGCCGACAGCCGCACTGTTGGCATCGCGGTAGTTGCCGTAGCCAACAGCGAAGTCCCACTTGTCATCCGGGTCGAAATCAAGAGGATGCAGCGCCGCCAGAGCCGCCGCACCGGCACCGACCTTGTTGATCTTGCTGTCGAGGTTGTTCACACGGCCATTGATGTTCGTGATGCTCGAAGCATTCGAAGCCACCTGGCTGTCGAGCGCCGAGATGTTCTCACCAGCCGTGTTGGACGATTTCACGTACGTGCCATCCTTCTGGACGCGCGTCTCGTTGTAGACCGTGCCTGCATTGACGGCATTCTTAGAACCCTTATCGATAGACGTATCGGCCACATTCTTGATGGTCGTGTCTTCCCGCAACGTAATGGTCTTGCTGTCATCGCCATCGTAGTTGACCGCATTCTTCGTCGCAGCCTTGACCTGGTCCTCCGTTGCCGCACGGCCCGAAGTGATGTTCTTCGCATCCCAGGTCGTGTTCTTGAGGCCATCAACCGTGCCCTGGCCGTCCTTGTTGATCGTCACATCACCAATCGAAGCAGCATCGCTGACCGAAAGGTTCTTCGTGTTGACCGTATCGGACGTAACCTTCGTTGTAGTGACAGAATCAACCTTGATATCCTTGCTCAGGGCCAGCTGATAGTTCGCTGCCTCACCCGACTTGGCAATATTCTTCACCGTAAGGTTGGCGTCCTCCGTCGAAACGACCGTATGCTTGCCAGCCTCCGTCGATGCATTGCCAATCGCCTGATCGAGCTTGCCGATAGCCGTCGTTACGCTGTCGTTATTTGCGACAACCTTCGCCTTACCTTCAGCAACATACTGCAAGTTGCCGACTTTCGTATCAACCTTGTCAACCTTCTTGTCTACCGTATCGACCTTCGTATTGACGTCATTGATGGCACCTACCACCGTTTTAGAAGTTGTAGCAAGTTTTGAAACATCACCTACATCACTGGCTTTTGCTACATCAGTGATCGTGACCTTACCAACCGGAGCGCCAGCCTTGTCGACCACATCAAGGGCTACGCCCTGCGTCTCCTTACCGGTTGCATCCTTGACTGTCGTGACCGCATACGTGCCTGCTTTGACATGCGTATCTGTGTCGCTAGTCTCAGCAGATGCCTGAACAGTCTCCATGGCCTTCTGCAGCTGCGCTACGTTGACAGCATCCGTGGCTTTAGTACCAGCAGCCACGCCCGTGATCTGGCGGGTCATCGTGCCATCCTCCTTGCCAACAGAAACAGCAGCATCGGTTGCTTTCCAGGTGGCCGAAGAATCTGTTGAATCTGTCTTCGTTGCCGGGTCATAACCAGCCACACCCTCTTCACGGGAAGCTACAGAACCGGCACCAAGGGCTACACCGCCTGCTTTTTCGACGTTGGCATTATGGCCGAGAATCGTTGCATCAGTTACCGATGTCGTCATCTTGCTGTCAGCTGATCCGATGATGACGGAGCCCTTGATGACGGAGCCATTTGCACTTGTCACTTCACGGTTATCACCGAGGAGCTGGATGTTATCTGTCATCTTGACGACGTTCCTGGAACCCAGTACGGATACGCCATGAGACGAATCGACTGTATTGCCGATACCGGAGACCACGACAGCTCCCTTGGCATCCTGCTGAAGTTTTCCTTTCAACGTGTCCTGCAGAGCTTTGGCCGAATCGCCGCCTTCCGTCGGAGCCTCGATATCGGTCAGCGAATTGGTGACTTCATTGCCCGCACCGAGAATCGTCGTATTGTTGGAGTTGGCAATCCGGTTGGCCGTACCGACGATGCTGCTAGCCACGCCCGAATTATCAGCTGCGTCCTTATCCTGATATTTATACGACTCAATGCTGTTCAGCGAACCATCTACGGTAGCTGCGAAGTTCTGAATCTTCTTCTTGGCCGTCGTAGCGGAATAAGCACCCGTTACAGTAGCGAACGTGCCGTTGTTGAAGCTGTTTGTGCCAAGGGTCGTCATATTGACATTATTGAAGTTATCGCGCAGTTTCTGGGAATCCGTACCATCTACTTCGTCTATATCGGCAATGGCACCTTTATACATGTGAGAACCGACCATCAGGCTGCCTGTGCGAGCAAAGCTGTTGCGGCCGATGGCAATACCACCGGCTTCATTTCCCGGTGTAAGCGGAATGTTATTGTCATCGAACTTAGTCTGGCCAAAGGCCCAGCTCTTCTCGGTATTGCCGTACATATTTTCAACACGTGCATTCTGACCGAGGGCAATACTTCCGCCCTGATTAACATAAGAATCAACATGGGAATCCTGACCAATGGCCACGTCGCCGCCGTTAGCATTCGGTTTGCTACCATCACTAGAACGAATCCAGGAGCCAGTACCAATAGCGACACCGTTAGCACTGCCTGCATAAGCCGTATCGCCGATAGCAACAGCACTCGCCTTATCTGCGTTTGCTCCAACACCTGCCGCCAGAGCATTAGTTCCGGTAGCGCCATCATTCTTGTAATTCTTTGCAGTAGAATCCGTGGAATTTACACTGTAGAAATGCGTCTGAGCCGCTTTCAACTGAGCCACATTGACGGCATCCGTATCCTGCGTGCCAGCTGCGACGTTAGTAATCTGGCGGGTAATGTTCTTAGAAGCATCGCCGACGGAAACGGCAGCCGCCGTCGATTTCCAAATGCCGCTTGTATCTTTATTGCGGTCAGTTCCAGACGGATCATAACCAACTGCATCCTTATCAACAGAAGCTACCGAACCTGCACCAAGGGCCACACCGCCATCGACCTTAGCATTGGCATTATGACCGACGATGACAGTGTCTTTATTTGAGGTTGTGATTGGCGTCTTTTCGTCGGCATTGCCGATAATCACGTTATGGGTCTGGCCTTCTGCTACGGTGCGATAATCGCCGATGACCGTATTGGAATCAGCGCCCTTATTGATCGTAACACTCTGACCCAGTACCTTTACATGGCTGGCATCGGTAATGGAACTGTTGAACCCATCCAGATAGTTGTACTGTACTTTCTCGTCAGTCGTCGATTTCATGGAGTTCCCCACGCCCATGATTTGCGAATTCTGGGTCTTTTCAGCGCTGTTGGCGCCGCCGATGACCAGGGTAGCACCGCCCGCACTGCTGGCAACGCCATCCATCAAAGCTTTCTGCATATCGGCAACAGAGTCAAAGTGCGTACTGTAAGGAGAGGCATCAATGTAGCTGCTTGATTCTTTTACACTATTTCCGGCCCCCATGACGATGGCACCGTTGCTGTTGGTCACTTTGTTGGCCATACCGGAAATCATATTGGCGACGCCGCTGCTGCTGCTTCCTGTCATGGATTCATTGGAATTGAAGGTGCCGATAACCGTAGAAAATGCATTTTTCGTCGCATTGCCTAACGTATCCCAGAAATTTTTTGCTTCATACTGATTAGTTTGTACATTATAGCTGCCAATGGTAGTAGCAAAACCACCGCCGGTATAGGAATTGGTCCCCAGTGTGGTGGAGGCTACACCAAACTGACGCAGTTGGTCCGCTGTGGTATCACCGATGGAAATCTTATTTTCAGCCAAAGTATGGGCCCCGATTTCAATGGCTCCTGTGCGGGCATAAGAATTCGTCCCCACGGCGATGGCTTCCGGCAGATTCTGCTTCGCATGGTTGTTATCATGGATGTTCATGCTGTAAGAACCTTTGACCGTTTCCCCGAAGGAAAGCATGGATTCCTGGGTCCCGCCGCCGATAAAGACCTTGGCATTCTTGCCAATGGCAATATTGGTCCCGTCGTTGGCCGGACTGATGTCGTAAGCAATGGGCTGGCCCCCTTTGTCCACAATATCCTTATCCGCGGCCCAGCTGATGCCCGGCGTGCTCCCCAACGTCAGGGCTCCGGCGGCGATGGTCACGGCGATGATGCGGGCCAGGGCTGGGGTGCTGTGATCGATTGACGGTTGACTGCTCTTGTGGTTCCGCTTAGCGAGTTCGGACACGACGATGTAGCACTGTCGTGCCTTGCTGTAGATGACTTTGTAGATTCGATTCATTCGGTCTTCCCCTCCACTCTCATTTATCACTGAATTCATATGATTAAATTTAGTTTTAGGATAAGACCTATTGTTGTCGCACAGTCAATCTCGACATTGTTATCTATCATCGTTCTTTAGATATGTATGATATATCAATTTGTTGTTGCTGGAGATAAAAACAGCATGCGGCAGGGATAATGTCGCATGCTGTGAGGGGTCAACCGGATATGCTTTCTGCTGAAGGCGCGCTGCTGTCATCTCTTTGGATAGGCACCTGGAAGCGCAGGGTTTCGGCGGTCTTGCGGAAATCCTGCGCATCAAGGACGCCGATGATCTGGCAGGTGACATCGCCGATCAGCGTGCAGTTCTCTTGCTGGCAGTAGGCCAGGAGCTTCTCCATGTAGGCCGGGGCCTGCTCAAAATCTTCGAAATAGACACAGGCACACGTACTGCTCTCGTACGTCTCCGTCTTTACTTTCTCCGTGCTGTCATCGGGGACGATCATGCCAATCCGATCTGCCCGGCAGCGCCCCGCGAGGAAATCCTCCTGTTTCACCGTCAGGAAGGCATTGTACGGATAGACGCCGCGAATTTTCTTCTTGTGCAATTCTCCTTCCATGCACGAGAGATCGTAGACGACGCTGCCGAAATCCTCCTGGAAGTAATTGCGCACCGCCTTCTTCATGTAGACATGGGATGACGGCACGTACCCAATCGTCAAGGTGTCCTTGGGCGGCCGGTGTGTGAAATAGTCATTCCAGCGAAGGACCTTCTGGAGCTCTCTTTTCTGCCATTGCAGCTCACGCATCTTCCGGTCCAGCTCAACGACCTTCTGGCTATACGTATGCACTAGGAAGTCGGCACTGGAGTGATCCAGGATAGCCGCAATCTCCTTGAGGCTCAGGCCTAGATCCTTGTTGTGCTGGATCATGTGGAACACCATGCTCTGCCTGACATCGTAGATGCGGTAGTTGCTCTTCGGATTGACCTCTATCGGCTTCAGCAGTCCTTTCTCATCATAGAGCCGCAGTGTCGCCAATGTCGTATGATTCAACTTGGCCATCTGGCCGATTGTGATCTTGTTGTTCTTCATGATTATCCCTCCGCGAATGCTGTCATCTCGGCTGCCACAGTCTCATCATGCAAGCCCAACCAGGTAATCCAACGATACATGATAATACTTCGCCAGTATGATGAGCCGCTCTATCGGCAGCTTGCGCTTGCCGAGCTCATACATGCCATAGGCGACCTGACTGCAGTGCAGGACCTTGGCGACATCCGCCTGGGATAAGTTATTGCGCTCACGCAGATCTTTTAGATTCTTTGCCCAGATACTAGGCGTATGACGCAGGGCGGCTCCATCCGCCTTAGGCTGACATTCCCCCATCGCGACGTCCCCCCCGTGTACATTTGTGCACTTTGCGGTTGTAACCTGTACATCCATGACAATGACATTCCTTTCTAAAAATAACGGGACTGTTCTCATACATGCATCTGCCATATGGCTAATGCACGTTTAGTTTTATCATAACCCATATCTTAAGATTAGGGTCAATATGCATTTTGATTTTACAGATTCAGAAATACAATCCATATATTTGCCAATATACAAGAGAAGTTCTTCCTTCTGTCTGTATTGTACTACGACTTCCCTTGAATACATACCACTATTCTGCTGTCTTGCAGGAAAAATGAGATAGATCACACAGAAAAAGGATGTATTTATCTTGCAGGTGTGTGATATTATGAAATTGCGATTACAGATTGTATAGCATATTGTTATAAAACAAGACACTAAATAAATATCCCCCGGCATAGCCGGGGGTTTTATATTTACGGCCTTATAAGGCCTCTGCTTACCAGCTGCGCTTAAAAGCGCTTGTCGGTCCGTCATACGCTTACTATTTCCGGCTACCCGTAAACGGGTCTGTCATATCCAGTACC